>BNJU01003007.1_pt1 | contig 235936 bp, 248 predicted proteins | sample 8539281 | NCBI WGS metagenome assembly BNJU01 (sample SAMD00202456, study PRJDB9452) | human saliva metagenome | isolation source: human saliva | place: Japan
ATGGAAGTTACGTATTGCTGCGGTAGGTGGTGTGCGCGATACGGCGTGCCAGAGCAAGACCGGCAGTCGGTGCGGGACCGGCATAGTAGTCGCCGCCGGCGAAGTTCGCGTCCGAACGAATCGCAATGTTCTGAGTGTGGACCCAGGAAATCTGCTCCGCCGTAGCCGAAGGACCGGAGGCAATCACCGCGCATCCGCGCACCAGCTCAGGGTTAGTTGCCGCCCATTCCAGGGCGCGAGCGCCACCGAGAGAACCACCGATCACGTAGCGGAAGCTGGTCACGCCCAGGGCACGTGCCAGGTGCGCCTCAGCACGCACAGAATCACGGATGGTCACCTGCGGAAAGCGGGAACCCCAGTGCTCACCAGCGCCCGGGTAGCCTTCCGGGATGATGCTTGCCGGGCCGGTAGAACCGTAGCAGCCACCCAGAATATTGGGGGCAATCACGAAGTAGCGGTTGGTGTCCACGACCGAGCCGGGAGTCACGATGCCTTCCCACCAGCCATCCGATTCGATAGCGCGAATCAGCGGGGCGGGCATATCCGGGGTGGGTACGCCACGGGAGACGTGCGTGTCACCGGTGAGCGCGTGCAGAATCAGGATGGCGTTATCGCCAGCCTCATTGAGGGTGCCCCAGGTTTCGTAGCCGATGGTGACCTGCGGCAGGGTTACGCCGGATTCGAGCTCCAGGTCGCCGATGTTCAGCTGACGCAGGTAGCCTTGCGCTTCGGGGTGCTCGCGCTGGGTACCCGCCACGGGGATGGGTGCGGTGACAGGCTGGTTGATAGTGCCGGGCTGGGTGGTGCCGGACTGGCTAGTGCTCTGGGCGGTCATGGGGGTTCCCTTCACTGGGTTGTCCGGCGAGGTGGTGCCGGGTGTGAGCGGGGTACTCGTCTGTGGGTAGAAGAAGCAACAGGTTGGGCGGCAACAACGCCGATCAGTCACAAAATGCTCCGTAACGGGGAATCCGCAGGTGGACCGAAAAGCCGTAGTCTTTCCGGTCCACCTGCGGGTTGCATCACCGTTTAGGAGAGGGTGTCGAAGCCCAGCTGCAGGTCGGCGAGAATATCGTCGATGTTCTCAATACCGACTGCCAGGCGCACGAAGTTCGGGTACACGCCAATCTTCTCCAGCTCTTCAGCGGAAAGCTGGGAGTGGGTGGTCGAGGCGGGGTGAATCACGAGCGAGCGCACATCACCGATGTTCGCCACGTTGGAGTGCAGCTTCAGTGCATCCACGAAGTCGCGGGTCTGCTCCAGGGTTGCACCCTTGAGGGTGAAGCCGAGCACCGCGCCGGGGCCCTTGGGCAGGTACTTCTGTGCACGCTCGTACCAGGGGGAGGATTCCACGCCAGCCCAAATGACCTTGTCGACCTGCGGGTTTGCTTCGAGCCAGCGGGCGACCTTGGTGGCGTTCTCAATGTGGCGTTCGATGCGCAGGGAGAGGGTCTCCAGGCCGATGCCGATGTTGAAGGCGTTGGTCGGGGAGATAGCAGCACCGGTGTCGCGCAGCAGCGAAACGCGTGCCTTCAGGATGTAGGAGAGGTTCGCGCCGAATGCGGAGTCCTTGCCCAGGTCGCGTGCGTAGACCAGGCCGTGGTAGCCGGGTGCGGGCTGGTTGAACTTGGGGAACTTCTCGGGGTCTGCACCGTAGTCGAAGTTACCGGAGTCAACAATCACGCCGCCGATGGAGGTGCCGTGACCGCCCAGGTACTTGGTGGCGGAGTGAACCACCACGTCCGCGCCGTGCTCGATGGGGCGCAGCAGGTAGGGGGTGGGCACGGTGTTGTCCACAATCAGGGGCACACCGTTTTCGTGCGCAATCTTGGCGATGGGCTCGATGTCGAGCACGTCGTTGCGGGGGTTGGGCACGGACTCGCCGTAGAAGAGCTTGGTGTTGGGGCGGACTGCGGCGCGCCATGCGTCCAGGTCGTCCGGGTCCTCAACGAAGGTGGTTTCGATGCCGAGGTCGGCGAGGGTGTACTTGAGCAGGTTGTAGGTGCCGCCGTACACGGAGGGCGAGGCGACCACGTGGTCGCCAGCGCCGGCAATGTTCAGAATCGCGTAGGTGATAGCTGCCTGACCGGATGCCAGCAGCAACGCGCCAACGCCGCCTTCCAGGGAGGCGATACGGTTTTCGATAGCTTCCTGGGTGGGGTTGTTGAGGCGAGTGTAAATGGGGCCCAGCTCGGCGAGGGCGAAACGGTTCGCTGCCTGCTCGGCGCTGTCAAAGACGAAGGAAGTGGTCTGGTAGATGGGTAGTGCCCGAGCTCCCGTTGCGGCATCCGGCGCCTGACCTGCGTGAATCTGGCGGGTTTCGAACTTCCAACCTGCGGGGTTGGCGGGAGTCGGGACGGTAGTGTTGTTGCTCATGCGTGGCTCCTAATGGGGATTCTTAGGGGGGCCGCATGCCGACGGTACAGGAATCGTCGTCGAATAATCCTGTCACGATTGATGTACCGTTTTCGGTCACATCGGTCCCGCGCTTGCGTCACGCTTGTGCGTGCCGCCTGGTCTTCACCCAGGGCACCCCACCGCGGAGGAGGGTTGCCGGCCAGCTAGCTGGGGCTTATCGCTGGCGCTCTTGACCTGTTATTTAGAGTGTCATAGAGCACGGGGCGGGGTCAAGGGTTTTGTGGGTGCGCGGCACTTTAAGACATTTCATTGCAAAGATGACGTTTTTTAACGTCTGTCACCAAAAACCGCCTGCAACAAAACGTGAACGACGGTGCCGGGGCAATCCGAGGGCGAGGCAATCGAGATGCGGAGGCGGGCACCCACCATCCACACAGTAACCCCCATCACTTTTATCTACGGTTTTTCGGTACACTGAAATGACACATACACTCACGCAGGGTACAACTCGCTACGGCTCGCTACGCCGTTTATCCTGCTCAGCATCCCTCCGGTATAGGGGCCAGAGGGTCATACCCGAAGGTTACCTACCATGTCTCTTGTTCTTGATGCGGCGCAGCTCAGCCGCGTCTTTGGCAAAGGTGAAAACGCTTTTACCGCCGTCGACCGGGTGTCGCTTCGCGTTAGTTCCGGTGAGATTCATGCCCTCCTCGACCCCAACGGTGCGGGCAAAACCACCACCGTGCAGATGTGCTCGACCCTGCTCACTCCTACCGGCGGTATCCTCACCGTGAACGGTGTGGATGCTATCGCTCACCCGCAGCGGGCTCGCCGCCACGTGGGCCTCGCGTTGGGCGGGGAGAACGGCTTCTACCCGCGCGCCAGTGCCCGCGACAATCTGCTGTTCTTCGCCGATGTTGCGGGGGTTTCCGGGCGGACCCGACGACACGAGGTGGAGCATGCCCTAGCCCGTGTGGAACTCACCGATGCGGCAACGCAGCCTGTCCAGGAGTTTTCCCGCGGCATGAAGCAGCGCCTACATATTGCCCGCGCCCTGCTCGGCTCCCCCGCCCTGCTCCTGCTGGATGAGCCGACCAACGGGCTCGACCCCGATATCGCCCTAACCGTGCGAACCCTCATCCGCTCCCTCGCGGAAGACGGCGCCGCCGTTCTGCTGACGAGCCACCTACTCGGCGAAATCGAGGACCTGGCGCACACCATCACCGTGTTAGGCGCCGGTTCCGTCGCCGTGAGCGGCAGCCTCGAAGACATCGCCGCGCACGCCGGCATTGCCGCCACGACCGTGGTACAGGTCGAGGCCACCGCCACCGAGGGCCTTGATACGCTTCGTGGGCTCCTCGGCGATAAGGCTACGGTGCTCTTCGCCCCGCGCGGTTCCGGCTGGGAACTCACCCTCTACTGGCATGGCGAGCGCGCCACGTTCGAGGCGGGCGAGGCGCACCGTATCCTCGCGGAGGGGCTTGCCACCGCACGTATCGGGGCACGGACCGAACCGTACACACGCCCGGCAACCTTGGAAGAGGCATACCTGGCAATGGCGGAGGGGCTCAAGCGATGAACGCTCAGACACGGCGTCCGAAAGACTCCCAGCAACAGAGCCGAGGGGGCGACCTACGGCAGGAGTGCGCCCGTCAGTTGCGGCTCATGGGCTTTAGCCTGCGCCAGTTCCTGACGGTCCCCTACTTCATTCAGCTACTCATCAGTACGGTGCTCGGGTCGGTTATTATTCAGGCTCTTGCGGTGCATGCGGCGGCGCAGAGCTCCGCGGGTCACTCCGTTGACCCGACCCTCGCGTGGACCCGCGCGGGCATTGTGGGCATGTGGTCGGTCTGCATCGTGTCTGCGGGCATCATCAATTTCGAGCGTTTCCGTGGGACCCTCGTGTACCTGTGTTCGGGGTCGATTTCTCCGGTGCGGGTGCTGGCGGCTATCGTTTCGAGCGCCTCCATTGTGGGTCTGGCTGCCTTGCCCCTATCGTGGGCGGTTTGGGCTCTTGTGACGCTTAACCCGCAGGTCACGGACTTTTCCGCGCTCTGGCCGCGCTACGTTCTGGGCGTTCCCCTGCTGTGGCTTGCGTGCCTGTCGGTTACGTTCATGATTGCGGTGTTCTTCGTGGCCACGCCGAACGCTATCGCCTACGAGGAGCTATTGCTCGTGCCGGTTTTTATTCTTTCCGGGGTTCTCTTCACGACCGTTGAAGCGCCCGCCTGGCTGGATGCCGCGGGCGTGCTTATTCCCCCTGCAAGCGCCGGTTCACCTGCTACTTGGGCGTACCGCCATCACTACCCCGGCGGATGCGCTCCTACCCGTGGCACAGACTCTGGCAGTGAGCTTCATCTGGGCGTTGTGTGCTTTCCTTTTTGCCCGGAAGGCTCTCGCCTCCGCCCGTCATCGCGGTACCCTGGGGGCGATGTAGCGTGCGTATTCTCTCTTCTGCCGCTCTGCCTAGCGTGGCGCGTCGGGCTCTGTCGACCGCCTCTATTGGCTGGTCATCTTCTATTACCTTCGCGACCCTCGGAACGGCTATCACGACCCTGGTTCTCGTACCCGGTCTTAACGTGCTTTTCACGGTGCTTCTGGGTGCTGATCTTGCCGCAAACGATACGGTACGCATCGGCTGCGCGTCTGCTCTGATTGCCACCCTCAGCTCCGTGGCAGCCGGTATTGTCGCGCGCGTTGCCACCGACCGGTGGATTGGCGTCTTCGAGTACGTGTGTACGGCTCGCCCGGTGGACGCTGGCTACTGGCTCGGTGCGGCGGCGGTACCCGCGTTGCTGGCATCCGTAACGGGTCTGAGCAATGTGGGTATCGTGTGGTTGCTGTCCCTCACGGAGCCCTCTACCGGAGCAGGTTCGGGGCTTCTACTGGGGGCCATTGCGCTGATGCCGGCTGCGATTCTGGGAGGGGTCTGCCTGGGTATTTTTGCTGCCGGCTTGGGTCTGTACCTATCGGATCCGTACACGGGCTCGAACGTTCTATCTATTGTTCTGCCGGTCAGCGCGGGTGTGATTGTGCCGGTGAGTACCTACCCGGCGTGGCTTGCGTGGGTATGTTCGTGGGTTCCCGGATCCCGGCTGGTGCAAGCTTTAGATACCTCTGGCGGTATTGCGGGCAGCACCGCGCCGGATCTCTTCGCGCTCCTAGCAGCAGATACGGCTCTGGCGGTACTCTACGCCGCGATCGGGTTGGGGCTGACTTTCCTTGCTGCCCGCCGCATCCGTGCGGGCGTCCGCGCCTCGCTGCTATAGGGCGTGAAACCCAAAAAGAACGAACCTTTTAATCACCCGCTATCCGGGCGCCGCAACCAAGAAAGACTATTCCTGTGACCATTGCTCCCGCTTCATACACCTTAGAGACTTTAGGGTTCGACCCCTCCTGGCAGGGCGCGGCAATCCGCGCCGCGTTCACCCTCGGCGGTACCCTCGAAAACTTTACCCTCACCCGTGTCAGCGCCGTGCACCGCACCCGCTGCGAACTGCTGACCTGCGAGCGGGGTGAGCTCATCAAGCTTTCCGCTCCGCTGCGTCCGGTTGAGAACGACTACGGCGAAGAAGAGTACCCCGTCGTCGGCGACTGGGTACTCACCCAGCCCATCCCCGGAACTGGCGGTGCAGCCCACCCTGCGGAGCATAAACCCCTCGCGATACTGCCCCGGCGAAGCTACCTCACCCGCCCCAGCGCCACCCGAGAATCCGCGGATCAGCCTGTCGCCGCCAACGTGGATATACTCTGCATCGTTGAGCCCTGCTTCCCCGAGCCGTCCATTGGGCGAATTGAACGCTACACCGCCCTGGCGCACGCTTCCGGGGTGCAGGTCGCGCTAATTCTCACCAAGGGTGACCTGGTAACGGCTGAACAGCTCACCAACTACAGGGATTCCCTCGCAGGTGGTGTGGATGCGGTACTCGCCGTCTGCACGGACAACGGCTACGACCCTGCCCCGGTGGCGGAGCTTGTCGCCGGACGCACCGCCGCATTCCTGGGCCGTAGCGGCGCAGGAAAATCCACCCTGGTCAACGCCCTGCTCAACCCCGGAGTTGACCCCCGCGAGGATAGCCAAGAATATCAGGTGCAGGTCACCTCCACGGTCCGCGATGCTGACGGCAAGGGGCGCCACACCACCACCAGCCGCCAGATGCTTGTTTTGCCCAGTGTGGAAGGCTCAAGTGAAGGAGACTCGACCAACGCAAAATCATCATCTGGCACGGTGCTGATCGACACTCCGGGCGTACGAGCCCTAGCCGCAACGAGCGATAGCTCCGCAATTGATGAGACCTTCGACGACGTCTCCAGCTACGCTTCTGCCTGCCGGTACAGCGACTGCTCCCACGGCTCCGAACCCGGATGCGCGGTACAGCAGGCCATCACTGACGGCTCCCTCGACCCCGAGCGCTTCGAACGCTACCGCAGGATGATAGCCGAATCCGCGCGTCTACGCCTGCGCTCTCAAGAACGTGAGTACAGGCAAAGTAACCGTGCCTTCACGAAGGCAAACAAGACGGGCCGCCGCACCCTCATGTCCATTAAGGGGCGCACTAACTAGCCACCGAACGCGCACGTTGCGGCGAGGCTTCGGTGAGACTTCAGCTGGGCTTCCACAGGCTGAGCCGGGCGACCCCGCACAAGCCGCAATATAGTAGCCTGCCTCACTCTTCGATACACTAGAACTAGGCGTGCCCGCAGTCCCCCGCGCACCCTCACCGCCACCCGGCGGCACAGGAACGCGGGCGCAGACGGCACACACCATTCACAAACCCATAACTCAATGAAAGAGGTGGCAGCATGGCTGAACAGAACCTCACCCCGCCCGTACCGAAGAAGGTCGAGCACCGCCGCGAACACCACGGCGACGTCTTCATCGACCACTACGAATGGCTCCGCGACAAGGAAAGCGAAGAGGTCCTCAACTACCTCAAGGCAGAAGCCGAATACACCGAAGCTGTCACCGCAGACCAGCAGCCCCTCCGCGAATCCATCTTCAACGAAATCAAGGGCCGCACCCTGCTGTCGGATCTGACCGTCCCGAACCGTATCGGTGACTGGTGGTACTACAGCCGCATGGTGCCCGGCGTGCCAGTACCCCGTCTTCTACCGCTACCCCGCCCTGCACGAAGGCGACGAGGTGGTGCGCTACACCCCGCCGACCGTCACCCCCGGCGAAGTACTCGAGGGTGAAGTCGTCATCCTCGACTGCAACGAATACGCCAAGGACATGGAGTTCTTCTCCCTCGGCGCTTCCAGCCCGCACGTAACGGCAAGCTGCTGAGCATCTCCGTGGACGAAAAAGGGCGACGAACGCTACGAGCAGCGCTTCCTCAACATGGAAACCGGCGCCTTCCTCGAAGACACCATCCCCAACATTGCGGCGGGCTCCTTCTTCATCAACCACGCCGAACAGCTCATCTACCTCGTCCCCGACGAGTCGTGGCGCCCCTGGCGTGTCTACGTGCACGACGTCGGGCAGGGGCACCGAAGACCACCTGATCTACGAGGAACCGGACAACACCATGTGGCTCGGCGCCGCCATGAGCTCCGACCGTTCCTCCGTGGTCATTACCAGCTCGAATTCCGAGTACACGGAGGTGCGCCTCATCCCCACCCGCGAGCCCAAGGGTGAGCCGACCCTGCTCATCCCCAAGAGCGCGGGCATCGAATACTACGCTGAGCCGCTCAACATTGCCGGCGAACAGCACCTGCTGATTCAGCACGACTACAATGCGTTGAACTCCGAGCTGGTCCTCGCAGACATGCCGCGCGAAGGTGAAAGCCTCGAAGAGTACGCGCAGCGTTGGGTACCCGTCATCCGCCACAGCGAACACGTGCGCCTGGAGGGCTTCACCTTCACCGCAACGCACCTGGTCGTCACCGCCCGCGCGGACACCACCACCCGCATCTTCCTCGCACCGCGTGAACAGCTGCCCATCCAGTGGCGCCGCCGCCGACCCGCCGGCGTGACCTTCATGGAACCTGCTGGCTTCGACGAGGAACTGTACACCGCCTCCGTGCTGCGTGCGGAGAACTACTCCCCCGTGCTGCGCATCGCCTATACCTCGTACCTGACACCGCGCCGTGTCTACGACTACTTCCCCATGTCGCAGACCCTGCTGCTGCGCCGTGAAACCCCGGTGCTGGGCGGCTACAACCGCGAGGACTACCGCGCATACCGCGACTGGGCTCCGGCGGCGGACGGCACGCTCATCCCGATCTCGGTGATTCACCGCGCCGACCTGGACATGAGCAAGCCGCACCCGGTCATCCAGTACGGTTACGGCTCGTACGAGTCGTCCATGGACCCGATGTTCTCCATCCCGATGCTGTCGATTCTGGACCGCGGCGTCATCTACGTCATCGCTCATATTCGCGGCGGCGGCGAGATGGGCCGCTCCTGGTACCAGAACGGCAAGAAGCTCGCGAAGAAGAACACCTTCACCGACTTCGTGGACGTCACCAGCTACATTGCGGCTAAGCCGTGGGCTGATGAGGCGCGTATCGGCTGCTACGGCGGTAGCGCCGGCGGCCTGCTCATGGGCGCCGTCGTGAACCTCGCCCCCGAAAAGTACGCCGCCTGCCTGGCTGCCGTACCGTTCGTGGATGCGCTGACCACCATCCTCGACCCGGAGCTGCCGCTGTCGGCGATGGAGTGGGAAGAGTGGGGCAACCCGATTGAGGACCCGGAAGTGTACGCCTACATGAAGTCGTACACCCCGTACGAGAACATCCGCCCGGTCCGCTACCCGGCAATTGCTGCGGTGACGAGCCTGCACGATACGCGCGTGCTCTACGTGGAGCCTGCGAAGTGGGTTGCGGCGCTGCGTGAGCAGATTGACCCGTCCTCGCCGGTGCCGCTGCTGAAGATTGATATGTCGGGCGGTCACGGTGGTGGTTCGGGCCGGTATACGCGTTGGCGCGAGATGGCGTGGGATTACGCGTTCCTGATGAGCAACCTCGGCGTTACTGAGTAGGCTAAGGCACGCCAACCGCGTATACCCTTCCGCATGCAGATTTGGTGCCTCGCGCGCTCGGAATCTGCATGCTCCAGCCCGTTGGCGTGAGATCGCGTGGGATTACGCGTTCCTGATGAGCAACCTGGGCGTTACTGAGTAGCTGGTCTCTTAAATAGAACGCTCCGTCTGTATCTAAGTGATACGGACGGAGCGTTCTTCGATTGTGTAGGTTGCTCTGCTCGAGGGACGGCGTTCGTCCTCGTCCATCCCCTCACTAAGCAGGGGCGGGGCACCGCATATTTCCTCCGCGCCTACGCAGGGGCACCCGTCACCCGGACGCTCCGCTTCCTCCTCGCTCCGCATCGGAGAGCGTCCGGGCTGACACCCTGAGGGCGCATCCGGAAAACGCGGCCGCACCCGCACAGTACCCCAGCGCGGAAAGGCGGTATCGTCCGAAGTGACATCAGGGTGCCCGAAGCGAAGCGAGGGCGGGTTCCCTGTAGGAACGAGGACGATACCGCCTTTCCGTGCGGAATCTAAGCGGAACCGTGCATCCCGCGCAGAACCTGGAATGGGGTAAAGCACGAAAGAGGCGCCACCTCCATGGGGAGACAGCGCCTCTTTTACGTTAGAGCCGGGTCAGCGGAAAAGCTTAGCCTTCCACGCCGCACTCAGCCAGAATCAGCTCACGCACGCGAGCGGCGTCAGCCTGACCGCGGGTAGCCTTCATGACCTGACCGACGATAGCGCCGGCTGCCTGAATCTTGCCGGCACGAATCTTGTCGGCAACGTCGGGCATTGCTGCCAGGGCTTCCTGAACGGCTGCGGTGAGCGCGCCGTCGTCAGAGACCACGGCGAGGCCGCGTGCCTCAACGATTTCGGCGGGGGTGCCTTCACCGGCGAGGACGAACTCGAGCACCTGGCGGGCGATCTTGTCGTTGATCTTGCCTTCGGAGATGAGCGCTTCGAGGGCGACCACGGTTGCGGGCTCCACGCCGAGGGCGGTGAGCTCAACTTCAGCCTGCTTTGCGCGGCGGGCAATCTCGCCCATCCACCACTTGCGGGCTGCTGCTGCGGTTGCGCCTGCGGCGACGGTCTCTTCGATGACGTCGAGTGCGCCTGCGTTGACGACGTCGCGGAACTCTTCGTCGGAGTAGCCCCATTCGCCCTTGAGGCGGCGGCGGCGTTCTGCCGGGGGTTCGGGCAGTTCGGCGCGCAGACGCTCAATCCATTCGCTGTTGGTGACGACCGGTACGAGGTCCGGTTCGGGGAAGTAACGGTAGTCGTCAGCGTCGGACTTGGGGCGGCCCGAGGAGGTTTCGCGGGTGTCTTCGTGCCAGTGGCGGGTCTCCTGGGTGACCTTTTCGCCGCGTTCGAGGATCGCTGCGTGGCGGCGAATCTCGTAGCGCACGGCGCGTTCGACCGAGCGCAGGGAGTTCACGTTCTTGGTTTCGGAGCGGGTGCCGAACTTCTCTGCGCCCTTGGGCATGAGGGAGACGTTGGCGTCGCATCGGACGTTACCGCGTTCCATGCGGGCGTCGGAGATGCCGAGGGAGCGTACGATGTCGCGGATTGCGGCAACGTAGGCGCGTGCCAGTTCGGGTGCGCGCTCGCCGGCACCGACGATGGGTCGGGTGACAATCTCGATCAGGGGCACGCCTGCGCGGTTGTAGTCGACCAGGGAGGAGGTTGCACCCTGGATTCGGTCCGTCTGCGCCGCCGACGTGGGTGAGCTTGCCTGCATCTTCTTCCATGTGGGCGCGCTCAATTTCGACGGTGAAGATGGTGCCGTCTTCGAGCTCGACGTCCAGGGAGCCGTTTTTCCGCGATGGGGCCGCCAGCCTGGGAGGTCTGGAAGTTCTTCGGGGAGTCCGGGTGAAGTAGTTCTTGCGAGCGAAGTAGGACTTGTCTGCAATGTCGCGAGCCCAGTGCCAGGCCGAGCTTGATGGCGGACTCAACAGCGGTCTTGTTCACCATGGGCAGCGCGCCGGGCAGGCCAAGCGATACGGGGGTGACGTTGGTGTTCGGAGTATCGCCGAACTCGTTGGGTGCGGAGTCGAACATCTTGGTTTTGGTGTTGAGTTCGACGTGCACCTCGAAGCCGAGGACCGGGTCGTACTTTTCGATGGCTTCTTCGAAGCTGAGGACTTCTTCACTCATTACTTGGTTCCCCCAAAGTCAAAGTCGCGGATCAGAGTTTCGGTGTCGGGCAGGCTCTTGTAGAGCGGTGCGCCCCATTTTGCGGTGAGCAGTTCTTCCAGCGCTGCGCCGACGCGGTAGAGGCGTGCGTCTTCGCGTGCGGGTGCGGTGAACTGGATGCCGACGGGCAGGTTGTTCTCTTCGGAGAGGCCGCCGGGCAGGGAGAGCGCCGGGACGCCTGCCAGGTTGACGGGCACGGTTGCGACGTCGCCCAGGTACATTGCCATGGGGTCGCCTTCGGTCTTCTCGCCGAGCTTGAACGCGGTGGAGGGCGCGGTCGGGGAGATGAGCACGTCGCACTTTTCGAATGCTGCTGCGTAGTCGCGCTGGATGAGGGTGCGTACGCGCAGTGCTGCGCCGTAGTAGGCGTCGAAGTTACCTGCGGACAGTGCGTAGGTGCCGAGGATGATGCGGCGCTTGACCTCGTGGCCGAAACCTGCGGAGCGGGTTGCGGACATGACGCGTTCGATGGTGACGGGGCCGTCTTCGGGTACGACGCGCAGGCCGTAACGGACGCCGTCGTAGCGTGCCAGGTTGGAGGACACCTCGGAGGACATGATCATGTAGTAGGCGCTGATGGCTTCGGTGACGGAGGGCAGGGAGACCTCGATAATCTCTGCGCCTGCGGCACGCAGCTCTTCGACGGATTCGCGGAAGCGTGCGAGGACGCCTGCTTCGAAGCCTTCGCCGTCGCCGCCGCCGAGTTCCTTGATGACGCCGATGCGCAGGCCGGACAGGTCGCGCTTGCGTGCGGCTTCTGCGCCTGCCTTGGCTTCTTCAACAAAGTTGCCGGGCTCATCGGGCAGGGAGGTTGCATCGAGCGGGTCGTGGCCTGCGATTGCTTCGTGGAGCAGTGCGGTGTCCAGGACGGTGCGGGCGACGGGGCCTACCTGGTCGAGGGAGGATGCCATGGCGATGACGCCGTAGCGGGAGACGGAGCCGTAGGTGGGCTTGACGCCGACGCTACCGGTCAGTGCTGCGGGCTGGCGGATGGAGCCGCCGGTGTCGGTGCCGAGTGCCAGGGGTGCCTGGAAGGCGGTGACGGCTGCTGCGGAGCCGCCGCCGGAGCCGCCGGGTGCGCGGTCGAGCGCCCAGGGGTTGCGGACTACGCCGAATGCGGAGTGCTCATTGGAGGAGCCCATTGCGAATTCGTCGAGGTTGGTCTTGCCGAGGATGGGCATGCGTGCTTCGCGGACCTTGCGGGTGACGGTGCCGTCGTAGGGGCTCATCCAGCCTTCGAGCATGCGCGATGCTGCGGTGGTGGGCTGGCCCTTGGTGACGATGAGGTCCTTGACGGCGATGGGTACGCCTGCGAGCGGGGGCAGTTCCTTGCCTGCTGCGCGGTCTGCGTCCACTGCTGCTGCGGTGGCGAGTGCTTCTTCGGCGTTGATGTGCAGGAAGGCGTTGAGGCCGCTCTTACCGTCTGCTCGGTTGTCGCTCAGGGTGCGCCGTCGGTGGCTGCGATGCGGTCCAGGTGTGCCTGGGTGAGCTCGACGGAGGTGATTTCGCCGGATGCGAGCTTTTTCTGCTGCTTCTGCGGCGGTGAGCTGGATCAGTTCGTTCACTTGGTTGTTCTCCTCTTAGTCTTCGTCGAGGATTGCCGGCACGCGGAACTTGCCGTCCTGTGCGTCGGGGGCGCCGGAGAGCGCCTCTTCCTGGGTGAGGGTGGTGACGGGTACGTCTTCGCGGAAGACGTTCTCGAGGGGGATGGGGTGGCTGGTCGCGGGGATGTCGGCAGTTGCTTTCTGCGACATGGTCTCAACGGATGCGACGATGACGTCCAGCTCAGACGCCATCGCGGTGAGTTCTTCATCGGTCATCTCAATGAGTGCCAGCGATGCCAGGTGCTTTACCTGTTCAAAGGTGATGGCAGACATGGTTCTCCCGTAGTTTGTTTTCTTGTCTCTTCTCTAGTGTAGTGGAGGTTGCGTTTTCCGTCTCATTGGGGGTTGGAGGGTTTACCTGCTGGTTTGTGTGTTCAGGCGGTGTTCTTCTCCCCTGTTTTCGGGTTAAATACTCAACGCCCCGCTCCTCGTATGAGGTGCGGGGCGTTGGGCTACAACGTGTCCACGTTACGCTTAAGGGTTATTCCTTAGGCGGGGATGGTCAGAACCTGGCCGGGGAAGATCAGGTCAACGTTGTAGATGATGTCGGTGTTCGCAGCTGCGATTGCCTGGTAGCCGCCTGCAACGCCGAGCTTTGCAGCGATCAGCGAGAGGGAGTCACCGGGAACCACGGTGTAGGTGCCTGCTGCAGCCTTGGGAGCTGCAACGGGTGCTGCTGCGGGAGCCTCAACTGCCGGTGCTGCTGCAGGAGCTGCTGCGGGTGCCTCAACTGCTACGGGAGCTGCCGGTGCAGCGGGTGCTGCTGCTGCGGGAGCCTCAACTGCTGCGGGTGCAGCCTGAGCTGCAGGAGCTGCGGGTGCAGCCTGTGCCGCGGGTGCGGTGTAGGTCTGCTGGGTCTGCGACTGTGCAGCCACGGTGGTGGTGGGCTCGGTGTAGGTGGGAGCTGCGCCGGTCTTGCCGTAGAGGCCAAGCTTAGCGGAGCATGCGGGCCATGCGCCCCAGCCCTGGATAGCGAGCAGACGCTCGCCAGCCTCGATCTGCTGTGCACGGGTAGCGGTCGCGGGGGAGCCGGACATGCCGACGCCGTTCCAGGACTGCTGGGTGAACTGCAGACCGCCGTAGAAGCCGTTACCGGTGTTGATGGACCAGTTGCCACCGGACTCGCACTGTGCCAGCGCGTCCCAGGTAGCACCGTCTACTGCGTTTGCAGCGGGCATCGACATGGTAGCTGCTACAGCGCCACCGATGGCGAGAGCTGCTGCGGTACGACGAATGGAAGTGTTCTTCATAATGCTCCTTGGGGCCGTCCCCGCTCGTTCCGTCCCCGGAACTCTAGCGCGCCGCCGCTCACCCTTTGATAACGAAGTAGGTTACTCATTTTCTGGCTCTACCATGTGAGCGGCTCTCCACCGATTTCATGTCACCGTGAGCGATTCTGCACTTGTGTGCGGAATCCGGGTGGGCACTTCCTCGATGGGGACGTGCGGTAGAACCGGGCATCGTTTCAAGCATTCCAAGCTTGAAACCACACAGGCGATTCCCTTGCGAGAATCTATCTGGTCTCCAAGATAGCCGAGGTTTTTTCTGATTCCAACCCGATTTCAAGTTCACAGCGAACGTCCCGACTTCTCCCAGGGTTCTTCCAGGTTAAAAGTGCAGGAAACGTTAACTGGGATCTTGAACCCCGCGCGCCTTAGGGGTTTTTCCCCGGAATTTCGGGGTTTTCTAGGGCTTTAATTCGGAGGCGCTCCCCCGCCGAGCTTTCTGATTCGGGGTTGGCGCGCGCCCCCTTTAAGGGTTTTGAACGGCGTGTAAATATTTTTTAAATATTTCTTCGCTTTGGGAGTGTTTTAAGGCGCTTCCGCCTTAAAAGCTGTGGTAATTACAAATGCCAGAAATTGGCATTCAGGCCCTGAAGCACGCACTCCAGAGCCTGAATGCTCTATATATTGCAGGGATCAGGTTCAGGTGACCCCGCTATCGGGTCTACTCGGCGGTAGCCTCAACAGCCTCCCGGACCACCCTCGAGCAGGGCGGTGAAGCCCTCTTCATCCAGAACCTTCAGACCCAGTTGCTGAGCCTTATCCAGCTTCGAGCCGGCGTTCGCGCCAGCAACCACAAAGTGGGTCCTCTTAGACACCGAACCGGATGCCTTACCGCCGCGAGAAATAATGGCTTCCTTCGCACCGTCACGGGTGTAACCGTTCAGCGTGCCGGTCACGACCACGGTCAGGCCCTCCAGGGTGCGCTCTACGGACTCGTCACGAGTATCTTCCATGCGCACACCGGCGGCAGCCCAGGAGTCCACCACCTCGGCGTGCCAGTCCTCAGCGAACCACTCAATAATAGAGTCGGCAATCGTGGTGCCCACACCGTCCACAGCGGCAAGGCGTTCACGGTTAGCCTCGCGGATCGCCTGCATCGAACCGAACTCCGCGGCGAGCGCGCGGGCAGCGGTCGGACCCACGTGGCGAATCGAGAGGGCAACCAGCACGCGCCACAGCGGCTGCTGTTTTGCCTTCTCCAGCTCGGCGAAGAGGTTCAGCGTATTCTTCGTGGGCTTCGGCTCGGGGCGTGCCTTGGTCGGCTTGGTGTAGAAGTAGGGCACGCGCTCCATCTTTCCGGTGCCCACGCCCTTGACCTTCTTCTCACGCTCGATGGTGACCTCGCGCAGGTCCTCAATGTTGAGGCTGAACAGGTGCGCCTCGCTCGTTAGCGGAGGAGTATCTGGGGTTGCGGGGCTGGTGAGTGCCTTTGCTGCTTCGAAGCCGAGCGCCTCAATGTCGAAGGCGCCGCGGCTTGCCGCATAGTACACGCGCTCGGTCAGCTGCGCCGGGCAGGAGCGCGGGTTCGTGCAGCGCAGGTCCACGTCACCTTCCTTGCCGGGGGCAAGGGGCGAGCCGCAGGAGGGGCATTCGCTAGGCATGACGAACTCTCGTTCGGTGCCGTCACGGAGGGCAACCACGGGGGCAACAATCTCGGGGATCACGTCGCCTGCCTTGCGCAGCACCACGGTGTCACCGATGAGCACGCCCTTAGCCTTGACCACGTCCTGGTTGTGCAGGGTGGCGCGTTCGACGGTCGAGCCGGAGACGAACACGGGCTCCATGACGCCGTAGGGGGTCACGCGGCCGGTGCGTCCCACGTCCACGCGGATGTCCAGCAGCTTGGTGTGCACCTCTTCGGGCGGGTACTTGTACGCCACCGCCCAGCGCGGCACACGGGAGGTGTAGCCCAGCTGAGCCTGGGTCGCGAAGTCGTTGACCTTAATGACGATGCCGTCGATTTCGTGCACCAGGGAGTGGCGCTGCTCGCCGTACTTATTAATGAAGTCGAACACCGCCTCGGTGTTAGCGGCGATTTCACTGTAGGGGCTCACGGGCAGGCCCCAGGAGGCGAGCAGATCGTAGGTCTCGTACTGGGTGGCAATATCCAGGCCGGTGCGCGAACCGATGCCGTGCACGTACATGCTCAGCGGGCGCGAAGCGGTAATCGCCGCATCCTTCTGGCGTAGCGAGCCTGCCGCGGCGTTACGCGGGTTAGCGAAGGGGTTCTTACCTGCGGCAATCATGGACTCGTTGAGCTTCTCAAAATCAGCGGAAGAGATGAACACTTCGCCGCGGATTTCAATCTCCTCGGGGTGGTTCTCGCCGGTCAACTGCGGCGGGATGCTCGCAATGGTGCGCACATTGTGGGTGACGTCTTCACCGGTGGTGCCGTCGCCGCGGGTTGCCGCGCGTACGAGGGTACCGTTGCGGTAGAGCAGATTCACCGCCAGGCCGTCAATCTTCAGCTCGGTCAGCCACTGCGGTGCGCTACCGGTGAGGTTCCGGGTGCTCTCTTCGGTCTTGGTCAGCCAGGTGCGCAACTCTTCGAAGGAGAAGACGTCCTCGAGGGAGTACATGCGCTGCAGGTGGGTGACGGGCGCGAAAGCCTCAATTGCCTCACCACCGACTTCCTGGGTGGGCGAGTCGTTGGCGATGATGAGCGGGTGCTCCGCTTCGATGATTTCGAGGCGGCGGTAGAGCGCATCGTACTCGGCGTCAGAGAGGAAGGGCGCGTCCTCGTTGTAGTAGGCGCGGCGGGCGGCACGAATCTTATCGGTCAGTTCCGCGTACTCGGCGCGCAGGGCCTCGGTAATCTCCGCAGTGTTTTCTGCGGCGTTTTCTGCGGGGCTCTCTGCTCGAGTCTCGGCGGGGGCAGTCTGCTGGGTGGTGTTGTTCTCAGTCACCCGTCCAGTCTAGCGTTTTTGCTCCGCCTCTCCCCTATCGCTCGTCATATTGGCAGGTTCCGCGAGCGCGAACGATGAGGCAAACGATGAGGCAAGCGTGCCGTAGCCACTTACCGGATTGCGCTTCCTTAGTTTCTGTGCGCGGATACAGTTCACCCCCGCCTCCTGCAGGCGCTCAATCGAGCACCCGAAGGAAACGGGGGTGAATCACAAGGGTATGAAGTTTAGGCTTCGACAGCGTCGGCAACAATCACGGTAATGTTGTCGCGACCGCCGGAACGCAGCGCCTCGTGCTGGAGCACGTCAGCGGCGTCCTGCGGGTGGCGGATCGAGGTGAGTACGCGTGCCATGTATTCGTGCGAAAGCTCACCGGAAAGACCATCGGAGCAGAGCATCAGGCGGTCACCGGCGCGGGCGGGCAGAACCCAGAAGTCCGGTTCCCAGTAGTTGCCGGTACCCAGCGCGCGGGTAATCACGTTGCGGCGCGGGTGGGTCAGCGCCTCCAGGGCGGTAATCTGACCCTCGTCAACCAGGTACTGCACCTCGGAGTGGTCAGTGGTGACCTGCTCCAGCGAGGCGGAACCCTCAGATCCGGGCAGTTTCTCCATGGCGGAGTGGTGAATACCCTCGTCCTCACGCAGCAGGCGGTAGGTTCGGGAGTCACCCACGTTGAAAATAACCCACAGGTTACGGTCACCGATGCTGGTCAGCCAGGCGCCGGTGACGGTCGTGCCGCCGGCGCGGGAGAGCGCCTGCTTAATTTCTTCGTTGGTTTCGCCAAGGATATCGTGCAGGCGGTTCAGGGTGCCCACGATTTCATTGTTAAGCAAGGTGTTGGCGCGGCGACGGCGCTTGGCGGGGTCGGAGTCGTCAATGGCGGCGAGGCGTTCAGCGTAGGCCTGCTGCTCCTCTTCGCTACGGCCACCGGGCATGGTGAAGAAGGGCGAGTAGGCAAGCTGACGCACGCACAGACGCGATGCTACTTCGCCGGCTTCGTGGCCTCCCATGCCGTCCGCGACCACGCAAAGGGAACCGGCGACGACCATCGAATCTTCGTTATTTTCTCGATGTGCGCCGCGGTGCGTTGCACCACCGGTACGTAGTTTCAGTTCAGTCATGAGAGGTCTATCTCCATTGTGTAGTTCGCGCGACGAGTCACCGCCACGGGGTCTACGTTACCAAAGCTTCTAACGTTTCGCGTCCCTTGAGAGGTGAGAGTATAGCGATTTCCCACCTGTCGGAGCGTGTTTGCTGTCTCATTATCGGTCAGCACGGTACCCGGTTCAGCGAGGGAGACCAGGCGCGCAGCCAGGTTCACGCTGGAGCCGTACACGTCGCCGCGGTTAGCCAGAACCTCGCCCCAAATGAAGGCGACGCGGGCTTCCGGTAGCTGCGGGTCGGCGCCGATCTTTTCGGAGAGCTGCAGGCTAATTTCTGCGATAGTGTCCGGGGTTTCGGTGAGGAAGAAGACTTCGTCACCGAGGGTCTTGATAATGCGACCGCCCAGGGGTGCGATGACGTCCAGGCAGCTCTGCTCAAAGTGGTTGATGAGCTGAGAAAGAGCCGCGGCGTCCAGGTTACGCACCAGGGAGGTATAGGAAACCAGGTCAACGAACCCTACGCCTCGCACCAGGGGCAGGCGGGAAAGTCCGGAGGTGGTCACGTTGTTTTCGCGCAATCCCAGGCGCAGGATTCCGGCGTACATCTGGCGACGGTATGCGTAGAGCGCCAGACGCTCGAGAACCTCGAGGTAGCGCGGGAAGTCTTTGAGGAGCTTGCGGCGGGCATCATTATCGCTGAGGTTTTCGGTGACCATAATGTTGTGCACGAGCGCCTCAATCTGCCAGGCGACGGTACGGTCGGTCAGTTGACCTTCAGCGCGCACGAGGGATGCCACATATTCCATGCGAATGTCGCCGTCTGCGTCCAACTTCTGCAGTCGGCGAGCATCTGCACGTCTGTTTCAGTGAAGTAGGGCGAGTGGTTGGCAATTGTCGGGAAGCCTATATTGTGCCAGATACGCTGGGCGGTTTCGAGGGGAAGTCCGGCGCATTCTGCGGCTTCTACGGGGGTGTAGCGGCGCCCCTGTCCCAGGAGCGACTTTTCGAGGGCTCGGATTCCCGCCTTGGATTCCTCGTCGCGGTAGATATTGTTCTGGGCGAGGTTCTGCAGAATTTTGAGGTTCAGCATTTGGGTTTCGGGGCCCATGGTGGCGCCGGTACCCTGCGGAGAGTGCGCAGGTTCATGGTGGTCTGCCGTGCTCATTGCCGCTGCCGCTCCTTTCATATCTGCCGGATCATCTGTTCTGTCGTGCGGATGCGCTGGCGTGTGCCGTGCGTCGATTGTGCACTGCTTCACTGTATAGCGCCTTGTTAATATACCCCCCACTGCGGTGTTTTGGGCGTCAAAGCGCCCGCACCCAAAGATATTTTAGTGGAGTAATTCACATTTAAGAATACTCTAATCCGCATTTTTTCGGCTGATTTTAGGTGCCGGGTTAGGCTCTGAGCCAACCGGTCCGCCCTCCTTGTAGTGGGAGGAGGCACCCCAGAGAGGGCTAAATGTAGCGGGAACGCAGGGCGTAGTAGTCGCGTCGAGCGGATTTAATTTCTTTTTCGAAACGCTTGGGGTCGGGCACGTAGGTCAGGCGGTGGTGCACCCCGCGGCATACCACGTACACCGAACCGTAGCCCAACCAAGCGCCCGGGCCACGCTGTTTTGCCCAGCGCTCGCCCATGGAATCCAGGTAGAGGGATTCGTCTCCGCTACGGGTCATCACACCGCGGCGCACTACGAGCCGATGGGTGGTCAGCAGGTAGTAGGTAGTAACCCACCGCCAGGCAGTACGCACAGCACCAAGCAGGGCACCCACCGCACACATCGTGCCGAGAGTCCACAGAATCGGTGAGGACCGTGCCGTGGAGGCAAAGGTTGAGGCGGCGATAGCAACCAGCAGGTAGGCGAGCGCGGGCAGCAGAGCACCGTAGTGCTGTCGGGTGGCGATGATGACATGCTCACCGGGGTTGAGTTTTCCGCGCAGGCGCATGGTGTTCCTTAGCTGTGCTGGTGGGTGTGTACCGGATTAGAGGCGCCGGTTTGAGGTGGTGCGGGCGTATTCAGTGTTGCTGTGCCGGGCAAAATTTTATGGGCAGAAACTTTATAGGTTGGTTCTAGTGTGCCTGCTGAAAATCTCCGTAGCTACCGTTGGCGGGGCGAAGATGCTCAATATCGCCCACCGCGTAGGGCTCTATGGTTCCGTCCTCGCGGCGAATGAGGATGCGCCCCTGCGCATCGAGGTCTTCGGCAATGCCATCTACGGTGCTTCCGTCGGGCAGGCTCATGCGCACGCTGGCTCCGAGGGTTGCGGTGGAGGCGCGTGCCTGGTCGAGCAGGCTGATGCTCTGTGGGTTGAGGGGTCGGGGTTGAGGGGTCAGGGGCGTTCGGGGTCACCACCGGCGCGCACGAAGGCGCGGTAGCGGCGGGCGAAGATGCCGAGCAGTCGGGCGAGCACCTCGGAGGAGTCGATGACCTGCCCGGTGCACAGGCTCAGGCTGGTGGCAGTGGGTACGGGCAGCTGTTCGGCGGACATGTTCGTGTTCTGGCCGATGCCCACAATGATGCTGCGCTGCCCCTCGGTGGAGCCGCTTTCGGGAACGAGCTGGGCGAGAATTCCGCACCCCTTAGCGCCCTGCGCGATGACGTCGTTGGGCCATTTGAGGGCGGCATCCACGCCGTAGCTGCGCCAAATATCGACCACGCTGAGCCCGGCGATGAGGGTCATCCAGTGGTAGCTGCCTTCGGGGAGTTCTCGGGCGAGCGGGTCTGCGGAGGCGTGCGGGCGCACCACGATACTCGCGGCGAGGCAGGCTCCGGGAGGGGCAGTCCAGGCTCGGGCGAGGCGGCCGCGTCCGGCGCTTTGGTAGAGGCTGGCGTAGACGGAGAGCTCACCGAGCTGTTCGCGTTCGGGGTCCGTGCCGTCCATAAGTAGCTCGCGGGCGCGGGTGGTGGTGGAGTCGACTTCATCGTAGAGGTTTACGCTGGAGTAGCCCGCGTCCAGCGCCACGGTGCGGATGCGCGGCGCATCCAAACCGAATGATCACTCTCGTTATGCATGTTTTCAGCCATAGCCTGCACCTTTCTGTCCTACCTCAATCAGTCCTGCAATTCGCAGACCCGCTATCAACCTGCCGCCGTAATCTGCCGGTTTCTACCGAGTCGCACTGATTTCTCACCATACCAATTTCTTGCCGCCGGTGATGCCCACCGGCACCCGAGACGGTACATTAGACAGTGAGGGTGCATCAAGCACCGACCGGCTGCGGAGGTTCCTCCGCCCTGCTCGAAAGAAGACCGCTATGGCTTATTACGCAATTACTTACGTTTACGCAGCTCCCGAGGAGCAGGCGAAGTACCGTCCGGCTCACCGCGAGTACCTTGGTTCGCAGATTGAGGCGGGCAACCTGATTGTTTCCGGTCCCCTGCTGGATGGCGAGACCCCCGCCGGCGCTCTGCTGATTGCAAAGGTTGACTCCGCTGAGGCTGCCGAGAAGATTGTGGCTAACGACCCGATGAACATTGGTGGCGCGGTTCTGTCTCACACCGTCACCGAGTGGAACCCGGTCCTGGGCACCATCTAAGCGTCATTTCACGTTGAAAGCTTGAACGTAGACCCCCTTCCGCAGGCAAGGATTGCCGAGGCGGAAGGGGGGTTTTCTGTGCTCTTTTGAGCGGTTCTTTCGCGCTTTTCGTTCACTGTATGCACCTTCTTGGGTGCTGGGTGCATAAAAGTGTATCTAGTGTTGATATTCTGGCTTCTCACCTGGCATATGTGCCCTAGTTCGCACTATAGTTGAGGGATATGCACATTGTTCAAGAGTGCTCTTCGGGGCCTTCTGAACAACCATCACCGCAACCACTGGCTCCCGACAATCGGGTGGAGCAGGAACGAGGAATAATGTCCGAGAACCTCCAGCAGGATTTTGACTTGAGCACCACCGCCGGTAAGCTCGCTGATTTTTATGCACGTCGAGAGCGCAGCTTCGCGCCCAGCGGTGAGGCAGCTATTGAGAAGCAGCACGCACGCGGCAAGAACACCGCCCGCGAGCGCATCGACATGCTTCTGGACGAGGGTTCTTTCGTAGAGTTTGACGCCCTCGCCCGCCACCGCACCACCGCATTCGGCATGGAGGCGAAGAAGCCTCTGGGTGACGGTTTGGTCTCCGGTTACGGCACCGTGGACGGTCGCCTGGTTGCCGTGTATTCGCAGGACTTCACCGTTTACGGTGGTTCTCTCTCGCAGGTGAACGGCGAGAAGATTGTGAAGGTGCAGAAGTTCGCTCTGAAGAACGGCTGCCCGGTTATCGGCATTAACGATGGTGGTGGCGCCCGTATTCAGGAGGGCGTGGCTTCCCTGGCGATGTTTGCCGATATTTTCCGCATGAACGTGCGCGCCTCCGGTGTGGTTCCGCAGATTTCTGTCATTATGGGCCCCTGCGCTGGCGGTGCCGCTTACTCCCCCGCTCTGACTGACTACATCATCATGGTGGATAAGACCTCGCACATGTTCATTACCGGCCCGGACGTCATTAAGACCGTGACCGGTGAGGATGTGGACATGGAGACCCTCGGTGGTGCGCGTCAGCACAACTCGGTGACCGGTACCAGCACCTACCTGGCTGAGGACGAGGAAGACGCTTTCGACTTTGTGCGTGAGCTCCTCGAGTTCCTGCCCTCGAATAACCTTGCAGAGTCCCTGCCCCTGGAGCATGACCAGGAGCCCGTGGTAACCGTAGACGATTTGGATTTGGATACTCTCATCCCGGATTCGGCAAACCAGCCTTATGACATGCGCGCGGTCATTGAGTCCGTGGTCGATGACGGCTACTTCCTGGAGATGCAGGCGCTGTACGCCCCGAACGTGATGATTGGTTACGCCCGCGTTGAGGGCCGCACGGTCGGTATTGTGGCGAACCAGCCGATGCAGTTCGCCGGCTGCCTGGACATTTCTGCATCCGAGAAGGCTGCCCGTTTTGTGCGCCATTGCGATGCGTTCAACATTCCGATTCTGACTTTTGTGGATGTTCCCGGCTTCTTGCCCGGTACCGATCAGGAGTTCAACGGCATTATTCGCCGCGGCGCTAAGCTACTCTACGCTTATGCGGAGGCGACCGTTCCGCTGGTTACCGTCATTACCCGTAAGGCGTACGGCGGTGCGTACATTGTGATGGGTTCGAAGAAGCTGGGTGCCGATATTAACCTGGCATGGCCCACCGCTCAGATTGGTGTGATGGGTGCTCAGGGTGCGGTGAATATTCTGTACCGTCGTGAGTTGGCTGCTCTGGCGGCTGAGGGTGGCGATGTTGAGGCTCGCCGCGCTGAGCTGATCGCCAAGTATGAGGAAGAGCTGCTGAACCCGTACCAGGCTGCCGAGTTGGGGTACATTGACGAGGTTATTGCCCCGAGTGAGACTCGCGTGCGCATTATTTCTTCGCTGCGTGCCCTGCACGATAAGCGTGCGGCTACCCCGGCGAAGAAGCACGGCAACATCCCACTGTAGGCTTCCGCTGTGCCCACGCCGCTTGTGGCGCAGGCATCCCCAGGATTTTAGGTTTTCTAAGGAGGCGTGCCTTTGGCAGGCTACAACCCGCTGAGTTATTTCTCATTCGGTAAAAAGAAGGATAGTTCGGAGGTTGCTGAGAGCCCCGAGCAGCTTGAGCGTAGCTCCGCACGTTCTTCTGCGCACGCGGATACCGCATCCAGCGCCGCGAAGGATTCTGCTCAGTCTTCGGTAGATACTGACGCTGAACAGGAGCCGCTGCTGAAGGTGGTCAAGGGCTCCCCCACCCCGGAGGAGATTGCCGCGCTGACCGCCGTGGTGGCGATGATGCAGGCGAGCGCCGCGAAGCAGGAGCAGAACTCGCTGGTGGGTGCGGCATCGCGTCTGCTGAACCGCGGTCAGCGCCTGGGTGTTTCGTTGCGTCCCGGCCCCGGTTCGTGGAGGCGCGCTCGCCCCATGTAATGATGTAATGCGGGCTGCTAACTATGCTTCTTATATTCCCGTCACGCCAGCCGGTGTGACGGGAATATATTGTTTTGCCTCAAATTCAAGATTTATATTGCGTTATTCAACATCTAATGCGCTGATTCCCGTGGTTTTGTCATATTAGAAACGATAAAGTCATGATGATACGTACTGATGCTACGATGTATATACCATCACATTAGTGTTAATAAATTGGCAGGGACCATGGCAAAGATGCTGAATAAAAACCATAGGCCCCCACCGGATGTCTATATCGCGCTTCTGTTGCCGACGCTACGGCGCTTGTCGAAGACTGTGCCTCGCACCGCCGCCTATGTTAGTGAGCAGTTGCGGCAGCAGACTAAGGCGTTGGGGTCAAAGAAGAACCTACCGGCTCTTGAATCCACCGATTTTGCGGTGGCTGTGCGCACCACCTTGAAAATCTTGGTGGCACTTCGTTATGCCCAGCTGATGCCTCGTATAACCCCGTGGGAGAAGAGGAAGTACCTGCTCACTCCTCTGGGTGCCGAGCTGACCTGCACCCCGCATCTGCACGGTTCGGTACCGCCGCGTGTGGTGAAGCAGGTGCAGGCGCTGTGTGCGCAGAGTTTGACGGCAAGGACGACGAAGAAGCTCAAGAAGCAGGCGAACGCACTCCTGGCGACTGCGGAGGCGGAGCATCGCCTCATTTTTGGTGCTTCCGATGGTGATGCAATCACCGGTATGGAACCGTTCCTCCCTGCTGCCGATGCCGGGGAAGCTACTGCTGCCCACAATGCAACCGGTGCCGAGCACCTTGCACATGCTTTGAATTCTGCGGGTACTGCCGAGACCTGGCCTGTGGGTCAGTCTCCGCTGGATATTATTTTGCGTGCCAGCGATTCGCCGGTGATTCACGCTCAGGCCGAGTTTGCGGAGCATTTTACGCAGGATTTGATTCAGCACGTTCACGCGGTGACGCCAGAATATTTTGAGCAGATTGTTGCCGATATTTTTACGGCTCTCGGTTTTAATACCGAGGTAACCGGCGGTGCTGACGATAAGGGTGTTGACGTTATTGCCCGCTATTCTGATGGCCTGGATTTCGCACCGATCTATATTCAAGTGAAGCACTATTGCGGGACCATGAAGGTCACCCCCAATGAGATTCAGAAGCTTGCCGGTGCGGTACTTTTACACGGCGGTTTGCAGGGTGTTTTGGTGACCTGCGGTGCTTATGCGCATCCGGTGCCTGAGTATTTGCAGGGCTTGCCGGGCGCACGCAATATTGCTCTGGTTGATCAGCACCACTTGGTGGAGCTGATGATTCGCCATCGTGTGGGTGTGCTTGATGGTGAGGGCGAGTGCGGTTATCGCATTGATGAGGAGTATTTTGCTCGCGGCATGGAGTAGCCGGGGGTATTTTGCGGTGAGTATTTCTCACTGAACGTCTCTGGTCTTCGCGCATTTCCTGCGTTATTTCACTTAATGTATTTTCACTTTTCCTTGAGGATATTTTTCATATATCGGCTGGTTTTAGAAATCTAGGTTATTTCTTGAACCAGCCGATACAATGGGAGGGTAATGCGTTATATATACTCGCATTATTTCACGAAGTGTATATACCCGTGACGGTATCAGCGCTTCACCATAATTTATAGCGTTCTTTCTGAAGTGTTCGTCATAGAAGACGGTACGTGAGCGGGAGGGTCTGAGTAATCTGCCTTTCCCGCTTCTCTTCACGAGGGATTACCAAAGTGTCGACCCAAAAATAAAGATGGTGCCGCTCACTTTCGTGATTATTTTCCCGTTCGCATGACTGCACTTTATGAAGAACGCCTGCACGATAAATAACACTAGATAAGGAGCCCGGCGTGGCTTTTGTGAATAAAACAATGCTCCATATCGATCATTCCGAATTGCACTCTTTGCAGCAGGAAACCTCGTGGGAGGCTCTACCCGAGGAAGCACGCACTCTCAGCGTTGCGGCGGCTTTCTCTCTGCTCCGCCATTTTGAGCGCGCGCAGGATCGTGGCGAGAAGGTTTTCTTCCCCGATATGTACACCCCGGTTGGCGTGGACCTGGGTTTCAACATGACTCAGCGTTTCATTGCGGTCGGTGACAATGTCCTCTTCCGTGAGGCACTTAATAAGCTGATTGCGGCGCTGGTCAATGCTGATTATCTTGAGGTGTCCCTCAGCCAGTTGCATCCGGGCAATCTGCACTACACTCTGAGCGAAGCGGGCCGCGAGCTTCTGGGCACCGCGAAGGAGCAGCAGGCGCAGGCTCTTCTGCCGGTTCTGCCTCTGCAGAGCGGCGTGTACCTGCACTATCTGAAGCAGTTCTACCCGGTTCTGCTCTCGCACATTACGGTGCGTGAGCTTCTGCCCATTGTCCTGAGCGTTACCCCGTCCTACCCTGCGGCGGCGCCCGTGAAGATTCGCGAGCTGGTGCTGCGTGAGTGCGGTTTTGTGCAGGGCTGGTACGGTCTGTCGTACCTGGAGCAGCGCATTGTTGAGCCGGTGATTGCTCAGGCGTTGAGCCTGCTGACCCGTGAGGGCTACCTGCGCACCAAGACCATTCACGAGCACACGGATTCTCCGCTGACGCTGTACTCGCTGTCCCCGTCTGCGAAGGAGCTGGTGGCACGCCACGGGGAGACTGGCGTGCCCGCAAGCGAGCTGAGCTCCGTACTGGCGCTGGTGAAGGATGAGGGCGCCTCCATTACGGCTGAGGATATTGCCGCAACTGACGCTCTGCTGACTCATATGGGCGTTCTTCTGCTCGACACCCTCAACGACCACGGCGCCGATGTGGAGCTGAGCCTTCCGAGCCTGGAGCAGGTCTTTGACCGCGACGAGCGTATTCAGCAGGCGTCCTCGAACCCCTATTTGTGCAGATTGACGCTCAGGATTACCTCTACGATGTGCTGATTGCCCACCACTACCTCTCCGAGCGTGAGACCGTCTACTCGTTGGGTCCTGCTTTCGCGCCGGCTATGGCGCAGATGGTTGAGCCGAGCGTTCAGAAGCTGGTGGCTTCGGCTCTGCTCGATCCTGCGGCGGTGGACGCTCTGCCGTACCCGCATCAGCTGTTGCACCCGATTCTGAAGATTGTTGAGGAGAACCCGCGCATCTCCTACTACGACATTTACGATGAGCTGAAGCTCGCCCTGGACATCCCGTACCTGCAGGGTGAGGTCGCTCCGCACCGTTATAAGCTGACCCCGCGTCTGCGTAACCGCTATTCGGTGGCGATGCACGTGCTCAAGGGCGAACGCTACCTGAACGCTCTGCGTGAGGGTACCGGTCGTACCTCCCGCAAGAACCCGGAGCGTTACGAGCTGAGCGAGGCGGGTAAGGAGCTGCTCAAGCGTTTCCCGGAGGGTGCTCCGGAGGCGGTGACCGCCCGCATGGCGCCGCTGCCGCCGCAGTCACTCAAGCACAAGCTGCCTCAGGATATTGCGGCTGAGTTGCAGGCTCGTGAGGAGGCTCTTCAGGCTGCTAAGGAGGCGCGCGCGGCGGAGCGTCAGGCTCGTCTGGCAGCTCGTGAGGGCGCTTTGCGTGAGCCGTTGGCTCCGGTGCCGGGTGCTTCTCCGGCGTTGTTGGCGCGTCCGGCTGGTTCGCCGGTGGCGGCTGTTGCCCAGGCTCCCGCTGAGGTTCCGGCGGCTGCGCCGGTTACTTCCGCGGCTTCGGTTGTTGAGCCGGTTGCACCCGCTGTTTCTGCACCCGTTGTGGCTCCTGCTCAGCCTGCTGTTGCTGTCCCGGTTCCCGCCTCCGCTGACCCGTCCACTGCTCTGCAGGTGGCTGCCGCTCAGGTGCGTGAGGCTCTGAAGCGTTACCGTCAGGTCTTCCGCCGCGACGCGCTGGCACCCGCCCTGGCGCAGGTGTCTGAGGAGCGTTTCCGCCGTATTGGTTTCGATCTGTTCCTGATGCGCGGCTACACCGTGGAGCCGCTGGAGGCTCGGGGTGTGGACGGCGTGGCGACCCCCGCCACCGGTGAAAAAGAGCGAGCGTTCTACGTTCGTACTCTGCGCCCGGCATCTAACGGCGTGCTGTCCGCGAGCGTTCGGCCTCAGGACATTACCGCGTTCTTCCTGGCAATTCACGCCCGCGGCGGTCAGCTCGGCACCTTCATCACGAACGCCACATTCAGCGATGAGGCGTACGACGAGTTCATCCGCTGCTCGACCAAGTACCCGAACATTCTGGTGGATCTGGTATCCGGCGATGAGCTGCAGGACCGCCTCATTGCGCACCGCCTCGGCGTGGTCCAGAGCGCGAACGGTCTGCTCGGGCTCAACGGTGAATACTTCACCGGCTAAGTCGCCAGCTAGCAGCTTGTAACCCATCTGGGTGACGCCCCGGTCTTCCTCTCCTGCACGTTCAGGAGAAAGAAAGCCGGGGCGTTTTCGTGCATCCTCCCCGGTGAGTTGTCCACAGGTGGGCCCTTTTCTTGGCGTTCGGTGCCGCTCAGCACGTAATATTGCCGGTTTAACCGACCCATATCACCGAAAATCGTGGTTGAAGGCACACCCCTGAGTTAGGATATGAACATGAGCACTTACCAGGAACTTCCCAGCATCTACCGATTGAAGCGCTCGCTGACCGACGTCGATCAGATTGCTAACGAATATTTTGAAAAGGTCCTCGACCTGAACCCCGTCCATGCAACCGAGCTTGGTCGCAAAGGCGTAGAGACCCTGTACCCCGACTACTCGCCCGCCGGCGAGAAGGCTTTCGCGCGCCTTGCAAAGAAGACTTTGAAGAAGGTCGATAACGTCCTGCCTATTGATGACGTTGACCTGGTCACCCTGGATGCTCTGCAGGAGCGTCTGAGCCTGTACCGCAAGCAGTACAAGGCTGGTTTTGGCGGCTGGCAGCTGAACAATATTGCGTCCGTCCCGCAGGAAGTGCGCTCGGTCTTCGACCTGATGAAGCGCAACACCCAGCAGGATTGGGAGCATATTGTTGGGCGTATGCACCGCGTCACCGAGGCACTGGAGGGATACATCCAGACTCTTGAGGCGGCTCGTGAAGAGGGTAAGGTTGCCCCGCGCCGCCAGGTGGATATTGTCATTGAGCAGACCGCCGCGTACTACGCTCCCGGTGGTTTCTTTGATGATTTGGCGGCTGAGGTCGCCGAGGCTGTCCCCGCCCTGAAGGATGAGGCTGCCGCCGGTGCCGAGGCTGCGAAGGAAGGCTACCGCCGCCTCAACAGCTACCTGGTGGAGAAGCTGCAGCCGGTCGCTCCCTCCCGCGACGCTGTGGGCCGTAAGGCGTACAGCCTGCACTCCCGTTCGTTCCTGGGCACCACCATTGACCTGGACGAGACCTACGCCTGGGGCGTGAAGGAGCTGGAGAGCATTATTGCTCGTCAGCGTGAGGTTGCCGAGGAGATTGAGCCGGGCGCAAGCATTGAGCGTGCGAAGCAGCTGCTCGATGAGGATCCGGCACGTCAGCTGCACGGCACCGATGAGCTGAAGGCGTGGATGCAGAAGCTCGCCGACGCCGCGGTGGAGAACCTGGCGGATACTCACTTTGAAATTGGCGGCCCCATGCGCCGCATTGAGTGTTGCATTGCGCCCACGAACGAGGGTGGTATTTACTACACCGGCCCCTCCCCCGATTTCTCGCGTCCGGGCCGCATGTGGTGGTCGGTTCCCGAGGGTGAGGACACGTTCACTACCTGGCGTGAAACCTCCACCGTGTACCACGAGGGCGTTCCGGGTCACCACCTGCAGATTGCTATTGCTACGGCTCTGCAGGGCACCATGAACTCCTGGCGCACGAACATGCTGTGGGTGTCCGGTCACGGTGAGGGCTGGGCGCTGTACGCCGAGCGCCTCATGGAGGAACTGGGCTACCTGAAGGATCCGGGTGACCGCATGGGCATGCTGAACGCTCAGCGTATGCGCGCCGCCCGCGTGGTCTTCGATATTGGTGTTCACTGCGAGATGCCGATTCCCGCTGAGTGGGCTGAGCAGCTGGGCGTTGAGCCGGGCACCATCTGGACTTCTGAGCTGGGTTACGAGTTCTTGAAGCTGAACCTGGACGAGTCCGAGGGGCCACCTGCGTTTCGAGTTCCTGCGTTACCTGGGTTGGCCGGGTCAGGCGCCGAGCTACAAGATTGGCGAGCGCCTGTGGCTGGAGCTGCGCGATCAGGCTCTGCGCCGCGGCGATGACATGCGTGCGTTCCACACTCGTGCGCTTCTGCTCGGTTCGGTGGGTCTGGACACTCTGCGCCGCGCCCTGACCGATGAGATGATGCTTCCTCTGGATACTGAGGATGACGATGACGAGGACGACGAGTAGCCTCTAGACGAGTACCCTCTGGACTAGAGCCTCCGCATAGGAACTCTATAGATGAAGCCCCCGCTTCAGCTTTGCGGCTGAGGCGGGGGCTTCGCTGTATTTTCGTGTCTTCTGAGGTCTATGTCCTCTGAGGTCTATGTCTTCTGGGGGCTATCCGAAGTTTGCGGTGCCGGGGTCGGTGGTGCCGAATCCCATGCCGGAAGAGTCGTTCAGATCCACCAGGTGCGGGGCAAAGCGGCACCAATAGTCGGTGAGCGCGCCGTTCGATTCGCGGATGCCCACGCCTACGGTGCGTCCATCGACCACCCACACGCCGAGAATGGGGTGGCTGACCGGATTGATAATGCCTTCGTAGCGCGGTGCCGGGATGTACTCCTGGTAGATGAATTCGCTTTCGGGGGCGTTGGCGAAGAAGTCGTCGTCTTCGGGCTTGATGAAGACGTCGTAGTCGGGGGCGTAGATTTCTACGCCGTCGCCTTCGCGTCCGAAGATGGGCTTGCGAACCCAGTTGCGCATGCCGCCGCGGTGGCCCGCGTAGGTGGGTACGAGGTTCGGGTGGCCGGGGTACTTATCCCAGAGCGCGGCGAGCAGCAGCTTATTGGAGAGGAACATCTTCCACGCAGGCTCAATCCAGCGGTCCATGGCGCCGTGGTAGGCGAAGAGGAGCTTGTCGTAGCCTGCTTCGCTGTCGGTGACCAGGTCTTCCCAGGGGTAGAGCTTGAAGAGGTTGGTGATGCGCCGTCCCTGTGCGTCTTCCCAGCTCTTGGTGTCTTCGTTGAAGATGACTTCGTCGATGGGAATCATGTGGGTTTTGATGCCCGCCTGCTGTGCCGAGTAGGCGATGAGCCAGAGGTTGTTGTAGTCCTCGTTGGTCTCGTCAATCTCGGGGGGCACGTGCGCCAGGTGCAATACGGGCTGCACGCCCGCGGTGATTTCGGGGGCGAAGATGTGGCGCCAACGGTTGGTGAAGGCTTCACCGATTTCACCCCAGTGGGCGTAGCCGCGGGTGTCGAGGCGCTGGTCTTTCGCCCAGGTTTTCTGGCTGACTGCCGCCTCCACGATGCCGGTGGGGGTGTCGGCGTTGTACTCGAGCAGCTTCATCGGGTCGCCAGGCACGCCCGAGTAGGTGAAGTCGAAGCGTCCGTAGAAGTCGGCGTCGCGGCGGTTCCAGGATTCTACGGCGAGGTTGAACGCTGCCTGGGGCAGGCCGAGGGTGCCAAACGCGCCGGAGGCAATGTACTCGACGGTTTCCAGGCACATGCGGTGCATTTCTTCTGCCTGGGCGCGCACAGAGTCCATTTCTTGCGGGCTGAAAATGTAGGCGGCGTATTCGTTCCAGTAGTGGTCGGTGTCGTGGGGGCCGTCCACGCTGTAGGTGAGGCCTTCCTCAATGATGACGTTCTCCCAGTCGGGTCGGCCGACGGGAAATTCTTCACGGCGCATGAGGGGCTAGGCTCCTTCGAAGTAGTGAATGGAAATAGTGAGCGGTGTTGTTACGTCACCGCGGGTGTGGCTGTTCAAGTGAGGAAAATGCGGGCGGGACCGCTCAGTCCCTCCCGCATTCAGTGTAATGACTTATGGCTTAGCCTCCGGAGCGGCCGCCACCGGACTTCGAGCCGCCACCGAAACCGCCCTTGCTACCGGACTTCGACGAAGAGCCAGACTTGGACGAAGAACCGGACTTCGAGGAGGACTTTGAGGTATTCGACTTGCTGTAGGAGCCGGTGCTACCGCTATTGCTGGTGCCCTGCTTACCGCTGGAGACCGAGCCGGTGGTCTTATTACGCACCGAGGAGGTCTTACCGGAGTTATTGGTGCTGGTTACTTTGCCGGAGGAAACGGTGGAGGACTTCTTCGCGGTGCGGTAGGAGTCCTCGAAGCCGCCGCCCTTGGAGGACACGCCACTATAGACGGTGCCGTTGCTGGGGCGGGTGGTGCTACCTCCGGAAAGCTTGGAACCTACAGGAGGAATGTAGTGGGATCCGGAAGAATTAGCGGCACTTTGGCGACCCAGGTAGTACCAGAGGAACGCATTCGAATTATTGTGGGTGGTGGTCGAACCAGAAGTGCCCGACGACCCAGAAGAGCCCGAGGAGCTGGAGGAACCGGAAGAACCAGAAGAGCTTGAGGACTCCGTGGAAGAGGCCGAGGGCGAGTCGGTCGGCTCCTGAACGCCTGCCTTCTCACATTCGCTATCTTCCACGCGCAGGCCGGTCTTCGCGTCCTGGCAGACGCGGGCGTACTCTTCGCCCTGCGACAGGAACGCGTTCTCTTCCTGGTGCATGGAGTTATAGGCGAAGATGCCACCGCCAACCAGCAGCACGCCAGCGCCAGCTACGGCAATCATCTTGGCGATGCCGGGGCGGGTCGCGCCCAGGTTCAGGGTCTGCTGGGCTGAGGTCTGTGCGGCGCGGGTAGCGAAATCTGCAACCGCTTCCATGCGATTGCGGGGCTTCTTCGGGCCGTTGGGGGTGGTGGTTCCGCCGGGGTATTGGGGAGCAGAACTCATGCATCTCTCCTTGAGGGGTGGTGCGTGGCGTAACGCTCAACGCGTACATGAAGCTGAGTGGGTACAGCATCATCCGGCGACTTTCGCCGGACTATCGGTGTGATTCCAGCATATCAAGCCACAGCTTTCGGGTTCTTAGCTGACGGCAAAATCTCAGGAAGCTTCGCCGCATGTTGCGCAGTTGTTTCCCTGCTGTTTGCTTTTGCCGTGACTCCCCTATTAATCATCAACACCAAGTAGCCGCCGCGTACCCGCCTGTTGCGGATTGTCTGGATGCCCTGTTGGCTGCTCTACCGGCAGGTCTGGAAGGTCACGATTCGTCACGTATCCCCCACACTGCACCGGGTTGAAACACTTCTTCACACAAACTCGCGCCGGAGTGCACAAAAGTTTTAGAGTATGCCACATGTCTACACCGCATGCATCATCTCGTTCACGTCTGCCCAAGTGGGCTACTTCTTTCGGCAACCAAATCATTGCCTCCCTCATTCTAGTATTGTTCTCGGCGCGCTCGCCCTCGCACTGGGTGGGGACGCGAAGAGCAACCCCAACTGGCTCATGGTGACCTTAGATACCATCGGCTCCTCGTACGTCACCCTGCTGAAGGCTGCCGTTGTTCCGCTGATTTTCACCGCCGTGGTCGCCTCCATCTCTAACCTGTCGCAGGTGACGAACGCGGCACGCCTGGCGGTTAACACGCTCATCTGGTTTGCGATTACCGCGTTCTTCGCGGTGCTCATTGGTATTGCGATGGGCCTGATCGTTCAGCCGGGCGTGGGTGCGCAGGTGCAGGGCAAGGCATACACCGGCTCGACCGGTTCGTGGACCGCGTTCCTGACCGGTCTGATTCCGGTGAACTTCCTGGGTCTGGGTGTCAGTGCTAAGTCCGGTGATTCCGGCATCACCGCGTCGGCGTCCTTTAACGTACTGCAGATTCTGGTCATTTCCGGTGCGGTCGGCATTGCCGCGCTGAAGGTCGGCGAGGCTGCCAAGCCGTTCATTGACGTGGTCAAGAGCGCCCTGGCAATTATCCAGAAGATTCTGTGGTGGATTATTCGCCTGGCACCGCTGGGTACCGTGGGTCTGATCGCTAAGGCAGTGTTTGCCTACGGTTGGGCGTCGATGGGTTCGCTGGTCGCGTTCGTTATCGCCCTCTACATTGGCCTGCTGCTGGTCTTCCTCGTGATCTACCCGATTATTGTGCGTGCGAACGGCCTGTCGGTCCGACAGTACTTCTCGGGCGTGTGGCCGGCGCTTCAGCTGGGCTTCGTGTCCCGTTCTTCGATGGGTTCGATGCCGATGACCCAGACCGTTGCCGAACGCAACCTGGGTGTTCCCCGAGCCTATGCGTCCTTCGCGGTTCCGCTGGGTGCGACCACCAAGATGGATGGTTGCGCTTCGGTTTACCCGGCACTGGCGGCGATTTTCGTGGCTCAGTTCTACGGTATTCAGCTGGACTTCACCCAGTATCTGCTGATTGTGATGGTGTCCGTGCTCGGTTCGGCAGCAACCGCTGGTACGACCGGCGCTATCGTGATGCTGACCCTGACCCTGTCCACTCTGGGTCTGCCCCTGGACGGCGTGGGTCTACTCCTGGCGATTGACCCGATCGTTGACATGGGTCGTACCGCTCTGAACGTTGCCGGTCAGGCTCTGGTTCCCGCGATTGTGGCTCGCCGCGAGGGCATTTTGGATGAGGAGCTCTACAACGCTCCCCGTTCTGAGGGCGGCTTCGTGGCTCAGGAATTCTACGATGAGCGCATCGCCGGCGAGGCGCAGCGACTTCACGAGGTGGAAGACAACACCGCCGCGGCACGCCGCTAATCTGGCAAGCTAATCTGGCGAAGGCTCATGCACACGGCGCTAGGCGGTACTGCTTAGCGCTGTGTCGCTTCTCCGCCACCCATGCCCCCAGCATGGGCAAAATACATTTGTCAAACGTCATAAAAGTGTCACTATTGATTCTTTTTTTCTTTAAGGTTTGAGAAGAGTTATGATTTTGAACGGCGTGTTCCATCTCCTACGTGGTTGAGGGGGATGGGACACGCTCTTTGTATGCCCGCCGGTTTTATGCCCCCTCGTTACGCCCCTCGGCTCGACACTCCAGCCCTCCCGCAGATCACGCCCCCCAGATTGCACCAAGGCTCCGTGCTCAACGCTGACGCACCGGCGGAGGCTTCCACCCAGTGACCCTCAATCTGCACCCCAGAGTAAAACCCGAGTAAAACTCTCCGGCAACGCTTTAAAATAGAACCCATGACTACCAGCGCTTCATCACCCCGACTAATTCTTGCCTCCGCCTCCCCGGCGCGCCGCAAGCTCCTGGAAGACTCCCGCATCGCATTCACGGTGCGCGTCTCCTCCGTAGATGAGGACGCCGCACTCGCTACCGCCAACGAACAGGCGCGAGCGCAGGGACGTGCGGGACTCACCCCGGCTGAGACCGCTTCCCTTCTGGCGCAGTTGAAGGCGCAGGCAGTTGCCGCTGAACTCGCCGCCGAGGGTGTGCGCGATGCGCTGGTTCTGGGCTGCGATTCGGTCTTCGAGTTTGAGGGTGTTGCCTACGGCAAGCCTCACACTGCCGAGGCGGCACGCGAGCGCGTTAGTGCCATGAGCGGCAACCACGGTGTGTTGCATACCGGTCACGCGCTCGTGGATTTGCGCGGTCTTGAGCCAGGTGCCGAGCTGTCCGCTACTTCTGAGTTGCCCACCGTTTCTGAACTACGTAGCGCCACCGTCCACTTTGATACGCTCAGCCCCGAAGAAATTGAGGCGTACATTGCTACCGGTGAGCCGCTCTGGGTAGCCGGTTCCTTCACCCTGGACGGTTACGGTTCGGCGTTTATTCGCGGTATTGAGGGTGAGTTCCACACGGTGGTGGGCCTGTCCATTCACGCGCTACGCGATATGTTGCGCCGCCGCGAGGTCGCGGTGACCGAGTTGTGGTTAGCGCCCCAGGATGAGGATTAGATCCAGCGCAATCGTATAAATCTGTCTCAAAGCGCGCCCTGAAATACACATTATTGAACACCAATCGATAAGATAGAACAGTATGATGCGCGTTATATTCGCCAATCCTGCCGATGTATCCTTGGAGCAGGAGATTAAAGGAGAGCTTTAAAGTGACTCAGCACCAGGCAGAAGCCGCCAAGAAATTTACTGCAGTCCCCGGCCGTCACACCGGCCCGGTCAGCAAGATTCTGATCGCTAACCGCGGCGAAATTGCTGTCCGCGTGATTCGTGCAGCCCGCGATGAGGGCCTGCAGACCGTCGCCGTCTACGCTGACCCCGACCGCGACTCCCAGCACGTGAAGCTCGCCGATGAAGCCTACGCTCTCGGCGGCGCCACCGCGGCACAGTCCTACCTGGTCATGGACAAGCTCATTGAAATCGCTCGCCGCTCCGGCGCTGACGCTGTGCACCCCGGCTACGGTTTCCTTTCTGAGAACGCGCAGTTCGCGCAGAAGTGCATTGACGCTGGCCTGACCTGGATTGGCCCCTCCCCCGAGTCCATTACCCAGCTGGGCGATAAGGTGGCGGCACGCCACATCGCACAGAAGGTGGGCGCTCCCCTGGTGCCCGGCACCAAGGACCCGGTCAAGTCCGCCGATGAGGTTATTGCTTTCGCTGATGAGCACGGTCTGCCCATTGCGGTGAAGGCCGCATTTGGTGGCGGTGGCCGCGGCATTAAGGTGGCGCGCGACCGCGAGAGCATTGTTGAGATGTACGAGTCCGCTGTTCGCGAGGCTACCGCGGCGTTCGGTCGCGGTGAGTGCTTCATCGAGCGCTTCCTGGATTCGCCCCGCCACGTTGAGACCCAGTGCCTGGCGGATGCGCACGGCAACGTTGTGGTGGTTTCCACCCGTGACTGCTCCCTGCAGCGCCGTAACCAGAAGCTCGTTGAGGAGGCACCCGCACCCTACCTGAGCGCTGAGCAGAACGAGCGCCTGTACGAGGCGTCCCGCGCAATTCTGCGTGAGGCTGGCTACCAGGGTGCCGGCACCTGTGAGTTCCTCGTCGGCACCGACGGCACTATCTCCTTCCTTGAGGTCAACACTCGACTGCAGGTGGAGCACCCCGTCTCCGAGGAGATTTCCGGTCTGGACCTGGTTCGTGAGCAGTTCCGTATTGCCCGCGGCGAGAAGATTGAGGAGAAGGACCCGGTTCTGCGCGGTCACTCCTTCGAGTTCCGTATTAATGGTGAGGATGCGGGCCGTTCCTTTATGCCCGCCCCCGGCACTATCGAGAAGATGACCGTCCCCACCGGCCCCGGTGTTCGCTGGGATTCGGGCTTCGTGGCTGGCGACGTTATCGGCGGTAACTTCGACTCCATGCTGGCTAAGCTCATTGTTACCGGCGCAGATCGTAAGCAGGCTCTGCAGCGTGCCCGCCGTGCCCTGGCTGAGCTGACCATTGAGGGTATGCCCACCGTCATCCCGTTCCACCGCGTCGTGCTGGATGACTCCGCCTTCGCACCGGCTGAGGGCGGCGAGTTCAAGGTGCACACCCGCTGGATTGAGACCGAGTTCAACAACACCATCCCCATGTACTCCGGTGCACCCGGCAGCGTGGACTCCGATGAGGACGAGCGCACCACCGTGGTTGTTGAGGTCAACGGCAAGCGCATGGAGGTGTCCCTGCCCGATCTGGGCGGTGGTGCTAAGCCTGCCGCTAAGCCTGCCGCCAAGACCCGCAAGTCCCGTTCGGCACGTAGCGCGGCAAAGGGTGGCGGCGACGAGCTGACCAGCCCCATGCAGGGCACCATCGTGAAGGTTGCCGCATCTGACGGCGACACCGTCGCTGAGGGCGACCTGATTCTGGTGCTGGAGGCGATGAAGATGGAGCGCCCATTACCGCGCATAAGGCGGGTAAGGTTTCGGGTACCTGTCCGCTAAGGCTGGCGATACCGTCACCTCCGGTGCGGTGCTGGCGACCATTAGTAACGCTTCGCTCGGTACTGAGGTCTCGATACCGCGGTCTCGCGACTGCAAGCGCTATAGGCTATACGAATCCCCCGGAAGGGTATGAGGTAATGTCTCGTATCTTTCCGGGGGATTTTTCCATGTCCGCTCTTGTCTGCTTCTGTGGGGTTTGAGCGGCCCCCTTATTGCGATTACGTCCAGATAGTGGCTGTATTTGTTGGGTCTTTTCTGAACAGAGTTATAATGTTGCACTTTAGAGGAGCCTTTCAGATTCCTACGCCCACCGCACCCACCCGGTGCGGTCACGGCACCCGATACGCGCCTACGGCACACCCGCCTCACGCGCTGACCGGTAACGGACGCCCCGGCTCCACCTGTACACACAGTTCACCATTTCGGGAGTTTTCCTTATGAGCACCTCTGCACCCGACACGAAAGTGTCTGCTGCATCGGTGAAGAATACGACTCCTCGCAGTCGAGTTATTCTCGCCTCGCTCGTTGGTACCACCATCGAGTTCTACGATTTCTACATTTACGCCACCGCAGCAGTGGCTGTGTTCCCCGTGCTGTTCTTCCCCTCGAAGGACGCAACCACCGAACTTCTGGCTTCCTTCGCGACCTTCGGCGTCGCCTTCATTGCCCGCCCCCTCGGTTCCGTAATCTTCGGTCACTTCGGCGACAAGATCGGTCGTAAAGCAACCCTCGTCGGTGCGCTACTGACCATGGGTCTGGCGACCTTCATCATCGGCCTGCTGCCCACCTACCACCAGATTGGCCTGTGGGCACCGACCATGCTGACCATTATGCGTTTCTGCCAGGGCCTGGGTCTGGGCGGCGAATGGTCCGGCGCGGCACTGCTTGCCAGCGAATACGCTGAGGAAGGTAAGCGTGCACGCGCCGCCATGTGGCCTCAGCTCGGCGCGCCCATCGGCTTTGTCTTCGCCAACGGCTTCATGTTGCTGCTGACCAGCTGGATTTCCTTCAACTCCGCAACCGACGGTAAGAACCTTGATCACCCCTTCCTCATCTGGGGTTGGCGTATTCCGTTCCTGCTGTCCATCGTGATGGTCGCCGTTGGCCTGTACGTTCGTTTCAAGCTAGAGGAGACCCCCGTCTTCGCCAAGGCTGCCGCTAACAACGAGAAGGTGAAGACCCCGCTCGTTGAGGCGTTCAAGGTCGCTTGGTGGCCCATGATTCAGGGCACCTTCATCATGGTGGCGTGCTACGTTCTGTTCTACCTGATGACCGCGTGGGTTCTCTCCTACGGTATCGGCAAGGCGGATAAGGGCGGCCTGGCTATCCCCTACCGCGAGTTCCTGATCATTCAGCTGATCTCCATTATTGGCTTCGCAATCTTCATTCCGATCTCGGGTTGGCTGGCTGACAAGTACGGCTGCCGCACCCAGCAGCTGTGGACCACCATCGCTATGGCTGTCTTCGGCCTGTCCTTCGGCCTGTTCATCTCGCCCTCCGTCGTTGGTACCGGTGCGAACGCGAACGCCGCAGTGGTTACCCTCTTCATCTTCATCGGTATGTGCCTGATGGGTCTGTCCTTCGGTTCCATGTCCGCATACCTGCCGGAGCTGTACCCCACCAACGTGCGTTACACCGCCAGCGGTATCGCCTACAACGTGGCATCCATCCTCGGCGCGGCACTGACCCCGTTCGTGGCTGTTTGGTTGAACTCCACTTACGGTGTGGCTGCAGTGGGCGGCTACCTGGCATTCGCATCGATTCTGAGCGTTGTCTTCATTCTGCTCACTCACGAAACCCGTGACGTGGACATGAACGCCGTCAGCACCACGAAGTAAAGCTTCGCGGCGCTAAGCGTCTCTACGGCAAAGCGGTGGGGGTCACCTCCTGATTCTTAGGAACTCAGGAAGTGACCCCCACCGCTTTTGTGCGTTTCAGAGATTCTGTGAGCTTCTGAGATAGCGGCTCTCTACAAGCCCAGGGTATCTATGCGCCGGCTACAGGCCGCGAGTGTGCAGCTTGCGCGCAGCCTCAGCAATAGAGCCGGAGAGCGAGGGGTAAACCGTGAAGGTGTCCGCCAGGTCATCCACCGCGAGCTTCTTCTCCACAGCCAGGGCGATAGGGTAAATCAGCTCGGAGGCGCGCTGACCAACCACCACGCCACCGATGACGGTGCCGGAGTGGCGGCGAGCAAAAATCTTCACGAATCCATCGCGCATCGCCATCATCTTCGCGCGCGGGTTGGTGCTCAGCTGCAGGGTCACCGCATCGCCACGGTACGCCCCCTCGGCAAGGTCCTTCTCACTCACACCCACAGTCGCAATCTCCGGGGAGGTGAAGATATTTGCGGCAACCTTATCGGTACGCAGCGGGCGCACCGCATCACCGAGGATGTGCGCCATAGCGATACGGCCCTGCATTGCAGCCACGGAAGCCAGTGGGTACACGCCCGTGCAGTCGCCAGCGGCGTAAATGCTGTTCACGCTCGTGCGGGACACGCCGTCCACCTTAATATGGCCGCTCGGGGTCTGCTCCACACCGGCGGCTTCCAGGCCCAAATCTTCAGTGTTCGGAATCGAACCAATAGCAACCAGACAGTGAGTGCCAGAAACCTTACGACCATCCGACAGGGTCACGATAACGCCGGAGCCATCCTCAGTACGCTCAACAGCAGCCGCACGGGAACGCGGCATCACTCGCACGCCGCGACGCTCAAAGACGTCCTCCAGCACGCGAGCTGCGTCCTCATCCTCACCGGGAAGCACGCGGTCACGCGAAGACACCAGCGTCACCTTCGAGCCCAGACCGTTATACGCCGACGCGAACTCGGCACCGGTCACACCCGAACCAATCACAATCAGCTCCTCGGGAACCTCGGAGAGGTTGTACAGCTGAGTCCAGGTCAGGATGCGCTCGCCATCGGGCATACCGGTCGCCATTTCACGCGGATGCGTACCCACCGACAACAGCACAAAGTCTGCGTGCAGGGGGTAGACGAGGCCCGCCTCATCGGTCACCTGCACGGTGTGGCGGTCCAGAAGCTTGCCGGTACCGTGAATAATCTTCACGCCCGCAGAAGCCAGGGCGCGCTTAATATCGGCAGACTGCTGCTGAGCCAGGTCGCGGACTCGGCGGTTCACGCGGTCCATATCAACTCGAAGCTGCGGCGCCTTACCCTTCGTGTTTTCGATGCCCAGGCTACCTGCCTCGGAGAAGCGGGTCATCATATCGGCGGTAGCGATCAGGGTCTTAGAGGGCACAACGTCAGTCAGAACGGCGGAGCCACCAATGGCATTACGCTCGATCAGAGTCACGTCCGCGTTGGATGCGGCAGCCACCATCGCTGCCTCATAGCCGCCGGGGCTACCACCAATAATTACAATTCGCTGAGATGCGTAGTTCACCTTTGAAGTCATGCCTTAATTGTGAGCTATGCCGCCCCTACGGGGCAAACGCACTCGCCGTGCAGATATGCCATATTGTGGCAACCTGCACGGCGAGCATCTTCATGGTTCGGCATCATGGTTCGGCCGCCCGATATGACAGGGCGACACCTACCCCTGTAGGTCTCTACTCCTCGAGAGCCTGCGGCTTCTCGGCATAAATCGAGTTGATGAACTTCTCAGCCCACTGCAGCATCGCGCCGTCCACCAGGTCCTTGCCGCCCACCGGCATGGTCTTCGGGCGCGGAACCAGCGTCAGCCAGGTGTCCATACCCTTCGGCTGGGCGTGCGTGGAGCCAGGGTACACGCGCTTCAGGCGCATCTGGCGGGACTCCGGCAGCGGCGTAGCGGTTACCACGCGAACCTTCGGACCCAACACCACCAGTTCATGAATACCGGCGGCACGGGCGTGCATACGCACCGTCGCCACGGCAAGCAGGTTCTCTACCGCCTCCGGCAGCTCGCCGTAACGGTCGACCAGCTCCTCGCGAGCCTCCGCGATCTTCTCTTCGGTATCGGCGGCAGCAATCTGACGGTACGCCTGCAAGCGCAGACGCTCAGAATCAATGTAGGTGTGCGGAATATGCGCGTTGACGGGCAGGTCAATCTTCGTTTCGACCTCGCGCTCTTCCTTCTCGCCGCGGTAGTTTGCGACAGCCTCGCCGACCAGGCGCAGGTACAGGTCAAAACCGACACCGGCAATATGGCCGGATTGTTCGCCGCCGAGCAGGTTGCCGGCACCGCGGATCTCCAGATCCTTCATCGCAAGCTGCAGGCCCGCACCCAGCTCGTTATGGGTCGCCACCGCCTTCAGACGCTCATGCGCAATCTCGCCGAGAGTCTTATCCACAGGGTACAGGAAGTAGGCGTAGGCGCGCTCGCGGCCACGACCCACACGTCCACGCAGCTGATGCAACTGGCTCAGACCGTAGTTCTGGGCGTGGTCGACAATGAGGGTGTTCGCGTTCGAAATATCCAGGCCGGTCTCCACGATGGTGGTGCACACCAGCACGTCAAAGCGGCGCTCCCAGAAGTCCACAATAATCTGCTCCAGGCGCGATTCACTCATGCGGCCGTGGGCGGTGGCGATGCGCGCCTCCGGCACGAGCTTGCCGATTTCCGCAGCAACATCGTCGATGTCAGCCACGCGGTTGTGCACGAAAAACACCTGCCCTTCACGCATGAGCTCGCGGCGGATTGCGGCGGTAATCTGGCTGTCGGTTCGCGGACCCACGAAGGTCAGCACAGGGTGGCGTTCCTCCGGCGCAGTGCCAAGGGTGGAGGTCTCACGAATACCGGTTAGCGACATTTCCAGGGTGCGCGGAATCGGGGTTGCGCTCATGGCCAGCACGTCCACGTTGGTGCGCATCTGCTTGAGCTTTTCCTTGTGCTCCACGCCAAAGCGTTGTTCCTCGTCAATAATGACCAGGCCCAGGTCCTTGAACACCACGCTGTCCGAGAGGATGCGGTGCGTACCAATCACCACATCCACCGCGCCGGATGCGATTTCTTCGGTAATCTGGCGGGTTTCCTTCGCCTTCTGGAAGCGGGATAGCACGCGAATCTTCACGGGGAATCCCGAGAAGCGCTCGCTAAACGTCTCGTAGTGCTGTTGCGCGAGCAGGGTCGTGGGTACGAGCACGGCAACCTGTTTGCCGTCCTGTACCGCCTTGAATGCGGCACGTACAGCGACCTCGGTTTTGCCGAAGCCCACATCGCCGGAGATGAGGCGGTCCATGGGGATTTCTTTCTCCATGTCCTCCTTCACCTCGTGGATGGCGGTGAGCTGGTCGGGAGTCTCGTTGTAGGGGAAGGACTCCTCCAGCTCTCGCTGCCAGGGGGTGTCTGCGGCGAAGGCGTGACCACGCGAGGCCTGGCGTGCCGAGTAGAGTTTCACCAGGTCGGCGGCGATTTCCTTGACTGCCTTGCGGGCGCGGGACTTGGTCTTCGCCCAGTCGCTGCCGCCCATCTTGGACAGGCTCGGGTTCTCGCCACCCACGTAGTTGGAGATCAGGTCCAGCTGATCCGAGGGCACAAAGAGAAGGTCGGGAGCGCCACCGCGCTTGGCGGGGGCGTACTCGATGACCAGGTATTCCTTCATGGGCTGCACGCCGTTGACCGGGGAGGCGCCCGCCACCGGGCGAGAAGTCATCTCGACGAAGCGACCGATGCCGTGGCGTTCGTGTACCACGTAGTCGCCGGGGTTCAGCGCGAGAGGATCAACCGCGTTGCGGCGGCGGCGCGTCTTGAATTTCTGTCCGGCGGCGCCTCGGGGTGCGTAGGTGCCGCGGCGGCCGAGTAGTTCGGCTTCGGTGAAGACGGCGAGCTTCGCCTCCTCGATGAGGAAGCCTGCTGAGGCGGGCGCCTCGCAGACCTCGACGATGCCGTGTTCGAGGTCCCCGGCGGGGTCGGCTTCGAGGCTGGTTCGGCGGGCTGCGGGTACGGCGGGTGCCCCTTCGCCGGAGTGGAAGAGGTCGATGAGGCGGTCGGTGGAGCCGCGGCCGTTGGTGAGGGCGAGGACGGTCCACTGTTGCTGGATGAGCTCGCCAACCTGGCTGAGCATGCGTTCGACGGAACCGTTGAATGCGGTTGCGGGGGTGGCGTTGACGGTGTAGGTGTCGATGCCATCTTCGATGGCGTCAGCGATGCTCTGGTTTTCGAGTGCGCCTGCGACGGCGTCTTCGAGCAGGTCTGCGTCGGTGACGAGTTCGGTGATTTCCCACCAGCTGAGCTTGGCTTCGAGTGCCTGTGCGGTGGTTTGGTCGATGGTGCGGAATCCGCTGTCGCTCATGCGGAGCTGTCCGAGGTCGATGGGTGCTACTGCGTCGGCTTCTGCGGAGGTGTCCCAGGCGGCGGCGAGGAATTCTTCGTTGGTGGCGACGAGGTCTTCGGCGCGGGCGCGCACACGCTCGGGTTCGACGTTAATGATCATGGACCCAGCCGGCAACAGCTCGGTGAGGGTGTTCATGGATTCGATGAGTAGCGGGGTGAGTGATTCCATGCCTTCGACGTAGATTCCGCCGGCAATCTTCTCAAGCATGGCTGCGGCTGCCGGGTAGTCGGCTTTCAGTCGTGCGGCGCGGCTCATGACCTCGGGGGTGATGAGCAGTTCGCGGCAGGGCAGCAGGGTGAGTTCGGTGAGCTCTTCTCCCCCGCTGAGGGTGCGCTGGTCGGCGACGGAGAAGTGGCGCATTTCGTCGAGTTCGTCGCCGAAGAATTCGAGGCGTACGGGGGTGGTGGCGGTGGGCGGGAAGACGTCGATAATGCCGCCGCGTACAGCGTATTCGCCGCGCTTGGCAACCAGGTCTACGCGGGAGTATGCGGCGTCGTTGAGACCGCGCACCACATCCTTGAAGGGGTATTCTTCGCCGCGAACCAGGTGCACGGGTTCAAGTTTTTCGATGCCGGTGACGATGGGCTGGATGACCGCGCGTACGGGTGCGATAACGACCTGGGGGCGTTTAGCAGCTTCCCCGGTCATGGCGCGCAGTACCTGCAGGCGGCGGCCTACGGTGTCGGAGCGCGGTGAGAGGCGTTCGTGGGGCAGGGTTTCCCAGGCGGGGAAGAGCGCAATGTCGGCGGCGGGCAGGTAGGAGCGCAGGGCTGCGGCGAGGTCTTCTGCTTGGCGGTCGGTGGGGGCGATGATGAGGCTGAGCGCTTCGGCGGTGGTTCCGCGTACGGCGGCGGAAATATCGGCAATGAGCGCGGCGTGTGTTCCTCCGACGGCGCCGATGAGGGTGCGTGCGCTACGTTCGGTGGGCTGTGCGGAGGCGGCGGTACGGATCGCGGCCCAGCTGCTGAGTTGGTTGAGGGTGTTCAGGAGGGGGTGCAGGGGTGCTTCGAGGGGCTGTGCAGTAGCTTTTCGGGTGGTGCTCACGGGTTCTCCTGAGTCTGGGGTCTTCGCTTGCGGCGGTTGAGCTGGTGGAGGGCTGCTATGGATGGTCGGTATAGAGCGGTGCCGGTTTGGGGCGTCCGAGTGAATTTGCCTTTATTTCATGGTGCTTTTTGTGCGTTTTGGGGTGTTTTTTGCGGCTTTTCCATTGTATGACTTGTCTGCTTTTTCTGGCATTTTTCTCTTGTATTCTCTGTGATGGAATATATTCCTTTTTGCACTCGGTTGTCGCTTTCGTGGGTGATATTTGAGTATGGTTTTCTTCCGTGTCCGTTCCTGTGCCACAACGTTCATCACATGGGGTGCAAATCACACATCCACGGGCATCTTTGCACTTTGTGCACCATTATTTTCACAGCTTAATCCTGTACCCTAATCATTAACACTTAGAGAAAAACCAGACAGTATATCCCCTTCCGGATTCTGTTTACCTCTTCCAACCAACCTCAGGTTTTCAGTATTTACTGCGGTTTTTCTAGTGCGCTAAATTCACCGTATCTTTCGATGTTTCTTCCGGAACGTCGCATCAGAAAGACGCATATGACAACCACATACACGAACAAACCCGCTGAAAAGCGCCATGCCCATTCATGGTCTGCTAAGAAGTGGGGTGCTTTCGCACTCGCTTTTGGTACTGCTTTTACTGCGGCACCTCTTACTCCTACTACTCCCGCCTCGGCTGCGACCGGAACCCATGACGGTTCCAGCAGCGATAAGGCGGCTGCTTCCTGTTACGAGGTCAAGCAGGTTAATCCTTCCGCCTCCTCTGGCACTTACTGGCTGTACACCCCGCAGATGAGCGGCCCGGCGCAGTTCTACTGCGATCAGGAAACTGATGGCGGCGGCTGGGTCATGATTGGTCGCGGTCGTGAGGGTTGGACCGAGTCTTACAACGGCACCGGCGACCCGAACCAGCTGCATCAGAACCCCACGGGCCCTTCTGCTTTTACCCCGGTCCAGCTTCCCGCAAACACTGTCGATGCTCTGCTGAACGGCATTAAGCCTCAGGACCTTCCCGATGGCATGCGCCTGCACCGTGCCCACAATGCAAGGGGCACCCAGTGGCAGAACGTTTATGTTCAGCGTCCTCAGACTGAGCAGTGGACCTGGGCGATGAGCTACGGTCAGCGTTGGGGCACCGTGAAGTTCACCGGTGCCGGCATTAACCGCACCGCTCATATGGGTCGTCATGCTTCGGAGATGGCTCCGGGTATTACCACCAGTTCTGTTCGTTTCTTCGCGAACCCGAACCAGGGCTACCAGATTGGTTTTGCGTACGGTGCGCTGGTGAACTTCGGTAATGAGAATCCGGATTCATATATTTACCACAAGCGTGGTTCCGCTGGTTACTCCATCCCCTTTACTCAGGTGTTCCTGCGTCCGAAGCTGACTCAGCGTGACTTGAACTTCTCGCAAATTGGTTCTGGCTCTGCCGCTAGCAACCGTCGTGCTCTGCCCAATAGCTACACGATGCCCGTTCGTTGGCGCACCAGTGAGCAGACTGGCACCGGCAAGAAGAACGAGATGAACACCTACGTTCAGGCTATTACTCAGGTGGGCGACACCGTCTTCACCGGTGGCGACTTCAAGTACGTGGAGTCGGCTGGTGGCGAGCGCGTGGACCAGTCGTACCTGGCGGGCTATAACGTGGATTCGGGCGAACTGGTTCGCTCTTTCCGTCCGACTTTCAACGGTCAGATTAAGGCTCTTGAGGCTCTGCCGAATAACCGTCTGGCGGTTGGTGGCGAGTTCACCGAGGTTAATGGCGAGAAGGTCAACCACTTCGTCATTCTGGACGCAACCACCGGCCAGATCGACCGCACGTGGGATCTTCAGGTTCAGCGCCGTAATGGCGATGCAGTTCAGGTGAAGACCCTGCTGGTTCAGGACGGTTACCTGTACATTGGCGGTAACTTCACCCATGTAAAGGGCAATACGTCTAAGGCGTACGCTTACTCGCGTGGTGCCGCTCGTTTTAGCTCTCGAACGGTGCGGTGGATTGGAACTGGCGCCCGAACTTTAACGGTACGGTCAACGGTATTACCGCTGCGTCCGATAACTCGACTGTTCACGCTGCGGGTTACTTCACTGAGCTGAATAACCAGCGTGCTTTCCGCCTGGCTGCTCTGAACGGCTCGGATGCTTCGAACATTAGGTGGGAGTGGGAGCCTTCGCTGAAGCTGAACATTACTGACCGTATTGTGTACGCGTTCCAGTTCGATGTTCAGGATGCTGGCTCGACCGTGTGGACTGCCGGTGCTGACCACCTGATTGCTAACTACTCGAAGAACGGTTACGGCCGTATTTCCACTGCGATTTCTAAGTATGGTGGCGACTGGCAGGATCTGCACCTGAGCGGTAACACCATTTACGGCGCGTGCCACTGCGGTGACGTCCTCTTTGAGGGTTCTACCGGTTACCACACCTACTGGAAGGAATCGAAGGCGGTTCACCGCATGCGCCTGGTCGCGGCGTTTGATAAGGACAGCGGCGAGGTTGTGGGCGAGTTCAGCCCGGTTCTGAAGGGCGCTAGCGGCTACGGTGTCTGGGAGTCCTTCGTGGATTCTCGCGGCAACCTGTGGGTTGGTGGCGACATTAACCGTTCGCTGGGTGCTAATGGTGAGCAGCGCACTGTCGGTTTTGCTCGTTTTGCTCCTCGCGATGTGACCGCCCCGTCGACTCCGTCGAATCTGTCGGTTCAGCGTGATGGCTCGACCGATAAGCTGTCTTGGTCTGGTGTTCGTGAGAGCGGTGCTCGCTACCAGGTGCTGCGTGATGACCGTGTGATTGCTACGGTCTCGGGCACCAGCTACGAGGTTGAGCATACTGATGGCGCTCGCTACTATGTGCGTTCCATCGATGCGTCTGAGAACTTCTCGGCTTCCACGGGAGCTGCTCAGGCTTAGGTCAGATTGTTGATCTAGTTTCTTTGAGCCGCCGCCTGGTTCGGGCTCTGCAGGGTTTGCGGGGTCCGGGTCAGGCGGCGGTGCACCCGGGGTGTATGCCCTCTATAGTTTTGGTTCGGTCCGGTTTTCCCAGTTTGCTATCTCTTCGCCCCTGTGGCGGCTATGATGGGTTGGGATTCATTGCGTCGGATGGGTTGCTTCCGTCCTTTCCGATGATGGGCTGAATCTTGATCTGTGGTGTTTCTTCGCTGTTGGTACGACAGAGGAAACTTCACAGATTTAGCGTTCCGCTTCGTACGGGTGCGTTGCCACTGTTGGCTTCGTGCGTGAGGGGTGGGGCGTATTCATTCAATTTCCGATAACTACACTCACTGATTCCGGCTACAGACTCGCTGTTAGCGCAGTTCATAACGCTTCCCCCTTACCCCGATGCCTGGTCACTATGCTGTGCCTTGTGTGGGGTGGGTGTTGCTGTGTGAATTGCAGTTTTCTGCTGTGTGCCGGTTGAGGTCTCTAGGAGAGACAAATGAATTTTCTTCCGTTCACGCGTGGAGGGCGCGCGCAGGGTGCTGCTTCCTCCGCTTCTGAGGGCTCTCGCGTAGCTTCTCGCTCCGGGTCCCGTGCTTTGGGTGCGGCGGCTGCTTCTTTTGCGATGGTTGCGGCTTCTTTGGGTCCGATTGCTTCGGGCGCGCAGGCTGCTGATGCACGCTACTATGACGGTTCGTCGAGCGAGCGCGCGGCTGCGAGCTGCTGGGAGGTTAGCAGAATAATCCGCGTGGCAAGAGCGGCGCGTACTGGCTGTACACCCCTGCGATGAGTGCTCCTGAGCAGTTCTATTGCGATCAGGAAACTGATGGCGGCGGCTGGGTTATGATTGGCCGCGGTCGTGAGAGCTGGACTGAGAACTACTACGGTCGCGGTAATGCCGATCAGCTGTATAAGAACCCGACCGGCTTTGATGCGGTGCAGCTCTCCGGCGTGACCGTGAACGCGCTACTGAACGGTACCCGTCCGCAGGATTTGCCCGATGGCGTGCGTTTCCATCGCGCGATGAACGTTGAGGGCACTACCTGGCAGGATTTTAAGGCTCACCGTGATTCCAGTACCGAATGGACTTGGACTTTGCGTTCAAAGATGTTCTGGTCAAATATTTCGGTCAAAAACACCTGGCAGTACAGTAACCGTTATGACTACGCCAACCGTGGTCAGGTGGCTGGTAACATCTTCACCCATGATTCTGATGATTTCCGTTCCCTGAACTTCGAAGAGAAGGCATCGCAGGGCTACAAGCTGGGCTTCACCTACGGTCGCAACGCCAAGATTACATGGTGGACCGAGACCTACCTGATGAACCGTCCTTCGGCGTATATTTACCGCCCGGCGGATGATTCGACCACTCCCCTGGTATTTACTCAGATGTTCTTGCGCCCGAAGGTGACTCAGAACGATTTGGTGGCTAAGGGTCTGCATGATTATGGCCAGCAGGGCGCTGCGGCAAGTAACCGCCGCGCGCTACCCAATAGCTACTCCGAGAAGTGGAAGTGGCGTACCAGCGCTGATACCGGAACCGGTAAGAACGGCGAGATGAACACCCAGGTTGAGGCGATCACCGAGGTCGGTGGCGCTGTCTTTACCGGTGGCGATTTCGCGTATGTTGAGTCGGCAAGCGGCGAGAAGGTTGAGCAGGCTTTCTTGGCTGGTTACGAGGTGGGTACCGGCGAGCTGCGCCGTTCCTTCCGCCCGAAGATTAACGGTCAGGTGAAGTCGGTTGAGGCTCTGCCGAACGGCCTGCTTGCTGTGGGTGGTTCTTTCGACCAGGTGAACGGCGAGTACTACAACGGTTTTGTAATTCTGGATCCGCAGACCGGTCAGGTTGCTAAGGACTGGGATATCCGCGTGGTTAGCCGCATTGCTTCCGTACCGGTACAGATTAAGACCCTGCACGTGCGTGATGGCTACCTGTACATTGGTGGTTCCTTCACTCACTTGAAGGGCCAGACCTCCCCCACCTACGCGTATGCGAGGAACCTGGCTCGCATTAAGTTGAGCAACGGTGAGGTGGACTGGAACTGGCGTCCGGTCTTTAATGGCACAGTTAACGGCGTGAGCGCTTCTGAGGGCAATGCCGATGTGTACGTCGCTGGTTACTTCACCCAGCTGAATAACCAGGAGGCGTTCCGTCTCGCTCATATGCAAGGCAGTAGCACGAACCCGGTAGCTTGGCACCACCGTCCTTCGTATACCCCCAAGAATGCCCAAACCTGGGATTTGAAAAACGAGCGCAGGATGTGGGGCTTCCAGTTCGATGTTCAGGATGCTGGTTCCTCCGTCTGGGTGGGTGGCACCGAGCATATGATTACCCGTTACGAGAAAAGCTCGATGCGCCGCACGGACAGTGCGATTACTCGTGAGGGTGGCGATTTCCAGGATCTGCACCTGAGCGGCAACACTATTTACGGTGCGTGCCACTGCGGCGATTTCCTCTTCCAGGGCGCAGACACTGTCTATTCGGAGTGGGAGAACGCGACTAATGCTCAGACCATTCGCCTGGTAGCTGCGTTCGATAAGGACAGCGGCAAGATGCTGCCGGAGTTCGCACCGATTATGAACGGCGCGTATGGATACGGTGTGTGGGAGTCCTTCGTGGATTCCACGGGCACCCTGTGGGTTGGTGGCGATATCCGTAAGTCGCTGGGCGCTAATGGCGTACAGCCGACTATTGGCTTCGCGCGTTATGCTCCTCGTGATGTGACCCCCTCCGGCTCCCCCGAGCGATCTGAAGGTCACGACGAACGGTTCCAAGGATCAGCTGACGTGGTCGGGTATTTCCGAGCGCAGGGTGAAGTACCAGGTTCTGCGCGATGATCGTCCTATTGCGACGGTTACGGGTACGAGCTATTCGGTGGATCACCGCGATGGCGCCCGCTATTATGTGCGCGCGGTAGATACTGCAGATAACTATTCGGCAAGTACCGAGGCTGTCCAGGCAGCATAACCCCTCATCAGGGCAATATCCACTTTTGTGACAAAGAATTTTAGTGATGTTCGCCCTATTGTCCCGGGCTGGTTCATGACCAGCCCGGGACTTTTTTGCACAATGTGAATCTATTTCATTCATTTACATGAAGGTTTTTTCAGCCAGAGATATACATTTACCTTCTAAATAGGGCATATTAGGTCATTATCTAGGTTCTATTCTCATCATTTATAAAAACGTTATTTTTATGGGTTCAAGTATTCTCCCAGCTTTACGTGTTAGCCTTTAGGTGCCTCGTGACTGCGCGGGGTATTATCTTCCGGAATATAGTCATTCTCACTCCAACCACTAAAGAGGCTTCCTATGTCAGCATTCTTCAAGCAGCCCTCCCGGTCCCGCGTTCTGGGCACTCTGGGCACCCTTGCAGTATCTGCTCTGGTTCTGAGCGCTTGCGCTACTGAAAACCCGAGCACCGACAGCTCCTCCTCCGCTTCTGCTTCCGCAAGCGTTTCCGCTTCTGCACACGCTTCGTCAAAGCAGTCGTCGAGCACCTCTCCCCAGGTCTCTGAGCAGGGCACCGCTTCTGCATCCGCTGAGGCTTCGGGTGAGGCATCTCCCAAGGCAAATGCTGAGGCTACTTCTTCTGACGGTCAGAAGCTTGAAGAGATTTACACTGGCGCTGAGGAAATGAAGAACGCTTCTTCCGTGCCCGTTGACGCTGAAGAAGTTAAGAAGACTACCGAACTGGTTAACTCTTTTGAGACCATTCTGACCAAGGTTAAGGCAGCTCCTTCTGCTGAAGCCTCGCCTGAACGCACCGCTGATCCGAGCAGCGATGAAGAGGCTGAGCAGCAGAACGTTGAGCGGGCGCGTGCTGTTCTCGATGATGAGACGATTCGCTCTATCGAGGCGGTAGCTGTGGATTCCGCTGCGGCTGAGTTTGCCGTGCAGGCTTCCGAATACGCACTGGCAGGCTGGCACTATGAAGGTTCTTCCACTGTGGTGGGCACTCCCCGTATGACTGCAACTCAGTACAAGGGTCAGCCCGCACGCATGCTGGAAGTATGCATGGATTCTTCCTCTGTGAAGATCTATGACGAGAATAATCAGCCCGTTAAGGATGACAATTCTCCCAAGCGTTCACTCAATATTTACACCCTCGTTCAGGTCGATGGTCAGTGGAAGATTGCGACCCATGATTTCCCGAACAATCCTGATTGTTAGGGTCTAACTAAAGATGCCGGTTTCCAGCTATGATTCGCTGGAAACCGCGCATTATCATCCATAGCGCATTAATGTTGATGCGCACTCGATAACATTTCTTGGCATTCATTTGGAGATATTATGAAAGCCCACCTTGGCATGAGGGGCTCCGGCTTTTCACGTTCTGCTATCACCCGCTCAACTCTTTGCTTGAGCATTGCTACGGCCTTGGCTTTGCCCGTAGCTATCCCCGCTATTACGCCGAGTACCGCTGTCGAACAGACTGCGGAAAAAAGGGACTCTGCTTTCTACAATGGCACGACCTCCGAGCGTGCTGCCGCCAGCTGTTGGGAAGCCAAGCAGGCTAACCCCGAGGCAAAGAGCGGCGCCTACTGGTTGTACACTCCCGCGATGAGCCAGCCGACTCAGTTCTACTGCGATCAGGAGACTGATGGCGGCGGCTGGGTCAAGATTGGTGAGGGCCGTGACGGCTGGACCGAAAACTATGAGGGGCCAGGGTGACACCTCCCAGCTCTACAGCGATGCCGCCCCCGCATCGTCCGGTTTGACTCTCGAGCAGGGCAAGCCTCTGAGCTCCCTGCCCGCCGCAAAGACCCCGATTCAGCTTTCGGGTACCACTATTTCTCAGCTGCTCAACGGCACCCGCCCCGATCAGCTGTCCGATGGTTACCGTTTCCGTCGCGCTGTAAACACTTCTGGCACTAAGTGGCAGGAGGCGACGGTGGAGCGCCGTCAGACCTCCGAGTGGACCTGGGCTCTGCGTTCGAACGCTGTCTGGTCTAACGCGGTCGTCACGAACCCTAGCGAGTTCTCTTCCTACGACGAGAATGGCCGCAGGGACTGGCTTAACGGCGAGTGGCAGGACCATATGCTGGGCGGCCAGAACTACGGCTTCAGGACGATGCTCTTTGAGGAAATGGCCTCGCAGGATTACCGTATGGGCTTCCGTTACGGTGCGAACGCTCCCATTTCGCAGGATGGCTCTGAGCCGGCGATGACCGACGCGCAGAACTCCTACATCTACGGCAAGGAAAGCAAAGGTGAAACCTCTTTCGGTTACACCCAGATGTTCCTGCGCCCGAAGCTGACCCAGAACGATTTGCATCTGGGCGCTATCCCGGATTCCGGTACTCAGGCGAGCGCTCGTCGTGCCCTGCCCAGTAGCCGTTCGGCGGATTGGCGCTGGCGCACCAGTGCTAAGACCGCCTCCGGTAAAACCGGCGAGATGAACACCTATGTTGAGGCCATCACCGAGGTCGATCACGGCAACGGCACCTCCAGCGTGTTTATTGGCGGCGACTTCGAGTACCTTGAGTCCTCTACCGGTGAGCATGTTGCGCAATCTAATATTGCTGCTTTTGACCCGGAAACCGGCGAGTTGCGCCGCGACTTCAAGCTGACTGTTAATGGTCAGGTGAAGGCTGTTGAGGCTCTGCCGAATAACCGTCTGGCGGTTGGCGGCACCTTTACCCTGGTTAACGGTAAGAAGCATGAGAGCTTCGTCGTTGTTGACGCTACGACCGGTGAAGTTGCCCCTGAATGGGCCCAGGTTAAAGTCGAAGATCGCATTCGTACCGAGGTCATGACGGTGAAGACCATTCACCGTCAGGGTGACTACGTGTATATTGGCGGCACCTTTACCCACATTTATGAAAGTGAAAGGCGGGTGAGGCGTATTCGCGCAATATTGCCCGTTTTAAGTTGGGCGAGCCTTCTAACGGTGTGCCCGGTATTGTGAGTATAGACCGTAACTGGCGCCAGGTGTTCAACGGTACTGTCAACGGTATTAGCGCCTCCGCTGATAACTCTCATGTTTACGTAGCCGGTTACTTCACCTGGCTCAACGGCGGCCTTGCCTACCGCGTGGCTGATATTACTCAGCATATGCAGAAGGGCAGCCCGTGGGCGTACCAGCATTCTGAGATTCCTGCCGGCGCTAATGTCTCTGACCTGCGTAATGAAACCAAAATTTGGGGTTTCCAGTTCGACGTCCAGGATGCCGGTACCGGCGTCTGGGTGGGCGGTACTGAGCACCTCATCTCTCGTTACGATAAGGCCTCTCTGACCCCCACCTACACCGCGATTACCCGCGATGGTGGAGACTTCCAGGATCTGCATCTGCACGGCAACACCATTTACGGCGCCTGCCACTGCGGCGACTTCCTGTACCAGGATGCGCGCAACAAACCGTCCCCCGTGAACGGTTCAAGCGTGATTCACTCGGTCAAGCTGGTTGCTGCGTTCGATAAGGACAGCGGTAAGATGCTGCCGGAGTTCTCCCCCGCGATTAAGGGTGACCACGGTTTCGGTATCTGGGAGTCTTTCGTGGATTCGAAGGGCACCCTGTGGGTTGGTGGCGATATTCACCGTTCGCTGGGTGTTCACGGCACTCAGGACACCGTCGGTTTTGCGCGCTTTGAGGCCCGCGATGTGACTCCTCCGGCTACCCCGCAGAACCTGCAGGTTGAGCTGAAGGACGATAAGGACGTTCTGACCTGGGATGCTGTACAGGATACCGGTAGTGTCCGCTACCAGATTCTGCGTGATGACCGCGTCATTGCTAGCACTTCGGGTACGAAGTTCGAGATTGACCACACCGATAACGCACGTTACTTTGTGCGCGCTGTGGACAGCTCGGACAACTACTCTGCGTCCACTCCGGTTCAGGTAGCTCCGGTTCGCCCGACTCCTACCCCCACGGAGACCGCGACCGAGACTCCTAGCGCTGATCCGACGGCAAGTGCTGACCCGACCGCGAGCGCTGACCCCAGTGCTTCGGCAAGCGCTACCCCGAGTGCAGAAGCAACTACTGAGGCACCGAAGGAAGAGAATCCGAAGCCTGAGGAGCCTAAGCCTGCCGATCCCAAGCCCGAGGACCCAAAGGAAGAAACTCCTAAGGACCAGATTGTTCTGCCCTACGCGTCCGAGTGGAAGTACATGGTCTCCAGCAAGGCTCCTAACCGTAAGTACGGTTGGAAGTACAACTTCCACTTCACTTTGGAAGATATCGCGCAGGAAGCATGGCAGACCGGCAAGACCCCGATTGGTGTCGGCTCCGGTAACCTTAACACCTCCGTTAATGTTCCGCTTGTGCGTACCCGCCCCAATATCTACGCCTACACCACCATCCAGCTCACTCGTGAGCAGGCGAGCCGCGATCTGGTGCTGACCACCTACGCGGATGACGCTATTGCGGTGGGTGTTAACGGCGAAGAGGTTGGTCGTTCCAACTTTGACACTCGTGGAAAGCTGTGGAATAGCGCGATTGCATCGAGCTCGATTGATACCGCTACGGCTCAGAAGACTCCGGTGACCTTCACCGTTCCGGCTTCTCAGCTGAAGGCTGGTGAGAACCTGATTGCTGTTGAGGTTCACCCGGGCATTAGCCGACGTAACGTTCGCCCGAATGTGAGCTTCGATTTGCAGGCTATCGCTAAGGCACCGGTTGCTGAGCAACCCGCCGAGAAGGAAGGCGACAAGGAGGCGGATGCTCCCGCCGCACACGAGGCTGAGCAGCCCGTGGTCGACAACGCGAACAACGCGGCAGCCGACCCGGGCGAGCGACGCATCGTCAATAACGGAGTCGGAACCCGCGTTCCGATGCAGTCCCGAAGGAACTAATACCTTCTAGACAATCTCAGCTAAATGGGGTTTGATTTTCTGAATGATTCAGGAAATCAAACCCCATTTGCGTATATTCCCCACTTTTCCGTGTTTTTTGCATCATTTATTCCCATTATTTGTGCTTCTGTTATGTGCCTCTCTGCACAATGTTCAGAAATGTTTTCTAAATCCACAATTCACGGGAACAAAGCGCCGATAACCCCCTCTAACAGCACACCAAGCCTACCCGAAGGATCCCGCAAATCTGCACCAAAGCGCATTGTCAGAGGGTTTTTACGACACAATTATTGACCCTGACCACACCCACCCTGTCGCACTTTATCTCGTTGTAAAATATCTATATAGTGGTGTATGTGAAAAAGGGACCAACCACCTCTTTTTTCGCGTGCGGGACTTCCGGACTTTCTCGCAACCGCCCCGAAAGGGAGTAATTCACTCTCCTTCACTCCTCTCACCGATTAAAAAGGAATGTGCATGTCCACCTCTGAGGCACCTCACGCCCCGAACTCCGCGCCCGCATCGGGATTTGCCGCGAAGTTCTCCCACACCCTGCGCTCCCTTGAGGCAGCGCAGAAGCCCGGCATTGGCGTTCCCGCCTACACCCGCTGGGTCAACCGCCGAGTAGCACGCTACTTCGCTGCGGCAGCTGTCGCACTGGGCATCACTCCCAACGGCGTCACCGCAATTTCCGCTGCATGTTCTGCAGCTGGTCTCATCGTTCTGATTACCTGCCCGCTAGCGTTGGTGTGGGTATCTGCGTTGCATTGCTTTTCGCTCTCGGTTACGGTCTGGATTCCGCTGACGGCCAGGTTGCTCGCGTGACCGGTGCGTCTTCTCCCGCCGGTGAGTGGCTCGACCACGTGGTCGACTCCATCCGTGTGCCCTCCGTGCACATGGCGACTCTACTCTCCTTCCTGCTGTACCCGGCACACTACTCTTTCACCGGTTCCAGCGCATTCAACGGCTGGATTATTGCTATGCCGATGATTTTCACCGCGCTGACCGCCGGTCACTTCATGAGCCAGATTCTGGCTGAGCAGCTGCGCAACAACCGCAAGACCGCGGCTCCTCCGACCGGTGGCCCCCTGCGTTCCTTCATCAACCTGCACATGGACGCTGGCACCCTCTGCTGGATCTACATTTTCGTTGGTTTCGGCCCCGTATTCGTCATCGTCTACGCGCTGCTTCTGCTGGCTAACGCTGCAACCGTTCTGCTGTCCATGCGTCGCAAGTACGTTAGCCTCGCGACCCCCGCTGAGTAAGGAGAAACCCAATGATGCACTTCACCTCTCGCACCCCCGCTGTTTCCGCCGTAATCGCAACCAACGGCAAGCGCCCCGAACTGCTGCGCGTGGCGGTCCGCTCCATCCTTGAGCAGAGCTACCGCGGTTTCGTTGAAGTTGTTGTCGTCTTTGATCGTGTTGAGCCCGACCGCCTCGAAGATATTGAGGTTAGCGAAAACCGTGCCCTGAAGATCGTCTCCAACACCCGCTCCGGCGGTCTGGCTGGCGGCCGCAACAGCGGCATTATTGCCTCCAGCGGCGAGATGATTGGCTTCTGCGATGACGACGACTACTGGATGCCGTCCAAGCTCACCCAGCAGGTCGCTCTCTGGCGTGAAACCCCGAAGCAGCCGCTATCTCTTCGGGTATTACCGTCCGTTCCGGCGGTCAGGACATCGTGCGCCTGGCGCCCGAGCGCGCAACCTTCGCGGACTTCCTGCGTTCGCGCATTACCGAAATTCACCCCTCCGCCATGCTGTACTCCCGCGAGGACCTGCTCGGTGTTGACGGTGAGCCCGCTCGCATCGGCCTGGTCGATGAGGAGCTGCCCGCTGCCTACGGTGAAGACTACGACCTGCTGCTACGTGCAACCCGCCACGGCGATGTACTGAGCGTGCCCGAGCCGCTGATTCTGGTGCTCTGGGACCGCCCCTCCTTCTTCTCCGGCAAGTGGCAGTCCATGGTTGACGGCCTGAGCTACATTCTGCGTAAGTTCCCCGAATTTGAGCAGGATCCCAAGGGCCTGGCACGTATTGCCGGTCAGATTGCCTACGCTCAGGCTTCTCTGGGCAACAACAAGGAGGCGCGTGCTTACGCTCGTGCCGCTCTGCGCCGTGACCCCAAGCAGCTTCGTGCATGGGCGGCATATGTTGTGTCCACCGGTGTTATTAAGCCCGCTACTCTTCTTGATCTCGTCCAGAAGACCGGTCGAGGTCTCTAACCAGGTATCGCACAGACATGGTTTCTTCTTCCGTTCTTTCTCATCCGGGTGCTTCGCCCGTGGCGCTAAAGGATTCCGCGGGGTCGGCTAGTACGCCGCCCAGCGGTATTCTGCGTGCCCGCGCGCGCATCCGCCCGATGTCGACAGCGCAGAAGAAGCTCCCCGCCTGGCCCCTGCTGGCGTTGCTGTACGGCTTCCCGGCGCTGTGGGCTATGGGGTTGCTTCAGATTGCGCCGCTGGTACTGGCTGCGATCATGCTTTTTACCTCATCATTCGAGGTAATTGTGCGTGTGCCCGGTTCCCTGTGGGTGTGGGGCGCATTCTGCGTGTGGGTTGTTGTTGCGGCACTTGCTCTGACCCGTTCCACCGACATGATCGGTTGGGGTCTGCGCTTTGTGAACATTCTCAGTGCAGGCATTTACGCCCTGTACTACTACAACGCGCGTTCCTCTATTAGCCTCAACAGGTTGTTGGGTGGTCTGGCGACCCTGTGGGTGACTCTCATCGTTCTGGGTTACGGCGGTGTTCTCTTCCCCGAATTCCGTCTGCGTACCCCGATGAGCTTCATCATGCCTTCTGGCTTTATGCAGAACCCGCTGGTGCGCGACTACATGCTTCCGCCGCTGGCGGAGGTTCAGCGTCCGTGGGGCGCTCCCGAGGCGTATATTCGTCCCTCCGCACCGTTCCCCTACGCGAATAGTTGGGGTTTGGCGTACACCCTGCTCACCCCGGTGATGCTGGCGTGCCTGCTGCGTCTGCGTTCCATCTGGCTACGTATTGCTCTGCTGATTGGCATGGCGCTTTCTACCGTGCCGGCGATTGCAACCAGTAACCGCGGCATGTTCATTGGTCTGGGTATCAGCGCGGCGTACGTTTTGTTGCGTCAGTTCCTGGCGGCTAATTGGCGTGCTGTAGGTATGGGTATTGCGGCGATTGCGGCTGTGGTTGTGGCGCTCTTCGCTTCGGGCACCGTGGACAATATTCTGGGTCGTCAGGACTACTCGGACTCCACCGGTGGTCGTGCGGCGCTCTACCGTGCCACCTGGAAGGCGACTTTAGAGTCCCCGATTATCGGTTACGGCACTCCGCGTATGGAACCGAGCATTGGTGTGTCGATGGGTACCCAGGGCTACCTGTGGACTCTGATGTTCTGCTTCGGTTTCGTGGGCCTGGCTCTGTTCGCAATCTTCATGGTGTGCACGGTGGCAAGCGGTGCACGGGTGAAGACCGCGTCCGGGTACTGGTTGCATAGTGTTCCGGTGGCGTGCTGCGTTGTCTTTATTTTCTACAGCTTCGATATCGCTCAGCTGACCATTCTGATGCTCGCGTCAATGGCGTGTATTCGTTCCATTCGGGATGGTGAGGGGCTATGACGAAGAATCAGTCCCCTCGTGGTTTAGATACTTCTGCGGTTTCATCTTTCGATGATGCATATTCGACGGGTGGTCATCTAGCCGCCGTGCGCGTCTGCGTGAGAGCGGCGAGTACGTCGAGCCGGTAGTGGAAGAGGCTGAGTCTTCTGCTGATGAGTTCGCTCCGACGGTGGATGACATCCGCTCGGGTCGTTTTCCGGCGACCACGGCGCTGTCGATTGTGCCTCCGGCTCAGGGCTTCGCCCCTAAGGAGTCGCTCCCTGAGTCTTTGGTAGCGGATTCTGAAGCTACAGATTCTGCAGATGCGAGCGCCACTGCTGCGGCGGGTGCTCATCTGCCCGGTTCCCGACGGATAGCCTTGGCTACTGCTGAGTCTGCCGATTCCAAGGCTCAGGCTGATAGCGGCTCCGTGAAGGATGCGCCGGTCAGTACGCCGGCCAAGAAGGCTCCCGCTAAGGGTAAGCAGCCTAGCTTGGCGAAGAGCGGCTCTCTTGCTTCTCTGTGCGTGATGTACGGTGCGGGTATCGCATTCGTGACCACGATGGTGGTGTCGAATGGTATTGGTGCCGAGGGTTCGGGCGAGTTTTTCCGTCTGATGGCGCTTTTCGCGATTGCGATTTCGCTGGTGACCTTCGGTGCGGATACTGGCTTGGTTCGTACGATGAGTGCTCAGCGTGCGCTGGGTCGGTACGGTGTGCTTCCGCAGCTGATTCGGTACGGTCTGGTTCCATCATTGGTCACTTCGGTGTTGCTGGTGGCGGGTGTGTACATCTACACCGAGATTGTGCCTATGGCTCCCGAGTATCAGGCGGCGATGCGCGTCAGCTCGGCTTTCGTGCTGGTGGCGGCGCTGATGACGGTATTTTTCGGTGCTCTGCGTGGTCTGCACCGTGTGGTGACCTTTACGCTTCTGCAGAATGTTCTGCTTCCTACTCTGCGTTTTGCGGCTGTGGGTTTGGTGGTTCTGTTCTCGGGTCAGCTCATGGATCTGGTGTACGCCTGGACTGTTCCGGTGGCGATTACTGCGGTGGTTGCCCTGTGGCTTTTGGAGCGGGCGTTCCCCTCCGAGGAGCATGTGGAGGTTCTTCCTTCTGAGGATTCTCCGGCCGAGACGTTCCGTTCGTTCTGGGGTTTCAGTTCTGCACGCGGTGTCGCTACCGTTGTGGAGACTATCCTGGAGTGGATTGACGTGCTGGTCGTGACGGCGTTCTTGGGTGCCGCTGCCGGTGGTATCTATGGTGCTGTGAATCGTTGTGTTCGTGTGGGCACCATGATTGAGCACACCGGACGTGTGGTGACCGGACCGTCGATTAGTGCGGCGTTGGCGACTCGTCAGCTAGATCGTGCTCGAGAGATTTTCTTGTCGACCACTCGCGTGTTGACTGCTCTGTCGTGGCCGTTCTACCTCTCTCTGGCGTTCTTTGGTCCGGTGCTGTTGCATTTCTTCGGTAAGGGCTTTGAGGCTGGCGCCGGTATTCTCTGGGTGATTTGCCCTGCGGCGATGCTGTCGATGAGTGCCGGTGGCGTGCAGTCTGTTCTGCTGATGAGCGGTAAGAGCCGCTGGCAGCTGTTGAACAAGCTCTCCTCGCTGGTGGTGGCTGTGACCTTGAACTTCACGCTGGTTCCGGTTTGGGGCCTGTACGGTGCGGTGACGGCGTGGGCCTCTGCTCTGCTGATTGATACCTTCCTGGCGAGCTACCAGGTGTTCCGTCTGGTCGGTATTCGCGCTTCGGTTCGCGAGATGGCTCCTTCGCTATTCTTGGGTGCGGCTGTTCCGACGGTGTGTGCTCTGGCGTCTTTGGCTTTCTTGGGTCAGAGCGTGCTGGGTGTCATCGTGTATGTGGTGCTGCTGGTACCGGTGTACGGTGCGGTGCTGTTCCGCTTCCGTAAGGCACTCGGTATTGAGCGTTTCCTTTCCGCCCGCCGAGCGAAGTCTTAGCCTTCCGCTTCTTCTACGTTTCTCCGATATTTAGTGTCCGTTTCTCTTCCTCAAGGATGTCCTCATGGATAACACCTCTCATTCCTCCTCGGTTACCCTTGGCAGCCAGGTACGTCGCATTTTCCGACACCGTCTGCTGATTCTGCTGTCAGTCGTGGTCTTCGCTGCGGCGGGTGCCGCCTACGGCTACATGACCAATAGCAAGTACACTTCTAAGGCTTCGCTGGTTGTTTACCCGCTGGTGGTTGATCCCGCCGGTACCGGTAGCGCTAACTCCGCGAAGGTAGATATTGCGACCGAGTCTCGCGTTGCGTCCTCTCGTGAGGTTGCGCAGAACGCCGCGAAGTCTCTGATTGCTAATGGCGATACCCTTTCTGAGGCTCAGCTGACCAGCCGCCTGATGAACTCCGTCAAGGTGACTGGCACCTCCCAGACTGCTGTGCTGGATATTGAGGTAACCCGCCCCAACGGCACGGAGGCTGCACGTTACGCTAACGCTATGGCAAACGCGTACCTGCAGGTTCGTTCCGAGTCTCTGAAGAGCAGCGTTGATTCCGCTCTGCACCAGATTGATGAGCAGATTTCTGGGGCCTCGAGGGTGATAACAACCGTGCGGCTCTGCTCTCTCAGTTGCAGGATCGTCGTGCTCAGATTCAGCTGACTTCTACTACCGGTGGCCGCGTGATGAGCGAGGCTCAGGTTCCTTCTTCTTCCTCGGCTCTTGGCCCGGTGAAGATGGGTATTGTTGGTGCTGTTGCAGGTCTGCTGATTGGTGCCGTACTGGCTTACGGTCGTGACCGTACCATGCGTCACGTTGGTTACGCTGATCGTCTGGAAGATGCTGGCATCCCCGTTCACGAGCTGGGTTCCACCTCTGAGGCGAATGACGCGTTCATGCTGCTGCGCACCATGGGTGCTCCCGACGGCGATGTGAAGAGCGCTGGTGCTTCCGGCGTTGTCATTCTGCCCGGTACTGACCGCGGTGTTGAGCACCTGTACCAGATGCTGCAGCGTGTTCTGCCTACCGAGTACGCACGTTTCACCGATTACGCTTCGGTTCGTGACGCTCTGACCCGCCACACCCCCGAGTCGCTGGTTGAGAAGAGCGAGACTCCTCTGGTGATTAGCCTGAGCACCGCTACTCCCCTGTCGACCCAGCTGCGTTTTGTTCAGGCTGGCGGCGTGGCTCTGGTTCCGGTGACTGCGGCTACTTCTCTGCAGCAGGTTCGTGAGCTTTTCGCTCAGCTGGATCAGCTTGAGGGCGTGAACGCTCTGGCTGTGTTCCTGGATCGCGAGTAATCAGACCGCGAGTACTCGGGGTTCTGTTGATGGATGCCTCGCCTCTGTGCGGGTTCGTCCTTCGTCCTTGAGCTTAGGGTGCGGTGGTACCTGCTGAGGTGGATCTATTGTGATAGGTCTGTTGATGCCGGTTCCGCCGGGCCCGTCAGCTCACCCTTATCTTCTCTTCTTATTTTTCTCTTGTATTGGGGCTTTAGGAGAACACTATGACTGAGGCAACTTCCTCTCAGGCACCGAAGAAGAAGCTTCTGCTGGTTTCTAGCAGTGGCGGACACTTGAAGCATCTGACGGCTACTTCTGCTGCGTGGCAGGATTATGACCGCGTGTGGGTTAGCTTTAAGCAGCCCGATGTTGAATCTTCTCTCGCTGATGAGAAGACCTATTGGGCGTATTACCCGACCACCCGAAATATTAAGAACGCTATTCGTAATCTGTTCTTGGCATTTCGTATTTTCCCGAAGGAATGTCCGGATGCGGTTGTTTCTGCGGGTGCAGGTGTTGCTGTTCCTTTCTTTGTTGCAGCTAAACTTTTTGGCGTAAAGACTCTTTATATTGAGTGTTTTGACCGCCCGACTCTGCCGACGATGACCGGCAAGATGTTGTACACCTTTGCTGATCGAATTATTGTTCAGAGCGAGGAACAGCAGAAGAATTTCCCTGATTCTCGTGTGATTCATCCCATTTTCTAAGAGTGATGAATTTATCCTGAAAATAGCGTCCTCGCGTGTGCTGAGGGCGTTATTTTCAGGGTATATGTATTAATACATACAGATACGCATAAGTCGTGCGCTCCACTGTGGACTCACCATCCAAGCGAACTAACCACTCGCCAGAGAAGCGTATGCGGAGATTACTCACCATTTTCTCCGGCACGACGCCGCCGCGTATACCAATGATGCCCTCCGGATTTTTTGCGTCAGGTATACGGGGTTACTACCGATAAATACATAGAGAGGAATAGGCGATGTCTATTCAGAACTTCCCCCACGTCAGCGTTGATACTTCCAAGTTCGACCTGCCCGTATTTACCCCTGCCGTCGCGCCCGTTCGTATTCCTACCAAGACTTACGATTTGGTGGTGTCCCTCGGCACCGACGTTCACACTTTTGATCGTCTTCTGCGTTGGGTTGAGGCTTATCTTGAAGCTCACCCCGAGGTCACCTGCCTCGTGCAGCATGGTCACACTGCGCCCATTAAGCACGCAGACAACCTCAAGCTTCTTCCCGCCTCCGAACTGCTGGACTACTACGCAACCGCGCGCGTAGTGCTGGTTCAGGGCGGCCCCGGCTCCATCCAGGATGCACGCCGCACCGGCGCTCTGCCCCTGGCTGTTCCGCGCCGCGCAGAGTTCGACGAGGTCGTTGACAACCACCAGGTCCCCTTCACCACTCTGATGGAGAAGCGCGGCTACGCTGTTGTTGTTGAGAGCCGCGAAGACCTCTTCGCTAAGCTGGATCTTGCTCTGGCGAACCCCTCCCTGTTCCGCACCGCTGAGCCGTACGTATCCACCCCGGAGATTTCTGCCGCACAGCTGAGCGAGGAACTGCAGGATCTGCTCGCTGGCAAGACCCACCGTAAGGATTCCTTCTGGGGTCGCCTGAAGCAGGCTGCTCGCGCACACCGTGCGGGTAAGGCTGAGATGGCTCGCATCGACGCGATGGCTCCCAGCGCCTAAAAAGCTTTAGCTTTCTAAATCCCGCATCCTTAGTGATGCGATGTGGGAGCCACCCGAAGGTGTTTCCCTCATTTTTAGACCGGCATGCGAATCCTCCAACCACCCTGTGAGAGGCTGTGGATGTTTTCCCTTGTTCACGGCATATTCTCAGGTGGATTCGCGTCTTTACATTGGTTGCGAAACCCCGCGCACCGTATCCTTAGAAGGGATAATGCGCGGGGTTTTCGCGCACTACGAAAGGAACAATTATGGCAGTTCAGGAATCGACCGTTATCAACGCAAACGTTGAGCAGGTTATCGAGGCATTCTCCAGCGAGGACTTCGCACGCTTCGTCTGCTCCGAGGTTGGCGTTGAGTTCGGTAGCTTCTCCGTTTCCGGTGACACCTCCGCTGAGTTCACCGCAACCACCGAACGTACCGTGCCCGCTGAGCGCGTGCCGGACATCGCTCGTAAGTTCGTCGGCAACGGCGTTGCTATGACCCAGGTGGACACCGTAAGCGCACCGGCTGCTGATGGCTCCCGCACCGTTTCTACCGAGGTCAAGGTCAACGGCGTTCCCGTGTCCGCTCAGGCTACTCAGAAGCTGACCCCCGAGGGTGAGCAGACCCGCCTGGACGTCAACGGTGAGGTCTCCTGCTCCATCCCGCTGGTGGGCAAGAAGATTGCAGCCGCTGCTGAGCCCCAGGTTGGCCGCGTACTGAAGGTTCTGGGCACCTCCGCTGAGAAGTGGCTGGCACAGCGCTAAGCTTATGAGACGCTCACCTTTGAGGTGTAGCTGATATACGGCTAGATACACCAAGATACAGAGGATCCCCGTCGTAAGTAATTACGGCGGGGATCCTCTGTTCTTTATGGGTCTCTATGAGCTCTAGAGCCCTGATAAGGACATATAAGCATTAGGAGGCGACAATCGCCTCGGAGTATTCGCGCTCGCCAAGCAGTTCGGCGAAACGGCGCATCTCTACGCGCAGGTCGTGCTCTGCTTCGAGCAGGTCAACGACCTTGCGCAAGCTTGGTGCTGGAGGTGTGCTCGGTGTAGGGGAAGTAGTGTACTTCAACGCCAACCTCTGCGAAGCGTGCTTCCAGGGCGTTACCCTTGTCGGTGCCCTTCCAGTCGTCGCCCTTGAAGAAGACGTTGAAGGGCTTCTGCTTCCAGGTTTCGAGCTTGTCGGGGGTGGTTTCGACGTGCACTTCGTCCACGTAGTCGATGTGGCTGACGATGGCGGCACGCTCTTCGATGGGGATGACGGGGCGGCGGCCCTTGGTCACTTCCAGAACGTCATCGTGCACGACGCCTGCGATGAGGTAGTCGCAGTTTTCCTTGGCCTTGCGGAGAATCTCGAGGTGGCCGTAGTGGAAAAGGTCGTAGGCGCCTGCGGCGTAGCCAATAATCATGGGGGTTCCTTGTGGTTGGTAGCGGCGATGGGTATTCCGGTGTGGTTGAGGTACCAGAGCGGTGAGAAACATATCCGCGGTCTGGGGTGAGAGCCTAAGAATAATTGAAGAATGTGCAATATTGAGAAAATATTTTCTTATTATTGCCCTACTTCTTCTCGCTGTCATCTCAGAGTGTGCGGGTCCGAAAAGAGTTTCTCGAGGGTGCTGGTTGGGCGCCCTTCATCCTTTTATTTTACCAGTCACCTTTTTGGAGGAAAAAGAGAAAGATATAAAAATGAGGCGGATACAGTGTAGTATCCGCCTCATATTTTCTATACGTCGCTTGAACTCAAAGAAAGCTTATATAGATAAACAATTAACCGCTAGATTTTAGCGAAGAGTTTTAGCCAGTATTTTCTGCACGCTTTGACCGCATATGCTTACGTTCTTGTGCAATATTTAGGTTCAGTAGCCATTCGGTATTTTCGATTGGCGTTCAAATACTAGCTACTCCCCCACCGGTTCAGCCTACCTTCTCAGCAAAGGTTTAGTTCTTCGCAGCTGCTTCCTTAGTGGCTTCCTCAACGGCAACCCAGGAGAGCATTGCGCACTTCACGCGCGCCATGAACTTCGAAACACCGGAGAATGCAGCCATATCGCCGTACTCTTCTTCGTCCAGGGTCACCTTGCCGCGCGAGCGCAGCATCTCGCGGAACGCATCCACGTGGCGCTGAAGCTCGGAGGTGGTCATGCCAGGAGCCATTTCAGAGAGCACAGAAGCGGCAGCCATGGAGATAGAGCAACCGTCGCCTTCCCAAGAGATCGACTCGATGGTCTTCTCGCCATCCTTCAGCTCATCAGAGAGCACCACACGCAGGTTGATTTCGTCACCGCAGGTGGGGTTGTACTGGTGGTTATCGGCACTTGCGTGACCGGCGGGTACCTCTACGAGGTGCTCGCCGCTACGCTGCTTAGAATGCTCCAGAATAATTTCCTGGTACAGGGATTCAAGAGACACGGTGTTCTTCTTCCGTCAGTTGGTATGTCTGAAAATTTGGGGCGCTAGCGTCTAACACGCCTGTTTTAGAGGCCGAAGTAGGGGCGTACCTCGGCGAGTGCCTTCAGGAAAGCGTCCACATCTTCGGTGGTGTTGTAGATGTAGGTGGAGGCGCGGGTCGAGGCAGTCACGCCGGCGCAGCGGTGTAGCGGCTGGGCGCAGTGGTGACCCACGCGCACGGCGATGCCCTGAGTGTCGAGTAGCTGACCCACATCGTGCGGGTGTACACCCTCGATGGCGAGAGCGACCAGGCCGGCACGCTTGGTGGGATCGGTGGGGCCAAGCAGTCGCACGCCTTCAATCTTCTGAACGCCCTCAACGAGGCGAGCGCCCAGTTCGTGTTCCCACGCCTCAACGTTCTCCATGCCCAAGTGCTGCAGGTAGCACACAGCAGCAGCGAAAGCGACCGCCTGCGAGACACGCTGGGTGCCGGCCTCAAACTTGATGGGGGCGGGCATGTACTCGGCGTCCTGCAGACCCACACGGGTAATCATGGAGCCGCCGGTCAGGAAGGGCGGCAGGGCGTTCAGCAGCTCTGCGCGGCCGTAGAGGGCGCCAATACCGGTGGGTGCCAGCATCTTGTGGCCGGAGAACGCCGCAAAGTCGACGTCCAGGGCGTGGAAGTCTACGGGCATGTGCGGCACGGACTGGCAGGCGTCCAGTACAACGATTGCGCCGTGCTTACGAGCCATAGCAACCATGCGGGGCACATCAGTAATTGCGCCAGTCACGTTCGAGACGTGGGTGAACGCCACGATGCGGGTCTTCTCGTTGATGATGCCCTCGGCTGCCTCGTAGTCGAGCTGACCGTCCTCGGTGGAGGGGATGTGGCGCAGGGTTGCGCCGGTTCGCTGAGCAAGAATCTGCCAGGGAATGAGGTTCGCGTGGTGCTCAATCTCGGTGGTGACAATTTCGTCGCCAGGGCCCAGTGCGAAACGCTCAGCAGCCGGACCGCCGATACCCTGAGAGGCGTTGCCAATGGAGTAGGCGACCAGGTTCAGCGCCTCGGTTGCATTAGAGGTCCACACGAGCTCTTCATCAGTGGCGCCAACGAAGTTCGCAACGGTGATGCGCGCGTCCTCGAACAGGTCGGTTGCCTCAACCGCGAGGGTGTGTGCGCCACGGTGTACAGCAGAGTTAGCGTGCAGGTAGAAGTTACGTTCAGCGTCGAGCACCTGAAGCGGTTTCTGACTGGTCGCCCCCGAATCCAGGTAGACCAAGGGGTGCCCGTTGACCTCAGTGTTGAGGATCGGGAAATCCTGGCGAAGCTGGCGTACGAGGTCGTCGCTCAGCGGGGTGTTGGCGGGGGTGGAGTATTCAGCCACGGGTACCTTCTTCTCTCGCTCATACGCTCCACGGGTCGGGTATTTTCCCGTCGTGGAGCGTATAACGTCATTCTTTTCTAGCTTATTCCCTCACCGGGCTCTTGCATAGTTAGGTAGAGCCTAGTTCACGCATCGACCCACACCATGCATTGTCCAGTTCAGCGCATGCCCAGTGCGGTCTTATGCTTAGGAGCCTGCGCCGTGGTAGCGCTGCTGGGTTGCCAGCAGGCCTTCCTTCACGAGCATCATGGTGGCATCAGCGGCGTTCGAGATGAGGAAGGGCAGGTCTTTCGATTCGGTGCTGCTGAAGGGCTTGAGCACGAAGTCTGCGGTGTCCATGCGTCCGGGAGGTCGACCGATGCCGGTGCGCACACGGTAGTAGTCCTTGGTACCCAGCGCCTTGGTGATATCACGCAGACCGTTATGGCCGCCCTCTCCCCCACCAATCTTGAGCTTAATGGTGTCGAAGGGGATATCCAGTTCATCGTGCACCGCGATGATACGGTCGGGGTTAATATCGTAGAACTGGGCTAGAGCCGATACCGGGCCGCCCGAGGTGTTCATATAGGTCAGGGGCTTGGCCAGCACTACCTTGGGTCCGCCTATACCCAAACGTCCTTCCAGCACCTGGGCGCGCGCGTCCGTGCTTCTTGAAGCCACCGCCTACTTCACGCGCCAGTTCATCAACCACCATCTGGTACGATGTTATGGCGGGTTTTCTCGTACTCCGGTACGGGTTCCCCAGACCAACAATGAGCCACGCATCAGACATATCTTCGCCCTTTCCACGGCGCTGTAAAAGGTTTTTAGAAAATTCATGGACTACACCATTCTATGAGTATGGCCCGCTACCACCTCAGAAGAGAGGTAGCGGCGGTCATCCACAAATCATTGTTGCGCTAGGCGCAGGGCGCGGTCTAGTGCTTTGAGTTATCTGAGTCGTGAGCTTCGCCAGCCTGATCTGATTCCTCGGAAGCTTCAACGATGTCACCCTCGGGTGCGTTTTCGCCTTCTTCACCGGGCTCGGGAACGTCGAGTTCCTCGGGCTCAGAAACGTTAACGATCAGCAGTTCAGCGTCTGCAACCAGGGTTACGCCTGAGGGCAGTTCAACGTCTGATGCCAGAACGTGAGCGCCAGCTTCGCGGCCTTCGATGCTCACGGTCAAAGCTTCGGGTGCCTTCAGTGCGTCAGCTTCAACCAGAAGAACGGTTTCTTCCTGGTTAGCAACGGCGCCAACAGCAGGCTCGCCTTCAACGTGTACAGGAACCTCAATCTCAACGCGCTCGCCGCGCTTAACGGTCAGCAGGTCGATGTGCTGCAGTTCAGGGCGGATTGCGTGACGCTGGATGTCCTTGATCATTGCGAGGTGTGATTCACCTTCGATGTCGAGGTCGAGGATAGCGTTGGGGACGCGGGCAGCCAGGGTGGTTGCGTGGCCGGGGAGTACTACGTGCTTGGGCTCTTCGCCGTGGTACCGTAGATGACGGCGGGGATGTCGCCTGCCATGCGGATGCGGCGCGCGTAGCCCTTGCCGAAGTCGCTACGTACGGTAGCTGAAATTTTGATGGTATCTGACATGAGTTGTCCACCCTTTCTTGGTTAGAAGTTATGCGCCAAGTGGAATAGGGACTGGCGCCAGAAATCTCTTTCCAACCAGCCACCGTCAGTTACGGACCTACACGTTTCGTGTATTCCACCGCCTTGGCCAAGACAATATTGTACAGGTTCCCGGCTCTTCTTCAAGGGCCGGGAACCTGTGATATGGCGCTTTTCACGCCTTTTATGCTGTTGTCAGCAGATATAGAGCCAATTCCTTAGAGGATTAGGAGCCCATTTCTGCCAAGTAGGCGGCAAGCGCCTCGCGGTGATCACGCGGGGTGAAGCCTGCAGCAATCAGCTTGGACAGGTCCATTGCCGAGTTCGTCGGACGGTGAGCGAAAAGCTCAACGTTGGCGAAGTAGGCCTCGGTGGTGGTGTCGCTGACGCGTGCCGGGTCGTGGCCGGTACCCTCGTACACCGCGCGGGCGAACTGGGCCCAGTTGATGACTTCGCCGGTGTTCGACACGTTGTAGGTGCCGTATTCCGCGCCCGAGAAGAGCAGGTGCAGAGCAGCAGCTGCCAAATCCTGGGTGAAGGTCGGGCGACCCCACTGGTCGGCGACCACGGACGGGTCGATGCCGCGCTCTGCCAGGGAGGCCATGGTACCCACAAAGTTCTTGCCGGCACCGACAACCCAGCTGGTGCGCAGGGTGTAGTGCTTACGCCACGCGGCGGCGGCAACCTCACCGGCTGCCTTGGATGCGCCGTAGACGCTCAGCGGTGCCAGGGGGTAATCCTCCGGGTATTCCTCGCCCAGGGGCAGGGAGCCGTCGAAGACGTAGTCGGTGGACACGTGCACCAGCGGCAGGTTGGCTTCCTCGCAGATGGAGGCGAGCGCGCTCACGCCCAGGGCGTTGGCTGCCCAGGCTTCACGACGACCCTCGGGGGGTCTCGGCCTGATCCACGGCGGTGTAGGCCGCAGCGTTGATGACCGCGCGGAAGGAGCGCCAGCGGAAGGCGTCGCGCCACTGCTCGGGCTTACCCAGGTCCAGGCGGTCGCGGTCGACGGCCAGGAAGGGCACCTTCTGCTCGGTCAGCTGGCGAACCAACTCGGTGCCGAGCTGACCGCCCGCGCCAATAATCAGGATCGGGTCGGCTTCCAGGGGCTTGATCTCGTTCAGACGCGGGTGGTTACGGTCCTTCTCGGAGAGCTCTGCCTTCGCCAGGTCGATGGGCCAGTCGATTGCGACGGTCTCATCGGCAAGGTTCAGGAAGCTGTAGCCGGATACTGCGTCCGCCGACCAGTGGTCGTTCACCAGGTAGGTGTAGGCGGTGTTCTCTTCCAGGGTCTGGAAGGAGTTACCCACGCCGCGGGGCACGAAAATTGCGGTGTCCGGACCCAGCTCAACGGTGACGACCTTGCCGAAGGACTCGCCAGCGCGCAGGTCAACCCACGCACCGAAGATACGACCGGTCGCAACAGAAACGTACTTATCCCACGGCTCGGCGTGGATACCGCGGGTGGTACCTACCGAAGCGTTGAACGAAATATTGTTCTGCACAGGGTTGAAGTCGGGCAGACCGGCGGCGACCATCTTCTCGCGCTGCCAGTTTCCTTGAACCAGCCGCGGTTATCGCCGTGAACCGGCAGGTCAATGATGAGCAGGCCGGGAATCTCGGTTTCAGTAACCTTCAATTCCTTGGTCATTACTGGCCAGCCTTTGCGTACTTCGCCTCAACCTCAGCCTTCAGGGGCTCCCACCAGCCGCGGTTGTCGGTGTACCACTTAATGGTGTCGGCAAGACCGGACTCGAAGTCGGTGAACTTCGGCTCCCAGCCGAGCTCTGCACGCAGGCGGCTACCGTCGATTGCGTAACGCAGGTCGTGACCGGGGCGGTCAACCACGTGCTCGAAGTCGTTCTCGTCCTTGCCCATCAGGCGCAGGATGGTGCGCAGAACGGTGATGTTATTCTCTTCGCCGTCTGCACCGATGAGGTAGGTTTCACCAATCTTGCCCTGCTCCAGGATGCGCAGCACAGCAGAAGAGTGATCGGATGCGTGAATCCAGTCACGAACGTTCAGGCCCTCGCCGTAGAGCTTCGGGGTCAGACCCGAGAGAATGTTAGTGATCTGGCGGGGGATGAACTTCTCAATGTGCTGGTAGGGGCCGTAGTTGTTGGAGCAGTTAGAGATAGTGGCCTCAATACCGAAGGAGCGGACCCATGCGCGCACGAGCAGGTCGGAACCTGCCTTGGTGGAGGAGTAAGGGGAAGAGGGGTTGTAGGGGGGTGGTTTCGGTGAACTTTGCCGGATCGTCCAGCTCGAGGTCGCCGAAGACCTCGTCAGTGGAGATGTGGTGGTAGCGAGTGCCGTGCTTACGGACTGCTTCCAGGAGGCTGAAAGTACCGATGAGGTTAGTGTGGATGAACGGTTCGGGGTTGGACAGAGAGTTGTCGTTGTGCGATTCCGCAGCGTAGTGGACAACAGCGTCTGCCTTGCCGACCAGTTCGTCAGCCAACTCGCGGTCGGCAATGTCGCCTACGACAAGCTTGAAGCGGGATTCAGGAAGACCCTCCAAAGACGCAGCATTTGCGGCGTAGGTCATCTTATCCAGCACAGTAATAGTGTGATCAGTGTTATCGATGAGGTGGTGAACAAAGTTCGAACCAATAAAACCGGCACCGCCGGTAACAAGAATGTGAGCCATACGGTATATTTTACCCACTTAAATAGCGATTTATGCCTCAACAACGAGATAAACATGACACAATAAGAAGTTATGAAGGGAATTATTCTTGCCGGCGGCACCGGAAGCCGTTTGCACCCTATCACTCAGGGTATTAGCAAGCAGCTCACTCCGGTCTATGACAAGCCGATGATTTACTACCCGCTGTCCACTCTCATGCTGGCGGGTATCCGCGATGTTTTGATTATTACCACTCCTGCCGATCAGGAGCAGTTCCAGCGACTGCTCGGTGACGGTTCCCGTTTCGGTATTAATCTCGAATACAAGGTGCAGCCTTCCCCTGATGGCCTGGCACAGGCATTTATCCTGGGCGCCGATTTTATTGGTAATGACCCCGTAGCACTCGTGCTCGGTGACAATATCTTCTACGGCCCCGGTCTGGGTACTCAGCTTGCCACCTACGAGCAGAAGGACGGCGCAACCGTCTTCGCTTACCGGGTTGCTGATCCTCGCGCCTACGGCGTGGTGGAGTTCGACGAGAACTTCAACGCACTGTCCATTGAGGAGAAGCCCGAGAACCCCAAGAGCGACTACGCTATTCCGGGTCTGTACTTCTACGACTCGAAGGTTGTAGAGTATGCACGTCAGATTAGCCTTCTCCGCGCGGTGAGCTGGAAATCACTGACCTTAACCGCGTCTACCTGGAACAGGGTAAACTGAAGGTTGAGGTTCTGCCTCGCGGTACCGCGTGGCTCGATACCGGAACCTTTGATTCACTCGCTGATGCCACTAACTTCATCCGCACTGTTCAGAGCCGTCAGGGTCTGTCAGTTGGTTGCCCGGAGGAAATTGCGTGGCGCCATGGTTGGCTCTCCGATGAGCAGTTGCGCGACATCGCTACCCCGCTTGTTAAGAGCGGTTACGGTAGCTACCTGCTCGGATTGCTCCGCTAATAAACACCAGGGGATTTTCGTATCCCTTCACCGCCTGCAACAACACTCCACGTTGCAGGTACACTAACTCAAACTTTCTGGAGTATTCTCACTACCATGACCATTTTGGAATTTTTCCGCACCACGAGGGCTAACCTCTGGCTGCTGATTATTGGCATCGTTGTCGGTGCCGCAGCGGGCTTCGGCTATGCATCACTGCAGCCGAAGGTCTACGCCGCGTCCTCCTCGGGCTACGTGACCGTGGGCGAATCCGGTACGGTGGATGTTCTCTCTGGCTCTACAGCCGCTAAGGAGCGCGCTCGCTCCTATGCAGCTATCGTCTCCTCTGAGGCCGTGGCACAGAAGATTAAGCAGAACAACCCCGAATTATCGATGACCACCGGTCAAATTCGCGGTAGCCTCACCGCAACTGCAGGTGAAAACGCTGCACTGATTACCGTGAGCGCTAAGGCTTCTTCCCCGAAGAATGCACAGTTGCTTGCTAACGGTGCATTGCAGGCTACTGCCGACTACATCAAGGAAATTGAGCAGAACCCCGGTAACGCTCAGGCTCTGGTGAACGGCGAAAACACCGGCGCAACCCCGACCGGTGGCAACACCGTTCGCGTGATTCCGCTGAATAACGCGAGCGTGAACCCGCCGCTGGTAGCTCCGAACTACCAGCAGAACGTGCTCATCGGTGCTGGCACCGGTTTGGTTCTGGTCTACGCGGCAATCTTCCTGCGCCGTGCACTGGATCAGCGCATCCGTACCCGTGACGACGCTACCAAGGCAACCGGCGCAAGCGTCCTCGGTGTTCTGCCCGTCAGTGACGACCTGAACGAAGACAACATCGTTAAGGGCGACACCGACGACCACATCGCTCAGGAATCCATTCGTCAGTTGCGCACCAACCTGCGCTTCGTGAACGTTGACACTCCCCCGCGTTCGTTCATCGTCACCTCCGCGGTGCCCGGTGAAGGTAAGTCGACCGTGTCGCTGTCGCTGGCTCGCGCAATGGCTGATGCGGGTTCACCCGTCATCCTCATTGACGCCGACCTCCGCCGCCCGACTGTGGCTAAGAAGCTGAAGCTGGACGCTAAGGTTGGCCTGACCCAGGTTCTGGCTGGCCAGGTTGAGATTGCTAACGCTGTGCACCAGCTTGGTGAGTCGAACCTCTTCGTCCTGCCTGCAGGCCGTATCCCCCCGAACCCCTCCGAACTTCTGGGCTCGGATAAGATGCGCCAGCTGATTAACGAACTCTCCGAAGAGTTCATCGTGGTCGTCGACGTTCCGCCGCTGCTGCCCGTGACCGACGCTTCGTTGCTCTCCCACTCCGTGGATGGCGTGATTCTCGTTGGTTCTATCGGCCGAAGCCACCGTGAACAGATGACTGAAGCTTCCAACATCCTGAAGAAGGTCAACGCTAACCTCCTCGGTATGGTTCTGAACCGTGCTCCCCGTAAGGGTCTGGGTAACTCCTACTACGGCTTCGGTTACGCAAGTGCCTACGTTGGCTATGCAACCTACTACGGTTACGGCAAGGAAGGCGACAAGAAGTCGTCAAAGAAGTCCTCGACCAAGAAGTAATAACGTAATAAGCGCCCTAAAACATAGGGAGCGACTTAGGGCGGGATGGGCAGTTTTTCTGCCCGTCCCGCCTTATACTTATCTGGTATACATGTGCACCGAAAGGCTATTGTGACCACTCACTCACCCAATACGCCGGAGCCGCAGACCACTCCTCTTGCGGCACGGATTCGGCTTGCGCACGCCTACTTCCAGCGAATTGCCGACATGCACTCCATCGATATTATGCATGTCAAAGGCTACGCTTTCTCCCAGGAAATTTACCGCAAGGGCAGGTACAGCTCCGACGCTGATCTGCTTGTCCGTCCCTCTCACGTGGACCGCTTTGTAGAGATCCTTCTGGCAGATGGATGGCGTATCCAAGCCCACTTCGAAACAGGCTCCGTGTTCGAACACGCGATGACGCTCTACCACGCTTCATGGGGTCTGACCGACATTCATCGTTTCTTCCCCGGTCTGGGACGCCACGGCGACTACGAGAAGGCTTTTGACCGCGTCTGGGCGGCGCGCAAGACTCGCATGATCGCGCACCGTCCCTGCGTCGTCCCCAGCGATTTGGATGCGCGTCTTCTCGTGGTGCTTCACCGCGCCCGCGCGGCATCGCGTTACAGCGCAGATATTAACTATCTGGTCTCTCTGCTCTCCTACAGCGATTGGCAGCGCCTGCGCGCCCGTGCGGAGGAGCTTGACTCATCCCTGGCGTATAGCGCGGCTATGGGCGGCTTGGAGCAGTACCGTGACGACCGCGACTACCTGCTGTGGCTGTCTGTCTCTCAGGACGTCCCCCACTATATTCAGTGGGTTGGGCGCCTGCAGGCGGCGACCACCCTGCACGATAAGCTACGCACCCTCAAAAATATTTTCTTCGTGAATAAGGACCACTTGGCGATGCAGCTGGGACGTACCCCCACCAAGGCTGAAATTCGTGCCAAGTTCTTTGAACGTTTCGGAATCAAGGTGAAAAAATGAGCAACCCGGTAGATTCCCGCCAGACCGTCTACGGTATCCCCGAGAACATCGCGTACGTTCATTCTGAAGAGTTCGCTAAGTACTCCCCCACAGCAACGTATCTTGCAAATCTTGCCAATGGTGAGCTGTCTGTTCTTCAGGATTCTGCCTCCATTATTTGGAGTATCTTTGAGGACCCAATGTCTCTACAGGAAGCTATCGATTTGCTCTGCGAAATGTATGAACAGCCCGTAGAGACCATGGGACCGCAGATCGAGGGGTTTATCCCCGAGCTGCTAGCCAAGGGGCTCCTAGAAGCCCGCTAGGCCTCCCAGAAGACACAAAGAAGGCGGGGCGGTAGAAACTTTATAGTTTCTACCGCCCCGCCTTCTTCCATGAGCAGCCTAGCTCTTTTTAGTCTTCGGGCAGAGCCTGCACGTACGTCTTTAGACGGCTAATGAAACGAGCCTCCGAGAAACCGTCAACGTGCTCGCGGATATAGTCAGCGTCCCAGTCAGTCGGGTTGAAAGCCTTGAGAGCTTCCACCAGCTGCTCCACGGTCGGCTGGTTGATGAACATGCCGGTCTTGCCCTCCTGGATGGTGTCCAGGAAGCCGCCCGCACGGTACGCAATCACAGCCTTACCGCTGGCGCCAGCCTCCAACGGAGTAATACCGAAGTCTTCATAGGAGATAGCCAGCAGAGCCAGACAGTGCCGGTACGCGTAACGCAGCTGGGCGTCCGAAATGCCAGAAACGATACGAACAGTGGGGCCTGCAAGCGCTTCAAAGGCGTTCCTTTTCCGGGCCGCGACCAACCACCAGCAGCTTCTTACCCAACTCATTGCAGGCTTCAACAGCCTTATCAACATTCTTGTAGGGCAGCAGGCGAGAAACGATCAGGAAATAATCGTCCGATTCGGTGAACTCTTCCAGGCCTGGGATAGGCTCAACCGGTGCGGTGGTGTCTACCGAGTGCGGCGGGAAGAAAATCGGAACGTCCTTCTTACCGTAGACATTCTCAATACGCTTCTTAATGACGCTCGCATTCGCCACATACACAGCCGAGCGGTGAGCAGCCCAGTGATCCCACAGCATCAGTGCAGGACGCAAGGTCTTCAGCAACAGCGGCACGGGACCGGTGCTCTTCTCGCCCAGGTACTGATCGCTCAAGTACAGCCATCGCGCCGGCGAATGGCAGTAAATGAACTTGCGGCCGGCGAAGTTGAAGCCGTGCGCCCAACCGGTCGTCGATACCACAGCGCGCTCAGCCGGTACCTTCAGGAAAGAAGAAGCAATCGGCAGAATTGGCAGAGCCATGCGGTGGTTACGACGTAGGTAACCAATCTTGTTCAGCGGGCTGGTGATGATTTCGCATCTTTGAACTCCGGGAAGGTGCCCTCCGGGTCGTACAAAGTCGTGTAAATCGGTGCGTCAGGGAATGCACGATGCATTGCCAGCACAACACGCTCCGCACCGCCACGCTGAGTCAGGTAGTCGTGGGCAATTGCTATCTCTTCAGTAGCCTCAGGCTTGACCAGCGGCACGTAACGGCGCGCCAGGCGGCCAAGCTTCTTGAGGCTCTTCGGGATATCCGCGAGCACCGCGTCGGGGTTCTTCGGCCCGGTAAACGGAGCGGAGGTCAAGAGCTGAGTGAGTGACATTTTCTTTTCCTCCTAGAAAACTTTCTGAGCTCGCTCAGGATAGTGAATACCGGCGTAAGATGCAGCCTCAACCTGCAAAGCCACAAGCTTCTCAGCCGCCTTAGCGGGCAGCTTGAGCAGAATCTTATCGCTCGCATCCCCCAGAGCCTTGATGGTCTTCTCCGTGGTGAAACGAGCAAGGGCCTTGACCAGCAAGCCCCATGCACCCGTCGGGTTCGGGGCGGGGTGCGCCGCATCGCCGTGCTTACGCACGAAGATGGTGCGGGCAGAACCCGAGTGCAGGGCACGCAGGGCACGCACTGCAGTGGTGGTAGCAGCCACGTAGTGCTTAGTCGCCAGCTCAGGGGCAATATGGATTTCGCCACCGTGCTGAGCAACCTCATAACCCATGTCTACGTCTTCCCAACCGTAGAGACGGTACGCGGGGTCATAGCCACCAATCTCGTCGAAGAGCTTCTTCGACATAGACACATTACCCGCCCAGTAAATCCAGCGCTTCTCAGGCGCAACTTGGTACGCAGCTTCACGGAACTTCTGGTCGCGGTAGTTACCGTACACACGAGAGTAGGGAGTGTCCGGGAACTGGTTCAAGTAGATACCGATTACGCCGTGCTCACCAGGAGCCTCATGGTACTTGAGGTGGTTCGCAACGTAGTTGGGATCGGGTTCCAGATCATCATCGCAGCGGATAAGGATGTCCGCATCAGCCGCACGGTGACCAGCGTTCAACGCAGCCACGCGGCCGCGGTTCTCCTCGAAAACAATCTTGGTCAAGTTCAGCTTGCCTTCTGCAATGTAGCGGTCAAGCACAGCTTCGCTGTTGTCAATATCGCCGTCGAGGACCACGATAACCTGGAAGTCCTTCTCGGTCTGGGCGGCAAGCGCATCCAGCGGGTAGTGCAGAATATCTGCACCACCGCGAGAGGGAATGATAACCGCAGCCTTGTAGCGGTGGGTAGTCGTCATAATTTCCTTCGGGGTTTGAGTGAGAGGATATCCGTTGGGAATGATCTATAGGTTTAGAAGCACCTTAGCGGATAAAACGTTCCAGGATCTCACCGACACGGACCTGACCAGCCTCAGGCGAATAGTTCTCCTGCCAACGCCAGAACAGCTCGGAGGTTCGCTCCGCCAGGGCATCCGTATCTTCTCGAAGCTCAGTACCCAGGCTCTTAATGGCCTGTGCAAGAGCTACCGGCTGATCAGCAGGCACAACGTACGGGTACGATGCACCGCCCAGTACCTCCGACAGAGCACCAGCATCACTGACGATCACAGGGACGCGTGCGCTCATCGCTTCAGCGACCACCAGACCAAAGGACTCGGGCGCAATCGACGGTACAACGAGCATGTCGATGTCACCGAAAGACGGTCCGGGGTAGTCCAGCCCAAACGCGTGCTGAACGTAGCAACACGGGCTAGGGCGTCCTCAACCTCAGCACGTTCTTCATCAGTTGCGAAGACAGGCTCGCCACCAATCACCAGGTCGTATTCAATGCCGTTAGAGTTCAAGGAACTCATCGCCTGGCACAGGGTCGCAATGCCCTTAGAGGGAGTCAAACGCCCCAGGTAACCGATACGGAGGCGTCGCTCCCCCACCCGGTGATCAAGCTCGGTGGATACGCCGCTGACCCAGTTCGCAAACAGCTCGCTGCCGGGGCAGGCGCGAGCCACATAGCGGCTCGGGACCAGGGTGACGGACGCCTTATGGCGAGCAAAGGGTACGAGCTTCGCGTTCACGCCGGCAGGAAGCTGGTGCAGGTGCACGATGCGGTTCTTGCGACCGCCCGTTGCCGCTGCGGGAACCAGACCGTTACACCACAGCAGAACGTCCTTGTGGCGAGCGTGCCAGCTACGCAGAGCCACCATGTACTGTGCGCGGTTCTTAGCCGGCAAGACAATGCGGGGGAACCCCTCATCCGCAGCAGCTTCTACAAGCTGCTTCGGCTCGGAAGGGCCCACAATGGTGACCTTGTAGCCAAGGCTACGGGCCGCGCGGGCGATGTTCAGAAGCATGACCTCGCCTCCGCCCATGTCACCGTTATTGGTGGCGATGTAGAGTTCTTTCATCGTTATACTTTCCTCGCCTGCTGACGGATAGAACTGACGTCAAACGATTTAGAAGTAGTCAACTTCTTAGGCGTTTCTTGGGGGGGGGTACAGAGACAGGAGCTTCTTGCTCGATGAGCTTGCCGTTCTGCGGCTCAGGTTTTTCATCACTGCTCTGCACCTTCTGCATAGCACCTGGTTCATGATGACCGCTATCCGAAGCGTCCAGATCCTTATCCGGGTTCAGGTACAGCAGTGCAAGACCCACCACGATAGCCCACGGCACAGTCAGAATCACCTCACCAAGACGCTGGGAGGTAATAATGATAATCACCATTGCGGCTTCGGCAATAACAATGCGCTGAGCACGCGGCTGCTTCCAGATGAATGCGGCAGAAATCATCAAGGATACAATCACAATCATATAGAGCCATCCAGCCTCCTGGACCAGCGTCATATATGAGTTATGGAAGTAAAAGTATCGATCTTGTAGTGGAACCTGTGCAGTACCCAGACCGCCGCCGTACCACGGAACCACATCAATCATGCGGTACATTCCTTCATCAATTCGCTGACGCAATAGGTCACTACCGAGTCGATCCGCGAAAGCACCAGCACGCGCGAAATTATCTTCCAGGTAGTTCACGCCTAGATAAAACAGATACGCCAGAACAGCTTTGCCGAAGAGATTCAGACGGTAGGAGAAGTACAGCCACAGGACGGCGAATGCATACGCAGCCAATGAAGTACGAGAACCAGTCAACCACAACATGCCCGCAGTAATAGCGATAGCGACAAGGCGGTGGCTTGTCTTTCTGACCATAGCGACAAAGAGGAAACCGAAAAGCGCATAGTACAGACCCGATTGGTTCTTATCATTGAGCCAACCGGTCAACGTACCACCATAGTTATCAGGTGCGATACCCGCGTAGAAGCCAATGACGTTGATCAAGAGGCCAAAGGCCACACCAAACAGTAGAGAACGGATATCAATCTTCTTCTGCGCAATCTGCAGAGCAAGCAGTACCACAACCGCCATACGCACAGCACGACGAATCGCATATTCAACAGGGAAGCTGTTGAACGTCAAAGTCTCAAATAGTGCCCAGCCAATGGCCAACAGAAGAATCGTAAAGAACAAGCCGTTGTAGGTGTTCTCGATTTTGGCAGGCTTAGTCAAGTTGTATAGTACAAGCACCATCACCACAACAGTTCCAACTGGCATGGCGAAGAACGCTGTTGTAATACCAATAAAAATCAGGCCGAACCCCGCCCAGAAATCGAGCATCGATAGCTTGGACACACTACCAGCAAGGTACTTTGCTTCAGCCTTCGCAGCCTGCCCAAAGCGAGTGGCATTGCTCGATGCGGCACCTGGATACTGGGTTCCAGATGCAGGTTGAGAGTGAGCTACAGTCATTTCTTCTCCAAAATACGAGCGTATATCTCGGCGGTCTGAGCAGCCATCTGCGCGTTTGAGATCCAGGTAAAAGGCACCGATTCCCCCTTCTGCAGTTGCGCGCGCATAGCCTGCAGAACATCCTGAGTCAGGGTTGCACTCTGGCGGTCCACCAGCTCATCAGCGCCCAGAATCTCCGGGTTGCCGCCCACAGCGGTAGCGACCGTCTTCAAGCCGGCTGCCTTAGCATCCAGCAGAGTGTAGGAGCAGTTCTCCCACACCGACAGCTGAACAATCATGTCGCTACGGCCCATAGCCTCAATCGGGTTAACGAAGCCGCTGAAGGTCACCGAATCGCCCAGGTTCAGACGCTGAGCCTGAGCCTGCAACTCGGATGCCAAATCGCCAGATCCCGCAATCTCAAGATGAGCCTTCGGGTACTCAGCACGAAGCTGCGCAAAAGCATCCAACAGCACGTCGATGCCCTTCTCAGGGGACAGACGAGACAGCGAGAGAATACGCGGCCTCCCCTCAGAGGGAATACGCTGCTGCTCAACAGCTGCATGTACCTCGGGGATATCCACACCGTTATACACCAGCTCCACGCCACGAGCGCCCCACTTGGCGCGCATCTGATCAGCGGTAGAACGAGAAACAGCAATCGCCTGGTCGGTACCCCACAGGCGCACACGGTGCACGGTCTCCATGAGCTTAGAACGCCAGGAGCTGCCGTGATACACCGAATCGTTACCGGCAATACCGTGCTCAGTGGTCAGGAGCTTCGGCACGCAGGTACCACGCTTGATTACACTACGGACGCGCAGAGCATTCACCACAGCGGTTGCGACGACGTCCGCATATGCGAGGTGGCTGTGCACAATCTCCGGGCGAAGCTGCTCAATAGCCTTCTTCAAAGAAGCAAAGGAAGTCTTAAAACCGTAGTCGGGGCCGAACTCAGCCTTGATGACGGTGACGCCCAGTTCCTCGAGGCGCTCGGTCAGCTTACCCTCGGGGGCGAGAACCACCAGGTTAAAGCCGGGGAGCCCGGCACGTGCCATATCGACAACGTGCCGAGCTACTCCACCAAAATCGGGAACCGGAACGACCCAAAGAGTCGTTGGTGTAGTGGTCATGCCTTAGTCAACTTTCGAGTGAGGAAAGAACGGAAGGATGCAGAAACCTTAGTTTCAATGGAAATATGCACCAGGTAGGCGAAGCAAACCACCAAAACCAATGCAATAATACGTGCCCCCCCAGGGACCAGCCACCGGGTAGAACAGATCCACCAGCATATAGCCGACCATAGCGTGGCCCAAGTACAGGGGGTAGGAAATACGTCCCAAGAAATTCAGCGGACCCTTTGCAAGTACCGGAACGTTCTTCAGGTATACAACGATGAAGAACACCAGGCTAATCAGCGCCACACCGATTCCATGAGCAAGATCATGCATCAGCGCTGCGTTGAGGGAAGCCAGAATTGCAAAGTACGGAATGTGCCAGGTGAACTTTCGATCATGACTGTACATGAAGAACATCATGCCCAGACTAAAGAGCGAAGAATGTTCCGCAACCGCAGCCCACACAATCATCTTCGGTGCTCCACCGAGAGAAGCCTCAGGGTGGAAAAGCAGACACAGAGCCGTACCGATAACCGACCAGGTAAGCAGAATCGTAGTCAGCTCCCCACGGTAAATCTTTCCCTTCCTGATAATCAGGTACAGGGCGACCATCACGTAGAACTGCAGTTCAACTGCCAGCGTCCAGTACACCTGATCCACGTTATCCACACGCAGGAAGCGTTGCAACATCGTCGTGTTAATCAGGGTCTGCGGAATCGTAATATGGCGTCCGGGGTTTCCATAGATGAAATACACCAGCGCTGATACAGCCAGCGCAAACCAGTATGTCGGGTAAATACGAGAAAAACGCGAAACCGCGAACTTCAGTGCCGACCCGCTCTTGATAGCGCTGAGCAGGATTACAAAGCCAGAAATAATGAAGAAGAGCTGAACACCCAGCTCGCCCAGAGGAATATCGTAAGGCGAGGGGGGCGGTTCGCGGGTAATTTTGAGTAGCCGGAACACCCAGGTGATAAATCACCACGGTAATAGCAGCCAGGCCACGGAACCCGTCTAGCTCCCGGAAACGCCCGGGAGTAATGAAATTCTGATCCAGAATTTCACCCTCCCGAGCTTTTACGGTCTGAGACTTGGCCATAGACGCTAATCCTACAGCCACTTTTCGAGGCGGTCCAGTGCGGTGAAGAAGCCTTCACCGTTGTTGATGTGGCCCTGCCAGATTTCGGGAATGAAGGATGCCTTCGGCGCCAGCTCACGCAGCTGCTTTACCCAGGGATGCCCAGTCGACATCGCCTTCGCCAACCTGAACGCCCTCACCGTCAACGCCGGTGCCGTCCACCAGGTGCAGGTGAATGGACAGCGGTGCCAGCTGCTCAACAGCCTCCGACAGCGGAATGTTCAGGAAGTTGCATGCAAGCATGGTGTGGGAGATATCCAGGCAGAGTGCGGTATCGAATGCACGCGAGAACTCTGCGGTGTCCTTCGGATCCAGGAACAGGTTGTGGTACTGCTGACCACCCATCAGCCAGGGGTACGGGGCAGAGTCTGAGCAGCCAGGCGAACGCCGGATGCGTCCAGACGCTTCAGAGCCTCACCGATACGCTCGTACTTCTCAGCACGTGCAGCAGCGGGGATGTGCTTGTCCTTGGTGAAGCCACCCATGGTCACAACCATGACCGGGTCCTCGTCTACGGTGAAGTAGCGGGTCAGGTCACGGGTGATGTCGATAGTGCGCTGGACCTCAGCGATGGAGCGCTCCCACACCTCAGGATCCTTGGACGCGAGGTCCACCAGGAAGTCACCTGCGAACAGGTCGGGCAGGTGGGTGGTGAAGCCCATGTCCAGCTTGGAGTCAAAGACGTCGTCGATGTTAATCTCGAGGTCCTTGTAGGAGAAGTGGAACTCCAGGAAGTCCGGCTTAGCCTCTTCAATCAGCGGCTTGTAGTCGTGGTAACGAACCGGCAGACCCCAGGGGCGGTCGAACTTGAAGTCGCGGCGGGTCACCAGGTCGTCCTTCAGGTCACCCTCGAAGAAGAACGAGCCTTCTTCAACGTCGCGCTGCATGGTGCGGCCCAGCAGCTGCGGCAGGTAGTTCGGCTGCAGACCGCGGCCGGGGGACTTCACAGCAACATCAGCCTCGGTCACGACCTCGCCCTTAGCGATGTGGCGGGTAGCAACCAGGGACTTTGCCAGGTTCACGCGGTTCATCAGCTCACCGGTGGACACCTCGCGAGGAGCAGCAGAACCAATAGCGGTCTCAACCTCACGGATCTGCTGAACCATTGCCTTGAATTCCTCGGGCAGCAGGGAGACGGTGTGGTCGTTACCCTCGAGGGTCTTGTCGGTGGTGAAGTGCTTCTCGATAATCTTCGCGCCGCGAGCAACAGCAGCAATCGGCACGTGGTAGCCACGCTCGTGGCCGGAGTAGCCGACCAGGCACTGACCGATTTCAGCCAGGCGGTCCATGTACGCAAGGTTGACGTCCTTGAAGGGTGCCGGGTATGCGGACTGGCACTGCAGCAGAGCGTAGGATGCGCCAGCGTTACGCAGCAGGGCAACCGACTCGCGGATTTCCTCTTCGCGGCTCATACCGGTGGAGACCAGCATGGGCAGGCCGCGGGAAGCCACGTCGCGCAGCAGCTCGTGGTTGGTCAGGTCGGCAGAAGCAATCTTCATGCCCTGGATACCGTAGTCAACCAGTGCCTGAACGGAGGGTGCGTCCCAGGGGGTGCACATGATGTCCATGTCGTGCTGCTTGACGTGGTCGAAGACCTCGTACATCTGGTCAACGGTCAGGGAGAAGCGGGACAGCAGGTCCAGGGTGTACTGAACGCCCAGGTCCTCACCTGCGGTTGCTGCGCCGCGCTGGCGGTACAGAGCGTCCATGTCGCGCAGCTGGAACTTCACAGCGTCCGCGCCGGACTCAACAGCCAGGTCCACCAGTTCCTTAGCGAAGTCAACGCTACCCTGGTGGTTGTTACCAATCTCAGCAATGATGAAGGAGGGGGAATCCTCGCTGATGGTGTGCTTACCAATGCGCAGAACGTCCTGCTCGTCCATTGCCAGCGCCACGAGGTGACCGCGCTCGTCGGTCAGCGGAACGTGGTTGATGCCCTTCGCGAAGTATCCGCGCAGGGTCTCGGGGTCAGCGTCAGCCGGTGCGGTCTGCGGGTTGGTGTTCGCAGCGTCCAGGGCGCTAGTCTCCAGGATGCGGTCGGGTTAGCGATCAGCCAACGACGGAAGTCGCCGTCAGAGAGCGAACCACGCAGAATACCGGACTCGTTCACCAGGAAGATGATGCGCTGGCCGTTAGCAGAAATCTTCTGCAGGGCGTTGAGAATCGGGTCTTCAGCGAAGACCACATAGGGGGCAATATTGCGTTCAATAATCACGATTTTGACCTTTTCGTTTGAGTGTTCAGTTGAATGCCTGAGTGCCGGTCAAGCCGGGCGCGGCAGACGAGGTACTGCCGCTGGTGAAGGTTACTTGCCTTCGGCCAGGATCTGAGTGAGCTGGTGCTCTGCCACGGAGAAGTCAATCGGTGCGTCAATGTCGACGCCCTCGACCTCGTCCAGCATGAACAAGTCAATGGTACCGCCGGGGTAACCCGCAAGGCGGTTGTGGTGGTCCATGTACACGTGAGTCTTGGTGATGTACATCGAGCCGTTCTCGCGGTAGCGGAAGGTTTCCTTTGGTCAGTTCCTGGCGGCGCGGGCGATGCATAATCTCGAATGCCGCGGTGGGCTCACCGTCTGCGTGCCAGGTCCAGATGAACGGACCAATCGGAATCACACCGACCATGGAGTCCTTACCGTTCTCAGCGAACTGGCGGACCGCACGAGCCAGGGTGCCGGGCAGACGCACGGGGCTGGTTGCCTGTAGCAGCATGACAGCCTCGGGCTCCCAACCGTTCTCGGTGTAGAACTCGATGGCGTGCTCAATGACCGGCTCGGTTGCGGTGGTATCTTCAGCCAGGTGTGCCGGGCGAATGAACGGCACCTCGGCACCGTACTCGCGGGCGATGTCAGCCAACTCAGCATCGTCGGTGGAGACGACAACACGTAGCTCGTGCTCGCCGGCTACTTCTTCCTTAGCAGCCAGTGCCTGCTCGATGGTCCATGCAACCAGCGGCTTACCCGCGATAGGACGCAGGTTCTTACGCGGAATGCCCTTCGAGCCACCGCGCACGGGAATGACGCAGAGAATACGCATTATGCCTCCAAAGTTTCAATCATTAGTTCAGCGATACGCTGTGCCGGTTCCTTCTTCGGCTGAACCGGTGCCGGGGTCGGTTCCTGGCCCCACTGGTTCATGCCGTAGCGGTCCCAGAACTCCACCAGCCATGCCGGCGGTGCAGGGTGGTATACCCACGCCGGGATTCCGCGGATCGCTGCCTCCAGAACACCGGTAGAGAAGATGGACACCACCGGGTTCGGTACCTCGTTCAGCGGGGTACCGGAGCGGTCAATACGGATACCTTCCTTCTCCCACAGCTTGTGGGTCAGCACCGACAGCTTGTCCTTCTCGCTCGGGTGCGGGCGGTAGGTTCCACCAAACTTCTTCAAGAAAGAGTGGGAAGCGTACGCGAAGGATGCGCGCGGCAGTTCCGCACCGTGCATCTGTCCCAGGAAAATCGGTTCCAGGTCGTTCTGCTTCTGCGCTTCAGCACCGGCAGCTTTCTGTGCCGCCAGGTAGAGTAGCTGCGAACCCACCGCGTGGGTGGTCACATCGCGGCGACCCGATGCCCAGAACTGGGCGTCCGCTTCGCTGAAAGCCAGCAGGGTGCATCCAACCGGTAGCGGCGGTGCCTGAGGCACCAGCAGGCCGTGCTGAACAACCCAGTACTCAGCGCCGATCGCGCGAGAGTACTCGTAGGCGGCCGCGCCGCGGGCCAGGTAGTGGCCGAGGGAAAGGACCACGCGCACACCGGGCAGGAGCCCCTGCAGCTGGTCGCCCGTCACTTCCTGCTCGGTCCAGGCATCACGGCCGTAACGCTCGGTGGCGTACTGGCCGTTGAGGTACTCCGAGGCGTCCTCGGGGACCCACAGGGCCACGCCCACGTTCTCGAGGTACTTGAGCGGCTCCAGCAGGGAGTTACGGCTCGTCGGGGAGAAAGAATCGAGCACGATGAGCACGCGGGGTACAGCGCCGCGGGTGTAGAGAACACCGCCAACAGGTGCTTCCTGTTCAGCCGCGCCCCCGCGCAGACGTCCGATAAGGCTGCGGGCCTCGCCCTTAGCCCAACGCAGGGTATTCTGGCGCTTCTGCCAGGCGGCCCATGCATCAATGTCGAGGGGATAGGTTAGGCCCATAGCTGCTCCAAAATCTTGACGCGCTGATCAAAGGTGTGCTCGGCCAGAGTACGCTTCTGACCGGCTTCACGAATCTTTCGCGCCCACTTCGGGTCACGGAAAATGCGGGTACAAATCTCGATGAGCTCATCGATGCTCTCGTACACCAAAACCTCTTCACCCGGAATGTAGTAGCGGTCCACGTCGGGGCGGTCAATCACCTGCAGGGCGCCAACGCCGGGCGCCTCGAAGGTACGCATGGTGAAGCCATCCTGGTTATTGTGGATGTTCAGCGTTGCCGGGGAGGACGCCATAATGCCGTACGCCTCGGAGCGGTCGATGTCGCGGCCGGCGGGAACACCGGAGTCCTTGAACTGCTTGGTGCGCAGAATATCGTAGGGGTGACGCGACCAGGCACGGCCGTACGCGCGAACCGGCAGACCGGCGGCGACGAGGGCCTGCAGGGTCTCCTCGCGGTTGGGGTACTTGGCGCCCACGAAGTTGATGGAGTCCTCACGCACGGGAATAACCGGGCAGTGGGTGTCATAGGCGTTGGGCATGTCGAGCACCTCGAAGCCCTGCTCGCGCAGGTGCTGCGCGTCCAGCGGGCTGTAGCTTGCCAGCGAACCCAGGTGGTGCAGGTCCTCTTCGGTGTAGCTCATGCGGCGCATCTCGTCGTAGAGCCAGGTGCCGTAGCGAACGCCGGAGGTTTCCAGCAGGTCCCACCATTCGCGGGAGAGCATGTCGCCCTTAATGACCAGCACAATATCGGGGCGGAACTCGTTGAAAGCGTCAATAGCCTTTCGAGTTGCCTGAGCCGCGAAGCTTTCGGGGCGGTACTTCTCGGGCAGCTCGTGGGCAAGCTTGTTGAGGATACGCTCGGGCAGAGTACCCGGCGCATCGTAGATGTGGGTGCGCACTTCGTATCCGTGCACTTCCAGAGATGCCTGAATTGCCTTCCAGTACCCGTGGAATGCGGGCGAGAGCAGTAGAAGTTTGGGCTGAGTCATATGAGGATTGAATCCTGTCGGCGTTTGCTATACGAACCCGCAGGGTAAAACCGTGCGGTGCTATGTGTTGGAGTGAAGAGGAACGGAAAGTTTCACCTAGAACTTGAGGCAAAACATACCTACTGAAATTTTACAACGAAAGCAGGAGACGACACACTCGAGTGCACTGTGTCGCCTCCTACGTTCTATATGTGCCTTCTGTGATGTCGCGTTCAAAATCTTGCGGAACTACCGCTGTAGATTCCGCACGTTTCGCGTCTAGTTCTCGCGGCGCTCTGCCTTGGCGATACGCTCCAGCTCGGTGGCAAGGAAGCCACGAGCATCCACGTCCTTATTGCGCAGGCCGCGTACCGAGTTCACCAGGAAGTTCGCGTAGCTGGTAGCACGCAGAGCAACAGCAAGCTTCTTCTCCCAGCCCCACTTATCCGCATAAATGAAACGAGCAGTGGTCAGCCACTGTACACGACGCTCAGAAGGCGAAGATCCGCCACCCTCGTGGGTTACAGTCACCGAAGGAATCAGGTAACGATCCACACCAGCGTTCGAGAGGCGATACTGGAAGTCCACCTCTTCACTGTTCATGTAGAAACGCTCATCCATGCCACCAATGCGGTTGAAGGTCGCACGAGGAACAACCATGCACGCACCCATAACCCAGTCGACCTTCGCGTCCGAGGTGCCGGTGCAGGCCTCAACATCGTGGCCAACACCGCGGTGCCACCAGTTGGTCGGCTTGAAACGAGCCAGCGGAGTGAACCATTCCCACGCCACATGTGCCGCGGTGGGGAACTTGCGAGCCACCCACTGCTGCTTGCCGTCGTGGCCAATAATCTGCGGGCTAGCCAGGATCTCGCCGTGGCGTTCCACGGCTGCAAGCATACGCGAGACGAAGCTGTTATCCAGCTCCAGGTCGCTGTTGAGGATGAAAACCCATTCACCGGTCGCGGCAGCAACACCGGAGTTCACAGCCTTACCGAAACCACCGTTGACGGGGCGGCGAACCACGGTCACACCCTCAACCTCGGGGAAGGGGGGTGGGAGAAACATCATCAGAGACAATAATCTCGATATCGGCGGGGTCAATGCCCTGCTGAGTACGCAGAGTGTCAATAATGGCAAGAACCGGTTCCGGCTCGCCGTAGAAAGGAATAACCGCAGAAACGCGGGGAAGGAAGGTCATGTATTACAATCTTTCTTGAGTGAGAGGGATAATAGAAACCACCGTAGCGGTGGGTGCTATCGTCTCTAGGATTATACAACTTCACTACTTTTTCAGCTGCACTTTTCGATTACCTATACAGGTAACAAATACTCACCCACTATCAACTCGCCATCTTACACATTCGAAAGGGGACTTTCTCGTGGATTCTGATATCCAACCCATCAATGAATCAGAAAGGGTCGCCGTATACACTGTTCAGCAACCCGCTTTCAAACGTGCTGTCACTGCAGCTTACAGCTCTATTCGCCATAAGTATTTGGGGAAATATATTAACCTTCTACGTCGCGGTGAAAAATTTATTCTCCTTTCCTACCCTATCTCCCGGGGAGGCAATTGGCTGTATCTATGGGGCCCGCGCTGCGACTCTGCGCCATCACGGTACCGATAAAGCATCTTTGCTCTACGGTCCCGGTATGGAGGCATGGACCGAGGAATTCCCGAAACTTGCCTCTATTACGGCTCCTTTGTCAGAGTACACGTTCTTCACCCGCCGTAGCGGCTACTTCCCGACGGATATTGAGAAAGATATCAGCGAAGAAGATTTGCACTTTTTTATTCGCGAATATCTTCTTTCTTCAGAGGCCTTTAGTGAGCGCCTTGCAAGAATGCAGAATGTAGTGGATGAAAATTCTCTCGTCATTAATGTTCGCCGAGGCGATTACTATTCCGTGCCTCAAATTAGTGAGGTTTTCGGAATTGATACGGTGACCTATGTGGAGGAAGCACTGAAGAAGCTTCAGGATACCGTTACTCCTTCAAATTATTTTTGTATCAGATGATCTTCAGTGGTGCGAGGAAAATCTCTCACATCTGAGCTCAGTTGCGCCCTGCATTTTCGAAAAGCAGGGATCTGGCATGTTCGATGACCTGGCCCTTGTGGCTAGCGCGCCTTACCTGATTCTAACCAATACGACCTTCGGCTATTGGGGGGCTTACATCGGTGAGTTGTTAGCTCAGAAGGTTGTCCTTTCCCCTGATATTCATCAAGTTATTCCTGTAGACGATCGTGCCTATCAGAGCCGCCCAAAGATGCACCGCACTCATTGGGTTGCTGTGCATCATCCCGAAGGTAAAAACTGGATTACGGGTGAACTGCTGTGATTAACGCTCTTAAATCCCTCAAGCATCAGCTTTTCCTGCTAAAAATTAATCGTGATAAAAAACGCGAAGCGATTGAGCTCCGTGAGAGTGCTGAGTTTAAAGAGCGTTACGCTTCACTCAACAAAACATTTACCCACGCGGATCTCCCCCTCTGGTCCCTTCATCTGGGGCATAACCATGGTGAAAAACGAAGCAGATATCGTCGAGCAGACGATCCGACATCTACTCAATCAAGGTGTGGACCATATCTTAGCAGCCGATAATGGCTCTTCTGATGGGACCTATGAGCTGCTGCTCGAACTCAGCAAGAATCTACCGGTGCACGTTATTCAGGACCGTGAGCTAGCCTACTACCAGTCAGAGAAAATGACTTGGCTTGCTGACCGGGTGATGGAAGCGGGCGCTGAATGGATTATCCCTTTCGACGCTGATGAATTTTGGTATGGTGTTTCTGCTCCGCTATCGGAAGTCCTACGCTCGCAAAAGGGTCATACTGTCGAGCTGACGAAGCTGTACAACGTTTTTCCCAGTATTGAAGGACCTACTCTCAGGATTGATCCAACTCCCCACTGGGATCTGAAAGTGTGTTTCTCACGCTGGGAGAATGCAGTTATCAAAATGGGCAACCATGAGGTCATTGCACCGGGTAAGCAGAAGCTTAATGAAGTTGCTATCATCCACTACCCCTGGCGTTCAAAAGAACAATTTACGCGCAAGCTACGTCAAGGGGCTAAGGCGTTGGAAGCCACCAATCTGCCTGAAGAGATGGGATACCATTGGAGACGTAATGGTGATATAACCGTTGAAAGTGCTACCCCCCTATGGGAAGCACTTTTGCGCGGCGAAGTTAACCATGAAACCGTCACTTGGCATCCAACTGGCCCTCTTACATCTATTGGCTCTTTACCTCAAGAGTTTAAAGAAATCGTTCATTTGCTCAAAGAAAAGACGGCTACAGGTATTTAACACGGATATTTCCAGACGGTAAAAAATACAACATAAACAAAAGAAGGGGCTCTCGTTCATGACGAGAGCCCCTTCTGCTTTAGATATGCAACCTATGAGACTAATCCGGCAACTGGCCCAGCTTCACCAGGTTAGCGAATTCAGCGTTGGACTGCTGCACCTCCACAAAGGTACCTTGATTAGCAATCTGTCCCTTGGAGAGATAAACCAGCTGGTCAACATTACGAACCGTCGACAATCGGTGAGCCACGATAATAACCGTAATGTCCTTAGAAATACGCTCGATGGTCTTCGTGATCTTGTGCTCGGTCTCGTTGTCCAATGCGCTGGTTGCTTCATCCAGAATCAACACACTCGGGTTACGGTACAGTGCACGGGCGATACCCAGGCGCTGCTTCTGACCACCCGACAAACGGGTGGCGTTGTAGCCAATCTTAGTTTCCAGGCCATTCTCCAGAGAGTCGATAACCTCGGTCAGAGCAGCCACTTCGAGGCAGTACTTGACACGTTCCACGTCAATTTCCTCAGGCTTTAGTCCGAATGCTACAGCCTCCAGCACAGTGGAATCTGCAATAAAGACATCCTGGGGAACGTAGCCGATATGTTGGTGCCAGGAACGCAGGTCCTTCAGAATCGACTCACCATTCTGCAGCACCTGACCACGGGTCGGTGCAAAGAGACCCAGAATAAGGTCAATCAGAGTAGTCTTACCCGAACCAGAACCACCCACAAAAGCAATTGAGGAGCCCATCGGGATATCAAGAGTGATGTCCTTCAGCACAGGCTTATCACCGTCAGGGTACTGGAAGGTCAGATTATCAATCTGAATATTAACAGGCTCAATGCTCTTGTTGATGTAGTCGTGATCCTTCGGGACGACCGGTGCGGAGGGCATCTTGAACATACGCTCTTCAGGGGTAAGGTGTTCAAGCTCTTCCAGCAGTGTATCACTCGCATGTTCACCTGCACGGATGCTACCAAGAGAGGCAACCATACGGGTGTAGTTAGGCAAATACGAATGCAGGCACCAGCAAAGAGAAGCAAATAGCCAGTGCTATCAGCACCTTGCGTAGCGCTCATAAAGGCCAAGAGAGCAGCAATACCAACAATGAAGATGATTTCCAAGGTGTACTTCGGGAAATCGGAGAGGAAAGCACTACGCATTGACGCATTAACAGAGTCAATTCGCTTTTCCTGGTAGCGGTAGGTGTAGCGTTCAGTCACACCGTACATGCGGATTTCACGGAAGCCCACTACAGCTTCGATAGCCGCGTCCAGCGCGCCCTTAGTCGCATTCAGTACGATGACGCCCTGTTCGCGGTTCTTGCGCTTGAGCACAGCCTGTAGCACGAACGAAGCCAGACCGAAGTAGATAAAGGCTAGAAGAGCAGGCACCGGCATAATGACTAGTAGCATTACCATCAACACAATAATTGACAGTAAGTCACCGATAAAGCCAAGCACACCGTTGACAAAGGTACCGTAGGCCTGACCCACCACATCATTTACGGAGTTCAGCACCGGGGCGGTACCACGCTTACGGTGGTCCAGGTAGGGCTCGCGCATGTAGCGGTTTAGCAGAGTCACTGAAACAGCGCTCTGCTGGGTGGCGATGAAGCCGAGGCTCCAGCGACGAATAATTAGGGAGAAGACACCCTTGAAAACAAATGCTGCGACGAGAGCCACGCCGAAGATAACAATTAGGGTGGGGGTATCCGGATCGCCGAAGAAGTTAGAAACTTTCAGGATGAAGCCTTCACGTGGGGTTCCCATAGCGAGGTTCACCAGAGGAAGCACGAGAGCCACACCAAGCATCTCAAAAAGCGATACCGCAAAGAGACCCAAAATGTTTAGTACCAAGAGCCTAAACTTTTTACCCGGGAAAAAAACCCGAATTTTAGAGTAAACACTCTTCACAATAAAACCTATACCTTCTGTGAATATTTTTCACAATGAAACGATGAGCTGGACGCTCAATATAATAATGAGCCAGCAGCGCGAGAATACTCGCGATGATAAGAGAAACTACGACGTACACCAGACCCGTTATACCGCCGTGAGCGGATGCAGCCGAAGGTACCGATCGCACGTAAGCCAGCACCAGCTCATGCACCAGGTAGAATGCGAAACTTGCTTCACCAGCAACGACCCCAATCTTCCAGAACACGTTCTTTTCGCGAGGCTGAGCGGAACGTTGGATATCCCAGAGCCCCAATACAAGAATCAATACCGCCCAGACCGGTGCCAGTAGCAGGCCATGAGCCGTCTGTAGCAGGTAGAACTTCGAGCTGACGTACATGGCGCCGAGAGCTATAGCAATCATGGCCAAGCAGTGGTAACCGTGAATCACGGGAACGCGGTAACCATCACGCACCTTGAGAGCAAAGAGGCCCAGAGCCAGGCCGAGTGCGAACTCGCCCGAGCGCAGAAGTGGGTTAGCGTACACCACCACGTCCATAAAGTTCGACTGGGCGGCCAGAATATAGGAGACCGTTGCCATCAGTAGGAACCAGCCACCCAGTAGAGCAGCCTTCACACGGTAGCGCATACCATCCAGGCGGTTCAGTACGAACGGGGTCATGAGGTAGAAGAATGCCTCGCAGGAGAGTGACCAGCTCACCGCATTATTTGAGAAAATAACTTCCCAGGACGGTACCCATGCCTGCAACAGAACCAGATTCAGCAATGCACTCAGCGGGTTGAGGTCTCCAGCAGAGTTAGACACTCCGAACAGTAGAAGACCCAGCAACGCCACGCAATAGAAGAAGAGATGCAGAGGGTATACCCTCGCAAAGCGGCGAAGATAGAAGTTCTTCGCCCCAGCGTTCTTGTTATACGACCATGCCAACACGAATCCAGAAAGAATAAAGAAGAGCGAAACACCCACATAACCGAGGCGCGCACCCGGAAGCCAGTTAGCCCATTGAGTCCCGTGGATAACGTGGTACCCGAACACAAGAAGTGCCGCCGGACCGCGCACAGCAGTCAGAGAATCCAACATAATCCTGGATGCTGGGCGTACGGGCGCTGTCATTAAGCATCTCCCTTAGCAATCGAACCGTCTTCATTCCAGTAACGCCACTGTAGGAATTTGCCCCACACCATCGGCCCCTTAGCTACGAATTTAATACGCTCATCGGGACGGCCATGCGAAATGTTCTCCCATACCTCAGCAATTTCAGCATCGCTGAGCTTGCTACCCGCTTCCCAGTGAGGCGCGAAGTAGCTCAAATCCTCACCAGTACGACGGGAGGTCTCGGTTCCCACGCGTACCTTACGGGCAATCTGAGCAATGCCTCGGTACTGCAGGTGAACAATCTCAAGTCGCTGCTCAATATCGCCAAGACGGCACACATCGTGATTACCTGGGATGACCACAGCGAAGGGGTGAGAGCGGAAAGCACACTTACCCGGGAAGGGGTAGGAAGCGTCCATCACCAATTCGGTGTCCACGATGTTCTCAGGCGAATCAACGGTAGGTACAGTGTGGTGGAATCCTGCATAGTAGATGCCCATGTTATCGGGTGCGTTGCGCAGGAAATCACCAAGCTTCTCATCCTCCGCATACCAGAATTCGTCACCATCAAAAGGAATAATCCAGCGAGCGCCACTACGCCAAGCCAAGTGCGAAAGATAGGTTATCTTCTCAGACTGAATATGCCGGTCGCAGTTATCTTCAGCAAAGATAAGTCGCGAATCCTCGTTTGCTCGCTGACGCAAGTACTCACGAGTACCATCAGTCGAGAGGTTGTCAGCGACAATAATCCGATCAATTCCCTGGGCAAAAAGATGGTCGAGCACAGAGGGCAAATATCTAGCTCGTTCTTAACGACAGAAACAGCCCACACTTCCTGACGAGGACCTTTAAGACGCGGTGCAGGAAGGTTATGGACTTTGAGAAAACGAATGGCTTCAACCTGATCTCGCCAGAGTTTAGGGGTGTTTCGCCGTTTAAAGGAATAACTAAGCTGACCCAATTCTGAGCGGATTTTTGAGAGAAGGTTCATGATGCCTTTCTCGACCCGTCACAAGATATAGACGAGCCCATGAGTTTGAGGAGTGATGAGTAGATGCTAGCCATAATTCTAACACGCAGGCTTTCCTCGCCCTCAGAAAGTTTTCTGTACTTTAGGTCATTTTTCGTTCGAGAATACTCAATAGTTACGTCAACATTATGTACATCTGTAGGGTATTCGCCACACGCAGGAAAAGGAACCGTTGAAGGTGCAAGTAACTCGGTATGATAGATACTATTCATTCAACCAACCCGACACTTCCGGCTTCCCTGTTCACTGTTGGGTACGTCAATTAGAAAAGGCTTTTTGATGGGCATCTTCAACATTAAGTCCCTCAAGGACAAGTACGCGTGGGGGTCCTCCGAGGACAAAACCAACTCCGCAGAAACCGCCGAGGAGCACCCGGCACCCCCCCGCTTCTTCCTCCGCGAATATTGCCGATGGAGTCCGTTCCCTCATTAAGAGCAACCCCGAACTGGCAGGCAAGAACCGCCGCGGGGTAGCCGGTCGTACCATCACCCCCGACGGTTCGCTCCGCGAAGCCATCGAGGACTATAAAGATCACTCCCCCACCAAGGTAACCGTACAGGAAGTCACCCCGGAAGAAGAGCTCAGCGCCGACGGCACCGCAACCGTCTCCGCGCAGCCCCTCACCCACACCGATATCGAGGCTACCCCCGGTGACATTCTCGACGTAGACGAAAAGCCCGCAGGACCCAACATTATCCGCGTGGGTCAGCGCAACGCGCCCACCGTTGATGCCGAAGAGCTTGCCAACCCCGAAGAAGCCAACAGCCAGAATACGCAGGCTTCCCGCCAGACAACGAAACCCCGCAGCGAACGCCCCTCCCTCTTCAAGTTCTCCCCCAGCACCCTCAACCAGGCTGACAGCACACGTAGGACGGCCCCTTCGAAGCGCTCTTCGTGTGCACCGGCAACATTGCCCGTAGCGCATCCGGCGAGGTCATCTCCAAGCACCTTGCCGCCGAGTACGGTCTGGAAGACAAGTGGATTTTCGCCAGCGCAGGCACCGGTGCCCTCGTCGACCACGGCGTCTACGAACACGTGGCCAACGAACTCATTGAGCGCGGCTACAACCCCGAAGGTTTCGCGTCCCGCCAGCTCAACGGCCAGATTATTGAGAACGCCACCATCATCCTGGTGGCTGAGAAGGTGCATGCCGACTGGATTGTGCGCGAGTGGCCCCAACACCACTCCAAGATTAAGCTGCTCAAGCAGGTTGCACGTATCCGCGAAGATGCTCGCCGCGCCGAACCGCTGTCCTACCTCTACTCTTACGGCGCCCGCCCGCTTGATACCGACAAGCTGGAAGACCCCTACCGCCGTGGCCCCGCAGCCGCTAAGGTCGCAGTGGACGAGGTGGAGCAGTCCCTGCGCGTGATTCTGCCCTGGCTCGCACAGGCACACCGCTAAGCGCACACCGCTAAACATACGAGGCTAAATACAGCGCTAACCCGGCTGGAACAGATATCTGTTCCAGCCGGGTTAGCTTTAGCTCTACAACTTAGCCTCAAGAGTAGAAAGTCCCCCGCCGACAGTAGTCAGCGGGGGACTTTCGTTAGGCTTTAGAAGCTTAGTGATCGAAAATCTCGGTCACAGAACCCTCGTCGAAGACCTCGCGGATAGCGCGAGCAATCAACGGAGCAATGGAGAGAATAGTCAGGTTATCGAACTGCTTCTCTTCCGGCACAGGCAGGGTGTTGGTCACGACGACCTCCACAGCACCGCACTGAGACAGACGCTCAGCAGCCGGGTCAGACAGAACCGGGTGAGTTGCTGCGATGATAACTTCCTTCGCGCCCTTGTCCATGAGGACCTTCACAGCGCCAGCAATGGTGCCGCCGGTGTCAATCATGTCGTCAATCAGCACGCAGGTGCGACCCTCAATGTCACCTACAACAGTCTTAGAAACAGCCTGGTTGGGGACATTAATGTCGCGAGTCTTGTGCACGAATGCCAGAGGTGCGCCATCCAGCAGGTCAGCCCAGTGCTCAGCCACACGCACACGACCGGTATCCGGGGACACGACGGTCACGTTCGACAGGTCCTCAACGCGCTCACGGATATGCTTAGCCAGCACCGGGATTGCGAACAGGTGATCCAGCGGGCCGTCGAAGAAACCCTGAATCTGCGAGGTGTGCAGGTCCACGCACATCAGGCGGTCAGCACCAGCAGTCTTGTACAGGTCAGAAATCAGGCGTGCCGAGATAGGCTCACGGCCCTTGTGCTTCTTGTCCTGACGAGCGTAGGGGTAGAAAGGAGACACCACGGTAATAGAGCGAGCGGATGCGCGCTTGAGCGCATCAATCATGATGAGCTGCTCCATGAGCCACTCGTTGATGGGTGCCGGGTGCGACTGAATCACGAAAGCGTCCGCACCGCGCACCGACTCCTCAAAGCGAACGTAGGTCTCGCCGTTGGCGAAGGTGTATGCGGAGGTGGGCAGCAGGTCGTGATCAAGTGCCTGTGCAATCTCCTCGGCAAGCTTGGGGTGTGCTCGACCGGAGACCACTACAAGCTTGCGCTCACCGGGGTTGGTAATCTCGCTACTCATGGTGTTGTTCTTTCCTCGAATTAGGATTCTGCCGGTTCCTGAGCGCCAGCAGCCTTGGCGGCTTCGGCGGGTTCGGTACCAGCACGGTTCTTCAGGACCCAGCCCTCGATGGTGCGCTGGGAAGTCTCAGAGTAGGCGAGGGCGCCCGCAGGAACATCCTTACGGATCAGCGCGCCCGCGCCGGAGTAGGCACCGTCACCGACGGTAACAGGTGCAACATAAATGCCTGCGGAGCCCATACGGGCGTGCGCGCCAATAACGGAGCGGTTCTTCACCAGACCGTTATAGTTCGCGAAAATAGAGCCTGCACCAATGTTCGCGCCCTCACCGATGGTGGCGTCACCAACATAGGACAGGTGCGGGATCTTTGCGCCATCGCCAATCTGCGAGTTCTTAGCCTCGCAGAAGGTGCCAAGCTTAGCGTCCTTGCCCAGGGTGGTACCGGGGCGCAGGTATGCGAAGGGACCAACAGTTGCGCCCTCACCAATGACAGCGCCGTAACCGTGCGCGCGGATGATGGTAGCGTCAGCCTCAACGGTCATGTCAGTCAGGGTGGTGTCCGGGCCAATGGTGGCACCGGTAGCGACGGTGGTGGAACCGTGCAGCTGAGTGCCCGGCAGCAAGGTTACGTCGTTTTCAATGGTGACGGTAACGTCAACCCAGGTGTTCTGCGGATCAACAATAGTCACGCCGTTACGCATGTGCGCCTCAAAGGATGCGGTTGTTGAGCATACGACCCAGCTGAGCCAGCTGCACGCGATCGTTAGCGCCCTCAACTTCCCAACGGTCCTCAATAGCCAGAGCGGAGGTGCGGTGGCCCTTCGAACGAGCGATGGACAGAACGTCGGTAATGTACTTCTCGCCCTGAGCGTTGTTGGTGGTCACCTCAAGCAGCGCCTCACGCAGGACTGCAGCATCAAAAGCGTAAATACCGGAGTTGATCTCGGTGATTTCGAGTTCTTCGGGGGAAGCGTCCTTCGCCTCAACAATGGCGGTCACTTCGCCAGCCTGGTTACGGACAATACGGCCGTAAGCGCCGGGCTCATCCACGTGGGTGGTCAGCACGGTTACGGAGTTCTTGTCGTCCTCGTGGAAAGCAATCAGCTCACGCAGAGTCTCGGGGCGCAGCAGGGGAACGTCACCGTAGGTCACCAGGACGGTGCCAGAAACGGGTGCCTGCGCATCCAGTGCATTCAGACCGACCTCAACAGCGCGGCCGGTACCGGGAATCTCATCCTGGTCAACAATGGTTACTTCAGAATCAAAAGCGAGGACGTGCTCAGCAACCTTATCGCGCTGGTGACGTACCACAACAGCGAGGCGCTCAGGGCTCAGGTCGCGTGCAGCAGCGACAGCGTGCTCAACCATGGAACGACCACCAATGCCGTGCATGACCTTGGGGGTCGCGGACTTCATGCGCGTACCAGCGCCTGCGGCGAGAACGATCACTGCAGAGGGTGCCAGTTCAGTGTTCACTGGGAAGACTCCTTAGACGAGGTTGTAAGAGTGAGGAGTGAGCGCGGACCGCCAACTCTCTATCAACGGTGCCGTTGAGTGCTTACGCTCCGCCACTAGGACTCGAACCTAGACAAACGGCTCCAAAGGTACCGCTGTGCTGCCATTACACCATGGCGGATTATCCATACATTCATATGAGTTCCCAGCTACGGGCCCCCATTGTCATTGACCGCCATTTTGGGCACAGAACAGCGCAATGCAGGAAATGCTTTCCTCAGTTTATCAAATATCTGTGCTCAACTTAGCCGCGCACCCCGCAATCCCCACAGCTTTTCTCAGCACCGCCAAGTACCCCTCATCAAAGCTTGGAGCGCTACTTGAACTGAAGGCTCACCCTGTACCCCTAGAAGGCGTGGCACATCTACTTGGCGGCGAATCGCTGCACCTCGAATTCCCCTACCCGAACCATCTTTGAGGGCATCACGGTCGGTCTGAACGAAGGCGACCGCATCGGCATTGTCGGTCGCAACGGCGACGGCAAGTCCACCCTCATGAAGATCCTTGCGGCCGGCTCGAACCGGACTCCGTGCCGCGTTACCGTGCGCGGCGGCACCCGCATCGGCTACCTTGACCAGTCCGATGTTCTCGACGACGACCACACGGTTGGCTACGCGATTGTGGGCGACACCCCCGAATACGAGTGGGTCCTCGCAGTCCCGTATCCGCGATGTCATCTCGGGTCTGGTCTCCGATCTGCCCTGGGATGCCCCCGTCTCTTCGCTCTCTGGCGGTCAGCGTCGACGCGTAGCGCTCGCCTCCCTGCTCGCGCAGGAGTGGGACGTGCTGATGCTCGACGAGCCCACCAACCACCTGGACGTTGAAGCCATCACCCTGGCTCGCTAACCATCTGAAGTCCCGCTGGTCCAAGAATGCTGGCGGACTCATGGTCGTCACCCACGACCGCTGGTTCCTCGACGAAATCTGTACCGACACCTGGGAAGTGCACGACCGCATCGTCGAGCCCTTCGAGGGCGGCTACGCAGCGTACATCCTGCAGCGTGTGGAGCGTGACCGTCAGGCGGCCGCAGCGGAGGCGAAGCGTCAGAACCTGATGCGCAAGGAGCTCGCTTGGCTGCGCCGCGGTGCGCCCGCGCGTACCTCCAAGCCGAAGTTCCGCATTGATGCCGCCAACGCCCTCATTGCGGACGTTCCGCCGGTGCGTGACACCGTGGAGCTGAAGAAGATGGCGGTCTCCCGCCTCGGCAAGGACGTGGTCGACCTCGAAAACGTTTCCGTCGTCTACGACGACCCCTCAATGCCCGGCGGTAAGCGTCCCGTGCTGAAAAAGGTCACCTGGCGTATTGCCCCCGGCGAGCGCACCGGAATCCTGGGCGTGAACGGCGCAGGTAAGTCCACTCTGCTCTCCCTGGTGACCGGCGATCTGAAGCCGACCGAGGGCCGCGTCAAGCACGGTAAGACTGTGAAGATTGCGACCCTGACCCAGCAGCTCGATGAACTCAACGAGGTTGCTAACGACCGCGTCTCGGATGTGATTGGTCGCAAGAAGCGTAGCTACATTGCCGATGGTAAGGAGCTGTCCCCCTCGCAGATGCTGGAGCGTCTGGGCTTTACGAGCGCGCAGCTGTCTACCCCGGTCAAGGACCTTTCGGGTGGTCAGAAGCGTCGCCTGCAGCTCATGCTGATTCTGCTGGATGAGCCGAACGTGCTGATTCTCGACGAGCCGTCCAACGACCTGGACACCGATATGCTCGCCGCGATGGAGGACCTGCTGGACACTTGGCCGGGCACCCTGCTGGTGGTCAGCCACGACCGTTACCTCATGGAGCGTGTCACCGATCAGCAGTACGCCGTGATTGACGGTTCGTTCCGTCACCTGCCCGGCGGTGTGGACGAGTACTTGGTGCTCTCAGCAGCTGGTGCTGGCGGTTCTGCCGCCGGTAGCGCGCAGGCGCGTGCCGCCTCCTCGGCGCAGGCTTCTGCTGAGCCGGATACCCCGAAGGTCTCCGGTGCCGAGCTGCGTGCGGCGCAAAAGGAATCCGGTGCGATTGAACGCCGCCTCGCCAAGCTCGCTACAGAGCAGGAGAAGCTCTCCGAGCAGATGAGCGCGCACGACGCCTCCGACTACGCCGGTTTAGCGGCACTCGGCGAGCAGCAGCAGACACTTCAGGATGAGATTGACGAGCTAGAAATGCGCTGGCTCGAACTCTCCGAGCTACTAGGCTAAGGTCTATTGGCATAGAAGAATGCCGGTTCTAGATTCAATCTAGAACCGGCATTCTTCATATATTCAGCGCTCAGCTACAGCGGCAACTAAGGGTGATTCAGAATCGCACTAACCGCGCTCACAGCGTGGTTGCCCGCAGCGCGAAGAGTGGAGGCAAGAGCCTCCGCCCGAGCCTGCGAAGAAGTCAGCAGAAGCACCGTCGGACCGGAACCGGACACCAGGGACGCATCCACGCCCTCGCTCTCGCGCAGGTTCAGGGTCTGTTCCAGCTGCGGGGCGCACGAAAGTGCGGGTGCCTGCAGGTCGTTACGCAACAGCGACGCCAAGGAGGCGAGCGCCGCCTCCGAACCGTCATAAGAATTCAGGGCGCTCAGAAGCTCTACGGGTTCCACCAGCTCGCCGGAGGCGGGATACTCACCGGCGGCACGGCCCGCGTCCAGCTGCTTGAATACGCTGGGGGTGGAGAGGCCAAACTGCGCGGCAACAATCACCAGGTGCAGAGGTTCCCGAGGCGCCGCAACATTCTGCAGCTCGGTACCGGTCCCCTGCCCCAGGGCGAGGGTCTGCCCAAGCGCGGCGCGCACGCTAAAGGGAATATCGGCGCCCAGCTGCGCGGCAAGACGTTCATAATCCGCCTGGGTCAGGAGCGCACCGGTGCGGCCGGTTGCGTGCAGATAACGGTCCGTAGCAATGAGGGCGGCAGCCGCGTCCGCTGAACCGCCCGCCATACCGCCAGCCACGGGCACAGCCTTCGCAATATGCAGGTGCAGCGCCGGGACAGATTCGATACCGTGCTCCGCAAGAACCAGCGCAGCGGCACGATACACGAGATTCCGCTCATCCATCGGCACAGCGGCAGGGTCGAACTGCCCCGCCTGCATCTGCTGATCTACCAGGGAACCGGGCACAATATCCATGCTCAAGCTCAGCCCCGGCATCTGCCCCTCAGAGACCGTGATGGTCTCCATCAAAGAGACCGCCGCAAAAAGCGTAGTCAACGGGTGGTAGCCGTCCGGACGAACATCCCCCACTGCAAGGTACAGATTGACCTTACCGGGAGCATCAACCGAAATAGCGACCTGGGAGGCAGTACTCATCAGCGCATACACCTTTCGCGCGGGAACTCGCGTGAGAACGTCAGTGAAAAATTTAGAGCGGGAAGAAGCTACTCCGCTACAGGCTCAGCCGGGACAGTCAGCGAAGCCTCCGCAATGCGGATAAAACCGTGAATATCCAGCTTCTCACCGCGCTCAGTCGGAGCGATACCGGCAGCCACCAGAATCTGCTCCGCACGCGCACCCGAGCCCGCCCAGGAGCTCAACGCAGCGCGCAGAGTCTTACGGCGCTGAGCGAAAGCGGCGTCCACAATCGTGAACACCAGGTCGCGATCAACGGTCGAGAGAGGCTCCCTCGCGCATACGGAAACCCACCAGACCAGAGTTAATCTTCGGCGCAGGCCAGAACACGTTCTTGCCAATCACGCCCGCCTTATACACCTCGGCATACCAATTAGCCTTCACCGAGGGCACACCATAGATCTTCGAGCCCGGGGTCGCCGAAAGACGGTCGGCGACCTCGTCCTGAACCATCACCAGGGCGTGACGGATACTCGGGAACTGCGCAAACAGGTGCAGAAGCACCGGAACCGCCACGTTATAGGGCAGGTTCGCCACCAGAGCATCCGGAGTGCGAGGCAGCTCGGTGACCTTCAGAGCGTCCATAAGCACCACGTCAATATGGTCCGCCTTCTCGGGGCGGAACTTCTCAATCGTGTGCGGAAGCTGCTGCGCCAGCGGCGGGTCAATCTCAACCGCAACCATATCCTTCGCAGCATCCAGGATGCCGAGGGTCAACGAGCCCAGGCCCGGGCCAACCTCCAGCACCGTCTCCTCCGGTGAAATCTCTGCCGCGTTGACAATACGACGAATCGTATTGGGGTCAATCACAAAGTTCTGCCCAAGAGTCTTCGTCGGACGAATACCGAGCATCTCGGCAAGCTCGCGAATCTCAGCAGGACCGAGCAGGGGCAGATCGTTCACAGCGTTCCTTCACATAGGTGGATGGTGGGGAGGTTACAGTTTAGATTACCGCGAGAAACGCTGCTTTACCTCATCAAGAGTGGCTTCCAGAGCGTTCTTAGCGTTTGTAATACGCTTCTTCGGAGCCAAAGCAATGCGCAGTCGATCCAGAGGACCAGTACCGTGCTGGAGGCTATTCACCTTATCCAGATGACGCTTACCGGATTCCAAGATGACGCTACTACCCTCCCAGCCGCACAGGCCCGGCTGCACAAAACGCACATCCACACCCCACTGCTGGTACAGCTTGTAATCATCAGCCACAGTACCCGGCACCTTGTCCTCAAGCTGCTTAGCAACAGCTCAGCACCCGAACGGGAAATCAAATACAAGCCGGTGCAAATCAGGGGCCAGGTACCGTACGGCTTACCCATACGGTACTTACCGTGCACAAAAGGAGACAGCAGGGACAGGCGGATGTATTCCACATGCGGGTTCAGCTTGCCGGCATCATTTGCAAAAGAATCGCTGAGGTTCACCAGCTGAACCTGCGGGTACTTCGTGATGATTGCGTTCACGACCGCCTCAGCATCCGGAGAAATAAGGATGTCGTCTTCGGCAATCAGCGCCCAATCGGCGTCACTTGCAATAAAGTCACGCCACATATTCACATGGCTGAGCATGCAGCCTTCTCCGCGGGGCTAGGGTCACGATGCCAACGGCTACGGAAAAACTCAACGTCAAATTCTTCATCAGCGACGTGATTATCGCGATTATCCACCGCAGAATAACGGATAAAGTCTTGCGCCGGCGCACCCACCGAATAGAACGAATCGAAACGGTTCGCGCCGTCCAGGCCCAGAACATACTTCAGAATCTTTGCCATATTTTTTTCCTTTCAACAGCTCATCCAGAAAACCTAAGCGATAGAAGATTGCGTCGGTTATTGGCGAGCTTTCAGAACATCAGACCCCCTGCACGACAGGAAAGTTCATCCATCTTAAAAATCGGTGCGTTAATGGCATGAAGTCTGAATATTGAGCGTGTGATAAATACGCACACTACTGTGCAACGTAGAAAAAATTCTATCATTCACCATGCACCAATCTCTTGTGTCCGCAGGTTAAAACGCGGTACGGCACGCGTGTACCGGTGCACAGCAAAAACAATCCCCTCCCTACCGCATATACACGATAGGGAGGGGATAAATGACAGGGCAGAAGATCCACGTATTCACATTTTTATGCGATAGTAGTAGCCCAATCCGTCTCTGGGTTACCGTCTCTGGATTATCGTCCTAGACGCTGCTTCACATCTTCGAGAGTGGCATCCAGAATATTCTTCGCGTTCACAATACGCTTCTTCGGCGCCAGGGCGATGCGCACCCGGTCGATAAAACCGGTGCCATGCTGCGTGCTCTTGAGACTTTCCAAGTGACGAACGCCAGAAGTTTGAATGAGGCTGGTGCCTTCCCAGCCGCACAGGCCGGGCTGCACCAAATATACGTCTACTCCCCATTCTCGGTAGAGAGAATAATCATCAGCAACAACGCCGGGAACCGTCTCGCCATAACATTCTACGAGTCGTTCAGCCCCAGAACGCGAAAGAAGATACAAGGCAGCACCATACAGAGGCTTGAACCATAGGCACTACCCATACGGTACTTGCCGTACACAAAAGGAGAAAGCAACGAAAGACGGGGGTAATCAACCTGCGGGTTGAGCTTGCCAGCTTCAGAAGCGTAGATATCGCCCAGGTTAACCATCTGCACGTGAGGATACTTTTCGATAATCCTCTCCACTACAGGCTGCAGGTCAGGGGGAAATGAGAACATCGTCCTCTGCCAGCAAAGCCCAGTCGGCATCTGAAGCGAGGAAGTCCTTCCACATGTGGTAGTGGCTCAAAGCGCAACCCTTTTCGGCAGGCCTCGGCTCTTTACCGTAACGAGTCAAGAACAGCTTGCTATCGAATTGTGCATCAGTGACGTGATTATCACGGTTATCCACCGCAGAATAACGCTGAAAACCTTGAGCGGGTGCCCCCACCGAGAAGAAAGAATCAAACCGGTTAGCGCCGTCCAGTCCCAGAACGTATTTCAGAATTTGCCATGAATTTCCCTTTGCTTGGCGCACCCATACGGTCCTGATCTGAAACGACAGAAGCCATGCATGAGTGCCGAGTATTGACTTGGCACCGACAAACACAAAGCACGCCGAAAATATGCGCACACGATAACAAAATGCCTAGTCAGTGAGTGATGAATTGTATGTATAAAAATACCCTATCACTCATGTGAAGATAGTACCCAACAATTGGCGTGCAGCCCCCTGTTATGTCTCGCACGTTACACGATACCTCACGCGCTAAAGCTGAAAATAACTACAAAAAAGCCCCTCCCCGCCATACATATATGACGAAGAAAGGCTTTCTCAAAGAGGCTTACTTATTTCGCCTTGCCCAGACGCTGCTTCACCTCATCAATGGTGGCGTCCAGAGTATTCTTTGCATTCACCAAACGCATCTTCGGAGCCAACGCAATACGCACTCGATCCAGGGCGCTCGAACCTTTCTGATTCTCAGCCAGCATCTCCAGGTGGCTCTTACCAGATTCCAGGATGACGCTGCTACCCTCCCAGCCGCACAGGCCAGGCTGCACAAAACGCACATCCACACCCCACTGCTGGTACAGCTTGTAATCATCAGCCACGGTACCCGGAACCTTACTCTCTCGAACTGCTTGAGCAACAGCTCAGCACCCGATCGGAAATCAGGTACAAGCCGGTGCAAATCAGGGGCCAGGTACCGTACGGCTTACCCATGAGGCAGCCCAGAGTAGCTATCCGCTACAGGCTGTACGCGCCTACCACTGACCGTAAACCTGCTCCGAATTCTCACGGATACGGCGGCAGAGCGCCTCCAGTTCCTCACCGCGATGAGCCGCCATAAAACGCACCGTGTAGTTCGTCATGTAGGACGCATTCGGGCGGCCACGGAACGGATGCGGGGTCAAGAACGGTGCATCCGTCTCAGCCAGAATCAGCTCCGGGCGAGCCATCGCCAACGACTCCTGAATACCCTTCGAGTTCTTGAAAGTCACCGTGCCGGCAAAGCTCATATACCAGCCGCGCTCATTGCAGATCGCCGCAAGCTCCGGGCCACCCGAATAGCAGTGGAACACGGTACGTTCCGGCGCACCCTCTTCATCCAGGATCCGCACAACGTCCTCGTGCGCGTCACGGTCGTGAATCTGCAGCGCCAGGTTGTACTTCTTCGCAATGCGAATATGCTCACGGAAGCTGTAGTGCTGCGCCTCCATACCTTCCTCACCGGTGCGGAAATAGTCCAGGCCGGTCTCGCCAATAGCGCGCACACGGTCGGCGGTGGCAAGCTCGTCGAGAGTGGCGAGCGCCGCCTCCAGCTGACCGGCTGCAGCCAGCTCAGGAGCGGTGTTGGGGTGAATCGCAATAGCGGCGAGGACGCGCTCATCAGCCTGCGCGGCGGCGACCGCGTATAGGGAGGAGGGGATATCGCATCCGACCTGCACGATGGCGCCGATGCCGAGTTTCTCACCGGCGTCGAGTGCATCGCGGGCGCTGATTTCTACTTCGCCGTCGAGCAGGTCCATGTGGGTGTGGTTATCCACAATCGGGTACGGTAGCGGCTCGGGGGCGGGCGGGAAGACCAGGTTGCGACTACGACCGTTCTCGCCGGTGGTGGAGCGGCGGCGGGTTCCCTCTCCGCCTTCGGCGTCGCTGATACCGGTGTAAAGTTCCGCCTTATAGGGTGCGGGTACTTCACCGGGCACCGGCTCCCAGCCGTTAGGCAGGGCGGTTGCTTGGAGTGCCGCGGGGGTGGGCAGGGTGTAGTTCGCCAGGGCGGCGAGGGAGTTCAGGTACTCCTGGGTGATTTCAGGACCGGGATGGCTCTGACACATTGATAAATCCTTGGGATAAAACTGCGGGGTAAAGCTGGGGAGTGTTTCTGGGTTATTCGGAGCGGGCAGCCAGTGCCGCCTCGTACAAATCACGCTTGGAGGTACCGGTCTCGGCGGCGACCGCAGCGCAGGCGCTCTTGAGGCGCTCGCCGCCAGCCACGCGGTCGAGGACCAGCTGCACTACGTCCTGCGCTTCGGGGGTTTCGGGGGCTTGCGCACCCTCAACGATAATGACGATTTCGCCTCGGACGCGTTCAGACTCAGCCCATTCGGCAAGCTCAGCCAGGGTACCGCGTCGAACCTCTTCGTGAAGCTTAGTTAGCTCACGGCTGACCGTTCCGCGGCGGTTGGCGCCGAAGGTCTGCACGAAGTCTGCCAGGGTTGAGGCAGTGCGGTGCGGAGATTCGTAGAAAATCATGGTGCGTTCCTCCCCCGCCAGCGAGGCGAGGCGGCGCGAACGCTCGGAGCCCTTGCGGGCGAGGAAACCCTCAAAGGTAAATCGTCCGGTGGGCAGGCCGGAGAGCGCGAGCGCGGTCAACGCGGCGGAGGGGCCGGGCACCACGGTGACGGGCAGGTCGGCTTCCGCGACGGCTGCGGCGGCAACGTAGCCGGGGTCGGAGATGGTGGGCATGCCCGCATCCGAGAGCAACAGCACGCGCTGGCCGTCCTGTACCGCCTGCACGATGGTTTCGCTACGTTCGGTTTCGTTGTGGTCGTGGTTGACGATGACGCGACCGCGGGTGCGCACGCCAAGCCCGGAGGCGAGGGTGCGTAGCTTGCGGGTGTCTTCAACGGCGATGAGGTCTGCGGTGGCGAGGGCTGAGCGCAGTCGATCGGAGGCGTCAGCGAGGTTGCCGATGGGGGTGCCGCCGAGGATGAGCACGCCGCCTTCTTCGGAGGTGACAGCGACGTCAGCGGTGTCAGCCTGGGGTGCCTCGACCGTTTCTGAGGGGTCGGTGGTTTCTTCGGTGTATTCTGCGGGTGCGGTCATGGCAGGCCTCGTGTCTGTGTCTGGTCTTCGTGTACCCACTAAGTGTAACGCCCGCGCTCAATCCGGTGCCGGGTGGGGTGGCGGGTAATAGGTGGCTGGTGTGGGTGGGCTTCCGGATGCGTCATATATGCCGTTCACGGGCTGAAATGGTGCATCGTGCGTTCTGACCCTTTAGGATTGATGGGGTGAAGATACCTAAGCTACTTTCTCCCGCATCTGCCGCTCCGGCTGGTTCGGCTGGTTCTGCCCGTTCTTCGTCTGAACGCGGTCGTTACGGTACTCGATTCTCTGCTGGATGCGCTCGCTGTTGCCTATATTCGTGCCCCGCGTTGGGGTTGGTTGGCGCCCGCATTGATTGTGCTGGTTGCCGGTATTCTGCGTTTTTATAATTTGGCGCATCCGAATGCCATTGTTTTTGATGAGACGTACTACGCCAAGGATGCCTACTCGTATGTGCATTATGGCTATGAGTTGAGCTGGTCGAAGGACGCTAATGCTTCCTTTGCGGCGGGTCACCCGTCGGGTCTGTTGACGGATTCGCCGGAGTATGTGGTGCATCCTCCGTTGGGTAAGTGGATGATTGCCGCGGGCATGGCAATTTTTGGTGATAATAATCCCTTTGGTTGGCGTGTTTCTGCTGCGGTGATTGGCACCCTGTCGGTGGCGTTGATTGCCTATGTTGGCTGGTTGCTGTTCCGTTCGATGACGGTGGCGACTATTGCGGCGCTGCTGGCTGCTGTGGATGGTCTGATGCTGGTGGAGTCTCGTTTGGCTTTGCTGGATATTTTCCAGATGTTCTGGATTTTGGCGACTTTTGCGTGTCTGGTGCTTGACCGTATTCAGGCGCGGCGCGTGTTGGCGCGCCATATTGCGGAGGCGGCACGCCAGAATGGCGGTGTGCTTCCGCCGATGCCGTGGGGCCCGAGCATGGGTCTGCGCCTGTGGCGTTTCGCTGCCGGTGTGTGTGCCGGTGCCGCGGTGGGTGTGAAGTGGAATTCGCTGTTCTTTATTGCGGCGATGGGTCTGCTGACGGTGTTCTGGGATATTAATGCTCGCCGTATTGTGGGTCTGAACAAGTGGGGTTTGACGGCACTGGTGCGTGACGGCATCCCCGCATTCTTCCAGATGATTGGTGTGGGTCTGCTGGTGTATTTGAGCACTTGGGCGGGCTGGTTCCAGTCGTCGAATGCGTATTTCCGCCGCTGGGCGGTTGAGAACCCGGGCAAGGGTGTCATGTGGCTTCCTGAGGATTTGCGTTCCTTTGTGGGAGTACCATGTCTCGGCGTTTTAAGTTCCATTCTGGTTTGAGTAGCCCGCATACGTATTCTTCGCAGGCGTGGCAGTGGCTGGTTTTTGGGTCGCCCGACCTCGTACTACTATGAGTCGCCGAAGTTGGGTTCTTCGGGTTGTACCGTGAAGTCCTGTTCCGAGGCTATTTTGAATATCGGCAACCCGGCGATTTGGTGGGCTTTTATTCCGGCGATTATTGTGGCGCTTCTGGTTTTGGTGCTGAAGCGTGATTGGCGTTTTGGTGCGCTGCTGGTTGTGTTCGGTGCGGGCTATTTCCCGTGGTTTATGTACCCGAATCGCACGATGTTCTACTTCTACGCTCTGTCCTTTGAGCCGTTCCTGATTCTGCTGTTGGCGGGTGTTTTGGGTCTGGCGCTGTCGGGTGCTCGCGGTTCGGTGTTGCGTGCCCGTTTGGGCGTGACGCTGGTGGCGATTTACCTTGTGGGTGTGCTGGTGTTGAGTGCATACTTTATGCCGTTGTGGACTGCTCAGGTAATTCCGTATGAGCAGTGGTATTCGCATATGTGGTTTAAGTCCTGGATCTAGGCTCAGCTTTTAGGCTGGGGTTTTAGACCTGGTTTTAGATCTGGGTTGAGGCGCGAGCGATGCGAGCTTGGGTATAGCAAAGGGGGCTGGGTTCTACCGTGTGGTAGAGCCCAGCCCCCTTTGTTGCGCCCTTTCCGCGCTGGTTTGCACGGTGAAGTGGCTGATGATTTTTAGTTGTCGCCGACTCGTGCGGAGGCGAGCTTGACGCGCAGTTCCTGGCGTTCCTGGCGGCGGCGTTCTGCCTTGAGCTTGCGGTATTTGGTGGGGCCAGGTGGTCACGAGCAGGAGCGTAATCTGCGCGGCTACGAGGACCGCTACAGCGATTGCCGCGTCGATCCAGAATTGCGGCGGGTAGAGGCGGATCAGGGAGCTTCGCACGGAGAATTCCCAGTTGCCCTGCGGGAAGAACACCTGGTGGAAGGTGGTAAACAGCCATTCCCAACCGAAGACGCCCACAACGCCGAGCACCGCGATGAGTCCCAGGGTAATCCATGCGCCACAGAAGAGGCTACGGCGGATGGTGCCGGGGGCACGCTCGCGCAGGGAGATGCTACTAAAGAGCGTCAGCAGGAAGAGTGCGGCAACGGCTACGGTGGCGATGAGCAGTACCCATTTCACGTCGTGCATGTGGTTCACTTCTGCTTCGGTGAAGGCGAGGGTGTTGTCGGCGCCGGTGGTGACGCGGGCGAGGTATTCGCGCGGCGCGAAGTTGTTGATGTAGTCCACGCCGTAGGAGCCCAGGCGCATCCTCTCGACGAGGTAGTAGCCGTAGCTGTCTTCGGGGAATCCGGGGCGGTGGTATTCGAGCCAGAGGAAGGGCGCGGAGGCTACAGCGCGGATCGCGATCATGAGTACGGTCAGCGGTACGGTGAGCGCAATAAGGGTTGCGCGGAGCTTGAGGAAGCGCGGGGTGTCTTCCACAGCGTCTTCGCGGGCTGCGGCGCGTTCTGCAGCTTCGGGCGAGGCTGCCAGGGAAGACAGCGGCGCGTTGGAGTCCGCGACCGCGTGGGTGTGACCGGTGCGGGTGGTTTCGGTGCGGTACTTGCGTCCGGCGGTGGAGGCGTTTGCCGCCTCCGCGGTAGCGACGGTTTCTGCTTCAGCCGCATTTTCGGCTTCTGCTGCTGCAGCTGCTTCTGCTTCGGCTGCCCTCTGCATGGTTTCGCGGTTGAGGTCGCTGAGCGTCGGGTTTTTGGGGGTGCTCTGCGAGTCGCGTACGAGGGGCACGAAGCCGGTGGAGACGTTGGTGCGGGTGCGTACGCGGGTGCCGACTCCCTGTTCGCGTAGTTTGCTGCGTGCGGGGACGACGGGTACGTTCCCGGTGGGCAGGTCGGGTTCTTCGGCGACGGTGGGTACGTCTGCTGCGATGCGTCCGAAGGCTCCGTGTGCGGTGCCGGTTCGCTGGTTTTCAGTTTCGGTGCGGCGGGCGTGAGTAGTTCTTCGGCACTGGTGCGGCGGATGGCCGGGCGCAGTGCGCCCCACATTCCTCGGTGTGTTTCTTTGGTCATGGATCTCGCGTTCTTTTCGAGTGATCGGTGTTTGAGTGAGTTGCGGGTGTCTGTACTATCTGCCAGTTTCTCATACGCAAAGAACCTTCCGCATGAATTCGCGGAAGGTTCTTTGCATTCGGGTGATTAATTCTTGGGTTCGAACTCTAGGATTCGGTGGTGTCCTGAACGGGTACCTTGTAGACCACTCGCCAACCCTGCGGTGCCGTCAGCCGTGCGGCGTGTTCGTCGCAGAGGTCGTAGGCGTGGGGTTCGCGGAATTCAGAGAGTGCGTCAATGATTGCCGTGGAGTCTGCATAGGAGTAGTGGAGAGTAACAGTCGCCTCTCGCTGGCAGGTTTGGCGGGAGCACAGTCGTGCGGTCTGCATGTGGGTGGTACCTTCCTGGCTTAGCTCGCCTGCTTGCGCAGTCGGCGGCGTTCACGTTCTGACAGACCGCCCCAGATTCCGAAGCGCTCGTCATTGTCCATTGCATATTGTAGACATTCTTCGCGCACGGGGCATACACCGCATACCCTTTTGGCGTCTCGGGTGGAGCCGCCCTTCTCGGGGAAGAAGGCTTCGGGATCGGTCTGGGCGCAGAGTGCTTCAGCTTGCCAGGCGAGTTCTCCGTCTTCGCCTTCGGTTCCGTAGAGTCCTGCCGCTGCGGTCCATACGTCGGTGCAGGCAGGCATGTTTCGTTCAGCGTCTGAGAGAAAGGCGTCGGCGGCTTTTTCGAGAGATTGAGTGGGATTCATGCTACGGTGCTGAGCGCCTGATGCGCGCGCGGCCGCGATGGAGCGGTCCGATGCAATGTAGGAGCCCATGGGTTTTCCTTCCGTGTTCTCATTGTGAGCTTAATGAGTCTGCGGATCCGTCGTGGACGGAATCTTAGTGTGTATGGTGTGGCATGGTTTGCTTTGTCCTCTACGGTCCCTTCCAGAGCAAACACGCTTATATATCTATTAGACGTGCGACACGCCGTTTCGTCAAACTAGACTTAAACAATATTTAGATGTATGTGTTAGGAGCGTCATATTTAATGTAAATTTGACCTTTATACATTTTCGCACGCACCACTTGCCCTCGCTCACATCTAAGGGGCACCCTAAGTTTCCCCTTCTCCAGGACTAGTTTCCACTGCCTGCAAATTCCGCATCCTGACTGCAAATATAAGGGGTTACGGCGACCACCCCCACCCATCCCATCTCGAGCTCGGGGAAAAATTCTAATAATTAGATAAGGAAAAACTTATCTTTATCACTATGCAGTTTCTGAATATTTTTCCGAGGCATTGCGAAGCATTTACATTTCCAACTTATTTTTATGCCACATTACCAAAATGAGGCTTTAGGGCTGTCAAGCATTTTGAACCATTAGGTTTTTAGGGCACCCTTAGGCGTTTTTACTTTACCTTTGCATCTTTTAGCACCGCGCACATTCTCCCTGACCTCTCCACCCCCGGTGCGGTAGAGTGAAACCCATGGTTACTCTCTCCCCCACCGGCGCATCCGTGCTACAACTCTGAACCGTTTCTTTGAGAAGCTCAGCAGCCAGCAGACCCCCGCCCTCATCTGGTACTCGGCAAACGGCGAGCGCATTGAGCTCTCCGGCAGGGTTCTCATGAACTGGATTGATAAGAGCGCAAACCTGCTGGTTGAAGAATGCGAGCTGGAGTCCGGCGAGGGTTTTGACCTCCAAGCACCTCTGCACTGGCGCACTATTGTTCTGGGACTGGCGGCACTGCGCGTGGGAGCTCTCCTCGATCAGGATGAGCCGCTGGTTGCCGCGGTCTGCACCGAGCAGGAGGCGGGCTATACGAATAACCCCGCGTACCTTCTGGCGGTTGACCGTGCACCGCTGGCGCTTTCCTACACCGGCGATCTGCAGTCGCTGGCTCCGCACGCCGAGGAGGTGCTCGATTACTGCGCTCTGGTGCGTAGCTTTGGCGACCAGTACTCGGGTCTGCTTCCCGATGATTCAGCAGAAATCATTGAGGGTTTCAGCTATGCGGAAGCCTACGAGCAGGCTCTCACGCAGGCACAGGCATATCGTACGGCGGGCTATACGCTACCTTCGGGGCAGCGTGCGTCGCTTTGGAGTTGAGCCCCGACTACGGTTTTGATGCCTCGGAGGCGACCCTGAGCGCCCTGCTGGAGGTGCTAGCTATTTTGGTCTCGGGCCATGCGGTGTTTGTGGCTGACCCGAGCGTCAACTGGCAGAATGGGCAGCTGGCGTCTTTGATGGTTGCCGAGCGTGCGGTGGAGATTTCCCGCGCATAGCGCCCCTCTCCTGTTGCCTGAAAAATCGCGTGGAAGGCTACCAATCACACGGAGCGCGAACAAACATATAGGTCTTTAAACGATTCATCCCCCGACACCGTTCGTGTCGGGGGATGAATCGTTATACCACGTTCTAACTAAGCTGCTTCTTACGGTCAGAGGAGCTCAACCCGAGGAGCTTAGGAGTTCTGCGAGCCCGGCTTCGACTGTGCCTCAGGTGCAGTTGCTTCAGAGGTTGCCTTACGTGCTGCAGGTTCTTCGCCATCAAGAATGGCGGCGGCTTCATCAAACATGCGGCCGAGCTCCTCGTGGTCGGTGCCTTCGCCCTCTTCAACCTTCTGGCGGTGCGAACCGTACACCCAGAAGCGGTAGAGGAAGTAGCGAAGAATGGTGCCCAGAATGGTACCGATAATCGTACCGGAGATGAAGGATGCCTCGGGGGGTGCGCAGGTTCAGCACGTAGGTACTGAATGCCACACAGCCTGCTTCGACGAGAATACCGAGCAGGTTGACCAGTCCGAATTCGACCGCTTCACGCTTCCAGTTTTCGGAGCGGGAGTCGCGGAAGGTCCACAGGCGGTTCATGAGCCAAGAGAAGATGGTTGCGACAATACTTGCAACGACCTTCGCCTTGGTGTGGGACTCCGACATGATGGTCATCATCAGCACCCACACCGTTACAGAGTTGACGATGAAGGCGGCACCGCCCACGGTACCGAATTTGAGCACCTCAATACCGTAGCTGTCCCAGAGGGATTTCAGGCGTTCGGTCATGGTCGGTTTAGTCTGTGCGCTCATGCGGGGCCTATCTAGAGGAGTTCAGGGGAAAGAGCTGGCACTGTTACGGTGGGTGTCATTCATGCCGCCACTATGGAGTGCGTCAGCCTCTTTTACAAGCTCTTATATGTTATTACAGTCCCGGTTGGTTGTTTGTACCTTTGAGAGTTTTTCCACAGACCTCCCAGCTAACGAGACATTCCCTTTCATCTCACGTTGACTGGGCAGAAGGCAGGTTTTTACGATTTCTTCCGGCTTTTACGCCCAAATATTGGGCTCTACCGCCCAGTTAAACCCATTCTGTGACCTTAATGTGGTCTTGCTCCCACAGGCCCTCCGAACCCGGTACACTTAGGTGATGTGACTTACCCTGTGACTGGACCCGTAATTGGCGTCATCGGCGGAGGCCAACTGGCCCGCATGATGGCTCCCGTAGCAACTAACCTTGGCCTGAACCTGCAGATTCTCGCGGAGGCGCCCACCGTTGGCGCCGTGGCAGCGGTGGTACGTACCGCCCCCGTCGGGGACTACAAAGATCTGGACACCCTCCGCGAATTTGCTCGCGGCAAGGATGTCATCACTTTCGACCATGAGCATGTGCCCACCGAATTTCTGCGCACCCTCATGGCGGAGGGCGTGAATGTTCAGCCCCGTCCCGAAGCTCTCCAGTACGCTCAGGACAAGCTCCTGATGCGCGCCGCTATTGAGCGTCTGGGCCTGCCGAACCCCCGCTGGGCTAAGGTTTCTACCCTGGACGAGCTGCTCGCCTTCGGCGATGAAATTGGCTGGCCCGTGGTGCTGAAGACCCCGCGCGGCGGCTACGACGGCAAGGGCGTACTCGTTCTGGATTCCCCCGAGGAGGCTCGCGAGCGCAGTACTGCGTGGTTCGAGCAGTTGCCTTCCCGCACCGATTTCTCCGCCCTGCTTGCCGAGGAGAAAGTGCCCTTCACCCGTGAGCTCTCCGCTCTAGTGGCTCGCCGTGAGAGCGGCGAGGTGCGCCCCTGGCCGGTCGTTGAGACCATCCAGGTGAACTCTATCTGCGACGAGGTTATTGCCCCCGCGCAGAACCTGGACCCCGAGATCGCTGAGGCTGCCGCAGCCGCTGCTGTGACCATTGCCTCCGAGCTGGGCGTGACCGGTGTAATGGCGGCTGAGCTTTTCGAGGTTCCCGGCTCCCCCGCCGGCTTCTACATCAACGAGCTGGCGATGCGCCCGCACAATACTGGCCACTGGACTCAGGACGGCTCGGTGACCAGCCAGTTCGAGCAGCACCTGCGTGCGGTACTTGACCTTCCGCTGGGTGATACCTCCGTGTTGGAGGGTGTTGCCGTGATGAAGAACTACCTGGGCGGTGAGAACGAAGATATCTTTGGCGTCTATCCGCTGGCGCTTTCGGCTGAACCGCGCGCAAAGATTCACTTCTACGGCAAGGAAACCCGCCCGGGCCGCAAGATTGGTCACGTGAACATTACCGGCACGGTGGCTGAGCTTGAGGCGCTGCGTCATAGCGCCGCGAATGCCGCCTCCATTTTGCGTGACGGCCGCCCCCTATAGCCCCTGTTTTAGCCGGTGCGCGGGGTGAGAGCATCCTGCGTATCCGACGCACCCTATTGATGGTGGTTCGCCACCGCATCCTGAAAGGATATGAGGATTATGTCTCAGTCTCCCTATAATTCTTCCCAGCCCATTGTTGGCATTGTGATGGGTTCGGATTCGGATTGGTCGGTCATGGAGGCCGCAGCCGAGGTTCTGGACGAGTTCGGCATCCCTTACGAGGCTGATGTTGTTTCTGCACACCGCATGCCCGAGGACATGATTGAGTACGGCAAGAAGGCTCACAGCCGCGGTATTCGCGTGATTATTGCCGGTGCCGGCGGCGCCGCTCATCTGCCCGGTATGCTCGCTTCCGTCACCGCTCTGCCTGTGATTGGTGTTCCGGTGCGTCTGAAGAACCTCGAGGGCATGGACTCGCTGCTGTCGATTGTTCAGATGCCCGCCGGTGTTCCGGTAGCTACCGTCTCCATTAACGGTGCTCGCAATGCGGGTCTGCTGGCTCTGCGTATTCTGGGTTCGGGCACCGATGCGTTTGCTCAGCAGGTTCACGCTGATTTGCGTCAGTTCTCTCAGAATCTGCGCCAGACCGCAATGGACAAGGGAGCCGCTCTGCGCACCCGAGTTGCCGAGGCGAAGGCAAAGGCAGCGGCCGAGCGCGAGGCGGAGGAGAGCTCCTCCGCGCCCCGCCCCATTCCTGCACCCGAAGCTTCGTCGGAGCCCCAGGCTTACGTTCCCTAAGCTCGGATACACTAGAAGAATGAGCAATATTCTTCAGTCCGATATTTGGGCACGTTTTCAGGAATCTAATGGTCACACCGTGATCCGTAAGAGCGGTAACGGCTGGTCGTACCTTGCGACCGTTGAGGGCGGCGCTACTGGCCGCTACCTGTACAGCCCGTACGGACCGGTCGCCTCCAGCGCTGTGGCTTTTGATGAGGCTCTCACGTCGTTGAAGGAAGAGGCCGCGAAGCATCGTTGCCTGTTTGTGCGCATTGAGCCGACTGAATCCGTTATTTGGGGCGATCAGGATGCGGCTGCTTTCTTGGCTCGTCGCGGTGCGGTTCTGGCTCCTCGCCAGGTGCAGCCTTCGCACACTCAGATTATTGATCTTTCGGGCTCTGAGGATGAGATCCTCAAGGGCATGAAGTCCAATAACCGCAACCTGCACCGCAACATCCACAAGAAGGGCGTGACCATTGAGGTTTCGACGAACCCTGAGGATTTGTCGATTCTGCTCGCGTTCTTGGATGAGACCGCAGACCGCAACGGTTTTAACCGTCAGCAGGATGACTACCTGATGCAGGTTGCTCGCGTGCTGATGCCCGCTGGCGCGGCGTCGCTCTACATTGCAAAGCTGACCGACGAGAACGGCGAGAGCACCCCGATTGCGGCGGCGTTCGTGTACGATTCGGACGACACCCGCACCTACGCGCATGCGGCGGCTTCTTTTGAGCATCGTCGCCTGTCCGCGGGTATTCCGGTGGTGACGAACTTTATCCTGGACGCTAAGCGCAAGGGTCTGAAGTACGTTGACCTCTTCGGTATTGCGCCGGAGGATCAGCCGGACCACGAGTGGGCTGGTTTCACGAAGTTCAAGAAGTCCTTCGGTGGCGAGTCTGTGGAGTACCCGGGTACCTGGGATGTTCCGGTAACCTCGCTGGGTTACCGCGCCTACACCCTGGCGTACAAGGCTCGTCCGGCGGTTCGTGATGCTGTGTCGAAGGCGAAGGCGAAGGTTCAGTCTTTCCGCTCTCGCTAACGGATTCAGGCTCGTCCTTGCTGGGGCGTATCCTGAGAACTAAAAGCTAAATATACGAGGGAGCCGCCCTCACTGAGTTCTTCGGTGGGGGCGGCTCCCTGCGTATGTATGTGCAATGTTTGAGGAGTCTTAGCGCGGCTCCTCAGCCCTTGCGGGGGCGAAGATTACTGCCCTTCGAAGATTACTGCTCTTCGGGGCTCTTGGTGTGCGAGAGGATCTCGCGCAGGCGGGAGAGGCGGTGCTCAGCCTCAACGGTACGCACGGTACCCGAGGAGGAACGCATGACCAGCGACTGGGTGGTCACAACGTTCTTGCTGTAGCGTACGCCGCGCAGCAGCTTGCCGTCGGTGATACCGGTTGCGGCGAAGAAGCAGTTGTCGCTGGTGACCAGGTCGTTGGTGGTCAGCACGCGGTCGAGGTCGTGGCCGGCTTCCAGTGCCTTTTCACGCTCTGCCTCGTCGGTCGGTGCCAGGCGGCCCTGGATGACGCCACCGGTTGCCTTGATAGCGCACGCTGCGACAACGCCTTCGGGGGTGCCGCCGGTGCCGAGCATGAGGTCCACGCCGGTGTTTTCGCGGCAGGCTGCGATAGCGCCGGCGACGTCACCGTCGAGGATGATGCGGGTACGGGCGCCTGCCTCGCGAATCTCCTGGATCAGCTTGGCGTGGCGGGGGCGGTCCAGTACGCATACGGTCAGCTCGCTGACCTTCTTGCCCTTGGCCTTAGCGACCAGGTGCAGGTTCTGCTTGACGGGCAGGCGCAGGTCCACGAACTCTGCGGCGTCGGGGCCGGTGACCAGCTTCTCCATGTAGAACACTGCGGAGGGGTCGAACATGGTACCACCGTCTGCCACAGCAATCACGGAGAGGGCGTTGTCCATGCCGAGTGCGGTCAGGCGGGTACCGTCGATGGGGTCAACCGCCACGTCGAGGGAGGGACCGGAGCCGTCGCCGACGTTCTCGCCGTTGTACAGCATGGGAGCCTTGTCCTTCTCTCCTTCACCGATGACGACGGTGCCGTTGAAGCTGACGGTGGAGAGGCGGTAACGCATTGCGTCTACGGCTGCACCATCTGCGAGGTTCTTTTCGCCTGCGCCGACCCAGGGGCCTGCAGCAATTGCTGCAGCTTCAGTCGCGCGGACCAGTTCCATTGCGAGGTTGCGATCGCCGTGGTTGTTGTTCGTAGTCATAGACTCACCTTCGAGATTTCTGAATACACCGTCGGCTGGCTGGTTCTTTCCAGCACGAAGTCGCCGACGCAGTAGTGCTCCTTTCAGGATAGCGCGCGGGCGCTTCGTTTTTCTTGTTCTGAACGAGTTTGCGTGCGTGTTGACTTTATGGTGAGCAGATGCGGCAAATTGGTGAGGGCTGCGTCTCTCTTCGGCCCTTCATACGCTCTGAGGCACTGATTTTGGGTGTTGTGAAGGCGCGCCAAACTAGCTATTTTTTGCATATTTAAGGCATATTTGAGGTAGGTTCTTTCTCCGGGAGACCCCGGTGAGGAGCTGAGCTTCAGCGCGAGCGCTTGACGAACGCTTGAAGCCCCCGCATACCCGTTCGCAGATTCGCTGCCTCCGACGGCACGCGTTATCTGTATTTGTCCGCTAAGGAGCATCACATGGCTGGCATCCAACCGACCCCCGCAGAAGCATGGAAGCGTCTGAAGGACGGTAACCGCCGTTTTGTTGAGGGTAGCAATGAGCACCCCAACCAGGACACGATTCGCCGTACCGACCTGGCATCGGGGCAGTTCCCGTTCGCCTCGATTTTCGGTTGCGGTGACTCTCGCCTCGCGGCAGAGATTATTTTTGATCTGGGTCTGGGCGACGCGTTCGTGGTGCGTACCGCCGGCCACGTCCTGGAGAATGCCGCGCTCGGCTCACTGGAGTACGCGGTTGAGGAGTTTAAGACCCCTATCGTGATGGTTCTCGGTCACGACTCCTGCGGTGCTGTGACTGCGGCCAGCAAGTCCCTGGAGTCCGGTGAGATGCCGCACGGCTTCATCCGTAACCTGGTGCAGCACATCCTGCCTTCGGTGATGTCCCCGAAGCTACCCGAAAACCCGGTCGTCAACGATATGGTTCGTGAGCACACCCGCCAGACCGCTATCCGCATTATCGAGCAGTCCCACATCATTTCGGATGCGGTGGTTGAGGGTAAGGTCGCCGTGATTGGTGTCTTCTACCATCTGAAGGAGGGTAAGGCGGAGCTGGTGTTCAGCTCGCAGGACCTGACCCTGCCGGAGGAGAAGAACGACGCGCAGAACCCGCCGACTCAGGCGCTTCCGGTGGTTGTGAAGACTCCCCCGCGCGTTGTGGTTGCGGAGAACCTGGACTAGGTTTCCTCTTCTCCGCTCATTACGAGCCTTAGCGCGAGAACCCACATGCTCGCACTTAAGAACAGATTTTTCTATGGGATACCCCCGCCACGGTAGCGTGTTCGCACATCTACCGGGGCGGGGTTTTTACGTGCCTTCTCACGCCTCAAAATTTATGAGCGTTTTTCCTCTTTTGACACCTTTTCGAGGCGACGTAAGCCACTTTGAACGCCTATCCTAGAGATATGGCTGAAAACATTGAATACCGCATTGAACATGACACCATGGGCGAAGTTCGCGTTCCGGCTGATGCACTCTACCGTGCACAGACCCAGCGCGCAGTCGAGAACTTCCCGATTTCGGGTCAGACCCTCGAATCCGCTCATATTCGTGCGCTTGCCCTCGTGAAGAAGGCAGCCGCGACCGCCAATGAGGAACTCAAGGTGCTCGACGCTGAGCGCGCCCAGGCTATCCGCGACGCAGCGGATCTGGTAGCAACCGGTAAGTACGACGCCCACTTCCCCATTGACGTCTTCCAGACCGGTTCCGGTACCTCCTCGAACATGAACGCGAATGAGGTTCTGGCAACCCTGGCAACCCGTTCCCTGGAGTCCAAGGGCATTGAGGTTCACCCCAATGACCACGTGAACGCTTCCCAGTCCTCCAACGACGTCTTCCCCACCTCCGTGCACGTTGCTGTGACCGAGGCTCTGGTGAAGGACCTGATTCCCGCTCTCGAGGTGCTCGCTGAGTCCCTGGAGCGCAAGTCCGCAGAGTTCAAGGACGTTGTGAAGTCCGGTCGTACCCACCTGATGGACGCAACCCCCATCACCCTGGGCCAGGAGTTCTCCGGCTACGCCGCAACCGTACGTTACGGCATTGAGCGTGTGAACGCTTCCCTGCCTCGCGTGGCTGAGGTTCCCCTGGGCGGTACCGCTGTGGGTACCGGCATTAACACCCCGGACGGCTTCTCCGCTCGCGTGATTGAGCTGCTCGCTGAGGAGACTGGCCTGCCCCTGACCGAGGCTCGTAACCACTTCGAGGCTCAGGCTAACCGTGACGTACCTGATTGAGGTTTCCGGTCAGTTGCGCACCCTGGCATACGTACCGATGAAGATCAGCAACGACATCCGCTGGATGGGTTCGACTCGAACACCGGTATGAGCGAGCTGCACATCCCCGATCTGCAGCCCGGCTCCTCGATTATGCCCGGTAAGGTCAACCCCGTGATTTGTGAGGCTACCATCATGGTTGCCGCTCAGGTTATCGGTAACGACGCAACCATTGCTTTGTCTTCCACTAACGGCGCGTTTGAGCTGAACGTGGGTATCCCGGTGATGGCTGCTAACCTGCTGCAGTCGATCCGCCTGCTCGCTAATGTTTCTCGCGTTTCGGCTGAGAAGATGATTGACGGTCTGACCGCTAACGTTGACCGTTGCCGCTTCCTGGCTGAGGCTTCGCCGTCGACCGTGACCCCGCTGAACAAGCTGATTGGTTACGAGGCTGCTGCGAAGATCGCTAAGTACTCGGTGGCTCACAAGGTGACTGTCCGTGAGGCAGTTGTGGCTCTGGGTTACGTGGAGCGCGGCGAAGTGACTGAGGAGCAGCTGGATGCGGCTCTGGACGTCACCAAGATGCTGGGCAACTTCTAATCTCACCCCGCCTGAACCTCGCCTGAGGTTCGCGGCTTAACCATAGAGGGAGGGGCGACTCGCCATGACGGCGGGTCGCCCCTCCCTCTGTATGTGTTCTCTGCCCCGTCATTGAGTTGGTAGCGGGTTCTCACTATTGTTCAACAATATTGAACACTTTGAACTGTTTATAGTGGACCAGCGTGTAGATGAGGCAGAGTACAGCCGGGATACTGACGACAAGCGCAGCGTTGAAGGAGCCGAGATGGTCAAGCATCAGTGCTACCGCGCCCATGGAGTACAGCGTTCCTAATCCAAACACGGCACCGTCAAGGGAGCTGGCACGCCCCAGTAGCTCATTCGGTGTAATGCAGTCACGCAGATTGTTGGAGAAGATGAAAGCTGATGCCCATCCTACGTCCAGAATGAAGAGCAAGGCTCCGAGCACTACGGGGTTATTGCTGATGGTGACGAGCGGTATTCCGAGCAGGGATACGACATTGGCGACCAGCAGCATTCCTCGTGTGTTCTCGAAAGAGAGGAAACGATCGATGATGAGCGCCGCGACGATACCACCGATACCGCTGCAGGCCATAATCATGCCTACCACTGAGGCTTCAAAAGTGAGCTCCTCATACAGGCGGTAAATAATGATGAGTGAATACGATGCCGTAGCTGCCGCCAAGAAGAACGTGTAGACAAGGATAAGTCTCTGCGGGGCACCGGAGAACATGTATTGGATACCGTCAAACATGCGGTGAATAAACCCATGTTGTACGGTTTCGCGTTGCTCAGTTTTAGTTTCCATCTCTACGGATGGCAACGTTGCGTATGAAATAGTTGCCGCTCCGAAAAGGAGCACCGGGACGATAAGACCGACCGTTGCACCCGCGACAAGAACAATAAATCCTGCTGTAGGGGGCGCAATGATTGCGGATATTCCCTCACAAATTTCACGACGTGCATTGTACGAAAGAAGGTTTTTCTCGTCCGAGAAGCTGCGGAATATATCCTGCTTCTGAGGCAGCAGCCAGCTCGGAGAAGACACCGCTCACAAATCCTAGTGCGGCGATGGCGAACCATGACAGCACATGCTGCTCAATCATCAACGCCAAGGTAAGGATGCTGAGGATGTTTACTGCCCCGGCAATCACAATCATAGGTTTTCGAGGCAGACTATCAGATAGGGTTGCTAGTGGATATGCCAAGGCGATATTGAGGGATTTGCATGCCACCGCCATTACGCCAGCCAACCCAATTTCGCCTGTACTAGCGAGAATCGCAATGGGTAGGGCGAAGGAATATATTCCTGTACCTACCAGAGAGCCAATAAGGGCTACGTAGATTCTCCAGGGTATTTTATGTGTTGTCATGCTTTGCTCCTTCCAGGACGCATCAAAATAGCGCCCAAGAATTGCGATGAACACAATGAGCCTAGTTCACAGAAAAATAGCATGCCTTAAAGATTTATAGGCAGAGTAAAAGGAAAGCGACTACGCTCACCAGAACATCACGTGAACGAATCTTTCTCGGGTTACTGACTAATACGGGGCCGTCACTCCCAATGTAACCCGCGTCATATATAAAGCATCTCATGCGCACCACTCATAACTCGATATACAGGCACAACTTAAGGTAAAAAAGACAAAAACAAAATAAAACCACGGCAGCCTTTAGGCTTCCAGTCCCCCACTCCCACAGAAAAACAGGAAGAACCACCCAATACCATGTAACAAACTGTCATAAAAATGCTGGGAGGGGCGACTCGCCATGACGGCGGGTCGCCCCTCCTTCTGTATCTACGTGCCTCATTCGGCGGCTTTTACTCAGTCCCAGTAGCCGGTCTAGTACTCTTCCGGCGGCACCGACTCCAAACCAAAACGGCAGTGGCCATCATAGTTCAGCGCCGCATCAATACGGTCCAGCATCCGCTCAGAAAGCAACGCACGCTCCGCCGGGTCAGACACATCCACCCAACGCACCTGCGAGGGACTCCTCATCATTCACCTTCGCCTCACCAGAAACCCAGCGGCACAAGAACGTATGATCCAAGAACTGGCAGCGGTCACCATTACCGAACTGCATCGGCGGGTCAGCCTTCACCTGCGCCAGCTCCAGCACCTCAATCTGCACGTTCGCCTCCTCCTGCGCCTCACGCAGGCAGGTCAGTGCGGGGCTCTCCCCCGGGTCCACAATGCCCGTGATCGGGGTCCACGCCCCGTTATCGCTACGGCGCACCAGCAGCACCTTAGAATCCTGCTCACGGTACACCACAGCCGTCGCACCGGACAGCCACAGGTAATCCGAACCAATCCGCTCACGCAGCTTACGGATATAGGGAGGAGTAGGCATAACATCAACCTTTCAAAAGCCCCGGCAAATCTACCGGGAATAGGTGCTAGAGAGCAGAGCGAACAGCCGCGGGCCGCACACAGAACGAACCCGCCATTTAGCCGGACGGTCACCCTACTTCGGAATCTACCACAGAGAATACGCCGGAGCAGCCAACGCCACCAGCGCCCCCAGAAGCATAAACGGACCGAAGGCAATGCGGGTGCTACCGCGCGCCTTCGTGAACAGCACCAGAGCCAAAGACACCAGACCACCGGCAAGGAACGTCACCAGCGACGCCCAGCCCAGATTCGCCCAGGACAGGTACCCGAGCACGCCGCCCAGAATGCCGGCAAGCTTCACATCCCCGCGGCCCAGCGCCCCAAAAGACAGGATACGCAGAAGCAGGTAGCAGAACCACAGCACCAGACCGGCACCAATCACACGCCAAATATCGGCGGGGCGACCGGCAAAAAGCAAGACACCGGCAGCGCCGTATAGGTGGCAATAGCCAAAGGAATCAGGATGCGGTGCGGCAGACGGTGCTCCCGCACATCAATACGCCACAGCCGCAGGGCGCACCACAGGAAATACAGCAGGTAGCTGCCGAGCACCAGAGCGGCAATAACGGAGGCGCCTCCAGCGTTGTAGAGGCGGGAAAGCTCAGCGAGCATAGAACGTCCATTCTGTATTGCTGGAGGCTGTACTACCGGAGGCTGCTAGCCAGGAACCAGTCACCAGCCAGCCAGCCGAGAAACACGAGCCAGCGGCGCTAGAGCACATAGGTTCTAGAGCGCATAGGCGCTAGAGCATCTAAGGTCTAGGAGCCGAATCGGCGGGAACGGTTAGCGTAATCCCGCAGGGCACGCAGAAAATCAACGCGCGTGAAATCCGGCCACAGGGCTCGGCAGAAGTAAAACTCAGAATACGCGCTCTGCCAGGTCATAAAACCGGACAGGCGCTGCTCACCCGAAGTACGAATCAGCAGGTCCGGGTCGGGCATATCGGCGGTGTACAGGTTCGAAGAAATATCCTCCACGCTCAGCTGTTCGGCAAGCGAGTCCAAGGATGCCCCCTCAGCGGCGGCCTCACGCAGAACCGAGCGGACCGCGTCCACAATCTCCTGGCGGCCGCCGTAGCCGACCGCAATGTTCACGCGAACACCGGGCAGGTGCGCCGTCTGCTCAATCGCCCAATCCAGGCGCTCGTGCAGCTGGCGAGGAATCAGGTCAATATTGCCGATAGCGCGCACCGGACCGCAGGCGGACTCCACCAGACGCACCAGAAACGCATCAATCACAGCGACCAGACCGGTCAGCTCCTTCTCGGGGCGCTTCAGGTTCTCAGTGGAGAGCATGTACAGGCTCACCTGCGGAATCGACAGCTCAGTACACCAGGCCAGAAAATCAATAATTCGCTCCGCACCGGCGGCGTGGACCTCACGGGTGCTCAAGCCGCGCTGAGCCGCCCAGCGGCGGTTACCGTCCACCAGCACTCCAATATGTGCCGGCAGGGATTCAGGGCTCATCGAGCGCGCCAGAGCCTGCTCATAGACGGTAGGCTCAGTGACAGTGCCGGGGTTGCTGGCGTGGCCGTGCACAGTAATCACGGGCAGGGCGTTGGCGCTCATAGCTCATACCTCATTCGGCTGTCGTGGCAGATAATTCAGCGGGCTCATAACGAAAGAGTCCAAGCTCTTATTCTACGCCGCCGCGCCGTACCTTCGCGGCAATCGGCATCACGGTTGGGCTGAGAATCGGCTCAAAATTTGTGGCATCTGATGGCGGCATTCAGGGTTGCGTACAGGGGCTGCACGCATCGCGCGCCTAAGAATGGATGATGCCCTTCACCTACAACTCATATCGTGGGTGAAGGGCATCATTGTAACGCGCGGGGGCGATGCACCCCAGCCTAGATAACGTAGTAGTCGCTCAGGCCCTCGTCCAGGCTAGATTCGGGCAGCTGAACCTCAGTATGCGAGGCGGCCAGCGTGTAGTCCTCCCAGGGCCAAATGTCCTTCAGCTGTTCACTGGGAACGGCGAAGAACACGCCGTTCGGGTCCACCTGCGAGGCGTGCGCGCGCAAAGCCTGATCGCGCTGCTCAAAGTGATCGGTCACCAGGATGCGGGTCGTAGTCTCGTGGCGAGGCGCCTCCCCCCGAGGAGGCGCGGTGCGCGAGGTTCTCAATCCAGCCGCTCAGCAGGCTCTCACCGTGCGTATCGAGCAGATGCTCGTGCAGGGCGAGGGTGCGTTCGGGGTTGAATGCGCGGTCGTAATAGAGCTTCAGCGGGGTCCAAGGCTCGCCCTCACCCACGTACGCCTCGGGGTCGCCTGCCTTCTCGAATGCTTCCACGGCAACCTTGTGGGTCATGATGTGGTCGGGGTGCGGGTAGCCGCCGATTTCGTCATAGGTGATGATGATGTGCGGGCGGTACTCACGCACCAGACGCACGAGCGGCGCGGCGGCACGGTCCAGGGGCATGGTGCCAAAGCTACCGAAGGGAAGCGGCGGCATCGGGTCGCCCTCGGGCAGACCAGAGTCGAAGAAGCCAATCCAGCGGTGTTCAATACCCATAATCTCGCGGGCTGCCGCCATCTCAGCGCGGCGCAGACCCGGCAGGTCGCGGTGCGCACGCGGGCTCTTATCAATCTCCTCGTTCAGGATGTCACCGCGCTCGCCGCCGGTCATCGTCGCCACCATGAAGCGGGCACCACGGGCAATATACGCCGAGGCGGTACCGGCGCCCTTGGAGGATCGTCGTCCGGGTGAGCGTGCACCGCGAGGATGCGCAGACCGGTGTAGTCCTCCTCCAGCGGTTTGAGGGAGTCCACGGGAGGGTGAGTCGGCAGGTTTGCCTTCAGCTGTTCAATGGCTTCGCTCACGGTGGTCTCCTTTAGGTGATGCGCCAGGGGTCGATGATGTGTCTGTGACTCGCGAATGCGAGCGCTACGCGGCAGAAATTTTACGGTTGTAGCTTCTCGTATGATACCCAAGGATAGCGCCGGTGTACTAGCGCAGATGACGCCGTGTGACATCGTGAAACGTGCCGTCATATCAGCAGATTCACGGGCATGAAACAGTCTGATACTGGCGGAGTGTTCAGCTACCGGCGTGCGTACCGACGAAGATGTGCTCAGAGGGGGAAGATACGACCGGCATAACAGCCGAAAATCCTCCGGTGCTCTAGAATAGGTCTGTTGATTCATTCCGTTACCGATACCGCCGCGCATTGAACGCGGCACGCGGTAGCGGGTTTATTCGTTTCGCACCGGCAGAGCCGGCGCATAAGCAAAGGACACGCATGGCTGAAAACACCGGTGCATGGCTCACTCAGGACGCCTTCGACCGCCTCACCCAGGAGCTGGAGCACCTCTCCGGCCCGTACCGCCAGGAAATCGTTGACCGCATCGCGCAGGCACGCGACGAGGGTGACCTCCGCGAGAACGGCGGATACCACGCAGCACGCGACGAGCAGGCGAAGAACGAAGCACGCATCAAGCAGCTCAAGCACCTGCTCGAAACCGCACAGATTGGTGAGGCGCCCGTTGATGACGGCGTGGTAAGCCACGGCATGGTCATCGAGGCTGAGGTTGCAGGCCGCACCCTGAAGTTCCTGCTCGGCTCCCGCGAAATTGAGGACACCCTCCCCGCAGGCACCGATCTGAAGGTCTTCTCCGAGAAGTCTCCGCTGGGCGCCGCAATCATGGGTGCTAAGCAGGGCGACGAGGTTTCCTACACCGCTCCGAACGGTAAGGAACTGAGCGCCAAGATTGTCTCCGTGACCCCTTACCAGGGCTAAGCTCTGGGCGCAAAAGGTTTCAGGTGAAAACTCGGGCTACTCGTATAGTCCGGGTTTTTATGTAACCGTTATAGCCCACCTTCAAGTGCCCGCTCCCCTGGCCGTTTCGGGCGTATCCCTTGCAATATCCCCTCTTAAGGAAAACTATGGAACCTGTAGCTTTTGACGATATTCCCCTCGAGATTTTTCTGGAGGATATTATGGACCTCACCCGGCTGTTTCCGGAGGATTTTCCTGCGGAATTCGCTAAAATGGCCGCACGTATCGGGGTGGAGAAACAGCACCTGTTCATTACAGACTTCATCGAAGACACCCGGGAACATGTGGTAGAGCACTATCTGGGGTATGTCTTTGATGCGCTCAACCGCAGAATGTACCAGTACGAGATTCGGGGCGGGAACAAGCTCTATCTTAAGGAAGTCCCGGTGGAGGACCTCACTGTACGCGATACGTACAGTGTGAAGGTTCTTGACCTGCTCTAGTACGGCGGCACCCGGGCAGGATGCAAGCCCCGCCCCGTTGCAGCACCGACAGGGTCACAACGGTACCGGTTGGTATAGTGCGGGGGCGCCCACGTTCTGGTCTTTAGTAGACGATGATGGGCTTGAAACCCTCATCCTCCAGGGCAGAAATAACCTGGCGGCAGTGCTCCACACCCTTGGTCTCCATGTCGATCGTAATCGACACGTCACCCATGGAGAGCGAGCCACCCACGCGGGTGTGGTCCACACCGGTGACGTTCGCGTCGTTCTCGGAAATAATGCGGGAGATGGTCGCCAGCTCACCCGGACGGTCAGACAGCATCATCTTCACGGTCATGTAGCGGTACCAGCCGCCGACAGACCGCGCTGAATCACCTTCAGCATCAGCATCGGGTCAATGTTGCCGCCGGAGAGCACGCACACAACGGTACCCAGGTCGCCGTACTCTTCCTTCAGCTTGCCGTTCATCAGCGCCGCCACGGGCACCGAACCGGCGGGCTCCACCACGAGCTTGTTGCGTTCCATCAGGAAAATCAGGGCGCGAGCGATATCGTCTTCGCTCACGGTCGCCACATCGTCCACCAGCTCCTTGATGATGGAGAAAGGCATCTGGCCGGGGCGGCCCACCGCAATACCGTCAGCGATGGTAGAAACCTTCTTCAGCGGCACCAGAGCATCCGCGGCAAGGGACAGCGGGTACGCCGCCGCGTGCTCCGCCTGAACGCCAATAATCTTAATCTTCTTGCCGAGCTGCTGCTCCTTCGCACGGATAGCAGCCGACAGGCCAGCCAACAGACCACCGCCGCCAACACCCACAATGACGGTGTCAACGTCCGGAACCTGCTCCAGAATCTCCAGACCGATAGTGCCCTGGCCAGCAATAATGTCTTCATTGTCGAAGGGGTGCACGAACACCGCGCCGGTCTCTTCGGCGTAGCGCTTCGCCTCCGCCAGAGCCTCATCCACGGTCACGCCGTACAGCTCAACCTCGGCACCGTGGTCACGGGTCGCAGTAATCTTCGGCAGCGCCGCACCCAGCGGCATGTAAATACGAGCCTTAATGCCCAGGCGGTCCGCCGCCAGAGCCACACCCTGCGCGTGGTTACCCGCGCTTGCCGCCACGACGCCGCGCTTCTTCTCCTCCTCGGAGAGCTTCGCCATGCGCACGTACGCGCCGCGCACCTTGAAGGAGCCGGCACGCTGCAGGTTCTCACACTTGAAGAAGACCTCAGATCCGAGGCGCTGGCTCAGCGCGCGCGAATGAGCGACGGGGGTGCGTTCAATGACGCCTTCGAGCAGCTCTGCGGCACGTTCAATATCGGTGAGGGTCACGGGCAGGGAGTCGAGGTCTACGCTCACGAGGTTTCCATTCTGACGGTACGTATTCTGGCGGCACCACACCCCCAGCCCAGAAACTCAGGCGGTGGCACAGTGCACACTCCATTTTAGATGATGCACCTGCATAAAGCAGGGGCCGTTCCCGCACTCTCACCAGATAGTGCAAGAACAGCCCCTGTTCTAGGTTATGTGCGAGCGTCTAACCCGCAGTTAGTCACAATGACGTGAGTTCTAGGCCTTCTCAGATTCCTTAGATTCCTTAGATTCCTTAGATTCTTCAGAGCCCTTTGCCGCTTCGGCTTCCTTAGCTTCCTTAGCCTTCTCAGACTCTTCAGCCTTCTTGCGGCGCTCCAGCTCATGAGGGAAGAGGAACTCCTCCTCACGAGGTGCTTCCTGCTCCCAGCCACGGTTCGCCAGGTAGCGCACCACCGAGTTGACCACAGCCAGAGTCGGCACGGCGAACAGAGCGCCCACCGCACCGAAATCATGGAACCACCAGCCACCGAGAAAATCACGGCGAGCGGGTGCAGGGAGACAGCCTTACCCATAATGAGCGGCTGCAGAATGTGGGATTCGAGCTGCTGAACCAGCAGAACGATACCGAGCATAATCAGCGCCTGCACCGGGCCCAACGCAACCAGCGCCAGCAGCACCGCCACAGCACCGGAAATCAGGGCACCAATCACCGGAACGAAGGAGCCGAGGAAGACCAGCACACCCAGCGGGATCGCCAGCGGCACACCCAGAATCGCGGCACCAATACCGATACCGACAGCGTCAATAGCCGCCACCAGAATCTGCACGCGCACGTACGCGCCCAGGGACTTCCAACCCGCGCGACCCGCACCGTTGACGGCGGCACGCGCGTCCTTCGGGAAGAGGCGGGTGACGAACAGCCAGATACGCTCGCCCTCCATCAGGAAGAAGACCAGGGTAAACAGGGTCAACAGGGTGCCGGTTGCAACCTCAGCCGCAGTCGAACCCACCCGAGACACACCGTGCAGCACGGAGCTGGGGTTATTGGTTGCAGCACTCTCCATCTGTTCCAGCAGCTGGTTCAGCTGGTCTGCACCGAACTCGTAACCGAGGTCCTTCAGCCAACCAATCAGCTGCTGGTAGCCCTGCATCGCCTTATCCGCCATGGACACAAAACCGCGCAGAATCTGCTGACCGGTCAGCGAAATAATACCGGCGAGCACCAGAATCATACCGATTTCGGCAATAGCCGCCGCGCCACCGGCACGAACGCCCTTCTTACGCAGAAGCATCACGGCGGGGCTCAGCAGAGCCGCCAGCAGCAGAGCCACCAGAAGAGAAATAACCAGCAGGGAGACGTGCCCCAGGCCCTTCCAAAGGATCCAACCGGCACCGGCAATCATAATGATGCGCCACGCCCAAGCACCAGCAACTTCCATAGCAAAAGGCACCCGGTAGCCGCGCTCCTCCTCGGCTACGTGTTCTTCTGCAACAGGTGTAATTTTCACGGTGTCTCCAACTCGTTATCGGTGTCGCGCCCGCGCGGGGCAGCTTCGGCTGCCCCAGCGGAGGCGGTATGTGGTGATGTTGTTGCGCCCCTCCCCTGCGCCTCGATACATCGGGGAAGTAAAGCGGCAAAGGCGGCGGCACCATCACGGTACCGCCGCCTCAAAGTGAGCTTTAGTCGTTTCTAAAGATGCTTGCCAGGTACATGAGAACACGCAGGATCTCAACATACAGCCAGACCAGAGAAGCGGTCAGGCTGAAAGCAAGGCGCCAAGACTCACGCTCGGGCAGGCCAGCCTCCACAGCCTCGGAGGTGGTGGTGAAGTCCAGCAGCAGCGAGTAGGTTGCCAGCGCAACAGCGAACAGACCAACCACCAGGCCCAGCGGAATACCACCAATAGAGAAGCTGTTCAGCGAGGAACCGAAGATACCCGCGGTCAGCATGGACACCAGGCCGTAACCCAGGTAGCTGAGCGCACCAATCATGAAAATCTTATTCAGCTTGGGGGTTGCGCGCAACTTACCGTTCGCAAACAGAGCCAGGGTGGTACCTGCAACCACGAGGGTTGCCAGAACCGCCTGAATTGCCACGCCGGGGTAGCGCATATCCACAACTGCGGACAGGCCGCCGAGCAGCAGGCCTTCCATGAGCGCGTAGGTCATGACCAGGACCGGGGAAACCTTCTTCTTGAAGGAGTTCACCAGACCCAGGACCAGACCGCCAACCATGCCCAGGAGCAGCAGCACCGGTGCATTCCATGCAACAGCGGCACCGACAGCGACCAGGCCCAGGTTGATACCGGTCTTAACCAAGACATCGTTCATGGTCAGGCGCTCACCGGCGGGGATGGGCTCCGAGTAGGTGGGGGCTGCTACGCCGTAGTCAGCCTCACCGTACGGCTGGCCGTACTGTGCCTGCTGACCGTACTGGGGCTGACCATACTGCTGGCCATAGGGCTGCTGGCCGTAGGTGTTCTGGCCGTAGCCCTGCTGATCATACTGCTGACCGTACTGGCCATAGGTCTGCTGCTGACCGTACTGTGCCTGCTGACCGTACTGCGCCTGCTGGCTGGTCTGCTGCGGCTGCGCACCAAAACGACCGAAACGAGAGTCACCCTGAGTGACATTCTTCGTCATTGAATTCAGAAGCGGGTTTCCCGCCATCTTTCTCTCCTTAAACGGGTACAAAACTAATTCTGTTAATTATATCGGATAGATTCTGTGCTCACGGGCGCTGTTCGTTACCAGCATGGGCTTCTAGCGACCTTGCCAGAATATTTCAGGGCGGTGTTTACCTGAGGTTCACCCAGGCCCGCGCCGCCCCGCATGCAAAGGCTTCTGCGCGTCTCTTTGTGAAGCGTCTAGTGCGAAGCTTCCAAACGATCAAGGAGCTGCTCCAGATACTCCAGAACTGCCTGTTCCTCGTTCGAGCCAATCACCTCGTCAGCAGCAGTTCGCACAACCTCCGGGGCGTTAGACATAGCAACACCCCAGCCCGCGTAGCGGAGCATCTCCATGTCGTTCTCACCGTCACCGAAGGCAAGAATGCCCGCCGGATCAGCATCCAGACGCTCGCATAGGTCCTTCAGACCGGTCGCCTTATTGACACCGGTACGCACCAGGTCAATGGCACCGAAGCCACTCACCATCGGGGTGACGGTCTGCGGAAGAGCCTCGCGCAGGTAGACGCTCAGCTGCTGCGTCTGCTTTGGCGGGGTCAGCAGCGGGAATTTAATGGGTGCACCCTCAAAATCTTCAATAGAGTCAACCATGACCGAGCCGGGGAAGAAGAACGCCGCAAAGTCCTCCAGGGTGAGGGTTTCGGGAAGCTCCTGACCGGTGTCTTCAAAATAGCCGCGAATCATGTGCACAATCTGGTCACAACGATCCTTGGGCAGGTAAATACCCTCGGTGGTGCACACCAGCAGACCGATCTGGTCCAGCCCCTGCACTACCTCAATAATGCGCGGGATATCCTCTTCCTCAAAGGGATGCACGGCAAGCTGACCGCTGTCATCGGCGAGGTACGCGCCGTTCTCAGCAATGTAGGTGAGGCCCTGGTCCTCGAAACCGCGCATATAGTCCTGTAGCTTGGCATGGGTATTTCCGCTCGCCACGACGAAGTGGATTCCATGCGCCTGCAGGCGGGGCAGGATGCGCGCGAACCGTTCGGTGTCGAAGGTTTTGGAGTCGGTGAGGAAGGTGCCGTCCATATCGACGGCAATGATGGAGGGTTTAGTCTGCATGCTGTGCCTTTCTGACTCTGCTCCCCCATGCAGGCTGGGGTACGTCTGTGGCTGTGTCTCTTCTAGGGTCTCACGTTTTTGAGCTCCGGAAGACGGTTCGCGGGTGTTTTAGGGCGTGGAGCCCGCGGGTACCATCGCTTCCTTCGAGCAGGTGGGCATCCCCATGGCAACCGAACTGGTCGGGGGCATCGTCTTTTACCCCCCCCCCCAAAAAAACCCAGACATGTAAACCTTCAAACACGCGAGCGGCGACTCCTCCCCTACGGGAAGAGCCGCCGCCTATCTATACCGCGCATCTACGCGTGTCTATGCAGTGCCCCCACTGGGACTCGAACCCAGAACACAAGGATTTTAAGTCCTCTGTCTCTGCCAATTGGACTATGAGGGCGTATCCCGAACAGTCCGGGACACAAATATTTATTATTCCACGAAAACGCACTCGAATCTAAGCAGAGACACATTTCAAACAGTTCCCCGCGCCCCGCCGCAGCAAGCATCACGCAAAGCGCTGGTGGGCAGCTAAGCTAAACAGCTCGCAAGCATCCAATCGCAAAATAGGCGGTGCAGAAGACCAAAGTCTTCCACACCGCCCATTGCTTTTATCTCAAATGCGCTATCCCAGGGGCGTACCCCTAAGTCAGGCTATTTTAGAGCTTTGCCTTCTGGCGTGCCGGTGCAGTACCGGTTGCTTCCTGGAATGCCAGGCGCGGGGAGCGCTGGTGGCGAATCGAGGAGGTATCGCGACCGAAGATCTGGTTCAGAGCCCAGGTGGTCATAACGCGAACGGTGCGCTCGGTGGTGGGGATTGCAGAGCCGTGGTAGCCGCGGTGCATGATCCATGCCAGCGGGCCGCCAATGGTCTTGCCCTTGAAGTTTGCAACGCCCTTCCACAGGCCCAGACCTGCCACAACACCAATGGTCTCGTGGTAGTAGTCGGTCAGGGGCTCGCCGCGGCGAGCAGCCAGCAGGTTCTTAGCCAGAACAACAGCCTGGCGGGAAGCGTGCTGAGCGTTGGGAACGCAGAAGCCGCCCACGCCGCCACCGGAGAGATCCGGAACAGCTGCGTTGTCGCCTGCAAGCCCAAGCACCCTCGACCACGCCGTCGTCGCCGGTGACGCGCAGGTCTGCGCTCACGCGAACGCGGCCACGCTCGTCAATCGGGAAGTCGGTGTTCTTCAGCATCGGGGATGCTGCCACGCCTGCGGTCCAGATCAGGGTGTCGGTCTTGATCTCGCCTGCGGGGGACTTGTCAGCCATGTTGATCAGCTGCAGGTTACCGTCGGTTGCGTCGGAGAGGGAGGTGTTCAGCAGGATCTCGATGCCGCGCGCACGCAGCTCTGCAACGACCTTCTCTGCACGGTCTGCGGGAACCTCGGGCATGATGCGCGGTGCAGCCTCAATCATGACGAAGTGCAGGTCGGAAACGGAAAGACGCTCGTTGCGCTCCACAGCAACGCGTGCCATGTCCTCGAGCTCGGAGATGGTCTCAACGCCAGCGAAGCCACCACCAACAATGACGAAGGTCAGGGCACGGCGACGTGCCTCAGCATCACTGAGCATGGATGCAACCTCGATGCGGTCCAGAACCCAGTTACGAACAGAAACTGCCTCTTCAATGGTCTTCAGACCGATAGCAACCTCTGCCAGACCCGGAATCGGGAATGCACGGGTCACTGCGCCTGCGCCGAGGACGATCTCGTCGTACTTCAGCTCGAAGGGCTCACCGTTGTCGGTGGGCTCCACAACAGCGGTGCGGTTTGCGTGGTCGATGGAGACAACACGGCCCGGAATCAGCTCGGTGTCGCGCAGGTGCTGGCGCAGCGGCACAGTTGCGTTACGGCCTTCCATGGAACCTGCTGCAACCTCGGGGAGGAAGGGCTGGTAAGTCATGTAGGGGTTCGGCTCAACGATGGTGACAACGCCACCGGTCTCCTTGATAGCCTTCTGAATCTTCTTAGCAACGGTGAAGCCGACGTAGCCGCCACCGACGATCAGGACGCGAGGACGGTCTGTGCCACCTTAGTGAATGCCATTTTGTTACTTCCTAGTCTTTAGGTACCGAGGTTCGGTAGCCCCGGTAGGGTGGTATGCGTAACTTTCGGCTCGTTCCGAAAGCTCCCCTGACGAACAAAGCGGCCCGCTCTGGAAGTCCTTACGCAACGCGAAGTGGCTAGCAGCACGAGCCTGTCTATCACATACCTGTTATCTTCTATTTTACGCCTTTGTTTAGGTAATTTCGCACTTATGCCGTCTCAGGGCGCACCCTAAGTTAAAAGTTTTGCGCATCTGAACGGGGTTCACCCCTTAATGGTGGTTACGGTCAAAAACACCCTTTCCGATTTTTACGCGACGTGTTCGATATTTTCGTTTATTACTGCCTGTCCCGCCAGAACCCCCACCCCAAACAATAAAACCCGGGGCCAACTCAAAAGTCAGCCCCGGGCGAACATATAAAGCTTCCATGTAGGAGAAAAACACCAGCAAACAGTACTAACGAGAGGTCCGGCGAGCACTCTTCCGTGCAGCTTCTTGAGACTTCTTCGACACGCGGCGAGTACCCCGATGAGACCCCGGATGATGCGCCGCCGCACGAGCCATCCGCGTAGCCTGCCCCGCGCTCACATGCATCCTGTGCAAACGATGCACCGAACCAGCCGTAATAATCGTCAGCCACAACACCAGCGCCGCCAAAATCACCGGCGGCAACCAGCCACGATCCTCCGGAGGGCGACGCGCATCCGGCGCAGCCGCCTTCACAATGCTCTCACCCTCCTCATGGACCGGCGCAGCATCGCTAGGAGTCGGATCGCTCACCTGCTGCTTACGGTGCACAGCAATCCACTCAGAAATCGAACCCAACGGATTAGCCGTCACCGTAGGCGCCGCCAAAGCCATCGCATCCTGCGGATTGAAAATACCGTAACCATACAAAGGGTCACGGCCCGTCGCACCAGCATCATCAGCCGAAGCAATCAAACGCTGAGCCAGCTGAGCCGCAGACTCCTTCGGATACTTCTGCTTCAACAACGCCGCAACACCCGTCACCAGCGGGGCAGCAGCCGAAGAACCAGACCAAATCATGTACCCGTTACCCGGAGCAGCCGCAATCATATCCGTACTCGGAGCAACCACAGCAATCGAAATGCCCTGAGTCGACGACCCCTCAGCAACAGCCTTCTTCCGGTCAATACCGCCCACGGTCAGCACGCCAGGAATCGTCGCCGGAGCACCAACCTGCGTCAAGCCGCTACCGCGGTTACCCGCAGCCGCAACAATCAGCACGCCCTTCTGCTCAGCGTAGGCAAACGCCTCATCCCAGCTCTGCGGCCAGCTCGTCTTATTCGAGCCAATGGACATGTTAATAATCTGAGCCCCATTATCGACCGCGTAACGCACCGCCGCCGGGATCTGCTCATCAATGCTCTTACCGCCGGTCGTACCCATATTCAGCGAAATCGGCAGAATCTTCGCATCGGGAGCTACACCAATCACACCGGTCGGCTTACCCGGCTGACCTGCAATTGCAGAATAGCCCCGCGTATCGTGACCGTGACCGGCAATCAGAGAAGCGACCTCCGTGCCGTGCATCGGCTCAGCGCCCAGGCCCTTCCAGCCGTCCTCGCTACCAACACCCGAGGCGTCATAACCGCGCAGAACATTACCCTCAAGATCCGGGTGGGTACCGTCCACGCCCGTATCAATCACAGCAACCGTCACGCCCTTACCCGTAGCCTGCGACCACAAGGACGTAATGCCGTACTCCTTCAGCCAGTACTCACGCTGACGGACATCATCACCATTCGTGGTTGACGCGCCCTGACTCGGAGTCGCAGAAGTCTTTGGCACCGCAGTACCCGACGGCGAAGGAGTCGCCGTCACCTCCCTCTTAGGGCTCGGCGACGCAGAAGCAGAAGGCGTCGGGTCAGTCGCCCAAGCGGCAGGCGCCAGCGGAGTCCACAACGGCAGAAGAGTCAACGCGGCACTAGCGCCCAAAGCTGCAACCTTAGGGATGCGGCGAGTAGCGCCTCGGTCAGAACCAACCGAAGCGCGCACACCAAATACACGAGACGCACAGGCGAAAGACGGCGCAACAGACCAGCCGGGCAGGGGCATACCTCGCCGACGCTCAGAATGGAACATTAAAACTCCTCAAGCTGAGCCGCGCCGCGAACCACCATCGGTTCACGGCGCGAGCGCTCAAGCCTACAGCTGGGACAGAGCGATACCGTCCAGAATGTCGTGCTCGCTGACGGTCACCGAATCCACGGCACCATCAGTCATCTCATTCAGACGGGTCAGGATGCGGGCGTAAATCGTCGCGCCGGCACCAATCACATCCACCCGGCCGGGGTGCATGTAGCCGAGCTCCTCACGCTCGGCTCGGCTCAGCGAAGCCAACCAGCGGGCGGTCTTCTGAACGGTCTCTACGGAGAAGCTTTGAGCGTTAATAGCCTCAGAATCGTAGCGGTCCAGACCCAGCGCAGCGGCAGCCACAGTGGTCGCGGTGCCAGCCACAGCCACCACACGGCGTGCATCCTGCAGGGGCACAGTCTTACGAGCCACCTCGAGAGCCTCGTCAGTATCAGCCTCAACACGGGCAATCTGCGAGTCAGTCGACGGGGCGCTCATCATGTGACGCTCAGTCAGACGCACACAACCAATATTGACGCTGCGGGAAGCCTTCACACCCGACTCGTCACCGAGCACGAACTCAGTCGAACCGCCACCCAGGTCGAACACCAGGGTATCGCCATCACCGTAACCGACAGCGCGCACCGCACCCGCGAAGGACAGCGCGGCTTCCTCGTCCCCGCTAATGACCTCGGGCTCAATGCCCAGGATGTCGCGGATACCATCCACAAACACCTGACGGTTACCCGCATCGCGAGTCGCACTGGTCGCCACGAAACGCACCGAATCAGCGCCGTGCTCCTTCAGCAGCTGCGCATACTCACGCGCCGCAGCGAAGGTGCGGTCCAGCGCTCCTGCGCCAGCCAGCCGGTCGCGTCCACGCCCTGACCCAGACGCACAATGCGCATCTCACGCACCACGTCCTTCAGGACGGTCTTCTCGACCCCGTCCACCACCTCAGTAGTGGAATCGGCAATCAGCAGGCGAATAGAGTTCGTACCGCAGTCAATCGCTCCAACGCGCACGGTGGGTTCCTTTCAGGTCTTCAATACCAATCAGTGCCAAAAGGCAACGCGAGCGCCGTAGGCGAAAAATTTTCGCTTTTCGGCGCTCTTTCTTCTATCTATTATGCGCCCGCACCGTCCTTCAAGACGATGCGGGCGCACCAGAATCAATATTTAGGCTTCTTCACGCCACGCGGGGTCGCAGGAGCAGACCTCGGGGGTCCACCACTCGGCGATAGCGTCCAGGCCGCGGTCACCCATCGGGTTCACGCCGCGACCCACCGACAGAGTGTGGCCGATAACAGCGTGCAGGCACTTCACGCGGGTCGGCATACCGCCGGCAGAGATACCGTCAATCTCCGGGACCTCTTCGGTGCCGCTGATCAGGCGGATGCGCTCACGCTCAGCCAGGTAGTTCTCGTGTGCGGCAGCGTACTGTGCCGCCAAGTCGGCGTCCTCAGCCAGCGAGTCGGTCATCTCGTACATCAGGCCGCCCGCCTCCAGACGGGAAGCCGCAGCGGTAATCACCGGATGCGCCAGGTAGAAAACGGTCGGGAAGGGGGTGCCGTTGCTCAGGCGCGGCGCGGTAGCAGCCACGAGCGGGTTACCGCACACGCAGCGTGCCGGAATCTCAATCACGTCGCGGACCTTACGGCCCAGCTGCGCGGAGAGAACACGGATGTCCTGCTCGGTGGGGGTCAGGGTTTCAACAGTTACGCCGAAGCCGCCGGGGGTGCGTGCCTTCAGCTCTTCAATGGTGTTTTCGGTGCTCATAATCCTAAGTTTCTGGTACGAGGGGTCACCTCGTCCGCTTATGCCGGGTGCTTGCCAGGGCGGGGGTTCCTGCCGGTGGCTGGGGCTAGTTCTTCTCGAGAGAATTCCAAACCTTCGTGGTCCAGGCTTCCTCGGGGGCGTTCTTCGCGTTCGCAGAAGTACCGTCCGCCTTCGTGGAGTCCTCGGTAATGCCGGTGACCACGTAGGGGGTGTCGCCGGGGTTCACATAGTAGAGGCGGCTACGTGCCTGCTGACGAACGTAGTTGTCGTCGTTCCACCAGGTCTGTTCTGCCTTCAGCTGGGCATTCTCCTGCTGCAGCTGGGAAATGTGCGTGTTGATTCGCTTAATTTCCCGGTCCTGGTCAATGTAGGTGACCACCGGGTAAGCGGTACCGAGCGCAATCACGCCCACCACAACAGCGGTCAGGAAGCTACGACCGGAGAACATATGAGCCGCCACGGGGGCATCGTATCCGTCTTCTTCACGGCCCTGTTGGGCTGCGGCGCGGCGGCGGGCACGTTCCTCACGGCGAGCCTGCGCCTGACGTTCACGCTCAGGGTGACGCTCGCTCAAACCCACGCCGAAGAAAAGGGCACTAGCCTTTTTCATCAGGGAGGTGCGGGCTTCCTTTAGCGGCGCCACGCGGCGCATCGGAGGCGGTAGCGCCCTGAGCGGGTGCAGTGGAACTCGTAGAGTGCGACCGGGTCTGCTGGTTTGCTCGCTGGCTCATTGCTCTATCCCTCGTTCCATTCTGTACCGCTAAGCGCTTCCTTTATATTCTACCGGGTTTGTAGCACCACTTTTCTTCACGGGTGAGGCAGAATCTGAGGATTATAGAATCTGTCGTTGACGCAGAATATCGAGCAAATCCTGCGATTTTTCAGCATCAACTTTTCGGATGAACCACTTGCCTGACGCATCAATCTTCTCAAGGTCACCGCTATGTAGAAGAGCAGGGTTCTCGCGTTCAGGATCCCAATCAATGTAATGGTGGTAAACCTTGTTCTCTTCCTTCATAGTTCCAGGAACAAGCTGACCATCGGTATCCCAGTTGGTAGCATGTTCCTTCGCAGAAGAATTCAGGAGAGCAGTGGCACCCCAAATCTCATCAGAAACGTGGGTTTTCCGCAAGAACTTCTGCATAGCCTTGCCCTGATTGGAATCAAGGAATTTCACCATTGCCAGCGCTCCTTCACGAGAAACAACCCAAGAAGAAGAGCCACGGTAAAACTGCACCGGATACTTCATGCGAGGCCGACGAGAGTAGTATACGTCCCAAAGTTTCTGAACCAGGGCGTACACCTTATTGCCCAAACGCGCCTTCAAGTCATAGGAACGCGGGTACTTCAAAACAGTATAGAACTGCGTACCAGGTGCCATTGCGTAGAAGTTCATCCAGCATCGGTCACGGTTCTCTTCTCGGCCTAGGTACTCAATGTATTCAGTGAGCGGACGAGCCGGATAATCTTGGCCAGACAAGAAAATATAGTGATGAGCGTCGGGGTAGGTTTGCAGAGCCTCACGCAGCAGAACCTGCATAGCACGTGTCAGGGAATAACCTCCCCAGTTAACGTTAAACCGGCGGCTTACAAAATGAGCATCAGCAGTTTCAAATTCCTGCAAATTAGCTTTTTATCAATAAAAGCGACTGTTTCTCCACCCGAGTTTTTAATGATTCGGGTGAGTTCAAGAAATTGCTGAGGTCGCGAATGGGCGAGGATCATAAAACATACAGTCATGACAGTCCTTTAAGAAATTGAGTGGAAAGATCTGGGTGTCCTATCAAGGCATAAAAAATAAGGCCGCACCGCAACTACCAGTCATGAATCACATCACGAGATAGTCAGGTACGACCCGATTAGCCGAGCAGAGAGCACCAGTTAGCTCATAGGCTTAAGCCGTCAATTGACGCATTAAACCAGTTGAAAGTATGAAGCGTGAGTGAGTATATACCCAATATTATATGCCTCTGACAAGGAAAAACCGGGCCGACCCACAATACATAACGTGATGAATTACCTCACGATGTATTGGGATCGACCCGGCCTGTTCAGGGAAGTTCAGCAGAGCATCCCCTTATAAGCTTTCAAGCGTCATTATGCCTTGAAACGGGGGAATGCGGACTTGCCAGCGTAAACAGCTGCGTCGCCCAGCTCTTCCTCGATGCGCAGCAGCTGGTTGTACTTAGCAACGCGCTCGGAACGTGCGGGAGCACCGGTCTTGATCTGGCCAGCGTTGGTTGCAACAGCCAGGTCAGCGATGGTGACGTCCTCGGTCTCACCGGAACGGTGAGAAACCATGCAACGGTACTCGTGGCGCTGTGCCAGCTCCATTGCATCCAGGGTCTCGGTCAGCGAACCAATCTGGTTCACCTTCACGAGCAGAGCGTTAGCTGCGCCCTCTTCGATACCGCGAGCCAGACGCTCGGGGTTGGTCACGAACAGGTCGTCACCGACGATCTGGACCTTGTCACCGATCTGCTCGGTCAGGGTCTTGTAGCCCTCCCAGTCGTTCTCATCCAGGGGATCCTCAATGGAAACCAGGGGGTACTTTGCAACGAGGTCAGCGTAGTATGCGCTCATCTCAGCTGCGGACTTCTTCTGGCCCTCGAACTCGTATGCGCCGTCGTTGTAGAACTCGGAGGATGCAACGTCCAGTGCCAGTGCAACCTGCTCGCCCGGCTTGTAGCCAGCCTTCTCGATTGCCTCAACGATCAGGTCCAGTGCAGCTGCGTTGGACTCCAGGTTGGGTGCGAAACCACCCTCGTCGCCCAGGCCGGTTGCCAGGCCGCGGTCGTGCAGCACGGACTTCAGGGAGTGGTAAACCTCAACACCTGCGCGCAGAGCGTCAGAGTAGTTGTCGAAGCCGATGGGAGCAATCATGAACTCCTGGATGTCAACGTTGGAGTCTGCGTGAGAACCACCGTTGAGGATGTTCATCATGGGGACGGGCAGAACGTGAGCGTTCGGGCCGCCGAGGTACTTGTACAGGGGCAGGTCAGCGGACTCAGCAGCTGCCTTAGCAACAGCCAGGGAGACACCCAGGATTGCGTTTGCGCCCAGCTTGCCCTTGTTGTTGGTTGCATCCAGAGCAATCATGGCTGCGTCAACAGCGCGCTGGTCGGAAGCCTCAATGCCGATGACCTCTTCAGCGATTTCTTCGATAACAGACTTCACTGCGCCCAGAACACCCTTGCCCAGGTATACGGACTTGTCGCCATCGCGGCGCTCAACAGCTTCCCACTCACCGGTGGATGCGCCCGAGGGCACAGCTGCGCGTGCGAAAGCACCGTCTTCGAGCAGAACCTCAACCTCAACGGTCGGGTTGCCACGGGAATCCAGGATCTGGCGTGCGTGAACTGCGGTAATAACAGCCATGAATTGTTCTCCTTATGAGATGTCAAGGATGTGAACGGCTCACCCGGTAGTGGACAAGTCGCGTCCCCTAAATTCTAGCAAAACTCCCACACAAACACACTAGTTGCCACCGCTTTTTATTGCCTTAATGAAGGTCTAGATAACCCTTAGTCAGGCGCTACAAAGCGGAACAAGACCCACACTCCCCCACATTGTGAGGGTGTGGGTACTCGACCAAAGCACAACATGAGCCCAAATGCCGGGGCATGTGCCACGAGCATCCTCACGGTTGCCCAACACAACCCCAAACAAACAGAAGGCGCTTTGAAACCTTTCATTCCCTCAGAGAACAGATTTCAAAGCGTCTCACAGAAGAACTCAACCAGCGTTTCTAATAGCTCGGCTCATCATGCGTATGCTGAGCAATATAGCGACGAGTGTACGAACGCAGGGCACGCTCCCGGATCCAAACCATTACGCTGTGCGCGGCTCACCAACGCAAAGAGCAGCTCGCCGAATTCCTCTTCAGTGTGCATATAGCGCAGGTCGTCCTCCATGCTCGTGGGCTCCGGCGGCAGAATAATACCCGCCTTACGTGCCTTCACAGCAGTCTTCTCAGCCATAGCGAGCGCCGGCAGATGCGGTGGAATACCATCCAGCGCGCCACGGTCGCTCTTCTCCTTCTTCTTCAACGCATCCCACGCCGCCTGCTGCTCAGCCGCGGTGCGAGGCGCCTCCGAAGAGCCCTCAGACTCAGCCGCAAACACATCGGGGTGGCGCGAACGAAGCTTCTGCACAAGGCCCTCAACCACCTGCACGATGTCGAAGCCCTGCGGGTTTGCCGCAGCAATATCAGAGTGGAACACCACCTGTAGCAGCACGTCGCCCAGCTCCTCACGCAGCAGCGGCATATTCGGCTCGCCGCCGGTTTCTACCGCCTCGACAACCTCGTAGGCTTCCTCCACCAGGTAGCGGATTAGGGAGGCGTGAGTCTGCTCAGCATCCCACGGGCAACCGCCCGGTGCGCGCAGCAGCGCCATGGTTTCCACCAGGGTGCCGAAGGCTTCAGCCGCGCGGGCGGCAGTGTCCTGAACGTTCTGCGCCGCAGAAGCCTCAGGAGTATTAGGGGTATCAGTCATAACAATCTTCCTCATCGAAAAAATGACAAACATAGCGCGCCGCGCCGACCCCCACACGGGGAGCCGGCGCGGCGCACCTTACAAGGTTTTAGAGGTTCCAGTGCGAAAGCGCGCTCGTCATATGAGCCGGGATCTTCGAACCCAGACGCGGGAACATGCGCAGCTCCTCAACATAACGCTCAGCATCCAGCGGACGCGGGTAGGTGACAAACGCCTGCTCATTCGCATAATCGAATGCCGCCTGAACCGGCACGCCCGGGGTGAAGGTCAGGCTCATAGCCAGCGGCGAGCCCTCACCCTCGCTGTACGAGTCGGTCTTCAGCGCCGGAATGTCCAGCAGGGTTTCGGGAATCAGCTCGAAGGTACGGACCTGCTCCCAGAAGCCGTTGCGGCGCACGTGGGTCAGGGCGTCGTAGTAGGAGCCGAGGGCACGTACACGAATCAGCACGGTGGTGGCATCCTTTGCGGTGCCGTTCTCGCCGAAGAGGTGCTCGACAACCGGCGCCAGACGCTGAGCGACCTGAGCCTCGGTCAGAACCAGGTTGCCGGCTGCCAGCTGAGTCTCCGAGGGAACCAGCGGGCTCTGCACCGCGGCGGAGGGGGTGTCCGGCTCAGCCACGATGGTGGGTAGCTGGTTGAGCTCGCTCAGCGCGGATGCCGAGATGCTGGAGGAGATACCTGCCGGGGTGCTCTCCGGCAGGGCAACCAGGGGTGGTCGCCTCGAGGCGGGTGCCGCCTCTGCTACCTCTGCTGCCGGTGCTGCCGGGGCAGTCTGAGCGGTAGCCTCGGAGGCGGGTGCAACCGCTACGGGAGCCTCAGCAATCTTAGCCGCGAGGGTACCTCAACGGTCTTGAGCTCAGCGGGCCTTCTCAGCGGGCTCTTCCTGAGCGCCGGTAGCCTTCGCCTCAGATGCCTTTGCCTCGGTAGCCTTCGTAGCGGCGCCGGCAGTGCCCACTGCGGCAGCTGCGGCAAGAGCACCAGCCAGGCCGGGAGCCACAGACGCGCTCTCAGCGGCAGGCTCAACGTCTACGAGGGCAGGTTCCTCGGCGGGCGCTTCAGCGGAAGCAGCGGAGGTTTCCTTCTCGGGCAGCAGTTCAGAGTCATCCAAGAACGCGGGCAGGGCGGGCTCTTCGGAGCTCTCTGCGATCGGCTCATCTGCAGCTTCTTCAACGGGCTGGGTGCGGTCCAGGGTGAAGGACTCAGCAACCACGGGAGCGGCAGCCTTCTGCTCCTCGGCAGCCAAAACTTCCTCAGCCGAAACTTCCTCAGCGGGTGCTTCCTCAGCAACTGCGGGGGCTGTTGCTTCCTCAGCGTCCAGCTTCTTCTGAGCGTTGGCGACAATGGTGGCCAGGGCGGCTTCCATGTCTTCGCCGGGCTCTACAGAGTCCTCGGCAGATGCCTCGACTACCTCAGCGGCAGATTCTTCGGCATGCTCGGTTTCGGGCTCTACGGTAGCCGCACCGAAGACCGGGTCGTTCTCGTAATCGTGCTCGAACTCAGCTTCAACCGGCGCAAACTCAGCCTGGGCAGGCTGGGCGGCAGGCTGGGCAGAAGCTTCAACAGCCTCCTCTACGTCTTCCTTCTCCTGCGCAGAAGCGGCAGAACCAGCCACAGCAGTACCGGCAGCGGCAAGACCTGCAGCAGTCAGCAGACCCGCGGAGGCACCCTCTTCAGCAGTCTCAACTACAGGCTCTTCAGCAGCTTCGGCAGCTGCCTCAGCCTCGTTCGCAGCCTGCTTCTCAGCGAGTTCAGCCTCCAGCTCACGCTCGATAGCCTCACGTTCAGCCTCAACCGGGTCAACACTCTGAACAGCAGCTTCCTGAGGCTCATCCTGCGAGGTAGCCTCAGCGGCCTCAGCGGTCGCAACGGGCTTAGCCTCAACAGCGGCACCTTCCAGCAGGAAGCTCTCGCTAATAGTCTGACCATCCACAGCACCCAGGTACGATGCGTGAACCTCCAGGCCATCACCCAGGCGCGGCTTCAAAGAGACAGCCGCACGGTTCCAGGTTGCGCCGACCTGCTGAGCCTCGGTGTACAGTGCCGCAACGGGTGCAAACCAGTCAACACCGGGCACGACAATGCCGGTTTCAACCTCACGGCCGCGGTGCAGCAGACGGTAGTGCATATCCTCATCAACCTGGCGCAGTTCCAGGCTCATGGTGCCCGAACCGCGGGTGCGCATAAGCTCCGCAAGGCCGTGGAGAGCACGCTGCTCGGGGAGCGCGGGCAGGGTTGCCGCGCCCTCAACGGGCTCGCTCAGGATGATGGATTCGGCAACCAGTTCAGCTTCGTCTTCGCTGAGCTTCTGCTCAGTTTCCTTCAACTCAGCAACGGGCTCCTCAGCGGAGTCATCACGAGCAGCAGACTCGTGCTTCTCTGCTTCCTTCTTATCGATGCCCTCTGCGGTCAGCGCGACGCTCTGAGAGGTACCCTTTTCGGTCTTCTCCTCAGCCTTTTCAGCCTTTTCGGTCTTTGCGGTAGAGGCAACGGCAGCTGCAGCAACTACGGGGGCAGCAACAGCGGAGGCGTCAAAGATCAGCTCTGCGGTGTTCTCTTCTTCAGCGTCGAAGTCCTTAGCCGCGGGCGCTTCAGAGACGGACACGTCATGCTTCTCCTCAACGGATACGGCGGAGAGCAGCTCGGTCTCATCAGAGACCGCGTTTTCTTCCTCAGTAAGTTCAGATGCCAGCAGCTCAGGCGCCTCAACGACAGCCTCAATCGGCTCTTCCTCAGTAGCGGTAGCAGGCTCTACAACTTCTTCTTCACCTGCGGTGAGGTCAACGGTCTCCTCGGATTCGAAGTCTTCAGCAGTCTCAGCAACAGTTGCGGATACCTCAGACACATCGGTGTCCTCAACAGATTCAGTAGCTTCAGCGGGCTCAGGTGCCTCAGTAGTTGCCTTGTCAGCAGCAGTTTCCTCAGCGATCGCCTCATCGGAAGCAACCTCTACAAAGGTCTCCTCTTCGCTGTCCAAGGTGATGCCCAGGCGTGCCGCGTAGGCTGCCGCCAGATCGTCCAGACCGGCGTTCTGCGCCTCGGTCACGGCGGCATGGGTGCGGGCTGCCTTCATATCTTCAACGGTATGAATTTCCTCAGCTTCAGATGCAGAATGAGCGTTCTCAGACTTGTTCTCGGAAGCTTCTACAACAGCCTCGGCAACCTCAAGCTCTTCGCGGCCCTCTGCCTCGTCTGCAGTATCTGCATCGGCCTCAGCATCCTCAGCGGCAGTATCTTCGGTGTTCTGGGCACGCAGAGCACGCAGGTGCTCCTCAAACTGGGAACGTGCATCCTCTGCAGCGTCCTTAGGCTCCTGCACCTCGACAGATGCATCCTCATCTGCAGACTCTTCGTCATCGCGCAGGAACGCGGGGGTAGCGGGCTGAGCAGCCTCAGCAACCGGGGCGTCATCTTCTTCAACGTCCTGGGCCTGAGCTACCTGCTCGGCCTCAACAGGCTCCTCAGATTCCTGGGGGAAAGCACCAAGCGCAGCCAGCAGGCTACGACGCTCCTGCTCCTCCGCCTGATCCTCAGTCAGCTCATCAGTAGCGGAAGATTCTTCAACCTTCTCATCGCCGTGCAGAAGGGCACGCTTGAGATCCTCAACAGCGCGGTGCTCTTCATTCTGCTCTTCATCGTGGTTCTGCTGGCGTGCGCTTTCAGACTTCACGAAGCGGCGCAGGGAGTCCTCCCACTGCTGCTGTTCCATAATCTTCTGGCTCAGTCGCGCGTTCTTGGGAGCGTCTTCGCTTACCTGTTCCTTCTGGACCTTAGCAGTTTCGGCGCTCTGTTCTTCGCGCGACTGTTCATCCAACTTCTTCTTGCCGATTCCAAAGAAGCTCATTGGGTGTCCTCCTCCGGCGTGCGCCGTGTGATGATGCGCCACCTCCTTCATCCCCGCAGGTGTGTGGGCACGGGGTCGGAAACATGACGCAAATGTCCTCATAATCCTTTTAATTCTATCGCGTGCATAGAGTTTCACCCCGCTACTCGGTGAGAGGTAACGGGGTGAAACTTCTACACTTTTCAAGGCTTAATGCGGCTATAGAGTCGCGCCTTCAAGACTGCAGAATAAGCTTTCGAAAAGCTCTTTAGCGTGCCTCATCGCGAATGGGGTTTGCAGCCTTCGCCGCCTTCGCCAGCTCAAAACGGACGGCGCGTAGCGCGGTTGCCGCCATAACACGCACACCAATACCGATCGCCTGCTCGCTCGGGGCGTAATCACCCTGATGCAAATCGTAGGTGGGATCGCCGGGGGCGCGGGTACCCAGACGGAACATGGAGCCGGGAACTTCCTGTAGCATCCAGGCGAAGTCTTCTCCGCCCATGGACTGTTCAACCAGCACAATCGAGTCTTCGCCCAGCTCGGCGCGAGCCGCGTTCTCCAGCATGGTGGTTTCCAGGTCGGTGTTCACGACCGGCGGCACACCGCGGATGTGCTCCACGCGCGCGGTCACGCCGAAGGGTACGGCGACCTGCTCAATCACTTCGTCCAGCATGTTGCCCTGCCTGACGCCATACCTCAACGTCCAGGCAACGCATGGTGCCCGCCAGGTAGCCCTCGGCGGGGATAGCGTTGGGAGCAACACCGGCACTGACCTGACCCCAGGCAACCAGCACGCCCGAACGTACGTCAGTGCGGCGGGTCAGCACGGCGGGAACCTGCACAGCAATCTGGCTCATCGCGTAGATGAGGGTCTTCGGTCAGGTGCGGGCGAGAAGTGTAGTCGCCGTGACCGCTCAGGTGAATCTTGATGGTGTCGGATGCGCTAGTAATCGCACCGATACGGGTACCAATCTGGTCCCAGGTCCACCTTCGGGTCGCAGTGCAGGGGCAAAGGCACGCGGAATGTCCTTGAGCAGACCCTGAGCAATCATCTGCACGGCGCCACCGGGAAGCTGCTCCTCAGCGGGCTGGAAGAGAATACGGACGCTACGGTCAGCGAGGGTCTTCTCGTTCAGCTCGTGCAGTGCCAGAGCCACGCCGAGCATAACGGTCTGGTGAATATCGTGGCCGCAGGCGTGCATCACGCCGGGTACGGTGGAGGCGTAGGGCAGACCGGTCTGCTCAACAATGGGCAGAGCATCAATATCGGCGCGCAGAGCCACGGCGAAGAGTACTTCCGATATCGACGTAGCGAGCCGGTGCCTTCGCAGGCGACGGGGTTCATGCCGGCTTCTCGCAGTCGGTTCATGAGGCGCTCAGTGGTTGCGATTTCGCGGAAGGAAAGTTCCGGGTTGGCGTGCACTTCGCGGCGGAACTGCACGAGGGTACCCATCGTGCGCTCCACCCAGTCGTCGAAGACGGGGGTGGACAAATCGTAGCGAGAATTAGCGAAAACCATACACAGTAGAATAACGCCGCCCGCCGGGGTTTACCTACCCGCTGTCCCTTTCTGACAGCACTCGAGAATATCTATGACTTTATGACAGATTGTGAAGAATACTCCCACCCGCCGAAGCCCCGAAAATGCTCTGCCCCACGATTTTGTTGCCGGCCTTTTTTGTTAAACGACTCAAGCCGCCACCCGGTGTGGGTGACGGCTTGAATCGTCAATGCTGTATCAGCTGATACCGCGTACTCAGATTAGAGCGAGCGGCTCAGGATTGCCTGCTTCACCTCGGCAATAGCCTTGGTAATCTGGATGCCACGGGGGCAAGCCTCGGTGCAGTTGAAGGTGGTACGGCAACGCCATACGCCTTCCTTGTCGTTGAGGATCTCCAGACGCAGGTCGCCTGCGTCATCGCGCGAGTCGAAGATGAAGCGGTGTGCGTTCACGATAGCGGAGGGGCCGAAGTACTGACCGTCGGTCCAGAAGACCGGGCAGGACGAGGTACATGCTGCGCAGAGGATGCACTTGGTGGTGTCATCGAAACGTGCACGGTCCTCAATGGTCTGCAGGCGCTCACGCTCAGGCTCGTTCGAGTCGTTGATGAAGAACGGCATAATCTCGCGGTATGCCTGGAAGAAGGGCTCCATGTCAACGATGAGGTCCTTTTCGCAGGGCAGACCCTTGATGGGCTCAACGGTAATCGGCTTGGGTCAGGTCAAGGTCCTTCAGCAGGGTCTTGCAAGCCAGGCGGTTACGGCCGTTGATGCGCATTGCGTCCGAGCCGCAGATGCCGTGTGCACAGGAGCGGCGGAAGGAGACGGAGCCGTCTACTTCCCACTTGATCTTGTGTAGAGCATCCAGCACGCGGTCGGTGCGGTACATGGTCAGCGGAATTCATCCCAGTACGCCTCGGAGGAAACTTCCGGGTTGTAGCGACGAATCTTGATGACCACATCGTAGGTGGGGATGGAGTCGGGTCGCCGCCGGTCATACCCTCAAACAGCTTGACGGATTCCGGTTCGGGGAGTTCGTTTTCAGCCATTTTAGTACTTACGCTCCTTCGGCTCGTAGCGGGTGTAGACAACGGGCTTGGTTTCGAATCGCAGACCCTTGACACCCTCAAACTCGGATTCGGGGTCGAGGTAGACCATCGAGTGCTTCATGAAGTTAACGTCGTCACGCTTGGGGAAGTCCTCGCGGTAGTGACCACCACGGGATTCCTTACGGTGCAGTGCACCAACGGACATGACCTTTGCCAGCTCAATCAGGAAGCCGAGCTCAACAGCCTCGAGCAGGTCGAGGTTGAAGCGCTTGCCCTTGTCCTGGATGGCGATGTTCTTGTAGCGCTCTTCCAGTTCAGCAATAGTTGCCAGTGCTTTGCGCGGATGGTCTCGTCGGTACGGAACACCTGCATGTCAGCTTCCATAGCCTTCTGCAGGTCTGCGCGGATAGCGCCGACCTTCTCGGTGCCCTTACCTTCGAGGATGCCGTTGAGCATGTTGAGAACGCGATCTGCTGCGTCGTCCGGAACCGGTACAAACTCAGCGGATGCTGCGTACTCTGCTGCCTTGCGGCCTGCACGCTTACCGAACACGTTGATGTCCAGCAGGGAGTTGGTGCCCAGACGGTTTGCACCGTGGACGGACACGCAAGCAACCTCACCAGCTGCGTAGAGGCCGGGGATGGTCTCCTTGCTGTTGTGGTAGACCTCGGTCTCGTTGTTGGTGGGGATACCGCCCATTGCGTAGTGCGCGGTGGGGAACACCGGGATGGGCTGGTGGTGCGGTTCCACTGCCAGGTAGGTACGAGCGAACTCGGTAATGTCCGGCGAGCTTCTCGTCGATGTGGGAGGGCTCCAGGTGGGTCAGGTCCAGCAGCACGTAGTCCTTGTGGGGACCGCAACCGCGGCCTTCGCGCACCTCGTTTGCCATTGCACGTGCCACGATATCGCGGGGTGCGAGGGTCCCTAATGGTGGGTGCGTAGCGCTCCATGAAGCGCTCACCGTCAGCATTACGGAGAATACCGCCTTCACCACGAGCACCCTCGGTGACGAGAATGCCCAGTACCAGCCAGGTAGGTCGGGTGGAACTGAACGAATTCCATGTCCTCCAGGGGCAGTACTGCACGCAGTGCGATAGCCATGCCGTCACCGGTGAGGGTGTGTGCGTTGGAGGTGGTCTTGAAAATCTTGCCACAGCCGCCGGATGCGAAGATCACGGACTTAGCCTGGAAGACGTGGACCTCGCCGGTTGCCAGGTCGTAGGAGACGACGCCGGCGGGGCGGGGCTTACCCTCTTCGTCCTTGACCAGAATCAGGTCGAGAACGTAGAACTCGTTGTAGAACTCCACATTGTGACGAACGCAGTTCTGGTAGAGGGTCTGCAGAATCATGTGGCCGGTACGGTCAGCTGCGTAGCATGCGCGGCGCACAGCAGCCTTACCGTGGTCACGGGTGTGACCGCCGAAGCGGCGCTGGTCAATGCGGTACTTCGGGGGTTCGGTTGAAGGGAAGACCCATCTTTTCCAGGTCGAGCACAGCGTCAATAGCTTCCTTAGCCATGATTTCTGCTGCGTCCTGGTCGACCAGGTAGTCGCCACCCTTGACGGTGTCAAAGGTGTGCCACTCCCAGTTGTCCTCTTCAACGTTAGCCAGAGCGGCGCACATGCCACCCTGTGCCGCACCGGTATGGGAGCGGGTGGGGTATAGCTTGGTCAGTACCGCGGTGCGAACTCGCTGGCCGGCCTCAATGGCGGCACGCATACCTGCGCCACCGGCACCGACGATCACTACATCGTACTTATGTACCTGCATGATGTTCTTTCTGTGTTTTAGATGTTTTCGTTTGTCTCGGATACGTCGCCGTTAGCGTGCCGAGCAGAAGCTGGGGAGCAGTTCAGCCGCTGCGCCGGAGGGGCAGGGGTCGAACGCGAAGATGGTGAGGGTACCAACCAGCAGGACGAATGCGCATGCTGCGAAGAGGATCACCTTCAGCCAAACGCGCAGGCGGTCCTTCTCTGCGTAGTCATCGATGATGACGCGGATGCCGTTAGCACCGTGCAGCATAGCCAGCCAGAGCAGCAGCAGATCCCAGACCTGCCAGAAGGGGTTCGCCCACTTGCCGCCCACGAAGCCGAAGTCGATGGCGTGGATGCCGTCGCCGACCATGAGGTTGGAGAACAGGTGGCCGAAAATCAGCACGACGAGTACGACGCCGGACAGGCGCATACCCAGCCAAGCGAACATCTCAAAGTTGTTGCGCTTGGAGGAGGAGCGGTTGTACTTCACACCGTCGATGCGGTTGTCACGCAGACGGGGTACATAGGTGCGGGGCTTAAGCGGAGTAGCCATAGTTTAGTGACCTCCCATGTGCGAGAAAACGATCGGCAGGTGACGCGCTGCGAAGCCCGCAACGGTAATTGCCCAGAGGAAAAGCACAACCCAGAGAATCTTGATGTGCGTGTAGGTTGCCTTCTGGCTGATTTCGACGTTGCCGTCCTTGTTCTTCGCCTGAATGTGCTCCACGTGCGAGTTGGTTGCCTTACCCCAGAAGTCAATGAGGATAATGCGAATACCGTTGAACGCGTGGTAGACGATGGCGGCGACAAGCGCGGTCTCACCCAGGCCCATGATGGGGTTCTTGTACAGGCTCAGTACACCGTTGTAGGCCTCCGGGGAGATACGCACGACGGCAGTATCTAGGATGTGTACAAGAAGGAAGAAGAAAATCGCGATACCGGTAATGCGATGAGCAACCCAGGACCACATGCCCCAGCGGCCGCGGTAGAGGGTTCCTTTAGAACCATTCAACACTGAATAACCTCCTGCTGCGACGGCGAGCTTCCGGGTTCTGATGGGTCATTGTGATCCTCAGCTTCCGGGCATGACTGTGTGCTCACCGACTGCTTTTGTTCGTCTGTTACTTCCAAGATATCAGGTAAATTCACAGCTTACTGACACCCTGTTTAGGGTTTTTTTACAGGTTCCAAAAGCGAATTAGAGCATGTTTTTATTACCATATCGCCTACTTCCCTGTGTTTGTGCGGGACTTACCTTAACCTAACCTCAAACATCGCCTAAATGAGAGCCGCCTGACACTTTTTTGTTAAAACCTAAAAGAATTCGATATATGACAAATTCACCCGCTATTCTTGAAGCGATGAATACTGCACTCACTCGATTCCGCCCGCTTATTCCTGCCGGCGGTGTTGGCTCGCGTTTGTGGCCCCTATCCCGCGCGCACGCCCCGAAATTCCTACTCGACCTCACCTCGTCGGGCAATTCCCTGTTGCGTGACACCTACGACCGTCTCATCGATCTCAGCAACGGTTCCGTCATGGTAGTTACCGGCACTTCGCACGCCAATGCGGTTACCCAGCAGATTCCTGAACTGCGTGCCGCTGACCTGGTACTGGAGCCCTCCCCCAAGGATTCGGCTGCAGCTATCGGCCTGGCTTGCGCTATCATCCACCGCCGCGAACCGGACGCCATCATCGGCTCCTTCGCAGCTGACCACGTGATCAGCCCGGTGGACGAGTTCCACCGTGTGGTGACCGAAGCTGTCATCACCGCGGCAACCGGCAAGATTGTCACCATCGGCATTACTCCCACCGAGCCCTCCAGCGCGTTTGGCTACATTCACGCCAGCGAGTCCCTGGGCATCGAAGGCGCTCCCAATGCTCACGCCGTGGACACCTTCGTGGAAAAGCCGGACACCGCTACCGCACAGAAGTACCTGGATTCCGGTGAGTACACCTGGAACGCAGGCATGTTCGTGGCGCCGGCAGCCCTGATGCTCAAGCACCTCGAGGCGAACGAGCCCGAGCTATACGCAGGCATTATGGAGATCGCTAATGCTTGGGACACCCCCGAGCGTGAGGCTGTTATGGACCGCGTGTGGGAGACCCTGCCGAAGACCGCTATCGACTACGCTGTGGCTGAGCCCGCAGCGGCAGCAGGTGACGTCGCAATGGTTCCCGGCTCCTTCAGCTGGGACGACGTTGGAGACTTCGACGCCGTGGCGCGCCTGAACACCGAGAAGAGCGGCGAAGAGCTGACCATTCTCGGCGAGAAGGATAACGTGATTAACCACGGTTGCTCCGGCATCGTTGTTGCAAACACCGAGCGTAAGATCTCCATCATTGGTCTCGACGACATCGTTGTGGTGGATACCCCCGATGCCCTGTTGGTCGCACCGCGCTCCAAGGCACAGGCCGTCAAGGATGCTGTGGGCGAGGTCAAGGCACGAGGCCTGAACAACCTCCTCTAAATTCTGGCCCTGAGCAGGTACATGAGCCTTACTCGAGCAAAAGATACCTCTAGAAACCGGCTCTCTTCTTTTCGGAAGGGAGTCGGTTTTCTTAGGCCCTAATGGGTCATTTTGCGGGTAGATTCAAGGCTTTCACCTAGTGGGGCGCGGAAGGATGCTCCCTGCGGCTGGGCGGGGGTCGGAATGCCTTACGCACCCGGCGTGGGCTGCGCTTCCAGACTCTGATACGAGCCAAGGATCAACCGCTATAGAGAACCATTCTCATGTTACTCTTGGTGCATGCACATGACCCGTAAGTTTTTCCTCACCCGCGCCGGCGCACTCGGCGCAGTAGCCGCACTCGCCCTGACCGCATGCGGCTCCCAGACCACCCAGACCGGCCAGAATACGCAGACCAGCCCCAGCGCCTCCACCTCCGCGAGCGCAACCCCCGCCCCCATCACCGAAGGCAAGGGCGCGGCAAGTCGCGTCGCCATCACCTACGACGGTGGCGTGCTCGTCTATGATGCCAAGGACATGAAGCTGCTCGCAGACATCCCCAAGGAAGGCTTCCTGCGCCTCTCCGACGCTGGCGATAACCGCCACCTCGTCGTTGCAGACGGCAACAGCTACACCTTCCTGGACACCGGCGTATGGTCCGTAGCGCACGGCGACCACTCGCACTACTACACCACTTCCCCGTCGCTGTCTTCGCTGTCTCTGGCGGCTGACCACACCGGTCACGTCATCAAGGACAACGGCAAGGTCGCGGCATTCGCTGACGGCACCGGCTCCTTCGCCGTGTACGATCCGGCGAAGCTGACCCATGACAAGCGCACCGCCTCCTCCCTGGAGACCACCACCGTCACCCTGCCGAAGCCGCACCACGGCTTCGCAATCCCGCTGCCCAACGACCAGTACCTGGTAGCGGTCGGCGACTCGAAGACCCGCACCGGCGCCGCTGTTGTGGATGCTCAGGGCAAGACCGTCACCGAGAGCCCCGCCTGCCCCGGCGTTCACGGTGAAGCTATCGCCAAGGACGGCGCGTTCTCCATCGGCTGCACCGACGGCGCGCTGATCTACAAGGACGGCAAATTCACCAAGATCACCAATCCCGAGGACCCGTACTCGCGTTCCGGTAACCAGGCTGGCAAGGCTGACTCCCAGTACGTTCTGGCGGACTACAAGACCGACAAGGACGCTAAGCTGGAGCGCCCCGAGAAGTTCTCCATTATCGACACCGTTGCGGCAACCCGCACCGTCTACTCCCTGCCTTCTGGCGTGAGCTACACCTTCCGTTCGCTGGCTCGCGGCCCCCAGGGTGAGGCGCTACTGCTGACCACCGACGGTAAGCTGCGCGTCTTCGATCCGGCGACCGGTGCCGAGCTCGGCTCCGTACAGCTCATGGAGGCGTGGACCGAGTCTGAGACGTGGCAGGACGAGCGTCCGGCACTGTGGGTGGACGGTAAGACCGCCTACGTGACCGACCCGGCGACCAAGAAGCTCATTGCGGTATCTCTGTCGAACCCGGCAGCGCCGAAGGAGCTGATGAGCGTGGAGCTTCCGAAGACCCCGAACGAGATTCTGGGTGTCTCTTCCTCGAACGCTGCACCGGTTGAGGCTGAGGCACACGGCGCTGCTTCCTCCTCGGCTTCCGCTGATGCGCACGAGTCTGGCGAGGCTCACGAGGGCCACTCCCACTAGGGATCTCACGCTGAGATAAACCTAGTGAAAGCATAAAGAGAGATGCGACCGATAACCTATCGGTCGCATCTCTCTTTATGTTTTCCAGGTTGATACGCCTGCTCCTAACGCAACGGCAGAACCGTCATCTCTTCCCAGTCCTGCCCGTCATAGGAGTAGCAGTGTAGGTGATCCACGGTGAAGGTGCGCTGCTCGGCGGGCAGAGCATCAAACACCTCACGGGCGTTCGCCACCTGCTCTTCCGTGAGCCCGTGACCCAGGGTCACGTGCGGCACATAGGGGAAGGACGCCGCGCCGGCACCGAATAGCTCAACCAGCTTCTGGTGAATCTGCTCGAACTCGGCCCTACCCGCCTCCAGGTTCAGGTACTCCACCTCGGTGACCGGGCGGAAGGAGTGTACCGAACCCCAGCGCGCCTCAAAACGCGGCGTGTCCAGCGCCTCGCGGAGCTGCGGGGAGTGCACCTCAGCCATTAGAGACTCGTTCAGCTCCGTCAGGTACACGGTCACGTGGGTGCTGATAGGCGCCACCGCACCACCGGCTACCGCGCGCTTCCACTCTTCCAGGCGCTGAACATTCTCACCGCTCACGTGCGCAATAACGCTCAGGTAGCGGCGACCGGGTTTCAGGGTCGGGGATACAGGAGCCGTCGTGGGGCTCGAAGAGTTCTCTTGTGCTGTCATCTCAATCGTGCAGGTAATGCGGCGTCTCAGCCGGACTGGCTGAACAGCGCGCTAGATTGCGGCGGCAGGCAGGAAGCCAACCTTCTTGTACACGTTCTCAATGGTGACGGTAGCGATCTCGCGGGCAGCGGATGCGCCCACAGCCAGCAGGCGGTCCAGCTCGGCGGGGTCGTCCATCAGCTCGAGGGTACGCTCACGCACCGGGGTGAGGCGCTCCACCACAATATCGGCAAGGTCGACCTTCAGGTGGCCGTACATCTTGCCCTCGTAGCGTGCCACGATCTCGTCGATGCTCTCGCCGGTCATTGCCGAGTAGATGGAGAGCAGGTTGGAGACGCCGGGCTTAGCCTCGCGGTCGTGAGGCGATGACGGAGCCGTCATCGGTCACGGCGGACTTAATCTTCTTCTGGGTTGTCTTGGGGGTGTCCAGAAGCTTTAATCAGTCCTTGTCGGTGGCTGCAGACTTGGACATCTTCGAGGTCGGGTCCTGCAGGTCGTAAATCTTAGCGGTTTCCTTCAGAATCACCGGCTCGGGCACCACGAAGGTCTCACCGAAACGGGAGTTGAAACGCTGAGCCAGGTTACGGGTCAGCTCCAGGTGCTGACGCTGGTCCTCGCCCACGGGCACGCCGTCCACCTGGTAGAGCAGGATGTCGGCAGCCATCAGAATCGGGTAGGTGAACAGACCCACGGAGGCGTTCTCGGCACCCTGCTTCTGGGACTTGTCCTTGAACTGGGTCATACGGGACGCCTCACCGAAGCCGGTGAAGCAGTTCAGAATCCACGCCAGCTGGGCGTGCTCGGGCACGTGCGACTGCACGAACAGCGGGGTGCGGGTCGGGTCGATACCGGAGGCGATGTACTGCGCCGCGGTCAGGCGGGTACGCTCACGCAGCTCCTCGGGGTTCTGAGGAACGGTGATGGCGTGCATATCCGGGATAAAGAACAGGCATTCGTTATTCGGGTCGTCCTGCAACGCCACCCAGTTGTTCACAGCACCAATGTAGTTACCCAGGTGCATCGAATCAGCCGACGGCTGCGCACCCGAGTAGATACGCGCCTTCTGCTGAGAGGCGTTAGGGATGAGGGACTTATCCTGCTTCTTTCGTCTGCCATAGTTATTTCCTGTGCAGTTCTTCCTGTGCGGTGCTGCGGACGGTGCAGCACATCTTCAAAAACTTATCTGTAGGTGGGTCCGCGTCTTACTCACCGATGCGGTAGTCAACCACGAGCGGCGCGTGATCGCTGAAACGCTCATCGTAGCTTGCCGCGCGGTCCACGACCGCCTCCACGGCGCTTTCGGCGAGCGCCGGGGTCGCCATGTGGTAGTCGATACGCCAGCCTGCGTCATTATCGAACGCCTTACCGCGGTAAGACCACCAGGTGTAGGGGCCGGGCACCTGACCCGCCAGCTCACGAGCCACATCGCGGTAGCCGATATCGCCGAAGAAGCGGTCAAAGTAGGCACGTTCCTCCGGCAGGAAGCCGGCACGCTTCTGGTTAGCCTTCCAGTTCTTAATGTCCAGCTCGGTGTGGCCCACGTTCAAATCGCCCACGATGAGCACGTGGTCCGAATGCTTTGCCAGTTCAGGCATGCGCACCAGCATGCGCTCCAGGAAGCGGTACTTATCGTCCTGCTTCTGGGTGCCGACCTCACCGGAGTGAACGTAGGCGCTGACCACGGTCAGGGTCTTACCGTTGGGCAGAACGTAGTCCGCCTCAACCCAGCGGCCCGAATCGTCAAAGTACTCTTCGCCAATATTCGAGCGGGTCGCTACCGGCTGGTTCTCCAGGACTTCACCGGCTGAGTTCGGGGTGCGTCGGGTCGCCACCAGCACACCGGCGCGGCCCTTCGCTGCCGCCTCCGCGTGCAGAATATGCCACTGGGATTCGTCCAGCAGCTCACGCACGATAGCGTCGGGGGCGCGCACCTCCTGCAGGCAGAGAATGTCGATGTCACGGCTCGCCAACCACGCCGCCATATCCTTCTTATAGGCGGCGCGGATACCGTTCACATTCACGCTCGCCACGCGAAGCAGACCGCTCGGGCGCGGTGCAGGGGTGTTAGAAAAATGCATAGTCTTAATTATGCCAGTTTGAGGGAAGAGAAATTTTCACTCGTGCGCGTTTTTTCTCTGGCTGAACGGTAAACTATTGGGTGATGAATTCACACTCCTCACATACCACCGACCACGGTGCCCCCTCACATTCTGCGGGCACCACCGCATCCGAAAGTACCGCTCACAACGCTGAGAGCCGCTACGAGCTACCCCCGATTCCCGGCCCGAAGTACGAGCAGGTCATCCACTACATTGAGCAGCGCTACATTATTCCCGGCAAGCCCGGCGATAAGCTGCCCACCGAACGCATGATTCAGCAGAACTTTGGGGTGAGCCGCCAGACGGTTCGTAGCGCCCTGAAGGTTCTGATTGAACGCGGCCTGCTCTACAACGTGCAGGGCTCCGGCACCTACGTTGCCGAGCGCACCGACGCCACCTACATTCCGCGCGTGGACACCTTCGTTGACGATATGCGCCGCCGCGGTTTTGAGGGGTCCACCCGCATGATTGCGACCCGCTGGGTGGACGCCACCGAAGAGATCTCCACCCACCTATCCGTGCCGGTGGGTGAGCAGGTGCTGTTCGTGCGTCGTCTGCGTCTTGCCAACCACGAAGTCATCGGCTTTGAGCGTTCCTACTTTGTCAAGGCCGCCGCAAGCAGCATCCTGGACGCCATGATGGCGGAGATGTCCGGTGCGATGAGCTCGCTAGACCAGCTTGCCGACACCCCCAACGCGATTAAGCACGCCCGCGTACGCACCAGCGCGGCGCTCTTCACCGACGCCGACGCCGAGGCGTTCAACCACCAGGTTCCCGTGGGCGAGGCGGCGTTCAAGGTCTGCGCGACCGGCTACACCGAAGAAGGTAGCCCCGTAGAGTACGCAGAGACCCTGTACCTTGCCGATGCCTACTTCTACGAGATGATTCTCTAGCATCTGCCTTTTCTTGTGATGACAGTGTGAAGGGCGGTGCCCCGGTAGATTGTTCTACCGGGGCACCGCCCTTTTGAGTTATCAGCCCTGAAATGTTGCGAGCCTTACGCCGCCTGACGCTCCGCAGTCTCAACCACGTTCACCAGCAGCTCCGCGCGGGTCATCGGGCCCACACCGCCGGGGTTCGGGGAAACCCAGGACGCCTTCTGCGCAGCCTCCGGGGAGACGTCGCCGAATAGCTTCTTCTTGCCGGTCTCCGGGTCCTCAGCACGGGAAACACCAACGTCCAGCAGGATTGCGCCGTCCTTGACCTGGTGAGCCTTCAGCACGTGCGGAACACCCACAGCGGCAACAATGACGTCAGCCTCGCGCAGTACCTCGTCCAGGTTCTCGGTACCGGTATGCGCCAGGGTTGCGGTTGCGTTCACCTCGCGGCGGGTCAGCAGCAGACCCAGCGGGCGACCCACAGTAATGCCGCGGCCGAGCACCACAACGTTCTTACCGTTCCAGTCGATACCGTGGCGCTTCACCAGCTCAATGACACCGTTGGGGGTGCAAGGCAGCGGGGAATCCAGCGGCTCAGAAACGTTCAGCACGAGCTTGCCGAGGTTGGTCGGGTGCAGGCCGTCAGCGTCCTTCTCGGGGGCGATGCGCTCCAGCACGCGGTTGGTGTCCAGGTGCTTGGGCAGGGGCAGCTGCACAATGTAGCTGGTGCACGCCGGGTCGTTGTTCAGCTTGTCGATCTCTGCGTCGAGCTCTTCCTGAGTGATGTCACCGGGCAGGTCCACACGGATGGAGTTAATACCGATCTCTGCGCAGTCGCGGTGCTTAGCGCCCACGTACGAGCGAGATGCGGGGTCGTCACCGACCAGCACGGTACCCAGGCCGGGGGTAATACCCTTAGCCTTGAGCGCCTCGACGCGCTCCTTCAGCTCTTCCTTGATGGCTGCGGCGGTTGCGTTACCGTCTAGAATCTGGGGCATTGTTTTTTCCTTCCATAGATTGCGGCGGGTTCGCCGAAACGGACGGTCTGTGTGTTGGGTTCTAGGGTGTACCCCCTAGAGGTACCACTCCCCCGCTACGTCCCTGAACGGGTGTAGCGGGCAGGGCGGTAAAAAGTAAGAGGGCGAAATAACCCCGCCCGCTCAGCGCCCACGAAGGGATGTTGAGCGAACGGGGTCATTCATGGGTCTACCAGTTCTCGCTGCCCTGGTAGAGGGGGTACTTGGCGCACAGCGCCTCAACGCGGGCACGCAGCGCAGCGATGTCCGGGTTCGGCAGCAGTACGGAAGCGATAATGTCGGCTACCTCGGTGAAGCCCTCAGCGTCGAAGCCGCGGGTTGCCAGTGCGGGGGTACCGATACGCAGACCGGAGGTCACCATCGGCGGGCGCGGGTCATTCGGCACGGCGTTACGGTTGACGGTAATACCGGCATCGTGCAGCAGGTCCTCTGCTTCCTTGCCGTTGAGGGCGTGGTTGCGCAGGTCAACGAGCACCAGGTGAACGTCGGTACCGCCGGAGGCAATTGCAACGCCGGCGTCCTTCACGTCCTGCTGCAGCAGGCGGTTCGCCAGGATCTGTGCACCCTCAACAGTGCGCTTCTGACGGTCCTTGAACGCGTCAGATGCGGCAACCTTGAACGCGGTAGCCTTCGCAGCAATCACGTGCATGAGCGGGCCGCCCTGCTGGCCGGGGAACACTGCGGAGTCAATCTTCTTCTTCAGTTCCTCGGTGCAGAGGATGAAGCCGGAGCGGGGGCCGCCCAGGGTCTTGTGCACGGTGGAGGAGACCACGTGTGCGTGCGGGACGGGGTTCGGGTGCAGACCTGCAGCCACCAGGCCCGCGAAGTGAGCCATGTCCACCCACAGGTACGCGCCGATTTCGTCAGCAATCGCGCGGAACGCTGCGAAGTCCAGCTGGCGGGGGTACGCGGACCAGCCGGCGATAATCAGCTTGGGGCGCTCGGCCAGGGGCCAGCTCGCGCACCTGCTCCATGTCAACGTAGCCGTTCTCGTCCACGCTGTAGGCGACAACGTTGTACAGCTTGCCGGAGACGTTCAGCTTCATGCCGTGGGTCAGGTGGCCACCGTGTGCCAGGGACAGACCCATGATGGTGTCGCCGGGGGTCAGCAGCGCGTGCATGACGGCGTTATTCGCCTGCGCGCCGGAGTGGGGCTGAACGTTCGCGTGCTCAGCGCCGAAGAGCTCCTTCACGCGAGAGATAGCGAGGGACTCAACGATGTCGACGAATTCGCAGCCGCCGTAGTAGCGGCGGCCGGGGTAACCCTCAGCGTACTTGTTAGTCAGTACCGAGCCCTGGCTTTCGAGGACGGCACGGGGGACGAAGTTCTCGGATGCAATCATCTCGAGGGTGTTCTGCTGGCGCTTGCGCTCCAGCTCAATGGCTTCTGCAACCTCGGGGTCGAGGTCGGCGAGGGGCATCTCGAGGATCTTCTGCTCGGACATTACGCTCCTGGGAGTGTTTTTGCGTTATCTTCGGTCGCTCATCATCGGGATTGCCGTGGCGTGTGCCGGGCGGTCTTCGGGAGGCGGCGGGCGCCTCCGGCTGAAAACCCCGAATGAAAAAATATGAGCTACACCTCATAATACCGTAAAGCCCGCTTTCCTTCGAGAAGGAAAACGGGCTTTACATAGCATCACGATGAAGTTTTTACGGCGTCGGCGCGACACCAGCGAGGGGCATAGAACACACTCCGGCAGGCTGATTGGCGGCGGTTAAGCGGGTCTACACACCCTACGCCTGACGCAGGATAGCGGAAGCATACTCCAGGTACGCCTCGCGAGCGCTCTCCTTCTTACCGCCAGCCACCAGCTGGGTCTGCACCACGTAACCGGTCAGCACCGACAGCACTGCGGCACCGATAACGGTCAGCCACTCTTCAAGCTCCTCTTCGGTGAAGTCCAGCTCAGCGGCACCCCAGGCGCGGTAGCGTTCCAGGGACTGATCGCGCAGGTAACTCAGCTGCTCAGACACCACGGTCGCCAGCTGCGGCATTGCCACGGCCTCGCCCCAGGTGACGAGCAGGTGACGGCGAATCTTGGGGGTGTCCAGCACCTTCAGGCACCCGAACACGTAGTCCCAGGGCTGTTCGGCGCGGATGCGGTCGAAGGGCGCCATGTCCATGCGGGCTGCCGCCAGAATGATCTCATCCTTGGAAGAGAAGTGGTTATAAATCGCTCCGGCAGACAGGCCGGTGGCCGCAATAATGTCGCTCATCGAAGCCTTCTGATAACCGTGCTTGATGAAGCATTCGCGGGCGGTCTCTACAATCTGAGAACGCCTGTTCTTTTTGTATTCTTCGCTGACTTTAGGCACAACCTAATCCTAGCGAACTTTTAGCCAATCCGTGCGCATCCTGGTCGCCGTTAACGCGCCCTCATGCGCAAATCCGGCGCAAAATAGAGCAAAAATTCTATAAATACGACTGCCCACAATACGGATGCACGGGCACCTGGTATAAAAGCGGGGCACCCCGGGTTTACCCCAGGATGCCCCGCTCACAGCAGGTAGCTCAGCGCGTACTGAGCCCGCTACACGTGTTTAGTGGAAGAAGTGGCGGGTACCGGTCAGGTACATGGTCACGCCAGCAGCCTTAGCCGCCTCGATAACTTCCTCGTCGCGGATCGAACCGCCCGGGTGCACGACGGCACGCACACCGGCGTCCAGCAGAACCTGCAGGCCGTCAGCGAAGGGGAAGAACGCGTCGGATGCGGCAACCGCACCGCGGGCACGCTCGTTACCTTCACCGCCGAGGGTGTTCGCGCGCTCCACCGAGAGCTTGCAGGAGTCCACGCGGTTCACCTGGCCCATGCCGATGCCCACTGCGGCACCGTTATCGGCAAGCAGAATAGCGTTGGACTTGGGCGAACGCAGTGCACGCCAGGCGAACTCGAGGTCGCGCAGGGTTGCCTCGTCAGCTGCCTCACCGGCGACCAGGGTCCAGTTCTTCGGGTCGTCACCCTCAGCCTGCAGGCGGTCAGCCTCCTGGAAGAGTGCGCCACCGGAAATGGGGCGGTACTCGATAGCCTCACGGGCGAAGTTCTCGGGCAGAACCAGCAGGCGCAGGTTCTTCTTCTCGCGCAGGATCTCCAGCGCCTCGGGCTCGAAGCCGGGAGCCACAATCACCTCAGTGAAGATACCCTTGACGGTCTGAGCCATAGCGGCGGTCACCGGGCGGTTAGCGGCAATCACGCCACCGTATGCGGACAGCGGGTCGCAAGCGTGCGCCTTCGCGTGAGCGTCCGCAATCGGGTCAGCCGCACCGGGGGTTGCCACAGCAATACCGCAGGGGTTGTTGTGCTTGATAACGGCAACAGCCGGCTCGTCGAAGTCGTAAGCGGCACGCAGAGCGGCATCAGCATCAACGTAGTTGTTGTAGCTCATCGCCTTACCGTGCACCTGCTCCGCCTGAGCAATACCGGGGGCAGCGGCGGGGTCAACGTACAGGGCGGCACGCTGGTGCGGGTTCTCGCCGTAACGCAGGGTCTCGCTGCGCTCAAAGCCCAGGACCAGCGTACGGGGCCAGAAGTTAGCATCCTCATCCTGCAGGAACTGGGGCTGCGGTCCAGGTAGCCACAGCGGTGTCGTATGCGGCGGTGTGGGCGAATGCGCCAGCGGCAAGGCGGCGGCGCTCATCCAGGGAGAAACCACCGTTCTTAGCGGCCTCAACGGTGCGCGCGTAGTCGGCGGGGTCCACAACAATTGCGACGGCGTCGTGGTTCTTCGCGGCAGCGCGAACCATGGAGGGGCCACCAATGTCGATCTTCTCGATGATGGCGTCCTGATCGGCACCGGATGCGACGGTCTCAACGAAGGGGTACAGGTTCACAACCACCAGGTCGAACGCCTCAACGTCCAGCTCTTCAAGGGTGTCGATGTGCTCCTGCTTGCGGCGGTCAGCCAGAATACCGGCGTGGATGCGCGGGTGCAGGGTCTTCACGCGGCCCTCGAGGCACTCGGGGAAACCGGTCACCTCGGTGACCTCGGTGACGGGTACGCCTGCTGCCGCGATGGTGGATGCAGTGGAGCCGGTGGAGACCAGCGCGACGCCAGCCTCGTGCAGGCCGCGGGCGAACTCCTCCAGACCGGTCTTGTCGTAGACGGAAATGAGGGCGCGGCGCAGGGGCACGCGATCGAGCTCAATGAGAGACACAAATACTCCGATGCTTTAGACGTGCGCCGGTTATCGGCGGCACAGCTGGTGGATGGACGTAGCCTGCCCGGATAGACAGGATATGTGTGGGGGTATTCCCCGCCGCTGTGCGTGACGCTAAGGTGAGCGCGTCGAATGGGCACAACGGAACGTGTGTGGGCGGCGGGGTTTGAGCTCGGCTCATTCCGCCGCGAAAAATTTAGTGGGCGGAATTAGCTGTCAGATGCAGTGCCGCGGGATTCAGCGAGAGACGCGATAGTCTGCACGAGCAGGCGGCGCTCCTGCACCTTAATGCGTTCGTGCAGGGTCTCTTCGGTATCGTCGTCCAGAACGGGCACTGCCGCCTGGGCGAGGATGGGGCCGGTGTCAACGCCCGCGTCGACGAAGTGCACGGTCAGGCCGGTAATCTTCACACCGTGCGCCAGGGCGTCACGCACGCCGTGCGCACCCGGGAAGGAGGGCAGCAGGGCGGGGTGGGTGTTAATAATGCGGTTGCTGAAACGCTCGACCAGCTGCGCGTCAACAATGCGCATGAAGCCGGCGAACACAATGTAATCGGGGTTGTAGGAAGCGATCTTTTCTTCCAGCGCGCGGTTCCAGGAGGGGCGGTCGGCGTAGTCGCCGGGCTGCACCAGGAAGGTGGGTACACCCGCCGCCTGGGCACGTTCAATACCCAGACAGGGCTTGTCGGCGCCCACTGCCGCAATGTCGAGGGGAAGCTCGCCCGCTGCTACAGCGTCGAGGATGGACTGAAGATTCGTTCCGGAGCCGGATACCATAACCACAATTCGCACCCGACTAGTATAACCCGTCTCACACCCTTATCCAAAGAGGGGTAAGAGGTTCACAACAGGCCCAAAGCCCAAAGGTAAGCACAAAGAAACCCCGGCGGGATGAATCCTCACCGGGTTTCACTGGAGTTCATGGGGGTTCATGGGGCTTCACCGGGGTTTGCTGGGCGCAAACTCAACAGGTCGCGAACTCAATAGGTCGCGGGCGCACGGGACGGTACCCTTATAGGTATGTCTACTCCCCCGCAGAACACTCCAAACAACGCACCGAACAACGGCACGCCGCAGAACCAGCAGGTTCCGCCGCGAGCGCCGCAGCAGGCACCGCAGAACATGATGCCGCAGCCTCGAGGACCTCAGGGTAAGAAGCCGCGCAAGCCCATCGACCCCATCGAGCAGCAGAAGGCGAATATTCGCACCTCGCTCATGCTGATTGCTGCCGCGCTGGTGATTTTTGCGGCGTCTTCCTTCGTGCTCTCCACGATGCCGCTTTTCTTGGCGCTCTTCATCTTCGCGCTCGCCGGCATTACCCTGAGCATTATTGCGATCGTGCGCACCGCGGTCTACCGCGGCCCCTGGTTCTTCTACATTGCCGCGGGCGTCAGCATCATCTACGGCGCGATGACCCTGCTCGGCGGCATCGGTCTTGCACTCATGCCCGGCGCGCAGGAGTACCGCGAGTGCCGCGCCGCCGCGCTGACCCAGACCGATATGTACACCTGCGACCAGAAGTTCCAGGGCACGATGGACAAGCTCACCGGCACGTCCAGCTCTAGCTCTTCTGCAGCTCGTTAGGGGTTCTGCGCGCTAGTTCTTCTTGCGGGCGTTAGAACCCTGCGCATTAGAGCCCTGGGTACTAGAACCATGAGACTTCGAGGAGCTGACATCCAGCGGGGGCAGCTCCACGGTAGACGCCTCATCGGTCACCAGCGGAAGGATGCCGGTCTGGCTACGAACCTCAAAGATGCGGCTCATCGCCTGATCAGCGGAGAGGACATCCAGCTCACGATCCACAAAATCACGCTCTAGGTCGTTCTTCTGCTTCTTGCGTGCCGCCTTGGCCGCCTTCTTCGCCTCACGCTTCTGCGCACGCTCAAGCGCGCGGTCGTTGGCGCGGTCCTGCGCGGCAGATTCAGCGTGGGAACCCTCAGTCGGCTCGGCACCTTGCGCTGCGGCGGGCTGCTCAAGACCAAAACCGAAGTACGCCATAATGCGGCTCGCGCGGCCCTTCAAACGCGGCGTCTGCTCCGCGGGCTCTTCAACAGTGCTCTCACGCTCAACGGTTACAGATTCAGCAGCCTCGTAGACGGGCTCCTGGATCAGCTCGCGAGTCTCCTCCTCGGAGGGGTCATGAGCGTACACAGCGGAGTCATAGGTGCCGTGTTCGTCAGCAGCATGCTCATTGGAGGCAGGCTCAACAGATGCTTCAATACTCTCGTAATCCTCAGCCTGTGCAGAGTCAGCGTGGGCAGAGTGCAGGTAATCGACCTGCTGAACGGCCTCAATCGGCTCGTACTGCTCAGCGGGGTTCTCTTCAGCACTAGCCTCTTCGGAGGCGGGCTCTTTAGCCGCCTCTTCACGCTCTTCAACGATGTCTGCGAAAGCGTCCGCCGCCGCACGCTGCGCCAGCTGTTCGGTCGCCTCCACGGGGACGGCAACCACCGGCTCCTGCGGATGCACCGGAACATGACCGGTCGCCACCTCAGACACAACAGACTGCCCAGATGCTACAGACAGCTCGGCCTCAGCAACGTTCTCGGAAGCCTCCGCGCGTGCTGTTTCCTCAGCTTCACGCTCCATACGCTCTGCACGTGCCTGCGCACGCTGCTCACGACGCTCCGCAAAACGCTCACGGCCCTGTGCAAAACGCTCACGAGTCGAGGCAGTAAAACTCATCAGACGCTCACCCAAGTTCGGGCGCTCATCCGCAAAACGAGGCAGCTCACGGCTGCTATCCGGCACCAGGGCGCGGCTCAGCAACATACCGAAAGTCACGCCGGCACCCACCGTCAACGCGGTATGCGCCGCAAAAGTCAGCGGCTCAGCACCAACCTCCGTAAAACGACCAATACCCAGGGAGCCGTACGAAATCCAGCCCAGCCACAGGGCACCAAACGAGGTCAGAATACCGGTCACCACACCCAGCGCCACAGCAGAAATCAGTGCAGACAACGGGCGGAACGGAACCTTCGGGGCAACCCACTCATCCAGGTGATCCTCACCCTCACGCAAGAACCACCAGCCAGCAATCGCACCGGCACCAAGCGGCACCAGCAGACCCACCAGACCAAACGTGCCCATCGACTCGGGCACGGCGCCCAGAATCGGAAGCATCGGCAAAGTACCGGCATCGCTACTAGTCAAACCCACCGAGGTGCCCGCGCCAACGGAGAAACCGGCACCGGTCGACCACGCAATCGCATAAATCACCAGGTTCGGCAAGAAACCCAGCTGCAGCAGGGTCACCGCGGTATCACCCACAGCGCCCGCGTGCAGCTCCTGGTAGGTGGCAACAATCTGTGACCAGCCCGCCAAAATACCGATACCCAAAGCACCGCACCCAGACCAATCAGCGCCACAAAAGCAACCACCGCGGCACGCACCACAGCCCAAGCGTACGAACCCGCCCACCGCGAATACTGGCTCATCTGCGAAATCTGCTCCGCAGTATCAACACCCACCATGCGCGAAAGCGAACGCGCCTCACGGTAGCCACCCCACATCAGACCAGCCACCACAATACCCAACGGCACCAGGGCAGCATTCAGCGCCTGAAGAGGCTGAGGATGCGGGCTCGCCCAACCGTACATCGCCGAACTAATCAGCGCATACGTCACCGAGCCGGACAGCACCGGAATCAAAAACTCACCCTCATACGAGGCGCGCGCCAAGCGACGGCCCGAACGGTAACAGAGCAGCAGCGGCAGAATACTCAAACCCAGCGGCACCAGCGTCATCGTGCCGGCAGAAGCACCAAAAGCAGCCGCAAGATCCAGCGGAACACCGTGAATCAGAAGCCACAGGTGCGCCGACATGGCGGCCACGGAGGAGAACTCCATGTCGCCAAAACCCTTAGTCGCCCACACGGCAGACATCGCCGCAAACACGGCAAGCGCAGAGAACAGGGCAGTAACAATTAGCTCAACAACACCCTGAAGCCACAGAGGCATGGGCATGGAATAACGCGAGATAGGTGAGGTGCTTTTCATCGTCCTTCAATCATGCCACGAATTAACGACGAAACCCGCCTCCGATTAACACTCGAAAGCGGGTTCTCACAACTATTCGCACAGGTATTCATACAGACACGCACGCGAGGGCGTGTATCCTGTCAAGTTTTACTGCTCAGTCCACGGGTTGGAAGCCTGCACACCCCAGGCGCGGTACACCTGCGCCTTAGAAGAAATCAGCTCCAAATCATAGGCGCTCGCGCTCGCCGCCATCAGACCCTCCAGGGCGGCAGTAGGCAGCGGACCGGCATCATCACGGCCCACGGCGTGCACGCCGGGCGGTGCCTGGCGGCCCGCCCACTCGAGGCTCACACGCGCATCCACGTTAATAACGTGGTCGCCAAAGCGTTCGAGCAGCTCGGTAATCCAGCGATTAGTTTCCGGGTAAGGGTACAGGCCCTTCAGCTCGCCAATACTCAGCACAGAAATATACATGTGTCGGAACGAGCGGCGGCGCAGAAAAGCGACCACGGCGGGGTCTGGATCCGCCTTACGGATCTCCGCAAGAACGTCGGAGTCCAGGAGCATACCGGAGAAATTCATACCCCTAATGCTACGCTACGCGCAGACCGGCGTACTCAATAGCGGGAATGCCCTCGGGGTTGGGCAGAAGAAGGAAGTTCAGGAACTCGTCGCGCTTAGAAGAAATGCGGGAGTAGTCGTCAATGCTGACTGCGGTGTATCCGCCTCGCGCGGGGACAGCTGCGGCACGCAGGCTTTCCTGGTAGGAGCGGGAGGGGTTCAGAGAGATTGCTGCTTCGGTTGCAGAGCCGTTGTACATGTGACAACCTGCGCCGTGAGTGGCGCGATCCTTTCGCGTTGCTCTTGTCTGTACCGGTTACCACCGGTTATTCCGGTGGTGAATACAAACCGCTTCGTCATCCGAGCCACCCGTGAACATGGGGTTGGCGTTCGACCATAGTCGGAGCTTATCAGTCGAAACTCTTGAAGCTGGGTTCAGCTTACAGCATTTTCTCAAGTTAAGTAAAGCGTTTTTTGAAAGAGATTTAGACTATTAGCGTTTTTGCTTGTGGAAGCGTTTTTGATGGCGGGAATTTTTGATACGGTGCGGAATATTTTATGTAAATATAGGTGTTTTTATGCATCAAAAACGCATCCCGCGCACCCGCCCGGCAATGACCGGCGGCAAGGCGCAAACCCGCACGATACGCGATAATGAGCTGGTGAGCGCCAACAATCCTTTCCCCGAAATTCCGGTTACCGTACCGCAAATCATCCGCCAGGTCGGGCACCGCACCTACCAGCGCGGTGTCGCCTACCAGCGCAACCGCGAAGTCATCCGCTACAGCTACGACGAAGACGAGCGCACCCTCACCGGACTCGTCAACGGAAGCACCATCATCCCCTACGAAGTGACGGTTCGCTTCTTCCCCGCCGTCAGCGGCTCCGCAACCTTCACCGCCCGCTGCACCTGCCCCGTGCTCACCGACTGCAAGCACGCCGTAGCGCTCATGCTCACCGCGCTCGACCGCGCCTCCGTAGCGAAAAAGGCACTCAGCGAACACCCCGGACCGATCGGCGTACCCGGTGCCGCGGCAAAGGACGCGGCAGAGGCAAAGGGACCCGCAGATTCAAAGAGCGCGGACGTTGCGGAGGCGAAGAAAGTCGCCGACCCGCTCGCGGCGCTACGCGCCTCCGGTGCGCTCACCACCGCGGCGAAACTGCCCGCGCCCGATGCAGCGACTGCCGAGCCCGCAAACCCCCAGGGAAGCTTTGCACTCAACGAGCTAGGCGCCTCCCCGAGCCTGCAGGCAGAGGCATCCGCAACCAAAAATCTCGGCATGGCGGCGCGACCTCTCCTCCATTCTTTCCGCACGTCAGGACCTTGCGGGCATCGATTCGATGCGCGTGAGCGGCGCCCTGGATTTCTCGCTGAGCGTCTCCGGTTCCTACGCGCGCGGCCGCAATATGCCCGGCGCAACCCCCAGCATTAACCTGCTCGCCCGCCCGCTCATGGCGTCCAAAACCGGGCGCTGGATCAAGGGCGGACTCAGCTGGGAAACCTTCGCCTCCAGCGTGGGCGGGCCCGTCGGGCGGCACGAAATCTACCCCGAACACGAACGATTCTTCGCCGAGCTCTACTCGATTGCCCGCCCCTGGCAGAACATGTACTCCTCGCACCGCGACTGGATCTCAATCAGCGCTTCTGCCTCCACTCTGCTCTGGGATGTACTAGCCCGCGCGGAGGATATTGGCCTGCCCCTGCTCGTCAACGGTCGCGAAGTGAACTACGCCGTGCTGAGCCCCGCACAGGTGCGCCTGCACGCCGCCGCCAGCGAAGAGAAACACGCGGAAGGCGCCGGACTGCAGCTTCAAGCCGCGCTCAGCTGGGAAGGACGCGAAGGCGAACTACTGCGCCAGCTCTGGCTACCCGCCGCGCACTGCCACCCCATCGGCACCCCGCGCACCGGCTTCTTTGCCCTGGGAGGGCTCGCCCAGCAGGAGTACGAACAGGCGGCAAAGGCGGTGCACTGGAAGACCGCGCGCCCCGGCGCGCTGGATGAAGTGGGCCGCGAATCTTTCGTGCAAAAGACTGCCCAAAAGGACGCGCAGGAGGCGCCTACTGAGCCCTCTACCCCGACCATCAACCCAGCGCAGGGTGAACGGGTGCGATACTCCCCCGCCGTGCCCGAACTGCCCGAGGGCGTGGAGCTGGCGCTCATCCCCCTGGTTGAGCCGCTCGATGCCGCCTCCGAATCGCTCATTAATGCCGGAACCGTACACATTCCCGCCGCGGAACGCGCCACGTTCCAGAAGGAGTATCTGCCCGCGCTCAGCCGTTCCATTCCCTCGCTGACCCCCGATCCGGCGCTGGCGCTACCGCGCGTGAAGCCGCCGCATCTGGTGCTTGTAATCAGCTTTGACGAGCAGGTACGCCACGACGCGCAGCTGAGCTGGCGTTGGGAGTACCCGCTGAACCCCTTCGCGGAGGACAGTGCAGAGGAGGCGAGCGCACAGGACTCTGCGGGTGCCTCCGATGTGTACTCCCTGCCCGTTTTCGGTTACCCCGGTGAAGAGGGCGGCGAGGTTCGCGATGAGCGTTTTGAGGCGCGCGTACTGCGTTCGGTGCGCGCCATTCTTGCTGCCCACCCGGCGCTTTCCGGGCTGGAAGAGCGCCGCATCGAAGGCTGGGAAACCCGCGAGCTGCTCAGCGCGATTCTGCCGAAACTTCGCCGTGTTTCCGCTGTTCAGGTGCGTTTTAACGGCACTCCGCCGGAGTTCGTGGAGGCAACCGACGCACTGATTGAAATCACCGTGAGCGAGGGCAATTCTCGTGACTGGTTCGGCCTGGGCATTGCGGTGAAGGTCAACAATTGGACCGTGCCGTTCGCACAGATTTTTGAGGCGCTCGATCGCGGGGCGGACCGTATTCTGCTCGGTAACGGCACCTATTTCTCGCTGCGTCGACCCGAGTTTTAAGACCCTGCGCACCCTCATTGCGGAGGCTCGCGAACTCGACGATGCGGGCGGTGAGCTGCGCATTAACCGTCACCAGGCGGGGCTGTTCTCTGAGCTGGAGTCGCTGGCGGCGAGTGTGCATACGACCGCACGCTGGGATGCTCAGGTGCGTTCGCTACTGGAGCTGGTTGAGGGCTTGGAGGATGCCGAGAAAAGCACCGAAGAGAACCCCGAAAAGGGCACTGAAAAAAAGCACTCGACAAGGGCACTCAGGATTCCCCCGCACCTCAGAAGACCTCCCGTCGGGTTATCGCTCAGCGCCCGGTACCCGCCGGTCTGCAGGCGGCCCTGCGCCCCTACCAGGTGGAGGGTTTCCAGTGGCTGTCGTTCCTGTACGAGCAGCGTCTGGGCGGCATTCTCGCCGATGATATGGGTCTGGGTAAGACGGTGCAGGCTCTCGCCCTGCTCGCCCACGCGATGGAGGAGCACCGCGCCGCCTCCGAGCGTGCCGCCGAGCGCGGTGAGAGCGTTGAGCCGTTCGCGCCCTTCCTCGTGGTTGCGCCGACCTCCGTCATCTCGAACTGGGCGGCGGAGCCGAACGCTTCCTGCCCGAGGCGAAGGTCGTGACCATCACCGAAACCACCGCCGGTAAGACCCCGCTTGCCGAGCGGGTCGCCGGGGCGCACCTGGTGCTGACCAGCTACACGCTGCTGCGCATGGACGAGGACGCATACACCGGCTACGCCCGCACGCTGGGCCGTACTGTGGATGACCTCACGGGCAAATTATCCGCCCCCGAAGGCTGGGGTGCGCTCCTGCTGGACGAGGCGCAATTCGTCAAAAACACCGGCACCCGCGCCTGGTCCATCGCCCGCGCGATGCCCGCCCGCACCAAGATCGCGATGACCGGCACGCCCATTGAGAACAACCTCATGGAGCTGTGGGCGCTGCTGGCGATTGTGGCGGATGGCCTGTTCCCCTCAGCCCGTGCGTTCCGTGACCTGTACGCTCGCCCGGCGGAGTCCGGTGAGGACCCGGCGCAAGCCGCGGCGACGGCTGCTCGTCTGCGCCGGCGCATCCGCCCGCTCATGCTGCGCCGCACCAAGGAGCTGGTGGCGGCGGAGCTTCCGGCGAAGAACGATACGCGCGTGAACCTGCCACTGGCTCCCGGTCACCGCCGCATCTATGACACGCATCTGCAGCGTGAACGTCAGAAGGTGCTGGGTCTACTGGAGGATATGGACAAGAACCGGTTCACGATCTTCCAGTCGCTGACCCTGCTACGCCGTCTAGCGCTCGATGCCGCGCTGATTGATCCGGAAGCCTACGCCGGGGTGTCGTCGGTCAAGCGTGACTACCTGGTTCAGCAGCTGCCCGACCTGCTCGAGAAGGGCCACCGAGTGCTGGTGTTCAGCCAGTTCACCGGCTACCTCAAGAGCATTTCGGCACGCCTGGCTAAGGAGGGCATCGGTCACCTGTACCTGGACGGTTCTACCCGCAACCGTGCCGAGGTTATCGAGGCGTTTACGAGCGGGCAGGAGCCGGTGTTCCTCATTTCGCTCAAGGCTGGCGGTTTCGGCCTGAACCTGACCGAGGCGGACCACGTGTTCATCATGGATCCGTGGTGGAACCCCGCCGCCGAGCAGCAGGCGGTGGACCGTATTCACCGCATCGGCCAGGACAAGGAGGTGCACGTCTACCGTCTGGTTGCCGAGGGCACCATTGAGGAGAAGGTCATGCAGCTCAAGGAGTCGAAGGCCGCGCTCTTCGATGCGGTGGTCGGTGAGGGCGAGTTCGCCTCCGCGGCGGTGACGGCTGAGGATGTGCGTGAGCTCTTTGCGCCGGCTGTCGAGCGGTAGCCGCCCTCCAATCTGAGCGGTAGCCACCTTCCAGACTGAGCGGTAGACTTCGGGTCTGCTGATATGCCTGACGCCCGTCATTTTTCGTTACTTGGTTACGCCTCGGGCTAGATTCACGCCCGATTCTGCTGTGGCCCTTCTCAACGGGGGCTCTGAGGCGTAACCTGGTACGACTACTTACGGAGGCGCCGCCTCCCCACAGATTCAAAAGGAGCATCATGAGCTACAACGTACCCAATGTAAAGTTCAACGACGGCCGATCCATTCCGCAGCTGGGCTACGGCGTGTGGCAGATTGAGGACGAGGTCGCCGAGAAGATTGTGAGCACCGCCCTGGAGATCGGCTACCGCCACATCGACACCGCCGCTAGCTACGGCAACGAGGCGGGCGTGGGCCGCGCTATCGCTAACTCCGGCGTGGCTCGCGAAGACATCTTCCTCACCACCAAGCTGTGGAACTCTGACCAGGGTTACGAGAGCGCTTTCGAGGCGTTCGAGGCTTCCTTGGAGAAGCTGGGTACCGACTACGTTGACATGTATCTGATTCACTGGGCTAAGCCGCAGCAGGGCCTGTACTTGGATTCTTGGCGTGCGCTGATTGAGCTGCAGAAGCAGGGTAAGGTCCGTTCGATTGGTGTTTCGAACTTCCCCGAGGAGCAGCTGCGCGAGATTATCGAGGAGACCGGCGTGGTTCCGGTCATCCACCAGGTTGAGCTACACCCCTACTTCTCGCAGGAGGCGCTGCGCGCCGTTCACGCCGAGTACGGCATCGCGACTCAGGCATGGAGCCCGCTGGGCAACGGTAGCGATCTGCTGCAGAACCCCGTGCTGGCTGAGATTGCGGAGCGCCACGGCGCAACCCCCGCGCAGGTCGTGCTGGCATGGCACCTGGCTAAGGGCACCGTGGCTATCCCGAAGTCCGCGACCCCCTCCCGCATTGAGGAGAACCTGGCGTCGGTGAACGTGAAGCTGACCGCCGAGGACATCGCGGCTGTGGATGCGCTTTCCAGCCCCGAGGGTCGTATTGGCGCTGACCCGGCGAACATTGATTTCTAAGCTGGAGCGTAGAGTCCCGCGTCTAGGGGCTTGAAGCTAGGCAGAGTAAAGCCCCGACAGGCACAGATAGTGCTTGTCGGGGCTTTATTGCGTTCTCAGGATTGAGTTTTAGCGAACGCTCGTTCTCGGATTGGAGTTCTCGGATTGGATGGTTTTTGTAGAGCTATCCTCAGCGAGCGCTCCGCAGCTTATCTTTCACCGCTAGTTCTCGTCCTCCACCAGCAGGGAGAGGGAGATGCGGCGGCGTACCGGGTCAACCTCCACCACGCGCACCTGCACAATGTCGCCGCTGCGCACAATATCGTGCGGGTTCGCCACGTAGCCGCGGCTCATCTGGGAGATGTGCACGAGGCCGTCCTGGTGCACACCAATATCCACGAACGCGCCGAATGCCGCCACGTTCGAGACGGTACCTTCGAGCACCATGCCGGGGCGCACGTCCTCGAAGTGCGAGATGGACTCGGAGAAGCGGGCGGTGCGGAAGCTGCCGCGCGGGTCCAGGCCGGGGCGGCGCAGCTCGGCGAAGATGTCCTCGACCGTGTACACGCCGACGGCGGCTTCGTCCGCGCTCACCCGAGTATCGGTCTGAGTGCCGCTATCCTGCACGTAGTCGGCGGGGTTCAGCCCGGCGAGCGGGTCGCTACCGTCCGAGGTACCCAGGGCACCGGCAACCCAGTGGGCGCCGTTGCGTGCCTGCGCGTCGGCAATAATGCGGCGCGCGAGCGGGTAGGCTTCCGGGTGCACCGCGGAGGCATCCAGCGGCTCCTCGCCACCACGGATGCGGATGAATCCTGCCGCCTGGCGGAAGGTCTTCTCTCTCCCAGTCGCGGCACGTTCAGCAGCTGCTGGCGGTTCGCGAAGGGACCGTGTTCGGTGCGGTAGGCGACGATGCGTTCGGCGGTTGCGGTGCCCACGCCCGCCACATGCGCGAGCAGCTGCACGGAGGCGCTGTTGAGGTTCACGCCCACGGCATTCACACAGTCTTCGACGGTGTCGTTGAGGGCGCGGCGCAGGGCAGCGGGCGGCACGTCGTGCTGGTACTGGCCCACACCGATGGACTGCGGGTCGATCTTGACGAGCTCGGCGAGCGGGTCCTGCAGGCGGCGCGCAATGGAGACGGCGCCGCGTACGGTCACGTCGTAGTCGGGCAGTTCCGCGGCGGCGAGTGCGGAGGCGGAGTAGACGGAGGCGCCCGCCTCGGAGACGGTCACCTTCTGGGGTGCTTCCACGCCTTCCTCGCGCAGGGTGCGAATGAGTTCGCTGGCGAGCTTATCGGTTTCGCGGCTTGCGGTGCCGTTACCAATGGCGATGAGTTCCACGCCGTGCTCACGGCAGGCGGCGGCGAGTTCGCGCAGCGCCCTCCTCCCACTGATTGCGCGGGGCGTGCGGGTAGACGGTGCCCACGCGCTGCGGTTCGCCGGTGCCATCCACCACGGCGTACTTCACGCCGTGGCGCAGACCCGGGTCCAGGCCGAGGGTGGTCTTGTGCCCGGCGGGTGCGGCGAGCAGAATATCGCGCAGGTTGGAGGCGAACACCTCGGTCGCGTGCTGCGCGGCGGCGTCGAGTAGCTGGTGGCGGATGCGTTCGGCAAGGCGCGGGCGCAGGTGGCTGCGCCATGCGGTGCGCACGGTGGCGGCGAGCCAGCCGAGTACGCGGTCTTCGTCGTCGACGGTGTTGAGCACCTGCACGGGGATGCGTAGCGCGGCGGCAACTTCACGCTCGTATGCAGAACGGACGTTCTCGTAATTTTCGGCGGCGGCCTCGGCTTCGGCGCGGGCGGCACCACGCAGGCGGCTGATCGCCACGGGGGCGGGTGCCACATCCACCTTGAGGCGCACCACGCCGGCGTCCTTGGCGCGGTGCAGCGCCAGCACGCGGTGCGGCGGAATGGAACGAATACGGTCCGAGAAGGCGAAATAGTCGGAGAACTTCGCACCGATGCTTTCCTGACCGGCAATCACGCGGGACTCGATCACGCCACCTTCACGCAGGCGCTTGAGGAGCTTTTCGCTCAGCACCGGGTCGGTGAGGGCGCGGTCAACCAGAATCGCGCGGGCACCGTCGAGGGCCTCTTCGGCACTGTGAATCTGCAGGGCTTCGTTCGCCTCTGCAACCTCAATGCTTTCGTCCTCGTAGTCTTCGGTGCCGTCGGTAATGTATGCGGCGGCGATGGCGTGCGCCTCAGCGAGGGCACCTCCAGCAGGTCTTCGACGAGGGAATCAAGCCCGGCGGCACGCGCCATCTGGGCGCGGGTCACACGCTCGCTGCGGTACGGGGCGTAGATGGCGTTCACGTCTGCGATGGTGGCGGCGTTCATGAGCGAGGAACGCAGCTGCAGCAGGGTGAGCGGGTCGATGAGGCCTTCGTCGGCGCGTTCGGTGAGCGCTTCGAGCACGCGGTTGCGGCGCTCTTCGAGGGCTCGGAGCTGGGCCCAGGCGCGACTGGATGGTGCGCAGCTGGGTGTCGGTGAGTGCGCCCGTTGCTTCTTTGCGGTAGCGGGCGATGAAGGGTACGGAGTTGTCGGCGTCAAGCAGCGCCACGGCTGCGCGGATGCGGTGCGGCGCGATACCGGTTTCTACGGCGAGCGCGTTGATGAGGTGCTCGGCGGGCTGCTCAGTCTTGCCGCCGGTTTCGTGTTTTTCACGGTGTGCGGCGCTGCTGGGTTCATTGCCGGCGGCGCTGCTGGGCGCGGGGTATGCAGCTCGATCCGCGCGCGGGCGGATGCTGCTCGGGAGGGGGTGTTCGCTCATCCTTCCAGTTTCGCATATTTCGCCGCGGCTCATGGGTTGGCAGGTAATGCTGAGGAAAGAGTCAGCGCGGGGCGTATTTTGCTCGCCTGTGCGGGTGCGGGTAAGCGTATTTTTCCACCGTATCTTCTAGCGCAGATTACGAGTCTTTACGCACATTTTGCCCTGTGGGTGCGCTAAACATTGTCATCTTTCCGTAAGAAACCGTGTTAGGGGTTCACATATTTGAATAGTGCTAAGTTTCAGCGATAAATTTAGATAAAAGAGCATATTTTTTTGAAAAAATATCTCTTATTCGTGCAGATAAGGGGTGGCCTCACACCACGCAAACACCCTTATCTGCGTGCACACGTTCAGGGTTTCGGCGGCACGGTACGACATGGTGCCGCCACATCCCGCAGATGAAAGAGGGACCCATGCGCGAACAAGCCGCGCTATCAAACGCGCCGGAGGGCTACTTAGATTTTCACGACGAGTACGCGGAACTCATCGCCGAACTCGCCGCGCTGGGGTTCACCCCTACCCAGGTTCTCCGCCGCCTCAACTTTCTGTACCCGCACATCAACAAGAAGTACCTGAACTATGCGCTGGACTCCGGCATCTGGCAGTTTGGCCCGGTCACGGCAGACGCCCCGAGCTACACGGTACTCGCCTGCGGCCTCTGGTACGTTTTCGCGGAAGCCTACGATTTGCCTCCGGAGCCCGAGTACACGGCGCTGATTCTTGATTGCGATATTATTCACGACCTGCCGCCCGCGCTGGAGGCACGCCACTTCAACAATGAAGACATTGCACACGTTCTGGCGAAGATTGGCGCAACGCTCAAGTACCTTGCCGCACACCCCTACTCCCAGCTGGAGGAAGAAGCCTACGCGCAGACCCTCGAGGACATCCGGCAGCGAGGCGTGAAAGAAATCGGCACCGAGGGCGGTAGCCTGTACACCCTGCTCGCCTCCAGCATGGAGGGCGAATCCGCGTGGCCTGCCCCCGCACAGACGGTCAACGATTACCTCGGCGACGGCGACTGGTCCCTGGGCATGCTCCGCACCGGCATCTACCCGGCGGAGGCGCTTGAGAACGAGTGGTATATCGACGCCGCGGCGGTACCCGAGGATTTTGCACCGAAGACTCTGAGCCTCTTTTTGAGCTATTGCGCCCGCTACGACCGCGAACCGACGGCACTGAACTACGGCTACTGGTCTACCATTCCCACGCTCATTGAGCAGGTGCCGCCCCTGGGTGCGGTACGCGCCAAGTTCGGCTCCTGGCAGACGACCCTGCATCGCGGACGCACGCAGATTGCCCGTGAGCTGCGCCTGTGGACGAAGAACGAAGCCAGCGTAGCTGCCGTGGAGGCGAGCGCCGCTGAGTCGAAGGAGTCCGAGGCGAGCGCCGCTGAGGAGCTTGAGCTCCTTGATGCTGAGCTGACTAACGCTGAGTTGGCTAACGCTGAGCTCACCGAAGCAGAACTAGCAGAGCCGGATACCCCGGACGGCTCCCCTGCGGGCGCTCCCGCGGAACCGGCAGAACAGGCAGAGCCCGCACGTCTGAGCGCCCGCGAACTCACCGAGCAGGGCATCGGCGTGGTGCAGACCGCCCACACCGACCTGGCGGCGTACCACCGCACCCAGTGGGAACAGACGGTGGAAGTCTTCGGCGAATGCCTCGCGCAGCTTGCCTGGAACCGCCGCCTGAGCACCTACTACTTCTTCGACGGAGCCTGCCTGGAAGATGCCGACCCGACCCCCGTGGTGACGGTTTTCCGCTCCCCCACCGGTTTCCTCTGCGAGCTTGAACCCACCGTCGAGGCGCTGCCCGCCTTCGACCCGGAGTTCCTGCAGGAGCACGGCTGGAGGCACCCGGTACCGGTGCATGCGCTGTGGAATCTGCACGCGCTCGACCCGCTGGAGGCAGCTGCCGCCGTCATCGAGGCGATGCGTTCGGGTTGCGGTTGTGAACGCTGGGATTTCTACCGCACCGATGACGATAACGACCCGCTGACAGAAGAGGCTGAGGTGGCGCCCCTCTAAGCGCACTCCCCCGAGCCTCTCGGGTTCATCTCTAGAGCCTCTCGGATTCATCCCTGGAGACAGCGAAAGCCCGCGTCCCCGCTCCCTGAGAGGAGCAGGTGACGCGGGCTTTACGCATGCGCCGGTAGCCGGTACCGACAGCCGGCGTGGCTTAGCGTAGGTGCTTAGCGTGCCGAGAAAATCTCGGATGCCTCCACAATCGCAATCTGCGCGGTGCGGGTCGAGATTGCTTCGTGGCGGCGGGCATCAGCGCGGCGCTTGAAGACCCAGCCGATACCCAGAATCACGAACCAGACGGGCATCGCGAGCAGACCCATGAGAGTTTCCTCGTTCATAGTCAGCACACCAATGGTGAAAGCGAAGAACGCCAGAGCCAGCCACGCGGAGAAACGGCCGCCGGGCAGACGGAACTTCGACTTCTTGTGGCGCGAGGGGAACTTCTTGCGGTACATCAGGTAGCTGACCATAATCATGGCCCACGCAAAAATCACGAGCACCGCAGCCACGGTGGTGACCAGGTTGAACGCACGAGAGATTGAGTCACCCGCGTAGAGCAGCACAATCGAGGACAGCAGCATCACGGCGGAAAGGAACAGCGCGTTACGCGGCACGCCGTTCTTGGAAATCTTGCCCAGGAACTGCGGTGCACTGCGCTCGCGTGCCAGGCCGAATGCCATACGCGAGGTGGAGAAGATACCGGAGTTCGCCGAGGAGGTTGCGCTGGTAATCACCACGAAGTTGATGATGTGCGCGGCGATGCCCAGGCCCGCCAGAGTGAACATAGCGACGAAGGGACTCTTATCGGGGCTGACCAGGCGCCAGGGGGTGACCATCAGGATGACGGCGAGCGCGCCCACGTAGAAGACCATAATACGTACCGGCACGGCGTTAATTGCCTTGGGCAGGGTCTTTTCGGGGTCCTGGGTTTCTGCGGCGGTGGTACCGACGAGCTCGGAGCCCATGAACGCGAAGACGGCAATCTGGAATGCACCGAGGAAGCCAATCAGGTGGTTGGGGAACATTCCGCCGTCGTTCCAGAGGTTTGCGACGGATGCCTGCGCACCACTGGGCGAGGTGAAGCCGACGGCGATCATGCCGCCGCCAACGATAATCAGGGCGACGATGGCGACGATCTTAATCATGGAGAACCAGAATTCGATTTCGCCGAAGTTCTTCACGGATACCAGGTTCAGGGTCAGCAGCACGCCAATGACGGCGAGCGCCGGGATCCATGCCTGCAGATCGGGCCACCACATGTGCAGGTAGCCGACGATTGCGATGATGTCCGCGACGGCGGTGACCACCCACATGAACCAGTAGGACCAGCCGAGGAAGAAGCCCGCCATGGGGCCGACAAGGTCGGTGGTGAAGTCAGAGAAGGACTTGTACCTCAGGTTGGAGAGCAGAATCTCGCCCATAGCTCGCAGCACCAGGAAGATGACGGCGCCGATGAGCATGTACACGAAAATAACTGAGGGACCCGCCATGGAGATGGCGCGACCGGAGCCCATGAACAGGCCGGTACCGATGGCACCACCGATTGCGATGAGCTGGATGTGGCGGTTGCTTAGACCGCGGTGCAGTCGCTCTCCCTGTTCGGGAGCTTTAGGATTCAGGCTGACGTTGTTCTGTTCAGTCACGACGTCCTCTTTTCAGCGGTTGTACCCCGTACCGCATGTGCCGTTACTGGAATAAGAATCGCTAGATCGCAGCAGGCACGGTCACTGTATGAATATGCGGCCATTAGCTTGCGGGGCGTCCCCGGATTTCGGGGCGAGGCTGGGTCTCTATCAAATACCGCGCGGCATTCGGAAGTGTCACGCTATCGATTGACGCGGAGTTTTTCTGAGAGCTCTCACAGCTACTTGGATAGTTATTCTACAGGTGTTAAGTGCAAGAAAACAGGATTTACGGCAAAAATGTGACCTGTTTCTATTATTTACGTCATATCAAGCGACGTAAAAAATGCCGCCCGGAACGTAAACAGGCAGGCACGAGGGCACGCGAAAGCCCCGCCTCCGCATCCTAAAAGAATGCAGAAACGGGGCTTACCAACAGCGCCGCAGAAACACTACATAAACGCCGCAGAAAGAGCAGAAACTACTTCTGACCAGCCTTGTCAGCAGCGTTTTCAACAGCCAGCGCACGAGCACGCTTCGCCGCGTGGCGGCGGGTCAGAATCTCGTAGCCAATAGCCAGAGCGATAAACCAGATGGGGGTCAGCGCCAGGCCGATTGCGGTGTCCGGGTACAGGCTCAGGGCGTAGACCATGACGGCGAAGAAGACCAGACCAAACCAGCTCATGCCAATACCCCAGGGCATCTTGTACGCGGACGCCTCGTGGCGCTCCCGGGAACTTCTTGCGGTACACCAGGTACGCAATCAGGATCATGCTCCAGGTGAAGATACCCATCATCGACGCCACGGAGGTCACCACGGTGAACGCCTCCATGATGCCGCTACCGGCATACAACATGACCAGACTAAACAGCAGCATCACGGTGGTCAGGTACAGGGCGTTGGCGGGCACACCGTTCTTGGTGAGCTTACCCAGTGCGGAGGGGGCGGCACCGTCATGCGCCAGACCGTAGACCATGCGGGAGGTCGAGAAAATACCGGAGTTCGCCGAGGACGCCGCGGAGGTCAGCACCACAAAGTTCACCAGGGAGGCGGCAACAGCAATGCCAGCCAGGGAGAACATGCCCACGAAGGGGCTCATGGACTTATCCAACTTGTCCCAGGGGGTGACGGCGAGGATGGTCAGCAGCGGCAGCGCGTAGAAGAGGCCAATGCGGAAGGGTACCGCATTAATCGCCTTGGGCAGGGTGCGTTCGGGGTGTTCGGTTTCCGCCACGGCGGTACCGACCAGCTCAGCACCCACGAAGGCAAAGAGCGCAATCTGGAAGGCGCCCAGGAAGCCCGTCAGGCCCTGGGTAAAGATACCGCTACCGGAGGGGCCGGGGCGATCCCAGAGATTTGCCACGGAGGCGACGGTACCGTCGGGCGCGGTGAAGCTGAAGGCAACCATGAGCGCACCAACAATAATGAGGGCGACAATGGCGACGATTTTAATGACTGCGAACCAGAATTCGATTTCACCGAAGTTCTTCACCGAGGGCAGGTTCAGCAGCAGCAGAGCCACGATAACGGTCAGCGCCGGGATGAAGGCTGGGATTTCCGGCCACCAGTATTTGATGTAGCCGGTAATGGCAATGACGTCCGCGATACCTGTGACGACCCAGAAGAACCAGTACGACCAGCCGACGAAGAAGCCGGCGCGCAGGCCGAGGATGTCGGTGATGAAGTCGGTGAAGGACTTGTATTTGGGGTTGGAGAGCAGAATCTCGCCCATGGCGCGCAGAACAAAGTAGATGACACTACCGATAATGGCGTAGACAAAGACGATGGAGGGGCCGGTCAGGGCGATGGTCTTTGCCGAGCCGAGGAAAAGGCCGGTGCCGATGGCGCCGCCAATAGCGATCAGCTGGATGTGTCGGTAGCTTAGTCCGCGCTGAAGCTTGGAGTGCTCAGCTTCGGAGTCTAGGCCGGTGACGGAGTTGTGCTGCGTTGGCTGCTGTGTCACGTATTCCTCTTTTCTGCGTCGATTCGCCCTAAATTTCACTCGGGGGCGAGTCCGGGTGGTTGGTATTCGTGCATAATCCTGAACGGCGCGCCAAGAGGCGGTTCCCGCGCTTCCCGAGCCGGCGCGGTGCGCTTGGGCTTGTGGGCTCCGATTTCGCGGGGCTTCCGATTTCTTGCATCGCCGATAAAGGGTTATGCAGAGAATGCATAATTTCAAATTTTACCCCCTCATACCCACACAAGTACAAGGAATACAACATCACCAGATTTTTGAGACGGGGCGAGCCTGTGGCATCCCTCAGCCTTCACCCGGAACACGCCCCGCATCGCCCTTAGATTGCGTCCCTTCTCTGCACGCTTCTGCCGGGTTTTCAAAAATATTTAGAAACTTTACGTGTAAAACTTTACACGGCGAGAAATCGGGTCTAGAGTAGAAACCGTTCAACAAAAACCTAACCAACCAACTACAGATCAGAAGGACAACATCATGAGCAAGTTCTCCAACGCAGCACTGCGACTCACCGCAGGCGCACTCATCCTCGACGCAGGCGTCAAGAAGCTCAAGGCAGACGAAGGCACCTACGCCTTCCTGCAGCAGATGGCGGCAACCGGTGTTCCCGCAGTCTCCAAGCTGGACGCAGCAACCTTCGGCAAGCTCATCTCCGGCGCAGAAACCGCACTCGGCGCAACCCTGCTGACCCCCTTCATCCCCGCACGCCTGGCGGGCGCATGCCTGACCGCATTCGCGGCAAACCTGATGACCATGTACTTCCGCAACCCGGACATGCACGACAAGTACTTCCGCCCCACCCAGGACGGCCAGCAGCTCGCAAACAACATCGTGATGCTCGGCGCGGGTCTGGCACTGCTGGGCTCCAAGAAGTAAGCCCCACACGCTAACTCACTCAGACGACCTCACGAAAGTGCGGCGGGAACGGTATTCGTTCCCGCCGCACTTTTGCATGCGTGCTAAATTTCTGCGTTTCTCAGACCGGCATGCTCCCGGCTAGTTCAGTCTCACGCCCGGCTAGTTCAGCGTCATGCCAGCCCCGCACGCCGCGAAACCGCATGGTGTAGCGGCGCTACGCTATTCTTTTAGGTATGTCTACTGAGAACACGCAGCCTAGCCAGGCACCCGAATCCACCGAAGAAAAGGCCAAGAAGCCGGTTCCCGAGGAATTCTTCCGCCAGCCCTACTCCTTCGTCCGCCGCGGCGACCGCCTCACCGCGCGCCGCCAGAAGGCGTGGGACACCTACTCCCCCACCCACGTGCTGGACATTCCGCGCCTGCGCACCGACACCTCCGTGTCCCCCGAGGCGACCTTCGACCCGGTGAAGATTTACGGCCGTGAGGCGTACCAGGTCGTCGAGATCGGTTCCGGTCTGGGCGAGGCGATTGTGCACCGCGCAGCTGAGGTGCCCGAGGCGAACTTCCTCGCCGTTGAGGTGTACACCCCCGGCATCGCGGACCTGCTGCTGAAGATGGGCAACGCCGGCGTGGAGAACGTGCGTGTGGCTCAGGCGAACGCACCCGAGCTGCTCGACAACATGCTTGAGGAGAACTCCGTGGACGAGTTGTGGGTGTTCTTCCCGGACCCCTGGCATAAGTCCCGCCACCACAAGCGCCGCTTGGTGTCCCCGGCGTTCGCTGATAAGGTTGCGCGCGTGCTTAAGCCCGGCGGTATTTGGCGTCTGGCGACTGACTGGGAGGAGTACGCCCTGGTCATGCGTGAGGTTCTGGAGGCGCACCCCGACTTTGAGAACGTGAACCCCGGCGCCGGTGCGACCGAGGAGGATCCGCTGGGTGGCTGGGCTCCGCGTTGGGAGGGTCGTACCCTCACCAGCTTTGAACGTAAGGCTCAGGAGGCGGGCCGCCGCGCGCACGACCTGACCTACCGCCGCAAGTAAGCGGAGCGGCGCCGGCATCAGGTGGCGCAGCTTGGCGCAGGTTAGCGCGAATATACGTTAGCAGGTGAGGCTCCCCGATCATTCGGGGAGCCTCACCTCCTTGTGTGTGGGTCTGAGTGCATGCGGGGCGGGGGTCTACCCTCCCTCTCGCGGCGTATACACAAAGACGCACAAGTCTATATGGGTGGCCGACTAGCGCAAATGAGCTAAAACAGCCGAGCCGTTTATCCAAGTGTAGCGGGTTTAGCCGGTTTAGCGCTGCGGTTTCGTGTCATCCGCCGTAGCCGGCTGGTGACGCTGACGGTACAGCACTACAGCCGAAGAACGCTGACGAGGCGCCGGGCGGGTACCACGGGCAATATGCACCACGTCGCCGCTGGTACCGGCAGCGAACACGCGCTCCGCCAAGCCCAGCTTCACCTTCGCATCCTCAACCTGACGCTGCAGCGCCGCAATCTGCTCCTGCTGCTCCTCCACGAGGGACTCCAGCTCAATAATGCGGCGAATACCCTCCAGGGAGACGCCCTCCTGCGAGAGCTGCTGAATCTGCTGCAGACGGTTCACGTCACGCTGCGAATAGCGGCGCGCCTTGCCGGGCGCACGCGAAGGCTGGACCAGGCCGATGCGGTCGTACTGGCGCAGGGTCTGCGGGTGCATGCCCGCCAGCTCAGCCGCCACAGAAATCACGAAAACCGGCAGGTCCACGCTGTGCAACGGCTTGCCGCTACGGGACTTAGATGATGATTCTCGAGATGCCATGGTTTACTTCGCTTTCTTCAACAGATCCTTACGCGGGTTCTCCTGCGGTGCCAGTTTTACGAACTTATCGAATGCTTCCTGCGCCTCTGCGCTCAGCTCGGTGGGCAGTACAATCTCCGGGATGACCAGCAGGTCGCCGTCGCCGCCCTTAGCCCTGAAGCCGCGGTACTGGCGCGCAGTCGGCGGCCGACCTGGCCGGGTGCCAGGCGCAGCTTCACGGTGGACGCATCGGGCAGGGGCACCTCGATCACTGCGCCGTCGACGGCCTCGGCGAGGGTGACGGGCGCACGCATAATCAGGTTGTTGCCCTCACGCGAGTACACGGAGTCATCGGAGACGCGCACGGTGACCTTCAGGTCGCCGCCGCGCAGACCCTTGCCGCGCAGGCGGACCTTCTGGCCGTCCTTAATGCCTGCGGGGATGCGTGCCTCAGTGTGGGAGCCGTCCGGCAGGAACACGGTCACGGTTGCGCCGGTGTATGCCTGGGCGAGGCTGATGCGGGTGCTGGTGGTGCTTTCTTCGGGGGCTGCGTGCTGTGCACCGCCGAAGCCGCCGCCGCCCATGCCGCCGAAGTCGGCGCTGGTGAAGCCTGCGGAGCGTCGGGAACCGCCTGCGCTACCGCCGAAGAGGCCGCCGAGCAGGTCGTCAATGTTGATGCCTGCGCCGCCGTTGCTGAAGCCGCCGAATGCGTCCGCGCCGGGGTAGCCGGTGTAGCTGCCACCGCCGAAGCCACCTCCGCCGAAGCCGCCCATGCCAGATGCGCCGTAGCGGCGGATCTGGTCGTACTCTTCGCGCTGCTTCTTGTCGGAGAGCACGTCGTATGCTTCCGAGATTTCCTTGAACTTCTTCTCTGCCGCGGCGTCGCCGGGGTTCAGGTCCGGGTGGTACTTGCGGGAGAGCTTGCGGTACGCCTTCTTGATGTCGCTTTCGCTTGCGTCTTCGCTGACACCCAGTGCCTTATAAAAGTCGTCGGTTAGCCAGTTTTCACTTGCCATGTTGTGTTTCTCCTTCTGCGGTGATGCGCCGCCCTCCTCGGTTACGGGACGGCTTGCAGGGGCACCGCGTGCTTGTCTTAATACTCTATATAAAAGTTTAGTCTACTTGACTCAATTTTGAAAGGGCTGAGCCCAAAAAATAGCGCCCCTACAAGCCTTTAACCGCCACCACAGCTCGCCAAAACCCGCGCCAACACACCGGGTATAACAACCCCGGCAGAACAGGCGCACCGGGCGAACAGTCCAAGCCAGCAGCCCAGGCAAACAACAGGGCGGGCACTCCCCCACCAGGGAGAGCACCCGCCCGTCGTTAGTTATTCAGCCAATGCTGAGCCGACCACCTTACGGTGCGACAGCCACAGCCACCTGCGCGGTACGAACCACACGGTCGTTCACGCGGTAGCCGTAACGCAGAACCATGGAGACATGATCCTCAGCCACCTCGTCGGTGGGCTGCTGCAGAACAGCTTCGTGGATATTCGGGTCGAAGGCGTCGCCTACTTCACCGAAACGCTCCACGCCCTGCTTGCCGAGCAGCTCTTCGAGCTTGGTAGCGATGGAGGCGAAGGGGCCTTCCTGCAGGTCGCCGTGCTTACGTGCGGCGTCGATATCGTCGAGCACCGGCAGCAGTGCGCCGACCAGGTCACCGATTACGAAGTTTCGCAGCTGCTCCTTTTCGCGGGCGGTGCGGTTCTTGAAGTTAGTGAACTCGGCCTGCAGGCGAAGCAGGGAGTCCAGACGCTCCGCGGCGAGTGCCGCATCAGCAGATTCTGCTTCTACGGCGTCCTGGAGCTCAGCCTCGACGGCTTCCGCAGCTTCCTCGGGGCTTTCGACCGATTCAGCTTCGGGGTGGCCTTCCGCTGCGGGGGCGTTGAATGCCTCCTCCAGCGGGTCGGGGGTGGTGTTTTCCTGCTCAGCCATGATTACTTCTTCTCGTCTTCGTCGATAACCTCGGCGTCGACAACGTCCTCATCAGCGGCGGGCTTGGACTCGGATGCCTCAGCCTGAGCTGCTGCGTAGAGTGCCTCGCCCAGCTTGGACTGGGATGCCTGCAGCTTCTCGAATGCGGACTTCACTGCTGCGTCGTCGTCGCCCTCGAGTGCCTTCTTCAGCTCGTCGACATCGCCCTGAACGGAGGTCTTGACGTCCTCGGGCAGCTTGTCGCCGTTCTCCTTCAGGAGCTTCTCGACGGAGTATGCGACGGACTCAGCTGCGTTGCGGGTGTCAGCAGCCTCGCGGCGTGCCTTATCCTGCTCAGCGTGTGCCTCTGCGTCCTTGACCATGCGGTCGATGTCGTCCTTGGAGAGGGAGGTACCGCCGGTGATGGTCATGGACTGCTCAGCGCCGGTGCCCTTGTCCTTTGCGGAGACGTGCACGATGCCGTTTGCGTCAATGTCGAAGGTGACCTCAATCTGGGGCACGCCACGGGGTGCGGGGGCGATGCCGGTCAGCTCGAAGGTACCCAGGTTCTTGTTGTCGCGAGTGAACTCACGCTCACCCTGGAAGACCTGAATGGTCACGGAGGGCTGGTTGTCCTCTGCGGTGGTGAAGGTCTCGGAACGCTTGGTCGGGATTGCGGTGTTGCGCTCGATCAGCTTGGTCATCACGCCGCCCTTGGTCTCGATACCGAGGGAGAGAGGGGTGACGTCAATCAGCAGAACGTCCTTACGGTCGCCCTTCAGAACGCCTGCCTGCAGTGCTGCACCCATTGCCACGACCTCGTCGGGGTTCACGCCCTTGTTGGGCTCGCGGCCGGTGAGCTCCTTGACGAGCTCGGCGACAGCGGGCATACGGGTGGAGCCACCAACCAGGATGACCTCAGAAATCTCGGAGATGGACACACCGGCCTCCTTGATGACGTCGAGCACGGGCTTCTTGGTGCGCTCGAGCAGGTCGTGGGTCAGTTCCTCGAACTTTGCGCGGGTCAGCTTCTCGTCCAGGTGGATGGGGCCCTCGGGGGTCACGGACAGGTACTGCAGGGAGATGTTGGTGCTGGTTGCGCTGGACAGTTCCTTCTTAGCCTGCTCAGCTGCCTCCTGCAGACGCTGCAGAGCGATTTTGTCCTTGGACAGGTCTGCGCCGGTCTTTGCCTTCACCTGTGCGAGCAGCCACTCGACGATGCGCTGGTCCCAGTCGTCACCACCGAGGCGGTTGTCACCGCTGGTTGCGCGAACCTGAATGGTGGAGAAGCCGTCGTCGTCCTTGCCGACTTCCAGCAGGGAGACGTCGAAGGTACCGCCACCGAGGTCGAAGACCAGGATGAGCTCGTCTTCCTTACCCTTGTCCAGGCCGTATGCCAGTGCTGCGGCGGTGGGCTCGTTGACGATACGCAGGACGTTCAGGCCTGCGATCTCGCCGGCTTCCTTGGTTGCCTGACGCTCAGCGTCGTTGAAGTATGCCGGGACGGTGATGACAGCGTCGGTGACGGTGTCGTTCAGGAATGCCTCTGCGTCGCCCTTCAGCTTCATGAGGATACGAGCGGAGATTTCCTGCGGGGTGTACTTCTTGCCGTCGATCTCGGTGGTCCAGTCGGTGCCCATGTGGCGCTTGACGGAGGAGATGGTGCGGTCGACGTTGGTTACTGCCTGACGCTTTGCGACGCTACCGACCAGAACCTCGCCGTCCTTGGAGAATGCGACGACGGAGGGGGTGGTGCGGGTGCCTTCTGCGTTGGCGATAACTACGGGGTCGCCGCCTTCCAGTGCTGCTACGACCGAGTTGGTGGTACCGAGGTCAATACCTACTGCACGTGCCATATGTTTATTCACTCCTTAGGTGTTAGTGCCCCGCTTCTTCTAATGCGAGGCGGGATAGTTTGAAAATTTTGGAGGCGGTCGGTGTTGCGCGTGCCGCCCCGTGTGGGGTGGTCTGCGCGACTCCTTGAGCCTCATGTACTCAAGTATGCACCCTCTCAGAGGGCGTGTCAATAGGGTTGAGCGAACTTTACTCAACTTTTTTATGCGGAGGGGCGTGAGGGGCGGATTTTTAGGGGTTCTGCCGGGGTGTTTTGCGGGTGATTTTGGGGCGGTGGCGAGGCGCGCGTGGGCGGTTTTGCCGCGGAATTCCGGGGTTTTCGGGTGGCGCGAGGGTGCGGCGCGGCGATTCAGCGCACGGCGGACAGTGCCGGGGTGGTTGGGCGAAAAATTTTTTAAAAATCTTTAAAAAAAGGGGTGGAAAACCGAAAATTGGGGGTACGAGAGGTGCCGGAAGGTGGATTGGGGGCACCCTTGATAGGGCGTGCGAGATGATTTTTAGGCGCGATTTTTAGGTCTGAAGGCTAGGCCCCCGGCAGTATTGCTAAAGGTGCAGTGAGACACCAGAGATTCACTCCCCTTATATATAGAGGGCCTGCTTGCAAGCTCCATCGCTCATTTTATGAAGGTATCTCTGCTTGTCCGACCCGCAATTTCTCTAACCTTCACCTGTGGCTTGAGGCTACCCGCCTGCCGTATGCTGGATACGACCATATCCTCTCAAAGTAGACAGGAAATTACGATGCCAACAAATAACGGCCCATTGCCTCCCGCTTGTCCATATTCTGGAGGGAGCATCAACCCGGATTCCAGTAAAGAGAATAAAACCTCACAGGCGGTGGAGGCTACCACCCCCACTTCAACAAGCACCGAAGATACTACCAACACGCCCCTGCTCATAGAAAAAGCATCAGCAGAAAGCACCCCACCAGGGAACCAGCCCCAAAAATCTAAAAAAAATACCCCTCCGAAAGAAAAATCAAATCCCCAGAATTCAAATGGAAAAAAGACAGATTTCGATAATATTTTTTCAGATGACCCAATAGTACACTGGATACTATTTTCAATCGCCTCAGTATCCTTAATATTCACACTAAATTATCTATTAGTTATTTTTCAACATTTCCAATAATCACCTAGAAGAGAGCCAAAAACTATTCTCAAATTCTAGCGAATACTCCAACATTGACTTGGCAAAAATTACCAACCTACGAACCGCCGCCCAGTCAGCCACATTCCATCTAATGATTTCCCTATCTATTTTCACCCTCTGTTTCTTCAATCCAATTTGGGCAATTTTCAAAAATAACATAAAAAAAACACTCATAACAATATCTACATTACTCATTACAATATCAATTATCACACAATTCACTCTATACTATTTTTAAATATATTGGAGATATTGTTACTCTTAGTTTTCTCGCTGTAATCACTACGACTTCTGCTTTTTTCATTGCAACCGTTGTGATTTTTAAAATCATCGAAAAAATTTCTATTTTTTTACGCAAAGCAATTAACGACCGAAAAGGCGAGGCCTACACCAAATCAGAACAGGCTTTACACTACATAATATTTATATTCCCAGCTACAATTACCATCTTTGTGGCAGCATTCTTCGTCCTCTTAGCCGACACATTTTCCACTGCTTTATACGATCAATACGCCCAAAAGACAACCCCAATATTTCTCGAAGAATTCTTTACCGACCCTGACACCAAAATCATACTACCCATTTTCCTTCTCTTTTCGCTTATGCTCAACACCAGTACTGCAACTTCAATCATCATTATCATCGAAGAAATTTTCAAAAACAAACGACGTAAAAAAGCCAAGAGAATAATATTACCTACAGAGGAAAAATCCACTCGGTCAACTATCACCTCCCACATAAAGCTAATACTCCCACTTCTACCCTTAGCAGCATCTATAGTATTTATACTTGCGCTAATCCACAACACGCAGGTAACAGACAACAATCTAAGTACTGCAATTCAAATTACAGCAATTCAATTTACGGACAGCAAATATATTTGGCTGACGATGGCCTTCTCTCTGCTATTAATGGGATACATATCATCCATTCCATATTTCCTCCTCCCCCAATGTGTCAATAGTGTCGAAAGAATATTCCCCAGAAGTAGAAATGGGAATGCAAAAAATGAAGTGGAATATATCTACTTTATGATAACCTTTATTTCATTAGCTCTCACTTCATTCTGTGCTCTCATAAACTATCAAATATTAAAAATTCTCTCACACAAAGAAGTAATTATATTTTTCTTGGCAACGATATTTATTTCGTTTGCCCTCTGTAGCATCTCCCTAAGAAATATCATAGATAAGAAATATACACCTAAAAGCACGGCAGAGATACGCTCAAGGACTCGCAAAGAAAAAATAACACTCTTAATACTGACTACATTATCTGCATTTTTAATATCATTGATCAGTTCTGCGCTTATTCCAAATATAACAAAAGGTTTTAGCGACATGATAACAAACCCCGGGGACACTCTGGGGTCGATTGAGACGGACTACTCCTGTGTTTTCTCCAACAACGTTGAAGAAAAAAATTCTATTGCCTTCGGCGTAATTGTAGAATCAAAACCGGATTCAGTTCATATATTTACTCCTGAATACAACCAAGAGAAAAATAGTTATGGGGAAGAGGTCGGGAATGGGAAGGTAAAACCAAATAAATTAGCAGAATCTCAAGTTAAAATTCCAGGAGGTTATCGCATTGAAAAATTTGATAACAATAAACATGGATATGATTTAACGGTAGGAAAATGCATATATAGAAATTCTCCTCCTTTCTACATGTATACATACTCATGGAACACATCAGATAGAAACTAAACTTCTCGTAATAAGTTTTCCAATAATTAGAAGCCCCGTCTGCACCTCTCGTGCAGGCGGGGCTTCTTCCTTTGCCCACCGCGAGCGCGCCAGGGTGGGGCTCTCCCCTATGCTGGTTATAAGCCAGCACCGGAGCAGGAAGGGAACACCGCCATGAACCTCAACAAACTCTTCACCGCGCTGCGGCAACGCAAAAACACCCCGGCACATAACCTGCAGGCTGAGCGGCGCGAACGCTACACGCACGCCCTCGAACAATTCCTCGACGGGCAGCCCGCCGTACGCCTTGGCGGGGTGTACACGCTCGTGAACCTCGCAGACGAGTGGCTCACCGACGCATCCTTCCCCGAGCAGGTACGCCGCGAAGAAGCCCAGACCATTATCGATACGCTGACCGGGTGCATCCGCACGCCCTATCCCCCTCGCGCAGAACCGACAGGTTCTAGAAGCAGACGAAGCCCCCGAAGGGTACGAAGGCGACTTTACACGCGATCAGGAGGCACTACGCGAAGAGCAGCTGGTGCGCCGCACGGTCTTCATGGAGTTCAGCCGTCGCCTCGCCGCAATTACCGAGAACAATAAGACTGGCAACAGGGGAAGCAAGCACGGAGCGCCGTCGGTATCGCCCATGTGGGCTGACCTGCGCTTCGACTTTGGTGGCGCACCCATCTTCTACCCGCTGGGGCAGCTGCACTTTCAGAACGCCGATTTTGCCTCCGCGACCTTCTACGGCCCGGCGGATTTCTCCGGTGCTACCTTCCGCGGTGACACCAGCTTCTCCGCAGCACAGTTCACGGCTGACGCATCCTTCCACAGCACCAGCTTCACCGACTGGGTGGGTTTCAGCGCCGCACACTTCGCGGGCACGGCAAAGTTCAGCGGGGCACATTTTGCGGACGCGGCAAGCTTCGCAACCGTAACCTTCACCGGCGAGGCTGACTTCTCAGACGCGGTCTTCTCGGCTGCGGCTGACTTCGCGGTATCCGCCTTCAAATCCGATGCCAACTTCTCACGCTTGAACACCGCAGGCATAGCTAGCTTCGCGGCGGTCACCTTCGGCGGAAAGGCAGTATTCACCGCCTCCACGTTCCACGATGAAGCACACTTCGCCGCGTCGGTCTTCAACCGTCCGGCGGTGTTCTCCAAGTCGCTGTTCGGCGGGGTCGCGCGCTTTGCCGGTATAGTGACCAAGCAGTCCGCGATGTTCAGCAACGTACACTTTGCGGGCGCGGCGGACTTTAGCGGGGCGTCCTTCACGCAGTACGAGGATTTGGTGGGGCGCGGTTCGACGGCGACGCCACGTTCAGCCGGGCGTCTTTTATTGCGCTTCCGAGGACGCGCTATGAGATGGACTTCCCGCAGGGAGCGAACTTCGGTAACGCGACCTTCGCGCAGGATGCCGATTTTAGCAGGGCGACGTTCACGGCGCATGTCGGTTTCTACAAGGCGACGTTCGCGCGGGAGGTGAGCTTCAACGGGGCGAGCTTTGAGGGCGCCTACTTCGCGGATGCGACGTTCGGTCAGGGCGCGGACTTTACCTGCTCGACGTTCAACCACAGTGCGAGCTTCGACAATGCAACGTTCAACGCTAATGCGGAGTTCCACGAGGCTTCTTTTAGAGGGCACGCGGACTTCCGCGACGTTGCGTTTGCGGCAGATGTGAGGTTTAGCGGCGCAGCCTTTGGCGGTAACGCAGGGTTCTGCAGGTCGTCGTTCGGCGGTAATGCGAACTTCTTCAGGACGGATTTTGCGGAGACTACAGAGTTCTGTGAGGCTGTCTTTGAGGGGTATGCCGGGTTCAGCACGGCGGCTTTCAGCGCTGACGCCAACTTCAGCGGGGTTGTGTTTGAGCAGCTTGCTTGGTTCGCTGATGCGGCCTTCGAGGCAGGCGCGGAGTTCGTGGGGGCAACCTTTATGGGTGTTGCGAATTTCTGCGATGTGTCTTTTGTGAAGAGCCCACCGGTCTTCGCGGCTGAGGATGCTGACTCGGGCGAGATGTGCCGGGCTCGGTTTGCTATGCTGTCTGCCGACTCGGGCTCTGCCGGTCAGGAGACGCATAACTTCACGGTGTACGAGGGCAGTCGACCTATTCCGCTGGGCACAGCCAGGCTGAACGGCGTAGGCTACCGCATCCCGGTCGGGGCGGTGCTCTTCGATCCGGTGTCCTGGGATGAACGGCAGAAGGAATACACACGCCTGAGTGAGCCCGCGCAGTAATATCCAGAGGCCCCGCCACATTGAATGTGTGGTGGGGCCTTTGTTTGTGGCCGTTGGAAGCGCAGATCAGACGGTTTTGCACTATGCTGAAAGGTGACCGTTCCTATCAGAGAAGACAGGAGAACTAGAGACCATGACAAAAATACTCGAGAATCGAGAAGACACATCACGTAATTCCCCATGGTGGAAAAAAGTTATAGCGTGGGGCGGGAAAAACTGGTTTTACATAACCCTCTTCTTGCTAGCTACAATTGGAGTTCCCTGCGCTTTTTTCATTCCCCCATATATCCCCGGGCTCACCAATGATGGCAACACCGTTGTTTCCGTCCGTCAGGGTATCCTCGCGGTCTTAGCAGGAGCCCTTACTATGCTCACGCTCTCGGAGACCCATCGCAAAAATACCCATGAGAAGGACAAGAACGATCGTGATCATACCCGCCAGGTGCATGCGGAACGGCGTAGTCGTTATACCGCAGCTGTAGAACAGCTTGCTAACGAGAAAGCAGCTGTCCGTTTGGGCGGTATCTATACACTTGTAGGCTTGGCCGATGAATGGCTTGCAGACGATAGCCTCACTAAAGATAAACAGAACGAAGAGGGACAGGTTATTATCAATAACCTCTGTTCCTATATTCGTTCGCCCTTCCCACTTGCAGAAAAAATTGACGAATATAAAGCCTACAAAAAACTTGAAGAGCTTAATAAAAAAGAATCTGAGAATCTTCTCAACAGAGTAGAGCAGCTTGAGCTTAAGGCTCTAGTCGAACGTCTCCCAAATGCTCAGGATTATAAAACGCCTAAAAAGATCACAGCAGACTATGCGACATTTCACGAAGAACAGGACGTACGCCGCACTATCTTCGTTGAAATGGAAAGACGTAGCAGTGTTATATCAAATAATGAGGAAGGCGATGTAACGGTCACTCCCGGTGCTTGGAGTGACTTTGATTTCGATTTCAGCCGAGCTCCCATTTTCTATCCTCTCAATGGACTTACGATTGAGAAAGGTAATTTTTCGGGCGCAAAGTTCTACGCCGATACGGACTTTTTCAAGGCGACCTTCAACAACGACGCCAGCTTTTTTAAGGCGACCTTCAACAGTGCCGCGTACTTCGGCAAGGCAACCTTCAACAGTACCGCATACTTCGGCGAGGCAACCTTCAACAGTACCGCATACTTCGGGACGGCGACTTTCAACTACTTCGCAGGCTTCGGCGAGGCGAACTTCCACAGTACCGCGTACTTCGGCGAGGCGAACTTCCACAGTACCGCGTACTTCGGCGAGGGGACCTTCCACAGTGCCGCGTACTTCGGCGAGGCGAACTTCCACAGTACCGCGCACTTCGGCGAGGCGACCTTCAACCACCTCGCAGGCTTCGGCGAGGCGAACTTCCACAGTACCGCGTACTTCGGCGAGGCGACCTTCACCCAAGTGGCGAACTTCCGCAAGGCGACCTTCAACAGTACCGCGTACTTCGGCGAGGCGACCTTCAACAGTACCGCGTACTTCGGCGAGACGTCCTTCACCCAAATGGCGGATTTCCGCGAGGCGACCTTCACCCAAGTGGCGAACTTCCGCAAGGCGACCTTCAACAGTACCGCGTACTTCGGCGAGGCGACCTTCAACAGTACCGCGTACTTCGGCAGGGCGAACTTCACCCAAGTGGCGAACTTCGGCAGGGCGAACTTCACCCAAGTGGCGAACTTCCGCAAGGCGACCTTCAACAGTACCGCGTACTTCGATGAGGCGACCTTCAACAGTACCGCGTACTTCGGCAAGGCGACCTTCACCCAAATGGCGGATTTCCTCGGAACAACCTTTATCAAGAGTGTGAATTTCAGCAACACAACTTTTAAAAACTATGCACCATTCTTTGTACGCAGGAACTTGCGAGCCTGGTTCTCCGTCCGCTCAGCTCAAGAGAACTATAGATTCAAGGTCTCAGAGACCCACCGCCCTATTAGAACCGAGCAGATTACCGTAGCTGACGGCAGGGTATTCACTATTCCTGTGGGTTGTGAGCTGTTCGACCCCGAACCTTTGCCCGCGCCCAAACCGGAAGAACCCACCAAATAATACTCACCCTTAAAAGGCCCCGCCGGCCCCTCGTCGGCGGGGCCTTTGCACGCCCAGGCCTGGTAGCGACAGCCCCGGCGGCGAGCGCCTCGCCCGTCACGGCGCCGCCCGCAAAGCCACTCCAATCACCCGCCGCGTCCGATCACCCGCTACCCCACCGATACACTAGAACCATGTACCGAATCATGACTGTCTGCACCGGCAACATCTGCCGCTCCCCCGTCGGCGAATACCTCATCCGCCAGCACGCCCAAGAAGCCGGCGTGCCCGTCACCGTCACCTCCAGCGGCATCAGCAACGAAGAAGAAGGCAACCGCATCGACCCGCGCGCCGCCGCGCAGCTCACCGCCCGCGGTATCGACTCGTCCGCGCACCGCGCCAGCGTCTTCACCGTCGAGGACTTCGACCGCAACGACCTCATCCTCGCCATGGACGCACCCCACTACCTGCGCCTCAAAGCCCTCGCCCGCAACGACGAAGACAAAGCCAAGATCCGCATGATGCGCAGCTTCGACCCGAAGGTCACCACCACCCATCTGGACCAGCTCGGCATCTACGACCCCTGGTACGGTAGCGAACGCGACTTCGTGTACACCACCGGCCTCATTGACGCCGCCGCACGCGGCCTCATCAACCACCTCAAGCAGGAAGGCGACGCCCAGTGAGCCAGCGTATCCCCCTGAACCAGAACCGCCGCGTCACCGGCACCACCGAAATCCTGGAGCTCTGCAAAGACATGCTGCGCCTGGAGCACGGCATCGGCAACGATTTCGACATGGACACCGCCGAATTTGCCGAATTCCGTGAGCAGTTCCTCGCGGATTTCGCGCAGATCCCGCTGATCATCGGTATTGATGGGCCGCAGCGGCACCGGCAAGACCAGCCTCGCCGCGCAGCTTGAGCAGGAGCTCACCGCCGCCGGGCACAGCGTGCATGTGCTGCACCTGGACGACTTCTACCCCGGCTGGGACGGCCTCTTCGACGGCGTGGAGGCGTGGGACGGGCTGTCCGTGCAGCTCACCGAAGGCATTGCCGGAACCTACACCCCCTGGGATTGGGAGGCGGGCGCCCCCGGTGAGGTGCGCACCGTCGACCCGGCGGCTACGCAGGTCATCATCTGTGAGGGTGTTGGCGCGATTGCGGGCGCCTGCGAGGTGCGTATCCTCGCCACCGCCCCGGACGAGGTGCGTTACGAACGCGCCATGGCTCGTGACGGTGACACGTTCCGCCCGCACTGGGAACGCTGGGCGGAGCAGGAGGAGGCGCTGCTCGCCGAAATCCCGGAGGACTACGCGACCGTGGACTTCATCTACGACAGCGCGGCGCAGTAACAGCCGCCTACAAGACAGTAGTGCCCAATGCTTCGTGTATCTCGAAGCATTGGGCCCTACGGCTATTTAGAGGCAGTTTTATTCAGGCGCTGTTTTATTCGGGCATGGGAGCCGGGCTAGCGGATTCCATGCGGTCTTTATCCCAGTAGGTTGAGGTATTGCTCGGCGCGTGCGTGGAGGCAGTACCGTCTTTTTCGTTACCCGGGTTGTTGTTAGAAAGCACAGCAAGGATTACAAGCAAGACACAAACTATAAGCAGCAGGATGCATAGCAAATATTTGTAATAGTGATTGCGCATCTGAGGTTGCCCCTCCGGTCGTATCGCGTGGTATGACCAACGTAAGTTATGCGGTCGCCCCGAGCAATGCTTCTCAAGAATATTTCTCAAATATTTCTTCAGCACTGGGGGACTGAGCGGCAGGCTAAAACAAACCGCGAAAGGGGCGGTGTTATCCGTAAACGACATCAGGGTGTCCGAAGCGAAGCGAGGACGGGTGCCCCTGTAGGAGCGTGGATGACACCGTCCCTTCTGCGTACCCTCTGCAATCCTGTCTCTCCCAGCTCAAAAAATATCAAACATTTAACTTACGAAGCCGCGCCCAATTCTGCTACCGTGAACAAGTTGTGCTTCCAGCCTGCGCAAGCTCATTCCCAGGGGCGGTACCGCCGCATCCACGTCTTGTAGAGCCGCAGGCGCCGTTGCACGCGCATCACGCAGAAAGAAACTAAGGCTAATGTCTTCGAAGTCGATTAAGACCTCTTTTGGGCTATCGCCCCTTTTCATTGTTGTTCTGGCGCTGCTGACCGCTATCGCGCCGCTCGCCACAGATATGTACCTGGCGGCGCTACCCGCAGTCGCTGAGAATCTGAACACCACCAGCACGAACGCATCCCTGACGTTGAGCGGGTTCATGGTGGGTATGGCGCTCGGCCAGCTGGTCGTTGGCCCGCTATCGGATAAGACAGGCCGCCGCAAGCCGCTGCTGATCGGTGCGGTCATCTGTTTCATTGCGACCGTGGCGTGTGGTTTCGCGCCGAATATTGAGCTGCTGATTTTTGCGCGTTTCATGATGGGTTTCACCGGTTCGATTGGTGCAGTGCTGGCGCGTTCTATCGTGGCTGATACGACTGAGGGTCTGGCGACCGCTAAGCTCATGGGCGTCATGATGATGATTAACGGCTTCGCGCCGGTGCTTGCGCCGCTGTTTGGTGGCTGGGTGCTGTCGTGGGGTAGCTGGCGCGATATTTTCCATGTGCTCGGCGTGGTGACCGCGGTTATGATGCTCGGCGTGATCTTCGTGATTAAGGAGACCCTGCCGGTGGAGGAACGTTACCAGGGCACCGCCCTGAGCGTGTACTCGGAGCTGCCGAAGGTCTTCAAGATTCGCCGCTACCTGGGTTTCATGCTGACGATGTGCTTCGCGTTTGGTGCGCTGTTCTCGTATATTTCCGGTTCGACGTTTGTGTTACAGAAGATTCTGGGCTTGTCCGAGACTGAGTTCACTATTGTGTTCGGTGTGAACTCGATTGGCATTGTGCTGTTCAGCGCGATTGCAACGAAGCTGGTGGGTCGTGTGGCGCAGCGCCGCATTGTGAATGTTGGCGTGGTGAGCCTGCTGGTGGTGTCTTCGCTGCTGTTGGTTAGCTTCCTTGTCGGTATTTCGCTGGTGCCGACGCTGGTTCTGCTGTTCCTGCTGACCAGCTCGTGCGGCCTGATTTTTGGTAATGCTTCGGCGTTGGCGTTGAACGAGGCGCGCCACATGGCGGGTAGTGCTTCGGCGGTGATGGGTACGGTTCAGGCGATGCTGGGTGCGTTGGCGGCGCCGCTGGTGTCGTTTGCGGGTGAGCATGAGTACCTGCCGATGGGCTTCTCCATTTTTGGTTTCGCGGTCCTGACGGCGCTGGTGCTGTGGACTACGCCGCGTAAGGATTCGGACTACTCGGCGGACGGTTTGAGTCACGGCGCTGGTGAAGGTCAGGGTGCTCCGGCGGCTGGTCACTAGCCGTTCATAAGTACATATCTGTGCGTATGCCCAGGAGGGGCGGTGTTATCCGTAAGCGACATCAGGGTGTCCGAAGCGAAGCGAGGACGGGTGCCCCTGTAGGAGCGTGGATGACACCGCCCCTTCTGCATGTCTCGTCCATCTGCCACTGTAGGAACGAGGGCGAGTACTGTCTTCCCCCTCCGGCCAGGCATGCGAACGTACAATAAGACTATGTCTAGTACCGTAATTCTTCTGAACGAGCAGAACCCGCAGGGCATCTTCGTTGACCCGTCCGTGCCCCTCATCAGCGTCGATGATCAGGGCTTCACCCGCGGCGACGGCGTCTTCGAGACCATGCTGTCCGTCAACCGCCGCGTGCGTAAGCTCGGCATGCACCTGTCCCGCCTCGAGTCGTCGGCGCGTATGCTGGATCTGCCCGACCCGGAACCCGAGATTCTGCGTTCGGCGGTGGAGCGCCTCATGCGTGAGGCGACCGCCGGTGCCGAGACTGCGCTGGGCGAAGAGCACATCGTGAAGATCATTATTTCGCGCGGCCCCACCCAGGCGGTGACCTCCATGCAGCCGGGCCCGTACACGCTGATTATGGCGTCGCCGGTGCCCGCCTCCATCGTGAAGCGCCGCACCGAGGGTGTGAAGGCGATGCTGCTGCCGCGCGGCCACGAGCCGATGGACAACAGCGCCTACCCGTGGCTGCTGGCGGGTGCGAAGACCCTCTCCTACGCGGTGAACATGGCGGTCCTGCGATACGTGCAGGAGCGCGGCGCGGACGACGCTATCTTCATCACCGACGAGCGTCGCGTGCTGGAGGGTGCCACCTCCTCGGTGCTGGTCGCCAAGATTGAGAACGGCAAGAAGGTGCTGTACACGCCTGAGCCGAGCCACGGCATCCTGCCCGGTACCACGCAGGGCGCGGTGTTCGAGGCGGCACGCCAGGCCGGTTGGGAGCTGGGCTTCGGACCGCTCTACCCGCAGGATTTGTTTGAGTCGGACGGCGTGTGGTTGGCGTCTTCGGTGCGTCTGATTGCGCCGGTGACTCACCTGAACGGCACGGCGCTGGCGCATGACCCGGAGCTGACTGCGACCCTGTTGAACTACCTGGCGCAGCAGAGCTAAACGCGTACACAAAGGGACGGCATTATCCGAGCGAGGATAATGCCGTCCCTTTGCGCTGTCTGCAGACTGAGTGCGGAGGTGCCTGTACCTTCCTGTTCGGTAGTAGCGGGTGTAGCCGCGTTTTCCGGAAGCGCCCTCAGGGTGTCAGCCCGGACGCTCTCCGTAGCGAAGCGAGGAGGGGCGGAGCGTCCGGGTGACGGGTGCCCCTGCGTAGGCGCGGAGGAAACATGCGGCGTCCCGCCTCCCCCTGTAGGAACGAGGGCGAATACCGCCTCCCCCGCGGAACCAGAAACGGAACAAACTACAGCAAGAGCAAACTAGCCCCAGAGGAACTGGATCGTACCCGCCGCAATAGATGCACCGTACGCAACAGCGATAATGACGGCGGCGGCAATGCTCACGTGCACGTCACGCGGCGAATAGGACGGTACGCGAGCCCAGGTGCGTTCGCCTGCGCCGAAGCCGCGCGCCTCCATGGTGATGGCGAGGCGGGAGCCGCGGCGGATAGCCTGCACGAGCAGGGCGAAGCTTTGCCCGCCGAAGGTTTGGGCGCGTCCGGCGAGGGATTGGCCTGCACCGAGTCCGCGGGCGCGTCGTGCCTGGCCGAGGGCGTTCCATTCGGCGAAGAGGATGCCGACGAGGCGTAGTGCGGCGACGGTGGCGAGCACGAACCGGGAGGGTAGTTTGAAGGTTTGTGCGAGGGAGTCGCCGAGGTCGGTCGGGTCGGTGGTGAGCACGAACGCGAGGGTGGGTAGGACCATGGCGAGGGAGCGGATCATCATGGCTGCGCCGACGGCGGCGGAGTCGGTGGTGATGCTGTTGAAGCCGAGGTCGAGGATGTTGGTGCCGGTTTTGGCGCTGAGCATGGCGACGGACCAGCCGGTGGTGATGACGGCGATGAGGATGGGCCAGAAGCGGGCGAGGACGTTGACGGGTCGGAATCCGACGAGGATGAATCCGAGCAGTTCGAGGGCGAAGAGGATTCCGGAGGTGAGGGGGTCGCGCACGATGAGTGCGGCGATGATGAGGGTGAAGGAGACGATGAGTTTTACGCCGGCGTTGAGGTTGCTGAAGTAGCTGGTTCGGTCGATGGTGCCGAAGAAGTCGGTGTTCATGCGTTCTCCTTTCCGGGGGTTGCGGTGGCTTCGAGGGTGATGTGGTTGCCGCCGAGTGCGGCGGTGTAGTCTTCGTCGTGGGTGATGGAGATGACGGCGGTGCCGCCTGCGAGTAGTTCGCGGATGAGGTCGACGAGTTCTGCCCAGGTTCGTGCGTCTTGGCCGAAGGTGGGTTCGTCGAGGATGAGGATTTGGGTGCGGTGGCGAGTGCGGAGGCGACGGAGAGCCTGCGTTTTTCGCCGCCGGAGAGGGTGAAGGGGTTGGCGTCGAGTAGGTGGGTGAGGCGTAGGCGGGCCGCCAGGTCGTTGGTGCGTGCGGCGAGCTCGTCTTCGTCGAGGGGAACGCGGTTGAGCGCGGCGAGTCGGCGGGGGCCGAGTTCGAGTTCTTCGCGTACGGTTCCGCGGATGAATTGGTATTCGGGTTCTTGGAAGACGTAGCCGATGCGGCTGAGCATTTGGGCGGGGGTCCAGGTGGGCACGTCCCAGTGGGCGCGCTCGCCGCCGTTGCTCTGCTCACCGCCGTGGTTACCGTCGTAATTACGGAGCGCGTCGGTGGCGGTGAGGGTGCCGTCGGGCGCGGTGAGGAGCCCTGCGAGAGTGAGGGCTAGGGTTGATTTGCCGGCGCCGTTGGGGCCGAGCACGCTGAGATGTTCGCCGGCGTGCAGGGTGAGGTTGATGCCGCTGCGCAGGACAGGCAGGTCGGTGGGTACGGGTGCGGGGGTGTCGCCGAGGCGTTTGATGGTGCGTCGGCGTGCGCGTCGTTGTTTGGGGGTGGGCTGTGCGCGGGTGATGCTGAGGTTTTCGGCGCGCAGTAGCGCTTCGCCGTGCTCGCCGCCCTGGTTATCGCTGTCGCTCTGCGGTGCACGCGGCACGTAGTTGGTACCCACACGCCCGCGTCGATGAGGTCTTGGCGGGCTTCGGTGAGTACGGTGTCGGGTACGCCGTCGTGGGTGATGGTGCCGCCTTCGCCGAGCACGATAATGCGGTCCATGTGCGGCGCCCAGATGCTCACGCGGTGTTCCACAACGAGCAGGGTCGCGCCGGTCGCCTCGGCAGCGGTGAGGATGCTGTCGCGTACTTCTGCACGCCGGAGGGGTCGAGGTTGGCGGTGGGTTCGTCAAGGATCATGGCGCCGGGGTGCATCGAGAGGATGCCCGCCAGGCCGAGGCGCTGCTTCTGTCCGCCGGACAGTGCGCTGCTGGGGTGGTCGAGGGGCAGGTGGTTGAGCCCTACTGCGGTGAGGGCTTCGGTGACGCGGCCCCAGATTTCTTCGCGGGGTACGCGCAGGTTTTCGGGGCCGAAGGCGACGTCGTTGCCGACGGTTGCCATGACGATGGAGGATTCGGGGTCCTGCTGCATCATGCCTGCGGTGCCGCGCGCTTCGGCGGGTGCTTGCCCGTTGATGGTGATGGTGCCGCCGGCGGATTCGCCGTCGTCATCATGGAGCACACCGGCGATGGCGTGCAGGAGCGTCGATTTGCCTGCGCCGGAGGTGCCCAGTAGCAGGACTTTTTCACCGGGGTTGATGGTGAGGTTGAGTCCGCTGATGACGGGTTCTGGGCGTCCGGGGTGGTGCCAGCTGAAGTTGTTGAGCTCGATGCGCGCCCCGCGCGGTGTTGCTTCCATGATGGTTCCTTAGCCTTTGTGTGGCTGCTGTAGTGTGCCGAGTGGTGACTCGTGGTGAGTGACTAGGGGTGGCTAGTTGCTGACGGTTAGCGGCGGGTCTTGCCGGATGCCAGCGAGGAGAGCACACCGGTCTTGGCGAGGTTCTGCACGAGAATCCACGCGAGGAAGCCTGCGATCACTGCGCCGGAGATGACGGCGCACGCTACGTAGATGATTGCCTTGACCGGTTCCATGTCAGGGTAGTAGATGAAGATTTCGTTAACACCCATGAACAGGCCGCTGAGCGCACCGGCGAAGACCGCTACGAATGCGTCCCAGCGACGGTAGCGGAAGATTGCGAAGGCGATTTCAGCGCCAACGCCCTGGAAGAAGCCGGCAATCAGGATTTCACCACTCCACGCGCCGCCGGTGAAGAGCACGGAGATGAATGCTGCGACGATTTCACCGAAGAGTGCCGCACCGGGCTTGCGGATGAGCAGGCCGCTGAGGGTGCCGCCGAGCAGCCATGCGCCGGCGACGATGGGGCGGAATTCGGGTGCTGCTACGAGTGCAGTTTGGCGGCGGGGCCGACTGCGATGTCCCAGATCCAGAAGATGACGGCGCAGGCTACTGCGATAACTGCGGCGATGACGATTTCGTTGACTCGCCAGCGCAGGTTCGGCTTCTTCGCGTCTGCCTGGGTAGATGCCTGGGAGGCGGGGGTTACGTTCTGCGACATTGGTGGTCCTTCCGTCGTTGGAAGGGGAATGTCCTCGCCCTCTGATTGGACGAGGGCATTGAGAAGAAATTCGACTCCCTACGCCGGTACTAACCGGATCAGGTTCGAGGGTCTGCTTAGCACTCTCAGCGCCTCGGTGGCGCTCCCCTGTCGTTTAGGGTTCCTTGTCCGTACCGTTTAGTGCGGGTAGGAACCCAGGTTCGATTGTAGGCGTGTCTGGCTGTTCGTGCCAATTTGCCGCTTTTTGTTTCGTTCTTCTGCCCACATTACAGAATTGCACGGTGTACAATTTTGGGACGGAGAGGCTCCGAGGCGGCACGAACGCCTTAAACCCTATACGCTAGGGAGTGGCGCTCTTTTCTCACCCAACCCCGAAGGGGTTCACGGGCAGGACGCCGCATCGTATACAGCTAAGGAGATACACATGAACCCCGTCGCTAAGCTTGCTATTGCGGGTATCAACATGGGCGCAGCTGCCCTGGTTGGTAAGGGCCTGGGCGCAGCCTGGACCAAGGCTACCGGCAACCAGCCTCCCGCCATTTCCCACGACTCTGAAGACACCCTGCGTCAGGTCATCCTCTGGACCGTTCTGACCTCCGTCGTGGGTGCTGTGGTGAGCTTCGGTATTGCTCGCCTGCAGCGTCGTTTCTTCAACTAAGGCTTTGCGCCTTCCGCGCGAAAGTTCATGAACTAGGCGGTACGTATCTCCACTCGGTACGTACCGCCTGGTGTTCCCTCTTCAGCACGCCCGCTCTACTTCAGCAGGTTTCACGCCGCCGCTACGCTGAAGCGCCACCTCGGCATCCGAAAGCACAACTATGACTATTTCTTCTCCCCGCCGTAAGACGAAGGCTCCGCGTAGGGTCGTTGACCACGCGAACAGCCGCCGTTCAGTCGCGTCCTGGGTCATGTGGGATGTTGGTTCGTCGAGCTTCGACTCGATTATGATGACCTTCATCTTCACCGTGTACCTGACCAGTAGCTATTTCGGCACTCCCGAAGAGACCTCCTCGGCGCTGTCTCTGGGTCTGACCATTGCAGGGTTCCTCATTGCGATTCTGGCGCCGGTGACCGGTCAACGTAACGACAAGTCTGGCCGCGGCATCTTCTGGCTCGGCGTGAACACGCTACTGCTGGTCGCTTCGATGGCGGCGTGCTTCTTCGTGGCTCCCACCCCGCAGTACCTGTGGCTTGGTGTGACCCTGATTTCTGCGGCGAGCGTGTTCAGCGAGTTCGCGTACGTGAACTATAACGCTGTGCTACCGCGCATCTCCCACCCGGAGAATATCGGTAAGATTTCGGGCGCCGGATGGGCTGCCGGCTACATTGGCGGCATCCTGGCGCTGGCTGTGGTGCTGTGGGGTTTTGTGCTTACCCCCGAGGTGCTCGGCCTGACCACCGATAACGCCCTGAATATCCGTGCGGTCGCGCTGTTCGCCGCCGCATGGTGCCTCATCTTCTGCGTGCCGCTGCTGGTGCGTATGCGCACCCGCGAGCGCTTCCTGCCGGAGGTGCTACCCACCCGCGAGCTACGTTTCCTGGAGCTGGGTCTGGAGCGTTTCTCCCCTGCTCGTCAGGGCGGTCTGCTCGCCTCCTACAAGGCGCTGTGGCGCACGATTCGTCGCCTGAAGATGACGTCCCCGCAGACCCTGTGGTTCCTGATTGCTTCGGCGGTGTTCCGTGATGGTCTGTCCGGTATTTTTACGTTCGGCGGTATTCTTGCGGCGGGCACGTTCGGTTTCAGCACCTCCGAGGTGATTCTGTTTGGTATTGCCGGTAGCGCTGTCGCCGCGGTTGGCGCGATTCTGGGCGGCTACCTGGATGACTACCTGGGCCCGAAGGCGATTATTGTTATCTCGCTGGTCGGCATTATTTTGGCGGCTACCCCGCTGCTGTTCTTCCCTCAGCCTGGCGTGTTCTGGGTGTGCGCCCTGCTGCTGTGTCTGTTCGTGGGTCGGCGCAGTCGGCGTCCCGCACGTTCCTGGCTCGCCTGGCTGAGCCCGGTACTGAGGGTGAGCTGTTCGGCTGTACTCGACCACCGGTCGTGCCACGAGCTTCCTGGCTCCGATGCTGTTCGGTCTGTGCGTGAGCATCATGGGCGCGCAGATTTGGGGTGTGCTCGGTATTCTGATTGTTGTGGTGGCGGGTCCTGCTCCTGCTACTGCCGGTGAAGGCGCCCGGTCCGCTGCGTATGCGTGCGGCTCGCCGCGAGCAGAAGCGCCGCGACAAAGGCAGCCCAGTAGTGCTGATTGGTAAGGCGTCGCGGGGCTAAGCGTCCTTGCAAACCCCGCAAATACAAGCCTGCAAACGCAACCTCGTAAACGCAACTTTGCAAACACACAGGGAGGGGCGGGTAGAAGATCATTCTTCTACCCGCCCCTCCCTCGTGCTTAAGCAGTGCCTACCAAGGCAGTGCCTATCGAGACAGAGCTCAGTAAGCCGCGCCAGAGAGCCGTGTCAGTAAGCCGCAGTGGCTAGTCGTCCACCACGTCATCCTCATCGTTAGAGACAGCATCCTCAGAGGAATCCAGCGCAATCTGCTGCTCCTCCTCATCCAGAACCTCATCGCTGGTCATCTGAGCCCAGGTCGCGTCATCAATCAGCGGATCATCAATCACACGAACCCACAGCATCGAACCAGCCGCCATAGCGCTCAAGTTCTCGTCATACGCCTCCGCAGGCAGACCCTCAAAGATCTCAGCCAAACGTGCAAACAGGTCATCGTACGAAATGTCGCCCTCAGCCTGCAGCCAGCACTCCGCCGCAAAATCAGACAGCTCATTCAGCTCAGTGTCGCACAGCAGCAAGAACGGGCCGTCCTCACCCACACGCACACCCGAAGTACCCGGCATACGAGACACCGCAATCGTACCGTTCAAGAACACACCCGGCAGGTGATCCTCAACCGTGTACTTCTCCAGCTTCTCAACCTCATCAGCATTCGGCAGCTCACCGCCATTCAGCAGATCCTGAACCAGCGGCAAAGTATCCTCAACCTCCGAGTACACCAGGCGCCACACGCCACCGCAACGCTCCACCAGCTTAGCCAGCGACACAACGCCCTCAGGGTGACGCGCCAGCCCCGAACTCTGCTCACTCAAGAACACCAGAGCCTCATGCAGCGGAACACGCTCAAAATACGGCTCAGAAGCCGACTCATCACGAGAAATGAACACAATACGCGACAGCTCATAGCTGAGGTCATCACGATCAACCACGTTCAGGCCCAAATCCACCGGGTTCTGCTGATCCTTCGGCGCATTCGGGTCAATAATCACAGACAACGGCTTCGGATACGGCGACACAACACCCTCATCCGAAATAATCGCAGTCTCATCAGTCAGGTACGCAAACTTCGAACCCAAGAAACGCGACGCAGTCGTCTTACCGCTACCAGAAACACCCACCAGCGCAACAGCGCGCTTCGACTCAGGGTCACCAATAACAGCCGCATGCAGCATCACGCCGCGACCAACCAGCTGCTCAATCATCGCCAACGTAATACGGCTCGTCAGATCCTGCATACCCGAATCATCATCAGCCACACGCAGCGTCGAAACCTTATCAAACGAACCCATCAACGGATTCGCCAAATCCATCACCGACTCATCAGTCGGCGCATGAACCAGCATCACCTGATCAAAACGAGACAACGAAGCATACGCCTCATCAGGAGTATCAAAAAACTCCGGAGCAAGAGGCTCCCACGCCTTCTTAAAACGCTCCACAAAAGAGTCCGACATATCAATCAGATACAAAGAAACTTCCGCGCCAGCAACACGCAGAACAACAGGCTTCAGATTCATCAAAAATCCTTAGAGAGTGAGAGATAAAAACCCGCACGCGAGTGAACGCACGAGCACAACAGGCGAAAAAACCGCCCAACGCGGGCGCACAAACACACAGCCTGCACGCCCGCACCCCAAAGCGGGAAAGACTAAGACTCCACAGAACCATCCGCAGGAATCATCGTCTGATGAAAATTCAAATAACTACGCGAAGCAGTCGGGCCACGCTGACCCTGGTAACGGTTACCATACGCACCAGAACCATACGGATGCTCAGTCGGGCTACTCAAACGGAAGAAACACAACTGACCAACCTTAGAACCCGGCCACAACATAATCGGCAAAGTCGCCATATTCGACAACTCAAGCGTCACATGCCCAGAAAAACCAGGATCAATAAAACCAGCCGTAGAGTGAGTCAACAAACCCAGACGACCCAACGACGACTTACCCTCCAAACGGGCAGCCACATCATCAGGAAGAGTCACCTTCTCATACGTAGAACCCAACACAAACTCACCCGGATGCAGAATAAACGGCTCATCAGGAGCCACCTCCCACCAAGCGCGTCAAATCCTCCTGCGGCTGAGAAGGATCAATATGCGGGTACTTATGGTTATCGAACAGACGGAAGAAACGATCAATCCTCACGTCCACACTTGCAGGCTGAATCATCGACTCATCGAACGGTTCAAGAACGATGCGCCCATCAGCAATCTCTTGACGAATATCGCGATCTGAAATAAGCACGCTTAAAGGATACCTGGCAAACACCACCCACGTGCAGGCATCCACCAGCCCCAGCACACAGGCCTACATCACATTTCAACCCCGCCACCCCGCACACAAACAGCCGCAACACATTTCGCCCTCGACAAGCAGGCGCGATACACTGAAAAGGATGCGGCTGTAGCTCAATGGTAGAGCGCACGCTTCCCAAGCCTGATACGCGGGTTCGATTCCCGTCAGCCGCTCCACAAGCCCCGGACCTTATGGTTTGGGGCTTTATTTTTTAGGTTGGATGCGGTGGTTGGGCTCGGTTGGACGGGTCGAGGCGGTATGTTCCTTGCTCCTGCAGGGAACCCGTCCTCGCTTCGCGTCGGACACCCTGATGTCGCGACGGAACATACCGGCCTCTCCCCTACTAACTCTCTCCCCTTCTCCGGGCAGGTGGAGTAGTGGGTGCGGATGCGCGGTGTGGAACGAACCACGGGCCCTCGGCTTGGGAAGAGTGTGCGCGGAGGCGGGGAAGGAATACTCGGGTGAGGTACCGCAGAAGCTTGCCGGGAGACGAAGGTTGGTAGCCGGGTATGGTGGTGGTTCCGTAGAGACGTCAGTACGCCTTCCCGAGGGCTCGGGGCAAGAAGGTTTCAGCACGACATGCGAGCGCGCAGCACAGCTATACCTTCCTGAAGCGACATCAGGGTGCCCGAGCTCTGCGAGGGCGGGTGCCCCTGTAGGAGCGAAGGAAGTGTATAGCGAGCCAAGCGCACACATCAAAAGCGAGCCATCGAACCCGACAGGCTCCCCTACATGAGCGAGGAACGCACCCCGCAAGGCACCTCAAAACGCTTGAAGGATGTTCAACTCACCACACAGTTGTGCTAACCTAACCACAGAAATTCAATGAGAGAATTTCTAAAAAACATCTACTCGACGAGGAATCGTAGACCCGCATGACCCGCGAAACGCACCCCTACACCACCCCCGCACGCCCCCTCGACCTGAGCCTCTACCTCGTCACAGGCGACAACCCCCTCGAAACCGTCCGGGCAGCCAAACACGCCACCTGCATCCAAGTCAGGTCCAAACCCATCAGTGCGCGCGAGCTCTACCAGCTCACCGAAGCTATCGCCGGCATCATCCAGCCGCACCAGACCCTCCTCGTCGACGACCGTGTTGATGTCGCCCTCGCGTTGCGTGCCCGCGGCGTGCGCGTTGACGGCGTGCACATCGGTCAAGACGACCTGCCCGTAGCCGACACCCGCGCCCTCCTCGGCGCCGACGCGATTATCGGCCTGACCACCGGCACCCGGCAGCTCGTCGAAGAATCCAACAAAATCGCGCACCTGATCGACTACATTGGCACCGGGCCGTTCCGCCCCAGCCCTACCAAGCAGTCCAACCGCCCGCCCCTCGGCATTGATGGGCTCCGCGAACTTGCCGAGCTGTCCGCCGTACCGACCGTAGCTATCGGCGACATCACCCCCGAAGACTGCCCTGCCATCCGCACCACCGGAGTTGCCGGAATCGCCATGGTCCGCGCCTTCGTCGATAACCCCGCGTTGCAGGCATAGCCATGACCATCACCATCATTGGCGGCGGAATCATTGGCCTCACCACCGCGTTTGAGCTCACCGAACGCGGTGAGAACGTGCACCTCATCGACGCCGAAACCAGCGACTACGGCACCGCCGACGACGGCACGGCACTCTACCCCGCCGCCAGCCACTACGCCGGCGGCATGCTCGCGCCCATCGCAGAAGTGCAATTCCAGCAGGACGCGCTCTTCCCGCTCATGACCGCCAGCGCCGACGCCTACCCCTCCCTCATGGACAGGCTCAGCCGCGCCACCGACCTGCCCACCGGCTACGACACCACCGGCACGCTCATCGTCGCTGCCGACCGCGCCGACGCCGAGCACCTGCAACGCACCCGCGCCTACTACCGGGATATGAACCGCCCCGCGGACCCCGTCACCCCGACGCAGGCGCGCGCCCTCGAACCGCTCCTGGCACCGCGTATCGCCGGCGCTGTGAGCATCCCCAGTGACCATCAGCTACACCCGCGGCTCATGAGGCGCGCCCTCAAAGACGCCCTCACCCGCCGCGGCGTCACCTTCAGCACCGAACGGGTCACCGACCCGGATGCGGGCGACATTATCTGCACTGGACTAGGGGCAACACTGCATGGGGACTACCCGCTACGCCCCGTCTACGGGGACATTCTGCGTCTGCGCGCCCCGCGGCCCATCCTCAAGCATGTGGTGCGCGGCTACGTGAACTCCCGCCCCGTCTACCTCATCCCCCGCCCTGACGGGGAGCTGTGCATTGGCGCGACCAGCCGCGAAGACCACCGCACACTACCCGCCATTGACGGCGTGCACCAGCTGCTACGTGACGCGATCCGCCTCGTGCCCGCGGTTGAAGAGTGCGAGCTTCTGGAGGCGAACGTCGGCGCGCGCCCCGGCACCCCGGACGACCTGCCCATCTTCGGGTACCGCACTCGTGCCGACGGCACCCGCCAGCTCGTGTCCACGGGCTATTTCCGCCACGGTATTCTGCTTGCCGCACTCGCCGGCAAGGTTGGTGCAGAGGTCGCCTGCGGGGCTGAGATTCCGCCCATCATGCAGGCGTGCGACCCGGCACGATTCACCCACTAAACACATTCCCCGCCGGGTGCACCCGGCGCCCTCACGAAGGATTTCGCATGATCATCACCTACAACGGCGAGCCGCTAACCACGAATGCCCGCACCGTATTTGACCTTGTCATGGACCAGTTCGGTACCGAAAATGGCGTGGCTGTGGCGCTCAACCGCAGTATCGTGCCGCGTTCCACGTGGCTGGATGTGCCGCTGAACGAGGGCGATAGGGTGGATGCCCTCACCGCCGTTCAGGGTGGCTAATCCTCCAGCCTGAACCTGCGAGATTCCCGCCGGCTCATACCCACCGGCAAAAAAGAACAGATATTCTCGGTTTTTGTTCCCTAAACTGGGCGCACCGTAGCGCCCCGCACCAACCAGCAAACCCCGTTATCTAGACGTTCCCACAGAGGAGAACACCATGAGCCTCACACCGCTCACCATCGGCGACCGCGCCTTCACATCCCGCCTCATCATGGGCTCCGGAGGCGCAACCAGCATGGACCTGCTCGAGCAGGCGCTCATCGCCTCCGGTACCGAAATGACGACCGTTGCCATGCGCCGTCACGCCGCAGGCACCCCCCATTTTTCCGCTTCTGCAGAAGCTCAATATTGCGCCGCTGCCCAATACCGCTGGGTGCCGCACCGCAGCCGATGCGGTGATGACCGCGATGCTCGCCCGTGAGGCGCTGGGTACTTCCTGGGTAAAGGTCGAGATCATCCACGACGAAGACACCCTGCTGCCGGACACCGTGGAGCTGTTGAATGCTTGCGAGCAGCTGGTCGCCGAGGATTTCACGGTACTCGCATATACTTCTGACGATCCGGTGGCTGCCGCTCGCCTGGAGGATGCGGGCGTTGCGGCGGTTATGCCGTTGGGCGCGCCGATTGGTACCGGTCTGGGCATTTTGAACCCGCACAATATTGAGCTGATTGCTTCTCGCGCGCAGGTTCCGGTGGTTCTGGATGCTGGTGTGGGTACCGCCTCCGATGCGGCGCTGGCGATGGAACTCGGTTGTGATGCGGTGTTGTTGGCGTCGGCGGTGAATCGTGCTGAGGATCCGGTTGCGATGGCTCAGGCGATGAAGTTTGCGGTGCAAGCGGGCGCGTTGGCGCGTGAGGCTGGCCGTATTCCGGTGCGTGAGCACGCGAAGGCGTCGTCGCCGTCGGAGGGTTTTGTCTCGTGGATGTAAACCTTTCCCCTACCCCGGTGAATCCGGAGCATGCACGTCTGGATCGCGAGCGCACGGACCGTCAGCGTCGCCTGCCGGGCTTTGATCAGGATGCGGTGGCGGCTGCCCGCGTGTTGGTGATTGGTGCTGGTGGTTTGGGTTGTCCGGTGGTGCAGGCGTTGGCGGCGGCTGGCGTGGGGTATCTGCATATTGTGGATTCTGATTCGGTGGAGCTGTCGAATATTCAGCGTCAGCCGCTTTTTGGTGTGCCTGATGTGGGTAAGCCGAAGGCGGAGGTTGCGGCGCGCCGTGCCCTGGAGCTGTGCCCGTCGTTGACGGTTGAGACAACGATTCGGCATGTGGATGCGTCCTGGATTTTGGATCTTTTTGCCGCCTCGGCACCGGATTGTGTGGTGGATTGTACGGATACGTTTGCATCGAAGTATCTGATTGCGGATGCTGCGCAGGTTGCGGGTTTGCCGCTGGTGTGGGGCACAGTTTTGCGTTTTGGCGGGTCGGTGAGTCTTTTTGAGCCGGATGGCGCGCATTTGCGTGATATTTTTCCGACGATTCCGCAGACGGTGGAGTCGTGTGCGCTTGCCGGGGTGTTGGGTGCGACAACAGCTGTGGTGGGTTCGCTGATGGCGACGGAGGTGCTCAAGCATGTGAGCGGCTTGCCGACAGCGGCGGGTACTCTACTGACGTATGATGCCTTGTCGGGTACGTGTACGTCGTTTGGGGCGGTGCCGGATCCGGCGCGTGTGGTGCCGGTGGATTTGTCGGCGCATGAGGTTCCGCAGGTTCTGCTGGATGTGCGTGAGGTGCCCGAGCGTGAGGAGTCGGTGAAGCATGAGGGTTCTTTGCATGTGCCGTTGTCGCAGCTGAGCGACGCTGAGGGGTCGCTGTTGCCGGCAACCGACGTGTCCGCGGAGCTGCTGAGCCTGTTTGAGTCGGTGCGTGATCAGCGTGTGGGCGTTTTCTGTGCCTCGGGTGCGCGAGCGCAGCGCTTTGTGCAGGCGTACGCGGAGCTGGCGGGCGAGTACGGGGTGCGCCTCACGGCACTGTAGAGACGGTTTCCCCATGTGCAGGGCGTAAAATCGTGTATAACACGGCGGCTCGTCGCGCGGTTTGTTCTGCCTAAAAACTGCCGCTGCCGCCTCCTGTTTTCGCACACTCACTCTAGGAGTTTTATGCTCACCGTCTCTACTGTGCCGCTTGTTTTGTGTACGGCACTTGTTGCGTTGACTTTGTTGATTAGCGGTATTGCTAAGGCGAAGGACCCGCAGAGTACCGTGACCGGTATTCAGAATCTTGGTTTGGAGAAAATCGCGCCGACCCGTGCGGTGTCGCTGATTTTGCCGTGGTTCGAAATCGCACTAGCCGCCGTTCTGCTGCTGTCGCCGGTGCGTCTGCCTGCTGTGATTGCTTCGGGTTTGGCGTTGATTCTGATGCTGTTCTATACGGTGGTGATTGCGCGCGCGCTGGCGACGGGTCGTACTGCGGGTTGTAATTGTTTCGGTTCTGAGTCGAATGCGCCGGTGAGCCGTTACACGCTGGTCCGTAATATTGCGCTGCTGTTGGCGGCGGCTGGTGCACATGCGAGCGCATTGAGGGGCGGCACGGGTGTCGTGTCGACTCTGCTGGGCCTGGGTAATAGCGGCTGGACTTGGGTTTTTGGTGCGGCGCTGATTGCTGTGACGTTGGAGGCTGTCCGCCGCGGTGATGCTCTTGCGCAGCCGGAGCCGCAGGCTGAGGTGATTTTGCCGGAGCCGGTGTATGACGAAAACGGTGAAGAGCAATATGTTCGTATGCCGATTCCTCATGCGGCGCTGTATCTGGAGAATGGTCGTCACACGAATCTGCGTGCGTTGGCTAAGAATCAGGCGCGTGTGCTGGTGTTTGTGTCGGCGACCTGCGCTGGTTGTGTGAAGTTTTTGAAGACGATGTCTTCGTGGCAGGAGCGTCTGCCGCAGGTGGCGTTGCATCCGGTGTATTCGAGCCTGGAGTCGTTGCAGACCTCGCGTAATGCGGGTACGTTGCCGGAGGGTTTGACTCCGTTGATTGACCGTGAGGCTGGTGCGCGCGCGAATTTCGGTAATGGTGTGCCGTTGGCTGTGGTTTTGGGTGCTGATGGTCTGATTGCTGGCGGTCCCGGTGGCTGGTAAGGGAAGAGGTTGAGGGCTGCTTGCCGATATTGAGGAGCAGTTCGCTGAGGCTGCTCGTCTGGCTGAGGAGGAACGTCAGGAGCAGATGCGTAAGGCGCTTGCTGAGGGTACGTCGAATGTTGAGGGCGACCACCTCTAAACACGCTCCTATCGTCCAGCCCCCGTAGCGCCTCTGTAGCGCTTCCGATAGCCCCGTCCGGCTCTTAGTCTGTCCTTACCAGCAGACGCCGGGTGGGGCTATGCTAGAACGTAGCGCACACACCGCTTATATGCCGCAGTCACCGTGCCTGGTGGCGGCTGGCGCATCCTCAACCCTGTCTAAGGAGTTTTTATGGCAATGATGAGTTTCAACGCTCCGGCTGAGCGTGAGAAGTCGCTGTGGTTGGTCCGTAAGGAGAGCAACCCGAATCATTCTCAGTGGTACATTGACCGTTTTAAGGCGATGGAGGCTGAGGGTAACGATATGGCGGGTGAGTCTCGTCTGTTGGATGCTATGGCTTCTCGCGGTGCGAAGATTCTTGATGCGGGTTCCGGTCCCGGTCGTGTGGGTAAGCAGCTGCACGCGCTGGGTCACCGTGTGACGGGTGTGGATATTGATCCTGAGCTGATTGAGGAGGCGCGCCGCGTCTGCCCGGATGCTACGTGGATTACTGCCGATTTGGTGGATTTGCCGGAGGTGCTGGGCATTGAGGGTGACGCTACGGCGGAGAATGGTTTTGAGCTGCTGGTGTGTGCGGGTAATGTGATGGGTTTCTTGGCTCGTTCGACTCGTAAGCCGGTGGTTGAGAATTTCCGTCGCGTGTTGGCTCCTGGTGGCCGTGCGGTGGTTGGTTATGGTTCGGGTCCGGGCCGCGATTATGCGTTTGACCAGTTCCTCGCTGATGCCCGCGAGGTTGGCCTGAATGTGGATAACACGTACTCTTCGTGGCAGTTGCACCCGTTTGTTGAGGGTTCTTCGGAGTTTTTGGTGGCGGTTCTGTCGCGCCCGGCGAGCTAGGCTCGCTCCTAAAACTAGCGCGCAATACGTCTTGAGCTAGGCATGCAAATGGCCCGGCGCCTGCCCCGTGTGGGGTGGGTGCCGGGCCTTTGCGCGTCCTGAAGATGCGCATCCATAAGAACTTTAAAGAATAGGCGTTCTAGTGGATGAGGTAGATGGTGCGGGCGAGTTCTTCGGGCATGAAGGAGGCCGCGAAGAGGATTGCCACGATGATGACGGCGAGCGCGGTCATGAGGCTGGAGCGCCAGCCGGGGTGCAGTTCGTTGAAGGTGATGAGTCCCTTGTGTTCTTTGTCCATGTTGACCACGTTGATCTGCTTGTAGATGGTGGTCTGGGCGGAGAGTTTGGAGGAGACTTCTCGCATAGTTTTGCCGTCCCATACGCGGCCGTCGATGCGCATGAGCTGTTTGCCGTCTTTGTCAACGGCCCACATGGCGGGGAAGCTGCGGTAGCGTAGGCGGCCGGCGACGGTTTTGAGTTTCTGACCGTAGGCTTTTTTGGGGTAGAGCTTTTCGACGAAGATGGTGTGGTCGATGTTTTCGAGGGGTACGGCGAACCAGCCGAAGGTGCGTGCGCGGAGCACGTGGGTTTTGGTGATGACGATGATGGTAGGTTTGAGGACTGAGTAGAGGTTTACGCCTGCGATGGTGCCGATGAGCAGTACGAGGATGGTGTACGGCAGGGCGGGTCGCTTGTAGAGGATGAAGGCGAGCGCGGCGAGGAGCACGATGGTGCCGGGGAGTGCCGCTTCGATGCGCCTGCCGTAGGAGCGCATGCGGGGGTGGAATAGTTCGTTGACTTCGCCGTATTTGGCGGGGACTTCGTGAGCGCGTTCTGCCATATACACAACTTTAGTGTGTGCGGTGCGTGAAACTAGCGGACTACCTGCGTTACTCTGGTTCTATGCGTAATTTTTCTCCCGTGGAGCGGGTCCTGGCAATGTGGATGGTCGGTGTTGTGGTGGCGGTTTCTGTGGCTGCTGCGGCGCTGGTTATGACAAATAAGCTGGTGTATGGTCCGACGGGTCAGGTGCGGGAGTATTTTCATGCGTTGCGTACGGGTAATGGTTCGTATGCGCGTGGTTTGTTGGGTGCGCAGATTCCTGAGGGTGACGCGTCTTTGCTGGATGGGGATGCTTTGAGGCGTTCGGTGTCTTCGTTGGGTGAGGTGTCGTATGAGGTGGTGGAGACTAGCGCTGATGGTGAGCATGCGACGGTGCGTGCGTCCTATACTTTAGAGGGTTCGCGGCAGCATACGGATTTTCGTTTGCACCGTTCGGGCACGCATTGGGGCTTTTTTGATAAGTGGGCTATTGATGAGGCGTCTTTGCCGTCGGTGAAGGTGAATATTCAGGGTGTGGAGGCTGCGACGATTAATAACCGTAAGGTTGCGGTGGATGATGGTGCGGCGTCGTTCCCGGTGTTTTATCCGGGTGTGTATGCGGTGTCGTATGATTCGACGGTTTATACGGCGCAGAAGGTGAATGAGGTGGTGACTGCGCAGGATGCGAATCATGCGGTGCGTATGGAGTTGAAGCCGAGTGATAATGCGTTGTCGTCGGTGAAGGAGCAGGTGCAGGATCATTTGAAGAAGTGTACGCAGCAGAGCACTCTTTATCCTGGTGGGTGCCCTTTTGAGTATGCGTTTACGGGTCGTGTGGATTCTGAGGTGAAGTGGTCGGTGGTGAAGGTTGCGGATCCGCAGGTGAGTGTGAGTTCGGCAGGTGTGTGGTCGTTGAAGCCGATGTCGGGTACGGCGAAGGTGTCGTTTACTCAGTTGGATTTGTATACGGGTGAGCGTTCGCAGGTGCAGAAGGAGATTCCGTTTACGTTGAAGGCGTCGGTGGAGGCGGATGCGAAGGCGGTCCGAGTCTCCTTCTAAGGACGAACAGCGAGAGCCAGTATGCTCTGAATGCGACATCAGGGTGCCCGAGCGAAGCGAGGGCGGGTTCCCTGTAGGAGCGAAGAGCATACTGGCTCGTGGCTTATATGGGTTGAGAAAGGGCCGGTGTTATCCGTAGCGACATCAGGGTGTCCGAGCGAAGCGAGGACGGGTGCCCCTGTAGGAGCGAGGATGACCCGGACCTTTCGCGTCCCACAATCCTAAAAGGTCAAAGGGAACCGGTACTATCTGCAGCTGTATCAGAGCGGTACGACAGAAAAGGGTCAGTATTATCCGTAGCGACATCAGGGTGTCCGAAGCGAAGCGAGGACGGGTGCCCCTGTAGGAGCGAGGATAATACTGACCCTTAATTATTTTCTGTTATAGATCCTTAGTTGATACCGCGCAGGTCCAGGACGAGCTCACTTTCATCTGCCTCGTCACCGGTCACGACGACGGGAATACCCCAGTCCTGCTGGTAGAGGTGACATGCTGCATGCTCGGGGATGTCACCGCCGGGGGTGCCGTCGCAGGCGGCGGCGCGTGCGGTGATGTGCAGGACTGCCTCGGTGATTTCGGGGTTGAGCACGAGGGTGCGGGTCAGTCCGGTGGAGGTGCCGGCGCCTTCCAGGATGAAGTTCTCGGGGGTGGATGAGATCTTCAGCTGGGTGGGGTCGCCCCAGCGGGTGTCGAGCTTCTGGCCGGTGGGCACGGTGAATCGTGAGGTGAATTCGAGGGTGCCGCCGGTGAGCTTGGTGGAGGGGCGTGCGGTGGTGATGGCGCCTTCGTCGACGTGCTGTGCCTTGGCGGGGATGGAGGCGCGTACAAGCTGGTGGGCGTTGGTTTCGACGATGATGAGGCGCGGTTCTTCGCCGGGTACTTCTTCGACGAGCAGGTCGGAGGGCTCGTCGAGTACCGCGTTCGAGGGTGCCGAGGGTGCCGGTAACCGGGTCCCAGCGGCGGATGGCGCCGTTGTAGGTGTCGGCGACTGCGATAGATCCGTCGGGCAGTTCGGTCAGGTACGAGGGGTGCTGCATGCGGGCGGTGTCGGGTCGCCGTCGACGAAGCCGAAGTCGAACAGGTACCTGCCGACGGCGGAGGTGACCTGTACGCCGTCTTCGGTGAAGGTGATGTGGCGCAGTACGCTGGTTTCGGAGCATGCGACCCAGAGGCTACCGTCGCGTGCTTCGATGATGCCGGAGGGCTGGGCGAACCATGCGTCGGCGGCAGGGGCTGTCGGCGAGGCCTTCGACGCCGGAGCCTGCGAAGATGCTGACGGTGCCGGTGACGGGTTCGTAGCCGAAGAGCTGGTGGGTGCCTGCCATGGCGATGATGAACTGGTACCGGCTTCGCGGGAGTAGACGGCATCCCAGGGCGAGGAGAGCGCAATCTCGGTGGCGGGTACACCGGCGGGGATGTGGTTGGGGTCGCCGGTGATGGCGTTGTCGCCATCGATGACGCGCTGCACGCCGTTGCCTGCGAGGGTGCGTACTTCGCCGGTGCTCAGGTTGAGGGAGCGCAGGCGGTGGTTGACGGTGTCGGCGACGAGCACGTCGTAGCCGAGCTGTTCGCGCAGGTTTTTCGGGTACGAGGGCGAGTCCGGCGGGCTCGTTGAAGCGTGCTTCGGTGCCGGTGCCGTCGACGTGACTTTCGACGGGGTGGTTGATGGGGTCGTTGCCGCCGCCGTAGGTGTTGATGACGGTGTTGAGGTCGGCTGCTACCTGCAGGATGCGGTGGCGTGCGCTGTCTGCGACGAGGTAGGTGCGTTCGCGGTTGCCGAAGAGGTTTGCGGGGCCGAATTCGGCGGGCAGTTCGATGAGCCTTGCCGGGGAAGGCGTAGGTGCCGGCTGCCTTGGGGCGGGGCACGTAGGGGCCGTCACCGCGGTGTAGGGTGCCCTTCGCCTCGTGCTCGGCGACGAGTTCGCGTACGAGGGAGGTGAGGCCCTGCACGTGGCCTTCGCCGGAGAGGTGGGCGACGATGTAGCCTTCGGGGTCGACGACGACGAGGGTGGGCCATGCGCGGGCGGTGTAGGCCTGCCAGGTGGTCAGTTCGGGGTCGTCAAGTACGGGGTGGGTGATGTGGTAGCGGTCGACGGCTGCGGCGAGCGCTACGGGGTCTGCTTCGTGTTCGAATTTGGGGCTGTGTACGCCGACGGTGACGAGCACGTCGGAGAATTCTTCTTCGAGAGGGCGTAGTTCGTCGAGGACGTGCAGGCAGTTGATGCAGCAGAGGGTCCAGAAGTCGAGAATAACGATTTTGCCGCGAAGGTCCTGCAGGGTGAGGTTCTTGTCGCCGGTGTTGAGCCAGGCGCGGCCTTCGAGTTCGCTGGCGCGCACGCGTACGCTGCGGGTGGTGTTCTCACTCATGGGTTCTCTCTCCTGTTGGGTGCGCCGTGTGTGGGCGCGTCGGTTTGCTGTCCCCATTATGCCAGCGTGGTGGGGGTGGTTCGCTGGGAGTTGAGCATTGTGAACGCGGGAGGTAACGGCTCGTCATATTACGTCATATTTGCGTGAGTTGAGGAGTGCGAAAGTGGTATGCACGGGTTTGGAAATCATTGCATCTCATTCATTCGCCATGCCCTCCGGTACCGATACGCCGGGGCACCCCCGAAATATTTAACTTAATAAGTTAAGCCTTACCTAACTATTGATTAATCTAACCCTTAATTTTTAGACTGGGAGGGTGCGATTTTTTTCGCACACCCTTCTGCAGGGACTCGCCGACGACCCCGCCCCCACCCAGGCCCGCCCTGCAGGCGGCGCCCCCCAGAGAAAGGCCTCCCCATGGTGCAACGTCAGCTCCCCAAGCCCAGCGAACTACTTGAATTTATGCAATTCAAGAAGCCCAGCCTCGACTTTGCAGGCAACCGCCTACAGAGCGCACTGACCATCTACGATTTGCGCCGCATCGCAAAGCGCCGCACACCAGCCGCCGCTTTCGACTACACGGACGGCGCCGCGGAAGGTGAACTGTCAATGACCCGCGCCCGCCAGGCCTTCGAGGATGTCGAGTTCCACCCGGGTATCCTGACGGATGTTTCCACCGTAGACACCACCACGAAGGTACTGGGTGGCACCTCCGCTCTACCCTTCGGTATCGCCCCCACGGGCTTTACACGCCTCATGCAGACCGAAGGCGAGATTGCCGGATCCGGCGCGGCGGGGGCAGCGGGCATCCCCTTCACCCTCTCAACCCTGGGTACAACCAGCATTGAGGATGTGCGCCGAGTCAACCCAAATGGCCGCCTGTGGTTCCAGCTGTACGTGATGCGTCAGCGTGAGATTTCCTACGGCTTGGTCGAGCGCGCCGCAAAGGCTGGCTACGATACGCTCTTCTTCACTGTAGATACGCCCATTGCGGGGGCGCGCCTGCGCGATAAGCGCAACGGCTTTTCCATTCCGCCCCAGCTTTCGCTGAAGACAGTGGCGAACGCGATTCCGCGCCCGTGGTGGTGGTATGACTTCCTCACCACGCCCAAATTGGAGTTCGCTTCACTCTCCTCGACAGGCGGCACGGTGGGCGAGTGCTGGACGCGCCATGGATCCGTCCATCAATTACGAGGATCTTAAAGAAATCCGTGAGTTGTGGTACCGGCAAGATTGTCATTAAGGGCGTGCAAAACGTGGAGGATTCCAGAAGCTGGCTGATTTAGGCGTGGACGGCATCCTACTGTCGAACCACGGCACGCCAGTTGGACCGCGCTCCGGTTCCCTTCCACCTGCTCCCGGAAGTGGTTCGCGAGGTCGGCAAGGACACCGAAGTTATGGTGGATACCGGCATTATGAACGGCGCGGATGTGGTGGCCTCGCTGGCCTTGGGCGCCAAGTTCACGCTGATTGGCCGCGCCTACCTATACGGACTCATGGCGGGTGGCCGCCGCGGTGTGGATCGCACGATTGAGATCCTCTCGGAAGAGGTGCGCCGCACAATGCGCCTGCTACAGGTCAGTTGCGTTGAGGAACTCGAACCCAAGCATGTGACGCAATTGCGCCGCCTGCAACCCATTCCGAAGATTTAAACCTCTCCATCCCCGAGTGAGAAATAATTAAAGACGCCCCGCACGCATCACGTATAGATGCGCGCGGGGCGTTAGTATCTAGTGTGGTGGGCTGTTCTGCCCAGTGGGCAGGGAGCTAGTTTTTACTTGGCGCCTGCAACCTCGGAGAGGTCACCAATCTTGGTGGGCTTGACCGGGGGTCTTAGCGGTGCCGCTGAAGCCGTCGATACGGTACCGGGTGCCTTCGGGGTTTCGATGGTGGAGACGTCAGTCGCCTGCTCAAAGGTCTTGGTGTTCAGCACGGATGCGGTGCCATCTGCATTGACAACGGTGTAGAGGTTGTCCTTGGGGTTGGTCTTGATCCAGGAGCCGTCCTCTTTCACGACGATGGTTGTACCGTTGGAGTCCATGCTGGTCCACACACCGTTATTCTGGATGCTGATGATAGCGCCGTCCTTGGATTCGAATGCAGCGAGTTCATCGGTGTAGTAGACGGTGCCATCGCTGGTCTGCACCTTCTTCACGCCGGACTGCTCCTTGAGCTGTTCCAGGGCTTTCTTGCTGGCGGTGTAGCCTGCGGAGGCTACCTGATTGGCGGATTCCTGACCCTTCTTGAGTGCTTCGGTTGCTTCGCTGGGCAGGTCGGTGGGAGTGCTGATGGTGCCCTGGGTGGTCTTAGTTTCTGCCTTGGTGGTTTCAGCTGCTGCGGAGGCGGTGCTCTTGGTGGTTGCTGCTGCGGAGGTGCTTGCGGGTGCCGAGGCAGTTGCGGAAGCGGTTGCAGAAGCGGACGCGCTTGCCGATGCGGAGGAGTTGGAGTTGGCGCCGGAGTTGCCGCCGCAGGCTGCGAGGCCGAGGGCACCGGCAATGGTCAGGGACAGAACAGCAATAGACTTCTTCACTGTATTTTCTCTTTCTGTATGCGCCGCTCTGCAACGGCGCAGTGCGTAGTGTGGTTGACCTGTACTCCGGTATGCCCGGTGTACGCCACCATGCTAGCACCGCGACCTGAAAGCTCCCTGAGATGGTGCGGTGCCCCCTCCCCCGCTTACGGGTCATCTCAGCTCTACTGGTCTTCTCAGCGCGGCTTGAAGACGCAAAAACGCCCCGCACGCATCACGGTCGGATGCGCACGGGGCGTCTTCTAGGTCAGGGGCTGTTACGCTCTGGTAGCGTCACAAGCCGCTGTTAGCTCTTTACAGCTTACTTGGGCTGTGCGGGCTTGACGGGGGAGACCTTAGCCTGTGCGGGCTTTGCGGGAACCTTCGGAGCCTTCAGGTCTGCCTTCTCGCCGCCAACGATGGAGGTTACTTCACCGGATGCGTCCACGGTTGCCTGCAGGCCGCTGTTAGCCTGGATGCTCCAGGAGCCATCAGCCTTGACTGCGACCTGGCCGTTTGCGTCCTGGCGGCTCCAGGAGCCGTCAGCCTGTACAGCTACCTGACCTTCGTCACCCTGAACGGCCCAGCCGCCGTCCTCGGAAACAATAACGTCGCCCTCAACGGCGGCGGAGGAGTTACCCTCGGAGTCCTTGGACTCAGCCTTGGTGCCCTTTTCGTCGGACTCTACCTTGGAGGAGTTGCCCTCGGAGTCCTTAGCGTCTACGGATGCCTTGCCGTCTGCGCCGACCTTCACGTCTGCGGAGTTGCCTTCGCCGTCGTTAGCCTTGACGGTGACGTTGCCGTCCTTGTCAACCTTCACGTCTGCAGTAGCGGAAGCGGAAGCTGCCGAGGTGGTTGCAGCCGCAGAGGATGCCTTAGCCGATGCGCTTGCGGAAGCAGTTGCAGAAGCGGATGCGGATGCAGTCGCGGTGGTAGTGGAAGAGGACTGGGAGCCGCATGCGCTCAGGCCCAGTGCGCCTGCGAAAGCGATGGACAGAACCGCGGTGGTCTTCTTCATTGCGGGGGCGATAGCCATTGTTTCTCCTTGTGGTTGTTGAGTATGGTGCGGCTAGTTGACGACGTACTCGCGTCGTGCGCAGGGTCCTTGTGGGATTCCATAACGATTATCGGTGTAACCAACCGCGTTAATTCTATCGAGTTTGGGCATGATTATCCGGGTGCGTGGGCGTTCTTCCGCATTCTAGCGAGTGGGATAGCCCACGTTTTCGCCGGGAGTATCAATCTGTTGTTTAGCGGCGGGGAGTGGCGGGCTTGACGGGGTCAACGCCAGCACCGGCAGGCTTGACGGGTACGGCAGGTACCTGGAAGTCGCCATGACCGGTCCGCTCCCAGGAGCCATCAGCCTTCACTTCGACAACGCCGGGGGTTCCAACGAGCTCCCAGGATCCGTCTGCTTTCACCTCTACGTTTCCGCTCGGGCCGACGCGTTCCCAGGAGCCGTCAGCATCAACTTCTACAATGTCGCCGTTGGGGGCGTGGTAGGACCAGCCGCCGTCAGCGTCGATCTGGATCATGGTGTAGCCGTTGGATGCGCTGACGGTTCCGCCGTCGACGGTCACAGAACCGTTACCGGCACCGTTGGATTCGCTCTTGGCGGTGGTTTCACCAGCCTTCTCGTCGACCTTTGCAGAGGAACCGGAGTTGCTGGAAGCCGAGCCTCCGTTGACGGTTGCGTTGCCGCTTGCGTCTGCGGTTACGCCGGTACCGTTTGCGCCGTTGACGGTTGCGTTGCCGCTTGCGTCTGCGGTGACGCCGGTTCCGTTTGCACCGGTGACGGTCACGCCGTTTTCGGTGACGGTGCCGGTGCCATGGGAGCTGCTTGCGGTGGGGCTCGGGGAGGCTGCGTCGCTTGCCTTGATGGTGACCTTGCCGTTGCCTGCGTTGACTGCTGCGTCAGCGCTGGAGGATGCCTTGGCGGTTGCGGTTGCGGTGGGTGCCGGGCTGGAGGTGTTCTGTGCACCGCAGGCGCTCAGGCCCAGTGCTGCGATTGCTGTGATGGACAGTGCGGCTGCGCCGGTGCGGAGGCGGTGGCTGGTGGGCTGCGCGGAAGTACGCTGAGCGTGGCGTGCCATGAGGTGGTTCTCCTTGTGCGTCCCGGAGGGTCAATCGTCCGGGGTTTGTATGGTTGATTTTCCGGCTGGGGTGGGGCCGTTTGTATGGTGTGTGGCTTTTCCTTCGCCGGTGATTCCAGCATAGGGTGTGAGCCTAAGATTGAGCTTTAGTTTGCTGTGTTTAAGCTATGTCTGGACGGCGATGTATAAGTATTTTTCCCAGCGGGGTTTCATACTCACGGTTTTTCGCTCAGCTTATGTATAGCTTTCTGCTTATATGTATAAATTTTCTTTATTTTTTCTGTAGCCTGCCCTAGCTTCTTCCGTGAAGTAGGGATAGTTTCTGTGTTTTTAGCTCAACCACAACATTAAGTCGCAAAGACACAACTACTCAGCGACTCTAGGGCTCCACCTCACCTGCCTAGGGGCGCTTCCACTGCTTGGGCTTTCTTCAGCCGGGTTTTCTCCGATGTTTCCCCTTGGGCAGGCATAATAAAAGACCCCCACCGTGAGGGTGGGGGTCTTTTATCAGATTCAAAGTCTCAAGAATTACTTCTTCTTAGCGACTGCTGCCTTCAGCTTGGAGCCTGCGGTCAGCTTCACGCCGTGACCGGCGGGAATCTGGATAGTTTCGCCGGTCTGCGGGTTACGGCCGGTACGAGCTGCACGGTCGGTGCGCTCGATTGCCATCCAACCGGGGATGGTGATCTTCTCGCCCTTGGAGACGGAAGACTCGAAAACCTGGAACACTGCGTCGAGGACTGCATTCACGGTTGCCTGGCTCTTGCCAGACTTCTCTGCAACCTCTGCAACGAGTTCGGTACGGTTCTTAGCCATTAGGGTGCCCCTTCCAGAGACTTAAGGTTTGAGTCTAAAGCGAGTGACCGTCGGTAACGACGGAAAACCGTTTAGGAACTAAAATACCAGATTTACCAGCTGGACTTGGTGATACCGGGCAGCTCGCCGCGGTGTGCCATCTCGCGGAAGCGCACGCGGGAGATACCGAACTTCTGGAAGGTACCGCGGGGGCGGCCGTCGATCTGGTCGCGGTTACGCACGCGAACGGGGGAAGCGTTGCGGGGCAGCTTCTGCAGTGCCACGCGTGCTGCTTCGCGCTCCTCGGGGGTAGCGTTCTCGTCGATCAGGGTCTTCTTCAGCGCGATACGCTTCTCGTTGTAGCGAGCGACGATGACCTTGCGCTGCTCGTTGCGAGCGATCTTGGACTTCTTAGCCATTCTTAGCGCTCCTCTCGGAAGTCAACGTGCTTGCGGACGACGGGGTCGTACTTCTTCAGCACCATGCGGTCGGGGTTGTTGCGGCGGTTCTTACGGGTCACGTAGGTGTAACCGGTGCCAGCAGTGGACTTGAGCTTGATGATAGGACGGAGGTCCTTAGCCTTGGATGCCATTTACTAGATCTTCTCCCCGCGTGCGATGATTTCTGCAACAACGGCATCGATGCCACGAGCATCGATAACCTTGATGCCCTTAGCGGACACGTTCAGGGTTACCTTACGACGCAGCGAAGGAACCCAGTAGGTCTTCTTCTGAACGTTCGGGTCGAATCGACGCTTGTTGCGGCGATGCGAGTGCGAAATGCTGTGTCCAAAGCCGGGAACAGCTCCGGTCACCTGGCAGACTGCTGCCATGTTTCACTCCTTTATTGATTGACTTTTATGACGGTACGCAGTCGATGTTACTCGTGAGCGTCCCGCCACCAATGTAGAAGCACCGGGTTATTCGCCGGGCTAGAGTGTTTGAGATCGTCACGTGGGTGAGAGGCCACGCATCGATCCCCGCCGCGGGAAAAACGGTGAAGCTTATTAGTGTCGAGAGGCGTTTCCACCACTACGAACAGCGTTAAATTCTAGGTAAATACGGGGGTTCGTGCAAGCCTGCACGCCGGATTTTGCCTTAAAAATCCGCGGAATCTCGGTGTTCTGAGCCGATTGCACCTCGTTTAAGCGAAGAGCTCGATTCACGGATGCACGCCTGCCTTCGAGCGGCAAACATACCCATCCATTCTACCAAAAATGGGTGTTTTTGCAAGTCCAGATGTTTTTAAGGAATTCTTTAACACCCCTAGTCAGGCGTTAATGCACCTTTTTAAGAACGGATGTTCTCTATGTGACCGGGGATAAATTACACCGGTGAAATTCATGTTGTGAGATTAACAGCTTAAGCCGGATTTAAGCCTTAAACAGCCCCGCGCCACCGCTTCTTGCGGTGTGCGCAGGGCTATTAAACGGGCTTAAATACGCGTTTAAAGAGCTTTTAACTCTCGTTTTAACGTTTCCGCCCCGGTTTTAAAGGGCGGTTTAAGGGTTTGCAACGGTACGGGTAACGGCGGATTTACCGTTCCAGTTACGGCGTAGATGCAGGCACAAATACGGTACAGATACCGCGCAGGACACTCCCCCGGCGTACAGTTTTACGCCGTACCGTGAGCCACCGCGCCCCTAGTTCTTCAGCCTAGTTCTTAAGACTTGCCGCGGGCACCCACTGCGGGTACTTGGGGCTCACACCGTCCCCGGAGCTTGTTCCCTTTAGACGGCGGCCAATCCACGGCAGGGCAAACTCACGGACCCAGCGTGCCTCCTGCTCGATCTTCTCGCGGGCGGTCAGCTGCACCTCCGGGGGCAGTACCGATTCGGTGATCACACCGGGCAGGCCGAGCTGCGCCAGTACGCGAGATGCGAAGCGTTCGTGGCCGAGGTCGTTCATGTGCAGGCGGTCGTCAGCCCACAGACGCCAATCAAAGGAAGTCGTTCCAGCGCCAGTAGTCGATAATGTGCACGCCGTGGTCCTCAGCGATACCACGCAGTAGCTCGTTGTAGGTGGCGGTACGGCCGCGGGTACGGGCGAAGGGGCCCTGGCCCTGTACATCCAGGCCGGTTACGGTAAGCACTTCGATTCCTTCGCCGCGCAGGGTGGCGAAGGCTTCGTCTACGTGAGTCATGAGCTGGTCAATATCCACGTTGGGTCGCATGATGTCATTGCCGCCACCGTAGAAGGTGACAATGTTGGGGCAGAGGTCCAGGGCTCGAGGCAGCTGTTCATCCAGGATGGGACCGAGCAGGCGGCCGCGGATAGCAAGGTTTGCGTACTGCGCCTGCGGGTCTACTGCACCGATGCCTTCGGCAACGCGGTCTGCCCAGCCGCGCAGGCTGTTAGGGCGGCGGCGGTCAACGTCGCCCACACCTTCGGTGAAGGAGTCGCCGATTGCCACGTAGCGTACTGATTCACCGTTGAGCTTGCCGTTGGAGTCTAGGAGCGGGGTCGTCATTGTGTTCTTCTTTCCGGGCCTCTATAGAGAATGACCCTTCTGTGGAAGAAGCCGGCACACCCGCGCGGTGTACCGGCTTCTTCGCTTAGCTTTCGGTGCGTCCTACTTTCCAGTATCCCACTGTTATGGGCGCTTCATCAGATATGAGCGGGGGTTTCTTAGGATGCGACAGCTGAACCGGCAACGGTGGACGCACTCCGGGGATGCGGAACAACCACGACGCTGCCGTCGTTAAACGGATCGGCGACCTCTGCTTTCAGACCGAAAATGGTGTGCAGGTTCTCACGGGTGAGCACGTCGTGTGCTTCGCCTTGAGCGACGATGGAGCCGTCCTTCATCGCGACGAGGTAATCAGCGACTCGAGCGGCGAGGTTCAGCTCGTGCAGCACCATGATCATGGTGGTGCCGCGTTGCTCGTTGAGGTCCGAGAGTAGGTCGAGTAGCTCCACCTGGTGTGCCAGGTCGAGGTACGTGGTCGGCTCGTCCAGCAGTAGGATGTCGGTTTCTTGGGCGAGCGCCATGGCAATCCAGACGCGCTGACGTTGGCCGCCAGAGAGTTCGGTGACCTGTCGTTCGGCGAGGGACATGGTGTCGGTGGCTTCTAGTGCCCAGGCGACCGCCTCATCATCTTCGGCGCTATTGCGTTTGAAGAGGCCTTGGTAGGGGTAGCGGCCTCGGGAGACCAGGTCTGCTACGGTAATTCCTTCGGGGGCGATGGGATGCTGGGGCATCAGCCCGACCATGCGGGCAAAGCCTTTCATGGAGTATTCGTGGGTGGGTTTGCCGTCGAGGGTGAAGTCGCCGTTGAGCGGCTTGAGTAGTCGGGAGACACCGCGTAGCAGGGTGGATTTACCCGCGACCGTTGGGGACCGATGATGGCGGTGACTTTTGCCCTTGGGGAATTCGAGGGAGAGGTCTTTGACGATGGTGGTTTCGCCGTAGCCGAGGCTGACGTTCTCTACTTTGAGGGTGCGTTCGGTGATTTCTTTCATGGCGTCCTTTCTTCTCTAAGGCTTTTCCCGGGAGCCTCCTAACTTAGCCTATCCTAATTTCGGGTCAGAATATAGCGAATCCCCCGCACTGTTCACACTTCTGGAGAACAGTTCGGGGGATCCGCTATATGGGTGAACGTTAGAGGTTCACTTTTCCGTTGACGAGCCAGCCGCCTTCTGCTGCACGCTGGAAGACTTCCTGAGCCATGGTGCGGCTGTAGGTCTTGGAGACATGGTTGTCGTCGATGTAGACGTAGATGTTTCCAACCACGGGGCTGCACATGCCGTCCGGGCAGTACACGTCCTTCAGGTCCACCATGACGGCACCCTGGTTGCGGTACTTGTCGAAGATTTCCTTTGCAGGGTTTTCTGCGGCGTACTTGTCGCTTGCGGGTCGTGCGCAGGAGCTCTTGTCGGCGCCGGCCTTCTGAGCGCATTCGTAGATGTTGTACTCGAAGCGCGGGTTATCGCGCAGGCCAATGACCTGGACTCCTGCTTCGGTGAGGCGGCGGACCGTCTCATCGAGGCTCGGGTCGACTCGTTCGTCGTTCGAGCGTGCCTGGGCAACGGTGGCGATGAGCACCACGGTCTGCGGCTTACGCTTGAGAATTTCCTCGGTCATCTTGGTGTTGAATTCCGAGCATTCGTTGCTGGCGTTGACGGCGCGGACCGGGTACTGGCAGCCACCGAGCAGGTAGGTCTGCAGGTTGGTTTTGGTCTGTTCTGCGATGGGCTTGAAGATGCTCAGCGCCTGTTCGGCGTGGGAGTTACCGATGACCATGGTCAGCGGTGCGTCCTCGGGTCCGTACTTCTGCAGGCTGCAGTACTTGGCGAGTGCCGGGTCGGAGGGCGCGAAGCTGCCAACGCAGGGGTCGCTCAGTCCGTCGAACTGGGTTTTGACGTCACCACCGGAGGGGATGGGGTTGTCAATGAGTCCCTGCTGGGCGCCGCCGATAGCGCGGGCGCCGGGGTAGTTTTCGCTGGCGGTCTGTACCTGCAGTTCGGCGTTCTGCTCGGACTGGGTGTTGCGGTAGCCTACCCATGCCTGTGCGGCTACCAGGGGTACACCTGCGACCAGGAAGATCGCGAGGATGAAGGCGAGCTGGTCTGCCCAGGTCTTGACCGAGAAGATGGTCTTGAAGCGCATCTTCATCATGAGCCAGGGTACGAAGGGGTCCTTGCGGTAGCGCAGCGGCTTCTCGACGAAGCGGATGAGCAACCATGCCAGGCCGATGGAGGTAAGGATGATGACAGCACCTTCGATGAAGTTCACGCGGGAGGTACCGACGGCGCTGCTGTAGAGGATGAGGATGGGCCAGTGCACCAGGTACAGGGCGTAGGGAGATGTTGCCGAGGTTCTGCAGGGGTGCGGAGACCAGCAGACGGTCGATGCCCCAGCGGCTGTTGGTGCGGCCTGCCATGATGACGAGCGCACCGGAGATGACGGGCCAGAGGGCCAGGTAACCGGGGAATGCTCGTTCGACGGGCAGGATTGCGCCACAGGTAACCAGGCCGATGATGCCGACCCAGCCCATGACGACTCGCGCCTTTTCGGGCGCTTTCCATTTGAGGGTGAGCATCGCCAGCAGGGTGCCGATGGCGAATTCCCAGAGGCGGGTGCGGGTGTCGAAGTAGGCGAATCCCTGGTTGGTGTCGGTTTCGACGATGGAGAAGGTCAGGGATGCGACGAACACCGTGTTGAATATGAATACCGCGGTGGTGAAGAGGTTCCCGCGGAATCGGTGTACGACGTAGGCTACTGCTGCAAAGAGCAGGGGCCAGATGATGAAGATCTGTCCCTGGATGGAGAGCGACCAGAAGTGCTGGAAGGGCGACTTCACGGAAGCGTTTTGGGCGTAGTAGTCCACGGAGCTGAACGCGAGGTTCCAGTTCTGGAAGTAGAACAGGGAGCTCTTTGCGTCGGTTACGGTTTGCGACCAGCGGCTGGGCGCGAGCACGAAGAAGGACGCGATGGTGGTAGCCGCGATAACCACTGTGGCTACGGGTAGCAGTCGCTGGAAGACGTGCGATCCAGTAGTTGAAGAGGTTGAGGGTTTGCCCTCGTTGATCTTGCGCATGAAGGAGAGCGAGAGCAGGAAGGCGGAGATGAAGAGGAAGACATCCACACCGCCGGAGACTTTGCCGAACCAGACGTGGTAGAGCACCACGAGGAGCACGGCGAAGGCGCGCAGGCCCTGAATTTCAGGGCGGAATCCTCGCGATTCGATGAACTCTTCGAGGGGGTAGTCGCTGGCTTCGCGTGCTTTGATGCTGCGCGGGGCGGTGGTGTAGGTTCCCTGCGAGGCGGGAGCCTGCGGGGTTCCGGAGGTTTCAGACATTCTCGGTTCCTCAGGATGGATGTCGATGTGCTAGTGCGAGTCCCTTAGACACTACAGGACACTCGTACAATAAAATCCTGATCCGCACCTCTGCTATGAGGCTGGTGCGAACCAGGATTTTTCTGAGCCCCCTACCGGATTCGAACCGGTGACCCTCTGTTTACAAGACAGATGCTCTGGCCAACTGAGCTAAGGAGGCAACCTGTCCAGTGTACCTTATTCTCTTGGTTGAGTCTGCTTAGTTGTTCTTTTAGGGTTTGGTTGAGAATACTTCTAAATTATGGGGTGATAGTATGTTCGTTTCCTTCGTTTTACCCCTTATGAGCACCACCTCTGTATGCTGCTCACCCACCCCTCGTACTCATCACCGTGTATGGAAAAACCCGGTAGCCTCGCGTGGAGGTTACCGGGTTTTCCTCTATCGAAGCGGTTACTTCTTCTTAGCTTCGATCTTTTCCTTCAGGAAGGTGCTGAAGTCGTTGCTGGTGTACTGGTCACCATCAACGAAGACGGTGGGGGTACCCTTAATACCGTTCTTTGCGGATTCAGCGTTGACCACGTCCACGAAGGGGCGCCACTTGCCATCGTTCATATCGGAGCCGATGGACGCACCGTGCTTAGAAGCGATGTCGGCGATCTGCTGGTTGTTCATGTCGCCGCGGCCCTGGTGAGTAAAGATCTCACGCTGGTAGTTCAGGAAGTCGTGGGTGCTGACCTGGTTTGCCACGGAGTATGCTGCTGCCGCGTTACGTGCGGAGTATGCGGTGGGCGAGGAGCGGTCCAGGAAGGTCAGGTTGCGGATTTCCAGGGTGATGGTGCCGTCCTCGACGAGCTTCTGGATTTCTTCACCGTACTTCTTCTCGAACTCTGCACAGTGCACGCAGTTGTAGTCCTGGAAGATGGTCACGCGTACGGGCTGGCCGTTCTTGGATGCCTCTTCAGCGGTCTGCACGCCCGGGGGCATGGTGTTGACTGCTGCTGCGGTTCCGTTGACCATGGGGGTCACGGAGGAGGTCGAGGTTGCGAGTTGCTTGAAGTCGCGGTTCTCCTGGGTGGAGGAGTTCTGGACGATGCCGTCCTTGGTCAGCACAATGCCACCGTATTCGTTGGCGCTGGAGGGCACCGGGCCGCTTTCTGCTACCTTGGTGTTCTTGTTGCCGTTGACTACGACGAAGCCGATGATACCTACGATGACGAGGACCACGGCGAGTACGCCGAGCTGGAGCCAGCGGCGGCTTGCCTGGCTGGGGCTCTTCTTGGCCTGCTGGGCCGCAATCTGGCGGGCTTTTTCGCGGGCGTCGGTCGACATGCCTGCTCCTTTGGTTGGGAATATGGGTGGCGGTTCGTCCACTTCTTCTAGCCTACTCCGGTTAGAGTGAGCGTCTATCCGAGCAAAGCCTCAGATGACCTGATTCTTCCGGCCCGGGGTTCTTCTTATCGCTAGTGTGGACGTACCGCGCTACCCGTCTAGCCTACCGAATGGGTGCCGTATCGGCTAGTTAATACCCTGACTGAGATACTGTGAGGTCTATTCTCACGCTCTCAGCTTATTTTCTTCGTAAACTTTCGTAGCTTTGAGAGGTTCCTCCCCCGCCACAAGCTACGCCGAGGCACCCATCCGGTTCAGCTCACCAGCTGTTAGGGAATGTTGTAGACTTCCACTCCCCCAATGAAGGGACGGGTGTTGTAGTTACCCTTCCACTCCACGCTCAGGCCGTGCTTCTCCAGCACGGGAATAACCGTCTCTCGCAGCAACTGCACGGAGAGCTTCTCGTGAAGGGCCCTGATTTCTTCCTTCTGCGCATCACTCAGGGCATTCCATTCTTCTTCATCCCTGGGGTAGGCGAGGAAGGAGCCGAAACCAACGTAGGTGCCGCCGCTCTCTGCCAGGCTTTCGGTGTCCTGCTGGTGGAAGTAGATGTATCCCTTCCATTCACGGCTATCATCCATTTCGTCCCAGATCTCTGCGGAGGCGCAGGTACCGCAGCAGGTGAAGTTCTGTCGTGCGATGACTCCTTCTTCTTCCAGCGCTGCGAAGGCACGGTTGAGGTTGGAGTTCTTCTGCATTTCGGGGGTAATGCCCAGCTCAGCAGCAAAGGCACGACGACGCTTGATGAGCTCTTCTACGTAGTCTTCTACGCGCTTTTCCCAGAGCTTGCTGTCTTCGTTCTCCCCATCGTATTCCAGCTCGAGTAGGTCCATCACATAATCGGTGATGGTTTCTACATACTGTTCGGCATCAGATTCACCCATGAACAGAAGGGGCCAGATGGGCCAAAAGCAGCTCGGCTTCGTCTTCTTCGTCCAGTCCCCCATTCTTTGGGGAAGGGCGGGTCGAGCGCTCTTCGCTCCAGCGTTCGTAGATGCTCTTCTCATCAGCCATGATGATGCTCCTTTGTTTGCTCTCCACTCGTTGAGGTAGAGATGTGGACTGCTCTTGTTGTTAAGGTATCAAGAGTTTCTCTACCGCGCCCTCTATTTCGTCATTCAGACGGATCTGTGAGCTCCCCCTCTCGTGCCTCTGCCTCCGGCTGTCACGCTGTCTAGCTAGGCTGCATCCCCTGTTCCTCTATCTCTCTGCTGAGTATATGATTCTCTGCGCCTCTGACGAGTTAGGTGTCTTTTCGTTCGTTCTAAGAGTTTTTGGGTACGCAAAAAGAGGGGAAGACCTATAAGGTCTTCCCCTCTTGAATAAAAAACCCGCAGTGACCTACTCTCCCACACCCACAAAAGTGCAGTACCATCGGCGCAAAGAGTCTTAGCTTCTGGGTTCGGAATGGAACCAGGCGTTTCCCTCTTGCTATAACCACGGAAAATCTAGCGAATAAAAAGCTTCGTTATTCAAAAATTTCCGAATAAAAAGCCTCAACTTCCCAAAG
>BNJU01003541.1_pt1 | contig 235665 bp, 237 predicted proteins | sample 8539281 | NCBI WGS metagenome assembly BNJU01 (sample SAMD00202456, study PRJDB9452) | human saliva metagenome | isolation source: human saliva | place: Japan
GAGCTGTGAGCACGCGTCGCCTGCGCCTGGAGCTGGGCTATGACGGCACAGATTTTCGAGGCTGGGCCGCCCAGCCCGGCCTGCGCACCGTCCAGGGCGAGATCGAAGCGGCCCTCGCGATGGCCTCGCGCGAGGAAGTGACGACGACCGTTGCCGGGCGCACCGACGCCCGGGGTGCATGCGCGCCACCAGGTCTGTCATGTCGACCTGAGCGACGAGGCCTGGGCGCGGCTGACGCCCAGGGAGGAGTCTCCCAGGGGCCACGGCCTCGTCGATCGTGCGCAGGCTGAACAAGATTCTCTCCGGGCGCTACGGTGAGCGCGCGCGTGGACGCGACCTGCCCGCCGCGCGCGGGACCTGCGATGTGCGCATCTACTCGGCTGCCGTCGTCGACCCCAGCTTCGACGCGCGCTTTTCCGCCCTCGGCCGCTCCTACGCCTACCGGGTGTCGGATCGTCCCGAACCGCTGGGCCGATGGGATCGCCTGTGGGTGGAGGAACCGCTCGACGAGGCGGCCATGAACGAGGCCGGGGCCTCCCTGCTCGGGGAGCACGACTTTCTCGGGTTCTGTCGCCCGCGCGAGGGGGCCACGACGATTCGGACGCTGCGGACGTTGCACGCCGAGCGCGACAGCGAGGGACTCTCGTCTTCTCTGTCGAGGCGGACGCGTTTTGTCATTCGATGGTCCGATCCCTGGTTGGGAGCGCTGCTCCTGGTGGGCTCGGGCGCGCGCGATACGGACTACCCGGCACAGATACTGAGTGCCCGCTCGCGCGCTGAAGCCGCACCGATCTCCCCCGCCCACGGACTCACCCTCGAGGGTGTCGACTATCCCGACCCGTCCCAGTGGGGCGCGAGGGCGCAGCAGGCTCGGGCCAGGCGTGATACGTGCTGCGGCGACGACGGCTGAGGAATGTGACACAGTATTCGTCGCGCTTTGACCGCCGGGCCGCACCCCGATAATATGGCTAGTGCTGTGCGTCAGCAGAGTACTAGTGTCTCCCACTCGCTAGGAGCGCTCGCCGACGCCTCGCGCGAACCGTTTCATCGCGGATGCCCCCGGAAAAACCGGCGCGGCGTCCCATGACCAACAAGAATTGAAGGTTACGCCCGTGCGCACCTATTCACCCAAGCCCGGGGACGCGGACAAGAAGTGGTACGTCATTGACGCCACCGACGTCGTCCTCGGTCGCCTGGCAGCTCAGACCGCTGCCCTCCTCCGTGGGAAGCACAAGCCGACGTTCGCCCCTCACATGGACATGGGCGACTACGTCATCATCATCAACGCGGACAAGGTCGCTCTGACCGGCAAGAAGCTCGACCAGAAGATGGCCTACCGTCACTCCGGTCGTCCCGGCGGCCTGACCGCGACCGCTTACCGTGACCTCCTCGCTGCGGCGCCCGAGCGCGCCGTCGAGAAGGCCGTTAAGGGCATGCTTCCTCACAACTCCCTCGGCCGCGCGCAGTTCAAGAAGCTGCACGTTTACGCTGGCCCGGAGCACCCCCACGCCGGCCAGTCGCCGGTTCCCTACGAACTGACCCAGGTGGCTCAGTGACCTCCGGTCGCTGAACGCCTTTGACCCTGAGGAGAACCGTGGCTGAGACCATCGTTTCCGCTGAGCTGGACGAGGAAGTCGTCCCCAGCTCCTACACGTCCGAGACCGAGTCGGCTCCCGCCGGCGCCGGTCAGTCCATCACCGCGCCCGGCGCGGGCCTGGGTCGCCGCAAGGAGGCCGTCGCCCGCGTTCGCCTGGTCCCCGGCTCCGGCAAGTGGACCATCAACGGTCGCGCCCTTGAGGATTACTTCCCCAACAAGCTGCACCAGCAGCTGGTGAAGTCCCCCTTCGTGCTGCTCGACATTGACGGCCGCTTCGACGTCATCGCCCGCATCAACGGCGGCGGCATTTCCGGCCAGGCCGGCGCCCTGCGCCTCGGCGTGTCGCGCGCCCTCAACGAGATCGACCGCGACGCGAACCGTCCGGCCCTCAAGAAGGCTGGCTTCCTGACCCGCGACGCCCGCGCCACCGAGCGTAAGAAGGCAGGCCTCAAGAAGGCCCGCAAGGCTTCGCAGTTCTCGAAGCGCTGATTTTATTCAGCACATTTTCTGTTGGCCGCGCCCCGCACCTGCGGGGCGCGGCCTTCGTTTACCTGCGTGCGCGTGCCAGGATGTGAGCGTCTCCGCTGTCCGCGCCCCGGCCTCGTGCCAATGAGCGGGCGCGAGCGCGGTACGCTTAGTGCAGTCACACGACCCACTGAACGGAGAGACTATGCCCAGGATGTTCGGCACGGATGGCGTGCGAGGACTGGCGAACGTTGACATCACTGCGGACCTTGCGCTGCAGCTCGGCGAGGCGGCCGCCCGCCAGTTCGGCGGATCCCGACGTGCGGACGGTTCGAAGCCTCGCGCGATCATCGGACGCGACACGCGTATTTCGGGCGAGTTCCTTGATCACGCCCTCGCGGCGGGCCTGGCCAGCGCCGGCATGGACGTGACCCGTATCGGCGTCGTCACCACGCCGACGGTCGCGCATTTGACCGCTACCGAGGACACCGTGGACCTCGGCGTCATGATTTCCGCGTCGCATAACCCGATGCCCGATAACGGCATTAAGTTCTTCGCGCACGGCGGCTACAAGCTCGCGGATGCTGTCGAGGATGAGATTGAGGCCCTCCTGAATACCGAGTGGGATCGCCCCACCGGTGACGGCGTCGGCGAGATTAACGCCGATCATGCCTGGGCCAAGGATTCCTACATCGCGCATCTCGTCGATGCGATCGGCACGGACCTGCGCGGCATGAAGATTGCGATCGACTGCGCGAATGGCGCGGCTTCCGAGCTGGGCCCGGCGGTCTTCCGCGAGCTCGGGGCCGACATCACCGTCATCAACGCGTCCCCGGATGGGCGCAACATCAACCTGAACGCGGGTTCGACGCACCCCGAGGCCCTGCAGGCCGCCGTCACCCAGTCTGGCTGCGATTTCGGCGTCGCTTACGACGGCGATGCGGACCGCTGCCTGGCCGTCGACCACGAGGGCAACCTCATTGACGGTGACAAGATCATGGGTGCGCTGGCCGTCAACGCTCAGGCGCGCGGGCACTCGCCAAGGACACGCTCGTCGTCACTGTCATGAGCAACCTGGGTCTGCTGATCGCCATGCGCGAGGCTGGCATCAACACCGTGCAGACCGGCGTGGGCGACCGCTACGTGCTCGAGGAGATGCTGGCATCCGGCTACTGCCTCGGCGGCGAGCAGTCCGGCCACATCATCGCCCGCGATCACGCGACCACCGGCGACGGCATTCTGTCCTCGCTCCTGGTCTCGCGCATGGTCAAGGAGTCCGGCCGTTCGCTGGCCGACCTGACGTCCTTCATCCAGCGCCTGCCGCAGACCCTCATCAACGTGGGCGGCGTGGACCGCGCGGCCGCGTCGACGAATGAGGCCGTCGCCGAGGCCGTGGCGGCCGCTGAGGCTCGCCTGGGCGACACCGGTCGCGTGCTCCTGCGTCCCTCGGGTACCGAGCCACTCGTGCGCGTCATGGTCGAGGCCGCGACCCAGGACGAGGCCGACGCCGTCGCTGCGTCGCTGGCAGACATCGTTAAGGAGAACCTGGCGCTCTGAGCGCACTCCGGTCATAGCTGAGGGCGGGCACCGGTGGGTGCCCGCCCTTCGCGTAGTGCAGGTGACGGACGAGGCCGCCTGCCGCCCTCCTGTGTGGAGAGTGCGGCGGGCGGCCTCGTGTCAGCGTGGGACCAATCGTCAGATCTTCGCGGCCTCGATCCACTCAAGCGGGATGCGGGTGAAGTACAGGCCCTGCATCTCGCGCTCCCACAGCAGGCCGAGGGTTCCGTCGGGCAGGATCGTCATGCACTGGTAGACGTAGTGCGCCGGGTTGAAGGTGCGCGACGCGATCCACGTGTGCCCTCCGTCTTCGGAGAGGCGCAGGACACCGCGGCCGCGGTAGGGGCGCATCTGCGAGGCGTTCGCGAAGACGACGCGCTCGGGGCGCTCCTCCGTCGGCCAGGAACCGCGTTCGGCTGGCAGAAGATCTCGGTGATCTCTTCGGCGAAGGAGACGTCGCTCCAGGTCTCGCCTCCGTCGGTGCTGACGGTCGCGGCGACCTTGCCGCTCGGGGTGCTGGTTGCGCATGAGCATCAGGAGCGAACCGTCGGCGCGCTCGATGAGCGTGGCCTCGTGCGTCGCCGCGGCTTCGGTGTCGAGCGTGCGCGAGTCGATCTCGCGACCCTCGAAGATTCGCCCGTCGTTGGGAGACTTGCCGCGCTTCCACGTGGCACCACCATCGTCGGAGTAGACGACGGACGCGGAGAAGTGACGCTTGTGGTCCCCGTTGTAGTAGATCGGGATGACGAGGCGTCCACTGCGCAGCTGCACGCCCGTGCCCGGGGAGGTGCCGCAGAAGGACATCCATTCTTCCTTCACGTCCTGGTTGAGGTTGAAGGGGCCAGACCAGGTCTCGCCGTCGTCGTCGGAGTAGATCATCTGCAGGAAACAGGTGCGGGCCGTGAGCAGCGTCTGGTGGGGATCCACGCCATCGGCGAGGAACACGTTACCGCCGGGCGATTCCTGCCCGTCCTCGGTGACGGTGACGTCGCCGCGCTCGGAGATTGTGAACGGAGTGGCGTTGCCGTCGGCGTCTGTGACGCTGCCATCCTCGTTCCACGTGTAGGTGGCGCCGTTGGCGTCGTGCAGGATGTAGCGTCCCTTCTCATCGACGCCGAGGCCGGCCTCGGCGTTGGGCTGTCCGATGCCGCCCGGGAAGTGGTCGATGAGGATGACGAGGCGTCCGTTGCGGCGGTCCTGGACGACGCACGAGTCGATGACCGACGCGCCCTTCGCCCCGTGACCGGGGTAGGAGAGTACCGTCTGGAGGTCGCCCCAGGTGTGTCCTCCGTCAAGGAGCGGCGGACCGTGAAGTTGATCGAGTTGGGGCGAGTCATTCGCGATGGTCTCGCGCTGGTCGGCACCGGCGACAACGACCCCGGACTTCAGGGTGATCAGCGAGGGGATGCGGTAGCTGATCGAGTCGTGAAACCCGGCATCGAAGAGGCATTGCGTGTCGAGCGGAGCGACGGAGGATAGCTTCTTGATCTGCGAGTCGTTGAGAACCGAGGAGAAGAGGGCGGCGTTGCGGACCTCGCCAAAGAGTCGGGATCCGGAGGTGTCCTGGCCGATCACGACCTCGTCGAGGGAATCGACGGCGGCGAAGAACGCCTGCCGGGCAGGTGGGCCTCAAGGTAGCCGTCCACGTAGATCTGTACCGCACCGTGTCCGACGCGTACGACGACGTCGTGCCAGTGTCCCTGATCCCAGTGGCCGTAAGCCGTGAACGTGCGCCACTGGCCCGCGCGGCCCGAGGACCTTGTATTCGATGCCGTCGGCTGTCACGGACAGGTTCAGCTGCTCGGTGCCGCGCCGCCCGGCTGCGAGGATCGTTCCGTGCTGGCCAGGTCCGCGTACGCGATAGCGGGCGAAGATCGTGCCGGCGGTGAGTTCGGACAGCTCGGCGACGTCGTAATCCGACAGGTGGGCGGCGGCAAACTCGATGAGCGGGGTGGGGGCGGGGAGAGGGCGAGGATCTCTTCCGCGGGAGAGGACGGCGTCATGCTCTGCGAAGGATCGGATCTCGATGCCGGCTCCCGGCGTGAGTGAGAGCTGCGCCTCGGGGCCGCTGGCGGCGGGAGAGAGGTCTGCGGTGGTCGAGAAGCACTGGTAGCCGTCGAGGAAGATCTTCGAACCCGCAGCGGTCGCAGTGAGCGCGAGCGAATGCCAGGTGCCATCCGTGACGGAGGCGGTGTCCTCCATGTCCAGGGCGAAGGTCATCGCTTTTGTTGAGCCTTCGAGGAAGAGGGCGCTGGAGCGGATGAATAGCTTCCACCCCGTGTCATCCGTGCCGTGGAGGGCGATTACTGCTCCGTCGATGCGTGCGCGGAACTGTAAAGTCCAGGAAATTCCCGGGTGACCTGCGTCGATACTCATGTTTGACACCTTTCTGTTAGTTGCTCATTTCACCTCGCATCATTACGAAGCTGAGCGTGTGATCAGTCACAATAGTGAAGTTGTCAGACAGATTATCACTACGACATTTCGTTGGCAATATACAGATTGAGCCAAAATTTCCCCTTGACTCTAGAGTGAGAGAGAGCTAACATAATCGCAAGTTGTCTGACAACTTGCTAGTTAGACATCTGGACTCAAAGCCCCTCGTTATTCGACGATGAAATTTCAGGAAGGCACTCATCATGAGTACGTCCCCCGCACAGGCGCTTCCGAAAAAGCCCTGGTATCAATACCTCACCAAAGAAGATCGCAAGGCCTTCTTCGCCGCATGGATCGGCGTCCTGCTTGATGGCTACGACTTCGTCCTCATCTCCTTTGCGCTCCCGGCGATCAAGGAAGCATTCAGCCTGACGCTCGTTCAGAGCGCGTCCCTGATTTCGGCGGCATTCATTAGCCGCTGGATCGGTGGCCTCGTGCTCGGCGCAATCGGTGACCGCTACGGGCGCAAGCCAGCGATGATCCTGTCGATCTTCATGTTCGCTTTCGGGTCGATCGCCTGTGCGCTCGCTCCGAACTTCTGGATCCTGTTCGTCCTGCGCCTCATCATTGGCTTCGCAATGGCAGGCGAGTACTCAGCATCCGCCGCGTACGTCATCGAGTCGTGGCCTAAGCACATGCGCAACAAGGCTTCCGGCTTCCTTCTCTCCGGCTACGCCTTCGGCGTCATCGCCGCCGCTCAGGTCGACAAGTACTTCGTGACCTGGGTTGATTCGATGCACCCCGGCTGGGGCTGGCGAGCCCTGTTCCTCACCGGCATCGTCCCGATCGTCGTCGCCATCTACATGCGGCGCACCCTGCCCGAGGCCGCGGACTGGAGCGAGGCCAAGGAGAAGGGCGGCGGCGAGAAGAACGACATGCTCGCCGTCCTCTTCGGCGGGCAGCGCAAGATCCTCAACTACATCGTCGTTGTGATCGCATTTATCGGCCTGCTTCTCATCTTCACTCAGCAGGTGGGCGGCATTGTTGCGGTGAGCCTGGTCGGCCTCGTCTGCGCGGTTGTCTTTATCTACCTGATCATCCAGTTCGACTCGAATCGCTGGATCATTGGCATTGCGATCATGCTGACGATCTTCGCGTCCTTCATGTACACGTGGCCGATCCAGGGCCTCCTGCCGACCTACCTGCACGGTGTTGGCATGGACCAGAAGGTCGTTGCGAACGTCGTGTCCTTCGCGGGCCTCGGCAACGCCGCAGGCTACATCATCGCCGGCTTTGCGGGCGACAAGTTTGGTATGCGTCGCTGGTACGCGATCTCGCTGCTGCTCTCGCAGGTCATCGTCTTCCCGCTGTTCATGCAGGACGGCAAGTACGTCGCCCTCGTGGCGGGTCTGCTCTTCTTCCAGCAGATGTTCGGCCAGGGCGTCTCGGGCCTGCTGCCCAAGTGGGTGTCCTCCTACTTCCCGGTCGACAAGCGCGCTGCTGGCCTCGGCTTCTGCTACAACGTCGGTGCCCTCGGTGGCGCGGTCGGCCCCGTCCTCGGCGCTGCGATTGCCGATCAGCTGGGCCTTGGCATGGCACTGGCGATCCTGTCCTTCGGGTTCGCCGCGATCGTCATGGTGTCCATCGGTGCGAATATCCCGCGTCTCCTGCAGAAGGCCGTGGGGCCGGAGTATGTTCGTCCTGAAGATGGAAACGACGACATCATCAAAGAAGGATGATCACCATGACACTTCCTTTCGTTATCGGCGCGTACGCGTCGCATCCGGCACCGGAGCTGGAGGCTGACTACTACCGTCTCCTCGCGGACCAGCCGTGGGTCAGCGGCGTCGAGATGCCCTACCCGGGCCAGCTCGCCACCCAGGGCGAGGTCCTGGCCAGCCACCTGGCGGCTTACTGGGACTTCAATACGATCACCGCGATCCCCGGCACGATGCAGAACGTGTGGAAGAACGAGAACTTCGGCCTGGCCTCGCCGGATGAGGCCGGACGCGCCGCCGCGCTCGACTTCACGCGCGCGCTGCGCGACGATCTCGCCGCCCTGTGCGCGCGCGCGGGACGGCAGCTGGTCGCCCGCGTGCAGCTGCACTCGGCACCCACGCGCCTGGCCCAGGCCGACGCCTTCCAGCGTTCGCTCGCCGAGCTGGCCACGTGGGACTGGTGCGGGGCTCGCCTCGTCATCGAGCACTGCGACAAGTATGTGCCTGAGCAGAACCCCGAAAAGGGCTTCCTGTCCCTCGAATCCGAGATCGACATCGTCTCCGAGGCCGGCATCGGTATTCACCTCAACTGGGGTCGTTCCGCCGTGGAAGGCCGCAGCGCTGACACCGCTTACGAACATGTGCTCGAGGCCGGCAAGCGGGGCGTCCTGGACGGCATCATCTTCTCGGGCGCAGGCCCGGAGGAAACCCAGTACGGCTACTCCTGGATCGACGGACACCTGCCCGCGCAGGCGGACGAGCCGACCTCGCTCATGGACGAGGCCGAGATCGCTCGCTGCGCGAAGGCGGCCATCGAGGGTGGGGCGAACTACCTCGGTGCCAAGGTGTGCGTGCCCAAGGATGCGTCCCTGGAGAAGCGTCTGGAGATGCTGACCAACATCTACCGGGCCTGCGGCCTCGGCGACTAACGGCGTCGCCGCCGGGGGCTACTCCCGCATTTTGTGAGCGTGTGGGAGGCACCCGGCGCGAAGCCCACACGTGAGGAAGGGGCGGATACCAACCGGCATCCGCCCCTCCCCTCGTGTTATTGCGCGTTCTGTTCTGCAGGTGAGGCGTGGCCAGCGCGAGAAAACCGCTGCTCGAAAGCGGGAGGCAAAGACAGGTATTTCTGCGCGCTGAAGTGGTAGTTGGCTGGGCTGATCTGAGGGTTGCTCAGCAGCTCCTGAACGGCGGGGTCGTTCGAGCACGTCACGGTCTCACAGGTGCCCTCTGGGGAGAAGTAGAAAATATCGCGGCTAACGGCGTGACGCGGGTTGTTCCGCTGTGCGTCGATGATCGCGAATCGGGCGAAATCTACCAGTGTTTGCAGCTGACCATAGAGGTCGTTGGGGGTTGCGGGTGCAACAAAGAGAAGATGCTGCTGTGGGATAATCGCGAAGAGACCGTGTGGTGCTTCGATCGCGTGCTGCTTGATCACCGCAGGCATGTTTGCTGCTTTGGCTGCGATGAAAGGCGACGGACCGGACAAGCATGTTGTCGGGCCGGATTTCTGTGTGATGGTGATCGTGATGGCGTCAGTGTTCAACTGTCCGTAGTGGAAAGCTCATCGACGCCGAGAGGGCGACAACGGAGTCCCTCGGTGGTGCACCTGGTTGTGCCGGCTGCATGGACGATACTCAGGATCATTGAGAGCCCGCCGGGGAAAGGCCGTGCATAGGAGAAGTCGGGGTGTTGGACTGTGTAAGTGGGGACGAGCTCGGTGCGTACGCGCTGACGCAGCACGTCGGGGATGGAGAGTTCTGCGGCCTCCATGCGAATCTGATCGAAGATCCGATCAGCCCAATTGTTGAGGATGCCCCTGTGATTAATTGGCGGCGTGTTGAGTAGGTCGTAGAAAATCGCTACCAGGTTGCAAGTCAATACGTTGTTGACGACTAGATACATCAGCGCGTTGTTGTGGTCGATTATCACGTCGACGTGGAGTCCCTTTTTCTTCAGCTGGCGTACGAGGAGGGGAATGAGAGCGGAGTCGACGTACCCTGGAAACATCGTGCCCATTGGATACATGAGGTTTGACGTGCTCATTGGAAACATGAAGTTTGAGGGGTACATAGCGCTAGTGTCATTGTTGTGGGTGATTGGCTCAGCTTTGCGCGCAGGGCGCATGCCGTGCCACGATACGCTCTTTAGCCGCGCCTGGCGACCGATGAGCGCCACACAGGGCGCGTCGGGATTGTTGCGATGGGGGTTTCGTCGGGGGCCTCGTCCTCGAGAGAGGCGTTGGGGTGAACGTCGGCCATGGGGGAGCGGCCCTCGATGACGTTGATGATCGAGGCGACGGCGGCCTCGGTCATGTCCTTGAGTGGCCATTCGACCGTCGTCAGCCCGAGCGCCTCGGCGCTGTGGCGGTCCTGGTTGCCGAAACCGAGGATCGACAGGTCGCCGGGCACGGACAGGTCGAGATCCGCTGCCGCCTGGAAGACGCCGGGGGCCTGCGAGTCGTCGGCCAGAGCGATGAGGGAGATAGACGGATCCTCGTCGAGGAGGCGCAGGGCGGCCTGGTACGCAGTCGCCGCCTCCCAGTCCGGCAGCGAATAGAGGGTGAAGTGCGTGGAAAATGCGCTCGCGATCGGGTTCTGGCGCGCGTGGTTCGTGTTCGGCCCCGCCAGAAAGACGGCGCGACCGCTGCCCGAGCCAGTCGATGGGTCGATGAGCGCGCAGTCGGACAACACCTCCTGCACGCCGGCACCCTCGTCGATGCGAATGAGAGACGATTCAGAACCGGTCGGGTCGGCCTCGATCATGGACATGGCGACGACGGGAATGCCAAGGTTTGCGAGCAGGCGTGAGGTGAAGGCCTCGGCCGACGTGGTCTCGCGGATGATGCCGGCCAGCTGGGTGTCGCCCAGGACGCCGCGGATGACCTCGGCGTCGGAGGCGCCGTCGCCGGACTGGAAGAGGGGGAGGAGGAGGTAGCCGCGGCGTTGGATGTCGATCATCGCGGTCGTGAGGACCGTGTGGACGACGGGCACGAAGGGGGTCATCCGGTAGCTCGGCCATGAGGAGGGCGATGAGGTGTGACTTGCCGCGGCGCAGCGAGCGGGCGGCCGCGTTGGGGATGTAGTTGAGTGCGCGTGCGGCCTGCTTGACGCGCTCGATCGTGGCGGGCGCGATCTTCACGTCCCGGCCTCGTCCGTTGAGGACGAGCGAGACGGTTGACGGTGCGACGCCTGCCGCGCGGGCGACGTCGGCCCGGGTTGCGCGCTCCATGCAAGGCTCCCAATGCTCGGTTGTGTTTCGTTGAAACACAACAACTATAACGTGTTAGTCTTATCTCTGACGATCGGAGTTTCGACGATGACATCCGAAAGGCACACAGACGTGATATCGATACTACCTTCCTATGCTCCCGGTGCGGGAGCGCTCCTGCCGCCGCGCGCGCATCTGGTCGATGATCCCGGCGTTGTCAGCCTCGACGGTACCTGGTCCTTCGTCTATCACCGTACCGATCCGGCCCCTGGGTCAACGTTGAAGAGCCCTGGGATGAACCAAGTGTCGGCGACGACGCGGACGCGATCGACGTGCCCAGTCACTGGGTCCTGCGAGGCGGCGGCGCCTGGGGTCACCCCGCGTACACGAACGTCGACTTCCCATTCCCCGTCGACCCGCCCTTCCCGCCCGAGGACAACCCGGTGGGCGACTACCGTCGCACCTTCGAGCTCCCCGGCCGACTGGGAGGGTGGTGTCATCGCCCTGCGCTTCGACGGCGTCGAGAGTCAGGCCAGCGTGTGGGTCAACGGCACGTGGATTGGCATGGCCCGCGGCTCCCGTCTGGCCCACGAATTCGACGTGACCGAGGCCGTGCACGCCGGTACCAATCGGATCACCGTGCGCGTCCACCAGTTCAGTCCCGGCTCCTACCTCGAGGATCAGGACCAGTGGTGGCTGCCCGGCATCTTCCGCTCGGTGAGCCTGCGTCACCTCCCGTGCGGGACGATCGAAGACCTGTGGATCGACACCGACTACGAGGCCGGGGTTGGTTACGCGACCATCGAGGCCCGGGTGCGTGGCGCGCAGGATCCGCATCTCTCCTGCCACCTGGAGATCGACGGCCTCTGGTCCTTCGCATACTCCCTCGAGCGAGTGGGCGAGGGGCGCTACCGCAGCGGCCGCATTGAGATCGGAAGCGTGCGCCCGTGGAGCGCCGCCGACCCCGCCCTCTACGACGCCCGCGTGCGCGTCGAAGGCGAGGACGGCCTCGTCAATGGCACGCGCTCCCTGCGCATCGGATTTCGCCGAGTGAGCATCGAGGACGGCGTTCTGACGGCCAACGGCGAGCCCCTCACGCTCAACGGCGTCAACCGCCACGAGGTGCGCGCCGACGAAGGCCGCGTTTTCGACGAGGACTGGGCACGCAAGGACCTCGCCCTCATGAAATCTATGGGAATCAATGCGATTCGTACCTCCCACTACCCGCCGCATCCCCGCGTCCTCGACCTGGCCGACGAGATCGGACTGTGGGTCATGCTCGAAGGAGATATTGAGACGCACGGGTTCGAGGGAACGGGGGGAGTGGATCGACAACCCCTCCGACGATCCGCGCTGGGAGTCCGCCTACCTGGATCGCACCGCGCGCGCGTTCGAGCGCGACAAGAACCACCCCTCGATTATGAGCTGGAGCCTCGGTAACGAGTCGGGCACCGGCGCAAACCTGGCCGCCTGTGCGCGTTGGATCCACGAGCGCACGGGAAACAGGGCCATCGTCCATTACGAGGGAGACCACGCCCTCGAGTACACGGACATTTACTCGCGCATGTACCCCACCCTCGAGGAGGTCGCGGCCGTCCTCGACGATAGCGATCTCCACGCCGAGGTCGCGGTTCCCACCCACGTCGCCGCCCGTGTTGACGACGCGGCCCGCGAACGTATCCGCCGCGCCCCCTACCTCATGTGCGAATACTTGCACGCGATGGGAACCGGCCCTGGAAACGCCGCCGGTTATGCCGCGCAGATGAGTCATCCCCGCCACGCCGGAGGCTTCGTGTGGGAATGGCGCGACCATGCGCTGTGGCGCACCCTCCCGGACGGGCACCGCGCACTGGCCTACGGCGGCGACTTCGGCGAGGAAGTGCACGACGGTAACTTCGTGTGCGACGGCCTCGTTGATGCGCGCTCTCGCCCCTACGCGGGCACCTGGGCGTGGGTTGCGGCCATGGCCCCCGACGCGCCAGCCCTCGCTCAAGCCCTCAAGGATGCCGGTAGCGGTCGCGACGACGAGCGCCTGCGTTCCCTCGCCTTGGCGCCGGTTGAGTCCATCCGTCCCCTCAGCGCGGCCGACCGTCCCTACGAGCTCGACTCGCGTGGGCGGCTCGTGAGGGTCGGTGGTCTCCCCGTGTCCGTCGAGCTGAGCGTCTTCCGTGCCCCCACGGACAACGATCGGGGCCGAGGTCCCGTCGACTACTGGGGAATCAGCGCGGACGACCTCGGTCCCCTGGGTGTTGGGCGCGGAGAGCACGGCACCTCGCACGCCATGCGCTGGGAGGCCGCGCGCCTGCACCTGCTGCGCCGCCGCCTCGTCTCAGTCGAGGGCGATGAGAGTTGCCAGCGTGTTATCGAGCGCTGGTCGCCTCCCGCCGCGCACTTTGGTGCGACCCTCACCTGGGAATATTGGCCGGTGCGAGTAGGTGACATCCCCGCCCTGTCGCTGTCTGTGAGCGTCGTTCCCGACGGCGTGTGGCCCGATCGGGTGCCGCGACTGGGCGTGCGCATCGAGCTGGGCGGGTCCTCGTGGGAGGCCTCGTGGCTGGGGGACACGCTCATCGGCTACTCCGACATGCGGGTGCCCGGCGCTCGCGGGTATGGGCGAGCCGAGGCCTCGGACCTGTGGGACGTCTGCGTGCGTCCGCAGGAAAGCGGTCAGCGGCTCGACCTGGAGGCGCTGTCCCTGCGAGGCGAGGCTGGGGAGCTCCTCATCCTCCCCGCCTCGCCCCTCGGTTGGAGCGTGTCGCCGTGGAGCGAGCGCGAGCTGGCGCAGGCTGCGCACTGGGAGGATCTGCCTGACAGTGAGCGTCTGTTCCTGTGGCTCGATGCCTTCCAGGACGGTATTGGTACCCGGTCATGCGGGCCCGACTCTCGGCCCGAATTTGCTGGCACCATGCGCCGTGCCGACATGACATTCGTGATTGCCCAGGTCGGGGGTGATTGAGCCAGCACTGTTATGTTGCGGCTTGATAACGATGCGCAAAGCTGTTGGCAAATGATGCACGAAGCGTCACAGGCCGCTATGATTCAGACATCAACTAACACGAGATAGTTAGTGACTCGATCCCATCGATCGACCAACAAAAACGGACCAACGGAGGTTTCGCATGTTGAAGAAGAAGATGGCTGCCGGCGTCGTCGCCCTCGCCATGTTCAGCACCCTCGGCCTGGCCGCCTGCAATGACGGCGGCTCTGGCTCCACCACCTCGAGCGGCGGTTCGACCGCTGCCGGTTCCATCCCTGAGCCCGACGTCGCGTGCGACATCCCCGCGGGCAACCTTGACGACTCAAAGATCGACACCTCGAAGGTCGAAGGCCAGATCACCTTCCAGACCCAGGGTCTGCAGAACGACTTCGGCGACTTCTTCAAGGCCAAGATCAAGGAATTCGAGGACGCCAACCCCGGCGTGACGATCAACTGGACCGACCAGGGCGGCGGCGCCGAGTTCGACCAGACCGTCACCGCTCAGGCCTCGAACTGCAAGATGGCGGACGTCATCAACGTTCCCTCCTCCACCATCCTCGCCCTGTCCAAGTCCAACCTCCTCATGGACTACGACGTCAAGGCCCCCGGCATCGGCGACAAGTTCGTGAAGTCCATTTGGGACTCCACCGCCCTCGGTGCGAACGACCACCACACGGCTCTGCCCTGGTACTTCGGCCCCTACATCACCACCTACAACAAGGAGGTCTTCAGCGCGCTGGTCTCGATGAGAACATGCCGCCCAAGACCATGGATGAGCTGTTCGAGGATGCCGCCAAGGTCGGTGCCGACGGGCAGGGTGACTACGGCATCTATGGCTCGCCCGAGTGGTACATGATCGCTCAGCTGCACGGCATGGGCGTCAACCTGCTCAACGCCGACAAGACCGCCTTCGACTTCGCCGACAACGAGGCTGCGATCAACTACGTCACCAAGCTCTCCGAGCTCTACGCCTCGGCGCCATCCCGAAGGACTCCCTGACCGGCGAGCCCGACCCGGGCAAGGCCTACACCGACGGCAACCTCGCCTTCGGTACGCCCAACGCCTCGTTCCTCAAGTCCGTCAAGAAGAACAACGAGACGGTCTACCAGAACACCGGCGTCGGCCCGTTCCCGACCAACCCCGGCATCAAGCCCGTCTTCGAAGGCCAGTACATCGGCGTCTCCGTCACCACGCAGAACGCCCCGCTGGCCATGAAGTTCGCCGAGTGGATCACCAACGCTGAGAACGAGTACGCCTGGACGCACGACGGCGGCGCCATCATCTTCCCGGCTGCCACCGACGCCCTCGACAAGCTCGTCGCCAACCCGCCGGAGATCGCCGACGACCCGGTCTTCAAGGCCGCCTACGAGGAGGCCGCTAAGGCCGCCAAGGACGCCGAGGCCTACACCGACGTCTTCTACGCGACCGGCGCCGTGAAGGACGCCCTCATCGAGAACGTCAACAAGGCCATCCGCGGTGAGGTCGATCCCAAGACCGCCCTCAAGACCGCCCAGGATCAGATGAACGAGAAGCTCAAGGCCTCGGAGACTGATTGACCGCTCGGGGGCCGAGGCCTGGCCTCGGCCCCCGACGCATTCCTCGCCCAGCGTCGGGCCGTCGGCTCACGACCCAGCGCACCCCTCATAAAAGGATTTTGGTATGCCGACACGTAAGAGCGCGCAGGTGCGCTCCCTCAATGGCGCCGCCCGATTCCGCCCGGGCTGGGTTCCCTGGCTGTGGGTGACCCTCCCGGTCCTCGCGGTCATCTCCTTCTACATCTACCCCTTCATCACGACCGTCTACGTGTCATTCACGAAGACGAAGCCGATGGGGCGCATCGGTCGCTTCGTTGGTCTCGACAACTTCGCCGCGGTCCTGTCAGACCCCGAGTTCTGGCAGTCGCTGACGAACTCCCTCATCTACGCGGTGTGCGTCGTCCCGCTCATGGTGCTCCTGCCGCTGCTGCTGGCCCTCCTCGTCAAGTCGCACGTGCCCGGCATTGGCTTCTTCCGCGCCCTCTACTACCTGCCGGCCATCTCCTCGTTGGTCGTCATCTCCCTGGCCTGGCGCTACCTTCTCGACCAGCGCGGTCCCATCAATAACCTGCTGGCGTCGTGGGGCCTCGACCCGATTCCATTCCTGTCGAATCAGTGGTTGATCCTCTTCTGCGCCATGATCATCACCCTGTGGCAGGGCCTGCCCTACTACATGATCCTGTACTTGTCGGCCCTCGCGAACGTGGATAAGTCCCTGTACGAGGCTGCCGAACTCGACGGTGCCGGACCCATCCGCCGCTTCTTCACCGTCACGGTCCCCGGCGTCAAGGTCATGATGTTCCTCGTCGCCACCCTGACGACGATCGGATGCCTGAAGATCTTTACCGAGGTCTACCTGCTGGGCGGCTCCGCATCGCCCACGAAGACCCTGACGATGTACATCCGAGACCGAATCGTGGACCCGACCTTCGGATCGCTGGGACAGGGCGACGCCGCCTCGGTGTGCCTCTTCCTCATCACCTTCGGCTTCATCATCGCTTCGCAGAGCCTGCAGAGGAAGGCTGAAGAATCATGAGCACCGCAACCTCGACCACTCCCGCCTCCTTCGGCGAGCGCTTCGCGCAGTGGCGCAAGGAGCGCCGCCTCGAGCGCCAGGGGCGCAACACGGCATCGCGTCAGATGCGTGGCGGGGCCCTGTTTGCCCGCTACGTCCTCCTCGTCGTCGTCGCCCTCATCCTGGTCGGCCCCCTCGTCCTGCCGCTCATGGCGGCCTTCAAGGCCCCCGGCGAATCCGTCTTCGGTCAGGGTGCGACCATGCTGCCCCAGCACTGGTCACTGGACTCCTTCTACGTGCTCTTCGAACGCACGAACATCCTCCTGTCCATCAAGAACTCCGCGATTCTTGCGACCCTGACGGTCACCTCGAACGTCGTCCTGTCCTGCATCGGCGGCTACATGCTGTCGAGGCGCGGGTGGACCGGGCGCAACATCATGTACTTCGTGGTCCTGTCCGCCATGATCTTCCCCTTCGAGTCGATCATGCTCTCGCTGTTCAAGATGATGGTGCAGCTGGACCTGTACAACACGCTTCCCGGCGTGTGGATGGTCGCCATGATTGGTCCGTTCCAGATCCTCATGATGCGCGCCGCGTTCATGGGTATCCCCGACGAGATCGAGGATGCGGCCCTCATTGACGGCGCGGGCGAGTTGCGCCGCTTCTGGTCGATCTTCCTGCCCCAGGTGCGCGGTACCCTGACGGTCGTCGGCCTGACGTCCTTCATTGGGGCCTGGTCCGACTTCATCTTCCCGCTGCTCATGCTGCCGGACCCGAACAAGCAGACGCTGATGCTGACGCTGACGGCCATCCAGAACTCGCCGCAGGGCGTCACCTACCAGCTGGTGCTGGCCGGTGCTGTCGTTGCGATGATCCCCGTTGTCCTGGTCTTCGCCTTCAGTCAGAAGTTCTTCTTCCGTGGCATCGAAGACGGCGGTCTGAAGTTCTGATTCCTCTCCCCGCGGGTGCTTCTCGCACCCGCGGGGATCTTCTCTACCTAAAAGGAGGTTTTTTCATAAAAAACTGACACGTGTTAGGGATTGTTTATTATCGGCCGTCTAACGGCCTATCCCCTGCCATCACCCCCATACTGACGAAGGAGTTAAACTCATGGGGACTAGACCCATCATCGGTGCGCCTCAGCCCCGATTCTTGCGGCCACCATGCTCGGCCTCGCGCCGACCGCGGCGCTCGCCGCCACCGACACCCCGTATCACCCAACCGTCCTGTGGGCGACCTCCGAAGAGAAGGTCGGCGAAAGCGCCCCCTAACGGCACCATCGCAGCCCTCGTCGACGACGACACGACCCGCACCGACGCGACCAAGACCTTCTGGACCACCAAGTGGAAGGGCGGCCTCGACGAATATCCGCACGCCCTCGCCGTCCAGAACCCCACCCCCGGCACGCAGGTCTGCGGCCTCGGCCTGACCCCGCGCCCCACCCTACGACTCCACGCTCGGAAACGACCAGTTCCCGGGCGAATACCGCGTCTTCGCCTTCGATGAGGACCCCGGAAACCCGGCCGCCGAAGCCTCCTTCGCCGACTGGAAGACCAAGGTCGCCGCGGGCACCTGGGATGGTGGAACCGAGGTTGCGCATGGCAGCGACCTGCAATTCGGCAACAAGGAACAGTACGTCACCTTCCCGGCGACCACGAAGCGCGTCTTCACCCTGACGGGCCTGCGCTCCCTCGCTCCCGGCAAGAAGGACATGGCACTGTCCGATATCAAGCTCCTGCCCTGCGACGCCGAGGGCAACGCCATCACCTCCTATGGCAGCGACGACAATAGTGGCAACAACACCGCGACCCGTCCCGTTGTGCCCCACCCCGAGGCACCCGAGCAGGGATCCGGCGCGTCCGACCTCGTCGTTGACTTCGTCATCGACCAGCTGCCCTACGGCGAGCCCGGCAAGCCCGTCGACTTCGCCCCCGGCACTCACACCTACACGGCCACCGGCTACTACCACGCCACCACCGTCTCGGCCCGCATCCGCACGGTCGACGGCGCCACCGTCACCATCAACGGCGCGACCCCCGACGCGGACGGACGCGTGTCCAACCTCGACCTGACCACCGGCCTGAACGTCATCACCGCGACCGTGTCCAAGGACGGCAAGGAAGCCACCTACGTCGTCAACATCACCAAGGTGGACACCGACTTCCGCGGCAACGTCATGGTCCCCGTGACCGCCACAGCTAACGGCGGCACCGAGGCCGACAACGCGGCCCTCACCGACCTCGACCCCGCCACCACGTGGACCTCTGACCCGCTCGTCCGCGCGAACGAGTGGTCGAGCAGCGTCACCGGCATCGAGCTGCACCTGGGCGAGGCCCGCTACGTGCACCGCGTGAACGGATGGGGCACTCCGACCCTGCCCGCTGGCGCGCCGTCCTGGCACGGCGGTAACTCCGTCGCCATCGCGGTTCAGGAGGCCGACGGCGGGCCGTGGAAGACTATTGTCACCCACGGCTCGCTCACGCGCGACGCGCGCGGCCTGTGGTACTGGGACTTCAACGCCTACCACCTCGCCAAGAACATCCGCATCTGGATGAACGACGAGACCGAGCCCCAGACTCCGCGCAATATCGCCACCGCCGTCACCTTCAACGACGTCGAGGTGTGGGGCCTGCCCGCCGGTCAGACCCCGGTGACTCCGGCGGTCGACAACTCCATGTACGAGCGCTACTCCGGCTTTGACCCCGGAGAGGGCAAGTGGGGCGTCAACCGCGCCCAGGCCCTCGCGCTGCAGTACGGCGTCATGATGCCCGCGTGGGTTCCCCTCCGAGGGCTACGGCCGCGGTGGTTTTAACGCCAACGAGCGTGACCTGACGGGCGGCGCCTTCCCCATGTTCTACGACCTGCCCATGTTCAACACCCCCATGATGGAGTCCCTGGGCAAGGGCGCGCCGTGGGCCCTCGCCAAGGCCCCCACCGGCAAGAACAGCATGTGCAACGCGGGTGATCCCCACGACTTCATGAACGAATACATGAAGCCCTACGCCTCCACGCTCGTCGACATCCAGTACGGCGATGAGGGCGGCTTCAACCGCGTCGAATCGGAGTGCTTCAAGAACTGGTTCTCCTGGTCCAAGCAGAACATCCCCGGCGCCGTCGTTCACGCCAACTCCTGGGATGACCCCTCCTGGTACCGCGACGCGAACCTGAGCTACTACGTCGAAAACGCCAAGCCCGACCTGCTCAGCTGGGACAAGTACTACTGGGGCGCCAACGGCGGCCCGGCTCCGAGCAGGGTCGTCATGGACCTGCTGAACACCAACACCTGGAAGAAGCAGCGCGAATACGGCCTGAAGGGCATCACCGGTGACGGCTCCGCCCCGATCCTGTACGGCCAGTACCTGGACTACAACTGGGATGCGAACGTGTCGGCCTCCGAAAAGTCGATCGTCCCCTCCCTGGGCCTGGCGACCGGCCAGAAGTGGTTCGGCCTGTTCCGCATGGAGTACAACGGCTACGACCGCTCCTCGATCATCGACCACGATGGCGCGCCGACGCGCTCGTTCTACGAGTTCTCCAACATCTTCGGCAACGTCAGCTACATCGGTAACTACACGAAGGCCATGAACTCCACGTTCGTCGCCTACAAGCCCGGCCAGTACGCGGCTCGCGGAACCACCCCCTCGCTGAGTGGCTACAAGTACGGTGACTTCGCCTCCGGCGACGAGGCCACGGCTGCCAACGCGGCCGTCGGCCTGGTCGACATGTCGGTGACCAACGTCGGTTCCGTCAACGACGGTCTGCCCGGCGACGTCGTCGTCGGCTACTTCGAGCAGCTGAAGGGCCTGGATAGCGCTAAGTCCGCTGAGATCTTCGGCGACTCGACGACGGCCCCCAAGGGCTTCATGGTCGTCAACGCCCTGACCGGCCAGACGCACTACCCGTCCTACCTCCTCGACCCGCGCACCGATAACGGCTCGCTGGCCGAGACCGCTCAGGACATCACCCTGACCGTCAAGAAGCCGAGCGCGAACGCGCACCTGATGCTCGTCAACCCTGCCGACAAGACGACGCAGGAAGTCGAGCTCGGCGATGGTGAGACCTCGCAGGTTGTGCTTCACGCCGTTGGTGGCGGCGACTCGCGCTTCCTGTACTGGGTGACGATCGAGAACCCGGCACCCACGCCGGACCCGCAGCCGACCCCGGACCCGCAGCCTTCCGTGGATCCCACCCCGGCACCGCAGCCCACCGTGGACCCCACCCCGGCTCCGACCCCGGATCCCACGCCCCAGCCTCGCAGCGGCCAGTGGAAGTCCGGATACTTCGGCTGGTGGTACAGCTACTCTGACGGCACCTACGCCGCCAACGAAACCCTGGTCATCGACGGCTTCACTACCGCTTCGACGCGAGCGGCTACCTGAAGATGGGCTGGGTCTACGACGGCGGACACTGGTACTACCACGGCCCCAGCGGCGCCCAGCAGTCCGGCTGGATTCAGGACCGCGGCTCCTGGTACTACCTCGACCCCGCGACCGGGCAGATGGCCACCGGCTGGACCCAGATCAGCGGAACCTGGTTCTACCTGTCCTCCTCCGGCGTCATGCGCACCGGCTGGGTCAAGGACGGCGGCGCCTGGTACTACCTGTCGCCCTCCGGATCCATGGTCACCGGCTGGCAGCTCCTCGGCGGAACCTGGTACCACCTGGGCGCCAACGGCGCGATGACCACCGGCTGGTATCAGGAGGGCCCGACCTGGTTCTACCTGCGCGGTAATGGCTCCATGGCCACCGGTTGGGAACTCATCGGTTGGTCCTGGTACCACTTCGCCCCCTCGGGCGCGTGGATCGGCTAACCGTTAGCTCTCCGCGAGACGAGGCCGTGGCCGGGTTATCCGGCTGCGGCCTCGTTCGCGTATGGCTAGGAAAGGAGCAGCGTCAGTCCTTGCGGATCGACAGCGATTCGACGCGGTGGTCGGTGCCCTTCGTGAAGATGAGGGTCGCGCGCTCGCGGGTGGGGCGGATGTTCTCGCGCAGGTTCGGCAGGTTGATCGCGTTCCACACGACGTGCGCGGTGGAGACGGCCTCGTCGTCGGTGAGGGATGCGTAGGTCTTGAAGTAGGAGTCCTCGCGCGAGAACGCGGTCGCACGAAGCTTGAGGAAGCGGTCGACGTACCACCGCTCGATGAACGTCTCGTCGGCGTCGACGTAGATGGAGAAGTCGAAATAGTCCGAGACGGCCACCGACACGGAGCCGGGCGCCGAGCGCGGCGGCTGGAGCACGTTGAGGCCCTCGACGATGAGGATGTCGGGTCGATCCACGTCGATGAAGGCGTCGGGCACGATGTCGTAGGTGACGTGGGAGTACACGGGTGCCTGGGCGTGCGGGTTGCCCGCCTTGACCGATGCCAGGAACGAGATGAGGGCCGTGCGGTCGTAGGACTCGGGGAAGCCCTTGCGGGCGATGAGGGAGCGTTCCTGCAGGATCCGGTTCGGGTAGAGGAACCCGTCGGTCGTCACGAGGTCCACGCGCGGGGTGGAATCCCAGCGCGAGAGCAGCAGCTGGAGCAGGCGCGCGACCGTCGACTTGCCGACGGCGACCGAGCCGGCGATGCCGATGACGAAGGGGGTCGAGTGGGCCTCGGATTCGCCGAGGAACGCGTGGCGCTCGGCGGCGGTGCGGCGGCGACCGTCGATGTAGAGCTGCAGCAGCGCGCTCAGGGGGACGGTAAATCGTGTCGACCTCGGTCATGTCGATGGGATCGCCCAGCGACGCGATGCGGTCGATGTCCTCCTGGGTGAGCGGCAGGGGAGTGCGATCAGCGAGGCTGTCCCACTCGCTGCGATCAAAACGCGCGTAGGGGTTGGGTGCGCCGCGCCCAGAGGCCTGCGTGTGCTCGTTGGACGAGGCGTTCGGCGAGGCCGGAGATGGGACGGTCGAGGGGCTCTCGGTGGTGCTCACGACCCCATTGTGCCCCCACTGTCTGATGCTGGCGCGCACTCAGTTCGCGGCGTGAAGCGACACACGTTACCCTGTCAGGGGAAGGGGTGGGTGTGTTGGAATGGGTGGTATGTGCGGAATTGTTGGACATATTGCATGCAAGGCGTCCCAGCGTAGCCGCGAGGTTGTCCTCGGTGGCCTGGCGCGCCTCGAATATCGCGGATACGACTCGGCGGGCATCGCCCCTGACCTCGAACAACGGCCTCTACGTGCGCCGCGCCGTCGGCAAGCTCGTCAACCTCGTCGAAGAAGTTGACGCGGACGCCCCCGCCGACGCCATGGCCGGCATCGGGCATACCCGTTGGGCCACCCACGGGCGCCCGACGGTCGCGAACGCCCATCCCCCATACCAGCCCGGACGGGCGCTTCGCCCTCGTCCACAACGGCATCATTGAGAACGCGGACGTCCTGCGCGCCGCCCTCGTCGCCGACGGCGAGACCTTCGCTTCCGAGACCGACACCGAGGTGGTCGTCCACCTGCTGGCGCGCGCCTACGACGAGGCCGAGGCGGCCTCGTACACCGGCGGAGTCGCCGGGCTGACGGGTGCGGACGAGGAGGTGGCGCGTCGCCTCGTCGTCGCGATGCGCGCGGTGACGGCGCAGCTGCACGGCACCTTCACGCTGCTGGTGGTGAGTACCGAGTCTCCGAACGTCATCGTCGCGGCCCGCCGCTCCTCCCCGCTGGTCATCGGCCTGGGCGAGGGTGAGAACTTCCTCGGCTCCGACGTCCTGGCCTTCGTCGAGCACACGAACCGCGCGCTCGAGGTCGGCCAGGACGAGGTCGCGGTCGTCTCCGCGACCGGCGTGACCGTCATCGACCCCAGCGGAAACCCCGTCGAGCGCGAGCCATACGAGGTCGACTTCTCCTCCGATCGCGCCACCAAGAACGGCTGGCCGACCTTCATGGAGAAGGAAATCCACGAGCAGCCCGAGGCCGTGGGCGCGACCCTGGCCGATCGCATCGACTCTCACGGCCACCTGGCCCTGGACGAGGTACGCATCCCCGAGCACGTCCTGCGCTCCGTCGACAAGGTCATCATGATCGGCTGCGGCACCGCCTCCTACGCCGGACAGGTCGCCCGCTACGCGATCGAGCACTGGTGCCGCATCCCCTGCGAGGTCGAGCTCTCCAGCGAGTTCCGCTACCGCGACCCGGTTGTGGGTGAAAAGACGTTGGTTGTCGCCATCTCCCAGAGCGGCGAGACCATGGACACCATCCAGGCGATCCGCCACGCCCGCGAGCAGGGCGCGAAGGTCGTCGCCATCGTGAATACGCCTGGATCGACGATCTCGCGTGAGTCCGACGCCGTGATCCTCACCCACGCGGGCCCCGAGATCGCGGTCGCCTCCACGAAGGCGTTCACCGCGCAGGTCACCGCCTGCTACATCCTGGGCCTGTACCTGGCGCAGGTGCGCGGCAACAAGTACGCCGACGAGATCGCCGACTACATGGACAAGCTCGCGCGCGTCCCGCAGGCCATCGCGAAGGTCCTGGAAAACGGAGAGACGGTCCGCCAGTTTGCCCGCACGATGCAGGACGCGACGTCGGTCATCTACCTGGGCCGCCACGTCGGCTTCCCGGTCGCGCTCGAGGGAGCACTCAAGCTCAAGGAAATCTGCTACATCCACGCCGAGGGCTTCGCTGCCGGCGAGCTCAAGCACGGCCCGATCGCGCTCGTGGACGAGGGCCAGCCGGTCATCGTCATCGTGCCGACCCCGCGCCGCCCCGAGCTGCACGGTAAGGTCCTGGCCAACATCGCCGAGGTCCGGGCCCGTGGTGCCCGCACGATCGTTGTCGCCGAGGAGGGGACTCTCCGTCGACGAGTTCGCCGAGGTCGTTTTCCGCGTGCCCCCCGTGCCGACCCTGTACGCGCCGCTGCTGACCGTCGTGCCGCTGCAGATCTTCGCCTGCGAGCTCGCCTCCGTCAAGGGCCTCGACGTCGACCAGCCGCGCAACCTGGCCAAGTCCGTGACGGTGGAGTGATCCACCGGCGCGGGGCTAGCGCCTCGTGAACGCGGCGGGCCTCGTTCCTCATATGGGACGAGGCCCGCGGCGCGTTCGCGGCCTCATCTCCGCAGACACTCCCACCCGGGTGCGCTGCGTCATCGAATGTCTCGCAAAGCGTGAAGGCATTCACGATAGCCCTGTGAAACAGTAGCCAAAACGGCTCATGTGATTGCGAGGGTGGGGGAGGGGGCGACTAGCGTGGAAACCACGGCGACATCCGCGCCGCACCCAACAACGCAAATCAACCCCGGCCTCGTGTCGCGACGGCCGCAACCACCCCGGGAGGTGCGCACATGACCCTGTCCACGATCCTTATCGGGATCCTGCCCTCTGTCTTCTTCGGTGTCGCTACGACGCTGATGGGAAAGACCGGCGGCTCAGACCGCCAGCGAGTCATGGGTGCCGTCCTCGGCGGCCTGCTCATGGCCGCCGTCGCCACCCCCTTCCTGCACCCCGCCTGGACGCCCCTGAACCTGGGCGTCTCTTTCCTGACCGGCCTGCTCCTCGGCGTCGGCGTGTGCGATCAGCTGCGCTCCTACTCGGTCCTGGGCATGAGCCGCACGATGCCGCTGTCCACCGGCGGCCAGCTGGTCCTCATGTCGCTCGCGGGCATCGCGATCTTCGGCGAGTGGCTCCACGGCGGCGCGTTGCCCTACGGAATCGCCGCCATCGTGGTCCTCATCGTCGGCATTTGGTTCCTGTCGCGCTCCGAGTCCGGCTCCGACGCGGCCTCCCTCGACTGGAAGCGCGGCGCCTTCCTGCTGACCACCTCGACGCTGGGCCTCGTGGCCTTCCCGCTCATCATCAAGTGGTTCGGGATCGCACCCGCTGAATTCCTCCTGCCCCAGGCGATCGGCTACACCGTGTACTGCGCGATCTTCTTCGCGATCCAGGGCCGCGGCGGCGTCGCCCCCGAGGACTCGCTGCGTCACCGCCGCATGGTTCCCTCGATTTTCAATGGCGTCCTGTGGGGCACCGCCATCCTGCTCCTCCAGCTCAACTCCAACAACCTGGGCGCGGGCACCGGCTTCACCCTCTCCCAGCTGGGAATCCTCATCTCCACGCCGCTGGGCATCCTGTGGCTCCACGAGACCCGCACGCGCAAGGAACTGCGCTGGACCATCATCGGCGTCGCCCTCGTCATCGTGGGCGCGGTCCTCGCGGGGGTCGCCAAGACCCTCGACGTCGCCTGAGCGGCGCGGCGACTACCTGACAAACACGGCGGCGGGGCGTGTGCCTCGCCGCCGTGTTTGTTAGCCTCTTGCCCCTCACCCGCTGCCCTGCGTGGACCGGCACGTGTGGGAGAATTGCCCCATGTTGATTCTGGACGGTCGCGCCCTGACTTTCGCGCAGGCACGAGACATTGAACGTCAGCACGTGGAAGCCGCCGCGGCGGAAGGGGACCCCGACCGCTACATGCGCCAGGTCGCCGAGAAGGTCGCCGATCGCGTCCGCTACCTGTCCGATCCGCTTGCGTGGCTCTGGGACATACCGGAGGCGGCCGCCATCTCCAGGCTGCGAGACGACCTCGGCCTTGACGAGGCGGCGGCCCGCATCGAAGACTTGGATACCTGCGTAGCCGCCTTCGTTGGCGGAGGCGACAACGGGGGTGATGCCCTGTACGCGTGCGCGCTGCTGGCGGAGCAGGGGATGGTTGTCACAGCATTTCTGCTCAAGCCCACCTGTCATGCGCGCGGCCTGGCTGCCGCCCGAGAGGCGGGCGTCGGCATCGTGGAACTGGGCGGGCGCTCCCTGCGCTCCATCGTAGGGACACCCGAGTGGGGCACTATCTGCGGGGCACGCCTGTGGATCGACGGAATCGTGGGCATCGGTTCACGTGGGCCCCTCACCGGTGAGCTCGCGGATACGGTGACGTGCCTGAACGACGCGATGCGCGCGCACCCGAAGAAAGTGATTGCCATCGATGTACCGTCGGGCCTCACCGATGACGACGGCGCGGTCCGCGGTCCGATTCTGCGAGCCACGCACACCCTCGCGGTTGGCACCTACAAGCGCGCACAGATCCTGCCGCCCGCCGTCGAATACTCCGGCGAGGTGATGCTGATGCGAATGTATTGGAGCGAGGTGGCCACGAGCACGCGTCCCGACGCTGACGGAACGATCGGCGCGGGCGACATCTACTACTACGACGATGAATATCGCGCCCACTCCGCCGTGCCGGTTCCCGCATTCTCGGACGACAAGTACGCACGCGGCGTTGTCGGCCTCGTCGCCGGCTCCGACACCCTATCCGGGCGCGGGTATTCTCGCTACGCGCGGGGCCCTCGCTGCGGGCGTGGGTATGGCGCGCCTCAACTCGACCCGGCGCGTCCAGGATCTCGTGCTGGCCGACCAGCCGGGCGTCGTCATGGTCGGCGGACGCATTCAGGCGGCACTTATCGGGCCAGGCCTGGACGAGGAGCGCCGCGAGGATGTGCTCGAACTCGCGCAGTTCTGCGGGACGTCGGGCCTTCCCTCGTCATTGACGCGTGGGCGCTTGACCTCGTCCCTGAGCTTCTCGGCTCGCTCACCGCTGATGCCACCGTGCTCACCCCGCACTACGGCGAGGCGGCGCGCCTGCTGAGCGCGCTCGGAACGCCGATCACGAAGCGCGAGGTCGCGGCCTCCCCCCTGCGCTACGCTCGCGCCCTCCACGAGGCCACGGGCTGCCACATTGTCCTCAAGGGCCCCGTGACGATCGTCTATTCGTTCGAATACGTTGATGTCGACGCGGAGGAAAACTCCGCTACCAGCGTTGACGGGACCGACAGCGGTGCGGACGCGCGCCCCGAGTTCACGCGCGTCTACGAACCCACGGTCAGCGCGACAAGCACGTCCTGGGCGGGCATCGCAGGCAACGGTGACGTCCTGGCAGGTTTCATCGCGGGAATCCTGGCGCGCGCCAGTGCGCGAGGAGGCGCTGGCTCTCGCTCGCAGTGCGTGACCTCGGCGCGCCTATCGGCAGCCGTGTGTCTGCACGCCCGCGCGGCCGACAGCGCCGCGAATCGACACGACGGCGGTGCCCCCATTCAGGCCAGCGATATTGTGGCCGCGATTCCCTCCGTCCTGGCCGACCGCAGGCCTTAACACGTCAGACGCCGCTGGCTTCGGTGGCGCTGCGCGGTCGCTCTCGCGTGAGATACTAGGGGAGTGACTGTCACAGACATTCAAAGCGACGGACGGGGATACCCGTCGAGCGCGGTCGTCGACCTGGCCGCCATCAAGCACAACCTGAGCGTCCTGCGGGCCGCAGCCCCGGACGCCCTCCAGCTCGCCACCGTCAAGGCGAACGCCTACGGGCACGGGCTTGTCCCCGTCGCGCTCGCGGCCCTCGAGGGAGGCGCCGATTGGCTGGGCGTCGCTCAGCTGGCCGAGGCTTTTGCGCTGCGCCGAGGCCTCGACGAGGCCGGCATCGCCCGCGCGGACGCGCCCGTTCTCGCGTGGATTTCCACTTCCTCCTCCGACTTCGCCGCCGCGATCGAGGCTGACATCGACCTGTCCGTGTCGTGGACATGGGTCCTCGCCGACATCTGCGCCGCCGCCCGAGCGGTCGGCCGCCCCGCCCGCGTTCACGTCAAGATCGATACCGGCATGTCCCGCGCCGGCTCCACCCTGGCCGACCTGCCCGCCCTGGCCTCGGCCCTGCGTATGGCCGCAGACGACGGCCTCGTCGACATTGTGGGCGCGTGGAGCCACATGTCGCGCGCCGACGATCCCAGCGAGGCGGGCAACGCCTCGACCGCGAGCCACGTGCGCATCTTCGAGGAGGGCCTGGCGATCCTCGCCGACGCCGGCATCACCCCGCGCATCCGCCACCTCTCCGCGACGTCGGGCATCCTGTGGCATCCCTGAGGCCCACTACGACATGGTCCGCGTCGGCATCGGCCTGTACGGCCTGAGCCCCGACCCAGCGGTCGCGACGGCCGACGAACTCGGTCTTATCCCCGCCCTCGAGCTGCGCGCCCCGCTGACCTCCGTCAAGGTCATCGAAGAGGGCACCCCCGCCTCGTACGGGGGAACCTGGGTCGCGCCCACGCGCCGCTGGATCGGCCTCGTGCCCCTCGGCTACGGCGACGGCATCTTCCGCGCGGCCTCCAATAGGGCCCGCGTCGTCGTTCGCACCGAGGCCGGCCTCCTCAATGCGCCGCTTGTCGGACGCGTGTGCATGGACCAATTCATGGTCGATCTCGGTCCTGCGCAGGGGGATCCCGGGACCCCGACCGCGCGCAGCGGGGATGCCCCTGCGGCCGTGGGGGACATCGCCGTCTTGTTTGGCACGGGCGCGCTCGGCGAACCCCTGGCCGATGAATGGGCGGATGCTGCCTCTACCATCAACTACGAGATCGTCACCAACCTCGGCACCCACATTCCGCGCGCCTACCGGGACGACACAGCGCACACGCAGGAGAAGAACACGCATGAGTGACACAATCACCGCCACGTTCCAGGTGTCAACGAGCGACGCCGACCAGACGCGCTCGCTCGGCGAAGACCTCGGGCGCATTCTCGCTGCCGGAGACCTCGTCATGCTCTCGGGAGGCCTCGGCGCGGGCAAGACCACCCTCACCCAGGGCATCGGCGTCGGTATGGGCGTGCGCGGACGCGTCGCCTCGCCGACCTTCATCGTCGCGCGCGTGCACCCCTCCTTAAGCGGCGGTCCCGACCTCATCCATGCGGACGCCTACCGCATCAAGGACCTCAGCGACCTCGAGACCCTCGACCTCGACTCCTCCCTCGACGAGGCCGTCACCGTCGTCGAGTGGGGCGAGGGCAAAACCGAGGCCATGAGCGACGAACGCCTCTCCATCGAGGTGCGCCGCGCCTCCGGCGGGCAGGCCGAGACCGACGGCGACATCATCGACCTGGAGCACATGGATGACGGCACGCGCCTCATCGTCCTGCGCGCCCACGGCCACCGCTGGGACGGCGTGCTTGACGCCGTCGTCGCTGCCCACGGCGGTCGTCGCATCGACGAGCCCGACACCGACGAGTAGGATCACACCGTGCGAGAGATAGCCCTGGACACCCAAGCCGCCACCACCGTCGCCATCGTCGACAACGGCAGCGTCATCGCCCGCGCCCACAACGATTCTGGGCGCCACCACGCCGAATCGATCACCCCGCTCGTGCGCGAGGCCCTCGGCCGCCGGACTGCCCGCCGAGCTCGCGGATGCTGGCATCGACCGCATCCTCGTAGGGCACCGGCCCCGCCCCTTCACCGGGCCTGCGCGCGGCCTCGTCTCCGCCCGCGTCCTCGCGGCCGTTGCGGGCGTACCGGCCTACGGCGTGTCCGCCCTCGACGTTATCGCCCGCCAGGGCCTCGACCTGCTCGCCCCCGACGCCCGCGTCTACGCGATCGCCGACGCGCGCCGCCGCGAACTCTACTGGGGGGCCTTTGTGGCCGCCGGACCCGACGACGTCACCCTCGAGGGACGCCTCGAGGTGGGGGGCGTGTCCACGCTGCTGAGCGCCATGCGCTCCGCCCCCGGCCTCGTCGTCGCCGGAGCGCCGATCCCCGCGCACAGCGCCGACGCGCTCGCTCGCGCCGACCTCGGCCCCCAGGTGAGCCTCGATCCCGCGGTCATGAGCCGTATCGTCGCCACGCGCCTGTCGCGCGGCGAGGAGGACCGCCTGCGCACCGATCCCCTCTACCTGCGTCGCCCGGACATCCAGGGTCAGCCCACCGCGCGCCTGTGAACGCCGCGCTGCGCGTCGCGGGGCCAGACGACCTTGAACTGTTCACAGCTCTCGAGGCCGAGGTTTTCGCCGAAGACCCCTGGACCCCCTACATGATCGCCGAGGAGCTCTCCTCCCCGGCCTCGCGCTACTGGGTCGCCACTGATGACGCGGGAGACGTCGTCGGATACGGCGGTGTCAAAGTCGGGGGAGACCAGGCCGACGTCATGACGATCGGCGTGCGTTCCCACGCGCGCGGACGAGGCTACGGCGGGGCCATCCTGGATACCCTCCTGGACTGGTCTCGCGAGGCCGGGGCGCGCGAGATCTTCCTCGACGTTCGACCCTCAAACGAGGGGGCAATCGGCCTGTACGAGTCGCGCGGATTCGTCGAAATTGGGCGCCGTCCCCGCTACTTCCGCAACCCCGTCGAAGAGGCCGTCGAGATGAGGGTGCCCCTGACCTGAGCGGATGCGACGACCACCACTAAATAGGTGCAGTCGATGTATCAAAATTCGTGCCTTTCGACCCCTGTTTATGGGGCCGATGGTCCTAGGTGTTTTCCTTGCAATCGCGGGGCAACGAGTGCCAGATAACCGCGGAAAATAGCGGAAAGTGACAGCGTGTCGACAAGGGGTGCGCGGGTCCTCGTGCCATGGTCCTACGAGGCGGACGAAAAGCGTCGATATGCTCATTGCATGGCCACTCAAAATGTCGCAACGAAGAAGCGCCGCGCGTGGACCACCAGCGTCTTTATTAAGCAGCTGATGGCCGTCTCGGGCTTCGTTTTCGTTTTCTTCTTGCTGTTCCACTCCTACGGCAACCTCAAGATGTTCCTGGGCGCGCAGGTCTACAACGACTACGCGCACTGGCTGCATGAAGAGGCTTTCGTGCCGATCTTCCCGCACGGCGGATTCATCTGGGTCTTCCGCGCCGCCATGGTGCTCATGCTCGTGATCCACCTGTGGGCCGCCGCCTACACGTGGAAGCGCTCGCGCCGCGCTCGCTCCACCCGCTACGTCGTGAAGAAGTCCGTCACGGACTCTTACGCGGCCCGCACCATGCGCATGAGCGGTGTCCTCATCCTGCTGATCCTGATCTTCCATATCGCTCACTTCACCACCGTGAGCCTGCCCGCGAAGGTCGCAAACTTCGGTGCTGACGTCACCACCCCCTACGACCGCATGATCGCGTCCTTCCAGTCGCCGGTCCTCGTGATCCTCTACGCCGTGTTCGTCGGCTGCGCGTGCATCCACGTGTCCCACGGCTTCTGGTCCATGTTCCAGTCGCTCGGCTGGGTGCGTCCCGCGACCCGCAAGCCTCTGGTTGTCCTGTCGGGCCTGGTTGGTCTGGTCATCTTCGTGATGTTCATGGCCCCGCCCGTCGCCATCGTCACCGGCTTGATCCACTGAGGAAGGGCACGCAATCATGACCGATACACTCATCCACGGCCTCTACCGTGAAGGCGAGAAGATCGCCGACACGAAGGCCCCCCACGACGTTCCGATCGCGCAGCGCTGGGAGGAACGTAAGTTCACCGCCGCGCTGGTCAACCCCGCTAACCGCCGCAAGCTGCGCGTCATCATCGTCGGCTCCGGCCTGGCAGGCGGCGCCGCAGCCGCATCGCTGGGCGAAATGGGCTACAACGTCGACGTGTTCTTCTACCAGGACTCCGCCCGCCGCGCGCACTCCATCGCCGCGCAGGGTGGTATCAACGCCGCGAAGAACTACCGCAACGACAACGACTCCGTCTACCGTCTCTTCTACGACACGGTCAAGGGCGGCGACTACCGCGCCCGTGAGGACAACGTCTACCGCCTCGCCGAGGTCAGCGCCAACATCATCGACCAGTGCGTCGCGCAGGGCGTCCCCTTCGCCCGCGAGTACGGCGGCCTCCTCGACAACCGCTCCTTCGGTGGCGTGCAGGTGTCCCGTACATTCTACGCGCGTGGCCAGACCGGCCAGCAGCTCCTGATCGGCGCCTACCAGGCGCTCGAGCGTCAGGTCGCCGCGGGCACCGTCACCGAGCACTCGCGTCACGAGATGGTTGAGCTCATCGTCGACGAGGGCAAGGCGCGCGGCATCATCGCCCGCGACATGTCCACCGGCAAGCTCGAGACCTTCATCGCCGACGCGGTCGTCCTCGCCACCGGCGGCTACGGCAACGTGTTCTTCCTGTCCACCAACGCGATGGGCTGCAACGGGACCGCCATCTGGCGTGCGTACCGCAAGGGTGCCTACTTCGGCAACCCCTGCTTCACGCAGATCCACCCCACGTGCATCCCCCAGCACGGCGACCAGCAGTCGAAGCTGACCCTCATGTCGGAGTCGCTGCGTAACGATGGCCGCATCTGGGTACCCAAGCGCGCAGAGGACTGCGAGAAGGACCCGCGTGACATTCCCGAAGAGGATCGCGACTACTACCTGGAGCGCATCTACCCCTCCTTCGGTAACCTCGTGCCCCGCGACATCGCGTCGCGTCAGGCCAAGAACATGTGCGACGAGGGCCGTGGCGTCGGCCCGAAGATCGACGGTGTCGCCCGCGGCGTCTACCTCGACTTCTCCGAGGCCATCTCCCGCATGGGCAAGGCGGCCGTCTCCGCGAAGTACGGCAACCTCTTCGACATGTACGAGCGCATCACGGGCGACAACCCCTACGAGGTGCCGATGCGCATCTACCCGGCCGTCCACTACACCATGGGTGGCCTGTGGGTTGACTACGACCTCGAGTCGAACCTGCCCGGTCTGTACGTGGCCGGCGAGGCGAACTTCTCCGACCACGGCGCAAACCGCCTGGGTGCCTCGGCGCTCATGCAGGGCCTGTCGGACGGCTACTTCGTCCTGCCCAACACGATCAACGACTACCTGGCGCACTGCTTCCACCTGCCCAAGCTGGACGAGAACTCGCCTTCCGTCAAGGAAGCTCTCGAGTCCGCTCAGGGACGCATCGACACCCTCATGTCGATCAATGGCACGCGCTCCGTGGACTCGTTCCACAAGGAGCTGGGCAAGATCATGTGGGAGTACTGCGGCATGGAACGCACCGAGGCGGGCCTGAAGAAGGCCATCGGTCTGATCCGTGAGCTGCGCGCCGACTACTGGAAGAACGTTCGCGTTCCCGGCAAGTCGATCGGCGAACTCAACCAGTCCCTCGAGAAGGCCGGCCGCGTGGCTGACTTCATGGAGCTGGGCGAGCTCATGTGCATCGACGCGCTGCACCGCGAAGAGTCGTGCGGCGGCCACTTCCGCGCGGAGTCCCAGACTCCCGAGGGCGAGGCCCTGCGTCACGACGACAAGTTCCTGTACGTGGCGGCCTGGGAGTTTGCCGGCGACGGCGAGCCCCCGATCCTCCACAAGGAAGACCTGATTTACAACGACATCGAGCTGAAGCAGCGGAGCTACAAGTGAACCTGACACTGAGGATCTGGCGCCAAAACGGTCCCGAAGACAAGGGCGCAATTCATGAATACCAGGTGAAGGGAATCTCGGAAGAGTCCTCGTTCCTGGAGATGCTCGACGTCCTGAACGAAGAGCTCTTCGCGCGCGGCGAGGAACCCATCGCCTTCGACTCCGACTGCCGCGAGGGCATCTGCGGTCAGTGTGGCATCGTCATCAACGGTATCGCTCACGGCCCGGAGGTCACCACGACCTGCCAGCTGCACATGCGTTCCTTCAACGATGGTGACGTCATCACGATCGAGCCGTGGCGTGCAGAGGGCTTCCCGATTATCAAGGACCTCGTGGTCAACCGCTCCGCGCTGGATCGCATCATCCAGGCCGGAGGCTACATTTCCGTGAACACGGGTGCAGCCCCCGACGCGCACGCGACCCCGGTCCCGAAGCAGGATGCGGATCGTGCGTTCGAGGCTGCCGCCTGCATCGGCTGTGGTGCATGCGTGGCTGCCTGCCCGAACGCGTCCGCGATGCTGTTCACCTCGGCGAAGGTCACGCACCTCGGCCTGCTCCCGCAGGGCAAGCCCGAGAACTACAAGCGCGTGGTCAACATGCTCAACCAGATGGACGAGGAGGGCTTCGGCTCCTGCTCCAACATCGGTGAGTGCGCGGCGGTCTGCCCCAAGCAGATCCCGCTCGACGTGATCGCAAACCTCAACCGCCAGCTCGGCAAGGCTGCCTTCAAGGGCGTCTGATCGATCTGGAGTGGCTCACGGAGGGCCCGGCGCGCATGCGCCGGGCCCTCCCGCTGTTGTCGGCCTCCGTAGCATTGTCTGGTCGTCGTCACAGGCACGCCGCGGCCTTGTCCAAAGTACGAGTAGCGCCGCGGCTTGCGGCGTATGATGAAAGGGTCATCGGCTCAGAGAGGAGTCCTGCCATGCAATTCGATGAAAACGGCCCGAACACGCACACGCGGCGCTATTGGGTCAGCGCGACCATCGGCATCACGGCGATGATCGTCTTTGCGATCCTGTCGGTCCTCCTGCTCCTGGGCGTTCTCTTTGGCTCTGCGCAGATCAAGCCGATTGCGGATTCGCTCTTCCCCTGGAGCCTGCTGGTCTTTGCCATTGCGGGCGTCGCGATGTTCGTTGCGAACGCGCGTTCCAGCGACCAGATCGACGCCGACTCCTGACTCGCGGCGCCAAGGCGGAGCGCGTGTGCGGCGGCGGTCGCACGCGAGGCATAAACTAGGGACGTGAGTGAACCCCTGGTCCTTGGTATTGAGTCAACCTGCGATGAGACCGGCGTCGGCCTCGTACGCGGTACGCAGCTGCTCGTCGACCGTACGGCGACGTCGATGGATGAATACGCCCGCTACGGCGGCATCATCCCCGAGATTGCTTCGCGCGCGCACCTGGAGTCTTTCCTGCCGACACTGCACGCTGCGCTCGACGAGGCGGGCGTTACCCTCGCGGATGTCGACGCGATTGCGGTTGCTGCCGGACCGGGTCTGGTCGGTTCTCTGACGGTTGGCATTTGCGCGGCGAAGGCCCTGGCCTCGTCCCTGGGCAAGCCCCTGTACGGCGTCAACCACGTGATCGGCCACCTCGCGGTCGATAAGCTCGCCGAAGGACCGCTGCCCGATCACTTTATCGGCCTCGTCGTCTCGGGTGGGCACTCGAACATCCTCGAGATCCGTAATATCGCGACGGACGTCGTCGAGCTCGGCGGGACCCTGGACGATGCTGCCGGCGAGGCCTTCGACAAGGTCGGGCGTCTCCTCAACCTGCCCTACCCGGGCGGCCCGCACGTGGACCGCCTATCCCAGCAGGGGGACCGCGAGGCAATCCGTTTCCCGCGCGGCCTGGCCGCAGGCAAGGACAAGGAACGCCACAAGTACGACTTCTCGTTCTCGGGACTGAAGACGGCTGTCGCCCGCTACATCGAGGGTGCGACCGCACGAGGCGAGAGTGTCAGCAAGGAAAACGTCTGCGCGGCGTTCTCTGAGGCAGTTAACGACTCTCTGACGGCGAAGGCTGTGCGAGCGGCCTTGGACACCGGGTGCAAGACGATCGTCGTGGGCGGTGGTTTCTCCGCGAATTCGCGTCTGCGCGCCCTCCTGACGGAGCGAGCTGAGGCCGCGGGTGTCGCCGTGCGTATGCCTCCGCTGCGCTTCTGCACGGACAATGGCGCTCAGATCGCTGCGATTGGCTCGGAGCTGGTCGCGGCAGGCCTACCGCCCTCGGATTGGGATTTCTCTCCGGACTCGGGCATGGAACTGACGACGACCTACATGGCGCCCCGCGCCTGAAGCTGGCGCGCTGTTAGCGCAGGCCGGCCACGAAGCTTTCGGCGATCGAGCTCCACGAGGTGTAGAAGCCACCCACCATGTTGGAGGCAATGCCGATGAGTGCCGCGGCGCTCCCGACTGCGGCGCTCAGCGCGGTGAGCCGTCCCAGGTATGCGAGAGCGCTGAGCGCCGGGCGTGGGAGCGTGTTGAACCGACCCGAGCGCTGCGCGCGGTGACGCGCGTGGTGCTCGCCGTGCTCCTCGTCGGTCCCCTCGTCGTGGCGCTGCGGCTGCCAGCGCGGCGCGAAGTGCCAGGCGAGTACGAGGGAGATCAGAACCCCGACGATGAGGATGCCGAGCGTCACGTAGCCGTTCGGAGCGGTTGGCCGGACTTCGTGGGTCACGGTGGTGACCGGAACGACGGATTCGTAGGCCTCGGATGACTGAGCGGTAGCCGCCGTCGGAGCTGCACCGACGGCGCGGGCGACGCGATCAGAAGAACCCCACCAGGCCAGCAGGTTGGGGATGTGTTCGCTCCAGAGGGGGCCCGTATGCCCGCCGGTCGGCGGGACATCCGTGGTGACCGAGTCGGGAGCTTTGACGGCCGAGGCCATCTTGAGAGCGGTGTAGGCACCGCCGACCGCGTCGTCCCCGGCGGCCATCGCGTAGATGCGCAGCCCGTCCGGCGTACGATTCGCCAGCATGGTCGACAGCGTGTTGTCGGCGAGGTACTGGTCCCCCTGGTTGGTCATCTGTCCCTCGATCTGCGTGTCGTAGCCGGACAGCGACGCGGCGGCCCCGTAGGTCTGCGGGGTGCGCAGAGCGGTCCAGATCGCGCAGTAGGCGCCTGCGGAGAAGCCGCCGATCATCCAGCCATCGCGGTTGGACGTCGTGTTGGGGAAGTTGTGCCGAATCATCTCGGGGACATCGTGGGAGACCCACGTATACACGGCTGGGCGCCCTTCGATGTCAGCGCAGTCGTGCGCTTCCTCATCGACGTTGAGACCGGGGGCGACGACGATCGCCGGCGGGATGATGCCCCGCGTCGATGGCCTTGTCCAGTTCCTGTTGGATGCCGAGGCCTTGCAGGATTCCGTCGGGGCCGCCCGGGTAACCGTGCAGGAGCTCGATGACGCCGTAGGTCTTGCCGTCAGTCGTCGAATATCCGGTCGGCGTGATGACGTCGACCGGTTGGGTGATCCCGCTCGATGGGCCGGTCCAGGTGGTCTCGAGCATGCCGTCGTCGGCGGTCGTGAAGGTTGCGTCGAGTTCGGATGCGGGAGCTGACTGCGCCTCGACGTCGGCCTCGCCCCCGGTCTGGGCGGTCGTGCCGACGACGGTCGACATGATGAGGTTTCGCCAGATCGCCCGCTGGTCTTCACGAGGACGAGCGAACGATTGAAGACGAGCGCACCCGCGGACGCGAGGAGGATCGTGGGGCACGAGGAGGATGAGCGGTGCGACCCAGCCATCGCCTCGCGCGTCCCGGGCAGCGCGAGGGGCTCAGAGCGCGCGAGCAGAGACTGCCCCTGCCCAGCAGAGAGAACGGCGAGGGACGAGCGACCCGACACGACGAGGGTTTGTGAGTCGAGGTCAGGGGGATGCTTTCCCAAAACGCTCATCGGTGCTCTGTCGCTCCCTATCGGACTGAGGCCGTGGCAGCGTGCCCTCATCGGACGTGAGGGTCCCGGGAGGCGCCGCGTCGAGCGCAGGTCGCCGACGCCCTTCGCGGCGAGTTTGGCGAGGCCTCCGGCGACCGAGGCGACGAGCGTGAGGGTCTGCGCGGGGGATACGTGGGGCACGTAGGCGTGCGAGATGGCCAGTCCGACGGTTGCGAGTGAGGCTGGATCCGGCACCGCCAGATAGAGGGACTGTGTGCGGGGCTTAAACTTGCGCTTGAACGCGTGCAGCGATGTGAAGCCGTAGAGCGGCTCCATGATGGCCGCGAGCGCGTCGGTGAGAGGCCCGAACGCCGAGGTGTCGTCGGCCGAGCGCGACAGGGGAGCGCCCGACAGGGAGAGGATCTCGAGGCCCTCCTCCTGCGCGGACAGGGCCGCTTTGCCGATGAGGAACTCGATTGCGGGGCGCCACCCGCTCGCACGGCGACGCATGACGTCCAGGGTCAGGCCGATGATCGCTCCGTCGCGGTAGATCGGCAGCCACGAGGTGACCGCGTGGATCGTCGACTCCTCGTCGATGGCGACCAGGATGCGCGTCTCGGGGACCGCGAGCTCGCGCACGCTGCCGAGCGTAAAGCTCATCTCGGGCAGGGCCTTATCGGCGCTCCACGTGTCGGAAATGGCGGTGATCTGGTCGCGCCACCCCGCCGGGCACTCGTCCCAGGTGGTCCACACAGCCGACACGCCCTCGCGGGTCGCGTGGTTCATGGCGGTGCGCACGTCCTGGTAGGCCTTGCCCTTAAAGGCGAGATCGGGCAGGTCGAGCAGGGATTCTTCGGCGACCTGCATGATCGTCCAGCCCTCCTCGCGCGCGGCCTGCGCGAGTTCCTCGTGGACTGAGTAGAGCGCGGGGGTCAGGCCCGCGGAGGACGCGAAGGACGCGAACTGTGCGATGGCTGCGGTGGCCTTGCCCGGTTCGTACGCGAGGTCGGTGACCGTGAGCGCGACGCCGCCCGACCCGCGGTAGGCGGCCCCCGCCTCGCCCGACTCAGACACCCACACCTGGTTGCCCGTCCACGTTTGCATCCATCCGAGCGTGCCGGCGCCGTGGGCGCGCAGGAGCGGCGTGAGGCTCTCGAGCGGCGAGGACTGCGGGATACGAGGGCCCTGGCCAGCAGCGCGCTCAGGATGATCACGAGCGTGCCCACCCAGGCGACGAGGGGCACCCACTGGACCGGTGCCTCGGCGAAGCAGCGTCATCGGAACGAGGGACGGCTCGAAGATCGAGGCGGTTGCCGTGGGGAGAAGTGCGAGCAGGTAGTCGTGGAAGATCTGCAACGGTGAGGCGTAGTCGGTGACCGTCAGATCATCGCCGGAGTTGATAGCGTCGAGGGGGACGAACGAGTCGCTCGTGAGGAAACCGAGGACGAGGACAGCGCCCGCGCAGGCCGCCATGAGGATCAGCCAGCGGCGCAGCAGGGTCGAGGTCGTGGAGGGTACCGCGTGGATGGTGAAGGAGCGGCGCACCGACCACGTGATGGCGCACAGGGCGATGTTGAGGATGACGGGGACGAGGAGGAGCGACGCTGTGGTCACGAGCTCGGGCCTGGCCATGCCGTTCTCGTCGGTGCCCTGGGCGAGGGCAGCAGCCCGTCGACGCGACGGTCGACAGACCGAGAACGAGCTGGAGGATGAGGGTGCCGTAGTAGGCGGCGCGCCGACCCTCACGCAAGCCGTAGGCGAAGATGAGCTGAAGTGTGATGGGTGCCAGGCTCAGGAGGGTGGCGATGATGCCTGTGCGTCCTTCGAGCCACCACGCGGGTCCCAGCGACCAACGCATCTGCCCGAGAGGGCCCTCGGGGGAGGAGGCCACGACCGTCAGGGTAGCCGCGCACGCCCAGCACAGGGCGGCGACGGAGGCGAGCTGGCGGCCGATCGTGATGTCGTCGAGGAGTCGGTGCGCTCTCCGCGCACGCCCAGCCAGCCGTGCGGCCACCATGCCCGCGAGGAGAGCCCACACGCGCGCGTAGGAGATCGCGGACCCGAGGATTGCGGCAGACAGGACGAGGATGCCGATGAGAAGGAAACGGGCGCGCCAGCGCCAGTGGGAGGCCAGCGATTGCGCGGCCGCACCCACGAGCGCGACGAGGACGAGGCTGGTGCCCCACAGGCTTCCCGCGTCGATGGTGTGTCCCCAGGTGGAGAAGAAACGGGTGAGGAGCGGCAGCGTCAGCCAGGTGGCGGCGACGCCGACGACCTGTCCGGCCGCGGCGGCGGCGATCCACGCGCGGGTACCCAGGTGCCGCTCGGCCGCACCGCCCGCGACGATCATAACGATGATGCCGAGCACGGCCGTCGCGATGAAGCTGCCGGGAACCGCGCCGACGGAGGAGAGGATGGCCCACCAGTGGGGGCTGGACGGGTCGGCTTCGAGGGCCTGGAACTGGCCGCGCCACACCCAGTAGGACGCCGAGGTGATCATGAGCGCGACAGTCAGGACCGCAGTGGCGGGGCAGCGTGAGAGCCAGCGGACGGTGAGTCGCGTGAGTGAGGAGAGCAGGAGCCAGAGTGTCTGCAGGGTGGCGCCGATTGGGGCGAGGACCTTGGCGAGCGCAGATGGTTCGTGTTCAGATTCGGGTGACTGCGTTGCTTCCTGCACCACGGGCGAGTGTCCTCTCAGCTTCAGTTTAACGGCCGCTTTAAGGATACGGCGGTGTTCTGGGAGTGCGCTGACAGTGTGCTGGGAACGTGTGGCGATGATGACAGTGCCCCACGCCCGGGTGGAGACGCGGGGCACAGCTGCGACTGAGTCAGGCGTTCAGGGTTGCGAACTCGGCGAGAGCCAGGGGGCGCCCCGCGCTCATCTCCGCGCGCATGAGGTCCACGACCGCGTCGAGGCCCTGGCCGGGGCGAGCGGCCGCCGCGACGGCCCGCTGACGCTCGTAGGAGGCGCCGATCGTCAGGATCGTCTCCAGGCCTGCGAACTCGCGCGCGCAGTTCAGGTCGGTCGGCCACGGGGGCCAGCTCTTCCTTCAGTCGCGCGATGCCGTCGCGCGCGCTCTCGGTCGTGCCGTCGCGCGAGACGATGAGGGTCGCGTCCATGCCGTAGCGCGCCGAGCGCCACTTGTTCTCGGCGACGAACCAATCCGGCAGGGAGGGAAGCGGCTCGCCCGCGTCGTACAGGCGCGAGAAGTGCTCGACGAGGACGTGGGTGAAGGCCGCGAAGGTGGCGACCTCGGTCGCGTTCGTCGCAGCGTCGTACACGCGGTTCTCGATCGTGCCGAAGGACGGAGAGGGGCGGATGTCCCAGCGGACCTCGTCGAATCCCTCGATGACGCCCGTGCGGATCATGTCGTCCGTGTAGGCCTCGAGATCCTCCCACGTTGCGAACTGGCGCGGGATGCCGGCGGTGGGCAGCTGCTGGAAGACCATCGCGCGGTTGGACGCGTAGCCCGTGTCTTCGCCCGCCCAGAAGGGGGAGGACGCAGAGATAGCCTGCAGGTGGCCCAGGTGGGCGGTGAGGGCGGCCTGGATCGGGAGGATCTTCGCGCGGTCTTCGACGCCGACGTGGACGTGGACGCCGTACAGGAGCATCTGGTGTCCCCAGTAGGCGGTGCGCTCCACCAGCTGCGCGTAGCGCTGCGAATCGGTGACGCGCTGGCGGCCCGGGCGCGCGAAGGGGTGCGTGCCGGCGGTCGCCAGGTCGATGCGCAGGTCCGAGGCCAGGGGAGTCAGGTAGTCGACGCAGTCCATGAGGTCGGCCATGCACTCGGCGACGGTTGAACGCGGCTTGGAGACGACCTCGATCGTGTTGAGCAGCATCTCGCGGTGGACGCCCGGGTAGAGCTTGCCGTCGGTCGTGGCGCGGTCGATGATGGCGTCCGCGCTCTGACGCAGGTCGTGGGAGTCGCGGTCAACGAGCTGGAGCTCCCACTCGACACCGATCGTGGAACGCTGGGAGGAACCGAAGGGCAAAGACATGTCGATCCTTTCGCTGGCTGCCTCCATTCTGGCAGGGCAGGCGAGCGGTGTCGGCGGAGAGCTTTCTTACAGGTTTTTAGCCAACCGTCGGCAGATGATCGCGCGGTGACGCCCGTCGACGCGCGTCGCGATGACGGTCAGCTGCTCGTCGCCTCCGCCCAGTTTCAACGATTTACGCAGGTCGTCGGGGTTGATGTCCGCGCCGCGCTTCTTGATCTCGACGCTGCCCGCCCCGCGCGTGCGCAGCTCGGCGGAAATCGCCTTTGCCCGCAGGTTGGTCACCGCGAGGACCTCGAAGCGGTCGTAGAAGGGGGAGTCGGGCAGGTCATCCCCGGTCAGGTAGGCGATCTTGTCGGAGACGATGCCCGCGCCGACCTCGTCCGCGAGGCGTCCCAGGAGCCCCGCGCGGATGACCGCGCTGTCGGGCTCGGCAACCATCGCGCCCAGGGGAGCGACCTCAACGCGGGGCGCGGGCGCGTTCGGCGCGAAGCCCTCGGGCGTGGAGAGCGAATGGGCGGCCCCGGCCTCGTCGAGGAGGAGGCAGGAACGGCCCCGCCCTCGGGGGACAGCGCGGGGGACCAGAGCGAGGCCTCGACGAGGTCGCCGCCCACGCTCACCCACTGCGCGTGCCAGGAGGAGGGGATGTGCTCGTAGGCGATGCCCGGCGCGACCTTGATGCCGACGCGGTCGATCGTGGAGGCCCAGCCCAGGGCGAGAGAGAGGGGAGGGGACCATTGCTCCGGGTCCGTGATGCGCGCCGATCCGCGCGAGGCTCCCGTGCGTCGGGCGGGATCCGCGAAGATTGCGTCGACGCCTTCTTCGGCGAGTTCGCCCATGTCGAGGTCGGTGACGTCCCCCAGGCGTACCTCGGATCCCTCGAAGGCGCGCAGGTTCGCGGCGACGGCCCCCGCGGCGTCGGGGTCGATGTCGACGGCTAGCACGTCCATGCCCAGGCCGGCGATCGCCATGGCGTCCGATCCGATGCCGCAGCCCAGGTCCGCGACGCGGCTCGCCCCGCAGTCCCGGAATCGCTGGGCATGCCGGGCGGCCACGAGGAGGCGCGTGGCCTGCTCGAGACCGTCGCGCGTGAAAACCATGTGCGAGGCGAAGGGGCCGAACTTGGCGCGCGCAGCCTGGCGCAGGGCGAGCTGGGTGAGGACGGCGACCACCAGCTCCGCGTCGAGGCCGGAGGCTCGCAGGGCAGAGCCGAGCTCCGGCAGGGGAATCGGGTTAGTGGCCTGCTTGGCTTGCAGGGATTCCAGCAGCTCCCAGCCGGGGGAGGATAGAACGGGGGTCAGGGCGCTCATCCGCTCATTGTCCCATCTCTTCAGGGACGAGGCCGTCTGTGGATGTGCGGTCGGGGGTGGATAGTGCGGGCCGAGTCTCGCCCAGGGTGAACGCGCCTGGCACTCGGCTTGCCCGAGTGCCAGGACCGCGCCTACACTCGTGGAGGAAGCGCGGGAAAACCCGCGACCGGTCCCGCACCTGACCCCCGCGACGGCAGGGAACGGACGAGCACCCTTCGTGACAAAAAAGAAAGGGAGCGACAATGTCGATCTCCATCAAGCCCCTCGAGGACCGCATCGTCATCCGCCAGGTTGAGGCCGAGCAGACCACCGCCTCCGGCCTGGTCATTCCGGACACCGCCAAGGAGAAGCCGCAGGAAGGCGAAGTTATCGCCGTGGGCCCCGGCCGCGTGGACGACAACGGCAACCGTATCCCCGTCGACGTCAAGGTCGGCGACGTCGTCATCTACTCGCGCTACGGCGGCACCGAGGTCAAGTACGACGGCCAGGAGTTCCAGATCCCTGTCCTCGCGTGACGTGCTGGCGGTCGTGGAGCGCTGAGCGCTTCGCATACTGAACGCTACAGGGGCGGCCCGGAAGGAATCCTTCCGGGCCGCCCATTTTGTTTGTTTTCCCCGCGTCGTTCATCCCTGCGGCGCGGGTCCTCGCGTCAGGAAGCGGATTGTGCCGCCTGTTCGAGGATCGTGTTGCGGATGTAGGAGGCGTCCCGGTAACCGCTGACGAACGCCTTGTTGATAAACATCGTGGGCGTGCCGCTGATACCCGCCTGGTGAGCCTGTTCCTTGGCCGCCTTCACTTTGGCGACGGTGTGGTCGGCGAGCATCGTCTCGCGGAACTTGTCCAAGTCGGGCACACCCGCCTGGGCCGCGAAATCGACGAGAGCCTGCTCGGAGTACTGCGGATGCCCGGTCGGGTCGGCTGCCGCGTAGACCGCGTCGTGGAACTCCCAGAACTTGCCCTGCTCGCCGGCTGCGATGCCCGCCTGCGCGGCCAGGGGAGAGGTCTCGGTGATTTGCGCCAGGTCGTACCACTCCACGCGCAGCGTGCCATCCGCGACGAGGTCAGCCAGCGCCGGGTCGACCTCCTGGGCGTACTTCGTGCAATAGGGGCACGCGAAATCAGAGAAGAGAACCATCGTGACGGGAGCGTTGATGTCGCCCCTTCGCCTGCGGATCGTCCGCCCTGGTGACGCACGAACGACTTCATGATCTCCAGATTGTTCGCGTTCGTCTGGCTGGGTGCCGCCGTCTCCGTGTTCTGCGGCATCTGAGCGGCCGCTGTGGGCGTCGCCGCAGGGGTGGCCTGACTCGCCGGAGAGGTGGAGGAGAGCTGGACGCCCATCCACACGCAAGCGCCCGCGAGGATCGCCGTGATCGGCGCGGTCACGAAGAAGAGCGTCTTGTACAGGTTGGTCGGGGCGTCCTCGGCCTTGTTCTGCGAGGCCTTGTTGTCGTTGTCGGTCATGCGAGCTCCCGGAGAGGATGGGCGTTTGGGCGGGCAGTAAAAAGGTGCGGCACCGCGGTGGCGATGCCGCACCGAACAATGGATGCGCGTTAGGAGACGCGGCGACCGCGCCCGGAGGAACGGATCTCTTCGCGTCGTTCTTCTTCGGTCATTCCACCCCAGATGCCGTAGGGCTCCTGGGCGGCCAGAGCGTAGGACCGGCACTGCTCGATCACCGGGCAGGTTGCGCAGATCGCCTTGGCGTTCGCCGCGCGGCGCCGACGCGTGGAGCCGCGCTCACCCTCGGGGTGGAAGAACAGCTCGGTGTCCAGGTCACGGCACGCCGCTTCGTACTGCCATTCCCACGCATCGATCATGGGTCCGGGCAGACGGGAGACGTCAGTCATTGTGCCTCCTTCATGTCTGTCGTGCCGACATTTTCGGCACACGATGTCGGCAAGAATAGACACTTGCGCGGTAGTTATTCAAGGATCTTTCTCGAATTATGATCCAGTTCTCAGCGCGTGGGGGGTCTGGACTGTTAAAACCCAGAAAAAACTCAGGTGCACGAGTTGAACGAGCAGTGAATAACTTTGTGAACAACTTTTCGCGTGTGCGTCGGGTCTTTCCTGTGGCGTCTCAGCTTCTAACACGCAAGAATCGGGGTACCGGACAAGCGCCGACACATCGCGGAGAGGAGCAGGCATGCCACGGGCGATCATCGAGCAGTCGGCTCTCGCCGACCGCTCCCGTACCGTCTCCTCCGTCTCCGACGAACTCGGCGTATCAGCGTCGACGCTGCGCACCTGGGAACGACGCTACGGCCTCGGCCCCGCGCAACGAGAAGCCGGAGCGCGCCGTCGCTACCTGCCCGAGGACGTTGAACGCCTGCGTGCCATGATCCACCACGTGCGCGCCGGGTTGCCCGCCGCCGAGGCAGCCAAACGTGCCCTGGCCGAACGGGCACGCCTGCCCCAATCCGGCCCCGACAACGCCGCACAGCTGCGCACCGTGGTCCTCGCCGACGACTACGAGCGCCTCGAGGAAGTGCTCGAATCGGCGGTCGCCAGCCACGGCCTCGTCCATACGTGGTCGCGCTTCGTCGAACCCGCCCTCAAATCCCTGCGATCCGCACCCGGCGGCGAACCCGGTCGGATCGTCGCCCGCCCATCATGCTCGTCAACGCCTTCCAGCGCGTGTGCCGCTGCGCCTACCAGTCGCGGCCTACGCGCGCCCTCATCGGCGGGGACCGCATCGCAATCGTCAGCGACGCCCTCCACGAGACCCCGGCTCAGGTCGTCGGCGTCGCCCTGGCCTGGTACGGATGCGACGTTCGCCTACTATCGAGCGAAAAATACGGAGGTGTCGCCGCCGCCGATCGCTTCCGCGAATACGTGCGTGGCGGCGTTCCCGCGCTGACCGTCGTCCTGGGCTGCGGTCCCTCCTGCGCGCACACCGTCGAAAGCCTGGTCGCCCGCTACGGCGTTCCCACGATCATGGTGGGCACGGACGCCCCCGACGTCCTCTCTCCACACGTCCAGCGCGTGCGAACGATCAGCGCCTGCGTCGAAGAAGCCCTCGCGCTCCTCGCACCCCAAGCGGATCTGCAGCTGGTCGGCCGCTCCTAACGCGGGCGGCGGTCCACGCGCAATTGCCCGCTCAACTGCGCGCTCAGCGCCCCCGTCTCCGCCCGCAGCGCCTGGTCAGGTGATACCGTGAAGGCACGTACCGGCAGGAGAACAGTCATGAACGCCCCCTGGAACAACGAAGACCTGCGCCGCGCTTTCGACGCTGATTTTGACGCGCTCGTCGCCTTCGCTTCCCGGTCGAAGGCGCGGGTCGGTTTCGCCTTCCTGCGCGCCGACGGTCAGGTGGACCTCGGACGCCCGCTCGACGCGCGCATCAGCGCGCGCATGACGCACGTCTTCGCCCTCGCGCAGATGCGGGGCATCGAGGGGGCCGCGCACCTGGTCAGCCACGGCCTCGCCGCCCTCGCCGGACCCCTGCGCGCCCCGAACGGATCCTGGTACGCCGAGGTCGTGCCCACCTCGGAAAATAGTGCGACCCCCGTTCCTCGGGTGATCTTCTCGCAGCGCGCACAGTCGGCGATGATCGGCGCTACCGCCGCAGCCCTGATGGTCGGACACAATGAGGCGCGCGACCTGCTCGCCGACCTTGAAGCGGACCAGGATCAGCGCTGGTGGGACCCGTGCGCCGGTGCCGTGCGCGAGGAGATCGAGGCCGCGACTGGCAAGCGTTCGCCGCTGTGTCGCCTCTCCACCAACCTCGACACCGCGCAGGCCTACCTGGCCGCCTGGGAAGCGACGGGGGAGCGCGTCTGGTTCGACCGCGCGCGCTCGATCCTGCGTCTCGTCGGCGAGATCGCCGCGCGCTGCGGCTTCGCACTGCCCGACCTCTACGACGCGGAATGGTGCCCCCTGCCCGCCTCGGCCGACCAAGCCCCCGTCGAGCTCATCCGTCCCGGAGATACCCTCCCCGGCCTCGGATTCAAGGCCGCCCGCCTCATCGGGCAGGTGCATGCCATCCTCACCCACATGGGCGACAAGCCCGGCCCCTGGATGATCGACACCGCGACCGCGCTCTACGACCGCGCCCTCGCCGACGGATGGACGGACGAGGGCGTGGGCGGCATCGTCTACACCCTCGACCCCACAGGCGTTGTCGCCGCCCCCCAGCGCATGCACTGGGTCGTGTGCGAGGCCGCCAGCGCCGCCCGCGTCCTCGCCGAGGTCGTGGACCCCTCGCGCGCCGAGGACCTCGCCGTCGACTACGCCCGCGCCGTCGCCTGGGCCGACTCCCACGCCCGCGCCGGCATGGGACGCTGGATCCACGAGGTCGCACCCGACGGCTCCGTCTCCATGCTCGTGTGGGAGGGGCGCCCCGACGCCCTCACCGCCGCCCGCATGCTGGCACGAGGCGCCGCCCCGATCCATCTCACAGTCACCGGCGCAACCGCCGCCCGCTACGCCTCCCAGGCCAGCCCCGCAGCGTGACCTCCTGACGGTCGCGCGGGCGCCCCGGCCTCGTTCCACTCGATGCCCGGCTGTCGGGATGATCGCGGAGGCGAGGACGCGAAAGCGTCACCGACCGCCTACAATTGGCCCATGGGAGAACTCGCAACACATGATCCTTTCGGCCTCACCGGCCTCACCTACGACGACGTCCTGCTCCTTCCCGAGCTCACGGACGTCGTTCCTTCATCCGTTGACACGAGCAGTCGCCTGACGACAAACATCTCGCTGCGCGTCCCGCTCCTGTCCGCCGCCATGGACACCGTCACCGAGGCGCGCATGGCCATCGCCATGGCCCGCCAGGGCGGCATCGGCATCCTCCACCGCAACCTCTCCATCGAGGAACAGGCCGCGCAGGTCCGCCAGGTCAAGCGCAGCGAATCCGGCATGGTCGAGGACCCGGTGACCGTCGGCCCCGACGCCACCATCGACGAACTCGACCGCCTCTGCGGCCACTACCGCGTCTCCGGCCTGCCCGTCGTGAACGAGGACGGCGCCCTCCTGGGCATCATCACCAACCGCGACCTGCGCTTCGTCCCCCAGAATGAGTGGGCCACCCTGCGCGTGCGCGACTGCATGACCCCGCGCGACCGCCTCGTCGTCGGACAGGTCGGCATCTCCCGTGAACACGCCAAGCACCTGCTGGCCGAACACCGCGTCGAAAAGCTGCCCATCGTCGACGAGAACGACCACCTGACCGGCCTCATCACCGTCAAGGACTTCGTCAAGACCGAGCAATACCCCAACGCCACGAAGGACTCGCGCGGCCGCCTCGTCGTCGGCGCGGCCGTCGGCTACTGGGGCGACACCTGGGAGCGCGCCACCGCCCTGGCCGAGGCCGGCGTGGACGTCCTCGTCGTCGACACCGCGAACGGCGGCGCCCAGCTCGCCCTCGACATGATCCGCCGCATCAAGGCCGACCCGACGTTTGAGGGCATCGACATCATTGGCGGCAACGTCGCCACGACCGAGGGCGCGCAGGCGCTCATCGACGCGGGCGTCGACGCCGTCAAGGTCGGCGTGGGCCCCGGATCGATCTGCACCACCCGCGTCGTCGCCGGCGTCGGCGTCCCCCAGATCACCGCGATCCACCTGGCCGCCCAGGCCTGCGGTCCCGCCGGAGTCCCGCTCATCGCGGACGGCGGCCTGCAGTACTCGGGCGACATCGGCAAGGCCCTCGTGGCCGGCGCCGACACCGTCATGCTCGGCTCCCTGCTGGCCGGCTGCGAGGAGTCCCCGGGCGAGGTCGTGTTCACCAACGGCAAGCAGTTCAAGCGCTACCGCGGCATGGGCTCGCTCGGCGCGATGAGCTCGCGCGGGCGCAAGTCCTACTCCAAGGACCGCTACTTCCAGGCCGACGTCACCTCCGACGACAAGATCGTCCCCGAGGGCATCGAGGGCCAGGTGCCCTACACCGGCTCCCTCGCCCAGGTGATCTACCAGCTCGTCGGCGGCCTGCATCAGACCATGTTCTACCTGGGTGCCTCCACGATCTCCCAGGTCAAGGCCAACGGTCGCTTCGTGCGCATCACCAGCGCGGGCCTGCGCGAGTCGCACCCGCACGACGTCCAGATGACGACGGAAGCGCCGAACTACCACTCCTCCTCCGCGAAGTAATCGCAGATCGAGAGGTCATGACGGGCGGGAGCAGTCGCTGGGCTGCTCCCGCCCGCTTCTTGTTTTCAAGGGTGACCGGGAGAGATGCGCTGTCTGAGTTGGTAGCGGGCATGTTGCGTCTTGGAAACATTCAAGGGCTTATGTGGCGACTGTGTGGATGGGGAGCTGTGTAAAGAGGACGGCGAGATGGTTCTGTCGTCAAGTCGTAGTAGTGTGGCCCGTCTTGTCATCCGGACTCTTCAGTGAGCTGTCTTGTTGGGGGTGGAGGAGGAAACTAAAGTAAAACCGACCGTCGGTTTGGGATGGAGGTTGTGTGAATCAGGCCGAGAAATCCGAGCGTGCCCGGGAAGCGATCTGTGTAGCTGCCCGTCAGCTCTTCGCAGAGAAGGGCTACGACACGACCACCATGCAAGATATCGTCAGGACGAGTGGCATGTCGAAGGGGGCGATTTATCATCATTTTTCGTCAAAGCAGGAGGTGCTCCGTTCCGTTATAGAGGGAGAGTGGCGCTATCTCAACGTATTTGTCGAAGACCTTGCTGCGCAATCTGATGCGTCGGTGACCGATAGAATGACGGTCCTCGCGACGCACATGGTCGCGTCTAGTCCGCAAAGTGGTCTCGGGCGCGCGAACTGGGTGAGTGAGGTTCCTGAAGCCTTACTGGAATCATTGCGTCACTCGCTGACAAAGCTTGCGCCCCACCTGGAACAAATGCTGCGCCAGGGAATGGAGTCTGGTGAAATCGGCTGTATCTTTCCCCATGAAGTCGCTGAAGTGTTGGTCCTCCTTGTCGATGTGTGGGTTGATCCGCTGATCGTTGCGGATACGTATGAGCGAATGTGTCAAAAGGTGGACTTCATCGCTGCGTTCCTCGAGCGTTTCGATGCGCAGGTACTCAGTGAGGACGCCATCGCAGTTATCAAAAACGGGGTGGGTCGTTTCTATGAGTGAGCGCAAATCCTACTCCATTCTCATGGTGAATTTGCCGTTTTTCTGGGCACACGAACCCGACGCTCGGCTTAGCTCGGATGCTCACTGATATGGGGCATCGTGTCACTTATGTTCATTCGCCTACGTGGCGAGAAGCGGTGGAAAATACGGGCGCACGTTTCGTCCCTTACGATGACTATCCCCTCTTCCCGAGTCCATTCCAGGATCGCATGCGCTGCTGGCGTGCGGCTTATCGGACGGTGCTGCGTATTGGCGCAGAATACGACTGCCTGATCTACGAAATGCTTTTTGTAGCAGGCAAGGCGCTCGCCGACCGTTTGGGGATAGTCCCCATTAGGCTATTTTCAACCTTCGCACTTAATGAACATGTGCTGGAAGACTTCGGGCGTAACGGCGGGTTGTATCTAACCTCAATCTTCCGTTTTCCGCGCCTGAGATCGCTCATCTCTGCACCTATGAGTAGGAGATATGGCTGGCGATTCCGAGAACTTGAGGCTGAGATCGTGCGTAATAGCCCTGCTCTCAACATCACCTACACGCCTCGGAGCTTCCAGGTGTACGCCAATGAATTTCCTCAATCACGGTATGCATTCGTAGGTGCATCTATCGATGGACGTCGCCACGAGCCATTTGAGCCTCCTGAGGGCAGTGGGTCTCTCGTATACATATCTCTCGGAACAGAACTCAACAAATCCGAACGGTTCTTCCGTCGGTGCGTGGAGGCTTTCGGCAGCACTGGTATGCGTGTTGTGATGGCGATCGGTGACTCGGTACGCCCCGAGAGCCTAGGACCCGTTCCTCCTGCGATGATGGTTCGCCGCAGGGTTCCGCAGCTCGAGGTGCTCTCGCGAGCATCTCTCTTTATTACCCACGGCGGTATGAACAGCGTCAATGAGGCACTCTTCTACGGTGTACCGATGCTGGTTGTTCCTGTTGGTAATGACCAGCCGACTGTGGCGCGGCGGGTGGAGGAACTGGGATTGGGTGAAGCGTTGGACATCCGCGAAGCAACTCCCGATGTCCTTCGTGAGGCGGCAATGCGCGTGCTATCGGATCGTGAGTGCCATGCGCACCTGTCCGCGTTTCGCCAAGAGACGCGGAACGCAGGGGGCAACGCAAAAGCGGTGAAGCTCATCCTTGAACAGCTCGATCGAGCGTGAACTGCGGGCGGGAGCAGTCGCTGGGCTGCTCCCGCCCGCGCTATCCTAGTGGTGCGAAAAACCCACGACAGCGCAAAGGAGCCACCCATGCTCATCCTCATCGATCACGCGAACGTCGATGCGATCGCTAAGACCCTCGAATACCTCCCCATCGACGGCGTGACCACCAATCCGACGATCCTGTACCGCGAAGGCAAGGAGCCTCTCGAGGTTCTCCACGCGATCAAGTCTGTCCTGCCCGATGGTGCGCAACTTCATGTCCAGATCGTCTCTCAACGCGCCGATGACATGGTCGCCGAGGCCCGGGCGCTGCGCGGCGAAATCGGCGGCAACCTCTTCATCAAACTCCCCGTCACGCGCGAAGGCTTCGCGGCCATCCCGCGCATCGTGCGCGAAGGCATGCAGGTCACGGCCACCGGCATCCACTCCTCGATGCAGGGCTTCATGGCCGCCAAGGCCGGCGCGCGCTACGTCGCTCCCTACGTCAACCGCATGGACAACTACGGCATCGACGGCGTGCGCGTCGCCTCCGAAATTCACCGCACCCTGCGCACCTACGACCTGAAGGCCGACGTCCTGGCCGCGTCCTTCAAGAACTCCGAGCAGGTCCTCGAGCTGGTCCGCCAGGGCGTAGGCGCCATCACCGCCGCCCCCGACGTGCTGGCCGCCCTCATCAAGAACCCAGCGACCGATGCCGCGATCGCGGACCAGAACCGCGACTTCGGCATCCTCGTGGGTGAGCGCCGCACGTGGCTGGATCTCATCAACGACAAGTGAGTCTTGTCTAGAGGCCCGGAGGCGGCGACTCGCCTCCGGGCCTCTCGCATACCCGCATTGCTGCTGCGCCACCGGTGTTTCGTTGGCTGCGCCACCGGTGTTCTTGGGCTGCGCCGCTGGTGTTTCTGTTGGCTGTGTCGCCGGGGTTCCGGGCGTCGTCGGGTTCGCCCGCCGTCCGCGCCGCGAGCTTCGCTCGGCGCGTCGGCTCGAAGCCCGGCCAGGCCGCGGCCCCGCCGGTGCCCTCCACACTGGCGGCGCGTGGTGCGTGCCCGGCCCACGTCACCTGCAGCCCTCGCGCCTCTTCACCGCTGATCCCCCAACCAATTTCGCATGCAATTCCCCTGTGACTATTTCAAACCATGAATTTACAGCGTTGGAATTGCAACGTTTTCGAGCTTTGTTGAATCTTCACCCAATCGAATTGCATGCGACTTTTGTGGGCGAACAGGCCGCGGCCCCGCCGGCGCCCTCTGCATGGGCTTATCCGGATAGGTTGTGCACACGCGGATAGGTTATGCACATCCGGATAGGTTATTAAGCTATCCGGATGCTCGTTACCTATCCGGATGTTGCTTACCTATCCGTATGTGAGCTGGCGGCCGACGACCTTGACCTCTCCACTCGAGCGAGTCCGCATTTCGGCTTGTTACTAAGTGGTGTTGCACCACTTAGCCGGGCATTGCACCACTTCGGAGGTGGTGTAATGCTCCCTAACCGGTGTAATCCTCCCGAACCGGTGTAATCCTCCCTTTCGGCTGTAATCCTCCCGAACTGGCGTCATACCCCTTGGTCTGGTCCTCTGTAGGGCATGGGGATAGTTCCTCGACAATGTCGCACGTAATTCCCCTGCGGCTGCTTCAAACTTTGAATTTGCATCGTTGGAATTGCAACGTTTTGAGCAGTGCTCGAAAAATGACCGTGGGAAATTATGTGCGACTTTTATTTGGCCAGGTACTGCGGTCCCGTTGTGAACCCGCGGCCCAATACTGGTGACGTGTTGCGCGTACTGGTGGCGTGTTGCGCGTTGCTCGGCCAGTTCCACCTCGCCCTCAGCCTTCGCACTACCTAATCGCTGAGCTCCCACCAATTTCGCATGCAATTTCCTGTCAACCCTTTCATGTATTGAAAGATGAGTGTTGGGATTGCAACGTTTTCAGGCTTTGTTGAATCTTCAGTCAATTGAATTGCATGCGACTTTTGGGGGCAGGCTGCGCTACCCGCGGCGTCCTCCACGCAGCTCGAATAGGTGCCCGCCACGCAGCTCGCACATGTGCCGCGCGGCACCTTAGACACAACGAAAACGGGGGCCGGCACCCGGCCCCCGCCCGAAGCGTTCTTACTCCTGGTCGCCGCCGCGGCCTCGCGGCGTGATCTGGGGCCACTCGCGGTCGATGTTTGCGTCCTTGCCCTGCTTGCGCAGGTACCGCTCGAAGTCCTCGGCCCAATCCTGGTGAGCCTGGAGCTGGTAATCCATGAGCTCCAGGGCGCTCATGGAGCCCAGCTGTGGGTACTTGTCCACCATGCCGGCGAGCACGTCGAGCGTCATGGCCACGTCGACCTCGGCCGTGTGAGCGTCGGGGGAGGCGACCGCCCCGTAGACGGGTGCCATCTCCGTCAGCGTCTTCTTGCCCTTGCGGAAGCGGTCGAGCTTGCGGTCCAGGACGAGCGGGTCGACGACCAGCATCGGTGCGCCCTCCAGGCGCTCCTCGAAGGAACCCCAGGCGGTGGCGGCGCAGCTCCTGGTTCACCAGCGTGATGTCGTAGGTCGCGTTGAAAGCGACGACCGGGTAGCCGCGCAGCCAATGCTCGACGATGGAACCCGCCAGCTCGTGGAGGACCTCCTCGATCGGGGCGGCCGTCGCGGCGCGCCTGCTCGGTCGTGATGCCGTGGACGGCCGTGGCCTGCTCGGGGATCTCGACGCCCGGATCGGTCAGCCACGTGGCGACCTGGTCGGGGGCGCTGACGCCGCTGCGGTAGGACGCGCCGTCGATGCGCAGCACCAGCGCGGCGGTGACGAGGCGATCCTTGAGCGCGCGCACGCCCGTCGTCTCGGTGTCAAAACCCATCCACGGGTCGTCGATCCAGCTCATGATTGCTCCTAGCCTTGCCGGTGACTCCAGTGTGGCAGAGGGCGGGCACATCTGCGTCCCGGAGGCAGTGGAAGCGTCCCCGAGGCAGTAGAATCGGGTCATGAGCGACGAAGTGGAAATCGGTCGTGGCAAACGCGGGACGCCGCGCCTACACGCTGGACGATATCGCCCTCGTGCCCTCGCGGCGCACCCGTGATCCCGAGGACGTCAACGTGGGCTGGCAGATCGACGCCTACCACGTCGATATCCCCCTGATGGCGGCCCCGATGGACTCGGTGATGAGCCCGGAGACCGCGATCGCTTTTCGGTCGCCTCGGTGGCATCGGCGTGCTCGACCTGGACGGCCTGTGGACCCGCTACGAGGACCCGACCCCGATCCTCGACCGCATCGCTCACCTGGGTGAGGAGGAGTCGATCGCGACCCTTCAGCGCGTCTACTCCGAGCCGATCAAGCCCGTCGCTGATCACCGCGCGCCTCAAGCAGCTGCGCGAGGCCGGCGTGGTCGTCGCCGGCAAGCTCTCGCCCCAGCGCGTGCAGAAGTACTGGCGCGCGGTCGTGGACGCGGGCGTCGACCTGTTCATCATTCGCGGCTCGACGGTGTCTGCCGAGCACGTGTCCTCGCGCCGCGAGCCCCTCAACCTCAAGCGCTTCATCTACGAGCTGGACGTCCCCGTCATCGTGGGCGGCGTCTGCACGGATACGGCGGCCCTGCACCTGATGCGCACGGGCGCGGCGGGCGTCCTCGTCGGCTTTTGGTGGGGGAGCGGCCCACTCGACGCGCCAGTCCCTGGGCGTGCACGCGCCCATGGCGACCGCGATTGCGGACGTGGCCGCGGCCAGGCGCGACTACATGGACGAGTCCGGCGGCCGCTACGTGCACGTCATCGCCGACGGCGGCATTGGTCGCAGCGGCGACCTGTCGCGCGCGATCGCGTGCGGCGCGGACGCCGTCATGCTCGGCGCCGCCATCGCCCGCGCGGAGGAGGCTCCGGGACGCGGCTGGCACTGGGGGTCGGAGGCGACCCACCCGGACATGCCGCGCGGCCAGCGCGTCCACGTTGGCACGACGGGCACGCTCGAGCAGATCCTCTACGGCCCCTCGACGCGCGCCGACGGCTCCCTGAACTTCGTGGGCGCCCTCAAGCGGACTATGGCCTCGACGGGATACTCGGAGGTCAAGGACCTCCAGCGCGCCCAGGTGGTCGTCTCCCCGTACTCGGCGTCCTGACTCGCGCTCACTGAGCGTGACCAGGCCTGGGCTGAGTACGACGAAGCAACGGCTCGTCACGACGCCGGGCTGAGTTTGACGAGGCCGGGGTGCCCGCGCGCTCGCGGGTGCACGCCCGCCCGCTTGCGCCTTGTATTTTCGGGAATATTCTCAATCGCTTCCGCACGTGTGTGCGTGAGGCTACACTTGTCATAACTCGTGTTGCCGTTGGTAAAGACGCCTGCGGCACGGGGCTCGTCGGCCCCTCACGGTGAGGTGAGGTTGAGAGGACATCCCGATGAAGTGCGGGACACGATCACTAGCTGTACTCGGCGCGCTCGCGCTGTCCGCGATGGGGCTTGTGCCTGCCGCCTGGGCGAGCGAGGCATCCCAGTCCGGTTCCGCGCAATCGGGTGAGGCCAGCCCCGGCCTCGTCGATACGCCGATCCCCGACATCCAGGCCGTGGGCGAGGGAGACGATTCCGCGATGGTGGGGGCCACCGTCACGACGGTCGGCGTCGTGACCGCCGCGTACCCGGCCGCCGAGTCCGGGCTGGGCGCGACCCTGGACGGCTACACGATCCAGACCCCCGGCTCGGGCGGCGCGTGGGAGCCGGGGCGCACACGCTCCGACGGCCTCTTCGTCTACGCGGGCAAGAAGGGCGAGATCCCGGCCCCGGGCACCTGCGTGCGCGTCACCGGCACGGTCGGTGAGTTCCCCGCGACGAGTGCGAAGGGCAACCCCCAGAGCCTCACCCAGCTGGCCGCGACCTCCGTCAGCGAGGTCGAGGGATGCCAGGAACCGACGCCCATCCCGGCGACCCGCGTCCCCACGTCGGACGAGGCCGAGGCCCTCGAGTCCATGCTCCTCGCACCCCAGGGCACGTGGACCATCACCGACAACTACCAGACGAACCAATACGGCACTCTGACCCTCACCCCGGGTGAGAGCCCGCTGCGCTCGGCCACGGACGTGGTGGCTCCCGGGCAGGCCGCCCGTGACTACGAGGCCGCCAACGCGGCCCGCGCGATCGCGCTTGACGACGGCACCAACACGAACCTGCTAAAGGGGGCCGCCACCGAGGTGGCCTACGCTTACCTGGCGAACGGCTCGCCCGCGCGCGTCGGCTACCACGTGTCCTTCACCAAGCCCGTGGTCCTCGAGCCCCGGCACGGGTCCTTCGTCTTCCAGCCGACCTCCATGGTCGCCGGGCACCCCGACCGCTCTCCCGTGACCATCACCGGGGAGCGCCCGAGCGCGCCCACGGTCGGTGGCGACACCCGGGTGGCGACGTTCAACGTCCTCAACTACTTCTCCGACCTGGGCGTCGACGAGGCCGGATGCTCGGGCTACCCGGACCGCACGGGTGCCTTCGTGACGGCCAAGAAGTGCAAGGTGCGCGGCGCGTTCTCGCGCGAGGCCTTTGCGAACCAGGAGGCCAAGATCGTCTCCGCGATCAACGCCCTGGGCGCCGACGTGGTTGCCCTCGAGGAGATCGAAAACCCGGTGGCCGTGGGCGTGGGAACGGACCGCGACGCGTCCCTCGCGCGCCTCGTCGAGGCCCTCAACAAGGCGGCGGGGCCCGGGACCTGGGCGTACGTGCCCTCGCCCCAGGCAGTTCCCGAGGCCGAGGACGTCATCCGCGTCGCCTTCATCTACAAGCCCGCGACCGTCGCCCCCGTCGGCCCCTCGCTGATCCACGACGACCCGGCGTTCACGGGCCTGGCGCGCCAGCCCCTCGCCCAAGAGTTCGCGCGGGTCACGGGGGAGAGGGCTGCGCCCGCCTCCTTCGTTGTCGTCGCCAACCACTTCAAGTCGAAGGGATCCGTGCCCGAGGGCGCTCCTGCCGGCAACGTTGACAGCGGGGACGGGCAGGGCAACGCGAACGCGATCCGTGTCGCCCAGGCGGGCGCCTTGGCCTCCTTCGCCGCCCGATTCGCGGACAAGCCGACCCTGCTCGTGGGTGACTTCAACTCCTACTCGCAGGAGGACCCGATCAAGGCCCTCGAGGCCGCGGGCTGGGAGCGCGTCTCCGGCGCGGGCGAGGCCTCCTACGTCTACGCGGGACGCTCCGGATCCCTCGACCACGTCTTCGCCAACGCGGCCGCGAAGCCGCTCCTCGCGGGGGTCACCAGCTGGGCCGTCAACGCCCAGGAGTCCATCGCCTTCGAATACTCGAGGGCCGGCATGAACGCCCACCTGGCCGTCGAGGCCGACAACCCCTACCGCTCCTCGGACCACAACCCGGAGCTGATCGGGCTCACCCTGCTCGGTGGGAGGATCCCTGCCCCGACACCCGAGTGCCGAGCCGAGCGCTGACGCCGACCACAGAACCCCAGCGCGGCCCCTCGCCGAGTGCTGAACCCTCCGCAGACCCGTCCGCGTCCCCCGCGCCGGCTCCCTCGAGGGCGGCCCCGGCCTCGTCCCGAAAGACGCACACGCGCGCCGCGACGGTGGGCGGCCTGGCTCACACCGGTGCGGACGCGGGCCCGGCAATCGGCATCGGCATACTCCTCGCCGCAGCGGGCGGCGGACTCATCCTCCTGTCGCGCCGGTTTCGCCGCCGCGGCTGACACCACGAACTCCACACTCACCACGCAGGACGCGGCACCATCGCCGCCCCGATGAAAGGAACACACCCATGCGCAGACCATGGACTCGCCTCGCGCTCGCCTCGGCGGCCGCCCTCTCCCTGGCGTCCCTGCCAGCCACAGCGCTCGCGGCACCGCAGGATGAAGCCTCACGGAACGAGGCCACGCCATCACCCTGGACCTCTACACCCTCACGGACGTGCACGGACACATCCAGCAGGTCGCCAAGAAGGGCGTCGTGCGCGAGGCCGGGTTGCCCGCGATGAACTGCTACCTGAAGAAGGCACGCGCGACGAACCCCAACTCCTCGTTCACCCTGCTGGGCGACAATATCGGCGCGTCCCCCTACATCTCCGGCGCGCTCAAGGACAACCCGACCATCGCGGCCCTCAACACGATGGATCCGCTGGCCTCGACGATCGGCAACCACGAGCTGGACATGGGGCAGGCCGTCTTCAAGCAGCGCGTTGACGGCTCCAACCCGAGCGAGTTCGTGCAGGCGACCTTCCCCTACCTGGGGGCCAACATCGAGGGCATGGGCACCTACGGGGACGGCACCCCCTACCTGGGGGACTACAAGGTGTGGACGTCGCCCTCGGGTATGAAGGTCGCCTTTATCGGTGCAATTGCGCAGGACGTGCCCTACAAGCTGAGCCCCGGAACGACCGCGGGCCTGACCTTCACGGACCCGATCGCGCGTATCAACTCCCTGGCCGCCGAGCTCAAGAGCAGCGGCACGGCCGACGTCGTCATCGCCATGCTGGACGACGACGTGAAGAACAACTACACGAAGGTCGGTAAGGACGTCGACGGCCTCATGGGTGGGGACACGCACGTGCCCTACGAGTTCGACCACGTCAACTCGGTCGAGGCCTTCAACTCCGCGAACCCGCGCTTGGCGGGCATCGCGTCGGGCTCGTACACGGACAATCTGGGCCTCATCCGCCTGACGATCGACCCCGTGACGCGCCAGGTCACCAGCGCCGACTCGATCCTCATCCCGGCCGCCGAGGTCGCCCAGTGCGGCGCGGACCCCGACACTCAGGCGATCGTCGATAAGGCCGAGGCCGACTCGAAGGAAGCCGGCAAGCGCGTCGTCGCCACCGGTTACACGCAGCCTTTCAGGCGCGGCGTCTTCACCACCCCCGAGGGGGCCACGGATCCCGGGTCGAACCGAGGCATCGAGTCCTCCCTGGGCGACCTGGTGGCCGACTCCCTGCGCGAAACCATCCTCACCCCGGACGGCAAGAGCGTCGACATCGGCATGATCAACGCGGGCGGCCTGCGCGCAGACCTGGTGCCGAACGAGGATGGGACGATCACCTACGCGCAGACATACGAGGTCGAGCCCTTCTCCAACGAGCTGGGATACGTCACGCTCAAGGGATCGGACGTCAAGGACGCGCTCGAGCAGCAGTGGAAGACGGACCTGAACTCGCAGAACTCCCGGCCCATGCTCAAGCTCGGCCTCTCTTCGAACGTGCGTTACACCTACGATCCGGCGAAGCCCTACGGTGAGCGCATCACGTCGGTGACGATCAACGGCGAGCCGCTGAAGGCTGACGCGACGTACACGGTTGGGTCCGTGACCTTCCTGCTCGCTGGCGGCGACTCCTTCGACGCGCTGACCCGCGGGGGAGCGGCCACGACGAACGGAAACCTGGACCGCGATTCCTTCAACGCCTACCTGGGCGCGCACTCGGGGACGGCGGCCCGCTCGCTCCAGGCTGCGGGGGGCCTGACGCCGCGCGAGGCGAAGTCCTCGATCGGCCTGACCCTGCCCACCGAGGCGGTCGCCGACGGCTCGACGGTGACGATCCCGCTGCGTGGCCTGTCCTTCTCCGAGGGGCCCTCCATCACCTCGAAGGTGCGCGTGAGCGCCGGGGGAGCGCAGGCTGTGGCCGAGGTCGACAACTCTCTCGTGGACGCGCACGCCTCCGACGCCGCCTCGGTGATCACGACGGATGGCGCGGGACAGGCGAGCGTGGACGTGACGGTCGTCGGGTGCCTGCGAGGGCAAGGCCGCTGGCGAGGTCGTGAACGTACCCGTCACGGTCGCCACCGACTTCGCGACGGTCGTCGAGGCCTGGGGACGGCCTGACGATCCCCGTGACCTGCGCGGGAACGGCGGCGCCCGCCCCGAGCCCCGTCGGCCGACGCTGCGGGATGGTCACCAGTCCGGTAGCCAGACGCCAGCTCCGACGCCGCACAAGAACGCGAAGGCTCCCAAGGGCTCCCTGGCCCGCACGGGCGCGGACTCGGAGGGCCTGGTCGGGAGCGATGTTTGTCGCAGCGATCGGCGGTGCTGGGGCTGGTCGCCCGTCGCCGCGCCAATCGTTACCAAAGCGAGAACAAGTAGCCCTTGACAGGCGCGGAGGCGGCGCGAGACACTCGGATCAGACGTAAAAGTCGATCATGACAAATGTTCGTGCAATGGCTGCGCGGACACGATCCGCGGCCCGCGCCGCCACCGGTTCAAGGAAGAATCCACATCAACGGAGGAAAACACTCATGAAGCACCTCACGAAGCTCCTCGCCGCGGCGGGAGTTGCAACGCTCGCCTTGGCCGGCTGTGGCGGCGGTGGAGGAACCGCCACCAGCCAGTCCGGCGGGGCGAAGGATGCCAGCTCGTTCAAGGCCTGCGCGGTCTCGGACGCCGGCGGCTGGGACGATAAAGTCATTCAACGAGTCCGCCTACGACGGCCTCAAGGCCTCCCAGTCCAGCCTCGGCATCCAGATCAACACGGCCGAGTCCAACTCGGACGCTGACTTCAACCCGAACGTGGAGTCCATGGTCTCCGACGGCTGCAACCTGATCATCGGCGTCGGCTTCAACCTGGAGAAGGCCGTCCACACCTCCGCCGACGAGAACAAGGACGTGCACTACGCCCTCATCGACTCCAGCTTCAACGACGGCAACAACAACACGGTGACGGTGGAGAACGCGCGCCCGCTGCTGTTCAACACCGCTGAGGCCGCCTACCTGGCCGGCTACGTGGCCGCGGGCATGACCAAGACCGGCAAGGTCGCCACCTTCGGCGGTATCCAGATCCCCTCGGTGACGGTGTTCATGGATGGCTTCGCTGACGGCGTGGCGGCCTACAACAAGGCCAAGGGGACGAACGTGCAGCTGCTCGGCTGGGACAAGGCGACGCAGAACGGCTCCTTCACGCAGTCCTTCGACGATCAGACGCTCGGCAAGGAGCAGGCGCAGCAGTTCATCTCTCAGGGCGCGGACATCATCATGCCCGTCGCGGGCCCGGTCGGCCTGGGCGCTGCGGCGGCCGCCAAGGCGGATGGCAACACCTGGATCATCGGCGTTGACTCCGACTGGTACGAGGCGAACCCCGACTACTCCTCGATCGTGCTGACCTCGGTCATGAAGGAGATCGGTGCCTCTGTCGAGCAGGCGATCCAGGACTCGGTGAACGGCAAGTTCAGCGCGACCCCGTACGTGGGCACGCTGGCCAACGGCGGTGTTTCGATCGCTCCGTTCCACGATTTCGATGACAAGGTGTCCGCCGAGCTGAAGGCGGATCTGACCAAGCTCACGGACGACATCAAGTCCGGCAAGCTCGTGATCGAATCGCAGAACGCCCCGAAGTGATGCGATGCGTGTGGGGCTGGTGGCGGTGACGCTGCCGGCCCCACACGGGCATCGGGGCGGGGTGCGCCCACCTGCTGGGGAAGGTCGAAGGTATGAAATTAGAGTTGCGGGGGATCACGAAGAGGTTTGGTCCCCTCATCGCCAACGACTCGATTGACTTAACGATCGAGGAGGGGCATATTCACGCCCTGCTCGGGAGAGAATGGCGCGGGCAAGTCCACGCTCATGAACGTCCTGTACGGGATGCACGCCCCCGACGAGGGGCAGATCCTCATCGACGGCGAGCCCGTCACGTTCAAGGGCCCCGGCGACGCGGTCGCGGCGGGTATCGGCATGGTGCACCAGCACTTCATGCTGATCCCCGTCTTTCACGGTCGCCGAGTCGATCGCCCTGGGTTTCGAGCCGACCGGCCCGGCGGGGATTATCAGCCGCGAGCGCGCCCGGCAGACGGTGCGCGAGGTCTCGGCGCGCTTTCGGCTTCGACCTGGACCCCGACGCCCTCATCGAGGATCTGCCGGTGGGCGCCCAGCAGCGGGTGGAGATCGTCAAAGCCCTGTCGCGCCAGGCGAAGGTCCTCATCCTCGATGAGCCGACGGCCGTGCTGACTCCTCAGGAAACGGATGAGCTGATGACGATCATGCGTCAGCTCGCCGATGCCGGGACCTCGATCGTGTTCATCACCCACAAGCTGCGCGAGGTGCGCGCGGTGGCCGACGAGATCACGGTCATTCGCCGCGGCCGCGTCGTGGGGCACGCGTCCCCGAGCGATTCCGAGGCCTCGCTGGCCACGCAGATGGTGGGACGCGAGGTACTCATGCGCGTGGAGAAGGATCCCGCGCGTCCCGCTGGCGGCGGCCTAGCCTTCGAGGACGTGTCCCTGCTCGGCGCGGGCGGCGTGCCGCTTCTCGACCACGTGTCCTTCGACGTTCCGCGCGGCGAGATCCTGGCGGTCGCCGGCGTGCAGGGTAACGGGCAGACGGAGCTGGCCGAGGTGATCCTGGGCCTGCGCACCCCCGACAGCGGCGTGATCCGCCTCGAGGACGCGGACATTACCCGCGCGAAGCCGCGCGAGTCCCTGGATGCGGGAGTCGGTTTTCATCCCCGAGGACCGCTCGACGGACGGCATCATCGCTTCGTTTTCGATCGCGGATAACCTGGTGCTCGACCAGTTCCGCTCCTCGGCCTTCTCGGCTCGTTCGGCTCCCTGAAACGCGGCGCGATTGCGCGCAACGCCCGCGACAAGGAAACGGAATACGACATTCGCCTGACGTCGATCGAGGACCCGGTCTCCTCCCTGTCGGGCGGCAATCAACAAAAAGTGGTCGTCGCCCGAGAGATGTCGCGCGACCTGACGCTGCTGGTCGCCAACCAGCCGACGCGCGGCGTCGATGTCGGCTCGATCGAGTTCATTCACCGCCGGATCGTGGACGTGCGGGACCAGGGCTGCGCGGTCCTGCTCATCTCCTCGGAGCTCGACGAGGTCGTCTCGCTGGCGGACCGTATCGCCGTCATGTATCGCGGCCGCATCGTGGGCATCGTCCCGGCTGACACGGGCCGCGACGTCCTCGGCCTGATGATGGGGGCGTCCCCTTGGACGAGGCCGTGGCCGCCTCCTCGGATTCCGCTCACGATGATGGGGCACATAGGAAGGAGGAACAATGAGCGCGCGCACGAGTAACGGGCCGGGCATCCTCACCCGGATCTTTGGCTCGCAGTGGTTCGTCTCGGTGCTGGCCGTCCTCATTGCGTTTGTGATCGGTGCGGTCCTCATCGCGCTGTCGGGCGCATCCGTTCTGGACGCCTACTACGCGATGTTCCGCGGGTCGATCATCGACCCCAATGCGGCGACCTTCGTCCGCCAGATCAAGCCTCTGACGGACTCCCTGTTCTATTCGATCCCGCTGATTATTTCGGGCCTGGGCCTGGCGCTTGGCTTCCGGGCGGGGCTGTTCAACATCGGCGGTAAGGGCCAGATCATCGTCGGAGCGCTCGCGGCCGTGTGGGTGGGCTTCGCGGTGAACCTGCCGCCCGTTGTGCACACGCTGGTGGCCCTCCTCGTCGCGATTATTGCGGGCGGTCTCTACGGCGGCATCGCGGGCGTCTTGAAGGCGAAGACGGGCGCGAACGAGGTGATCGTGACGATCATGCTCAACTCGATCGCGACGCTGGGTCTGGGATACACGCTCACGCAGAAGGCGTGGCAGGTGCCCGGTTCGAACCAGCCGGTGACGCCGAAGGTTGCGGACAGCGCGGCTCTCGCGCGCCTGCTGCCCGCCGCCCTTCAAGCTGCATGTCGGTTTCATCGTCGCCCTGGTTGCCCTCGCCTTCTTCTGGTGGCTGATCGAGCGTTCGACGCTGGGATTCCAGATTCGCGCGGTTGGCGCGAACGCGGCAGCCGCCCGTACGGCAGGCATATCGGTCGAGCGCATCACGGCGATCACGATGGTCCTCTCGGGCGCGTTCCTCGGCTTGGCTGGCGCGAACGAGGCCTTGGGAACCATCGGGTACGTCTCGCGTGACGTGGCCGGTTCGATCGGCTTCGACGCGATCACGGTGGCCCTGCTGGGGCGCAACAAGACGTGGGGAACATTCGGTGCGGGCCTCCTCTTCGGTGCCTTCAAGGCGGGTGGCTACACGATGCAGGCCAAGGGCGTGCCGATCGACATGATCCTCATTCTGCAGTCGGTGATCGTCCTCCTGATTGCCGCGCCGGCGCTGGTGCGCTGGCTGTTCCGTCTGCCCTGATGTGCGCGCGCTGGCCGCGCAGACGCGAAAGGGGAACGCTGATGAGCACAAGTGAGTCCACCGTGGTCACGCAGGTTGAGGCGAAGCGCTCCTGGAAGCTGCCCGGCATCTACGTGGCGGCCTGCGTGCTGCTCGTCGTCTTCGCGGCGGCTGCCCGAGGCGACATGACGCTGCGCCTGAACGACAAGTCGCAGTCGTACGCGATCCCCGACATCGTCACCGCGGGTGCCCCCATCGTGTGGGTGCTCGCCGTCCTGACGATCGCGATTACCGCATGGACGATTGCCGCGACCGTGCGGCGCATCACCCAGCCCGCGTGGGCGCGCGTCGGCGGCATGGCCGTCGTCGGGCTGTCGACGATCCTGGGATTCCTGTTCTACGCGGGCTCCGGGTCGACGGGCGTCGTCACGCTGACCTCGACCCTCGTGTCCACCGTGGCGATTTCGACGCCGCTCATCTTCGGTTCCCTCTCGGGCGTCGTTTCGGAGCGCGTGGGCGTCGTCAATATCGCGATTGAGGGCGATCTGCTCGTCGGCGCGTTTGCGGGCGTGATGGCGGCCTCGTACTTCCAGACCCCATACGCGGGCCTCGTCGCTGCGCCTCTCGCGGGCGCCGCCCTGGGTGCTCTCCTCGCGCTCTTCTCCGTCAAGTACGGGGTGGATCAGATCATCGTCGGCGTCGTCCTGAACGTCCTGGCGCTGGGCCTGACGACGTTCTTCTACGGGACGATCATGAAGAACTCCCCCGGGAGCCTGAACACGAACCAGTTCTCGCTGTCCGACATTAAGATCCCCGTGCTCTCGGAGATCCCGGTCGTCGGCCCGGTCCTGTTCAACCAGTCGATCCTCGTGTACCTCATGTATGCGGCCGTCATTGCCCTGGCGTTCTTCCTCTTCCGCTCCCGCTGGGGTCTGCGCCTGCGGGCCTGCGGTGAGCACCCGCGCGCAGCCGATACTGTCGGTATCAACGTGGGGCGCACGCGCACCCTCAACACGATCCTCGGCTCGTCGTTCGCGGGCTTGGGCGGCGCGTTCTTCACGATCGGTTCCGGCCTGGCGTTCACGGATAACATTTCCGCAGGCAACGGCTACATCGCCCTGGCCGCGATGATCCTGGGCAAGTGGAATCCGCTGGGTGCCATGGGCGCGGCCGTCATGTTCGGTTTCGCGCAGGCCCTGGCGCGCATGCTGCCCAACATCGAGCCCGCGATCCCCGCCGACCTCGTCTCGATGATCCCCTACGTGGTCACGATCGTGGCCGTCGCGGGCTTCGTCGGCAAGTCGCGCGCACCGGCCGCCGAAAACATCCCCTACGTGAAGTGAGAACTCGTATGGATCCAACAGATATTGACTGGGATGCCCTGCTGGCCGAGGCCATTGACGCGATGAAGCACGCGTACTGCCCCTACTCGAACTTCCCCGTCGGGGCCGCGGGCTTGACCGCCGACGGCTGGATCGTCAGCGGCTGCAACGTCGAAAATGCCGGCTACGGCGTCACCCTGTGCGCCGAGTGCGGCATGGTCTCAGACCTCATCCGCTCCGGCGGCGGCGCGCTCGTCGCGGTCGTCGCCGTCAACGGCAACGAGGAGCCGGTGGCCCCGTGCGGGCGCTGCCGCCAGCTCATCTACGAGCACGGCGGGCCCTCCTGCCTGGTCCTCATGCCTGACGGCGTCGCCCCGATGACCGAGGTGCTGCCCGGCGCGTTCGGACCCCACGACCTGTCGAGCGTCGCCCAGGCCACCCCGGCCTCGTCGGTAGAGAAAGAAGGACACGATGGCTCTCTTTGATGCCGTTGACATCATCCGCGTCAAGCGCGACGGGGGAGTACTGAGCCCCGACCAGATCGACTGGACGATCGACGCCTACACGAAGGGCATCATCAAGGACGAGCAGATGGCCGCCCTGGCGATGGCGATCTTCCTGCGCGGCATGGACCGGGGCGAGATCGCCCGCTGGACGGACGCGATGATCCGCTCGGGTGCGCGCATGGATTTTTCCGGCATCGGCAAGCCGACCGCCGACAAGCATTCCACGGGCGGCGTGGGCGACAAGATCACGCTGCCCCTGGCGCCGCTGGTCGCGTGCTTCGGCGTGGCCGTCCCGCAGCTGTCGGGCCGAGGCCTGGGGCACACGGGCGGCACCCTCGACAAGCTCGAGGCGATCCCCGGGTGGCGCGCGCAGCTGAGCAATGACGAGATCATGACCCAGCTGGGACGCGGCTGCGGCGCGGTCATCTGCGCGGCGGGCTCGGGCCTGGCGCCCGCTGACAAGAAGCTCTACGCCCTGCGCGACATCACCTCGACCGTCGAGTCGATCGCGCTGATCGCCAGCTCCATCATGAGCAAGAAGATCGCCGAGGGCACGGGAGCCCTCGTCCTGGACGTCAAGGTCGGGTCAGGGCGCCTTCATGAAGGACCTGAACGCCGCGCGCGAGCTCGCCCGCACGATGGTGGACCTCGGCCGCGACGCGGGGGTCGCCACGCGTGCGCTGCTCACCGACATGTCCGTGCCGCTGGGACGAAAGATCGGCAACGCCCTCGAGGTGGAGGAATCCGTCGAGGTCCTTGCTGGAGGCGGCCCCGCCGACGTCATTGAGCTGACGTGCGAGCTCGCGCGCAACATGCTCGACCTTGCGGAGTCCGCGACGCCGACGTGGAGGCCGCGCTGGCGGACGGGCGTGCGATGGATCGCTGGCGCGCGATGATCCGCGAGCAGGGCGGAGACCCGGATGCGCCGCTGCCGCGCGCCGCGCACACCCACCAGGTCCTCGCCGAGGCCCGTGGAACCGTGGTCGGCATGGACGCCCTGTCCGTGGGCGTGGCCTCGTGGAGGCTGGGCGCGGGCCGCGCTGTCAAGGAGGATCCGGTCCAGGCGGGTGCCGGCATCGAGATCCACGCCAAGCCGGGGGAGAGCGTCGCGGCGGGCCAACCCCTGCTCACGCTCCACACCGATGATGAGTGGCGCATCGAGCGCGCACTGGAGTCCCTGTCCGGCGCGATCGAGATCGCCGACGGGGTCACCCCCGAGCCGCGCAGCGTCGTGCTGGAGACCGTGTCTTAAAGCCCGGGCGACCGCGAGCATGAGGGGAGGAGGAATCGTGGAAAGGCGCGACGAACAGTCGATTGAGGCCGTCAAGCTCTACTACCAGCAGGGACTGAGCCAGGCCGAGGTCGCCGCCCGCATGGGTTTGTCGCGCCCCACGGTCGCCAAACTCCTCGCCCACGGCCGCGAGCGCGGCTTTGTGACCATCGAGATCCACGATCCGCGCGAGGACGCCTCGGAGATCGCCCTGCGCTTGGAGAAGCGCTTCGGCCTGGCGAGCGTGGCGCGTCGCCCACGGCCGCGATATGACCGAGGGCGAGGCCATCGAGCAGGTCGGCCGCGTCGGTGCCGATGTCGTCACCCAGCTCGTGCGCGACGGCATGAGCGTGGGGATTTCCTGGGGGCGCACGATGAGTGCGCTCGCGGCCCACCTGCCCCGCGCCCCTCGCGTGGGCGTACGCGTCGTCCAGCTCAAGGGCGGGACGTCGTTTTCTGAGCGGGCGACGCACGATTTTGAGATCATGCGGGCTTTTTGCGAGGCTTTCAATGCGCAGCCCTGTTACCTGCCGTTGCCCGTGATCTTCCAGGACACGGCGATGCTCTCCATCGTGCGCCGCGACCGGTCGATCGAGCGGATCCTGGAGGAGGGGCGCGGTGTGGACGTGGCGGTGTTTACCGTTGGTTCCCTGGGGCGTGAGGCCCTCTCGCTCAACCTCGGCCAGCTCGAGGACGACGAGGTGGAGGCGCTCCTGCGCGATGCGGTCGGGGACGCGTGTTCGCGTTTTTTTACGCGCGAGGGCGGCGTCGCCCTGGCGTCGGTCGACCGCAGGACGGTTGGCATCACGCTCGAGGAGCTGCGCTCTCGCCCCGTGAGGGTGCTCGTTGCTGGCGGGCGTGTGAAAGCGGAGGCGCTGGACACGGCGCTGCACATGGGGTTGGCCACTCACCTGGTGGTCGACCAGGACCTGGCCCTCGCGCTGCTGGAACGGCCACGTGGGGCAACCCCGCGCGGGGGGTGCGTGATCGCGCCCCAAGTGGATGAGAACATTTGTCAAAACATTCATTGACACATTTCAATTGCACGGCATAGCCTTGCGACAAGGGTAAAGAAGCCTCGACGGAGCCCCGGCTCCTCGACACCACAGGAGGACACATGCGCTCGACACCGCACATCAACCCCACCGCCCCCATCGCGCCGACGATCCTCCTGCCCGGAGACCCGCTGCGCGCCAAGTTCATCGCCGAGACCTACCTGGAGGATGCGCAGCAGTTCAACGCGGTGCGTAACATGCTGGGCTACACCGGCACCTACCGCGGCACCCCGGTGTCCGTCATGGGCTCGGGCATGGGCATCCCGTCGATCTCGCTGTACGCCCACGAGCTGATCCACGAGTTCGGCTGCACGCGCCTCGTGCGCGTGGGAACGTGCGGTGCCTGCAGCCAGATGTCAACCTGTACGACGTCGTGGTCGCCCAGGCCGCGTGCTCGAACTCGGCCTTCCTGGACCAGTACCAGATCCCCGGCTCCTACGCGCCGATCGGCTCCTTCCGCCTCATTGAGGACGTGGTGCGCCGCGCCCGCGAGGCCGACGTGCCGATCCACGTTGGTAACATCCTCTCCTCCGACACGTTCTACAACGCGAACCCGACCTTCAACGAGGCCTGGCAGCGCATGGGCGTGCTCGCGGTCGAGATGGAGTCCGCCGGCCTGTACGCGACGGCCGCCCACGCGGGCGTCGAGGCCGTGGGTATCTTCACGGTCTCGGACTCCCTGGTCACGGGCGAGGCTACGGACGCCCAGGCGCGTCAGACGTCCTTTACCACCATGATGGAGCTGGCCCTGCCCCTGGCCCAGCTGTGATGCGACAAGAAAGTAGTTCCATGAAGAAGCGTGACGTGGCCGCAATGATCGACCACACGATCCTCAAGCCCGAGGCCACCAAGGCGGACGTGGCGCGCATCGTCGAGGAGGGCACCGCCGCCGGTACCTGCTCGGTGTGCGTGTCCCCCTCGATGCTGCCCCTGGACGTTCCCGAGGGCCTGAAGGTCGCCTGCGTGGTCGGTTTCCCCTCGGGCGCGGTCAAGCCCCAGGTCAAGGCTTTTGAGGCCGCCCAGGCCGTCGCCGACGGGGCGGACGAGATCGATATGGTCATCAACATCGAGCTGGTGAAGGACGCGCGCCTCCACGAGCTCGAGGAGGAGATCGCGGCCGTGCGCCGCGTCGTCCCCGCCCCGCGCGTCCTCAAGGTCATTATCGAGTCCGCTGCGCTGACCGACGACGAGATCGTCGCCGCGTGCACGGCCTCGGTGGCTGCGGGTGCTGACTTCGTCAAGACTTCGACGGGCTTCCACCCCGCGGGTGGTGCCTCGACCCACGCGGTCGCGCTCATGCGCGCCACGGTCGGCGACGCCCTGGGGGTCAAGGCCTCGGGTGGTATCCGTGACGCCGAGACGGCCGTGGCCATGATCGAGGCCGGAGCCTCCCGCCTGGGCGTCTCCGCGACGACGGCCATCCTGGCAGGACTGGAGGACTGAGGCGATGGAGCTGCTCGAGCGCGCCCGCCAGTGGGCGAGCCACGACCCGGATCCCGCGACGGCCTCGGCCCTGAGCGCCGACATTGAGGCCGCTGAGCGCGGCGACGAGGAGGCGGCGGCCCGCGTGGGTGCGGCCATGAACGGCCCCCTCCAGTTCGGCACCGCCGGCCTGCGCGGCGTGGTCGGTCCGGGCGAGTCCCGCATGAACCTCGCGGTCGTCATTCGCGCGACCGCAGGCCTGTGTGAGGTCGTCAAGCGCCACGCAACCGGCACCCCCACGCTGGTGGTCGGCTGCGACGCCCGCTACGGGTCCTCCGAGTTCGCCAGGGCCGCCTGCCGCGTCGCATCGGCCGCGGGGGTGCGCGTCCTCGCCCTGCCCCAGGCCAACCCGACGCCGCTGACCTCCTTCTCGATGCTGCACTTCGACGCGGACGCGGGTGTCATGGTGACCGCCTCCCACAACCCCGCCCCCGACAACGGCTACAAGGTGTACCTCGGCGGCGCCGTCGTCGCAGGGCGACGGGCGCGGCGTCCAGATCGTCCCGCCCTTCGACGCCGAGATCGCGGCCGCCATCGAGGCCGCGCCGCCCGCGGACGAGGTCCCGATGAACGACGACCTCATCGAGGCCGTGGACCCGCGCGAGGAGTACGTGGCCTGCGCATCCGCCCTGGCCTCGGGCGACGCTTCAGCCCGCGAGGACCTGCGCATCGTCCTGACCGCCATGCACGGCGTGGGCGCGGCGATCACCTCGCGCGTCCTGGCCGAGGCCGGCTTTCACCAACGTCTCCCTCGTGGCGGCCCAGGCCGATCCCTGACCCCGACTTCCCGACCGTCCCCTTCCCCAACCCCGAAGAGGCCGGCGCGCTCGACATGGCGATTGAGCAGGCCCGCGAGCAGGGGGCAGACCTCATCATCGCGGTCGATCCCGACGCGGACCGCTGCGCGCTCGCGGTGCCCGACCCGGCCTCGCAGACGGGGTGGAGTCCGCTCAGCGGCGATCAGATCGGCTCTCTGCTGGGCGAGTTCCTGGCTTCGCGGGGCCTGACGGGCTCGCTCGCGAACTCGATCGTGTCCTCGCGCCTGCTCTCGCGGATCGCCCGCGCTCACGGCCTGGAGCACCACACGACGCTCACCGGCTTTAAGTGGATCGCACGCGCCCCCGGGCTCGGATTCGGCTACGAGGAGGCCATCGGCTTTTGCCCCGGACCCCTGCCCACGTTCGCGACAAGGACGGCATCGCGACCTCGGTCGTCGCCGCCTCCCTCGTGGCCTCGCTGAAGGCGCAGGGGCGCAGCGTGTGGGACGAGCTGGAGCGCCTGGCGCGACTGCACGGCTTGCACGTGAGTTCGCCGCTGACCTTCCGCGTCGACGACATCGAGCAGATCTCCAGCGGCATGGCGCGCCTGCGCGCCCAGCCGCCGACCGTTCTCGCCGGATCGCCCGTCGTCGAGGTCTCGGACCTGGCGCAGGGATACCGCGGTTTGCCGCCCACGGACGGCGTCCTCGTGCTCACCGAGGCCGGGGGACCGTGTCATCGCGCGCCCCTCGGGTACTGAGCCCAAGCTCAAGTGCTACCTCGAGGTGATCCTGCCGGTCGCAGACGGGGAGCCGCTGCCCTTGGGAGCAGGCGCGCGAGCGCCTCGACGCAATTAAGGGAGCTTTCGCCGAGATTATCGGCCTGTAGCGCGGAGGAAGGGAGCCGTCGGCGCATTTTCTGTGGGTGTAGCCCCTGCATGAAGAAATAGACAACGCTATACTTGCGTATATGGCAACTCACAGTGAATCGTCGGCGGAGGCCCTGCCCTTCGCCGATCGGCCCGTCGAGAAGGCGCCCGGCCACTGGGTCCTCGCACGCGCCGGAAAGACGGTCCTGCGCCCCGGAGGACCTCGCCCTCAGCACGTGGGCTCTCAGCGCGCCGTCCTACCCGGTTCCGACGTCGTCGAGTTCGCGCCCGGCCTGGGCGTCACGGCCTCGGCGATTATTGAGGTAGGCCCCGCCTCCTACGTGGGTGTCGAGCGCGACCCGAACGCCGCTGCGCGCGTGGACGCCATCGCCTCGGGCGTGGGGCACTGCGTCAATGCTGACGCGGCCGAGACCGGCCTGCCGGACGAGAGCGCGGACGTCGTCGTCGGCGAAGCCATGCTCTCCATGCAGGGGGAGAAGGCCAAGCGCGCCATCATGGGCGAGGCCGCGCGCATCCTGCGACCCGGCGGCCGCTACGTCATCCACGAGCTGGCGATGCGCCCCGATTCCATCGGAGAGGAACCCGCCACCGAGATTCGCCGCGCCCTCGCCCGCGCCATCAACGTCAACGCCCGCCCCCTCACGGTCGCGGACTGGAGGCGCGCGCTCGAGGACGTCGGCCTCGTCGTCGAAGAGACCCGCATGGCCCCCATGGCCCTCCTCAAGCCCGGCAGGATGGTCGCTGACGAGGGCGTGCGCGGTGCCCTGCGCATCATGCGCAACGTCGCGCGAGACAAAGACCTGCGTGAACGCGTCACGACGATGGCGCGCACGTTTAAGAAATATGATCGACACCTGTGCGGCGTCGCCATCGTCGCGCGCAAACCCAAGGAGAGCCAATGAGCCTGTCGCCCGAATCGAACACCGAGGTCCCCACGCCCATCATGACGGACCTGCAAGACATCGCCTCGATGATCCAGGTCAACGAGGAAGCCACGGTGTCGCGCACCGTCATGCATGCCGAGGGCGTGCGCCTGGTCCTCTTCAGCTTCGATAAGGACGAGATCCTCAGCGAGCACACCGCCGCGATGCCCGTCATCCTCCACACCCTCGAGGGTGCCCTCGAGATCGAGGCTGATGGTCGCACCGTCGTCCTGAAGCCCGGCGACGTCATCCACTTCGGCACGCGTCTGCCGCACGCCGTGCGTGCGCTCGAGCCCTCGAAGATGGCCCTGTACATGCTCGATCGCCGCGAGCGCCCCAAGGCATGAGGCTCCGACACTGTGCGGCGGGCCCCGTCCTCGTGAGGTGATGCACGAGGCCGGGGCCCGTTTGTCGTATCCGCGCGGGATGGGCGGGGCGTCGGCGCCCCGCGAAGCGTTACTTCAGTGACGCCTTGCCGGCACCCTTGGCGACCAGCCAGAGGCCGGCCTCGACGATGAGCCCTGAGACGATGAAGACGATGGGCACGGAGATGCGCGCGTCCATGAGGGTGGTGGCGGCCAGGGCGATGCCGTGGGCGGTGCCCAGGACGCCGCCGCCGAAGAGGATGGGCCAGGCGGCGCGGTGGGCGCGCTCCCAGTCCTGCGAGCCCGGCTCGACGCCCTGAAGACGCAGCCCCAGGGGTGGGCGGCACACACCGGCGCGTGCGGTCAGCCCGGACATGAAGATGTAGAGGCCGCCCGCGATGAGAGCGAGGCGAGAAGCAGGAAGACGACGATCAGTCCGACGTGCACGGGAACCCCTTGGAAGATGAGCGTTTCACGGCCGTTTCACGAGGGGCCGCGCGACCATTCTACCCGGCCCCGGCCCCGGCCTCGTCGCCGCTGAGGCGGGCGGGGCGCGGTGACCGTGCGGCGGGCGGGCAGCAGCGGGCGGACAGCGGCGGGCGGAAACGGCGGCCTCGAGAAAAGCGCGAACCAGCCCCGCTTAGAAGTAGCAGGCGATCGGGCCGTGGGGGCCGGGAACGACGGTGACGGGGGTGTCGAAGATATCGGTGAGGACCTCCTCGCGCATGATCTCCTCGGGCGTGCCCATGAAGGCGACCCTCCCGTCCTTGAGCGCGCAGATCTGGGAGGCGTAGCGCGCCGCGAAGTTGATGTCGTGCAGGACGATGACGATCGTGCGCGAAAACTCGCGGGCCGCCCGCTCCAGCATCCGCATCATCTCCACGCTGCGCGCGATGTCCAGGTTGTTGAGGGGCTCGTCCAGCAGGACGTACTCGGTCTCCTGAGCGAGCACCATCGCGACGTAGGCACGCTGGCGCTGGCCGCCCGAGAGCTGATCCAGGTAGCGCCCCTCGAGCTCCTCCAGGTCGAGGAAACCGATGTAGCGGTCGATGATCGTCTCATCCTCGGCGCTGAGGCGTCCCTTCGAGTGGGGGAAGCGTCCAAAACCCACCAGCTGGCGCACCGTGAGGCGCGAAATGAAGTGGTTCTCCTGGCGCAGGATCGACAGGGTGCGCGCCAGCTCAGCGGACTTGGTCGTGGCCACGTTGAGGCCGCCGACCTCGATCGTGCCCTCGTCGATGCCCAGGAGGCGCCCGATCATGGTGAGGATCGTGGACTTGCCTGCGCCGTTGGGGCCCACGAGCGCCGTGATGCCGCCCTGCGGGATATCGAGGGAGACCGCGCCGATGCGCACGGACGGCGAGTATTGCTTGACGACGGAATCGATGGAGATCACAGGCGGCCCTTCCGCAAAATAGTGACGATGAACGCGAGTCCGCCGACGAACTCGATGATGATGGAAACGACGCCCTGCGTGTTGAACACGTGATTCATGACGAAGTACGCGCTGGCGAGGATCGCGGCGCCCAGGGCGACGGACATCGCGAAGATGTAGCGGTGGTCGTGTGTGTCGGAGAACTGGTAGGCCAGCGTGGCCACGAGGAACCCGAGGAACGTCATGGGACCCACGAGCGCGGTCGACGTTGCCATGAGGATCGACACCAGGACGAGGACGAGCACGGACGTGCGCCGGTGGTTCAGGCCCAGGTTCGTGGCCGTCTCGCGTCCGAGGGAGAGCACCGACAGCTGGCGGGTGAGCGCCACGAGGGCGATCGCCGCAGCTAGGACGAGCGGCACCGCGATCGGGAAATACTCCTTCTGGGCGTTCGCGATCGACCCGAAGAGGCGCGCGGTCAGCACGTCGAACTCCGAGGGCGTGAGCAGCCTCTGCATGAACGTCGAGATCGAGCCGAGGCCCGCGCCCAGCATGACGCCAATCAAGAGCATCGCGTGCATCGAGGCCCGCTGCGAGGTCAGCAGCCACGAGTAGAGCGCGAGCGTCAGGGCGATCATGAGGGCGAGCTGCCCGACGAAGTTCCCGACTGTCGCCGACGCGTTGAGGCCGGCCACGCCCAGGAAGAAGATCGTGGAAGTGTGGATCGCCCGATACAGGGACTCAAAGCCGAGGATCGAGGGCGTAATGATGCGGTTGTTCGCCACCGTCTGGAAGGCGACCGTCGCCATGCCCTGGCACACCGCGACGATGGCGATCGCGAGGACTGCGAAGGCGCGTCGGCGGGCGAGCCTCCAGAACACGGGGGTGCCGAACTGTGCGGGATTCTTCCACGCGATGAGGCCGATGCAGGCGAGGATCGCGACCGCACACACGAGCCCGAAGAGGATCCACCAGCGGCGCCGGGCGGCCGGGGAGGTGAAGGTGCCGGTGCGGCGGGTGCGCTGCTGGGCACTCGCGGACGAGGCCGGGGCCGGGGAAGCGGGGACGGCCTCGGCGCGCGCGGCGGAGGGCAGGGCGCTCATAGGGTGGCCCCCTTCCTGGCCTGGCGCAGCACGAGCGCAATGAAAACGAAGGATCCGAGGACGCCCAGGATGACCGAGACGGGCATCTCGAAGGGGGAGATTATAGTGCGGGCAAGCAGGTCTGTGACCGTCACGAGCGCGATGCCCGCCAGGCACACCCACGGCAGGTTGGTGCGCAGGTTGTCACCCATCGACATGGACACGAGGTTGGGAACGATGAGGCCCAGGAAGGGAAGCGATCCGACGACGACGGTGACGACGCCGGTGGCCACGGCCACGAGGCCCGTCGCGATGAGGATCATGCGGTGATAGTTGACGCCGAGCGAGACGGCGATGTCCTCGCCGAGGGACACGGCCGTCAGGCGGTCCGCCATGACGAACACGATCGCCACGACGACGGCGACGATCCACAGGACCTCGTACTGGCCCTCGTAGACCGACGTGAAGGATCCCTGGAACCACACGGACACGCTCTGCAGGGTGTTCGTCTCGAGCGCCAGGAACGTCGAGATCGCCGAGACGACCGCGCCGAGCATCATGCCCATGATCGGCACGAGCAGCGAGGACCGCAGCGAGACGCGGCGCAGCAGCGCGAAAAACACCATGGTTCCCACGAACGCGAAGACGATCGCGCAGGTCATGCGCACCAGGATCGGGGCACCGGGCCACACGATCATGATGACGAGAAGTCCCAGTCCCGCCCACTCGGTCGTGCCCGTCGTCGAGGGCTCGGCGAAGCGGTTCTGGGTGACCAGCTGCATGACCAGGCCGCTCATCGACATCGCGGCACCCGACAGGACGAGCGCGATCGTGCGAGGGACGCGAACGGCGAGGAAAATCTGCCAGCCATCATCCTGGGAGAGGATCGAGTATTCGCCGGTGGACAGTGACAGGACGAGGAGTGCAGCCACGGCGAGCGTGGCTAAAAGCGAGCGCCAGGGGGCGGCGCTTCGACGAGGCCGGGGTGGTCTCGCGCGTGGCGGTGCCCGTGGGAGGTGTGGTGGTGGGGAGTGTGTCATAGGGAAAACGGGGTGCGGGTGCCGCCCCGAGGGCGGCACCCGCTGTGTGTCAGAGGGTCACTTCTTCGCGGCTTCGAAAGCGTCCGCGATGGAGTTGAAGATCTCCGTGTAGGTGATGATGGACTCGTTGGTGTACGTGTCGTTCGGTGCGTACAGAACGTGCTTGTTCTGCAGCGCAGCGACGTTCTGCAGCGCGGCGTTGTCGTTGATGACGGTCTCGGCCGGCGTGTTGGAGCCGTCCTTGGTGATGGCGGCGTCGCGGTCGAGGACGAAGATCCACGCCGGGTTGGCCTGCGCAATCGCTTCGACGGAGATGTCGTCACCGGTGTGCGAGTCAGTCGAACCCTCGACCTCGAGCGCCGGCTTCAGGCCGAGCAGGTCGAAGACCGGGCCCCACGTGCGGCCCTTGCCGGGTGCCACGTAGCCGATGTTGCCGCCGGAGACGTCAACCGCCATGACGGTCGAGGAACCGTCGTAGGCCTTCTTCGCGCGCTCGATCGAGGCGTTGAAGTCGTCGACGAGCTTCTTTGCCTCATCCTGCTTGCCGAAGATCTCACCCAGGTCCGTGACCTCGCGGATGAGCTCCTCGTTGAAGGGCTTGCCTTCGCGCGGCTCGAGGTTGATGAGCGGGACGTCGGGCGCGAGTTCCTTGATCTGAGCGTCGAACTTGGAGAAGCGCTGACCGGAGATGATCAGGTCGGGGTTCGCGGCGACCAGGGCCTCCAGGTTGGGGTCGCGGTGCATGCCCACGTCCGCGATGTCCTCGCCGTTGTAGGCGGTGACGGTGGAGGGGATCAGCTTCTTGGGGACGGCGACGAGCGGAACGTCCCACTGCTGCAGCACCTCGAAGGTGCGGTTGTCAAGGGAGGCTGCGCGGGTCACGGGCAGCTTGATCTCGACCGGGCCGTCGTTCGCGTCGATGCTCACGGACGAGGCCTGGGTGGCCTGCGTGGTCTCGCTCGGCGAAGCGGAGGACTGGGAGGAAGAAGTGGTGGTACCGGAAGAACATGCGGCCAGTCCGAGGGCGGCGATGGCGGCGATGGCGGCCAGGGAGGTGGTCGTACGAGACATCATTTCTCCGTAGAGGTATCTGTGCTGGGGCTGAAATAGGGAAAGCAAGGCTTACCTAACTGTCAAACCAACCATACAGACATTTTGAGCCTCGTGCGTGTGAATACGCACATAGTTTCGCGCCGCCCCGTTGGGGCCCGTGTTCACGCGTTCGTCGGCTGCGCCTCCCTCTCGTCGGCTGCGCCTCCCTCTCGTCGGCTGCGCCTCCCTCTCGTCGGCTGCGCCTCCTCTCGTCGGCTGCGCCTCCCTCTCGCCGACTGCGCCTCCCTCTCGCCGACTGCGCCTCCCTCTCGCCGACTGCGCACATTTGTTGCCAAGCTCACACTTTTCGTAAATCTCGCATGCAATTTGGTTTCCCTAATATTTATTAGCTCGTTGAAAAACGGTGGAATTTCAACGTTTGTGCTCTGTATGGTTGTGATGTGTTTGGGGAATTGCATGCGAAATTGTGGGCACGGAGCGTCTGGTGTGGGCGGGAACCGGCGCTGGAGAGAGGCGCGTGGTGTGACCTCCGCTGATCGCTGGGGATGAACTGATTGCAGGGAATGACGATGCGCTGATCGCAGGGGATGAATGAGGGGGCGGTGCTCGCGTGAGCACCGCCCCCAGGAAACAGTGTGGTTGAGCGAAACGCTAGGTCAGTCGACCAGGCCCTTCACGGCCTCGTCGAGCTCGGCGACCCAATCCGCGCCCGACACGTCCGACGGCATGCGCCAATCCCCGCGCGGGGACAGGGAGCCGCCCGCCATGACCTTCGGGCCGTTAGGCAGCGCGCTGCGCTTGAACTGCTGGCTGAAGAAACGCCACAGGAACAGGCGCTCCCACTTGACGATCTCGTCCAGCGAGTACGCGACCTTGTCCTCCTCGGGGAAGCCGACCGGCCACGAGCCCGTGGACGCGTCCGACCAGGCCTTCTCCGCCAGGAACGCGATCTTCGACGGGCGCGCGCCGCGGCGCAGCACGTAGTACAGCGTGAAGTCCTGCAGGTTGTAGGGACCGATCTTGTCCTGCGTGGACTGCATCTTCTCGCCCGGCTTGGCGGGAACCAGCTCGGGGGAGATCTCCGTGTGCAGGATCGACAGGAGGACCTCGCCGACGCGCTCGTCGAACTGCTTGGAGGCCACGACCCAGCGGATCAGGTGCTGCATGAGGGTCTTGGGTACGCCCGTGTTGACCGCGTAGTGGCTCATCTGGTCGCCCACACCGTACGTGCACCAGCCCAGCGCCAGCTCGGACAGGTCGCCCGTGCCCAGCACGATGCCGCCCAGGTGGTTGGCCAGGCGGAACAGGTAGTCGGTGCGCAGGCCCGCCTGGACGTTCTCGAAGGTCACGTCGTAGGTGGCCTCGCCCTCGCCGTAGGGGTGACCGATGTCGGCGAGCATCTGCGTGGCCGCCGGGCGGATGTCGATCTCCTGGAAGGACGTGCCCAGGTACTCGCACAGGCGGGTCGCGTTCGTCTTCGTGCGCTCGGAGGTGGCGAAGCCGGGCAGCGTGTAGCACAGGATGTCCGTGCGCGGACGGCCCAGCAGGTCCATCGCGCGGGCGGCCACGACCAGCGCGTGCGTCGAATCCAGGCCGCCCGAGACGCCGATGACGATCTTCGGGTTTCCGATCGCTCGCAGGCGCTGCACGAGGCCCGCCACCTGAATGTTGTAGGCCTCGTAGCAGTCCTGCTCCAGGCGCGTCGGGTCGTTGGGGACGAAGGGGAAGCGGTTGACGGAGCGCTCCAGGCCCAGGTCGGTGCGCGGCGGGTCGAGCGTGAACTCGACCTCCTGCGGGGCCATGCGCTCGTCACCCGCGAAGTAGCGCTGAGCGTTGTCCGTGAATGAGTTCTGACGCTTGCGCTCGGTGCACAGGCGCTCCAGGTCCACGTCGGCGATCGTAATGTGCGCGCCCTCCTGGAAACGCTCGCCGATCGCGAGGCGTTCCCCGGCCTCGTAAATCATGGTTTCGCCGTCCCAGGCGAGGTCCGTGCTGGACTCGCCCATGCCGGCCGCCGTGTAGACGTAGGCCGCGCAGCAGCGCGAGGAGATCGAGCGCACCATGAGCTCGCGATCCGCGCCGCGCCCGACGGTGATCGGGGAGGCGGACAGGTTCGCCAGGACGGTTGCGCCCGCGAGCGCCAGCTCCGTCGACGGGGTGACGGGCACCCACATGTCCTCGCAGACTTCGATGCCGATCGTCAGTCCGGGCACGTCGTCGGCGGACAGGAGGACTGGGCTGAAGGGGACCCACACGGGGCCGCCGCTGAATTCTTCGACGCCGCCCCATGGCACCTCGATGCGCTCGCAGGCGCGCGGGGGCATGGTGACGAAGTGGCGCTTCTCGTAGAACTCGCGGTAGTTAGGCAGATGTGACTTGGGGACGATCGCGAGGACGCGTCCGCGGTGGATGGCGACCGCGCAGTTGTACAGGGCGTTGTCCTTGCGCAGAGGTGCGCCGACGACGAGGAGGGGGAGCAGGTCGGCGCTGGCCTCGACGATTTGTGCGAGGGCCTTCTCGACGTTATCGAGGAGCACATCCTGCAAGAGGAGGTCGTCGATGGCGTAGCCCGGAGACGCACAGCTCGGGGAAGACGCCCATGGCGACGCCGCGCGCATCGAGCTGGCGGGCCGCGTCGATGATCTCGCGCGCGTTCTCGAACGGGGCGGGCGGGGTGTACGGGCAGGGTCACGGCGGCGACGCGCGCAAAAAGCCCCTGATCGTAGAGGGAATGGAAGTTCATGGTTCTCCTTTGGTACTGGGCTTATTCTTGCGTACTCGGCGCGCTCGCGCTCTGTGGTGACGAGGCCGGGGCGGGCGGGCGTCGCAGGGGTGGGTCGAGGACGAAGGCGGTGTCGTCGACGCCCGGGGACGAGGCGGTAGAGGGCAGCCGGGCGACCCTGCCCCTTCGCGCACGGTGCCGCCCGTCGGCTCGATGAAAGAGGCCGTCTTTGTTGCTTTGCGGTGGAAGTTGCGCGGGTCGAGCGCCGAACCCCAGATGGCCTCGTACGTCGTGCGCAGTTGCGTGATCGTAAATTCGGGGCCGCAGAAGGACGTGGCCAGGGGGGAGTATTCGATCTTGGAGCGGGCGCGTTCGACTCCGTCCGCGAGGATGCTCGCGTGGTCGAAGGCGAGGGGTGAGTCGGGGGTGAGGAGTGTGTCGACGGGGTGCCAGAGAGCTCTCGAGGCGTCGCCTCCCGCGCGGGCCGGCGCAAAAGATGGGGCGAGGAGGAGGTAGGCGACCGAGAGGACCGGCCCTCGGGGGTCTCGTCCCTGCGGCCCGTAGGTGCGCAGCTGTTCGAGGTGGCCAGGGGGCGTGATGCCGGTTTCTTCCGCCAGTTCGCGCGCTGCAGCTTCCTCGGTTTGTTCACCCTCGCGCAGGAAGCCGCCGGGCAGGGCCAGGTGGTCCTTGAAGGGCTCGATGCCGCGACGCACGACGAGGGCGTGAAGGGTGTGGTCGATGACCGTCAGGGCGACGATGTCGACGGCAATGGGAACGGTGAGGGGCTGTGTCATGGTGTCATCTTACCCTATTTGCGTCGAGTTGACATTAAATGCCTGATGGAGTTATCGTCATTCTGACATAAACAAATGGGTCACCAACCAAGGAGCCATCATGGGAACCCTTCACCACCACCCCTTCCTCATCCGCTACCAGGGCGGAGCCGGCGACCACGTCGTCCAGATCCGCGCAGGACGCACCATCCGATCCGGCGTCGGCCAGTCCTTCTGGCTGCGAGCCGGACGCTGCGCGCTCGCGGAAGTCCCCACCGCCAACCGCGCCCACAGCTTCCTCGTCCAGGCGACGACCTCCGACCAACAAAACATCAACGCGCAGGTCGCCATCACCTACCACATCGAGGACGCCGAGGCCGCCGCCGCTCACTACGACTTCGGGCTCTACCCGCGCGAGGCCGGAGCGGACGCACAGGGACTGTGGCAGATCGACGAAACCGTCACCCGCATCGCGTTCTCCGCCCTGGCCTCGGCGATTGGGGAGATGATGTTGACCGACGCCATCGCCGGGTCCCTCGATCGGGTCGGCCGCGTGCTTACCCAAGCCTTCGCGGACGACGAGCAGCTGCGCGCCACCGGCGTCGCCGTCGTCGACGCGCGCCTGCTGAGCCTGCGCCCGGACGAGGGCGTCGAATCCTCCCTGCGCGCCCCGCTCCTCGAGCAACTCCAGGCCGAGGCCGACCGCGCCCTCTACGAGCGCCGCGCACTCGCCGTCGAGCGCGAATCCCAGATCTCTGAAAACGAGATGCAATCCAAGCTCGACCTGGCCCGCAAGCGCGCCGACCTGGTCGATCAGGAAGGCCACAACGCGCGTCGCGAAGCCGAGGAGAAGGCCGCCGCCGACGCAATCGCCGTCGAATCGGAAGCCCGCCGCATCACGGAGAAGGCCAAGGCATACGAGATCGACTGGAACACCGCGGGCCGCGCACGCATCGCCAACGACGCCGCCTACATCCAGGCCCTCGCCGAGGCCGGACCCGAAGTGGCGCGCGCCCTCGCCCTGAAGGAAATGGCCAAGAACATGCCGTCCTTCGGGAAACATCACCATTACCGCCGACGTGTTGAGTGACCTCGTCTCGGCGTTCACCGGTCACGCGAAGGAAGGCAAGTCATACGCATCGCCGCGCCGTCATCGTCCGACGCCCCACCGAGTTCGACGAGCTCATGGACCGCTACTCCACGCGCGGCCAGGTCGAATTCGTCCTGCGCAGCCGTGGGCGCACCCTGGAGTCCGTCGAACGTGCTCACGAGGCGCACACGGCCGCGCTGGCCCACGTGCGGGCGGGCATTCCCGGACGGGTGGGCGAGCGCCGACGTGGAGCGCGACTCCTCTCGCGCTTCCTCTTCGCCCCCGAGGACGTCATTGTCGTCGTGGGGCCCGACGGCCTGGTCGCCAACGTCTCCAAGTACGCGGGCGACCAGACCGTGGTCGGCATCAACTCGGTACCCCAGTCCAACGCCGGTGTCCTCGTGCGATGCACGCCCGACCAGGGGGTCGCCGCCCTCGGTCGCATCGACGCGGGCGCCGACCTGCGTGTGGACCAGCTGACGATGGTGCGCGCGAGCGCCGACGACTCGCGCACGCTCACAGCCCTCAACGAGGTTTTTTTATCGGGCATCACGAGTCACCAGAGCGCCCGATACGAGCTGTCCGTGGGCGCTACCGTCGAACGCCAATCCTCCTCCGGTGTCGTCGTCTCCACCGGAACCGGGGCGACCGGGTGGGGCGCCTCCCTTAAGCGAGGCCGCCACATGGGGGAGCTGCCCGCCCCGACCTCGCGCTCGCTCGCGTGGTTCGTGCGCGAGGCGTGGCCCTCGCCCTACACCGGAGTCGAGCACACCGAGGGCCTCCTGGACGACGGTGAGGATCTCAGCCTCGTCGTTGGCTCCGAATCCCTCGTGCTCTTCGGCGACGGCATGGAGTCAGACCGCCTGACCCTCACCTGGGGGCAACGCGTGCGGATCGCTCGCGCCCCGCGAGCCCTCGCCCTCGTCGATCCCGCTGGCCTGGGGGAGGAGTAAGCCTGCGGGGCGGTGCAAGGCGTGCATATGCGGATAGGTTACGAACATCCGGATAGGTTATGAAGATATGGATAGGAAAATAAGCTATCCGCATGCGCACAACCTATCCATATGCGCACAACCTATCCGCATGTGCGCAGGGGAGGTGGCACCTGTGCGTTGGGGCCGTGGCCTGTGAGCGAATCCCGCGCGCGCCAACGCCTACGCAGGCAGAACACCCCGCGCGCGCAGCTCGTCCATGACGCGATCAAGGGTCGCGCCCAACCGGCTCGCGAACAATCAGGTCGGCGCGGGCATCGGCCGAGGTCGGGGTGGCGTTCATGAGAACCAGGTGGTCCCCGGAGAAGTAGTTGATGAGGCCAGCTGCCGGGTACACCACGAGGGACGTGCCAGCCACGATCAGCGTGGACGCCCGCGCGATGGCTGACACGGCGGCCTCGATGACGCCTCGTCGAGGGATTCGCCGTACATGACGATGTCCGGGCGCATCTGCCCGCCGCACGATGGGCACGCGGGCACCGGGTCCCCGTCGACGGTGACGGCATCGCGCAACGCTGCGACCGCCCCACACTGCGTGCACACGAGCCGCTCCCAGTTGCCGTGCAGCTCCCACACGGTGCGGGATCCGGCCCGCTGGTGCAGGCCGTCAATGTTCTGCGTGATGACAGCGTCGAGGTGTCCCGCTGCCTCTAATAAAGCCAACGCCCTGTGCGCGCCGTTGGGTTCCACGGGGCGGTAGATCTCGTGGAACCACTCCCAGTACGCCTCGGGGTGCTGGGTAAAAAAGTCGATGCTCAGGACCGTTTCGAGGGGGATCTCGCGTTCCTGGAAGTAGAAGCCGTTCGCCCCGCGAAAATCGGGGATCCCGGACTCAGTCGAGACGCCTGCTCCGCCGAAAAACACGGTCGACGGTGACTGAGCGATCCAGTCCGCCAGGGTGGAAACGTCGCTGTTCATGAGGCCCTCCTCGGGATGACTACTCTCTCAGGATACGCCCGGAGCCCGCGCGCCCCTGGCTCACAGGACGAGTCATGTTGCTGGGAGCCTCTCCCGACATGAGGGGTACTCCCGACATCTGGATAGGTTGCGTGCATCCGGATAGGTTATGGGCATCCGGATAGGTTATTAACCTATCCGGATATGTCGTTTCCTATCCAGATGCGCCGTTCCTATCCACAAGCAGCATCTGACAAGCAGGGGCGCGGAGCAACGCCCCGCACCCGGGCCCAACGCCCCGCACCTGGGCCACAACCGCCTTCGCGACCAATTCTCCCCATCCAGCACAGTGGCACAACGCTTCGCACCCAACGCTGTCTGCCTCTAACGCCGAAAGGCCGGGGCACCACGGGGGAACCCCGGCCTCGCCAACTTCGTCGATGTAAGCGATGAGCATGGTTCTCCTCACTGAGAGACGCAAAGACCCACGGCGCAACGTGTGCGCTCGTGGGCCCGCGGATTGGCACTCTGCGAGGACTTGCTCGCCGTTACCACTTGTCATGGTAGTCGGTGTGTTGGCGTGCAGTCAATAGTGGACGTGGATACGCCCGAGGCCGGGGCCCCACGGGGGAACCCCGGCCTCGGGCGGAAAAACCGATCAGGCGAAGGTCAGCGCCTGGCGGGCGATCGCCAGCTCCTCGTTGGTCGGGTAGACGACGAGGGTGACGGCCGAGTCGGGAGCGGACACGATGCGCGGCTCCTTGACGCGGCCCTTGTTGGCCTCGACGTCGATCTTGACGCCGAAGGGGGCGAGGGCCTCGGCCAGCTCGCGGCGCACGTCGTCGTCGTTCTCGCCGATGCCGGCGGTGAAGGTGATGACGTCCAGGCCGCCGAGCTCAGCGGCGTAGGAACCCACGTACTTCAGCAGGCGGTTGATGTACACGTCCATGGCGGTACGGGCGCGCTTGGCGGCCTCGGGGTCGGAGGTGTTGTTGATGACCTCCCACACGGAGCGCATGTCGGACTCGCCGGTCATGCCCTTCATGCCGGACTTCTTGTTGAAGAGTGTGTCGACCTCGTCGACGGTCATGCCGGCGACGCGCTGCAGGTGGAACACGACGGCGGGGTCGATGTCGCCGGTGCGGGTGCCCATCATGAGGCCCTCGAGGGGGGTCAGGCCCATGGAGGTGTCGATCGGCTTGCCGTTCTTGACAGCGGAGGCGGACGCGCCGTTGCCCAGGTGCAGGACGATCTGCTTGAGGTCGTCGCGGCCCAGCATTGTGGAGATTTCCTGGGAGACGAACTGGTGGGAGGTGCCGTGGGCACCGTAGCGACGCACCGAGTACTTCTCGGCGGTCTCGGTCTCGAGGGCGTACAGGGCGAGCCTTGTCGGGCAGCTGCTGGAAGAACGCGGTGTCGAAGACGGCGACGTGGGGGACGTCGGGCATGAGCTCACGCGCCACGTCGATGCCCTTGAGGTGGGCGGGGTTGTGCAGCGGAGCCAGCGGGCACAGTTCTTCGATCAGGTTGCGGACCTCGTCGGTGATGAGGGCCGGGCCGTCGAAGTAGCGGCCGCCCTGAACGATGCGGTGGCCGATGGCGACGACGTTCGCATCAGCCAGCGACGGACCCTCCGTGTCGAAGAGGCGCAGGACTTCACGCATACCGACGGTGTGGTCGGGAACCGGGAGCTCTTCGGTGGTGACGGCGTCGCCGTGCTCATGCTTGATGAGGCCGGTGGTGTCACCGATGCGCTCGACGATGCCCTTGGCGATGGCGTCGCCGGTTTCGGGGTCGACGAGCTGGTACTTGATGGAGGAGGAGCCGGAGTTAATGACGAGAACGGAGGACGAGGTCACGCGTTCGCCTTTCGTGTTGTGGGGTTGGGGGATAAAGGACGAGGCCGGGGCCCGTTTACGTTTAATGGTAACCGGACCCCGGGGGCTCGTTCCCGTTCAGCCCTGGGCCTGGACGGCGGTCAGGGCGACGGTGTTGACGATGTCTTCGACGAGGGCACCGCGCGACAGGTCGTTGACGGGCTTGTTGAGGCCCTGCAGGACCGGGCCGACGGCGAGCGCGCCGGAGGAACGCTGGACGGCCTTGTAGCCGATGTTTCCGGCTTCCAGCGAGGGGAAGACGAAGACGGTGGCCTTGCCGGCGACGTCGGAGCCGGGCAGCTTCTTGGAGGCGACGGCCGCGTCGACGGCCGCGTCGAACTGGATGGGGCCTTCGATGGCCAGCTCGGGGGCCTTCTCGCGGGCGAGGCGGGTGGCTTCGACGACGGCGTCAACGTCGGGGCCGGATCCGGAGGTGCCGGTGGAGTAGGAGAGCATGGCGACGCGCGGGGTGACGCCGAACTGGGCGGCGGTGCGCGCGGAGGTCACGGCGATGTCGGCGAGCTGTTCGGGCGTGGGGTTGGGGTTGACGGCGCAGTCGCCAAACGCCCACACGCGGTCCTTCATCGCCATGAGGAAGATGGAGGAGACGACGGAGACGCCGGGGGCGGTCTTGATGATCTGGAAGGAGGGGACGATCGTGTGCGCGGTCGTGTGGGCGGCGCCCGAGACCATGCCGTCGGCGTCGCCCATGTGGACCATCATGGTGCCGAAGTAGGATACGTCGGTGACCTTTCTCGCGGGCCTGTTCGAGGGTGACGCCCTTCTTGGCGCGCAGGCGTGCGAATTCTTCGGCGTAGCGCTCGAGGTATGCGGGTCGGCCCACGGAGACGACCTGGGCGGCGCTCAGGTCGAGGCCGAGTTCGCCGGCGCGCTTGGCGACGTAGTCGGCGTCGCCCACGAAGGTGATGTCGGCGATGCCGGCGGCGAGGACCTGGGCGGCGGCCTGCAGGACGCGGTCGTCGTCGGGCTCGGGCAGGACGATGCGCTTGCGGTCGGCGCGGGCACGCTCGATGAGGTCGGCCTGGAAGGCGAGCGGCGTGACGGCGGTGGGGGTGGGGGCCTCGCGCAGCGTGGCGGCGGCGTCCTCGCCCGAGGGGCAGGGTGAGAACGGGGACGTCGGCCTCGAGCGCGGGGGCACCACCGGTCAGGACGACGGCGACGACGGAAGCGGCGGCGGCCTCGGCGCGCAGGCGGGCGGCGGCGATCTCTTCGGTCAGCAGCTCGGCGCTGGCGCCCTCGGCGTCGAAGGCGAGGACGACGCCGGCGCGCGTGGCGGCGGCGAGGTTCAGGTTCCAGGCGACGTGGTCGAAGGCGCGGTTCGAGGCCTCGCGGGCGGGGGAGATGAGCGCGTCGTCACCGGCGGCGCGCACGGCTTCGACCACGGCGGGCAGGGCGGAGGCGGGACGCAGGGCGGCGTCGGTGGCCGTCGTGCCGGCCAGGGCGTCGACCGTGGTGACGCCGAGAACGCGGGCCAGCTCGTCAGTGGCGAGGGCGGCGGCCTCCGACGAACCGGGGGCAACGACAATAAAGCGGGACACTCGAATGCTCCTTTGATGCGAGAAATATGCTGCTGGGTCTCAGGGACCTTTGGACTAATACTAAACCCGCGCGCCCTCTGAGTCCTATTCCTTTGCTCGTTCCCTTGCTCGGACGAGGCGGGGGCTGGTTGTGTGCGTGGACGAGGCCGGGGCTGAGGCGGAAGGGTAGATGTGAGCGGTCGTATGGTCGGGTGTGCTCGTGCGCTAGGGTAGGGGGCGTGAACGACGAGGAGAAAACCATGCGCGCACGAGTGGGTGCGTGGCTTGGCGCTGCCCTCAGTGCGGTGGGGGTGCTCGGCGTGATAGCGCTGGCCGTGACGGATCACCGTCACCGTGCGGTCATGCTGATGGTCGCTGTGCTCGTCGGGATGGGGGCGCTGCGCCTGTGGACGCCGGGGCACCCGTGGTTTGCGTCGCGCGCGCGTCTCATGGATGTCGCGGTGTACGTGATTCTCGCCGCGATTATTTGGTGGTTCGCGCCGTACGTGTCGACGCTCGCGGTGCGTTAAATCCGCAGAGTGTGGCCCGCGCGAGGGGTGGATGGCCTCGTCGTTGCGCTCTGTCGGCCACGTGATTTGCGCCGCATCTATCCCGTATCCTGGCTACCGCTTCAAGAATGCGTAAAGTTCGGGCATGCTAGGCGTGACCCATCATCCCTATTTTCAAGGTGAAAGACATGCGCGCGTTCATGCGTAAATCCGGAATCCTCGTGTGGGTGATCGCTGCGATCGTCCTTGCGACCGTCCTCGGATCCGTCCGTATCGGCGATAACCACCTGGTACCCGTTGAGATTGGCCGTATCTTTGCGACCTTCTCGGCTATTTTCAGCCAGTTCCTGTCCTTCTCGATCCCGCTGATCATTATCGGCCTCGTGACCCCCGCGATCGCGGATCTGGGTCGCGGCGCGGGTAAGTGGCTGGGTATTACGACGGCGATCGCCTACGCGTCGACGCTGTTCTCGGGCTTCCTGACCTACCTGGTGTGTGCGTCCCTGTTCCCGCGCCTCCTCGCCTCGACGCAGCTGGCCGATGTGGCCGAGCCGGGCAGCGCCCTGGAGTCCTACTTCACGATCGAGATGCCTGCGCCGCTGCAGGTGATGACGGCGCTGCTCCTGTCCTTCGTGGTGGGCCTGGGCCTGTCGATGGTGCCGCGCGGCGTGCTGCGCAAGGGCTTCATCGAGTTCCGCGCCATCATCACGCGCCTCATCGAGACGATTATTATTCCGCTGCTGCCGCTGCACATCTTCGGTATCTTCCTGAACCTGACCTACACGGGCGAAGCCGCCTCGGTTATTCGTACGCTGCTGCGCGTCGTCGTCGTGGTCCTGGTCCTCGAGGTCGTCATTCTGCTGACCCAGTTCTGCTTCGCGGGCCTCGTCGCGCGTCGTAACCCCTTCAAGGCCATCGTTACGATGATGCCGGCCTACCTGACGGCTCTGGGCACCTCCTCGTCCGCGGCCACCATCCCGGTGACCCTGCGTCAGACGAAGAAGAACGGCGTGTCCGACGCGGTTGCGTCCTTCACGATTCCGCTGTGCGCGACGATCCACCTGGCTGGCTCGACCTCGAAGATCTTCTCTTTCGCGTTCGCCATCGTCCTGACGCAGGGCCTGACGGTGTTCTCCCTGCAGTGGGTGGGCTTCATCTTCATGCTGGGCATCACGATGGTCGCGGCCCCCGGTGTTCCCGGCGGCGCCATCATGGCGGCCACGGGCCTGCTGAGCTCGATGCTGGGCTTCAACGACGCGCAGGTCGCGCTGATGATCGCCACCTACATTGCGCTGGACTCCTTCGGTACCGCCACAAACGTGACGGGCGATGGCGCGATCGCGCTCATCGTCGACCGTATGGCCCACGGTTCGATCGGCAACGAGGGTGACCCGGAGAATGCTCGCGAGTTGGCGTTTGACGGCATGGCCTACCTGGACCGTGTGTCCGTTGAGGGCGTTGTGAGCCCCGAGGAGCTGGCGGAGTCGGCTGCCCGCAATAGCAGCGAAACGGTCGCCTAGTTTGTTGTGATTGTGCTCGCGCGCGCCCGCCGCCTCGGCGGGCGCGCGCTTGTCGTTTCCTCGGTAAATGGGAGTTAGGCCCTAGTGGTGGAGGCGCAGGCCACGTAGAATGGAACATGATAGGCACACCGGGCTTCGCGGCCCGCTCCGTCAACGAAAGATGGCAGAAAAATGAGCACAGTTCGTATCGGTGTCCTCACGTCGGGCGGTGACGCCCAGGGAATGAACGCGGCCGTTCGCGCCGTTGTGCGCACGGCGCTGGCGCGTGGCGCGCAGCCCTACGCGATCTATGAAGGCTGGCAGGGGGCCTGCACGGGCGGCGATTCCATTAAGAAGATGGAGTGGTCGGACGTGTCCTCGATCCTCGCTGAGGGCGGCACGGTGATCGGCACGGCCCGCAGCGCGGACTTCCGCACGTACGAGGGCCGCCACCGCGCGGCCGCGAACCTGCTCGAGCACGGCATCGATCACCTCGTGGTGATCGGTGGCGATGGTTCCCTGTCGGGTACGAACGAGTTCCGCGGCGAGTGGGCGCAGCACGTCGCCGAGCTGGCCGCCGAGGGCGTGATCTCGGCCGAGACCGCGGCCGCTCACCCCGCCCTCATCATCGTCGGCCTCGTTGGCTCGATCGACAACGACATGGTGGGCACGGACATGACGATTGGTGCAGACACGGCGCTGCACCGCATCCTGGACGCCATCGACCAGCTGACCAGCACGGCGGCCTCGCACCAGCGCACGTTCGTCGTCGAGGTCATGGGACGCCACTGCGGCTACCTGCCCCTCATGGCGGCTGTTGCGGGCGGCGCCGACTACGTGTTCACGCCCGAAGATCCGGCGGGTCCGGGCTGGCAGGACGACCTGGCTGAGCACCTGCGCCTCGGCCGCGAGGCCGGCCGCCGCGAGTCCATCGTCCTGGTGGCAGAGGGCGCGCACGACCGCGACGGCAACGAGCTGTCGACCCAGCTGATCGCCGACACGATCCAGGAGCGCACCGGTGAGGACGCGCGCGTGACGATCCTCGGTCACGTGCAGCGCGGCGGTACCCCGTCGGCGTACGACCGTTGGATGTCCACGCTGCTGGGCTACGCCGCCGTCCAGGAGATCCTCGCCTCCACGGCCGAGGACGAGCCCGTCATCCTGGGCGTGCGCCGCAACCGCATCACGCGCGTCCCCCTCATGAAGGCCGTCCACGACACGCGCGCGGTCAAGGACCTGATCGCGGCCGGCGACTACGCGGCCGCCCAGGCCTCGCGCGGATCGTCTTTCTCCTCGATGGTGGGCATCAACCAGATCCTGTCCACGCCCCCGCAGCTCACCCCCGAGCCGACGGGCGAGTCCCAGCGCGTCGCGATCCTGCACGCTGGCGGCCTGGCCCCCGGCATGAACACGGCGGCCCGCGTGGCCGTGCGCCTGGGTATCGCCCGCGGCTGGACGATGCTCGGCGTGGAAGGCTCGTGGAGCGGCCTGGCCGACGATCGCGTGCGTGAACTGAGCTGGTCCGACGTGGAAGGCTGGGCCTTCAAGGGCGGCGCCGAGCTCGGTACGAAGCGCGACATTCCGCCGGTCGAGCAGTTCTACGCGCTGGGACGCGCCATCGAGCGCAACGAGATCGACGCGCTCCTCGTCATTGGCGGCATGAACGCCTACCTGGGTGTTCACGCGATCACCTCGGAGAAGGATCGCTACCCGGCGTTCCAGATCCCGATCCTGCTCATCCCCGCCTCGATCGACAACAACCTGCCCGGCTGCGAGCTCGCGATCGGCACGGACACGGCGATCAACAACGCGACGTGGGCGATCGACCGCATCAAGGAGAGCGCGGCCGCCTCCAAGCGCTGCTTCATCGCCGAGACGATGGGACGCCGCTGCGGCTACCTGACACTCATGAGCGCCTGTCCAGCGGCGCGGAGTACATGTACATCAACGAGGAGTCCCCCTCCCTCGAGCAGATCGCCGCGGACGCTGAGCGGATGGTCGCCTCCTTCAAGTCCGGCAGGCGCCTGTTCCTGACCCTCCTCAACGAGTCGGCGTCCCAGTACTACGACCGGGAGTTCCTGGCCGACGTGTTTAACGCCGAGTCGGAGGGGATCTACGACGTGCGCCACCAGGCTCTCGGCCACATGCAGCAGGGCGGCTCGCCCTCGCCGTACGACCGCCTGCTCGCTACGCGCCTCGTGGCACGAGCTTTCGAGCAGCTGGTGGACCAGTTCGAGCGCGGCGACCGCGGCGCCTACTACATCGGTCAGGTCGGCGCCGCGATGGAGGCGCGTCCGGTGAAGAACATGTTCGACGACCTCGACCTGGTGAATCGTCGTCCCTTCCACCAGTGGTGGCTCGACCTCGTGCCCGTCCAGCGCATCGTGTCGCTGCAGAACCCGGGCATCGAGGCCACGCCCATCCCCATCGACGATCCGGTCGCCTGACTCGACCGAATTCGCGCGGCGTACGAGGCCGTGGTTCCGTGAGTGCTAGCGGGCCACGGCCTCGTCGTTTCAGGAGATCCAAGCGGGGGTGACCAGGGGCCAAGTCCCCGCTAAACTAGAGTGCGAACCTATCTCTACTGTCAGGAGACCCCATGAGTGATATCCCCGTGATCGACCCGACGATGACCCCCGCGTGGGACACGCTCGACCAGCTGGCCGACAACTTTGAACCCGATCTGCGCAAGCTTTTCGCGGATGACCCCAACCGCACCCAGACTTTCACCTTCGACGCGGCCGACCTGCACGTCGACCTGTCGAAGAACCTCGTGTGCCCCACGCTGGTGGGCCACCTCCTCGCCCTCGCCGAGCAGACGGGCGTCCTGGAGCTGCGCGACCGCATGTTCGCGGGCGAGCACATCAACGTCACCGAGGACCGCGCTGTCCTGCACACCGCGCTGCGCCGCCCCGCGACCGACTCCCTGACGGTCGACGGCCAGGACGCGATCGCCGACGTGCACGAGGTGCTAGAGAAGGTCTACGCCTTCGCTCGCCGCGTCCGCTCCGGCGAGTGGGTTGGTATCACCGGCAAGCCCGTCAAGACCGTCGTCAACGTCGGCATCGGCGGCTCCGATCTGGGCCCCGTCATGGCGTACGAGGCCCTCAAGCCCTACGTGCAGGAGGGCCTGGAGTGCCGCTTTATCTCCAATATTGACCCCACTGACGCGGGTGAGACCACGAAGGACCTGGACCCCGAGACGACCCTCGTGATCGTGGCCTCCAAGACCTTCACGACGCTCGAGACCATCACGAACGCCAAGGTCGTGCGCGCCTGGCTGCTGGACGGCCTGCGTGAGCGCGGCATCGTCACCGACGAGGCCTCCGAGAAGGAGGCGATCGCCAAGCACTTCGTCGCCGTGTCCACCGCCCTGGACAAGGTCGCCGAGTTCGGCATCGATCCGGCCAACGCCTTCGGCTTCTGGAGCTGGGTGGGCGGCCGCTACTCCGTGGATTCCGCGGTCGGCACCTCCCTGGCCGTCGCGATTGGCCCCGAGGGCTTCGCCGACTTCCTCGCCGGCTTTAACGCGATGGACCGCCACTTCGCCGAGACCGCGCCCGAGAAGAACGTGCCCCTCCTCATGGGCCTGCTCAACGTGTGGTACTCGAACTTCCTGGGTGCCGACACGCACGCCGTCCTGCCCTACTCCCAGTACCTGCACCGCTTCCCCGCGTACCTGCAGCAGCTGACCATGGAGTCCAACGGCAAGTCCGTGCGCCGCGACGGCAGCCCCGTCACCTATGAGACCGGCGAGGTCTTCTGGGGCGAGCCCGGCACCAACGGCCAGCATGCTTTCTACCAGCTGATCCACCAGGGCACCCGCATGGTTCCCGCCGACTTCATCGCGTTTGCGAACCCGACGTGGGCGCTGAGCGATGGCGACGCCGACATGCACGAGCTGTTCCTGTCGAACTTCTTCGCCCAGACGAAGGCCCTGGCTTTCGGTAAGACCAGCGAGGAGGTGCGCGCCGAGGGCACGCCCGAGGCCATCGTCTCCGCTCGCGTGTTCACCGGCAACCGTCCCACGACCTCGATCATGGCCCCCGCCTGACCCCGTCGGTCCTGGGTCAGCTGATCGCCCTGTACGAGCACATCACCTTCGTCGAGGGTGCCGTGTGGGGCATCGACTCCTTCGATCAGTGGGGCGTTGAGCTGGGCAAGGTCCTGGCCAAGCAGATCCTCCCCGCCATCGAGGGCTCGTCCGAGGCCTTGGACGCGCAGGATCAGTCGACCCGCGCTCTCATCGAGTACTACCGCGCGAATCGCACGAAGTAGTCTCATCTGAGCTGAGCTCGGGGGCCGCGCCGGCTGGCGTGGCCCCCGACGTGTATCTGGGGGAGGTGGTGGGAGCGTGTAGCTTCCCTCCGCCTCGCTGTTTGTGGGGACGAGGTGGCGGTTAGTGCTCCATGTGCTCGTGGCTCGCGTGCTCGGGGCATTCGAGCTGGAACGTGGAGTGGGCAATGGGGAAGTGGTGGCACGCGCATTCGCCGAGTTCGTGGATGATGCGGTCGCGCGAAGGCCCGTCGGCCTCGTGCGTGACAGTCACGTGCGCGGTGACAGTCACGAGGTGGGAGGAGACGGCCACCACGTGCAGGTCGTGCACGCCCAGCACGCCGTCGACGCCCATCATGTGCGCGCGCAGCTTGGTGACATCGACGCTGGCGGGGTCTGTTCCATGAGGATCGCGAGGAGCGCTTCAGGAGGGACAGCGCGCGTGGAGCCATGAGGACCGCGATGAGCAGCGACGCGATCGCGTCCGCGCGCGCCCACCCGAATGCCCACTCTGCGCCTGCCGCCAGGATCACCGCCAGGGAGCCGAGCGCGTCGTTCGCGACCTCCAGGAATGCTGCCTTCATGTTCAGGTTCGCGTCGCGCCCGCCAGCCAGGATCGCCAGAGAGACGACGTTCGCGAGCAGGCCGATGACGCCGACGAGAAGCATCGGGCCGGCCTCGACGGGCGGGGGAGAGACGAGGCGCCAGGCTGCCTCCCACGCGACCATCACGCTGATAATGAGGAGCATGCCGGCTTGCAGCGCGGCGGCCAGGACCTCGGAGCGCGCCCACCCCCACGTGTGCTTCTCGTCGCGCGGAAGGCGCGTCAGGCGAGCCGCGATGAGGGCGACGACCAAGCCGGACGCGTCGACAACCATGTGTCCCGCGTCCGCCGCCAGCGACAAGGACCCCGACCAGAAGGCGCCGAGCAACTCCGCGATGACGACGGCCCCTGTCACCGCGAGCGCCCACCCCAAGCGCTTGGCCGAGGCCCCCGCGTGGGAGTGATCGTGGCCGTGGCCGCCATGCCCGCCGCCCGCGAAGTGCGCGTGCTCGTGGGAGTGCGCCACGGCCTCGTCAATATGGGACGAGGCAGGGGCCGGGACGCGGGAGGAAGCGGGCTCGAGGGGGGCAGTGGGGTTGCTGTCGGACATACGCCCTACTCTACGCGGGGCGGCATGAGCGCGGGAGAGCCTAGCATGCCGTGTATGTCGCAGATCACTGTTCGGCTGTCTCGTCTTGGGACTGGGTGCCCGGGTCGAACTGTGACCGACGACGTATCCTAGGGGCAGAGCGCGGAGAACACCGCGACTGAAGGGCACACGCCCACAGGAACTGTAAAGGAGCGCCAATCATGGCAGAACCTCGTATCGTCACCGTCACTGGCGCAGCCGGCAACATCGGCTACGCCCTCCTGTTCCGCATTGCTTCCGGCCAGCTGTTTGGCCCGGACGTGCCCGTCAAGCTGAACCTGCTGGAGATCCCCCAGGCCGTCAAGGCCGCCGAGGGCACCGCGATGGAACTCGACGACTGTGCGTTCCCGACCCTGGCCGGCGTTGAGATCTTCGACGATGTCAACCGTGCATTCCAGGGCACCAACGTCGCATACCTGGTGGGCGCCATGCCGCGCCGCAAGGGCATGGAGCGCGCCGACCTGCTCGAAGCCAACGCGGGCATCTTCGGCCCCCAGGGCAAGGCCATCAACGACGGTGCCGCCGATGACGTGCGCGTCCTCGTCGTGGGCAACCCCGCCAACACCAACGCCACCATCGCCCAGAACGCTGCGCCGGACGTCCCGGCCTCGCGCTTCACCGCGATGATGCGCCTCGACCACAACCGTGCGATCGCGCAGCTCGCCCACAAGACCGGTGCCGCGAACGCCGACATCAAGGACGTCGTCGTGTGGGGTAACCACTCGGCCGACCAGTACCCGGACGTCTCCTTCGCCAAGGTTGCCGGCAAGCCCGCGACCGAGCTCGTGGACGAAGAGTGGCTGTCCAGCTACTACCGTCCCACCGTCGCCAAGCGTGGTGCGGCCATCATCGAGGCGCGCGGCGCCTCCTCGGCCGCCTCCGCTGCGAACGCCGCGATCGACCACATGTACTCGTGGATCCACGGCACCCCCGAGGGCGAGTGGGTCACCGCCGGCGTCATGTCCGACGGCACGCACTACGGCGTCCCCGCCGGCCTGAACTTCGGCTTCCCCGTCACCTCCGATGGTGGCGAGTGGCAGGTCGTCGACGGCCTCGAGATCTCCGACGCGACCCGCGCCGGAATCGACCACAACATCAAGGCCCTGCAGGAAGAGTACGACGCCGTCAAGGCGCTCGGCTTCATCAGTGAGGCTACCGCCCTCGTGGCGGTTGGTGGGAAAGGGCGCGCCCGGCTGATTGGCGGGCGCGCGCCCGCATGTGCGGGTGTTGCTGGGTTGTGGAGTTGCGGCTCCCGGTGGCTGCTGCGCTCGAAGGGGCGTGTGCATGAAACGCGCGTGAAACCGAGAGGCCGTGGCGCTTCGGCGACGTGCGGCAGACCCGCATCATGGAGCGATTCACTAGATACGGCAGCAAAGCGCTAGATAGCATGGCATTGCACTGCTTACTATCCAGTGCAATGCTGTGCTAAGTAGTGCAATGCCGCTGAGTAACAAGCCCATGTGCGGCGCAGCCTGCTCCATCGCTACTCCAACGAGACTCCAGCTGAGCCGTGCCGGGCAGCCCTGCACCAGTTAGGGAGCATTACACCGGTTAGGGAGCATTACACTGGCTCCGAGCTGGTGTAATACCCCGCTAAGTGGTGTAACACCACTGAGGGACAAGCATCATTGCGGCCTGATGCCTACTAAGCGTCGGTGAGGACCATGTGAGCGGCCGCGGGTCAGTGAAATGGTGCGTAGTGTCGGACCTGTTGGCGGGGGCCTAGCTGTCCTTGACTCGTATCCGTGCTTCCGCTTGTAGCCGATCTGGTCGTGCGCCCCATTGGTGGGCGTTGCACCCGCTCTGATCGGGTGTAGCGCTCCCCATCGGGTGCAGTCTTCAAAAATTTCGCACGTAATTCGATTGAGGTTGCTTCGACATTTGAACTCAGAACATCGAAATTCCGCTGTTTCTGTGTTCTCGCGACTTTGTGGTATCGAGGAGTTACCTGCGAAATTGTTGGTCAAGTGTTTCGGATGTGAATGGGTGTGAAATCGTTAGGAGGCAATTGTATTAGCCATTTCTATTCTTCAGTGTCATCATATTCGTCCTCGACGTAGCCTCCAGTTTGCCATGAGCCGACCAAAGGTTCGAGTGTGGTTGGATAAATCTTCTCTGAAAATGTGTATGGCTGTGGCTCGTCTTCATTGAAGGAGAATAATAGCGGCCGCTTGTCGTCATAGTTGGCGGGATTAATCACCTCGTTGCCTGAGAAGAAAATGCTGTGTGGGTGCGATAGCCCGTCGTTGTCATAGATGTCAATGGGCTGATTATGTGCTGGGGGGAAGAAGGTGTTCCATTGGATGTATAATGTTGGTTCCTTGATGTTCTGCTCGTTACGTACCTTTATTTCTTTAAATCGCCAGAAGAATATAATGCAGAGTTCAGTTATGATGTTCTCTTCGATGTAAATTTCAGCTAAGTTGTTGCTGAGCCATATGTCAAGTGTTGAAATCTGGCAATTTGTTAGTGCAAAATTCCTTGTCCTGCTGGGTGGATTTTCAACGTCGTCAGGAGTGTGTAACGTCACTTTGCTGTGAATGCAAAGTGATGTGCAGGTGCAATTGATCAAATTTTGAGTCATGCATCTGCAGTTTCCGTCCGTAGCCTGTGCTCTGCATTGGCAGTCGATGTCGCATCTGCATCTGGCGGACATAAAGGTGCAGTGATCGAAGGTGTATCTTCCGTAAGGGGCTGAAGGGGTGTAGATGATAAGTTCGCTGGGGTTGGATCGGATCGTTGTGTAACTGACGAATACCTTACCTTTGCACTGTGGTATAGAGTTTGTCCCAATCTTGCATTTTTTATGCTCGCCGCCAATTGTTATGTTGTTGTGTAATTTTGCTGAGTCCCACGTGAGTGAATCTATGACTGAGTTCTGAATGGTGACTGATTGTTGAAAATCTGAATTGCTGAAATCCAACGTTGCGTTTGTGGAGAGATTTGTAATTGCTATCGGCGGCAGGATTCTACAATCAGTTATCATGATTGGTTCCCGTGTCCAGTCTGCATACTGTCGGTCACTCTGGCGAGAGTTGATCCTTTTGAGGATTGTGTCAAATATTTGCTTTTGGATTGATTCGTGTTCTCCTTCTGTTCCCTCGGAGCTTAGGGTCAGGCCTTCGTGGCGAACCTGGAGGCAGAGTGTGTCGATGATGTGGCGCTGTAGCTGCTGTTTTTCGGTGTCGTTCAGAAGGGCGCTATGGGCTGCTGAATCTGCCAGTTCTGCTAGCAGCGCAACTGCGCTGAGACGTAGGCCAGGATTCTTCGATCCGAGGAGCTGGTAAATCTGTTCGCGGCGCTTCCAATAGTCGTCGCGTTCGATTGCTGCCTGTGCTTGCTTTGCGTTAACCGCGTTGTCGTGGCTTCTCTGCTGCCAGGCTGAAAATGCGAAGCCTGCGCCGGCGATTGTGGCGCAGAGCTTCATGGCATCGGCTGAAGGCCAGTGAAATGTTCCGCGCCAATTCACTGCGAATGCTAGAGCGATCAAGAAGCCGGCCCCTGCGATCCATACCGGGGTTGTCCAATGCATCAGGTGCTTTGGCAGGGTTTTGAGGCGCGCAGGTTCGTTGTCGTCCTTTTTGTCGCGCTTCCAGAACTTCAGTTTCTTGAAGAAGGTCCCTCGTGTCGAGGTGTTGTCCTCTGGGTCGTTGGCGCTCGCGCGCTCATCGTCGGCGGGGACCATGCTGGCTCCTTTGCTTTGGTTCACTGCTTCGCATCGTAGCAGCCTGTCCAAGGGGAACGGTCGTACGCAGGCGGTCAAACTAGCTTTGGTGTCAAGCGAATATTCGCTCGGGTCCTGTGGCCCGCATTTCCACTGCGTGGAGTGTGGCAGCTGGGTCCGATGGGTGGTGCCGCGGGCCCATTAACTGGAGAGTTAACCCGCTTGGTGGCAGTGCTGGCGGCGCGCCGAGGCCGCCACCTAAGGGGTTAACGTGCGCATTGAGGGGTTAAGGGTGCCACCTGGAGGGTTAAGGCTGCCACCCTAGTGGGTTGACGTGCCTGCGGTTGTGCCGGTTGGCCAAGTTTGGGGCTGGCTCGGGCTTGTGGCCACAGGTATTTGGCTGAGAATGCGGATGTTTCATTCGTGAAACGCACGTGAAACTGGGCCGCTGGCGCTGGCGCTGGCACCGCAACAGGCATAGGCGCAGGTACAGGAGGCGTGCTGGCCCTGGCGGCTCGTGAAACGCGCGTGAAACCGTGGCGGCACCCGACCAAGCGGCAACCCCGCCCGCAACAACTCAACAACACCCCTCAACCCCGTGGCCTCCCCGCAAACCCTGCCCCGGCCTCGTTCGTGGGTATGAACCTCGTTAGACTGGGACGCATGACTGAAAACGCGCAGCTTGTTGTGACCCTGTCCTGCCCGGACCGCCCCGGCATCGTGCATGCCGTGACCGGCGTGATCGGTGAGTCCGGCGGCAATGTCATCCAGTCCCAGCAGTTCGGCGATCCCGACACGGGCACCTTCTTTATGCGCGTCGAGGTCGACTCGCCGCGGGGCCGCGCGCCCATCGACGAGGGTCTGGCCGCCGTCGCCGAAGAATTTAACGCCACCTACCGCGTCGACGACCTGGGCCGTAAGCTGCGCACGATCATCATGGTCTCCCGCGAGGGGGCACTGCCTCACCGACCTCCTGTACCGCCAGCAAACCCAGGGCCTGCCCATCGACGTCATCGCGGTCGTTGGCAATCACCCGGACCTGGCACCCGTCGCCCAGTTCTACGGCGTCCCCTTCCTGAACATTCCCGTCACGAAGGACACGAAGGCCCAGGCGGAGCGCCAGCTCCTTGACCTCATCGCCTCCGAAAAGGTTGAGCTCGTCGTCCTGGCCCGCTACATGCAGATCCTCTCCGACGAGGTCTGCCGCGCCATGCAGGGCCGCGTCATCAACATCCACCACTCGTTCCTGCCGTCCTTCAAAGGGTGCGCGCCCTTACGCGCAGGCCCACGATCGCGGCGTCAAGCTGATCGGCGCGACCGCCCACTACGTGACCGCCGACCTGGACGAGGGGCCGATCATCGAGCAGGACGTCACCCGCGTCTCTCACGCCGATTCGACGCCGGACATGGTGGCGCTCGGCCAGGACGTGGAGCGCCGCGTCCTCGCGCAGGCCGTTCGCTTCCACGCGGAGCGCCGCGTCCTCATGAACGGCAACCGAACGGTCGTCTTCTCCCGCTGAGTCCCTCTCGTGCACGCAGGAACGAGGCAGGGGCGCGGTCTGTGCGCGGGCTGAGCCTGACCGCCCGACCTGCGCGTGGGGAGTGTGGCACCTCGCTGGCGTGTCGCACCCTGTAACAAGACAACATGCGGCCATCTGGTCATATTTGTGCGACAAATCGGGCTCAGAGGGGCTGTCTTGTCACTTGGTGGGCAACGCTGAGACGTGATCTTTCGGTCATTTAGTGGGTAAGCGTCGCGTTGACCGCCTGATAAATGGCACACTTATTACGTGGACGAAACGACTCAGCATCGCACCCCCATCACCGGCTACGTGCCCGGGGGTTTTGACATGTTCCATCAGGGACACCTCAACATCCTGCGCGCCGCGCGTGAGCGCTGCGATCGCCTCGTCGTCGGCGTGACCTCGGATGAGGCCCTCATCCGTATGAAGGGGCGCGCCCCCGTCATCCCGCTCAAGGAGCGTTGCGACCTCGTGTCGTCGCTGCGTTTCGTGGATGCGGTTGTCGTTGACTTGGACCAGGACAAGCGCCTCGCCTGGCGCCTCCAGCCTTTCGATGTCCTCTTCAAGGGTGACGACTGGAAGGACACGCCGAAGGGCGCTCAGCTTGAGGCTGAAATGGCCGAGGTGGGCGCACGCGTCGTCTACCTGCCGTACACGCCGTCGACGTCGTCGACGAAGCTGCGCCGCTTCATCGCGCCCGAGGACTTCTCTGACGAGGCCCCGTTGCAGGATGCGGACAAGGCACCGGAAGGAGAGCAGCAGTGAGTCTGCCCGTCGTGCTTGAGCCGGGTTCCTCCTGGGGGACTCGATTTAGTGCGTATCGAAGTGCGCTTGCCGCCGCCCAGAAGCCGGGCGCGGGCGTTCCCGCGTACATGCGCTGGGTGAACCGCGGCGCGGCGCGGGTCGTGGCCGCGGCCTGCGCGGCTTTCGGCTGGACCCCAACTTCGTCAGCTTCATTTCCGTGTGCTTCTCGACGCTGGGCCTCATCGTCCTCGTCGCGCTTGAACCCGCGTGGTGGACGGGCCTCATCGTGGGCACGGCCCTCGCGGTCGGCTTCATGTTCGATTCTGCGGACGGCCAGGTCTCGCGCGTGACGGGCGCGTCATCGAAGACGGGGGAGTGGGTGGATCACGTCGCCGACGCGTTCCGTTCCCCGGCGATCCACTTCTGCACCGCCGCTGCGGTCATGGTCTACCGCCCCGAGTCGTGGTGGCTGGCCATCGTCGCGCTCGTTTACGGCTGGGTGACGTCGGGCCAGTTCATGAGCCAGATCCTCGCCGAGCAGTTCGTGCGCGCGGCGGGCCGCAAGCAGACTCGCGGCGGGAACCTGCGCTCCTTCGTGCTACTGCCCACCGACCCGGGCGTGCTGTGCTGGTCCTTCGTACTGTGGGGCTTCGGCGTGCCTTTCATGGTGCTGTACACCTTCCTCGCGGTTATTGCCGTCGCGCACTCCTCGATTTCGCTGCGTCGCCGCTTCCGCGACCTGCGCGCCCTGGACGCGGCCGCCAAGCAGGAGGCCAAGCAGAACGCCCAACAGGCCGCCAAGCAGGGGGAGTCCCGTGCCTGAGCTGTCCGTCCTGCTGCCCGCGCGCAACGCCGCGGGTACGATCACGCGCGCCGTGGCCTCGACCCTGGCGGCTATGCCGCGCGACGCGGAGCTGGTCGTCGGCAATGACTCGTCGTCGGATTCGACGGTCGGCGAGGCCATCCGCGGCGCGTCGCGCAGGGGAGTGGTCGATCCGCGCCTGCGCATCGAGGACATCACCCCGGGCGAGGGCGGCGTCTCCCGCGTCCTCACCCAGCTCATGGACCGCACCGACTCCGCCTCGTCGGCCGCATGGACGCCGACGACGTGTCCCTCAAGGGCCGTTTCAAGCGCACAATGCGCGCCATCGAGCGCGGTGACGACATGGTCTTCACGCAGATGATTGAGCTGCGCGGCTCCCGCCCGGTTCCGCGCCTGCCCTACGAGATCACGCCCGAGGACATGGGCTGGCACCTGCTGCTCACCAACCCCGTGTGCCACCCGACCATGCTGGCCACCCGCGAGATCATGGACCGCGTCGGCGGCTACCGCAGCGTTCCCGCCGAGGACTACGACCTGTGGATGCGCGTGGCGTCTGTGGGCGGTCGCATCCGCCGCATTGCGCCCTGGGGTCTGCTCTACCGCATCCACCCGGGCCAGGTCACGGGAAACGCCTCGTGGCGCTCGGATTCGTGGAAGAACCCCGAGCAGGCGCAGGCCTTCGCCGACCTGTCGCGGTCTCTGACGGGCCAGGAGCTGCCGCGCCTGGTCTCGCTCGTTTCGCTTCCTCGCGAACAGGCCGAGCGTGAGCTCGACCGATTCGTGCAGGTCTACACTCAGGGGGTCGCGTCTCGACCCGCACAGTCCCGCCGCGCTCTGGAGCGCAGGCTGAATGCGCGCGCCGCGTGGGTGCGCTCTCACCTCCAAGGAGAACAGTCATGATCCTTACCCCTCCGCCCACGGGCGGCCAGCAGATCCTCCGTCACGCCCTGGCGCGCCGCTGGAGGTCGATTGCTGCGGGGACCGCGGCTGGTTTGGTTCTCGGCGTCGCCGCTGCCTTCGGCATTCCCTCAACGCACACGGCGACGGTGTCGATGACCGTGACGTCTCCGTCCCCGACGCCGGCCCCCGTCGTGCGCGCCTCCCTGTCGAATACGACGGACATGGTCACCGAGCAGGGCATCGCGAAGTCTGCGACGGTCCTGGATGCGGCGGCTGAGAAGCTCGGCGGCGGCGTGACCGCTTCCGAGCTGCGCTCCAACATGGACGTGTCGGGCGACACGAATGGCACGATCGTGAAGATCGAGTATTCGGCGCCGACCCGCGCCGAGGCCGTCGCGGCCGCGGACGCGATCGCCGAGTTCTACCTGCAGCAGCGCACAGCCCTCGTCGAGCAGCGCGCCGACGAGATGGCCGCCGCCGCGAACGAGGACATCGCCGCCCTGGAGGCCGAGCTGGGGACCCTGCAGCCCACCGTCGACGAGGACGGCAAGGTGACGGAGGACCCGCGCGCCGACGAGGTGACGAAGGAGATCAACAAGATCAAGGAGCAGGTCGCCCAGCTGGAGCCGTACCACGCCAGCGCCGGCCTAGTGATTACGAGCGCTGACGCCTCGAGCGACACGGTGGAGCCCTCCAAGGCTCGCCTCATCCTGATTTTCACCGTCGTCGGCGTCTTCGCCGGCCTCGTGCTGGTGCTCCTGCGCGAGACGCGCGCCCGCTCGCTGGCCTCGCCCACGCAGCTGGCCGACCTGACGGCTCTGCCCGTGTGGAGCGCCGAGGAGGGCACGCCCGAGCCGTGGCTCGCCCCCACCCGCATGCTTGCGATGGCGATCGACCGTGACCACTGGGTCGACCTGATCGTCGACGCCTCCGACCCGCAGGCGCGTGACCTGCACCGCGTCCTGTCCGCCTCGCTGGCCGAGACCCGCGTGCCCGCGCCGCGCCTCATCGACATTAAGCAGCCGCTGGCCTCCCTGCTGGACGAGGTCCGCCCCTCCCGCCACGTGCTCGTCGCCGTGCGCAAGGGCCACGACCTCAGGATCTGCACGCCCTCCTCGACGAGCTCGCCATCATCAACCGCGAGGTGAACGGCATGATCTACCTGGGTGACCAGGTGGTCGCGTCCACCGGCTCCGCTCCCGCGGCTCCCGCTCGCCCGGCCGAGGTCATCGTCCCCGTGGACCAGGCTGTGACTGAGACCGTCAGCCGGGTTCCGGCTCAGGATACTGCTGACGCCGAGAAGGCATCCGTCGAGTCCACTCCGACAAAGGAAACGGAAGACACCGCCGAGTCCAAGAAGTCGGGCAGCAAGGGTGCGACTTCCTCGAAGAAGGGCACAAAGTGAGCGCCGAGGAGACCACCGTGGCCGACGCAAAGGCGGCCTCCATCTGGCACGTTGACCGCACCGCGCGCGTCTCCCAGCTGATTTCGGGCGACCCGTCGGATCCGCGAGCGCTCGTGCTCGTGCGCGATAACGGCCGCAACTCCGCGTTCGTGGAGATTGACGGCACGGACCACCCGGAGACCGATCCGCGTGTGCTCGAGGTCGAAGCGGCTCCCGCTCGCGGCTGGGAAGAGGGCGCGGGCGCTGACGTGGACGCGACTGTCGTCATGTGCACGGTCGGCTCCTGCGACATGCTCGAGGACGCGGTGCGCGCCATCCTCGCGCAGGATCATCAGCGTTTCACGCTGGTTGTTGTCGATAATGCGCCGGAGACGGGCCTGACCCGCGAGAAGCTCGCGGGCATCGAGGACACGCGCCTGACCATCGTGTCGGCGTCGCGTCCTGGCCTGTCGCGCGCCCGCAACCGCGGCGTGCTCGCGGCTCGCGGCGAGGTCATCGTCTTCACGGACGACGACGCGATCGTCGACCCGCATTGGCTGACCGCCATGATCGACCCGTTCACGGCCTCGCCGTACGTGGCCGCGACGACGGGTATCGCCCTGCCCTTGGAGCAGCGTTACGCGCCCCAGCGGTGGTTCGAGTCGCGCGGCGGCTTCCCCAAGGACATGTCCCCGCGCGTGTGGTGCGTCGGCGATATTCCCGAGGGCCTGGAAGCCCTGGGCGAGAAGGGTGACGGCGGCCCGCTGTTCCCGATCACGACCGCCCGCGTGGGTGCTGGCGTGTGCATGGCGATGCGCCGCGACGTCCTCATGGAGGTTGGCCCCTTTGACCCGGCTCTGGGCGCTGGCACCTCGACGCGCGGCGGCGAGGACCTCGACATGTTCGCGCGCATCCTGGCCACGGGTGACGTCATCGTTCATACGCCCGACGCGCTCGTGCACCATCGTCACCGCGTCGACGAGGCCGGCCTGGACAAGCAGATTCGAGGCAACGGCTCCGGCATGGCTGCCCTCCTGACGAAGGCGATCATCGCGAAGCCCTCCGTGCTCGCTACCCTGGCGACCCGAGTGCCCGGCATCCTCAAGCGCGTCAAGCCCGGAGGTGCCCGCGTCGCCGGCACCGACGAGGACGTGCCCGGCTCGCTCACCACCTCCGAGATCAAGGGATTCCTCGAGGGCCCCTTCCTGTACCTGTCCTCGCGCAAGCGCAACAAGCTCGGTGCCCCGCGTCAAGACCAGCAGGCGGGTGCGCAGGAGAGTGCAACCCCGTCGAGCAGCGCTGAGGAGGCCCAGGCCTCGTCCGCGACTGAGACGACCGGCGAAGGGAACGGTACCGCGTGAGCCCGCGTCGAGGACTCTGGGCCAAACCCGCCCCCGCCCGCATCGGGCCGCTGAGAGAGGACGCGCAGGACCTACCTGCGTGGCCTTTCGTCGTGGCTTATTCGGCGTACTTCCTGTGGTGGGTGCTCGGCTCCGGTGACCTGATGTGGCCGCTGTTCGCGACCGTCATGCTCGTGTTCATGATCGGTCGTCACGGCCTGCGCTTCCCGCCTGGAACCATCCTGTGGGTGTTTTTCCTGGCGTGGGTGCTGGCCTCGATGACGATGCTGGATACGGGTGGGCGCGTGATCGGCGCGTTCTACCGTTTCTTGCTGGAGCTGTCGCCCGGTGTCTTCGCGGTCTACGCGTTCAACGCGCGCAAGTCCCTGAGCGTGCGCACGATCGTCGGCACGATGTGGGGCTTCCTGGCTTCGACCACCATTGGCGGCTTCATCGCCATGGCGGCTCCGACGCTGCGCTTCAAGACGCTCATGTACTACCTGGTGCCGCGCGCCCTGCACTCCAACGACTTCGTCAAGGAGTTCACGAAGCGCGCGACCACCCAGTGGAACCCGTCGTCCTGGATCCTCTCCGACCCGCGCCCGTCCGCCCCCTTCATCTATTCGAACACGTATGGCAACGTCTATTCGCTGATTTTTCCCGCTCGCGCTCATTTTCGCCTACGTGCTGTGGCGCGAGCGCAACAAGTGGCGTGTCGTCGTGGCCGCCGTGTGCGCCCTGTCGGTCATCCCGGCCGCGGCGACGCTCAACCGCGGCATGTACATCGGCCTCATCGTCATCGTCGTGTGGGTGGGATTCCAGCGCCTGCGCGCGGGTGCCTGGCGGACCGTCCTGGGCATTATCGCGGCGATCGGCGTGGGCGTGGGCGCGTGGCTGGCGACCCCGGCCTCGCAGTCGCTCCTCGAGCGCGTCGCGGCCTCCTCCTCGACGGAGGACCGCGCCTCCAACTACCTGGAGACCCTGTACGAGCTCCAGCAGTCCCCGCTCCTGGGTTTCGGTGCCCCGCGCCCGTCGGCCTCGCCCTGGCTGCCCTCCCTGGGCACGCAGGGACAGTTCTGGACGGTTATCTTCTCCTACGGCCTGGTCGGCCTGGCCCTGTTCCTCGCCTTCTTCGGGCGCATGGTCCCGCGCATCTGGCGCGCCACGGACGTGTACGGCTCAATCCTGGGCGGCATCATCCTGGCGACGCTGGTCGAGCAGTTCTACTACGGCATGAACACGGGTCTCATGATCTCCGTCGTGGCGGTCGCGCTCCTGTCGCGTCACCTGGAGGAGGAAAACGACCCGATCAAGCGCGCCCAGGCCGAACGCGAGGGCGTCGCGAGCACCGGCGGCGTCGCGGGAACCGTCCGCGCCGAGCGCGCCGTGCGCATGGGGCAATGGACAAGCCCCGCCGCGAACGACGGGGCTTTTGCCACTGCGATGCTTGAGCGACTCAACAAGTCGGGTCGTCGGGGAACGAGAAGCCGGACAGCTTCCACGCGCCGCCGTCGTTCACAAACTCAAAATAAGTGAGGGCGCGGGTCATGGTCGTGTCGTCCGTCAGCGCAGTGCCCGCGTCGTTGAGGACGCGAACGTTAGAAGAGTCGACGCACGCCGAGACCGTAATGTTTCCCGCCCCGTCATCGCTGATGATGTGGACGTCCTCAAGGGTGGGCGTTCCCGTGGCGTGGGTGCCGTCCCTGGTCCACTCGAGGGCCTGCGCGTCGAACTCCTCCAGCGCGGAAGCGGTGAGCACGGAGGACAGGTCGGTTGCGCGCGCCTGCGCGGGGTCCGCGTACGCGTCCCACAGGGTGTTCATGACGAAGCTGGCCTGCCCGGCGGCCTCAGAATCCGTAGCCAGCGAGCCGGATGCGTTGGCCGGGCCTCCCGACTGCGGAGCGATGGTCTTGGGGACGGACTGCGGAATGTCTGACTGTGCCTCGTCGTCGGGGCTTTGCGCGCCGGAGGCAGCGGAGGCCGCCGCGTCGGTGTCGGACGAACCCGTCAGGCGCAGGAAGCCGACGATGACGAGCGCGATGATCAGCAAAATGGCGGCTGCCAGCAGAATCTTCTTGCGAGCAGGGGAGAGCGAGTTGATGAAGTCCATGTGTATCCCATCGGTCGGTTATAGAGAAAGGCTACCGCGCGGTAGCGGGAAGGTTAATCATGAGTGAGGCAAATCAAGCCAGGCGTTCCCTCGCGCGCGGGGGCATCGTCGGCTTCGTCGGAGCGGCCGCCTCGGCGGTCCTAGGCTTCGCATTCACGATCATCCTCTCGCGCATGCTGGGTGCGCAGGGTGCGGGCATCGTCACCCAGGCGACGGGCGTCTTCGCGATCGTCATGGCTCTGGCCAAGGTGGGCCTCGACTCCACCGCAATCTACCTGATGCCTCGCCTCTCCCTGGACGCGCCCGAGGAGATCCGCGCGACCCTGTCCTTCATGGCCTCCATGACGGTGGGCGTGTCCACCGTGTGCGTCCTCATTCTCGAGGCCGTGGCTCCCTTGATCTGGAACGCTGACGTCGCCGCATCCACCCGAGCGGTGCTCTGGTTCGTGCCGATCGGTGCTCTCACCCTGGTTGCCTCCGCCGCCCTGCGGGCGCTCGGCAACATGCGCGAGTACGTCCTCGTCCAAAACCTGCTCCTGCCCGGCCTGCGCCCCCTCCTCGTCGCGCTCGCTGCCGCGTTCACCGGGTCCCTGGCCTTCGTGTCGGTCGCGTGGGCGCTGCCCTTCGTCGTCGTCCTGGTGGCCTCGTGGTGGCTCCTGCTGCGCCACATGCCCTCGGCCGCGGACTCCGTGGGGCGCTGGCCGAGTGCGCGCCGCCGCCGCCAGGTCATCTCCTTTGCCCTGCCTCGAACCCTCACCGCCGGCCTCGAGCAGGCGCTGCAATGGCTGGACGTCCTCCTCGTCGGCCTCCTCGCGGGGGGACGCGGCCTCGGGTATCTACGGCGGCGCGATCCGCTTCATCCAGGCAGGTATGGTCGTCGACACGGCCCTGCGCGTCGTCGTCTCCCCGCAGTTCTCTAAGCTCCTCCACCAGGGCAAGACCAAGGAACTGCGCGACCTGTACAGCACCGCCTCGATCTGGCTCGTCCTGTTCGCCGCCCCCATCTACGCGCTCATGGCGATCTACGCGCCCGCGCTCATGCGCATCCTCGGCGACGGCTTCGCCCCCGGTGCGAACGTCCTCGTCGTGCTGTGCATCGGCTCCATCGTCACTTTCATGGCGGGAAATATTCACTCACTGCTCATCATGAGCGGCCGCTCGGGGTGGGCGGCAATCAACAAGGTCGTGGTCCTCACGCTCAACGTTGTGGGTAACATCATCTTTATTCCTCGTGGAGGAATGGTGGCTGCGGCCATCGTGTGGGCCGTGTGCATGGTGCTTGACGCGGCCATGGCAACCGTTCAGGTCTCGCGTTTTATCGGTGTGACACCCAAATTGTCGGAAGTGGTCAAGCCTATCCTTGTCGTGGGCGTGTCCGCAGTGATTCCGGGCGGGTGTATAGCGTGGTGGCTCGGGCGCGATTCCTTCGTTGCGACCGTCGTGGGTTCTGCCCTCTCAATCCTCGCTTTTGCTTGTGTTTGCTGGGCGTTCAGGGATCGTCTTCACCTCTCGGGACTTGGGTCCTTAGCGAGGAGTCGTCGGGGCTGACAATGGGGCGCGTGATGCACCTGTGAAAGTGGGTCTTGACCACCCGGTTGATCTAACAGGGATTGTTGTGTAATTATTTATGCAACAAGTTCCCGTTATCTCCGAAAGGTCGTGTCATGGCTTCCGTGCTTTCGCGCCTTGCAGTCCTTGCAACCGCGCCGATTGTCGCCTGCGCTTCCCTCGCACTCGCTCCGATGGCACAGGCTGTTGGTGCAGGTCAAGGGGATTCTGCACCCGGTCAGGCTGCCGTTCATGATGGTCTGAGTGCCGCCACCGCCGCAGCGTCGTGCTGGGATATTAAACAGCGGAATCCCGAGGCAACGGACGGAGCCTACTGGCTCCAGACTCCCGCGATGGATCACCCCGAACAGTTCTTTTGTGACCAAACGACAGATGGTGGCGGTTGGGTCATGGTCGGCCGCGGCCGCGAAGGATGGGAATCCTGGAGCGGCGGCAAAAGGGTGATCCCGCGAAGCTGACCTCCCGCTCGCGTACCCCGGGTGACTTCGATGTCGTTCAGCTGTCCAACAAGGCCATCACCGAGCTGCTCAACAACGAGCCGGTCAAGGACCAGGCTGACGGCGTGCGCGTCATGCGTTCGTGGAGCGCGTCGGGCCGCTACTACCAGACGGTCGACCTGCAGTTCCCGAAGATGACGGACTTCGTGTGGCCCTTCAAGATGGCCCACCCGATCAACATTCAGCTCGATAAGGGTGGTTGGCGCCCCGGCGTCATGTGGAGCCAGACCGGCTACGACAATGAGTGGAACGGCCTGCAGACCTACCCGAGCGCCCGCACGACGGGCTGGCTGATGGGGTGGGGCTACGGCGCACAGGCCTCTAACTGGGGCGGCGACGTTTCCTCCGCCAACTCCTATTTCCGCAAGTCCGGCCTGACGGTCTTCCCCTACGCCGAGGTCTACGTGCGTCCGCGCATCTCCTCGGACTCGTCCTCCTTCACTCGCATCCCCGACGAGGGTATGAGTGGCTCCACCGTCTCTGGAGCGGTCTCCAACTTCGCCGCGAAGACCTCGTGGGGCGTGAGCGGTAACCTCAACGGTTCCGTGAAGGAGGGCAGCATCCAGGTGCAGGCGCTCGCTCAGGTCGGTTCCACCATGTACGTGGGCGGCAACTTCACCGGCGTCAAGCAGGGCGACAAGGGTGCGGAGATCTCCTCGCGTGGCCTCGCCGCCTTCGACGTGAACACCGGCGACTTCACCGGCCAGACCTTCGACTTTAATGCCCAGGTCAAGGCCCTCCTGGCTCTGCCCGATGGTCGACTCCTCGTCGGCGGCGACTTCACCCGCGTCAACGGCGAAACCCACGTCGGTACCGTCGTCATCAACCCCTCGACCGGCCAGATCGACCCCTCCTGGGACCTGCAGATCGTCAACGCGCTGCGCGGCGGTTCTGTGAGCGTGCGCGCCCTGACCTACTACGACGGCAACGTCTACCTGGGTGGCTCCTTCACCCACCTCTCGGGTGGCGGCAGCTCCAAGGTCTACGCCCGTAACGCCGGACGCGTCTCCCTGAGCTCGCGCCCCGATCGCTCGTGGAACCCTGAGATCAGCGGCTCCGTCCAGGCAGTCGGCGTCTCCGAAGCCAACAGCGCCTTCTACGCGGGCGGCCACTTCACCACCGCGCACGGCAACCAGCGCGCCTGGTACGCAGCCAAGTTCTCCACGCAGGCCGGTGCTGCCCTCGACACGAATTTCTCCTTCGAGCCCTCGGCTCCCTCCGCGGGCAAGTATCAGCAGACCATCTCCTCGGCGGGAGACCGCGTGTACATCGGCGGATCCGAACACTCCCTGTTCGGCTACGACGCCGCCAGCAACCAGCGCCTCTCCGGTGCCATGATGTTCAGCAACGGCGGCGACCTGCAGGCCAGCACCGTCTCCGCGAAGGGCGTCATCTACGGTTCCTGCCACTGCTCGGATGCAACGTACCAGACATGTACACCTGGTCTATGAACATGTCCTGGTCTCGCGTCGACGAGATCAAGTGGGTCGGAGCCTGGGACGCTGCCACCGGCCAGAGCCTCAAGTGGACTCCCTTCGAGCTGTCCTCGCGTCGCAAGACCGGTGCCTGGGCCCTGACCACTGACAGCAACGGCAACCTGTGGGTGGGTGGCGACTTTACCCTCTCCCCACACCGACGCCACGCACACCCAGTGGAACGGCGGCTTCGCCCGCTACGACAACCGCGACAACGTCGCGCCCGACGCGCCGACCCTGCTGCGTTCCTCTGCGGCCACCGCCTCGACCGTGACCCTCGCCTGGGAAGGTGTCTCGGACGCCGTCTCCTACGAGGTCCTGCGCGATGATCGTCCGATCGCCACTTCCGACACCACCAGTGTTGAGGTGCCGCGCGGCGGTGAGAACCGCTTCTTCGTGCGCGCCGTGGACGCCGAGGGCAACCGCTCCGCGACCACCCCGGTCTACACCGCGCCGACCTACGGCCAGGTCGATCCCGCCAACCCCATCCTCCTCGAGGCGGGTGCCACCTGGAGCTACCGCGCCGAAGCCAGCGCCGCACCCGAGAACTGGGCCCAGACCTCGTTCGACGACTCCGCGTGGCCGACCGGCGCAGCACCCCTGGGCTACGGCGATGCTGCGATCGCGACCCAGATCGCCACCAAGGGCTCGCGCCCCGTGACGACCTACTACCGCTCGCACTTCCAGGTGGCCGACGCGAACGCCCTCAAGGGTGTCACCGTCAAGTACCTGGCCGACGATGGCGCCGTCGTCTACGTCAACGGCGTCGAGGTGGACCGCACCCGCATGGGATCCGGCACTGTCAGCTACACGACCCGAGCCGACGCTGCGCCCAACTACGCCGCGGCCTCCTCTTCGCTCTCCGAGGTCTTCGTCCCCGCCTCCGCGCTTGAGACCGGCGACAACGTCATCGCAGTGGAAACGCACGTCAACTACCTGCGCACCCCGACCGTGTCCATGCAGGCGTCCATCGTCCGCGTGGATGGCACCCCGGAGAACAACAGCTCTGTTCCCTCCGACCACAACACTGAGTCCGACGATGCGACGAAGCCGATCAACGCGGCCACCGTCAAGTCCGGCACGGTCATCGACACCGGTGCCGAGTGGAACTACTGGACCTCCACGAACGAGCCGGCCTCCGACTGGGCCACCACCGGCTCGCTCGCGAGCTGGAACCGCGGCTCCGGCCCGATCGGCTGGGGAGACGACGGCGCGGCCACCGCCCTCGACATTGCGAAGAAGGACCGCGCGGTCACCTACTACTTCGCACGCGACATCGACCTGGGTACGATCAGCGCAAACACCTCTCTGACCGTGAAGGTGCGCGCGGATGATGGTGCCGTCCTGCGGGTCAACGGCAAGGTCGTCGACACGAAACGTATGACCGATGGAAACATTACTCATACGACTTACGCGAACGCGGCCGTGAGCGCGGCCAAGGCGTCCTCCGATCTGCTTGAGGTCACCATCCCCGCGAGCCTCTTGACGAGCGGCGTCAATCGCATCGGCGTCGAGGAGCATCTCAACTACAAGGGAACGCCCTCGATGACCTTCGATCTGAACGCAACTCTTGTAAAATAGCGGAAAACCGTGCTTCTTCGCCTGTGTTTGCGAGGGGTTGGAGTTGCTGATAGCGCATCTTGACAACTCGTGAACCAGGTTGACAAGTGGAGCCCCTGCCGTGATGGCGGGGGCTCCCTTTGTATGTGGTCAACCACTCCCGTTTTGCGCTAACCAAGTGGTTGAGCGGGGGCGATTAACGTGACACTATAGAAGTAACCATTTACGCAATACCTGTGAGGACCCCATGAGCTTTATGCGCCGTTGCTTGGCGCTCGGACTGGCATCAGTGACCGGTCTGGGCGTGCTTGCATTTTCTCCGGCTGCCAACGCAGCCGCCGACCCGCTTCACGACGGTCTGAGCGAGGCCACAGCAGCGGCCTCGTGCTGGGAAATCAAGCAGAATGACCCCAGTTCGAAGGACGGAACCTACTGGCTGCAAACGCCCACCATGGACGCGCCCGGTCAGTTCTTCTTGTGACCAGACCACCGAGGGCGGTGGCTGGGTCATGATCGGACGCGGCCGCGAAGGCTGGGAGACCTGGAGCCAAGGGAAGGGCGACCAGGAGAAACTCAAGACCCGCCCGCGCACAGCCGGTGACTTCGACGTCGTCCAGGCCTCGCACGAAACCGTCAACGGCCTGCTCGGCGGCACCGCGGTCTCCGACCTCGACGACGGCATCATGGTCCAGCGCGCCTGGAACCACAAGGGCAGCGCCTACCAGACCGTACGCATGCGCTTCCCGAAGATGCGCGACTTCATCTGGCCCTTTAAGAGCGCCCACCCCGTGGACGTGAAGTTCAACCGCGAATGGTGGGTGAACGGCGGCATCGTGTGGTCTGGCTTCGGTACGAACGCCGGCTGGGGATACGTCAATCTGACTGCCTCCGCGCAAAACAAGTACACGATGGGCTGGGGCTACGGCCCCCTCGCCACGTCCTGGTACGACACCTCCTCCTCGACGTCATACTTCCACCGCAACGGATCGATCATCAACCCCTACGCCGAGGCCTACATCCGCCCGCAGCTGCGTTCCAACGACTCCGGGTTCAAAGCGATCGGTGACGGCGGCGTCGCGGCTGAGCAGCAGAAGGCATCCGCCTCCGAGTTTGCGTCCCCCATGTCCTGGGGTGTGACCGGCAACCTCAATGGTTCCATCCAGGAAGGCAACATTCAGGTCCAGGCATTCGAGCAAATCGGCTCGACTATGTACGTCGGCGGCAACTTCACCGGCGTCAAGAAGGGTAAGAACGGCCAGGAGATCGCCTCCAGTGGCCTCGCCGGATTCGACGCGACGACGGGGGAGTGGAACGGTCAGACGTTCTCCTTCAACAACCAGGTGAAGGACCTTGCTGAGCTGCCGGGCGGCAAGCTGCTCGTCGCCGGTGACTTCACGAAGGTCAACGGCGAAACCCATGTCGGCACGGTCCTCATCGATCCTGCGACCGGCCAGATCGATCCGTCGTGGACCCTCCAGGCGCGCACCGGAACCAACGGTGGCCGTGTCTCGGTGAAGTCCATCAAGATCATCAACGATCACATCTACCTGGGTGGTATCTTCACCCACTTCCAGGGCAACGGCGCGTCGTGGACCTACGCCCGTAACGGTGCCCGTCTCGACATCAACGGCAAGCCCGACCGCACATGGAACCCCGAGTTCAATGGCTCCGTCATCGATATTGATGTCGACGAGAACGAGGACTACTACTACGCGGCCGGCTACTTCACCCGCGCCCACAACCAGGTTGTTGAAAACGCGGGCCGAGTCTCCACTGCCGCTGGCGCTGCGCTGGACTCGTCCTGGACCTTCCAGCACTCCTTCCTGATCGGCAAGTACCAGCAGACCGTTACCGCGCGCAACGGCCGCGTCTACTTCGGCGGCTCGCAGCACTCGCTCTTCGGATACAACTCCGACTCGATGACCCGCACCTCGGGTTCCATCACCATGCAGAACGGCGGAGACGTCCAGGCGAGCACCCGCTCCGCCACAGGCGTCGTATATGCCTCCTGCCACTGCTCCGACTTCGCCTTCCAGGACGCCTACCACTACCCGTCGCTGGGCACCTCCTGGACGCGTGCCGACGAGATCCAGTGGGTCGGCGGATGGGACGAGGCCACCGGCCGCCAGATCGGCTGGACCCCTTACCGTCTGGGATCCTTGCGCTCCACCGGCGCGTGGGCCCTTGAAATGGGTGACGACGGCGCGCTGTGGGCCGGCGGCGACTTCAACTACTCCTACACGTCGCTCACCTCGGGACAGTGGTCCGGTGGCTTCGTGCGCATGCCCGCACGCAACGCCACCGCCCCCCGCCGTTCCCGCCAACCTGCGCGCATCGAGCGGCGACTCCCAGCAGGTGACCCTCAAGTGGTCGAGCGTGCCCGGCGCTGCCTCCTACGAGATCCTGCGTGACGACCGCACGGTCGCCACGACCACGGACACCAGTGCGAGCGTCCCGCTGGGCGGAAACAACCGCTTCTTCGTGCGCGCCGTCGCCTCCGATGGCCTGCGCGGCGCGTCCACCCACGCCTACGTGGTCGACTCAAAGGGTAAGCCCGCCCAGCCCGACGACTCGTCGCTGCTCGTGGACGAGGACGACACCTGGGCGTACCACTGGTCGACCGATCCGGTCGCCGAGAACTGGGCCCAGACCTCGTACGATGATTCCTCCTGGAGCCGCGGCGCTTCTCCGATCGGCTACGGCGGTCCGGGCCTCAACACGACGCTGACCCCGGGTGCAGCCAAGACGCGTCCCGTCACCACCTACGCGCGCGTCAACTTCACGGTCGCCGACCCCACCGCCATCGGTGGTGTCAACGTCGCCGTGACGGCCGACGATGGTGCCGTCGTGTACGTCAACGGCACCGAGGTCGTCCGCCAGCGCATGGCTGATGGAACTGTCGACGCCTCCACCTTCGCGTCCGCGTCCGTTTCGACGCCCGCGGCGCGAGCCGACCGACAGCTCGTCTTCGTTCCCGCGTCATCCCTGGTCGCAGGCACGAATACGCTCGCCGTCGAAACGCACCTCAACTACCGCTCCAGCTCGTCGATGACCATCGACGGCATGGTCAAGGTCGTCGCCAAGGGCGATGAGCCCGCGCCCGCGCCTGCCCCCGACCCGGAGCCGGAGCCGCAGCCCGAGCCGCAGCCCAACCCGCCGCTCACGCCCGACCCGGACAAGCCGCTCGAGGTCCTCGACGTGTCCGCGCTGAACTTCGGACCCTTCCTGTACTCGGGCATGTACTGGAACTACTGGAACTCCAAGGAAGCGCCCGACGCCAAGTGGAACTCCACCGCCGACCTGTCCAAGTGGAAGCACGGTGCCAGCCCGCTCGGCTGGGGCGACCGTGACGCAGGCACGCCCTTCGATCTGCCCGCTAAGGACCGAGCCATCACGAACTACTTCGTTCGTGACGTCAACTTCGGAACCCTCAGCGCAGACTTCGAGGTCGTCCTCAACGTCCGCGTCGACGACGGTGCCGTGATCTACGTCAACGGCACCGAGATCCAGCGAGTCAACATGCCCGAGGGCACTATCGACGCCAACACGCGAGCCTCCTCCAACGTGGGGCTAGCCAAGGCGAAGGATAACCTCGTGCGCATCACGGTCCCGCGCAAGGTCCTCAAGGACGGCGTTAACCGCATCGCCGTCGAGGAGCACGCCAACTACTCGGGCGCCGCATCCGTCACCTTCGACATGAAAGCAACCCTGCTGAGGTGAACCCCATGACTGACCAGTCAACCTCCGCCGACGGCCCGGACTACCCCGAGGCCGCCGGCGAGGTCGGCACTCTCGCCGACCCCGCATTCGATGCCATGGCCCAGCGCGTGCTCACCAGAGGGCACGCCACGACCTGGCTGAACCACTGGTCCCTCTTGCACGCCGACTTCCGTGCGCTCGCGCGCATGAACACCGTCGGCTTCGATGGAACCCTGCTGCAGATGCGCCTGCGCGCGGCCGGTCACGAGGTCTCTCGGACCTCCGCCGACCTCGTCCTGCCGCACGTGTTTGACCGCCTCGACGACGGCGCCCGCATCACGCTCATCGGCGCCGTTCCCGAGGCCGGCCAGGCCGCCGCCGAGCGCCTGTCACGTTTCAACGTCCAGGTCATCGACGGGTACCAGGGCCTGCGCCGCTTCAAGGCAGACCCTTCCGTGCTCACCGCCTTCGATCCGCGTCTCGTGATCGTCGGCCTGGGCGCAGGCCTGCAGGAAGTCGTCGCGTCCGTTGCGCTCGGACTCGTGCCAGAGGCCTCCGTGTGCACCGCGGGCGGGTGGATCGATCAGTACGCACGGGCAGCAGACGACTACTTCCCGGACTGGGTGCACGCCGCCCGACTCGGCTGGGCATGGCGAATCGCCCACGAACCCAAGCGCCTCACCAAGCGCTACACCGTCGAGGCACTCGACTTTGTTGCCCACGCCCCCGAGCTTATTTCTCGGCTCGAGGCCATGGGCAGCTTCGACGATCTCGGACTCGTCGTCCGATCGCACTCCCACGCGGAGGAGTGACGTCGACGCTGTTCATGCGAAGCTGTCCATGAGGCATTTCGCGTGACTCACTGCAACGGAGGCCGGCCCTGCGGGGGTCGGCCTCCGTTGCATCCACTGCTGGGCTGTTATCGATTGCTGGCGTGTGGTGGTCTCTGCTGATGCCCAGCGCTGCTTGTGTTCTGACAGGTCTCTCGTCGATGAGGGAGTCTGCGTGCACGTGGATGGATGACGAGCATGCGGATAGGTTAACCGCACGCGGATAGGTTACGCGTATGTGGATAGCTTATTAACCTATCCGCATCGTCATAACCTATCCGCATCGTCATAACCTATCCGCATAGGGGTGGTCTATCAGTCGCGCTGCCAGTTGGCGTCAGCCGGGCATGTGCGACCACGCTCCACCAGGTGGGCGAACGTGCACGTCCGGCGGATAAGGCGGGTGGTGTAGCGCGCCCCGTGTCTCGCAGGGTGGTCATGGGCAGGTCCATATGAACATGTGTTCCCTCAAGTGGGGGTCTCTTGTGAGCGAGCGCAATGGTCGGCTTCTGACGCTGAAAGAGCTCAGTGCGCTGGGGAATTCATGGGGCTCAACGAGCCTCACAGTGCTCCTCCATAGATGTTTGCAAAGGGTTGTGCAGTGAACGTAGGGCCCTCAGAATGCCAAGCATGTGCCTGACGATGTTGCATACGACTTGGGGATGAGTGCCTACCTACATATAGGTGTCAAACTCCAAAGACCTGCATGACCAGTAGTTACGTGGCCGCGACGGGTGTCTATCAGTTCGCGATGAGAGAGACTGAATAGTTTGTCGGTGCCGCCAAATAAAAGTGTGGCCCGAGCCGATCGGCTCGGGCCACACCCAATCACACACGGAGAGAAAGGCTTAGTAGGCGCCCTCGTGACGCAGCAGCGCGGGGATGGTCTGGAGCATGATCCACGCGTCGAGGGTCAGGGAGCGGTGCTGGGCGTAAGAGAGGTCCAGGTGGACGGTCTCGTCCCAGGAGAGGTTCGAGCGGCCGGAGATCTGCCAGAGGCCCGTGATGCCGGGACGCACTGCGAACTTGCCCATGACGCGGGGCTCATACTGAGCGACCTCGCTGGGGAGCGGGGGACGCGGACCTACGAGCGACATGTCGCCACGCAGGACGTTGAACAGCTGGGGAAGCTCGTCGATAGAGGTCTTGCGCAGGAAGGAGCCGATGCGCGTAATACGCGGATCGTTAGCCATCTTAAACATGACAGAATTTCCTGCCGATGCGTCGGCTTCATTGGCCTCCATGAGGGAGGCCTTGAGCTCTTCGGCGTCCACTCGCATGGTGCGGAACTTAAACATGGTAAAAATCGTCCCGTCGAGGCCCACACGCTCCTGCTTGAAGAAAGCGGGGCCGCCGTCGTTGAGGCGCACCATGAGGGCGACGATGATCCAGAGCGGTGTCAGCAGGATAATGCCGATGAGCGCAGCGAAAAAGTCGCACATGCGCTTGATCGCATTGTCGGCGGACGCGGCAAGATCCGACGCGTGCTCGAACGCGAGGGCCGTCGAAGCGGCCCGTGCAGTGGGCTTCGTCAAAGTTGTCATCTGTGCCTCTTCCTTCTACTTCCTCAAACTCAAATGCTGCATGTCGGTTAGAGCGGCGAAAACCGCTCCAGACCGGGAGAGTTACTAGGTAAATGCTCCCGACGCAACTCAGTCACCGTTAGGTGTTAACCCTAGTCTATCCATATGGTTAGCTTGGTTGCTAACCAAAGGGTTAAGTACAAGCGAAAAAACGCTGTGATTTCGTGCACCTGGCGAGTTGTGCACGTGCGATCGGAACGCGCCGTGACCGCCTGGTAGCTTGCTGACACCTTGGCAGAATGCGTAGAAATCCGCCGAGAGATAAACTGATCAGCGTGTCGTGACTGGCGAATAGGTGGGCCACCACCGGGGAGCGACGCGTCGGCATCGATAGCCGCCCGCCTGGGCTAGAGGCCACTGCCAACCATCATCGGATGATCAATAGGAGAACCCCATGGATTCCCTCAATGACATGACGCTGGCCCAGCTGGATCCTGAGATTCAGGCCGTTCTGGACTCCGAGCTTGGCCGCCAACGTGAGACCCTCGAGATGATCGCCTCGGAGAACTTCGTTCCGCGCGCAGTCCTCGAGGCGCAGGGCTCGGTCCTCACCAACAAGTACGCCGAGGGCCTACCCGGGCCGCCGCTACTACGGCGGATGCGAGTTTGTGGACGTTGCCGAGTCACTCACCATCGAGCGTGCGAAGCAGGTCTTCGGCGGCGACTACGTCAACGTTCAGCCCCATGCGGGCGCTCAGGCTAACGCCGCCGCCCTCATGGCGATGGCGAACGTCGGTGACCCGATCCTCGGCCTGTCCCTGGCCCACGGCGGTCACCTGACCCACGGCATGCGCCTGAACTTCTCGGGCAAGCACTACAAGGCAGTCGCCTACGAGGTCGATCGTGAGACCATGCGCATCGAGCCCCGAGAAGGTCCGCGAGGCGGCCCTCGCGGAGCGCCCGCGCGTGATCATTGCCGGCTGGTCGGCCTACCCGCGTCACCTGGACTTCCAGGCCTTCCGTGACATCGCGGACGAGGTTGGTGCCGCCCTCTGGGTGGATATGGCGCACTTCGCCGGCCTCGTCGCCGCGGGCCTGCACCCGAACCCTGTCCCCTTCGCCGATGTCGTCACGACGACGGTCCACAAGACCCTGGGCGGGCCTCGTTCCGGCATGATTCTGTCCTCGCGCGGCGAGCAGTGGGGCAAGAAGCTCAACACCGCCGTGTTCCCCGGCCAGCAGGGCGGCCCCCTCATGCACGTGATCGCCGCGAAGGCCATCGCCATGAAGGTCGCGCAGACCGAGGAGTTCAAGGATCGCCAGCGCCGCACCCTCGAGGGCGCGCAGATCCTCGCGGAGCGTCTGGGTGCGGACGATGCGAAGAACGCGGGTATCAAGCTGGTCACCGGTGGCACCGACGTCCACCTGGTCCTCGTCGACCTCGTCGAGTCGGAGCTCAACGGCCAGCAGGCCGAGGATCTCCTGCACGAGGTCGGCATCACCGTCAACCGCAACGCCGTCCCCTTCGACCCGCGTCCGCCGGCCGTCACCTCGGGCCTGCGCATCGGCACTCCCGCCCTCGCGACGCGCGGTTTCGACGCCGAGGACTTTGCCGAGGTTGCGGACATCATCGGCACGACCCTGTCTCAGGGTGCGTCCGGCGGCAACGTTGAGGTGGACGCCCTGCGCGCCCGCGTCAAGAAGCTGACGGACAAGCACCCCCTGTACGCCGGGCTCTGATCGTGAGGGCTCCCTGGGAGGGTCCCGCAGGGGTCCTGGATGGAAAGGCGACAGCTGCCGCGATCAAGGCGGAGCTGAAGGAACGCGTTGATCGTCTGCGCGAGGCCGGGGTCGTCCCGGGCCTCGGTACGATCCTCGTGGGCGAAGACCCCGGGTCCGTCGCCTACGTCGCCGGTAAGCACCGTGACTGCGCGGAAATCGGCGCTGAGTCGATCCGCGTGGACCTGCCTGCCGACGCCACGCAGGAACAGGTGGAGGCTGCGATTGATCAGCTCAACGCGGACCCTGCCTGCACGGGCTACATCGTGCAGCTGCCGCTGCCTCGCGGGATCGACACGAACGCCGTTCTGGAGCGCATCGACCCGGCGAAGGACGCCGATGGGCTGCACCCGATGAACCTCGGGCGGCTCGTCCTGCGGGGGTCGGGTCCCATCGACTCGCCGCTTCCGTGCACGCCGCGCGCGGTCATCGAGCTCATGGAACGCCATGGGATCGACCTGGCCGGTAAGAACGTGTGTGTCGTCGGTCGAGGCGTGACCGTGGGTCGTTCGATCGGCCTGCTGCTCATGCGCAAGGAAGTGAACGCGACCGTCGATGTGTGCCACACGGGCACGACCAACCTGGCTGATCACGTGCGTCGCGCGGACGTCATCGTGGCGGCGGCGGGATCCGCTGGGATCATCACTCGCGACATGGTGGCCCCTGGCGCCATCGTCCTCGACGTTGGCGTGAGCCGCGTGCAGGGCGAGGATGGCAAGGCTCGTCTGATGGGCGACGTTGCGGACGGCGTGGATGAGGTGGCCAGCTGGCTCAGCCCCAATCCCGGCGGCGTTGGGCCGATGACCCGGGCGCTCCTCGTGACGAACGTCGTCGAGGCGGCCGAACGTCAGGCGGGAATCAGCGCGAACTGACTCGCGGTGCACGGCCTCGGCAAACGAGGTCGGCGCGCGCGAACGTAACGGAGGCGCGGTGAGGATATCCATTCCTCGCCGCGCCTCCTCGTTCCTCTAGACTGGAGAAAAACTCGTGTAAGGAGAAAACGATGAACCTGACGGTGACGACCGTGAACCTTAACGGCATCCGCGCCGCCCACAAGCGTGGCTTCCTCGAGTGGCTGGAGGGGAGCGACACGGACGTACTGCTCATGCAGGAGGTGCGCGCACCGGAGGAGATCTCCCGCGAGATCATGGGCGATGCCTGGGAGAGCGTGTGGGTTCCGTGCCGCATCAAGGGGCGCGCGGGCGTCGGCGTGGCCGTGCGACGCGGGCGCGCGAGCGTGGAGGGTGAGCCTCGCCTGGTCCTCGACGACGCTGAGACGGACGTGGATTCGGGCCGCTGGCTTTGAAGTCGTCGTGCGCCCCGAGGGCGGCGACACCCCCGTGCGAGTCGTCTCGGCGTACTTCCATTCGGGCGAGAAGGACACTCCCAAGCAGGAGGCGAAGATGGCGCACTTGCCGCGTATCGGTGCCCGCATGGCCGAGCTGCTCGCCGAGGAGGTAGCCGGGGGTATCTCCTCGCTCGTGTGCGGTGACTTTAACGTCGTGCGCTGCGAGGCTGACATCAAGAACTGGAAGCCGAACCACAACAAGCGCGCCGGTGTCCTTGACGAGGAGATCGCCTTCCTCAACCAGTGGGTGGAGGAAGGCTGGCGCGACACGGTGCGCGACCTGGCCGGCGATGTGCAGGGGCCGTACTCGTGGTGGTCGTGGCGCGGTCAGGCCTTCGTCAACAACGCGGGCTGGCGCATCGACTATCAGTACGCGACGCCGGCCCTGGGGGAGCGTGCGCGCTCCTTCGAGATCGGCCGCGCCGACGAGTACGCGGAGCGCTTCTCGGATCATGCGCCGGTCTCGGTGACCTACGAGATCTGACGTCTTATCGACGAGGCCGTGGCCTGGGACCATCGGATTCCCGGGCCACGGCTTTTCGTGTCTACGGGCGACGACAGCCTTTCGCGTCTACGGGCGACCTGGTCTGTGGCCTCTGACCTGCGGTCTGCGTTCTGTGGCCCGGTCTGTGGCCTGTCGCACTGTTTCCTAAAATTTCGCATGCAATTCACTTGGGTGAACTTTCAATAACGTCTGAAAACGTTGCAATTCCAACGATGAAAATTCATGGTTTGAAATAGGTTTGGGGGAATTGCATGCGAAATTGGAAGTCCATTGTGGAGGGGGATATGGGGAGTGTCGATCTTGCACAGCTGCGCGCAGTAGTCAGAGCACGTCAGCGTGGAGGGCACCGGCGGGGCCGCAGGGCCAGGGTGGGCTGCGGGACGCCGCGGCCTTTCGTGCCTGCGGGTGACCGGGTCTGTGGCCTGTCGCACTGTTTCCTAAAATTTCGCATGTAATTCGATTGGATGAAGTTTCAATAATATCTGAAAACGTTGCAATTCCAACAGTCTGATTTCAAAATTTGAAGTAGTCGGAGGGGAATTGCATGCGACATTAATGGGGGCTGGCTGCACCGCCCGGAACGCCGGTTGCACAGTCAGCAGGAACGCCCGTGGGCCCGACGGCACCCGGAACGCCAGCGTGTGAAAGCTTGGCAGGCGGGAAGTTAGTGCCCGGAGGCGTCGAAATCGAAGAGCGCCATCGAGGAATAGATCCCCGAAGGGTCGATGCGATCCAGGCGGAAGCCGGGGACGATCCACGAGGCTTCGATGGTTGCGCCGATGTCGAGAGCAAGGTCCAGGGCGATGTCGTCGACGTCCTGTGCCAGTGTGACGTGCGGGTGGTAGGGAAAGCGCGTTTCGTGATCGAGCGGGCCGGAGCGGATCTCCTCGGCGAGGTCCGTGCAGTCTGACGCTCCTTCTGCCAGCGTCATGAATGCGACGTTCGAGACTGGGCGGAAAGAATCCGTGCCGGACAGGTGACGCGGAAGGGGGAATGCCGTGAGGCGATGGAACGTAGGTGGTCGATGACCTCGGCCCGAGCATCGCGCGCGACGGGCGTGGGGGGGCATGAGAGTGATGTGCGCGGGGATGCGCGAGCCGGCCAGATCGCCGAGGCGTAGACGCAGGTCAGTGAGCTGGGTGACCCAGGGTTCCGGGATTGCGACGACGACGCCAAGCCAGTCCTGGCCGGGGAGTCGTTGGGGGAGGAACATGGGGCCTGCCTGTGTCGCGGTTGTTGTGGCTCCACTGTACCGGGGTGGTGGGGAGAGCGCGATGAGGCTGCAGCGCTTGAATGGTGTGAGGGCGTTCACGTAGCCTTGAGGGAGTGAGACCAAGGAGGATCTTGTGAGTGATCTCGTGTGGGCCGACGCCGCTATTCCCGAAGAAGGCGCAGCCCAGGCCGCAAATCTGTTCCGTGACGCGTTTGGATATGAGCCTCAGGGCGTGTGGAGCGCGCCCGGGCGCGTCAATATCATCGGTGAGCACGTGGATTACAACGGCGGGCCGTGCCTGCCGATTGCGCTCCCGCACCGTGCCTACGTGGCCCTGGCGCCGCGCGCGGATCGGACAATTCGCCTGATTTCGCCGCAGACGCGCGAGGCGATTGACGTGCTCGATCTCGATGTGATCGGCCCGAAGGGGACCCCTGGCGAGGTGACGAATCATTGGACCGCCTACCTCGCGGGTGTCGCGTGGGCGCTTGAACAGGCCGGATATGGCCCGTTGCCCGGTTTTGATGCGGCCCTGTGGTCGTGCGTGCCGCTGGGTGGTGGCCTCTCGTCGAGCGCCGCGCTCGAGTGTGCGACCGCGGTTGCCCTTGACGAGGTGTGCTCCCTGGGGCTCGCCGGCACGGTCGAGAACCCCAACGACGAGGGGCGCAAAGTCCTCGTGGACGCCGCGCGCGCTGCGGAAAACCAGGTGGCGGGCGCGAATACCGGTGGCCTGGACCAAACGGCCTCCCTGCGCTGCCGCGAAGGCCACGCGCTGGCCCTCGACTGTCGCGACATGTCGACGCGCCAGGTTCCCTTTGATCTGGGTGCGGTCGGCCTCGAGCTCCTCGTCATCGACACGCGGGCCAAGCATTCGCTGGCGGACGGCCAGTACGGCTCGCGCCGCGCGGACTGTGAGGAGTCTGCGCGCATCCTGGGGGTGGACCAGCTCGTGGACGTGATCGACCTGGACGAGGCCTCGGCTGCCCTGGGTGATGAGCGCTTGGCTGCGCGTACACGCCACGTCGTCTCTGAGATCGCGCGTACGCGCGCATTCATCGAGCTTCTCGACGAGGGACCGCTGGAGGGGACGCGCCTGGCGGTCGCGGGCGCGCTCCTCAATGATTCTCACGACTCGCTGCGTGACGACTACGAGGTGTCCTGTGAGGAGCTGGACGTGGCCGTGGAGGCGGCTCGCGCCGCGGGCGCTCACGGCGCGCGCATGACGGGTGGTGGCTTCGGCGGCAGTGCGATCGCGCTCGTCGACGCACACGCTGTGGAGGCGGTGGCGCGAGCCGTCGCTGCCGCCTACGCCGAGCGGGGATGGGAGCCTCCGCACTTCATCCGATCCCTCCCGGGAGCGCCCGCCGGACGCCTCGGCTGAGCGATCTGTGACAAACCGAGGGGCCGGTGCTTCAGCATTTGAAGCACCGGCCCCGGCCTCGTTACACTGAGAGGCAGGATAAACGAGGGAAGGACACTTCGATGGGGATCAGCAAACGAGCGTGGCAGGTAGCGGGCGCGGCGGCCGGCGGCGCGAGCCTCTTCGGTGGCGGCCTGGCGATCGGACGCCTGCTGCGGCTGGATTCCCAGCGCGGTGACTACCGCAAGGCCTGGGAGGACCACAACCTCGCGACCCTCGACCGCCTCCGCGAGTGTGATGAGCACCCCGAGGGCGAGCGTCCCTACCTGATCGTCTCCCTCGGCGATTCGTCCGTGCAGGGAATGGGTGCCTCGCGCATCACCGAGTCCTACCCGGCGCGCGTCGCCTCCGCGATCAAGACCCAGCTGGACCGCGAGGTTCTGCTGCTCAACCTCTCCCTGTCGGGCGCGACCATCGAATCTGTCGAACTCACCCAGATCCCGCAGATGCGCGGCCTGGGCCTCCTGGATGGGCCCTACAGCCCCGACCTGGTCACGCTGACCATCGGCGGCAACGACGTGATGGCCGAGGACATGGCACCCGGACAGTTCGAGGAGCGCCTGCGCCGCGTTCTCGCCTCCCTGCCTGCTGACGCCCTGGTTTCCACCATCCCGTCTTTCGGCATCATGCCGCAGGAAAGCCGTGCGCAGGACATGTCCGACCGCATCGGTGCCGCGGTCGCCGACAGCGCCGCCCACCCTGGTCGACCCTGCGTTCTCTCACCCAGGAATACTCGCTGCCGACCTACACCTTCGCCTACCACGCGGCGGACTTCTTCCACCCCAACTCGGCGGCCTACGCCAAGTGGGCGCAGCTCTTCGCCGACGCGTGGGCCGAGTCCCGACGTGAGCCAGCCCCCGTTGTCGAGGACGCTCCCCAGTGGGACATGCTCTCGGCGCGGGTGGCACAATCGGAGTATGACGACTGACGGACCGTGGCTCGTCGTCGGGTTAGGTAATCCCGGCGCGCAGTATGCCTCCACCCGACACAACGTCGGGTACTTGACCCTCGACGTGCTCGCCTCGCGCGGTGGTGCGACCCTGACGTCGCACCGTTCGCGCACGCACACCGCCGACGTGCGCCTCGGGATCGGCCCCGGTGGAGTGCCCGGCCCCCGCGTGGTCCTGGCCCGCTCCGACAGCTACATGAACACGTCCGGCGGGCCGATCAGCGCGCTCGCATCCTTCCTGAAGATTCCGCCCTCGCGTATCCTCGTCATCCACGACGACATGGATCTGCCCGCGCACACGCTGCGCCTCAAGGTCGGCGGGGGAGAAGGCGGCCATAACGGCCTGAAGTCCCTCAGCCAACACCTGGGAACGCGCGACTACGCCCGCCTGCGCATCGGCGTGGGGCGCCCGCCGGGGCGCATGGACCCCGCTGACTACGTGCTGGGTACCCTGCCCACTAAGGAGCGCCCCGACTGGGACGTCACCTTCGAGCAGGCTGCTGACGTCGTCGAAGACATCGTCACCAAGGGATTCGCCCCCACCCAGATGGCCCTGCACACCGGGTCCTGAACGAGGTGGCGCCCACATTGGGTGCCGCTGTGCACTCTCACCGCGAAAGGCAGCGCGTGCTACTCACCGGACTCCTCCCGGACATCTCCACCGATCCCGCGATCGAGACGGCCACCGACTCCATCGAGGCGGGCCGTTCGGGCACGATCGTCGCACCCGTCGGCATCAGGCCGCCCCTCCTCGCAGCCGTCGCCTCGCGCGCGGCCACGCCGCTCGTCGTCCTCACAGCCACCGGGCGCGACGCGGAGTCGCTGACCAACGCCCTGGCCTCGTGGATCCCGGGCGTGGCCATGCTGCCCGCGTGGGAGACCCTGCCCCACGAGCGTCTGTCGCCCCAGGTCGACACGATGGCGCGCCGCATCGCGGTCCTGCGCCGCCTCGTCCACCCCATCGAAGGGGACGAGAGCGCGGGCCCGCTGTCCGTCCTCGTCGTGCCGATCCGTGCCTTCCTTCAGCCGATCATCTCAGGCCTGGCGGACCTCGAACCCGTGCGCGTGCGCACCGGCGACATCCTCGACCTCACCGACGTGACGAACCGACTGGCCGAGCTCGGCTACGAGCGCGTCGACATGGTCGAAGGACGCGGCCAGATGAGCGTGCGCGGCGGCATCCTCGATGTCTTCCCACCCCAGGAGGCCCACCCGCTGCGCGTCGAACTGTGGGGCGACGAAGTCGACGACATCCGCGCCTTCTCCGTCTCTGACCAGCGGACCCTCGGCGAGGCCGCCGACGGCCTGTGGGCCGTTCCCCTGCCGCGAGCTCCTCCTCACCCAGGCTGTGCGCGCCCGCGCTCGCGAGGCCGCCGACCGCCCTGCCCGGTGCCGCTGAGATGCTGACCCTCGCTGCCGAGGGAATCGCAGCCCCCGGCATCGAATCCCTCGCCCCGATTCTGGTCAGCGGCATGGAATCCCTGCTCGACCTGCTGCCCGCCGGTTCGCCGATCCTCGCCTCCGACCCCGAACGCATTCGCGCCCGCGCCGCCGACCTGGTCGCCACAACCGAGGAGTTCCTCGCCGCCGCGTGAGCGCCGCCGCCGGGGGAGCTGACACCCGCTCGAGGCCTCCAAGGCCTCGTTCCTCGACCTGAGCGAGCTGTGGGGGAGCGGCACGCGCCCCTGGTGGGAGCTTACCGATCTGCCGCCCGCCGACCTCGCCTCCGCGATCGACGAGGCCGAGGCTGGTTCACCCTCTGCGGACGGCCCCGCGCCCGTCGTCGTCTCACCCACCCTCATGCGCGTGGGAGCCCGCGACGTACACCCCTACCGCGGCGACTTCGCCCGCGCCGCCGCCGATCTCACCGACCTGGCCCGAGGCGGCTGGCGCATCGTCGTCACCACCGAAGGCCCCGGCCCGGGCAGGCGCATCCGGTCCATCCTCACCGACGCCTCGTGCCCGGCCGCGCTCGCGGACAACGTGGAAGCGCGCCCCGACCCCGGCCTCGTGACCATTACGACGGCGCAGGCCGGCGTCGGATTCGTCGCGCCGCACCTGAAGATCGCGATCCTCACCGAAGGCGATCTCACCGGGCGCGCGGGAGCGTCCACGCGCGACATGCGGCGCATGCCTTCGCGCAGGCGCAAGGGCGTGGACCCGCTCACCCTGCATCCCGGGGACTACATCGTCCACGACCAGCACGGCATCGGACGCTTCATTGAGCTGGTCTCGCGCACGATCGGGCGAGGAGACGCCGCATCGACGCGCGACTACCTGGTCATCGAATACGCGCCCTCCAAGCGCGGACAGCCCGCCGACCGGCTCTTCGTGCCCACCGACGCGCTCGACCAGATCTCGAAGTACACCGGATCCGACGAGCCGACCCTGACGAAGATGGGCGGTGCCGACTGGGCGAAGACGAAGGCACGCGCGAAGAAGGCCGTCAACGAGGTCGCCAAGGAACTCATCCGCCTGTACGCGGTGCGTCAGCAGACCAAGGGGCACGCCTTCGGGCCCGACACGCCCTGGCAGCGCGAACTTGAGGATGCCTTCCCCTACGTCGAGACTCCCGACCAGCTCGTCACCATCGACGAGGTCAAGGCCGACATGGAAAGCCCGTGCCCATGGACCGCCTCCTCACCGGCGACGTCGGCTACGGAAAGACCGAAATCGCCGTACGCGCGGCGTTCAAGGCCATCCAGGACGGCTATCAGGTTGCGGTCCTCGTGCCCACGACCTGCTGGTCACCCAGCACGCCGAGACCTTCGCCGAGCGCTACGCCGGTTTCCCCGTGCGCATTGGTACCCTGTCGCGATTCTCGACGCCGAAGGAGACCGAGGGGGTCAAAGCAGGCCTGGCCTCGGGCGAGGTCGACCTGGTGATCGGCACACACTCGCTGCTGACTGGCACCGTCTCCTTCAAGAAGCTCGGCCTGGTCATCATCGACGAGGAGCAGCGCTTCGGCGTCGAACACAAGGAGACCCTCAAGGCCCTGCGCACCGACGTGGACGTCCTGTCGATGTCCGCCACACCGATCCCGCGTACCCTCGAGATGGCGATCTCCGGTATCCGCGAGATGTCGATCCTCCAGACTCCGCCCGAGGAGCGACAGCCGGTCCTGACCTTTGTCGGCGCCTACACGGATGCCCAGGTCAGCGCCGCGATCCGCCGCGAACTCCTGCGCGACGGTCAGGTCTTCTACGTGCACAACCGGGTTGACTCGATTGCCTCGGTCGCAGCCCACATCGCCGAGCTGGTCCCCGAGGCCCGGGTGCGTACCGCCCACGGCAAGATGAACGAGCACCAGCTCGAGGCCGTCATCCAGGACTTCTGGAATCACGAGTTCGACGTCCTCGTGTGCACGACCATTGTCGAGACCGGCCTGGACATCTCCAACGCGAATACGCTCATCGTCGACCGTGCCGACACCTTCGGCCTGTCCCAGCTCCACCAGCTGCGCGGGCGCGTGGGGCGAGGCCGCGAACGCGCCTACGCGTACTTCTTCTACCCGGGCGACAAGGCGCTCACCGAAACCGCGCACGAGCGCCTCAAGACGATCGCCGCGAACACCGAGCTGGGCGCGGGCCTGGCGGTCGCCCAGCGAGACCTCGAGATCCGAGGCGCCGGCAACCTCCTGGGAGGGGCCCAGTCCGGCCACGTCGAGGGCGTCGGGTTTGACCTGTACGTGCGCATGGTCTCCGACGCCGTTGCGGCCTACCGAGGCGACGCCCCGGCTGAGAAGACGGACGTGCGCATGGACCTGCAGGTCGACGCGCACATCCCCGACGGCTACGTGCGCGGCGAACGCCTGCGCCTCGAGGTGTACGCGAAGATCGCGGCTATTGCCACACCCGAACAGGAAGCGGACGTGCGCGAGGAGCTCGTCGACCGCTACGGTCCCATCCCGCCCCAGGTCGACCTGCTCTTCTCGGTCGCCAGGCTACGCGAGATCGTGCGCCGGGCAGGCATCACCGAGGTCGTCACGCAGGGCAAGTACCTGCGCGTCTCCCCGGTCGAGCTGCGCGACTCCCAGGTCATGCGCCTCAAAGCGCCTGCACCCCGGAACGGTCATCAAGGCCGCCGTCCGCCAGGTTCTCGTGCCGCTGCCCCTCACGTCGCGTGTCGGCGGGTCACCGCTCACCGACGGCCCGCTCCTAGAGTGGGTGGAGACTCTGGTGACCAAGATTCTTGTGCCTTTTGGCGAGTAGTGCCTGTGGTGGAATACACTGGTCCTATTGCGTCGCAACACATCTGAGGAAGGAACGCTCGTGCGCTACACACGCCAGCTCGCCACCGCCGCCCTGATCGTGGCCGCAGGACTGGGAATGGGGGCGTGCTCCGCCCATCCCGGCGCTGCCGTCGTCAGCTCGTCCGGCTCGTACTCCAACGAGGAGGTGGCGCAGGCCGCCCAGCAGATGTCTGTGCTCAGCGGTGGCCAGCAGATTAGCGATTCGCAGATTCGCTCGCAGCTCGTGAACCTGCCGCTCCTGGAGGCCGCCGGTGCCTCTGTGGGTGCAGAAGTCTCCGACGAGCAGATCGACCAGATTGCCGCGCGCGCGTCCGAGCAGTTGGGAGATCAGTCTTCTCGGCACGCTGGGTCCCGCCACCCGCGCGACCGTGAAGTCGATCCTGCTCACCCAGAACCTCAACCAGGTCGCGCAGGCCAATCCTGAGGTCGTGCAGCAGCTCAACCAGGTCATCGCTGATGCTCGCGACGGCTCTGACGTGCGCGTGAACCCGCGTTTCGTCCAGCCCTCGCTGGGCGGAGCGCAGGGCGCGACGACGCCGATGTTCGGCGATGCAGTTTCCGGTCAGAAGGACAACCTGGCGTCGCTCATGGGCGGCGGCAGCGCCAACTGACGGACGTGTGAGTATTCGCTCACAGTGCTCTCGACAGGGACTAATGTCGCTTGTCGGTGCGCAAAAGTGGGGCGCAAAGCCCCGCACAACACAACGTCCCCCCTCGCCGGGGGTGACCACATATGGCGGTCCGTATTACCGTTGTACTGACCGCTTCCACGCAACAACATCGATTGGAGAATGACGTGGCAGTTATTGAAGGCATTGGTGCACGCGAGATCCTCGACTCGCGCGGTAACCCCACCGTTGAGGTTGAGGTCGTCCTCGAGGACGGCACCGCTGCGCGCGCGTCCGTTCCCTCCGGCGCGTCCACCGGCGCGTTCGAGGCCGTCGAGCGTCGCGATGGCGACAAGGGCCGCTACCTCGGCAAGGGCGTCCAGGACGCCGTCGACGCTGTCGTCGAGCAGATCGCTCCTGAGCTCATCGGCGAGGAAGCTGACGATCAGCGCTACATCGACCAGGCCATGATCGACCTGGACGGCACCCCCAACAAGGGCAAGCTCGGCGCGAACGCCATCCTCGGCGTCTCCCTCGCCGTTGCCAAGGCCGCTGCGAAGTACGCGGACCTGCCCCTGTACAAGTACCTGGGCGGCCCCAACGCTCACGTCCTGCCCGTCCCCATGATGAACATCCTCAACGGTGGCTCCCACGCGGACTCCAACGTTGACATCCAGGAGTTCATGATCGCCCCCCTCGGCGCGCCCTCCTTCCGTGAGGCCCTGCGCTGGGGCGCCGAGGTCTACCACACGCTCAAGGGGGTCGTGAAGGACCGTGGCCTGTCCACCGGCCTGGGCGATGAGGGCGGTTTCGCCCCCAACCTGGACTCCAACGCCGAGGCCCTCGACCTGATCGTCTCCGCGATCGAGAAGGCCGGCTTCAAGCCGGGCGAGGATGTCGCCCTGGCCCTGGACGTTGCCTCCTCCGAGTTCTTCAAGGACGGCCTGTACCTGTTCGAGGGCGAAGGCCGCTCGACCGAGTACATGGTGGAGTACTACGAGAAGCTCATCTCGAACTACCCGCTGGTCTCCATTGAGGATCCGCTGGATGAGGACGAGTGGGATGCTTGGAAGGCCCTGACCGCCGAGATCGGTGGCCGCGTCCAGCTGGTCGGCGACGACCTGTTCGTCACCAACCCCGCCCGCCTGAAGAAGGGCATCGAGCTGGGTGCCGCGAACGCGCTGCTCGTGAAGGTGAACCAGATCGGTTCGCTGACCGAGACCCTCGACGCCGTCGAGGAAGCGCACCGCAACGGCTACCGTACGATGACCTCGCACCGCTCCGGCGAGACCGAGGACACCACGATCGCCGACCTGGCCGTCGCCACCAACTCCGGCCAGATCAAGACCGGTGCTCCCGCTCGTTCCGAGCGCGTCGCCAAGTACAACCAGCTGCTGCGCATCGAGGAGCAGCTGGGCGAGGCCGCCGTTTACGCCGGCCGCTCCGCCTTCCCTCGCTTCAAGTGAGTCTAGGCAACTAGCCGCATAGCTCCGCGCGGGCCCGCAAGGGTCCGCGCGGAGTTTTTTCGGCGTGGGGATCAGCCAAATGTGTCGATGTAGGGCACGATAGAAGAATGGCTAGTCGTCGTCCTTCCTCCCGCCCCCTCCTCGCGTCGCCGCTCCTCCTCGTCGGAGGCGGCGCGTACGACGCGTGAGATTAACGCGGAAAAGTCGCGTCAGCGCAGGGCAGCTGCGAAGGCTGCGAAGTCCTCGAAGGGGGCCGAGGCCTCGGCGAGGAAGCGTGAGAAGGCTACCAAGGCGGAGAAGCGGGAGGGGCCGGTCGCCGCTTCTTCCGCTCTGAACGGCGTGAGGACAAGCAGGCGGCGAGGCGATCGGCGGGGAGGGACGCTCCGTCCTGTCGATCGGCGGCCTCGACGTGTCGACGCGTCTCATTGTTGTCCTCACGGTCGCGGCGATCCTGTCCGTCATGCTCGTGCCGAGCCTGTACCAGTGGTGGCAGCAGGAGCGTGAACTCGCGCAGATCAAGGCCCAGGTGGCCCAGCAGCAGCAGAAGAACGCCGACATGCAGCGACAGCTGGATCTGTGGAATGACCCGGACTACATCTCGACGCAGGCGCGCGAACGCCTCGGATACGTCCGTCCCGGTGAGACCCAATACACGGTGGTGGATCCGGGGCCGCAATACCAGGACTCCGCCTTGGCTGCCGCCGCGGCCTCGACTGGACCGGCGCGCCCCTGGGTGCAGCAGCTCGCTATCCTAGTGGGGAAGGCGGATCAGCCGCCCACGACGACGCCCATCCCGTCGGCTGACACCAGCCAGTCGGGACAGGCGATGACCACCGGCCAAGAAAGCGGAGAATGAGCCTCGTTAACACCACCGACGCCACCGAAGAGGACCTGGAGGTCCTGCGCTGCCAGCTGGGCCGCGTCCCCCGTGGAGTCGTCGGTATCGCCGCGCGATGCGTGTGCGGTCGGCCCACCGTCGTGGCCACAGCGCCGCGCCTGCCCGATGGGACGCCGTTCCCCACGACGTACTACCTGACGCACCCGGCTGCCGTGAAGGGTGCCTCGACTCTTGAGGCCGAGCACGTCATGGAGACCTTCAACGAGGAGCTGGAGCAGGACGAGGAGCTGCGCGCCGCCTACGCGCGCGCCCACGAGGCGTACATTCAGGCGCGCCTGTCCCTGGGCGACGTCCCCGAAATCTCTGGTGTCAGTGCGGGCGGTATGCCCACGCGCGTCAAGTGCCTGCACGCTCTGGTCGGGCACTCCCTGGCCGCGGGCCCCGGCGTCAACCCCATCGGTGATCGTGCGCTCGCGATGCTCGCCGAGCGCGGCCTGTTCTCCACCGAGCGCTGCTCCTGCTGAGCGGCCCCACCAACGTTCGCCCCGGCCTCGTCCGGGACTCACACGACCAGAAACGAAGCGATGACCCGCGTAGCTGCCATTGACTGTGGAACCAATTCGATCCGACTGCTCGTCGCCGACGGGCATATTGATGAAAGCGGTCGCCCGCGCCTTGCTGACCTGACCCGACAGATGCGCATCGTGCGCCTGGGGCAGGGCGTGGACGCGCGCGGCTACCTGGATCCTGCGGCGATTGAGCGCACGGTGGAGGCCACCGTCGAGTATCAGCGCATGATCGAGGCCCTGGGCGCGACGAAGACCCGCTTTGTGGCGACGTCGGCGACTCGAGACGCCTCCAACAGCGCGGATTTCGTGCGCCAGATCAAGGCTGTCATCGGCGTGGAGCCCGAGGTGGTCGTCGGCACGGAGGAAGCCTCCCTGTCCTTCAACGGCGCGGTGAGTGGGCTCGGTGAGTCCGTCGCCGCCCCGATGCTGGTCGTCGACATCGGCGGTGGCTCGACTGAGCTTGTGCTGGGCGCGACACGTGTCGAGCAGGCGATCTCGATCGATATGGGTGCTGTGCGCGTCACCGAGAAGTTCCTCGCCGACGTGGACCCCGCGGGCGGCGTGCCGGCGGCGGATCAGGAGCGAGCGATTGCGTGGATCGACGAGCAGCCTCGATCGCGCCGAAAAAGTCCGTGGACCTGGCGCGTGTGCGCGCCCTCGTGGGCGTCGCGGGCACGGTCACGACGCTGACCGCTCAGGCGCTTGGCCTGACCTCCTACCAGCCCGAGCGCATCCACGGTGCCCGCTTGAGCGCCGCGCAGTTCGAGGAGGCGGTGCGTTTCATGGTCGATCAGCCGACGTCCGTGAAGGCCTCCCTGGGCTTCATGCCTGAGGGCCGCGAGGACGTCATCGCCGCCGGCGCGCTCATCTGGAGTCGTATCGTGACGCGCGTGCTTGACCGTGCCGAGGCGGCCGGGCACCCGATCGAGCAGGTCGTTACCTCCGAGCATGACATCCTCGACGGTATCGCTCAGGCGATGATCTGAGGCAGCTTGAGGTGAGCGCCAGCCTCCCGTAGGCTGGACCTGCGCCCCGGCGCGCCCCCGTGGCCCAATTGGCAGAGGCAACCGACTTAAAATCGGTGTGTTGTGGGTTCGAGTCCCACCGGGGGTACTGACGGCAGGCCTCATCGACGAGGCTGGGGCTCGGTGCGCGCGTACCTGACCTCGCGTGGACTCCGGGTTGCGCTGCGCGCATAATGGAACGTTTCCCACGTGTGGGTGCCACGTGCGACACTAGTGGCAGTACATCACTGACCAAGGAGGAAATATGGCCAACCCGGTGATGAATTCGATCGTGAAAGACTGGTCGACCCAGCAGACGACTCCCGCCGGATACCCGGCGATGCCGGGGTACCAGCCCGCCTCGCAGCAGGCGCCCAATCCCTACGGCGGTTCGACGAACCCCTACGCGCAGGGCGGAGCCGGCAACGCCGCGCAGAATACCTATCCGGCGCCCCAGGGAGCGCCCGTGTACGGCGTCCCCCAGGGGCAGCAGGGCGCCTACGCCGACTCCATGGCCTCCTACGAGGCAATGATGAACGCTCCCGCCGCCGACGCCGTGGACCGCGGCACGATGACCTTCGACGACGTCGTGGTCAAGTCCATCATGTGCTTCGGCCTGCTTCTTGTGGGTGCGACGGCCGGGTGGATGACGGGCATCGTTGCGATGGGTCTCGCGTTGGTGCTGTTCTTCGCCTCGTGCGCCGTGACGGCGGGCCTGGCGCTCTTCATCCAGTTCTCGAAGAAGATTCGCCCGGGTGCCATCGTCACCTACTCCCTCATTGAGGGCTTCAGCCTCGGCGTGATCTCCTACACCTTTGAGGCCTTCTTCCCGGGTATCGTGATCAGCGCGGTTCTGGCGACCCTCGTCGTCATCGGCACGACCTTGGCTGCCTTCATGCTGGGCTTCGTGCGTAACTCGTCGACGCTGACCCGCGTCGCGGGGATCGGTTCCGTTGCCTTCTTCTTCTACTACCTCGTCACCTTTGCGCTGTCGGTCACCGGCATGGTGGACATGCGGGCCGTCAACAGCACCACCGTCTTCGGTATTCCGCTCGGCGTCATCATCGCCGTTCTCGCCGTCTTCATCGGCGTGCTGTGCCTCGTCCGTGACTTTGACGCGGTGAAGGTGGGCGCCGCGAGCAACGTGCCCGTGAAGTACGCGTGGCTGTGCACCTTCGCGATCATGACCGACGTCATCTGGATCTACCTCGAGATCCTGAGGATCCTGTCCTACCTCATGCGCCGCAACTGATGCGCCGCCCCACCGATACACCTCAAGGAAAGACACCATGGAAAACATCTGCGTGACCGGCGACTTCGGTCGTAAGCCCGTCCTCGCCTTCGACGGCACCCCGTCCGACGAGCTCGTCGTCGAGGTCCTGCACGCTGGCGACGGCCAGGAAGTCGAGGCCGGCGACACGATCACGTGCCACTACTACGGTGCGGTCTTCGGCTCGAAGAATGACTTCGACAACTCCTTCGACCGCGGCGGTGCCCTGTCCTTCCAGATCGGCGTCGGCATGGTCATCCCCGGGTGGGACGAGGGCCTCGTGGGCAAGCGCGTGGGTGACCGCGTTCTGCTGTCCATCCCCGCCGAGCTCGGCTACGGCGAGCGCGGCGTCCCGCAGGCCGGTATCCCCGGCGGCGCGACCTCGTGTTCGTCACCGACATCCTCGGTGTGAACTGATCTCATCGTTGACGGGGGCGGGTCGGCACGTGCGCCCCCCCCCGCCCCCGTTATGTTCGAGGTCCGATATGCCCATTACTCGCTGGGCAGAGCCGGGCAGGCGACGCCCGTGCGCGCATGGCATTCGTAGCCGCCCGGATTCTTGAACAGGTACTGCTGGTGATAGTCCTCGGCGTACCAGAATCGCGCGTTGGAATCGGCGTCGGGTGCGGTGGAAATAACGGTCTGGATGGGCCCGAAGCCGCGTGCGGACAGAACGTCCTGGTAGGCCTCGCGCAGGGCGGTCGCGTCGCGCAGCTGCTCCGGCGTCGTCGTCCAGATCTGCGAGCGGTACTGGTCGCCGATGTCGTTGCCCTGACCGCCGACCTGCGTGGGGTCGTGGATCTCAAAGAAGAGACGAATCAGGTCGGCCGCGCTCGTCAGTGACGTGTCGAAGAGAACGCGCACGGTTTCCGCGTGGCCCGTCGTATGAGAGCAGACCTGCTCATAGGTGGGATCGGGGGTATGCCCGCCCATGTACCCCGTCGCGGTGGTGACGACTCCGGGCGCGTTCCACAGGGCCTTCTCGACGCCCCAGAAGCACCCCGCTGCCAGGTAGATGACCTCCTGGCCTGCCCCGGCCTCGGCCCTCATATTCGAGCCGAGGACCGCGTGCGTCGTGGGCGCTACATCAGTGCGTGCGAGCGTGAAGATGTTGTTCATGCCAGACAGTATGCGCCACTAACCACATACATGGCGCGCTGCGCGGACGGAAACGAGGCTGCGGGCGGGTACGCTTGTGGGTGAACGAAAAGGAGGGACCGTGGCCGCAACTCAGGAACAGCCGCGCTGGAAACTATCCGACCTCATGGGCAGGCTTTCCGCCGCGCTGCCCACAAAGCACGCTGACGGACCCGCGCCCGCCCCCGTCATGGTGTCCGTGCGCGAGGAACACGAGGATGAACGCGACGTGACCCTCGCCGTCCCGCGGACCCTGCGCGTGGCCGCCGCGTTCTCGTGGCGCACCCTGGTCGTTGCCGGCCTGGTGATGGCCGTCCTGTGGGGTATCGCGCGCCTGACGATCGTCATCATGCCGGTGGCGATTGCGCTGACGGTGGCCGTGCTTCTGGAACCCCTCGTGTCCTGGATGCGGCGCCGTCTGCACCTCCCAGCGTCGCTGGCTGCGACCGTCGGCCTACTCGTCTTCTTCGCGGCCGTCGCCGGCGCGCTGAGCCAGGCGGCCGCCGAACTCATTCAGCAGGTCCCGCAGTTGGCGACGCAGGCCGCGGATGGTTTCCGCGCCCTGCTCGATGCGATCCTGCACAACGAGTTCCTGCAGAATGGCCCCCTCAAGATTGATACGACCGTCCTGACGTCCGCGGCTGAACAGCTGCGGGCCGAGTTGGTCAACTGGCTCAACACGAACAAGGAAACGCTGGCGACTGGCGCCCTGAACATCACCTCCTCGGTGGGCACGCTGGCCACGTCCGGCCTGACGATGCTGTTCTGCCTGTTCTTCTTCCTGAAGGAGGGGCGCTCGATTTGGCTGTGGTGCGTGCGCCTGCTGCCCGCCCCCGCGCGTGTCCCCGTCCACGAGAGCGCGATCCGCGGATGGGCGACATTCGGCTCTTACGTGCGTACGCAGATTCAGGTGGCGGCCATCGACGCGACCGGCATCGCCCTGGGCGCGTTCTTCCTGGGCGTGCCACTGGCCATCCCGATTGGTGTCATCACGTTCTTTGCTGCCTTCGTTCCGATCCTCGGTGCTCTGACCTCGGGCGTGATCGCGGTGCTGGTCGCGGCCGTTAATGGTGGCCTGACGAAGGCGATCATCATGCTGGTGATCATCCTGGTCGTTCAGCAGATCGAGTCCAACATTCTGCAGCCCTTCATGATGTCGAACGCGGTGTCCTTGCACCCCGTGGCCGTCATGCTGGTCATCACCGCGGGATCTGCGATTGCCGGTATCGCGGGCGCGATCTTCTCAGTACCGATCGCGGCCTTTATCAACGCGACGGTCATGTACCTGCACGGCTACGACCCGATGCCTGAGCTGGCGACGGCTGAGGACCGCCCGGGTGGTCCTCCTGGTGCCCTTGAGGAGGAGATCGCGGCCTCCTACGCGGGTAAGCCCGATACGCGCCCGTACGTGGCCCGCGAGGAGGCTGGTGAGGACGAGGTCGTGGCGTCGCTGGACGCTCACGTCGAGGTCCACGCGGAGGCTGAGAAGGGGGATTCCGCGGAAGCACCCGCGGACACCGAGAGTGAGAAGCCTGGCGAGCCTCCGACGCCCCACGTCGAGGCCTAGGCATCCCACGCGTATAAACGCAGGAGCGGGTCCCACCATGAGGTGGGACCCGCTCCGTGTTGATTGGGGGCCGGGCGCGTAGAGGCCCGCCCGCGTGTCGGCTCAGCCTTCGAAGGGTACGGCCTCGATGATCTCGACGTCGATCATGCGGCCCGTGGGGGCCTCAAAGGAGAGCTTGTCGCCGGCCTTGTGACCGATGACAGCGGCACCCAGAGGAGCCTGGGCGGAGAAAACCTGGATGCCCAGGTCGCCGCCGGCGTCGCGCGAACCGAGCAGGAACTTCTGCTCGCGGCCCGCAACAAGGGCCGTGACGACCATGCCAGGCTCGACGATTCCGTCGTCGGCGGGGGTCTCGCCGACCTCGGCGTGCTCAAGCATCTCCTGGAGGGCCTGGATGCGGGTCTCGTTCATGGACTGCTCGTTGCGCGCGGCGTGGTAGCCGCCGTTCTCGCGCAGGTCGCCCTCCTGGCGGGCGGCGTCGATGAGGCGTGCGATCTCGACGCGCTTGACCTCAACGCGCTCCTTCAGCTCGTTCGCGAGCAGGTCGTACTGGGCCTGCGTGAGCCACTGTGTGTCAGCCATGGTTCCTCCAATGACGTGTGAGTAATCGAGCGCCGACACGGGTGCCGGCGCGCATGGTGTCGAGTGTAGCAACATTGCGCCAGGCCTCGGGTGTCGGGCACCTGGGTGGCGAGTCAGGAATTCAAGACTGCCAGGTAGACGGCGACGCAGTGGCAGGCCCACGCGGCGACGGTGAAGGCGTGGAAGATCTCGTGGAAGCCGAACCAGGCGGGGAGGGGTCGGGTTTCTTCGTACCGTAGACGATCGCCCGAGTGTGTAGAGGACGCCTCCGGCGACGATGAGCCAGACGACGACCGGGCCGCCGCCCACCCACAGCTGGGGCAGATACCAGACCGCGACCCACCCGAGCGCGACGTAGACGAGGGTGGTGAGCCAGCGCGGGGCGGTGGGCCAAAAGAGATTGAGGAGGATGCCGACGAGCGCCCCGCCCCAGACGACCGACAGGAGGACGGTTGCGTCGAATCGCTCAAGGAGAGCGATCGTGATCGGCGTGTACGTACCCGCGATGAGCAGGAAGATGTTGGAGTGGTCCAGGCGCTTCCACATGATCTCCCAGCGCGGCGCCCAGTAGAAGCGATGGTAGGTGGCGGAGACTCCGAAGAGGATGAGGGAGCACGCCAGGTAGACGGCGGATCCGATCTTCGTCGCCGTCGTGGGTGCCAGGCAGACGAGGACGATGGATGCGGCGAGAGACAGCGGGGTAGCGCCCAGGTGTAGCCATCCGCGCAGCTTCGGCTTGATCTGCACGAGCTGGCCCGAGAACCACTCCTTGGGCGTGAGCGATGCGATGTTCATTCGTTCCCCCGATCGAGCTGTCAACATTTCTTACGAGTCCGTAGGTTACTACGCCGTAACTTATTGTGACAGGCGTGTTCTCGCACTCCGAGAGTATTTCTGTTTCCCTGTGTCCCCGGGCGCGATAACCTTAATGGCATAAGACTACGCTGCACCGCGGGGTGCGACAGCATCAGGAGGGACACCATGGCCCAGTGGAACATGCTCTACGACATGTACGAGCGTCGCCTCAAAGCCGAGCTGTCTGACGCCGCCGTTCCCGCACACATCGGCGTCATCCTGGACGGTAACCGCCGCTGGGCGAAGTCCCTGGGCGCGACCGCCTCGCAGGGACACCGCGCTGGCGCCGGAAAGATCAGCGAGTTCCTCCAGTGGTCCGACGACGCGGGTGTGTCGATCGTGACGCTGTGGCTCCTCTCAACCGACAACCTCTCGCGCGATGCCGGCGAGCTGGGCGAGCTGCTGCGCATCATCTGCGAGGCCGTGTCGCTCCTGGCGGATCAGGGACGCTGGAAGCTGGCCGTGGTCGGCGACCTGTCCCTGCTGCCCGAGAAGGTGGCTGAGGACCTGCGTGCCTCCGTCGCGCGCACTGCCGACGTGCAGGGAATGACCGTCAACGTCGCGGTCGGCTACGGGGGCAGGCATGAGATTACCGAGGCCGTGCGCGCCATGATGCGCGAGGCCTCCGCCCAGGGCAAGACCCTCAACGAGCTCGCCGACTCTTTCACCGACGCGGACATCACGGCCCACCTGTACACGAAGGACCAGCCCGACCCCGACCTCGTCATTCGCACCTCCGGCGAACAGCGCCTCTCGGGCTTCATGCTGTGGCAGTCCGTGCACTCCGAGTACTACTTCTGCGAGGTCTACTGGCCGGACTTCCGGCGCGTCGACTTCCTGCGCGCCCTGCGTTCCTACGCGCAGCGCGAGCGCCGCATGGGCAAGTAGGGACGCGCCGAACGCCACCTTGCGAACGAACGAGGCCGGACCCCGATGGGGACCGGCCTCGTGAACGTGTGCGTTGGAATCAGGCGAGCTGGTGCGCCCAGGGCGGATTCGCGCCCTTGCGCGACACCGTCACGTCGGACACGGCGCTCGCGCGGTCGATGATAGCGCGGACCTGCTCCTCGGGCAGGGTTCGCAGAGTCTCGCGAGCCTCGCCACCACGCAACCCCATGCCCCACATGGCGTCGATGATGCCACCCATGAAGGAGTCTCCCGCGCCGACCGTGTCGACGACCGGGACGTCCGCGGGGGTCTTCGTGAAGCGCAGGCCCGAGACGGTGGCGACCTCGCTGCCGTGCTTGCCGCGCGTGACCACCACGAGAGACGGTCCCATACCCAGCCAACGATCCACGACCTCGTCGATGGGAGCGCCGCCCGTCAGCCACTCGATGTCCTCATCCGACACCTTGACGACGTCCGACAGCGCAATGAAACGCTCAAGGGCGGCCAGTGCTGCCTCCGGCTCCCCCATGATCGAGGGACGCGCGTTCGGATCGAAGCACACGAGCGCGTGCTCGCGTCCACGGGCCAGCGCATCGAGGACCGCAGAAGCGCCGGGCTCGATGATCGCGGAGATCGAACCGGCCTCAAGGATCTGAGCGGTCGCCGGAACCTTGATCGGCGGAGTCGGCGCCCACTTCCAGGTCGAAGGTGTAGGAGGCTGCGCCCGACTCGTCCAGGCGTGCCAGCGCCGTCGACGTGTGCGAGGCGCCGCGCGAGGCTGCGGTGACGTGCACGCCGGAATCGTTCATGTGGAAGTCGATGAGGCGACCGCGCTCGTCCAGACCGATCCACGTCGCCAGAGCCACCGGCCGACCCAGACGCCCCAGCGTCAGGGCGACGTTCGCGGGAGAACCACCCGGGATCTCAACGGGGAAGTCGGGCTGCTCATACGTCATGACGACGTCGATGAGCGCCTCGCCGATCGCGAGAATGTGGGGGCCAGATTGCACCGTCATGGTGTCTCCTCACCTGCGTGTGAGCGGATCTACAGAATGTACATTAGCGTGCTTCCGCGCCGGGTGTCATCGTGCGTTCAGAAAGACGCGTCTGGGCGCCGTCCAAGATCTGGGAACAGCGCGCTGCCAGTGCTTCGCCGCGTTCCCACATCGTGAGAGTGTCCTCGAGCGGCGCCTGCCCGCCTTCGAGGGTTTGGACGATGCGCACGAGCTCGTCGCGCGCCTCCTCGTAACCGAGGGACTGGGGATCGGGGAGCTGGTCGTTCGTGGTCATAACAGTGTTCCTTTGAGTGAGAAGTCTGGGGACGAGGCCGGGACGGGTCCTGCGGGTCAGGCGTCTGCCTCGGGGGTGTTCGGGGCGGAGTGGGGTTCGTGGCGCCCACAACCTGGGCGACCATGCGGCCCGACGCCAGGATGCCCTCGATGAGATCACCCTTCTTGATCTGCGCCGAGGACGTGATGAGGGCGCCCGAGGGTGTCTTTAGGAGCGCATAGCCGCGGTCCAGCGTCGCCTGCGGGGACAGGGCCGTCAGGGTCGCGCGCGAACGCGTGAGCTGCTGGCGCTCCGACGCGAGTCGACGCTCGATCGCCGCCTCAGCGCGCTCACCTTCTGCGCGAGGGCCACGCGGTGCCCCTCGACGATCGCCTCCGGGCCCTGGAGCACCGGGCGCGACGCGATGAGCGTCAGGTTCGAGCGCTCCGTCGCCAGGCGTGCCCCCAGCGCCCCGCGCATGCGGGTCAGCGCCTGAGAGATGCCGTCGCGCTCGCGGGCGCGGTCCGGGACGATGCGGCGAGCCGCATCCGTCGGGGTCGACGCCCGGTAGTCGGCGACCAGGTCCAGCAGGGGAGAATCGCCCTCGTGGCCAATCGCGGAGACGATGGGCGTGCGGGCGTCGCGGCGGCGCGCACAAGGCGCTCGTCGGAAAAGGGAAGGAGATCCTCGACCGCGCCGCCGCCGCGTGCGATCACGATGACGTCCACGTCCTCCATCGCGTCCAGCTCGAGGAGCGCGCGGCCCACCTCGGGCACGCAGTGATCGCCCTGCACGGCGACCTCGCGGATCTCGAAGCGCGCGGCCGGCCAACGGTCCGACGCGTTCACGACCACGTCGTCCTTCGCCTTCGCGTTGCGGCCGCAGATCAGGCCGATCGTGCGCGGCAGGAAGGGGAGGGGCTTTTTGCGGGCATCCGAGAACAAGCCCTCGGCCGCCAGGCGGGCGCGCAGCGCCTCAATCTGGGCCAGCAGATCGCCCACGCCCTGCAAGTGAATCTCCGCGGCCTGCAGATTCAAGCGACCCGAGCGCTCCCAAAACACCGGCTTCACGCGCGTCACCACGCGCGCGCCCTCGGTTAGCGGCGTCGAATCCATGACGCCCGCCCACGCGGTCACCGTCATCGACGTGTCCGTCTGCAGGTCGCGCAGCGTCAAAAAGTGCATCTTCGCGCCCGGACGCACCTTGTACTCAACGACCTGGCCCTCCACCCACAGGGGGCTCATGCGGTCCACGTACACCTTGATGTTCTCCGTCAGCCTGCGCAGCGGCCACGGATTATCCCGCGTCGTATCAGCCGCCTTCGCGGCGGGCGGACGAGGCTGGGGCGAGCCGCCCGGAGGCGGCGCAGCAGGGGAATGAGGCAATGTCACGCCACTCAGCATGCCACACGAATAGCCCCGCCGCGCTGCCGCGCCACTCCCCTGTGGACAGCCCCTCTTGCCCGGTCGGGTGAGCGTGAGGGGGCGCCCGGGCCCGCCCCTCGCCCAGGGCAGTCGGGGAGCGGGGGCAGCCCCGGCCTCGTCGATGAGGAGCGTGTGGGATTGCCACGAGCGCGCGCACGAGCGCGTCCCCGGGCGCTAGTGTGGAAGCATGAATGAAAACGTCGACCTGCGTGCCAGCGCCGAATCCCCCCTGCCCGCCTCCCACGGCGAGGGCAGCGGCCGCATTCTCTTGGCGGCTCCCCGCGGATACTGCGCCGGTGTGGACCGCGCCGTCGACGTCGTCGAAAAGGCCCTCGAGCTCTACGGCGCGCCCGTGTACGTGCGCAAGGAGATCGTCCACAACAAGTTCGTCGTCGAGTCGCTGACTAAGCGCGGCGCGATCTTCGTCCAGGAGACCGACGAGGTGCCCGAGGGGGCCCGCGTCGTCTTCTCCGCGCACGGCGTCTCCCCGGCCGTCCACGACGCAGCCGCCACCCGCCACCTCGCCACGATCGACGCGACCTGCCCGCTCGTGACCAAGGTGCACCGCGAGGCCGTGCGCTTCGCGAAGGAAGACTACGACATCATCCTGGTGGGCCACCAGGGCCACGAGGAGGTCGAGGGAACCTTCGGCGAGGCCCCGGATCATATTCAGGTCGTGGGCACCCCCGACGAGGTCGAGGGCGTCGTCGTGCGCGACCCCTCGCGCGTCGTGTGGATCTCCCAGACCACGCTCTCCGTCGACGAGACCCGCGAGACCGTGGACCGCCTGCGCCAGCGCTTCCCGCAGCTCATCGACCCGCCGTCGGACGACATCTGCTACGCCACCCAGAACCGCCAGGGTGCCGTGAAATTCATCGCGCCCCAGGTGGACGTCATGGTCGTCGTCGGATCGGCGAACTCCTCGAACTCCGTGCGCCTCGTCGAGGTTGCGCTCGAGGCCGGGGCGGGCGCCGCCTACCGCGTCGACAAAGCCGACGAACTCCAGGAGGCCTGGTTCGAGGGGGCCCAGACCGTGGGCCTCACCTCCGGCGCATCCGTGCCCGAAATCCTCGTGCGCGACGTCATTGAATGGCTGCAGGAGCGCGGATTCCCCACCGTCGAGGTGGCCCGCACCGAAACCGAATCGACGACCTTCGCGCTGCCCCGCGACCTGCGCGCCGACCTCAAGAACGCCGGCATGGCACCCGCGCGCCCCCACGCGCCCCGCGTCGCCGGGCCAAACCACACGAAGTAGGGCAACGTCACCGGGCCTGCTCCGATAGGATGGGGGCGTGTCTCTTTACTATCGGTATCGCTGGACTGCCCAACGTCGGCAAGTCCACCCTGTTCAATGCGCTTACCCGCGCAACCGTCCTGGCGGCTAACTACCCCTTTGCGACCATCGAACCTAACGTGGGTATCGTGCCGCTTCCCGACGCGCGCCTGGATAAACTGGCGCAGATTTTCGGTAGTGAGCGCATTTTGCCCGCTACGGTGTCTTTCGTTGACATTGCTGGAATTGTGCGCGGGGCTAGCGAAGGTGAAGGCCTGGGCAACCAGTTCCTGGCTAACATTCGTGAAGCTGACGCGATCTGCATGGTCACCCGCGCTTTCGACGACCCGGACGTGGTGCACGTAGACGGCAAGGTTGAACCGTCGTCAGACATCGAAACTATTTCCACCGAGCTGGTGCTGGCTGACATTCAGACCCTGGAAAAGGCCATCCCGCGCCTGGAGAAGGAAGTGCGCGGTAAGAAGACCGATCCCGCCGTGCTGCAAACCGCTAAGGACGCTTTGAAGGTGCTTGAAGAAGGCACCATGCTTTCGGCCGGCGCTAAGGCAGCCGGGCTGGATACAGACATTTTGCGTACCTTCCAGCTGATGACCACTAAGCCGTTCATTTACGTTTTCAACATGGATGACGCCGGCATGCACGATGAGGCCAAGCAGGCTCAGCTGCGTGAACTGGTGGCCCCCGCCGAGGCCATCTTCCTAGACGCCCAGTTTGAAAGTGAACTGGTGGAGCTAGAGCCGGCCGAGGCCGCCGAAATGCTAGCCGACAACGGCCAGGCCGAGTCTGGTCTAGACCAGCTGGCTCGCGTGGGCTTTAAGACCCTGGGCCTGCAAACCTACCTGACCGCTGGCCCCAAGGAGGCGCGCGCCTGGACTATCCACCAGGGCTGGACCGCCCCACAGGCTGCCGGCGTGATCCACACCGACTTTGAGCGCGGCTTCATTAAGGCTGAGATTGTCTCCTTTGACGACTTGGTGGAGTACGGCTCTGTAGCTGAGGCCCGCGCCCACGGCAAGGTGCGCATGGAAGGCAAAGACTACGTTATGGCCGACGGCGACGTCGTTGAGTTCAGGTTTAATGTTTAATCATTTCTGAACGAGGCAGTGGCCGGGTCGCGCGAGGGCGTGGCCCGGCCACTTGCTTATGGCGAGAGTAACAGGTCCATCTGCGTGACGAAGTGTGCGATGCTCTTGGAATGCCAAGGGATCCTCGCCTTGATGGCGAGGATCCCCGTAGTAGTCTGCGTTGGTCCAAGCCCAACGCGATTACCAATATGATAACATTAAAGTGTGGTAGAGGGAAGTGTGATCTTAAACCTAGCTGGTTCGGCGAGGCTTGCTCCGTACCTCCAGGAAGCGGATGGAGATGACGAGCGTGCTTGTGAACTTTACTTGTGGGTTACAGATCTCGCGGGGGCGTTGTTTTCGACTATCGCGTTTGTTGAGGTCGGTCTACGTAATTCAATGGACCGGAAGCTTCGGGTCTGGAATGATAAGCAGGGGATAGACTATGGGGAAGAATGGGCACTCCGTAAGGGTGCGGCACCCCTGCTGTATGATCTTGTTACGCATAAAAGTTTGGCGAGTGCGCAGAATTTTGCAAGTGAGCAATCACGCTTGCGTCCAAAGACTCATCCGCGTCGTTTGGCAGCCGTCACGCACGATGATGTTGTGTCGCATTTTATGTTCGGAACCTGGGTCTATCTCATTAAGCCAAGGGTCCGCAATCAGCCTCAGCAATGTCAACAGTTGTGGCAAGAATGTTTGTCGCACGCGTTTCCATATGCCGACCCTTCCGACTCCGGTCGTGAGAAGCTGGCTGATCAGCTCGATCGGGTGAGGAAGCTGCGGAATCGTGTGGCTCATCATGAGAATTTGCTGTCCGTCGACATACGCTGGCGGCTGCGGGATATGCTCGGCGTTCTTGCGTTGATAGATCCGAATCTACCTGATCTTGCGATGCAGAGCAATCGTGTCCGCTCGCTTGTTCGGGCGGATCCTCGCCGCTCGTGGTAAGCGTAGTCGTGGAGGGTAGAGGCCTGGGCGACGCTGGTCCAGAAGGGGTTGAGATCGTTGACTACCACTAAAATTGCTCCGATTCACCCGGGCGAAGTCCTCATGGAGGACTTCATCGAGGGTTTTGGAATTACGCAGCATAAGCTTGCCGTCGCTATCGATGTTCCGCCCCGTCGTATCAATGAGATCGTCCATGGGAAGCGCGGGATCACGGCGGATACTGCCATGCGGCTGTCCCGCTACTTTGGCACGACCCCGGGGTTCTGGATGAACCTGCAGATGCGCTATGAGCTCGATCGTGCCGAAGATGTGCTGGGGGACACGTTGAGCGGAATCGTTCCGCTCACGATGGTCGAAGTCGCCTAAAAGGTCTCAATCTGACGAGGCAGTGGCCGGGTCGCGCGAGAGCGTGGCCTGGCTTTGGCCTTGAGCGAGTGCGAGCGTGAAGCATGTCGCCGGTCATGCGGTGGTAGTGTGCGGCCATGACGACGGATAGCCGGTACTTATGGCCGCGCTTGGCAAGGAAGCGACAATGCAGGCATCTGCTCTCGGGGATGACGGCGTGCAGACCGTGCGCCACTGGCTCTACGCGCCGGGCCACCGCGCATCCATGTGGGACGACTTTTACGCGCGCGGCATCGTGGGGCTCGTCTGGGGGAGATAGGTGACCTGAGGGCGTGCGCCAGCAGGTCGGACCTGGAACGCCAGATGCTTCAGACATCCTCTCTTGGAGTGGCAGCACTGCCTCTTAGAAGCGTTCTACCCGGTGATCTACCTGGACGCGATCCGCATCAAAGTCTAGGTTCTAGTGGTGGTTGCAACGGATCTTGGTGAAGGAGTTCATTGTGGCTGGTGTTGGTCGTGTTTTTCAGGGGGTTGAGTACCCCTCCCGTCGTGAGGCGTGTCAGGCTCGGCATCGGGAGTATGTGCGGGCTCTTGCTGATGGTTTGAACTTCACGCAGGCAGCTCATGCTGTTGGGGTCTCGAAGCGGACGGGCAAGGTCTGGCGTAATGGCCGGACTCGCTCAAGTGGACGGTGTGAGCGAGCCAGTATCGCTCCTCAGGCTCATTGGTACCGTCTGTATATGAAATGCCAACCGCATCGGGTCAGTCAACGGTTCTTGTCGCTCAAGGAACGCATGCTCATCTTCGGATGGCGCGTCGAGGGATTCTCGATTCGGGACATTGCCCGCCGGTTGGGGCGTTCGCCCTCGACTGTGAGCCGGGAGCTCAGACGCAATGGGATTACATCCACGTGCTACAACCCCTACATCGCTCACATGCGAGCAGGCAAGCGCCTCAAACGTCCCAAAAGCGCGCAAATGCGCCAATCCTCGCTTGTGGGGCATCATCTGGGACAAGCTTGAGCTCAGATGGAGCCCAGAACAGATTTGCGCATACCTGCGCATGCGTTTCCCGCATAATCAGAGCATGAACCCGTGCGTGGAGACGATCTACCAGTCCATCTTCGTCCAGGCCAAAGGCACACTCCGCAAAGAGATCGCTTCCCTCATGCGCCAAGGGCGTACTCGCAGGCGCCCAGCCGCATACTCGCCAGGTACGACCACGATTCAAAGACCCCATGGTGATGATCAGCGAACGGCCCGCCAGCGTGGAAGACCGGGCGCTCCCTGGCCACTGGGAAGGCGACTTGATCATCGGAGCCAAAGGGACAATCCGCGGTCGGCACGCTCGTGGAACGCTCGACCCGGTACACGATCTTGCTCTACTTGCCCAATGGACACACAGCCGTTGAAGTTCAAGATGCCATTATCGACAAGCTCGCAGACATGCCCCCATTCCTTGCGCCTGTCACTGACCTGGGACCAGGGAAGCGAGCTGGCCCAACACCGCAAGATCGCCTCCGAGCTGGGCCTTGATGTGTACTTCTGCGACCCACACTCGCCCCTGGCAACGCGGCACCAATGAGAACACAAACGGGTTGTTGCGCCAATACATGCCCAAAGGAAGCGATCTGTCACTCCTGACCGAAGCAGACCTGGACGCCATCGCCGACCAGCTCAACGACCGTCCACGCAAAACGCTAAACTGGGATACACCCAAGCAGCGACTTGAGCTGCTGCTCAGGGCATAACACGTGTTGCAACCACCCCTAGAATCTGCCAAGTCCGATGCGATCACAGGGGAGAACTGAGCCGCTCAAGCAGGCCGAACTTGGAGATCGCCTGCTCGCACTGCACGTATCGGGCAAACGCCTGCGCATACGCCTCAATCAGGCGAGGCGCTACGAAATGGGAACAGCCACGTTGATCGAGCCACTGCCACGTCTCCCGATAGACGAGGTCAGCGCCAAGCGGTTTGCCGTCACGCTGAATCTCCGACAGATAGTCCGATGGTTCGGGCATCGTCTCCCCGGCACGCACCGCACCGTCGCCAATGTCATTACCTGCGAAGTCGAAGGGTTCGTTGAGCGGGTCTTCCAGGCGGGGCGGGGCGTCCGGCGGCGAGTTTCTCGCCCAGCGGGCCGGGCTTCGCGCCTGCACGCACGCGGCGTCCGCCCCTGTTGGTGCCATCTTTGGTCATGGGGTCGCCTCCCCGCCGTAAAATCGTCATGATATCGGTACTGAAGTCCATGGGAGGTGTGAGTGGTTAAGTCTATAAAACTATTCTTTCGGACCTACGTGTATTGGGTAGGGCTCATCCTCGGCTTCGCGGTAGTGCCCGGTTCTCTGCTCTTCACTGCTGAAGCCGCCCCGGTGAACACTCCATTGTGGCTTGCACCTTTCGCCGGGCTGCTGCTTTTTGTCATTGATCGGCCATCAACATGGGAGTCACCGCTCTGGCGAGCATTACTGATCCGAGTATTGGGTGCAGGATTTGCAGCCACCATGCTCATCGCGTTTGATGCAGTTGCTTCCACCCACTATGGATCTCAACACTGGAGTGAGACGCTCCTATCTTTCGGTCTCGGTTGGATTGTCTTCACGGTAGTAGCAGGACACATGCTCGTGAGCAGCTCCGCCCGATTTGGCACACCTGCTCACACGATCAGGGATGCGATCCGTACCTACACGACATGGATTGGAATCTGCTTTGGGATTTTCTATATCCCCGCCGCAGGACTCTCCGCAGCTGGCACTCTTTTGATGGTTCTTCCGCTTTATGGAACGTTCCTCGCCGGCCTGGTTCTTTTGATAGTTGACCCGCCACGACGATGGCCGCAACCGCGAGTGAAGGCACTGTGGATACGACTCTTGTCAAGCGGGGCAGCTGCATTACTACTTGTTGTCACGAACTCGTTCTATCGCAGTACTCGCACACACGAGATTTTCGTCGGGGACTGGCAGGAAAACCTGGTCTTCTTCGTGGGTGCTTGGGCACTTTATGCCGCAGTGGCTGGGGCCAGGCGTATCTTACGCCTGGCCCCAGCCACGAAGCAGATGACAAACTCAGTAGCTGAATTCAGCTAGAGCTTGACATGCTGCCCTCTTGGTTTTCTTCTGCTAGGCTCAACGCCCGAGTAGCCGTATGCCCTCATTGGAACCGTCTGTGGGAAGGCCAACGTATCTGTCATCCAATGGGCCATCAATTTCTGCAAAGAACTTGTCCTTTGCGGTTCCTCCGTCGCTTGCACCAACACTCTCAGAGATCGCCTTGAATCGCTGCAATAGCGAAACTGGATTGTTGTAGTAGCTCCTCAGCGTTCGGGACAGAAGGTTGGGGTCGTCGGCCCCCGAGCCTTTTCAGCATCGCAGCCAGTTTGATCGCATCCCCGTCGCTACACAGGTCGAAGTAGTTGCAGTTGTTCGGCAGATCATTGGGGATGGTCAAACCGGCTCTTCATAATTGAGGGTGTGGTGGGTGGGGTTGGGCGTGTCGTGGCTGGTAGGGGTCGAGGTCTTTCGATGATGGGGGTTCCTACACCGTCCATCCGAAAGACCTCGACATGCCCAATCTACCTTTGATCGCCCTGACCTGAGCGCCTTGATGGGCCTGGATGACCTAGGCCTGGAAGTGACAGGCCAGCGCATGTGGCCAGACCATGCAGTGTTGGCATGCCGCATCGTTGGTGAGGATCGGCGGTGTCGACGCTGTGGGGGCGAGGGCGTGGCTCGTGACACGGTGGTCAGGCGCTTGGCGCACGAGCCTTCCGGGTGGCGTCCCACGATCTTGCACGTGAGCGTGCGTCGCTACCGGTGCTCGGAGTGCGCCCATGTGTGGCGCCAGGATATGAGCCAAGCGGCCGATCCTCGCGCCAAGCTCTCGCGTGCAGCGGTGCGTTGGGCGCTCACTGGGCTGGTCGTTCATCATGTAACGGTGGCGCGCATCGCCGACGTATTGGCCGTGTCATGGAACACTGCCAATACCGCGATCTTAGGTGAAGGCCAGCGCATACTCACAGGTGATCCTGATCGTTTCGAGGGGGTGCGCGTCATCGGTGTGGATGAACACGTGTGGCGCCACACCCCTGACGGCGACAAATACGTCACCGTCATCTTGGACTTGACGCCTATACGAGACCGTCGCGGTCCCTCCCGGCTCCTGGATATGGTCCCAGGCCGCTCCAAGCAGGTCGTCACAACCTGGCTAGCCTCCCGCCCCGATACGTGGCGTGAGCGTATTGAGATCGTCGCGATGGATGGATTCACCGGGTTCAAAAGCGCAGCCGCTGAAGAACTCCCCGATGCAAGGGCAGTTATGGATCCCTTCCGCGTCGTGCACCTGGCCGGTGATGCTCTCGATGAGTGTCGCAGGCGCATCGGGCAAGAACTCCACCACCGGCGCGGGCGGGCCACGGATCCCCTGTACAAGGCCCGCAGGATGCTTGCACACCAGATCTTGCCTACTCACCCCACGCCAGCAACACCAGCTAGCCGACCTGTTTTCCAGCGAGGAGCACGTCGCCCTTGAGGCCACGTGGAGCGTCTATCAGAACATCATTGATGCCTACCGTGCGCCCGATACGAGCGCGGGCAAGGCTTTGATGGAAGCCGAAATCAACACGCTGACCTCCACGCGCGTACCGAGGGGCCTGACCGCACTCATCACACTGGGGAAGAACGCTCAAACGCCGAGCCCGGGACATCCTGGCCTACTTCGATCATCCCCACACCACAGGCGGTCCTACCGAAGCAATCAACGGACGCCTCGAACACCTACACGGATCCGCACTCGGACTTGCGCAACCTCACCAACTACATCGCCCGCTGCCTCCTCGAAACAGGAGGATTCAGACCCCAACCACACCTCAATTATGAAGAGCCGGTCTTGTGGCCGAACGGTCGTCCGCAGTCGCCGCAGACGATCTTGCGGGACAGGCGCTTGCCGAAGGACTTGTAGCCGCGTGGGTCGACGCGGGTGTGGCCTGTTCTGGTTGATCTGCTCGAGAGAGACCAGGTGTGTGCATCAGAGCGTCATCAACGAGCTCGCGTTGGGGAATCTCAAGGATCGCTCGATGTTTTTGAAAGCGCTCGAGCGCCTCATGATCGTTCGCAACGTCGACGACCACGGCGTGCGGCACCTCGTTGAGGAGCGGCGGCTATGGGGCAGGGGGCTCAGTGCTGTCGACGCAGCGCTCCTGGCGAGCGTCGTCGTGACCCCCGGCGTGTCGCTGTGGACGCGCGATAAGCGCCTACGTCAGGCGGCGTGCGACGTGGGCGTGTTGGCAGACTTCGAGTGAGATAGAGGAACTCTGACGAGGTTGTGGTCGGGTCGCGCGAGGGTGTGGCCCGGCTTTAGTGTCTGGCCCAGCCCCGGCCTCGTGAATGTGGGTGCCCTGCCTACGACAAACGTGGGGCAAGGCGACGCCCGCCCTGCCCCACGTCTCACGCGCCTGTGTCCGTTCCAGTGATTGCCGGCGACGGCTGGCCCGTGACGGCCTTCGATGTTGATTTCGAACTCACAGAGCGCACTAGTCGTACGAGGACATCGACCTGCTTGGGAGGCATCCCCAGAGACGTAGCCACGTCCTCGTTCAGCAGCTTCCGAAGCTCGGGCACGGTCCACTCGACTTCGCAGTCCGGCGCGATGCTCGTGTCCGCCTGAACCCAGAGCTTGCTCGGGGAGCCGGTGACGAAGACAGTGCATCGTTCGACGCCGGGCTGGTCCTGAACGCGCTCGGAGAGGGCCTGCGATAGGACCTCCGGAGAAAGAGTCGCCAGCAGGATCCATCGGAGCCGCTGAGCCTGAGCCGAGAATTCGCGGGTCTGCGCGGCACCTGCATGAGGAGCAGGAACAGACCGGTGACGAAGGCGAGCGCGGATGCCAGCACACCGCACGGCACGAGCCAGTGGGCGCGAGGTGAAAGAATCGCCCCGATGTGGTCCTGTGCCGCGGCAAGGTATGCGGAAATGCCGGGCAGATGGTGGCCAGCGTCGAGGCCGGACGCGAGGAACCAGGCGGACGCGCAGACGATAAGCAGCCCGAAGAATGCCAGGAGAACCCTGTTGAGAGTGGCAGAAACTGAACGCATAATCGGTTCTCTTTCAGCTCACGCGCTTGGCGCGGATACGGCTGCGGGTGATGCCCTCGGGGTTGAAAACCTCCAGGGCCTCGTCGGCCTTCTTGGACGCAGCTTCGCGCACGGCGTCTAAATCATCCGCGTCGCTGAAGACGACAACGTCGACTCGTGACCTGCGCACGGTGGCGGAAGCGGACCGAATCGTGGCGAGCTGTTCGACGTGCATCTTCACGAGGATTGCCAGGTCAGAACGGTGAAGTGCCGTCTGCCCGGGGGTATCGTCGGGAAGAAAAGCCACGTGCTTGGGGCGGCCAGGCCACAGTGCTGCGACAAGCATCAACAGGCCGCATACGGCTGCGATTCCGGCAGTAATAAGTGCTGCGATGGAGCTGAAGGACACCGTGCCGACCGCGTCGAGCGTGGCGACGGTGCGCTGCGGCCAGGCCCCCGTGAGGAGGCGGTATCCCGTCAGCCACGCACCGAGTCCGCCGACGATGAGGAGCAGCAATGCTAAGACGGTGGCAGATGCGCTCCGGGTCGGTCGATAAATGAGCGCCGGTACGGGTGCTCTCATCTCAGGCTCCTCCTGACGTGATTGCTTGGGTTGAGCCACGAAATGTTGATGGACATCTTGGCGACGCGTACCCCACACAGCTTTTCGACGCGACCGCTCACGTGTGCGCGCAGGTCCTCGATAGTGGAGGACAAGGGGGTGGGGAAGACGAGGCCGAGGTCCAGATGAAGGATCGCGCGCTGCCCATAGAGTTGGCATGTGGCCTCGGGCCGAGACCCGAAGTTTCGGCGGGAGCCAATCCCGAGGACTCCACCTGCGTTCGAGCCGACGGCGGCAAATTCAAACGCGGCTTGAGCGGCGATTCGGGCGACGACATTGTCCGGAATAGTCGTGGTGCCACGCTGCGTCAAGGAGGATTCCTCCTCGCGCGACGGCTTCGACTGCGTGAGCGCGGAGTCAGGCGCGGCCACGCTCGTCACCTCTTTCGCCAATCGAGGATACGTTGGACATCGACCCGGCCCTCCAGATAGAGGCCCACTACCCATCCGACGACGCCGCACAGGGCAACGAGGACGAAGCTGGCGAAGGAACCGAACGCGAGAACGGCCCCCATGAACAGGCCCACCAGGAGAGCCAGGTGCGTTGTCTTCATGAGAACTCCTCAGATCCAGGCGTCGAGGTCGACTACTTCAGATCGGTAGAGACGGAGGTGTTTGTTTCCTCCTCGGGCAGGTGGACGTCGGTGACGTCGATGTTCACTTCGACGACCTCCAGGCCGGTGGTTCCTTCGATCTGGTCGATGATGTTGCTGCGAATGTCGTTGCAGACGTTGATGATGGAGTAGCCATACTCGACGACGACGGTGACATCAATGGCGGCCTGGGTTTCGCCCTTGTGGACGGTGATGCCGCCGGTGACGTTGGTCTGGGTGGTGGGGATGCGGTCGGTGACGGCGCTGAAGGCGCGGCGTACGGCGTTGCCCATGCCGTACACGCCGGGCACCTGGCGGGCGGCCATGCCAGCGATCTTAGCGACGACGTTTTCCTCGATGGTGGTCGTGCCGTGGTCGGTCTGGAGGGGGCCCTCGGGAGTCTTGTCCTGGTCAACGTTCTCGTTGTTGTCGCTCATGTGAGCCTCTTTCATTGAATCGGAGGTGGGGGCCGCTGGGGTGATGCGCGGCTCAAGCAACGGGTCAGTGATGTGTCGTCGTAGGCACTGCGATCAGCTTGTGTGCCCTGCTGATCGCTCTGGCATTGCTCCCTGCAACCATTCTTGCGTTGTTTGTCGGATGCTGTCGGTTGAAAAACCGCTGTGACCTCGTTAAATGAGATGTGTCACCGACGTGCGACAAATAGTGATACGAGGTCGCGAGAACTCTCTTCGCGACGAGGCCGTGGCTGGGTCGCGCGAGGGCGTGGCCCGGCTTTGCTGTTGCCGGGCATCTAGCGTGCAGAAAAGGAGGTCCTGACGACAATGCAACTTAACGCCTTGCGTTAATAACGCATCCCAATATATTGTATACGTCATGATCCAGTCATTCGGGGATCGTCAGACTGAGCGGTTGTTTGCGAGGGAGCCTGTTCCTTCCCTCGATCCGCGCATCGCTCGCGTCGCGCTGCGCAAGTTGCGTCAGGTCGACGCTGCGTGTCGTCTCGAGGATCTTCGGATTCCTCCGGGCAACCGGCTCGAGCATCTACGCGGTGATAGAGCAGGACAGTGCAGTATCCGAATTAATGATCAGTGGCGTATCTGCTTCAGGTGGGGCGACGCTGGTCCAGAAGGGGTTGAGATCGTTGACTACCACTAAAATTGCTCCGATTCACCCGGGTGAAGTCCTCATGGAAGACTTCATCGAGGGATTCGGAATTACGCAGCACAAGCTTGCCGTCGCTATCGGTGTTCCACCCCGTCGTATCAATGAAATCGTCCACGGGAAGCGCGGAATTACGGCCGATACCGCGATGCGGCTTTCCCGCTACTTTGGTACGACCCCGGGATTCTGGATGAACCTGCAGATGCGCTACGAGCTCGACCGTGCCGAAGACGCGCTGGGGGATACGTTGAGTGGGATTGTTCCGCTCAAGACAGTGGAAGTCGCCTAAAACGCCTCAGTCTGACGAGGCAGTGGCCGGGTCGCGCGAGAGCGTGACCCGGCTTTGCTGTTGTGTGAGTACGAGCCGAATAGTGTCGCCGGTCACCCGATGGTAGGGTGTCGTCATGACGACGGATAGCCAGTACTCATGGCCGCGCTTTTTATGGAACTAGCGGACAAACTGCTTGCCTTCAAGGATGACCGGCAGGCTCTCATTGCGACGTTGCAACATGTATACGCCGAACTCAGTATGGATCTGCCGACGCTTGACTCAGGCGGCATTCCGACTGATATTGATCCTTTCACGGTCTACGGCCTCTTCAATCGAGGCCTCACAGACAATAAGCGCCGGGCGGTTGCTCTTGGAATTGGTGGCGCTCTCGGCGTGCAGGCCCCTCTGCATGATGATTTTGTCGGTGTCCCCGTCCTGCTCAACATCAACGCGACCTTCTACGACCAGGTGCGTCGGGACGATGGGGATATCGAAAGGCTATGGGACTTGTTTGCGGTTGCGCTGGCCTACGCGGATCAGCCGACTGAACAGACAGAGGCAGTGTTCCGTCACGCCTACGATGCAGTCCTTCAACAGCGCCATGCCAGCTGGAACGTCACGATGGGTCTCTTTTGGATCCGCCCGTACTCCTACGTCAACCTGAGCAAGCGAGACCGATGGTTTCTCGCTCTGCCCGACCGGATGCCTTCATCGGTTCGTTCTGTGCTGGCGTCGTTGAAGAAAGTTCCCGAATCCACTGAATATCTGGGGATTCGCGACAGCATTCTATCGGTGTTGAAATCCGGAACCTACGAGTACTTCTCCTTCCCCGAGCTTTCGGCATACGCGTGGCGCGTTTCCGAACAGGTCAACCGTGAGAACAAAAAGGCTGACAACGACAAGGAAGAAGTTACTCAGGCGGCTGCCCTGGGGGACGCTGACGTGGAGACCGTCCGCTATTGGCTCTACGCCCCCGGCCGGGGCGCCTGCATGTGGGACGAGTTCTACTCGCGCGGGATCATGGGACTGGCATGGGGCGAGATTGGGGATCTGACTGCCTACGCACATAAAGAAGATCTGAAGGCGCAGATGCTCCAGACCTATCCCGAAAACGGTACCCAGAAGAACGACATTCACGCCCTATGGCAGTTTGCGAACGAGATGAAGCCGGGCGATGTCGTTTTCGTGAAGAGGGGCCGCTCGGAGATCCTCGGGCGAGGTATCGTCACGGGTGACTACGTCTACGATCCGGAGGGCGGCCACTACCCGAATTGTCGGGCGGTTCGCTGGACTTCCTCAGGAAACTGGCCAATCGACGAACGACTGGCAATGAAGACCCTCACCGAGATCACCGACTACCCTGAACTCCTTTCTCGCATTGAGACGTTCTTCGAAGATAGCGACGACGAGGTTGACAACGAGGAACCGCTGGTAGTTTTCCCGGAGTACTCCGCCCGGCAATTCCTTGACGAGGTCTACATGGGCGAGGAACGCTACGACGCGATCGTGGGCCTGCTGCGCACGAAGAAGAACATCATCATGCAGGGAGCACCTGGCGTAGGAAAGACCTACGCCGCCAAGCGCCTCGCCTACTCGATGATGGGGGTTAAGGATGCCTCGCGCGTCATGCTGGTGCAGTTCCACCAGAGCTACTCCTACGAGGACTTCATCGAGGGGTATCGTCCCTCTGGTGCGGGATTTGAGCTTGTCAAGGGTGCCTTTTACTCCTTCTGCAAGAAGGCCGCCGATGACGAGGAGAACGACTACTTCTTCATCATCGACGAGATCAACCGCGGCAACCTCTCCAAGATCTTCGGCGAGCTGTTCATGCTCATCGAGAGCGATAAACGCGGACCGAAGAACAAACTTCAGCTCCTCTACTCACGCGAGCTCTTCTACGTGCCTCGCAATGTCCACATTATCGGCATGATGAACACAGCTGACCGCAGCCTCGCCATGCTTGACTACGCGCTGCGACGCCGCTTCGCCTTCGTGGAACTGAGTCCCGCCTTCGACTCCGACGGCTTCCGCGACTACTGCGCCGGCCTCGGCAATCCGACGTTCGAGGCCCTGGTGCGCGAGGTGGAATCTCTCAACCGTGCGATCGCCGAGGATGAGTCCCTCGGCGAGGGCTTCTGCATCGGACACAGCTACTTCTGCAACATGGACGCCGACTCCTGCACTGACGCGGCCCTCGCCTCGATCGTGGACTACGAGCTCATCCCGATGCTCAAGGAATACTGGTTCGACGAACCCGCTAAGGTCCGCGAGTGGACCGACAGGCTCCGCAGGTCGCTGCGGTGATTCGCGTCCGCAACGTCTTCCACATGCTGGCCTACGCCTTCTCGGCGCTGCGCGAGCAAGGCTACCGCGCTGTGGCCACGGAGGACTTCGACAACGCCGCCGAGCTGTGCGCCGCCATCCTCGAGCGAGGCGTGTCCCTGCAACTCAAACGAGGCCTCGGGCAGGAATACGTGAGCCGAACCGAGGCGCGCTCCTCCCTGCGTGGCAAAATCGAGGTCACAGAGTCCGTGAAGTCGCAGGCGGTTCTGCGCCGCCAGCTGGTGTGCTCCTACGACGAGTTCAGCGTCGACACGACGATGAACCGCATCATCAAGGCGACGGTCGCGCTGCTCGTGCGCTCAGACATCTCCCGGGCGCGCAAGAAGAGCCTGAAGAAGCTCACGGTCTTCTTCGCGGACGTGCGCGAGATCGACCTGCACACAGTCGACTGGAACATGCGCTACGACCGCAACAACCGCATGTACCGGATGCTGATGGCTGTGTGCTGGCTTGTCGTCAAGGGTCTCCTCCAAACCCAGAGCGACGGCACCACGCGCATGATGGATTTCTTCGACGAGCAGCGCATGAGCCGCCTCTACGAGAAGTTCATCCTCGAGTACTACCGCAGGGAACACCCGCAGCTGCGCGCCAGTGCGTCCTTCATCGACTGGGCGCTGGACGACGGCATGTCGGAGGGGTTGCCCGCCATGCGCAGCGACATCACGCTGAGTACTCGCGACCGCGTGCTCATCATCGACGCGAAGTACTACGCGTCCACGATGCAAAGCAACTTCGACAAGAGGACCGTGCATTCGGGGAACCTGTACCAGATCTTCGCGTACGTGAAGAACAAGCAGATTGCGTTCGAGAGAGCGGGGGGAGAGCGTTGAGGTCTCGGGCATGCTCCTCTACGCTGCGACCGGCGAGGACGTCCAGCCCGACGCCACCTACCGCATGAGCGGCAACCGCATCAGCGCGACGACGCTGGACCTGGACCGCCCTTTTGACGAAATCCGCGCGCAGCTGGATGGGATCGCCGAAACGCTTACTGGTCCGTCAACTCGGGCTTCGTGAAGGAGCGGACCTGGGCGGCGTCGGGGTCGATGGGCGTGACGGTCATGGTCTTTTTTGAGGCCTCCTCGAGCGCGCTCACGGACCGTGCACTTGCCAGGAGGCGGCTTTCCATGGACGACACGGTCTTGTTGTAAAAGTCCACGGTCTTGGCCAGGTGCTTGCCCAGGTTTTCCATGTGACCGGCGACGACGCCGAGGCGCTCGTACAGTTCGCGGCCGAGCGCGATCACCTGGTCCGACTGTTCGTTAATCGACGTCCGCGCCCACGCGGTAGCGCACGTGCGCGCGACCGCCAGCAGCGTGACTGGGGAGCACAGGGCGATCCCCCGCGCCATCGCGTCGTCCAGGAGCGACGCGTCAGTGCGCAGTGCTGCCGACAGGGCAGCCTCGGATGGGACAAACAAGATGACCAGCTCGGGTGACGCGCCCAATGACCGCGCGTAGTCGCGTCCAGCCAGTGCCTCAACGTGCGAGCGCAGTGCTTTCGCGTGTGCCGACAGCTCGGCGCGGCGTCGAGATTCGGCGTCCTCTCCGCTCTCATCAACGGCGCACGCCCGCAGGTAAGCGTCCATAGGGGCCTTCGCGTCGAGCGCGAGGAACCCCTGCCCGGGCAGATGAATCGTGACGTCGGGACGGCCGAGGTCACCCGACGATGTGACCCCCGCCCCGGCCTCGTCCCTGAGTGAGCGAGCCAATCGAACGCTGCTCCGCGAAGTCCACGTGCGGCAGCATTCCGGAAGCCTCCAGGATGCGCGCCAGCTCAACCTCGCCCCACGTGCCGCGTGCGCTCCGCGACCGCAGAGCACCCTCCAGGGAAGCGGTCGTGCGCGCCAGCTCGTTCTCACGCCTCGCGGACTCCCGCAGCTGCTCGGCGAGGGCACCGTGCTGACGCGCGCGGATCTGCTCCATCTGATCAACCCGCTGCGTCATCTGCTCCAGCTGCGCGCGCACCGGTGCGAGCGCCTGTAGGACGGAAGCGTCGCCCTGTGAGCGAGCCTCGGCGGAATCGACGCGCCGCGAGAGCTCCTCCGCGCGCGCCTGCCAGTGGGCAACCTCCGCGCGCAGCGTGCCTGCCTGGTCAGGCGTCGACGCCCGGCGCGCCACCGCTCCCACGTACCCGAGGAGGGCACCAACCACTAAGCCAACGAGGAGAAAAACAAGCGACATACCCATGCGCGCAGTCTACGAACGACCATGCACATCTGCGTCCGGCCCGGCTCAACGTGGGTGTTCAACAACCTACCGCTGGTCTGATAAGTCGCCTATCCTGGGTGTAAAACTCATGGGGGAGTGGCATGGAACCCGTTGATCCGCGCACGATGCACGTACTGATTCGCGATAAAAAAACACTGACCTGGCAGGACGACACCTGGAAAATCGCGAAGGCACGCCGCGATGGGAAGCGCATCGTCGTCACTTACACCACCAGCAGCAAAGAGTTTCCATACGGCGAGGAGAGGGCGCGCCTCTACGACCAGGTCGAGCGTCGAACAGTCGACGCGCTCGACGAGGTCCGGATCGGCGGCAAGCGCCGAACCAACGTCGAAATCATCTGGACGCTCCGCCGCTCCGGCCACCCGCGCGATCCTCGCTACACGCTCGCGTACCGCACCGCTGAGGGCACACTCAAACTTCATCGCTACGGACACGATGAGGTACGGGTAAGGTACGCGACGGAAGAGGATCGGCAAAACGCCGCCACCCTCAGTTACGTCCGCGAGGAAGTGCGCGCGCAGGCAGGGCGAGTCGGGGCGACGCTCGATCCGACAGCCCGGTACCCGCGGTGGGTGAGCGGTGAGAAGATGCTGCCCGAGGCGATCCTCGCGAACGTGTGGGAGTGGCTCCCTCAGGCGCCGCGCCGTTCCGCCCTGGAAGCGTTCCTCGCCGGTACGTCCTCCACGAAGACGGGCGCGAGCGATCGACTGATCATGCCCTTCCCCTCCAACATCGATCAACGCAACGCGATTCGAGCCGCGCTCACACACCAACTGTCCATCATCGACGGGCCTCCCGGCACAGGTAAAACGCAGACGATCCTCAATCTCATCGCCTCCCTGGTCGCGCAAGGCAAGACCGTCGGCGTCGTCGCGGGGGCGAACTCTGCGGTCGACAACGTCGTCGACAAGCTGACGGAGGAAGGCTACGGCTTCCTCGTCGCGAACCTCGGGAAAACGAAGCGCGTCAAGGAATTCCACCAGCGTGAGGGTGTCCTTGAACAGAGGCGCGAAGCGTGGGCTCGCAAGGTGTCCGCTGCGTCGTCGGATGCGCCTGCCGGAGCCGACGAAGCTGCGCTGCGGGTCGAAGAAGATCGCCTCGTCGCTCTGTGGGAGGATGCTCGAGACATTCCGAAGATCCGCGCGCAGCTGACGGCGGCTCAGCGTGAGCGGCGCCTTTTTGAGGAAAAAGGTACAGGAGAGCCGTCGCCCGGTAGCCGACATTTCTCACCTGGCTGTCTCGCGGCGCAGCTCCGGGGTCATCGGTGACCTGCTGGCCCTCGCTCGCTGCGCGCCGAGGGTGGGGCGTGGTCCTCGGGGCTTCATCGAGCGGGTGCGTCGCTACTTTGCTTACGGCTCCTTGAAGGGCGTTGACCTGGGAGACCCGCACGTCCAGTCGGCGCTCCAGCTCGCCTTCTACCGGGCCCACGAGCAAGAACTATCCGATCGCATCGAGCAAGCCGAGGCCTGCGCTGCCCGCCAAGGCCTCGTCGACGTGAGCGCGCAGTATCGCCGCCACTCACGCGAAGCGTTGGATGCCGCCTTGCTCAGCCGATTCACGCGCGAGCGTCCGAGCCGCCTCAGTCCAACCGAGCGGCTCAAGCGGCAGACGGATATCCTCCTGCGCACCTACCCCGTTGTGGCATCCACGTGTTTTTCGATCCGGAACAACCTGGCCGAGGAAGCGCTGCTCGACTGGATCATCATTGATGAATCGTCGCAGGTACTGCTCCCGGAGGGCATGGCCGCGCTGAGCAAGGCCCGTAACGCTGTCATCGTTGGTGACGACAAGCAGCTCGGCCCGATCTTCCAGGGGTGGGAGGAAAGCAAGCAGGAACCGCCCGCGCCGCGCTTCGACGTCCGTTCGCTCTCGCTGCTCGACTCCATCAAGATGATGCCGGAGTCTGCGCAGGTGCCGAGCACTCTGCTCAAGGAACATTACCGGTGTCATCCCGCGATCATCGAGTTCTGCAACCACATGTACTACGGCGGTCAGCTCATTCCGATGCGCGTCCCTGCCGACGATGCCCCCGAGCCGCTCGCGATCATCTATGCTGCGCCCGGAAACCATGCGCGACGCCCATCGCACGGCAGTGGCTTCTTCTCGCAGCGGGAAATCGACATCGTCACCGACCTTGAGGATATGCGCAGCATCCGGGACGGTGTCGAGCTCGAGGGGGCAGACGAGTCGGGCGACTTCGTGGTGGGCGTCGTGACTCCGTTTCGGGCGCAGGCAACGAACCTCAGCAAGCAGATTCGTAGCGACCTCGGCGATGGGGCTCATCCCCGATGGCTGGCTGAGACCGCGCACAAATTTCAGGGGCGCGGTGCGGGCACGATCATCCTGTCCACCGTCCTCAACGCTCACGACCGCTCGGCCGCGCAAGACTTCTACGACGCGGATGCCCTGACGAACGTGATCGTGTCGCGAGCCAAAGACCGCTTCGTCGTCGTGACCACGCATGGGGGCGTCCGGCTCAGCCGAAACGTGAGAGCCTTGCTCGAGTACATCGAGATGAACGATCCGAGCGCCGTCGTCCAGTCGGACATCGTGTCCATTTTCGACGTCCTCTACAACGCGTATAGCGAGTCGCTCGAGCGGTATTCCCAGGTTAAGTGGGCTGATCGTCGGCGCTCGCCCGCAGAAAATGTTGCGGAACAATGCCTGCGAGATGTGCTCGCAGAACCCAGGTATGCGCGCTTTGGGTATCAGACCCAAGTGTTCCTGCGGGATGCATTGCCCAATACGCGCCGCTTGAACGAGGAACAGCGAGCTTTCGTGTTCCGGGACAGCGCGCTCGATTTCGGGGTGTACTCGCGTGTGACGAAGCGCCTTCTCCTAGCCATCGAGGTGGACGGGTGGACGTTCCACGGCATGAGCCAGAAGCAGCAGAAGCGCGACGGCCTGAAAGATTCGATCATGTCCGCGTATGGAGTGCCCGTCCTGCGTCTGCCGACGATCGGATCCGGGGAGGAGCAGAAGATCCGCGAGGCGTTGGATCGGCTCCTTTAGGAAACGCCTGATGCACTCGGTGGGTTCACCCCGTAACTGACTCGGCGGCCTCCCGTCGTGATCGTCTACAGGAATGGACGAGGCCGGGGCAGGTTTATGCACATCCGTGCGGTTTCGGGAATGTGGGTGGGAGGATGTGCGTGATGGTTGCGCAGCATTCTTAGTGTTTCGTGCTGGTTCTGCGCGTACCCTGAAACAGTAGGGCGCACCTCCAAGGACGGGGGTACGCTGCAGGGCACCTCACCGTGGAGGAGTACAACGCCATGACGGTTCCACCATTATTCGACCACCTCGACACCGAGGACGAGGACCAGCTGCGGCACGACGCCGCACCGCGGGACGTGGGCTTCGAGGCTGGTGCTGAGCACCGGGACACCCGCGCGCGTCCCTCGGGTATGCGAGAGCGCGCCCAGGCGTGGCTGCACGTCGAGCCGTTCTATTGGACGATGCGCGTGGTCTACGTGTGCCTCGCCGCAGGAGCCGTCTTCGCCGTCTACATCAACGGCGTCGCCGAAGGCTGGTGGAGGGCCTGGGGCGAAAAACCCAGCGTCGCAGCCACAGCCCCCGCCACTCAGCCCGCACCCACCGCATCCGCGTCGGCCTCGGGCGAGGCGGCAATGTCGGGCGGCTACCAGATCGGCCCCGACGGCATCCTCGTACGCCCCGCCCAATACGCCGCAGACACCTACACCAAGCCTGAGTTACCTGAGGAAGCAAAGGAAAACACCGAACGAGGAGCAGAAGCAGCCGCAGAACACTACCTCGCACTCATGGCTTATGCGTGGAATACAGGAGACACCCAACCCTTCGAGGATATGTCGGATGGTCCTGACGATTTTCATCAGAAGGTAACATCCAATATTAGGAATGTATACTCACACGGCTGGACATACGATAACCAATCGACAATTGAACACGTATTAGATGTGCATCCTGTCGATCCCAATGGAAGCACAGTCCCGCAAAATACGATCTCTGTTGCATTTTTAACGAAGTCATCGGACGGTACAACCTGCAAAGGGACGAAAGTTGATATAAGCAGTACGGAATATCAATCCGTTCTCGCGTTACTTCTAACGTGGCAGGATAGTAAGTGGATAGTCATTCAGGGAACAATGGAGAATACAGATGCATAAACTAAATTATTGCCCATTCTGTTCTCATCTTTACTTGCTGCGAGCTCAATAACGTGTGTCACCGCCAATAATGCGTACGCAGATGAGGGAGAGTCTGCTGCACCCCCGCACTTCCGCGCTAACGGAAGTGGGCCAGATGTAAACGTGGAGGCTAGCAAGGCAGCCCAGAAGGCAAAAAATCTAGGTGGATCAAACAATATAGGACCAGCAGATGATAAGAATTGGTTAACTGCAGAATCGTCGATCCCTGACGAAGCAAAGCGTTACTGGGATTGGGCAAAGTGTGCCTCAGTTTCAATCGGAACAGCACCGAACGACGCACGAGTATCTGACGAAGACTGTACTCTCCCACCCGAACTCGCCATGGCTGGGTTTACCCGTGACTTCCGACGCTGTGCCCACGACTCGCGAGATCCTGCTGGCCGCAGCCACTCTCATCCATGCTGACGGTGCGGGTTTGCATAAGCGGCCGTCGAAGGTGTCGTTTACGAACAAGTACATTCCCACGATCGTGGCAGCCACCCACCCCACACAGACCCACACGATCAACCTGCTGGGCCACGACATTACCATCACTCTCAGAGCCACTAGTTACGAGTGGGACTGGGGCGACGGCACCCCGAACACCGTCACCGCCTACCACGGAATGCCATACGAGAAGGGCATGGACCTGAACAAGGACCCTAGGCTCATCCGCCACTACTACACACCGCCTAACGGGTGGCGCTCGCGCTTCGACGGCCCCTACCCCGACGCCACCCGCACCATCACGCTGACCACGACATGGTCGGGTACGGCCACCAACCCCTTCACCGGCGAGACTCAAACCATCAACGGCCTGGTCACCACCAAAGAAACGACCGGCCCCTTCTACCTCGACCACCTCACCGTCTCCAACACCGACACCTGGGAAGAAAAACAAGGCCACTAGATGGCCGTGTGGGTAAGGACCTACGCCACCACCATGGCGACAGTTCCCGCGCACATGAGGGCGAGGCCGAGCAGGTAGCGCGGCGTGAAACGCTCGTGAAACGCCGCGGCTGACACGGCGATGGTCACGAGGATCGACAGCTTATCGATGGGCACCACGACCGAGGCAGGCCCATCCTTCAGCGCGTGATAGTAGGCCAGCCACGATGCGCACGTCGCAGCGCCCGATGCGACGATAAACGCCAGCTCGCGACCCGGAATCGACCGAACCTCGCCCATGCGACCCTGCGCGCCCATGATCACCCACGCCATCGCCAGCACCACCAGCGTGCGCACCGCCGTCCCCAACGTCGGATCAACCCCAGAAATGCCGACCTTCCCAAGGATCGACGTCAACGCGGCAAACAGAGCGGATGCGAGCGCGAACGTCAGCCAGCTCCCGCCCCCGCGCAGTGCTCGAGGAAGGCCCGATAGCTCAGTGGGTTCCACCATCAGAAGCGTCGCCGCCGTAATCGCGATAATCCCGGCCGCGCCCCACACGCTCACAGGCTCGCCCAGCAGAACGAGCGCGAGGATGATCGCCAGGACCGTCGACAGCTTGTCGATCGGCGCCACGCGGGACACGTCCCCTCGCGACAGCGCCGCGAAATAGCACAGCCACGAGGCCCCCGTCGCCAACCCAGACAACACCAGGAACAGCGCAGAGGTTCCGTCGATAGATGTAACGCCGGAAGCCGTTCCCGTCAGCGCCGCCATGCCCCACGCCCCCACGGCCACGACAAACGTGCGCAGCGCCGTCGCAACCGTTGAGCTCGTCGACGCGACGCCCGCCTTCGCCAGGACGGCAGTCAGCCCCGCGAACAGGGCTGACAGGGAGGCGGCGAGGATCCACATGAGATCAGCCTAGGCCCGGAATGAAAGGCAGCGCATCTGAGAGAGATGACGGTGTGTCATGGGCGTCAGATCGCAGAAAAAGTAGGCTATAGTTGTCGCGTATCCAGGCCTCGTGTTGGGGTCACAACGCAGTGTAAAGGAATGACATGTGGGGCAGCCTCAACAAACCGGGTGCTCATGGTGAAAACGTCGGGAATGGGCGAGACCTCCAGTGTGAAACAAGCGGTAGCGAATTGTCGGCAGCTCAACGGAGCGAGGCTGAACAGCATGCGGTCGAATTCCTGAAGAAGGTCGTGCGCGTGCCCGGCGTGCGCATCAACCGCGACGACTTCCTGCGCCAGGAACTGCGCAAGCTTCACATGAGTGACGACGCAATCGCGCGAGCAGTCGACTCGAACCCGGTGCTCGCAGGCGTGTCCTTGACCGATCTCGACAAGCTCGCCGACGGCATCATCTCCTTCGAGACGAACAAGTCCGCGGCGATGTCCTTCGCTGCGGGCATCCCCGGCGGCTTCGCGATGCTCGGAACGGTCCCCGCGGACCTGATGCAGTACTACGTGCACGCGTTTCGGATCATGCAGAAGCTTGCGTACCTCTACGGATGGCCCGAATTGCTTAGCGCGAAGGAAGAGGTGGATGACGGGACGATCGGGATCATCGCTATTTTCTTTGGTGTGATGCTCGACGTTGAGGAAGCCGCCATGTCCCTTTCCTCATTCGCCAGTTCGGCTGTGATGGACACGGTTAAAAAACAAGTGACTAAGCAGTTCCTGGTGAAGACATCATGGTACCGGGCTGCTAAAAAGACTCTGCAGTATATCGGCGTCAATCTGACCAAGAAAGCCTTTACTCAGGGATTCTCAAAGGTGCTCCCCGTCATTGGTGGTGTTGTATCGAGTGGCTTGACTTTTATGTCGCTTCAGTCGCAGTCATCTCGACTGAAGAAACACCTGCGCGAGCTTCCTCCTCCCGGTATTGATAATGAGATGTGGAAGCGGGTCATCACAGCAGCGAACTCTGTCGAACAGGAACAGAGCATCGTGGGTGCTGTCGATGCGGCTTTCCAAGGGAGAGTTGGGATCGCTGCGGTTGGCGTGGTGAGTGCAGCGTCGGGTGTCACCAGCGGCGTCAAGGGCCTCTTCGGTTGGAATAAGTAGCATCTCGGGGACGAGGCCGGGGCCGGGGATGCGCTTAACCACGAACGAAGCACAGGCCTCGGCGCAGTGTTTAACGGGCCACTGTTTCCTACTTTTTCAGCCCCGGGAGTGGGAAAACCTGCCACCATATGCGGGTGAATGAGACGACGAAACCAGCCCTGGCCTCGTCCCAGACTGAGGCCGGCCCTCTGATCTTGCAGGCATTCGCCTGGGACATGGCACCGGACGCCAGCCACTGGCGCTACCTCGCCCAGCACGCCCGGGCGATCGCGGACCTGGGCGTCACCATTATTTTGGCTGCCGCCCTGCCCACAAGGGACACGAGGGAATCGACGACGTCGGCTACGGTGTCTACGATCTGTACGACCTGGGTGAGTTTGACCAGCGCGGTTCCGTGCCCACGAAGTACGGGACGAGGGACGAATATCTGGCCGCTATCGAGGCCCTGCATGAGGCGGGTATCGCCGTGTGCGCCGACATCGTCCTCAACCACCGCATGGGCGCCGACGCGACCGAGACCGTGCGAGCCACCCCGATCAACCCCCAGAACCGTCACGAGGCGATCGGCGAGCCCGAGACGATCGAGGCGTGGACCCGTTTCACGTTCCCGGGGCGCGGGCGCGTACTCGGATTTCACGTGGGACTGGACGTGCTTCCACGGCATCGACTGGGATGAAGCCACGAAGCGCAACGGCCTGTGGCTCTTCGAAGGCAAACACTGGAACGAGTCCGTCGACACTGAGTTCGGCAACTTCGACTACCTCATGGGCTGCGACGTGCACGTCACCGAGCCCCGCGTCAGCGAGGAGCTGGACCGCTGGGGTCGCTGGTACGTCGAGACGACCGGCGTGGACGCGCTGCGTCTGGACGCCGTCAAGCACGTGGGTTCCGACTTCTACGCCCGCTGGCTCGAAGACCTGCGCGCCTCGACGGGGCGCCGCCTGCCCGCTGTCGGCGAGTACTGGAGCGGCGACGTGCGCGAGCTCGAGGGCTACCTGGAGCGGGTCCCCAACGTCATGCTCTTCGACGTCCCCCTGCACTACCACCTCCACGACGCGTCGATTTCGGACGGCAACGTTGACCTGTCCCGACTGTGGGAGAACACGCTGACGGCGTCCCACCCCGACCAGTCCGTCACGTTCGTCGAGAACCACGACACCCAGCCCGGCCAGTCGCTGGCCTCAACGGTTGCCCCCTGGTTCAAGGCGGCCGCCTACGCCATCATCCTCTTCAACGAGGCCGGGGTTCCGTGCGTCTTTTGGGGTGACCTCCTGGGGTCCCCTGAGTCCGATGACCTGCCCGCCGTGCGCGAACTACCGACCCTCATGTCAGTCCGCTCCCGCGCGGCAGTCGGCCCGCAGCACAACGCTTTCGACGATGCCGACGTGGTCGGCTTCGCCCGCGAAGGTACCGAGGAGATTCCCGGCTCCGGCTGCGCCGTCATCCTCTCCGACCGGATGGCCGCCGAGAAGACCCTCTACGTGGGTCAGCGCCACGCAGGCCAGGAGTGGGAATGCGTCATCGGCGGCCACCCGAGCGTGCGTGTCGCGGACGATGGGACCCTCACGAGCACCGTGAGCGACGGAGGCCTCAGCGTCTACGTGCCGCGCGCGTGAGCGCATCGCGCCCCGGCCTCGTCCCCGTCGACGAGGCCGGGAAACGTGCGTACGAGCGCTACTCCTGGGTGCCACCCAGGGCGGGAATGCGTTCGATCTGATCCTTGAAAAAGGCCTCGGCCGACGCGACGAAACGCTCGATGCTGGTCGAGACCTGCGCGTCCGTGAGCCCGTAGCGGGCGGTGACGAACTGCTCGGCGCACAGGCGCTGACGGCCGTCGTCCAGCGACGCCACGTAGACCTTCGGCCACGTGGTTGCTCCGTTCCAGTCATTGCACGCCTGAATGAGGCGCTGACGAAGCTCCATCGACACGTCCTCGGGGATCGCGGCCCACATGCTCAGGTCCGTGCCATCGTTCGCGATCGAAAAGATGAAGTAGCCGCGCCCGATACCCATGTGCAGGCTCTGGTCTTCCACCCTGTAGTTGAAGTCGTTACGGTCGAAGTAATCGATCAGTCGTTGCACGTTGAGCGGACGCACAATGGTGCGGCGCGAAATGGCGGCCTTGCACTCGGCGATGATTTCCGGCGCGTCCTCGTTGGTCGGATCCATGGCGACGCACTGCTCCAGGTACGTCAGCGCGCTCTCCTCCTCGTCCTGCCAGTACAGGGCTGTGCCAATCCGGTAGTACCAGCGTGGGTCCGCCATGCCTTCAGCTTCGACGCTGCGCAGCAGCTCGATCGCGTGTGTGATGTGATCGCGGAACGAATCCATGTAGGGCTGTGCGTAGTTAATGTAGGCGCGCGCCAGCAGACTCGTCAGCTCGTAATCCATCACCGACGGGGGGCTGTCCCTCGATGAGCGCGATGATCTTTTGGTGTTCCTTCTCCTCGTGCAAGAGATTAATCTGGTCGATGAGCGACGAGCGAGAATCCACGGAATCTCCTTCAAACGATGCCGAATGTGACTGCCTGATCACAAGCATAACAGGGCGCGTGTCGGCTCTGAGCCGCTGATGGCCCGCTCGCTGTGTAGGCTGACAGGATGGACCAGACCGGCATGAATGAGGACCGCGTGAACGACGACCTGCGTGCGCGTATGAGCGAGGCCGACGCCGCCCAGTGGGACGAAATCCAGCAGTGGAAAGCCTCCCAGCTGAGCGACAAACGCCCCCGCGCTATCACGCAGAAGATGAAGTCGGCAGCCCTGGCACCGGTGGGCAAAGCAGTGTCCATTGCGCGCAAGGTTCCCGGCGGGGAAGCGCTGACCCGAACTATGTCATCCGCAGCCCTCGGACTGGTCGAGCTGGCTGCCTCCGCATCCGAGGCCTCGGTGCGCCGCACGCGCATCCTCAAGGCTTATCGCGCGGCCGGACACGACGTGACAAGCCTGCGAGACATCCGCTCCCTGCCCCTCGACCAGGTGCTCGCGGTCAAGCCTCGCCTGAGCCTCGCATACTCGGGTACGGCGGCCGCCGAGGGTGCCGTCAGCGGTGTGTTCGCCTCCGGGGGCTCTCTCGCCGCTGTGCTCGGCATGGGGGTCGCGTCGGCACCCGGCGTGGGTGTCACGGCCTCGGCGATGGCCGTCGATGTGACGACCTTTCTGGCGGCGGCCACGCGTCTCGTCGCCCACACCGCTGCCTACTACGGCTACGATTCCGAGGATCCCTCAGAGCGCCTCTTTTCCACGATGGTGCTCTCCCAGGCGATCGACCCGGCCGGCAGCGGGCGTGACTTCGTCGTCGAAAAGCAGGCGACGATGCTCGCCTTCAACCAGGTGATGCGCGACCTCGCGCGCAAGGGATCCCTCGAGTCGCTCGGTGGGAGCGCGATCGTGAGCGCCATGAAATCACTCTTCTCTGCGATGGGCGTTCGTCTGGCGAGCCGCAAGCTCGCGCAGATCGTTCCCGTCGCCGGAATCGTGGTGAGCGCAGGGCTTAACGCGGCGCTCATGCGCACCATCGGGGAGACGGCAGATCATCTGTACCGGGAGCGTTTCCTGGCGGAGCGCTACGGCCACGTGCAAGCGAGCGGCACGTCGACGGACCTCGTGCCATCAACCGGGCCTCAGGAGCTGAGCGTCGACGTCGCGCGTTACGTCGAACTCGCCGAGGCAGAGAGTCACCCGTAGAGGAGTGGCAGTCCCACTCCTCCCTCTGTGACGTGGGCCTCTTTTTTGTAACCGTTGTAGGCTTGGGGTATGACGGATCAGCCGGAGGAAGAGAACAGCACGCGCGACGATATTCGGCAGCGCATGACTGACGACGATCGTGCTCAGTGGGATGCGATCCAGGAATGGAAGGCCGCTCAGGTTAACCCTCGCAGTCCTCGAGTCATCACTCAGCGCATCCGTTCGTACGTGCTCACCCCTTTGAAAAAAGTGGTTGGCTTCGCGGGCAAGATGCCCGGCGTCGCTACGGTTGCCGGCTGGATCTCATCGGCTGTCCTGGGGCTCGTCGAGAAGGCGACAGCAGCCGCTGAATCATCGGTTCGACGCGAACGAATCGTGAAGGCGTATCGCAGGGCCGGCAACGACGTGGAGTGTCTCGAGGACATCCGAAACCTGGACCTGGCAGAGATCCAATCGGTCAGGCCCCACCTGAAGGTGGGATATGCCGCCGTTACCGCGACGGAAGGAGCGGTGAGCAGCGTATTCGCGACGGGAGGGGCGGTTGCGGCCATCCTCGGTCTGGGCATCGCTTCGGCACCCGGTGTTGGTGTGATTGCAGGGGTCATCGGACTTGATATCGCGACGTTCCTGGCCTCCTCTGCGCGCCTCGTGTCACACACGGCTGCGTACTACGGGTATGACACGAAGGATCCAACGGAAAAGCTGTTTTCCGCGATGGTTTTATCCCAGGCGATCGCCCCGCGAAGCACGGCTGATGACCATGTCGTCGAGGAGAAGACCTCGATGCTTGTGTTTAACAAGGTGGTACGCAAGCTCACCAAACGCGGATCGATGGAGAGCGTCGGGAACAATGCGCTGACCGCATCCGTGAACTCTCTCTTCGCGGCTCTCGGAGCGCGTCTCGTCGGCATGAAGATGGCGCAGATCCTGCCGATTATCGGCATCATCGTCGGCATGGTCCTCAACGCCTCCCTCATGCGCACCATTGGCGTGACCGCCGACCATCTCTACCGTGAACGTCTTCTGATCGAACGATACGGACAGGATGACTCCGCGTCCGATGGTGAAGAAGCAGACGATGAAGAGGATCTGGATACGGAAGTCACGCGCTACATCGAGCTCGCCAAGGCCGACAAGCGCCGCTAGCGCGCCCCGGTTGGGTTAGCTCCTCGAGTTCCAGTTCTGCCAGTCGTTCCAGTCGTCGTCCTGAGCGTCGACCGAGATCATCGGCATACGCGCGGACGAGGCCTGGTCCTCGTTCTCCGCCTCAATGGCGTCGTTGTGGTCCTCGCGCTGCTTGCGGCGCTTGCCCCAACCCCAGCGCTTGCGGCGCTTCGACTCGCCCTCCTGTTCGCGGCGCGCCTCCTCATTCCATGAGAATTCGGAGTTCCAATCTTCCTGGAATTGGGCGGGTACCGCCGGCGCCTGGGGCGTGACGGACGGCTGCGGGGCGACGGGTGCCTGGGGAGCCTGCGGCATGGCCGGAGTCTGCGGCACGAACGGAGCCTGCGGCATGGACGTCTGAGGCTCCTGTGTCTGCGCGACCCGAGGCGTTGCAGGCGTGTACGGCGCGGCCGGCGGAACGGAAGCAGCCGCCTGTTCGGGCGCGGCTGGTGCGGCCTCCGTACGTGAAGGTGCAGACCAATCGAAGGAATTCACTCGGCGAACACGCGGGATCTGGGCGGTCGGTAGCTCGCCGTCATCGATCACGGGAACGAACGAGGCCTGCTGCGTAGGTGCGGATACGGGCTCGGGCGCAATGACGGGTTCGGGCCCGGCTCCGGCTCAGGCTGTGGCTCGGGCTCGGGAACCGCAATCGGCTCCGGCTCGGGCTCGGGTGCGACGATGGGTTCCGGTTCGGGAACCTAATCGGCTCCAGCTCGGGCTCGGGTGCGACGATGGGTTCCGGTTCGGGAACCACAATCGGCTCGGGCTCGGGCTCAGGGAACCACAATCGGCTCGGGCTCGGGCTCGGGAACCGCAATCGGCTCCGGCTCGGGCTCAGGTGCGACGATGGGTTCCGGTTCGGGAACCACAATCGGCTCCGGCTCGGGCTCGGGTGAAGGCACGACCTGAGGAATCGTGACCGGCGCGAGTCGCGGAATTGGAATGCGCGTCGGTGTCGGAATTGTCTCGGGTTCGGCCTCGGGTACGATGACGGGTTCCGGTTCGGGCTGAGGAACAACGATGGGTTCCGGCTCCGGTTCCAGTTCGGGCTGGGGATGATGATCGGCTCGGGCTCGGGCTGAGGAACGACGATGAGTTCCGGCTCGGGCTCGGGTACGGGGACGGGTTCCTGCTCCGGTTCCGGTTCGGGCTGGGGGATGACGATCGGTTCAGGCTCGGGCTGAGGAACGACGATGGGTTCCGGCTCCGGTTCAGGCTGGGGGATGGCGATCGCTTCGGGCTTAGGCTCGGGCTGAGGAACAACGATGGGTTCTGGCTCAGGTGCGACGGCATGCCGAACCTTCGGGATCAGCATTGTTGCAGGAGCATCATCTTGGTCTGCGGGCGGCACCGGCACAGGGTCCGAGACGCGCGACTCGCTATGTGCACGCTCAGTTGCCGGGTGCTCGTGGTAGACCTCGGCCTCGCGCGTGACGGCCTTAGCCGTCGAGACCTGCTCAGCCGGGATGTCCCCGGCGGGCGCAGGAGCGGGCGCGGGAGCAGGATCTGCCGGAGCTGAGGGCACATAGCGATCGGAGCGAGGCTGGGGGGTGCCTGTAATCGCAGTGGCGTCCTGCCCCTGGGGGAAACCCGGAGCATAGTTCGCAGCAGGTGCATCCGACCCCTGAGCCATCGGCTGCATCGGCTGTGTCGGCTGCGCAGGGAAAACGGCGGGGCGGTGCCCGTTGCGCGAGCGCCTGCGCTTCGGAGGCTTCGCTCCCTGAACGGGAGCCTCGGGTGCGGGAGCCGCAGGTTCGGGACGCGACTTGTGCTGCCAGACAAAGCCGGTATCACGCGGCTTGGGCTGTGGGAGCGAGGCGAGATCGAGCGCAGACGAATCGGCTGCGGAGGGGCGTCGCGCCTCCTCGGGCGAAACCGTTGCTCCTCGGCCCTGATCCACCGCCGGGGCGGTGGCAGTCCGTGGTGACATGTCTGCGGATCGCTCCGGAGCGTAGGGCCCCGAGCCCTGCATCCCCTGAGGGGCGCTCGGGCGACGCGCGTGGGACGGAGGCGTGCTCTGTCCCACGCCCTGCGCGGACTCCTTCGAGCGCTTCGAGCGAACCACGTAAATGACGATGACGACGACCAGCACGATGACGATGAGGCCGACAATTAAGCCGATCAGGAGTCCGAGGAGGGACCCGAAGAAGAATCGGAATCGGATGAGGCAGGGGTTGTGTTGTCGGAGGCTGTTTTACTCCCGGGCACGGGGGTTGCACCCCACGGGTCCTTCAGCGAGTTCGCACCGGCCGCTGCGGCCGGATTCCCGCCGGCGGCAAGTGTTCCATTCACTGTGATGACTTGCGGGACAGTGTCGGTCCATGTCGACACGGAGAGCGCTCGTCCTTCGTAGGTCGTTGCAGAGGTCGCTGCGCCCGATGTTGCGGACTGTACTTCGCCCTCGACGCTGAGAGACACGGAGGCGAAAGTGAGGGAAGCGCCGAACGTCTTTCGATACGCGGCCAGGGTCTGGTCAGTGCGAGCAGAGAGAACAAATGTCCCCGAGTTTGGAGGGTGAACTCGGATTCATCCTGGGCGCGCGTGTACATCAGCTGCATGTGGCAGATAGTGGCGTCGTCGCGCGTGACAAACTCGACGTGCTGGTCTGTGGAGCTACCTGCATAGGGCGTGCATGCGGATTCACTCATCGTCCGAGAGGGATCGACGATGGTCAAGGTGTCGACGAGCTGGCCGTCCTTGGTGAGGACGTATGCCTCAGACAGAGTCTGGGCGTCCGCTGCGTGAGCGCCGAATACGACCGTCGACATGATGAGTAAAGCCCCGAGCGTGGCACACAGGGCGCGAAAGAATCGCATGCAGTCCTCCTGGTATGAACCACTCGATTATCGTCTGTTCGTGGATACAAAGCAACGAGGGGCGTCGAGAGTGATCTAGCCTGACCGGTCGTCAAATAAAGCTGAGGGGACTGTCAAAGGCGAGTGTTCCGTATTGACAAGGTGAGATCGTGCCCTGTCACGTAGTATGACAGGTATCTACCTAAGGTCAGGTTTTCGATGGCCGGTTGGGTGAAAAGCTGAATGAACTGAGGAGGGGTCCTGTGAAGTGTCGACCTGCCACGCGTGCCGATATTCCCGAGATGACACGAATTATCACCGAGGGATTCCTTGACTACCCCTTGCATATCATGCTGAAGCCCTACCTCTACCGGTCGGAGCATTACCCGGAATGCGTCACTGTAATCAATCGCATGCTTGCGGATTCGTACCAGCGGGTCCGTCATGCCCTCGTCGTTGAGCATGAAGGGCGGGTTGTGGGCGCGGCACTCCTGCACGATCGCAAGGTTGGATTTGTCCGGAGCTTCCTCAGTGGCGGGTATGAGTTCTTTCGCTATGCATCGCCCTTGCTCGTGAAAGAGTTCTCGGACGCTGTGGATTCAGGGGACCAAGTGACGGCTGAGAAAGGTGACTTCGACTGGTATCTGGAGGTGCTCTCCGTCGATAAGCAGATGCGAGGGCGTGGTGTCGGTCGTTGGCTCGTCTCGCAGGTTCTTCCGGACTATGTGGCCAAACGTGGTGGGCGCGCGTATGGATTTGTGACGTCCACCGAAGAGAACGCACGCTTTTACCTCAATGGTGGGTGTGAGCTTCTGGATCGATTCGACATACATATGCGCGATGAAACATGTCCGATTTGGTCCTTTCAGAGGCGCGCAGAGCGTCTTTGATGAGCGATCCAACGGGTCAATTGCGTTGTGCTCCGGCCCTTCGTCTGCAGCCTAGTCTTTTCGCAGGTCGTAGCGCGTGATGCACGTCCCGCAGTTCCGCTTGACTTCAAGGGCTTGAGGTCTTTTAGGGTGAAGCTATGGCAGGAACTGGCTCCGGGCGCACGTACTCCATTAAGGAGGTAGCGGCGCTCGTTGGCTTGCCCCCGTCCACCCTGCGCTATTACGAGGATGTCAGCGTTATTCCTGCCATCGCTCGCGATGCCTCGAGCGGGCATCGCATATACACCGAGGATGATCTCGAGCTACTGACCTGGGTGTCGTGCCTGTCTGCATCCGGGATGTCGATCGCGGACATGCGCGAATATGTCCGCTCCGGCCTGGGTGGGGACAGGGACATCTCCGAGTTCGTGACCCGGCTGGAACAGCAGGATGCCCGCCTCCAGGAGGAGGCGCAGATTATTGACCTTCGTCGTGAGTTCTTGCGCACAAAGATTGCTTACTGGCGCGCGATCAAACACGAGGATGTCGCAGAAGCTGAGCGCTTGGATATCGATGCGCGCGCGCTCGCGGAGCGTCTCAAGAAGTGGTCAATGCGTTCGTGAAAGCCTAGTGGGGCGGTCTTCATGCCTGCTCCGAACGCCGCCCCGCTAGGGGGCACGGGGCCGCGTATCCCGGTTGGATGCGCGGCCCTCATTCATGGTCGCCCCGGAGTCCAGTAGGGGATGTGTTGTCTCAGGTAGGCCATCTCTCGCTCGATCGTTGGAGCAAGGTGCTCCCAGGTGAGCGCGTCGTCCCCGTGCCACGCGATTTCGCCGATGACGAGGAGCCTGGGGAGGAGGTGGTAAAAGAGCAGGTCTGGGGTCGTTACCGAAGTGGACCAGGCAACGGCCTCGACGCCTTTGAGTCGCTCGCTGTGAAGCATGGGCGGGAGCTGCTCGGCGATCTGGCGCGCGGTGAGTGGGGGCTGTGGTGACGAGGAATCGAGTGAGGGGTGGCTGAGGGTTAGCAGGTCGGAGTCTGCGAGTACCCATGAGGCACCCTGACGTGGCTGCGTCCTCGTTCTCGGTTCCACTGTGGCGTGAGGAGAGGAGGATCGTCCCAGGTGGTGGGCCGCCGTAGGCGTGGATTGCCGTGTCCCATGCGGCCGCGCGCCGGCCATGGAAGTGGAGGACGCGCATGGCTCTGTCGATGAAGAGGCGCTCAATGTCTCGTCCGGAGCCGAGGCCAGCCCGTGCGAGCCGTCGGTCCCGTTCCCATGGGCTCCAGTCCGTGCGGGGTATGCCGATGTGGATGATGGGGGAAGGGAATAGATCGCAGGCGTGATGGAAGGCGGCCTCGACGAATTGGAGGGATGAGGCGAGGGGCCACAGCGTTGAGTTGTCCTCTTGGGGGGAGACGAGGTCGGGGTTGCCCACGTGCGGGTATGCGCGGATTGCAGCGCCGGCTGCGGATGGGATTGAGATTTCCGGAATGATGCGCACGTCCCGCTGCGCGGCGAAGCGAACGAGGTGTCGAATGTTTGCGTCGGAATAGAAACCCTGAGTGGTGCGTGCGGGTGACGTGCGCCATGAGCCCGATCGTTGAGGCGCGCACGTGCGGTCGTACCAGTGTGCGGGATCTCGTGGAATCTGTGCTCCGACAGATGTGAGCGCCGGGTAGCCGGGTACTGGGAGACGCCAGCCTGCGTTGTCTGTTAGATGCCAGTGCAGGATGTTCAGGCGGTAACGCGCCATGACGGTGATGATGAGCTCCATGACGGGCACTGGCCAGAATGTGCGTGCGGAGTCGATGAGGAGGCCGCGCCACGAGCATGCCGGTGGCCTGGTGGGATCGTGAGGGAGGGGAGAGGTGTTGTCGCCATTGCGTTTCCTAGAAGTGGACTAATTAAAGTGTAACAAGCGTCACTTATACTGAGGGTCGGTTTGAAGGGTGTCAATCTCTTCAGTTTCAAGGGAAATGGTGAATATCTTCCGACTGTCGGGTTTGTCATTTAGGGATACAATACCTCTGCTAATGTGAATCTAGTCATACTCGAAGAGGAGTGTTTTATGCTGTCGACTGACACAGTGTCTCTGAACCCCAACCCGCTGGTGCAGGCCCTCGGAAAGCCCGCGAAGGAGTTTACGAAAGCCGACATCATCGGCTATATCGAGGACAACGGCATCCAGATGCTCAACCTCCGCTACGTCGGAGGGGACGGACGCCTGAAGACCCTGAACTTCGCGATCCAATCCAAGGCCCACCTCGATCGGGTGCTGACTCTCGGAGAGCGCGTCGACGGTTCCTCCCTGTTCACATTCGTCGAGGCAACCTCCTCGGACCTGTATGTCGTGCCGCGCGTGGCTACCGCATTCCTCAATCCCTTCTCGCACATCCCCACCCTCGATATCCTCTGTGGCTTCTACGATGTTGACGGCCAGCCCCTGGCCTCGGCGCCCCCAGGAAATCCTGCGCAAGGCGCAGCGTGCGCTCAAAGAGGAGACGGGCTGCGAACTGCAGGCACTCGGCGAACTCGAGTACTACCTATTCTCGGAAGAAGAAGAACTATTCCCCGTCGAGCCCCAGCGCGGCTACCACGAGTCCGGGCCCTTCTCGAAGTGGGAGGACGTGCGCACGGAGACGCTCGCACACCTCGTTGCCATCGGTTGCTCGGTGAAGTACGCCCATTCCGAGGTCGGTAACTTCATCGCCGACGGACGTCAGATGGTTCAGCAGGAGATCGAGTTCCTGCCCGTCGACGCCCTGGACGCGGCCGACCAGATGGTACTCGCCAAATGGGTGCTGCGTGAAGTCGCCCATTCCTACGGCATCCATGTCTCCTTCTCGCCGAAGATCGCCGTGGGACAGGCGGGTTCCGGCATGCACTTCCATACCCGCATCGTGAAGGACGGCGTCAACCAGTTCTCGACAGGATCCGGTCTGACGGACACCGCGCTCAAGGTGATTGGCGGCTACCTGTCGCATGCGGCATCACTGACCGCATTCGGCAACACGGTCCCCACCTCGTTCCTGCGTCTTGTTCCCCACCAGGAAGCACCGACCTCGATCTGCTGGGGCGATCGCAACCGTTCCGTGCTCGTGCGCGTCCCACTCGGCTGGCAGAACATCGACGACTCGATGTTCCGTGATGCGAACCCCAACGAGCCGCCGATCGCCGATCTGCCCAATGACTCTCAGACTGTGGAGCTGCGCAGCCCCGACGGGTCCGCAGCAGTCCACCTGCTCCTCGCCGGCATCGCTGTCGCCGCGCGTCTCGGCCTGACCGAACCGGGCATGGAAGAGTACGCCCGCGAGCGCAAGGTCGACGGCGACGCATCGCAGACCCCCGGCCTCGACCAGCTGCCGGCCTCCTGCTTCGAGGCTGCCGACAGGCTTCTCGCCCAGCGCGCGGACTACGAAGCGAAGGATGTCTTCCGGCGGGCCTCATCGACTCGTGGGCGTCGCGCCTCATCGACCTGGGAGACGAACACCTGCGTGATGACCTGGCGGACTCGCGCGTGTCAGTCGAGGAACTTGTGGAGCGCTACTTCCACATCGGCTGATCCATCGACAAGTGGCCCCGACCTCGTCCCCGAGGTCGGGGCCACTGTGGTCCATGGCCGACTAGGAGTGGTCGGGCGGGGAAAAGCGCTCAGTGGCTGACTGAGCGTCAGGACGGTCGCAGGCCTGAGCGCTCGCGGGTGCATTCTCCTCGGACGTTGACGAGGGCGGCGCGAGAGACCGCCTCCCGTAGGGGGTGGCAGCACTCTTTCGCGTCGAAGCGGAACGTCGCTGTGCCTCGCGCAGCGTAGCATTACGGTCGAACTGCGCGTCGGCAGCCGCCCGGCGCGAACGCGCCGATCGTCGCGCGAGACCGGTGATGACAGCCAGCGCAAGGACACCAGCCGTGATCGCCATAATCGGAGTCAGTGACCGTGCGGTGGAGGTGTGCTCGCGTTCCCGCGGGGATGAAGAAGACGCTGAAACGGGCACCGACGGTGATGGGCCGGTGGAGGAAACCGCAGCGGGCGTGTCGGCGTCAACGGTGCCCGTCGCGCTCACGTTGGCGGTGACATCGTGCCAGGTGACCGTGCTCGCGTCCGTCTTCGTCGAAGCCCCGGGGGGTGGTGATCTGCCCGTCGTTCGAGGCCTCGACGATGACGGAGCTGTGCGCGATCAGAGTGACGGACTCGATGGACGCAGAAGCATCGGGCGATGCGAAGCCCTCCAGGAGGCGCGTCGATGTCGACTCGAAATGGAAGACCCCGCCGTCGTCGACGGAGACGACCTCGGCGCCCCCATCCTCAAGGTCCCATGTGAAACGGCACCCGTCCACGCCGTCGACCGTCACGAGGAGAGAAGAGGTCGCCTTGGCGGCCGTGCCCATCGACTGACACTGCTCGCCAATGAGCGCCTGATCCGTCACCAGCGTGACCTGATGGGTTGCGCTCACGCCGGGTGTCATCTCGTAGACCTCGGCCAGGCGGATCTGCGTCGGATCGTCGGCGAGCGCCGCAGCCCCGCCCGCGGTCAGGGCGAGAGCCCCCGCGGTACCGAGCAGCGCTCGCGCGCACCTCATGCGGCCTCGTCCTCCGCACGCAGGCGAGGAACCGACGTCTTCTCCGGGCGGATCCCCACCTTGTCGGCGTAAAAACGCGCGGATAACCTCCATGTCGGCGCGCACGTCGCCCGTCAGCTGGTATGTCGGACCCCAGCCGAACGTGCGGGTGTTGCGGTCGATGAAGCCCAGCTGAATCGGCACGCCCGCCTCCATCGCGATCCGGTAGAAACCGGACTTCCAGTAATCGCGGTGCGAACGCGTGCCCTTCGGGGTGATGCACAGCGTGAATGAATCCGCCTCGCGGATGCGCGAAGCGACCTGGTCAACCAGGCCGTGCGCGGCGCTGCGCTCCACCGGGACGGCGCCGATCTTCTTGACGAACCAGCCGAGCAGCGGCGCCTGACGACGGAATCCTTCACCAGGAATGAGAACGTGCGCCCCGACTTCCACATGGAGATCGCCATGAAGACGCCGTCCCAATTCGAGGTGTGCGGGGCGCCGATGACGATGACCTTGTCCGGCAGAGGCTGCGTGGAGAGCTTCCACCGGGAAACGGACAGGTATGCGGACGCGATCGCGGAGGTGAGAGCCATGGGGGCCTTTCTGGTCGTAGCTGGAGCTAATCCTACCCGCGCCTGGGTCACTCCAGTGTTTCCACCGCGAGGGTCTGCGTCATGATGTGGGGGTGTCCCGGCCATAGCGTGAGCGCCCGCTCGCGCACCGCCGCCGTCTCCACGCACACGAAGTTCTGCCACTCGCCCTCACCGATGTCGCTCATGGTGGCAGCGCCCTGCGACCAGGGGTTCCACACGATCGTCGAGCCCGAGCCGTTCTTGTCCACGACGATACGCCGTCCCAGCTTCGGGTCGACGACCTGGATCTGCGCCGTGGACGTGTAGACGCGGTCGGTGGGGCCAATGAAGGTGATGTCGCCGCTCTGGGTGGCATAGCGCTCGCGGACCTTGTCGTAGTAGCGCTCGCCGTCTAATCCCTCCACCGTCACATCCTTGATGTCGCCGACATGCAGATAGGTGTGTAGGGCTGCCTCGATCGCGAAGGGGTGGTCGTCCTCGTTCGTCAGGGTCAGGGTTGCGTTCAGTTCGTCCCCCGCGGATATGTCAAGGCGTGCGCAGAACGAATGGGGATAGAGCAAGGAAGTTTCGCCCGTATGGTGCAGCTCGAAGGAAAACGAGGCCGGGGCATCGTCCGCGGGCAGGGCGGACGAGCGCAGCGTCCACAGCGATGTGCGGGCAAAGCCGTGCGCACCTGCGCCGTCCCCCGGCCTCGTCGGGGAATCGGCGGGGCTGCCGAACCACGGGAGGCACAGGGGGATGCCGCCGCGGATCGCCTTCGTGCCATCGAGCACCGCGCGGGAGGAAAGCCACAGGACGTCGGAATAGCCGGTGGGACGCCATGACAAGAGGTGCGCACCGAAGGGGGTGACAAGGGCCGAGGCCGCGGAAACGTCTGCGCTGAGCGTCGCGATGTCAGTCATAGTATTCAGTAAACGCTATCGCTTGTTATCGAGCAAATAGACCGGCCGGAGGTCGCTGAGATGACCACCTGTCGACCGTGACGTGGTGGAATTCGCAGGGTGGGGATCGCATTGCCCGTCGTTGAGCCGATATTCTTGAAGACGTATGTGCGTGAAATCGGTTCGAACCGCTCGTCTTCGCGACGTGCTCGCCCCCAACACGCATAAATCTGTATCCACATTTGAGGAGTCCACATATGTCCACGCGTCCCGACCTGCGAAACGTCGCGATCGTCGCACACGTCGATCACGGAAAGACCACGCTGGTTGACGCAATGCTCTGGCAGTCCGGAGCGTTCTCCGAGCGTGACACGGTCGAAAGACCGGTGAGCGCGTCATGGACTCCGGCGATCTGGAGCGCGAGAAGGGTATTACCATTCTCGCGAAGAACACCGCCGTCCACTATCGCGGCCCCGCCGCACAGGCTCTCGGCCTGGAAGATGGCGTCACCATCAACGTCATCGACACCCCCGGCCACGCCGATTTCGGTGGCGAGGTCGAGCGCGGCCTGTCGATGGTCGACGGCGTCGTCCTCATGGTCGATGCCTCCGAAGGTCCGCTCCCGCAGACGCGCTTCGTGCTGCGTAAGGCCCTGCAGGCTCACCTGCCCGTCATCGTCGTCGTCAACAAGGTTGACCGTCCCGACTCGCGCATCGAAGAGGTCGTCTCCGAGACCACCGACCTGCTGCTCTCGCTGGGCGAGGACCTCATGAATGAGGGCATCGACATCGACGTGGACTCTCTCATGGACGTCCCCGTCGTCTACGCCTCCGCCAAGGCCGGCAAGTGCTCCCTGGAGAACCCGGGCGACGGCCAGCTGCCCACCGAGGACCTCGAGCCCCTGTTCGAGACAATCCTCAACCGTATCCCAGGCCCCTCCTACGACGAGAACATGCCGCTGCAGGCCCACGTCACCAACCTGGACGCTTCGCCGTTCCTGGGTCGTCTCGCCCTGCTGCGTATCCACAACGGCACCCTCAAGAAGGGCGCCGACGTGGGACTGGCGCGCCACGACGGCACGATCCAGCGCGTCCACATCTCCGAGCTGCTGGCCACCGAGGGCCTCGAGCGCGTCTCGACCGAGTCCGCCGCCCCCGGTGACATCGTCGCCGTCGCCGGCATCGAAGACATCATGATCGGCGAGTCCCTCGTCGACCTCGATGACCCGCGTCCTCTCCCGCTCATCACGGTCGACGACCCGGCCATCTCGATGACCATCGGCATCAACACCTCGCCCATGGCGGGCCGCGTGAAGGGCGCGAAGGTCACGGCTCGTCAGGTCAAGGACCGCCTCGACCGCGAGCTCATCGGCAACGTGTCCCTGAAGGTCCTGCCCACCGAGCGCCCCGACGCCTGGGAGGTTCAGGGCCGTGGCGAACTCGCGCTGGCAATCCTCGTCGAGCAGATGCGCCGCGAGGGCTTCGAGCTGACGGTCGGTAAGCCGCAGGTCGTCACCAAGGAGATCGACGGCGTCCTCAGCGAGCCCATGGAACGCATGACGATCGACATCCCCGAGGAGTACCTCGGCGCGGTGACGCAGCTGATGGCCGCCCGCAAGGGCCGCATGGAGACCATGGCAAACCACGGTTCGGGCTGGATCCGCCTGGAATTCGTGGTTCCCGCGCGAGGCCTCATCGGATTCCGCACGCGTTTCCTCACCGAAACGCGCGGCACCGGCATCGCCTCGTCCATCGCTGACGGCTACGCGCCCTGGCAGGGCACCATCGAGCAGCGCCTCACGGGCTCCCTCGTCGCCGACCGCGCCGGCCAGGCCACGCCGTACGCCATGACGAACCTGCAGGAGCGCGGCTCCTTCATCGTCGAGCCCTCCTCCGAGGTCTACGAGGGCCAGGTCGTGGGCGAAAACCCGCGCGGCGAGGACATGGACGTGAACATCTGCCGCGAAAAGAAGCAGACGAACACGCGCAGCGCGACCGCCGACGTGTACGAGTCGCTGACCCCCTCGCGCAAGCTGACCCTTGAGGAGTCCCTCGAGTTCGCGGCCAACGACGAGTGCGTCGAGGTCACGCCCGAGGCCGTGCGCGTGCGCAAGGTCGTCCTGGATGCCCAGGAGCGCTTCAAGATCGCCGCTCGCGAGCGTCGCGCCAACCGCTGAGCCGCGTCGCCCCTCCGCCCGCTAGACGGTGGGCGGAGGCGGTACGCGCTTGCCTGTCACCATCGTGCGGGCGTCCACGCGGACCGGCCCACGCCTCGTCGCGACCGTGACGTGCGTGGGAGCCACCTCGAGTGCCTCCCCGAGCGCATCGTGCAGCCCGTCTGCCAGGCGGTAGCGGATGACGATCCTCTCGCCGACCCTGAAGCTCATCCACGGCAAGGTGGGAATTGCGCCAGGTGCGCGTGCGGAAATTTCCTCGCGCGCCCCATCCGTTCCGTTCGGCGGAATCGGCGTATTTCCGCCGCTCGTGGCGGTCTTTGCGGCGCGGGGTGACTCGGGGTTGCTCATACGTGAATAATAGAATCAACGAGTCTTTAGAACTGACCAGGAGGAACGTCTCATGACCTACGTCATCGCGCAGCCCTGCGTGGACGTCAAGGATCGCGCATGCGTGGACGAGTGCCCCGTCGACTGCATCTACGAGGGTGCCCGTTCGCTCTACATCCACCCCGAGGAGTGCGTGGACTGCGGCGCGTGCGAGCCCGTGTGCCCGACCGAGGCCATCTTCTACGAGGACGACCTGCCCGATGAGTGGTCGGACTACCTGCGCGCCAACGCCGACTTCTTCAACGAGCTGGGCAGCCCCGGCGGCGCCCAGAAGACCGGCGTCCAGGACTTCGACGATCCGATGATCACCGCGCTGCCGCCTCAGAATGAGGAATGGAAGGCCGAAAACCTCTGACAGTCGATAGGGTAGGGGCATGACCACGATCCTTCCCCGCCCCCTTGACCTGCCCGAATTCCCCTGGGATCAGCTGGCGCCCGCAAAAGCGCGCGCGGCCGAGCATCCCGGGGGAATTTGCGATCTCAGCGTCGGAACACCCGTCGACGATACGCCCGCGTTCATCCGCGAGGCCCTGGCCGATGCATCCAACGCGCACGGCTACCCGACGGTGATCGGCACTACCGAGGTGCGCGATTCGATCCTTGCGTGGGGACAGCGACGGGGCATGGTCGACGTCGGCCGCGGCGGCGTGATCCCCACGATCGGCTCGAAGGAGGCGGTCGCCTGGATTCCCGCCCTCCTGGGTGTGCGCGCGGGCGACACCGTCCTCGTGCCCGAGGTTGCCTACCCGACCTACGACATCGGTGCCCGGCTGGCCGGCGCCACCCCGGTCGCCGTGGATCCGACGAACCCCGAGCGCTGGCCCGAGGCTGCGCTCGTCTACCTGAACTCCCCGGGCAACCCCGACGGCCACGTGATGAGCAAGGACGAGCTGCGTGCCGTCGTCGCCTGGGCGCGTGCCCACGGCGCAGTCGTCGTCTCCGACGAGTGCTACGCGGCGCTGCCCTGGTCCGAGCCCTACGTGAGCGAGGGAGTGCCCTCTCTGCTCGATGTGGACGTGTGCGACGGCGACGCGAGCGGCCTCCTCGTCCTGTACTCGCTGTCCAAGCAGTCGAATCTTGCGGGCTACCGCGCCGCGCTCATCTATGGCGATCCCGCGCTGGTCGCCCCCATCGTGAGCGTGCGCAAGCACTCCGGGCTCATGGTGCCCGCCCCGGTTCAGCACGCGATGGCGGTCGCCCTCCGCGACACTGATCACGTGGAGCACCAGCGCGGCGTCTATGCGGCGCGTCGCGCCCTCCTCCTCGATGCGCTGACCGATGCCGGCCTCGACGTCGACCCCGACAGCGCCGCTGGCCTGTACCTGTGGGTCGCCGACCCCGCCAACCCGACCGACTCATGGGCGCTCGTGAACCGCCTGGCCGACCTCGGCATTCTCGCGGCGCCCGGCGACTTCTACGGCACCGCCGCCCACGGGCGCGTGCGCGTGGCCCTGACCGCCACCGACGAGCGCGTGGCTGCCGCAGCGAAGCGCATCCGAGAGGCATGGAACGTGCGCTGAGAGACGCGTCGATACAACGAGGCCGGGGCCACCCGCGCACACTGCGCACCGGTGGTCCCGCCCTGGTTGGTAGGAAAACTCAGTTCGACGCGTGCAGTGCGTCGTTGAGTTCGATGCCCACGACGCCCGCGCGGGCAATGGCCTCGATACGGCCGGTCTGGGAGTTGCGGCGGAACAGGATGTTCGACGCACCCGACAGCTCGCGGGCCGCAATCGTGCGCGGCTCGGCCTCGCCGGAAGAATCGATGAGTGTGACCTTCGCGCCGGCGGTCACGTACAGGCCGGCCTCGACCACGCAGTCGTCGCCCAGAGCGATGCCCAGGCCCGAGTTCGCGCCCAGGAGGCAGCGCTCGCCCAGGCGCACGCGCTGCTTGCCGCCGCCCGAGAGGGTCCCCATCGTGGGCGCCGCCGCCCACATCCGAGCCGTCGCCGATGACGACGCCCCTGCGAGACGCGGCCCTCGACCATCGAGCGGCCCAGCGTGCCGGCGTTGAAGTTGACGAAGCCGGCGTGCATGACGGTCGTTCCCTCGGACAGGTAGGCACCCAGGCGCACGCGCGTGCCGTCGGCAATGCGCACGCCGGTCGGCAGCACGTAGTTGACCATCGGCGGGAACTTGTCGACGCCCTGCACGGTGACGGGGTGGCCGTCACGGGCGCGCAGGCGCAGGCGGGTGGCCTCAAAGTCTGCGACAGCGCACGGGCCGGCGTCCGTCCACACGACGTTGGGCAGCACCGCGAAGATACCGTCCAGGTTGATCGTGTTGGGCGCCACCAGGCGGTGGGAGAGCAGGTGCAGGCGCAGGTAGGCGTCCTCCGTCGAGGCGGGGGCCTGCATCAGGTCAATCGTCGTGGTCACGACGACGGTGCGCACGCGGCGCGCGTCATCGACGCGCTCCAGCACGGACAGCGAGGTTGCCAGCTCCTCGTCGCTGCCGGGTTCGCCCAGGTGCGGGGCGGGGTACCACGTGTCGAGTGTCGTTCCGTCCAGAGTGATCGTTGCGAGGCCGATGCCCCATGCAGTGCTGTTGTCCATGTCCCTACAGTACGGGGCGATGGGAGGGGGACAAGCGCTGAAACTCAGGGGCGCGGCGCATCCCACAGGTCCGGCCAGAATACGCCGAGCTCGGTGGCCATGGACCGCAGCAGGGGCAGGGAGATGCCGACGACCGAGTGATAATCGCCTGTTACGCCCTCGATGAAGGGCCCGCCGAGCCCATCGACCGTAAACGAACCGGCAACGTGCAGGGGTTCGCCGGTGGCCACGTATGCGTCGATCTCGGCATCCGAGATGTCCCCGAAGTGGACCTGGGTCGAGGCGGAGCGGGTGAGGCTTGCGCTTACCGTGCGTTCCTCGGCTGTGCCTTCGTACCTCGACGAGGCCGGGGCGAGGATAGCCGCGCAGTGGCCTGTCCACAGGGTTGCGGTCGTGCGGCGCATGGCGCGGATGCGCTCGCGTGCGACGTCGGGAGTGTGGGGCTTGCCCAGCATCTGGCCGCCGATCTCGAGCATTGAGTCGCAGCCGACGACGAGGACGGGCTCGCCCTCGGGAAGGTCGGAAACCTTGCCGGGGGCGCTCAGTGAGGCGCAGACATCCGAGCACTTAGCTGCTGCGAGCGCTGCGACTTCGTCGGCGGGGGTGGTTGTGCCGCCGCAAAAGGCTCGACCTCCGGGGAGTGCGGCGAGGATGGCGTCCTCGTCAACCGTTGATACATGAACGATTGGTGTGATGCCCGCCGCAATGAGGGTCGCGCGGCGGGCGGGGGATGCTGAGGCAAGAACAAGGCGCATGAGGACATTGTCTCCCAACGTGCTTCCTGCGCACAGACAAGGTGCAATTTGGTGCAGGAATCTCGGTTTTCGCAGGTAAACGTGCAATTCTCTAGAGAAAAACCCATCAGACTACTACAATTGTCAATGTGCGAGGTCGCATTCCCGATGTGACTTTGAAAAGTGATCTGATATACCGTTACCCGCTGATGTGGTGTTGAGTCAGCTCAAAGAGGAGGGATTTGCGATGGATGAGCGCGCGGCTTCGTCCCCTGCAACTCCTGATGACCTGACCGCAACAAGCTACGTTCCTCAGCTGCTCGGTGGTCATCTGACGTATTCCGCCCGCGACATTGCGGAGGCGACGAATACGCCTATCGAGCGCGTCTTCCGTTTCTGGATCGCCCTCGGCTTCCAGGCTCCTACCGCCGATGACAAGGTTTTTTCGCAGCGCGACCTGGATGTTTTCAGTCGCTGGCATGAGCTTGTCGAATCGGGCGGCATTGATACATCGACCTCTCGTTCCCTCCTGCGCGCGAACGCTCACCTGGCCGACCGTCTGGCTCTGTGGCAGTTCGAGGCCCTGGTCGAGGACTCGATGCGTCGCTTCATGCTGGATGACACGACTGCTCGTATGTACGTGCTTGACCATATGCGTGAGTACATCGACGTCTTCCAGGAGATGTTCACCTATGCGTGGCGGCGTCAGCTTGAGGCAGCGCTGTCCCGTTTCGACCGCGAGGTCTCCCAGCGCGGGCATGAGGAGCGCCATAATCGTTTCCCGCTCAACCGCTGCCTTGGCTTCGTGGACATGGTGTCCTACACGTCCTCCTCGACGATCCTCGGTGACGCTCTCGTGGGGCTCATTGAGCGCTTCGAAGAAGAGAGTCGTAACGCCGTCATTGAGGAGGGCGGTCGCGTCGTCAAGATGATTGGCGATGCTGTCCTCTACATTGCGGACGATCTGTCGACCGGCCTGCGCGTGGCCACGTCTCTGATTGAACGCCTCAATGCTGATGATGAGATGCTGCCGGTGCGTGCCTCGTTCGTGCGCGGCGATGTGTTCTCGCGTTCGGGCGATGTCTTCGGCCCCACCGTCAACCTTGCATCTCGCCTCGTGGATATCGCGCCGGTGGGCAAGATCCTGACGGATCCGACCACGGCTGCCGCCATCGCGGCCGGCGAGGTCGGTGACGGATATGAGCTCGAAGAGTTCCCGACCGCAGACTTGCGTGGTTTCGGTCCGGTCTCGCCGTACCTGCTCTCGAGCGTTGTCAACTAACGTTCATCTCGCAGTGTGAACGAGTGCCTGATTGGCCCGGATAACGGGTCAAGAAAGGTGCAAGTTTTGGTTCGGAATTGCTAAGATGAACGCGTGACTACAGTTCTCCTCGTTGAAGACGATCCGGCCATCTCTGAGCCCCTTGCCCGCGCGCTGGGCAGGGAGGGCTACGACGTGCGTGCACACGCGACGGGCGCTGAGGCCCTCGCCGATGTGCGTGGCGTTGACCTGGTCGTCCTGGACCTCGGCCTGCCGGACATGGACGGCCTGGATGTCGCTCGCGAGATCCGCTCCTCCGGCAACCGAGTCCCGATCCTGATCCTCACCGCCCGCACGGACGAAGTTGACATGGTTGTCGGCCTCGACGCCGGTGCAGATGACTACGTGACGAAGCCGTTCCGTCTGGCCGAGCTTCTTGCCCGCGTGCGCGCCCTCCTGCGCCGCCAGGCCGCGGAACCCGTCGAGGGTGAGCTGCGCGCGCAGGATATTCGCATGGATGTCGCCGCACATCGCGCCTTCGTCGGTGATGTCGAGCTGAGCCTGACGGCCAAGGAATTCGACCTCTTGCGCGTCCTCCTACGCGAGGCCGGATCCGTCGTCGCCCGCGACACCCTCATGCGCGAGGTCTGGGGCTCGGATCCGACCGGCTCTACGAAGACCCTCGACATGCACGTGTCGTGGCTGCGTCGCAAGCTCGGCGACGACGCAACCGACCCGCACTACATCACGACCGTCCGCGGGATGGGTTTCCGCTTCGAAAACGCTCGCTGAACGCCGCTGAGGGAGGCTCGTCATGCGCGCACGCGCGGTGAGGATGATCGTCTCGGTCGTCGCCGTCGTGTGCCTTCTGATGGGACTCCCCGGCGCCTTCTTCGCGTCCGTCTCCATCTGGGCGTCCGAGCAGCGAGGCCTTGAGGTCCAGTCCCAGTCGATCTTGCAGAGCGTTGAACGCAGGTGGGCGGCGGGGGGAGAGCACCGACCCCGCGACCCTTGCGTCGCTCGTCACCGATCAGGCGAAGAGCCGGGGCGGCGAACTCGCGTATCGGATTAAGGTTCCCGATGCGAACCTCGTCACCAACGCGAAGATCATCCCGGGCCGCACCATGACGGCCATCGCCTCGTCCCCCAGCGGAATCTCCGTCCAACTCACCTCATCCGCGTCGGCGGCACTATCGCGCATTGCGTGGACGTGCTCGCTTTTCGGAGCTGGCATGGCCCTGTCGATGCTGATCGGCTGGCTCATGGCTCGTGCCCTGTCGCGCGATCTGTCCGCTCCCCTCATCTACCTGGCCGCCCAGGCTGAGCAGATCGGTTCGGGCGGTGTGCGCGCCCGTGTCGAGAAGTCCGGCATCGAGGAAATCGACCTGGTCTCCGAGGAGCTGGCCCGCACCGGTGAACGTATGGCGGGCCGACTCGCGGCTGAGCGTCAGGCGGCCGCCGATGCCTCGCACCAGCTGCGCACCCCTCTGACGGCACTGTCTATGCGCCTGGAGGAGATCGAACTGATCTCCACGGAGGATGAAGTGCGCGCTGAAGCCCGCACGTGCCTCGAACAGGTCGAGCGCATGACGAACGTCGTGACGGAGCTCCTGGACGTCTCGCGGCGACAGACCAGCCAGACCGAGGCCATCCACATTCTCGAGGTCTTCAACACGGCCCGCGAGGAGTGGGAGGACCAGTTCGAGGCCGCCGGACGATCCCTCGTATTCCTCGACGAAGCTGAGCGTCCGATCCTCGCCGATGCTGGAAAGCTCGGTCAGGTCCTGGCCACCCTCATTGAAAACTCCCTGCGCTACGGCGGTGGGACCACGCGCGTGTGGGCGCACGCGGGCACATCCAAGCGCGGCGTCGTCATTGAGGTGAGCGACGAAGGCGAGGGCATCGATGAGAGCCTCGCTCCCGATATTTTCGAAAAAGGTGTCTCGGGACACGGCTCGACTGGCATCGGCCTGGCCCTGGCCCACGACCTCGCGCAGGCCATGGGCGGCCGCCTCGAGCTGAAGACGAACAAGCCCCCCGTTTTCACGGTGTCGGTCGCGGCGATTCCCGCATCGCTGGACCCGGACCGCGTGATGCCTGAGGGACCCCTCATGTCCATGGGACGCCGCTCGCGGCGCTTCTAGCGGCGCGATAGATTCAAGGAGTGGAATACGAGATGCGCACACCTCCCACCGTTGCCGTCATTGGCGGCGGACAGCTGGCACGGATGATGCAGGAGAGCGCGATTGCGCTCGGAATCAACCTGCGCGCACTTGTCGAGGCCGACGACGGGTCGACCGGGCAGGTGACGGTTGATAAGGCGGCTGGGGCTCCCGCTGACCTGGATGCGGTCCGCGCGCTCATCGACGGCGCGGACGTCCTCACCTTCGAGCATGAGCACATTCCAGCGGCCACCATGGAGGAGGCTGCGCGCCTCGTCTCCGTTCAGCCCCCGGCGAGCGCCCTGCTCTACGCGCAGGACAAGCTCGCCATGCGCGAGCGCCTGACCGCGATGGGCATTCCGTGCCCCGCGTGGGCCCGCGTCGAGGACGAATCCCAGCTGGAGGAGTTCGGTGCCACGATCGGTTGGCCTCTCATCGTCAAGACGCCGCGCGGCGGTTACGACGGGCACGGTGTGGCTGTCGCTCATAGCCCTGCGGACGTGTCCTCCTGGTGGGGGCATGGTCCCCTCCTGGCCGAGGCCCTGGTTCCCTTCACGGGCGAGGTGGCTGCTCTGCTGGCGCGCACCCCGTCGGGCGAGATTGCCTCGTGGCCCGTCGCCTCCACCGTGCAGGTGGACGGCGTGTGCGCCGAGGTGACCGCTCCCGCCGTTGGCATCCGTCCCGAGACGGCTGCCGAGGCCCGCAGCATCGGCGAGCGCATCGCCTCCGAGCTGGGAGTCACCGGCGTCCTCGCCGTCGAAATGTTCGTCGTCGGTGAGGGTGCGGACGAGCGCGTACTCGTCAACGAGCTCGCTATGCGTCCCCACAACACGGGGCACTGGACCATCGACGGGGCGATCACCAGCCAGTTCGAGCAGCACCTGCGCGCCGTCCTCGATCTGCCGCTTGGCTCGACCGATCTGCGTGCTCCGGGCTCGCACTCCGTCATGGTGAATCTCCTCGGCTCGGCTCACGCTCAGCCCGCGCGCGCCCTCGCAGCGGCCTTCGCGGCCGGGGGAGCGGGCGCGAAGGTCCACCTGTACGGCAAGGAAGTGCGCCCCGGCCGCAAGCTCGGACACGTCACCGTCGTCGATCAGGACCCAGCCCTCGCCCTTGAGCGGGCACGGGCCGCAGTCGCCGCCCTCCGAGGCGACGCGCCCACCGACTAACCTTCCACCCACTGACGGCCGCGGGACCAGGTGCCCCGGCCTCGTTCCCTCCCGAAAGGACCGCCCGTGACTACCGACCTTGACATCCAGCTGACCGCCACCGGCGATAACCCGATCGTCGGCGTCGTCATGGGTTCCGACTCTGACTGGCCGACCATGGAGCCCGCCGTTGCTGCGCTCGCGGAGTTCGGCATCGCCTGCGAGGTCGGCGTCGTCTCCGCCCACCGCATGCCCGAGGACATGGTCGCCTACGGGAGGAGCGCCTCGGCACGCGGCCTGCGCGTCATCATCGCCGGCGCAGGGGGAGCGGCCCACCTGCCCGGCATGCTCGCAGCCCTCACCGAGCTGCCCGTCATCGGCGTCCCCGTGCCGCTCAAGCACCTTGACGGCGTCGACTCCCCTGCACTCCATCGTCCAGATGCCCGCCGGCGTCCCCGTCGCGACCGTCTCCATCGCGGGTGCACGCAACGCGGGCCTGCTCGCCGCACGGATCCTCGGCGCGGGCGAAGGCGAGCGCGCCGAGGGCCTGCGTGCCCAGATGCGTTCTTTCCAGAAGGACCTGCGCGACGTGGCCAGTGCGAAGGGCGCGGCGCTCGCTCGACGCGTGTCAGAGGCACGCTAAGCAACGCAAACACAAGCACCGTGCGGGTAGCCCTGAGGGGTCGGCGCGTCGTATCCTGGAACCATGAGCATTCTCGTTTGTGGCGGCGCCGGCTACATCGGCGCGCATGTTGTCCGCCTCCTGCGTCAGCGCGGGGATCGCGTCGTTGTCGTCGACGACCTGTCGAGTGGTAAGGCATCGCGCGTCGGCGACGCCAAGCTCGTGAAGCTTGACGTGACGCTGGACGAAGCCCGGTCGGCGCTGTCTACCCTCATGGTGGACGAGGACGTCACGGCCGTCATCCACTTCTCCGCACGCAAGCAGGTCGGCGAGTCCGTCGAACGCCCCGCCTGGTACTACCAGCAGAACATTGGCGGAATGGCCAACGTCCTCCTGGCGATGGAGGACGCCGGGGTCGACCAGATGATCTTCTCGTCCTCGGCCGCAGTGTACGGAACTCCCGAGCTGCCTGTGGTCACCGAGGATATGGCCGGTCACCCCATCAACCCCTACGGCGAGACGAAGCTGATCGGCGAATGGCTGATGGCTGACTGCGAGCGCGCCTGGGACTTGAAGTGGATCGGCCTGCGCTACTTCAACGTTGCGGGTGCCGGGTGGCCCGACCTGGCCGACGACGCCGTCATGAATCTGATCCCGATGGTGCTGGACCGCGTTGAGCGAGGCGAGAGCGCCAAGATCTTCGGCACTGACTACGACACTCCCGACGGCACCTGCATCCGCGACTACATCCACGTCCTGGATCTGGCGGAAGCGCACATCGCGGCCCTCGACGTGCTGGCCGAGGGGCGTCAGCCCGACCATCACACCTACAACGTGGGGACCGGCCTGGGCACCTCCGTCCGCGAGATTATCGACGGCCTACGCCGCGTTATCGGCTGGGACTTCCCCGTTGAGGAGCTGGATCGCCGCGCCGGCGACCCGCCCAAGCTGATCGGTGACCCGCTCTCGATCGGTGTCGACCTCGGCTGGAAGGCCAACAACGGGGTCGAGGAGATCCTCACCTCCGCCTGGGAAGGCTGGCAGGCAGGTCCTCGCCCGATCACCGTCCCCGGCGCCTGAGTACCTGTCGGCGCCGATAGAGCACCGGCCTCGTTCCTCAAAGGAAACGAGGCCGGTGCTGTATCGTCGAACGTTGGCAGCGCGATGCTGGGCGCAGTGCGTTAGATCCCGTCGACCTGGTTGAGATCCGACGTCGTCAGCGTACCGGCGCGCAGCTTCGCGAAGAAATCGTCTGCGGTCGTATCGCGCAGCAGGACAGCGGATGCTCCCGCGTTCGTTGTAAAGTTCAGCGACTCGATCGGCGGGACGCCCATCATCTGATTCGACGAGGCGGAGCGCAGCGCCCACACGAGCGACGCGACCGTGACGACGGAGGAGTCTTCGTCAACCGTGAAGGACTTGGAGCCCGCGCGCTCCACGCGCAGGGTCTTCGCGGGATTAATGAGGGTTGAGGGCGAGGCTGCCGAGGAAATAACCTTCGAAATGACCTGGCGCTGACGCTTCGTGCGGCCGATGTCGCCCTCGGGGTCCTGGTAGCGCATACGCGAGAACTGCAGCGCAGTCGTGCCGTCCACCGTGTGGCAGCCCGCGGTCCACTTCAGGCCGGAATACTGGTCGTCCGCGTCGTTGTCGTAGCACAGCTCGACGCCGCCGACGGCGTCCACCATGTCGGGCACGGCACCCATGCCGATCTGAACGAAGTGATCGACCGTCAGACCCGTCAGCTTCTCGACGGTTTCGACGAGCAGCTGCGGCCCGCCATAAGCGTAGGAGGCGTTGATCTTGTCCCAGCCGACGCCCGGGATCTCCGCGTAAGTGTCGCGCGGAATCGAGAGCGCGACGGTCTGGCCGTTCGGGGCGACGTTGACGAGCATGATCGAGTCAGCGCGCTCGGACTCATCGAAACCGTCCTTGACAGCGCCGTCCGCACGCGAGTCCGAGCCAGCCAGCAGGTAGGTCGTGCCGGGCGTATCGGCGGCACCCGACAGCGCGCTCACGCGACCCATATTCGTGTTGGCATCCCACATGAGAAAGCCGCCCCACGCCAGGATGATGACCAGGAAGAGACACAGGGTCTTCAAGATCGGGTGGCGGCGCTTGCGTCGCCTTGGCGCGCTCACCGGAGCCGACGGGGCTGGAGGAGCGGCGGGCGCGGGCATGCCCTGGGCGCGATTGATCGTCACCTGACGAGGCCCATTCCCGGAGGGCGCGTAGGTATTCGCTCCCGAGAACGACCAGAGCCCGGCGCGTAGGACGGGGGTTGGAAGCCGATGCGGGCTGAAACGACGGCGGGCGCTGGACGGGGGTGCGGCGAGGGAAAAATCGACTGAGAGTCGCGCTGCGGCTGGTCCAGCGTGCGCGGCATCAGGGGCGCGAGGCGTCGGCCTCGTCGTCGGAGATCCTCCACATCTGCGGCGCGAGCGCCTCGGGCGGGGAGTGGGAGCGCCGCCGCGCACCTCTTCACCGACGACGTGAGCGTCATCGGATCCTGGGCGGCGGCGGCGAGGGTCGGGCGTAAACGAGGGGGGATTGCTCATTGGTCCTTCGGCGGGCAGGTGGCGGCTGTCTGCTTGGCAGCTTCCTCGTTCGCCGCGTTGTTTGCGACGGACGCGGACTGCTCGGTGTTATCCGTGGTGGTCTCATGCGAGCTGGGATCGGTCGTGGGAGCCTGCGTCGGGTCGGGCGTCGACGGTGCCGTTGTCGCGGTCGGATCGGGCACCACCAGCTGCGCGCCGTTGCCGTCCGTGAATGTCGTACCCACGGGCAGCGCCTGATCGTTCTTCAGGGCGGTCCACACGTTGTGAGCCATCGGATCGGACGGAATACGGCGGTTCGGATCCCAGGAGGGTTCCTCGACCGGCATGGTGACGAACTGGATGTTGGTGCGATCCACCTTTTGCAGCACGTTGATGAGCAGGGAGGCATCCGAGCTGGCGTTACCCAGGTTATCGGAGACGTTCACGGCGGAAATCGCGGCCTGCAGGAAGTTAATGAGCGCGCCGGGATCGGTCACGTAGTTTTTCTCCTGCAGTTCGCGCAGCATCGCGGAAATCAGCTGCTGCTGGCGGCCGATGCGCGAAATGTCGGAACCGTCGCCCTGCCCCTTGCGCGAGCGCATGTAGGCCAGCGCGTGAGTGCCCGACAGCTTCCAACAGCCCGCGTCGATGTAGAGCTGGGCGGACTCATCTTCGATGTGCTCGGGGATGTTGAACCAGACGCCGCCGAGCGCATCGATCATGTTAATAAAGCCCGCGAAATCAACGACCATGAAGGCGTCGATGGACATGCCGGAGAGCTTTTCAACGGTTGACTTCACGCAGGCGATGCCGGGAGCGATGTCCTCCGGATCGTCGCCACCGTTCGAGCCGTAGACCATCGCGTTGTTGAACATGTCGTCGCTGGTCGGCTCGCTGGTGGTGCCATCACGGTGCTTGCATGCGGGGATGTCGACCAGTGTGTCACGGGGATGGACACGATCTGCACGCGGGAGCGGTCCGCGCTGACGTGAATCACCATCGTTGAGTCGTTGCGCAGGCCGGGAACGTCGTCCGCGTCGCCCGCACCCAGCTCGCCGCTGGCGCCGCTGCGTGAGTCGGTTCCGACCACGAGGATGTTGACCGCACGTCCCTCGAAAGAATCCGGGGTCGCCTTGCTCTGACCGTCAACCGAGTAGGCATCGATGTTGACGACGCGGTTGGCGAACTGACTGCTCAAACTCGCGTACACGAAACCCGCCGATGATACTACGAAGAGCACTCCGGCCAGGAGCACGGCGAGCGCGCCGCGCAGGAGGCCGAAGCGTCCGTAGTTGACGGCCGAGTGCTGGATCGGTCGCAGATTCACGTTACTCATCGGTTGTAACCATATCGTTATCTGGTGGGTTTGTCGGGAAATCAGGGCCGTTAGCGGCGCGTTCCACTTCCGGGCCATCAGCGTGAACGGGAGGGTCGACGGTGTTTTCGGAGGTTGTGTCCTCGGGTGGCAGGACGTGCGCGAGGGCGAGCGAGCGGGCCAGGGTTGCCATGCGTGCCTCGGCTCGGGCCTCGCGTCGGTATCCGGTGACCATCTGCGCGATGAGTGCGATGACGAGCCCGTAGACGATCAGGTTGACTCCACGTTCCACGCCGATGGCGCGGGCGACCGTGTTGGCCAGCGACGGCACGAGGATCGCGACGATTGCCGACGCGACGAGGACGCCGATGCCGATGCGGCGCAGGGCCAGGGACGAGGCCGAGGATACCGGGCGCACGAGCCACCACGCGGTGAGCCCGAGGGCCAGGAGCAACAGGACGCGGATCGCGATGTAGGCGCTCATCGTCCCCCCCAACGCCAGGTCGACGGCGATATTGACGGAGTTGAGCAGGGGCTGGCCCTTGGCCCTCGAGTAGTCCGTGTAGGAGATCGTCACGGGGTGTTCGGCGCCGGGCAGGCCACAGGCCGCCAGCTGCGAGACGATCTGCGAGGCGTGGGCCATGCGCGCGTGGGTGAGGTGCACGTGAGTGAGAGCATCCGCGCGGATGACCCGCAGCCCGTTGTGCGTGTCGGTGAGGGCCATGCCGGTGCGCAGACGGGCAACGAGGGCTCCGAGGCGTAGCATCGCGCGCTTGACGATGCCGACCTGTGCATGCGCGCCGTCGCGGAAGCGAGATCCGAGGACGAAAGCGAGGTCTTCCTCGCGCGCCCGATCAACCATCGCCGCCGCATCCGCCGGATCGTGCTGGCCATCGGCATCGAAAGTGACGACGTAGCGGGCCCCACGCGCGAGCGCCGCCTCGAATCCGGTCTGCAGCGCAGCGCCCTGACCGAGGTTGAGGGGGTGGGTGGCCGTGTAGGCGCCGGCCGCGCGGGCCAGGGCCGCGGTGTTATCCGTGGACGCGTCATCGACGACGAGGACATACGGGAAAAGGGTGCGAACGCCCGCGACGACGCCCCCGATGACGGGCGCCTCGTTGAACGCGGGATGACGACCCACGTGTCGGAGCCGATCTGCATTTGATTAGTGTCGCACATTGGGATGGGCGCGCGCCTATAGTGTGGGTATCTGTGAGCGCACCCGCGCGCGCGGAGACAAGGAGAGGGAAGCATCGTGATCGAGCCCAGTGCCGACGTCGCCCCCAGTGCGCTCGTCGCTCCTAGCGCGCGCGTCTGGCACCTTGCTCAGGTACGCGAAGACGCACGTGTCGGGGATGACACGATTATCGGGCGGGGTGCCTACATCGGCGAAGGTGTACGCGTCGGGAATCGCTGCAAGATCCAGAACTACGCCCTCGTTTACGAGCCTGCCTCCCTGGCCGATGGCGTATTCGTCGGCCCCGCGGCCGTCTTCACGAACGACCACTGTCCCCGCGCGATTAACCCCGACGGCACCCTGAAGAGCGCGAGCGACTGGGAACGCGTCGGCGTCACCGTCGAGCGTGGCGCCGCCATCGGCGCTCGCGCCGTGTGCGTGGCTCCCGTGCGCATTGGCGAGTGGGCGTCGGTCGGCGCGGGCGCGGTCGTCACGTCGGACGTGGCCCCCTACGCCCTCGTCGTCGGCGTGCCCGCGCGTCGCGTCGGGTGGGTTGGCGAGGCCGGCGTGCCGCTCGTGGCCGCCGATGAGGAACCGACGAACGAGGCCGGGGACCGCACGTGGGTATGCCCGGCCACGGGACGCCGCTACGTCGAGCGAGACGGCACCCTATCGCCCGAGGCTGCCCCTGGCCTCGTCCCCGAGCGCACCCGCGACGCCCGCCCAGACCCGTGAGGAGCAGCCGTGACGCAGCCTTTCATCCCGCCCGCCCGCCCGCTCATCGGCGAGGAGGAGATCGACGCGGTCGCCGCCGTCATGCGTACGGGCATGATCGCTCAAAGGCCCGCAGGTGGCCGCGTTCGAGGAGGAGTTTGCGGCCGCTCTCGTGCCTGGGACGCGGGCCGTCGCGGTCAACTCGGGGACCTCCGCCCTGCACCTTGGCCTGCTCACCGCCGGAATCGGGCCGGGTGACGAGGTCATCGTCCCCTCCTTCACCTTCGCCGCCACCGCGAATTCGGTGGCCATCACGGGCGCGACCCCTGTGTTCGCCGATATCGACCCGCTGACGTTCACGCTGTCTCCGGCAGCCGTCGAAGCCGCGATCACTGAGCGTACGCGGGCCATCATGCCCGTCCATCTTTACGGCCACCCCGCGCCCATGGACGCGCTCCGGGCGATCGCTGATTCCCACGGCCTCATGATCTTTGAGGACGCCGCACAGGCCCACGGCGCGAGCCTGCACGGGAAAGCTGTCGGCTCCTTCGGCACCTTTGCCGCGTTCTCGTTCTATCCGACGAAGAACATGACGAGTGGCGAGGGCGGCATGGTCACCTCCGGCGACCCCGGCATTATTCGCGGCGTGCGACTCGCGCGCAACCAGGGCATGGAGACGCGCTACGCCAACGAAATCGTGGGCCTCAACAACCGCATGACCGATATTCACGCGGCGATCGGGCGCGTTCAGCTCACCAAGGTCGAGGCTTGGACGCACGCGCGTCAAGGCAACGCGGCGTTCCTGGACGCACACCTGCGCGGCGTCACCGTCCCGCACGTCGCTCCCGGCGCCACCCACGTCTACCACCAGTACACGATTCGCGTGCCCGAGGACCGCGACGGCTTCGCCGATGCCCTGCGCGAGGAGTACGGCGTCGGCTCGGGCGTCTACTACCCGATCCCGAACCACGAGCTGCCCTCCCTGGCCCGTTTCGCCCCCGACGTGGAGCTGCCCGCCACGCGCGAGGCCGCCGCCCAGGTTCTCTCCCTGCCGATCTACCCCTTCCTGACTTCCGGCGAGCTGGAACGCATCGTGGAGGGTGTCAACGCCCTCGCGGAAGCGGGGGCCTGACATGGCCATTCGGCTGGGAATCCTTGGCATCGGCTCGATGGGCCGACACCACGTGCGCAACGCCCGCGCGACCGCCGGGGTGGACCTCGTCGCCCTCGCTGACCCGGGCGGCGACCGCTTCGGCGTCGCCGGTGACCTGCCCGTCCTGGGTGGAGTCAAGGAGCTGATCGAGGCCGGGATCGACGCCGCGATCGTCGCCGCTCCGACCGCCCACCACGAGGCCGCAGCCCTGGCGCTCGCCGAGGCCGGAGTGCACACCCCCTCGTCGAAAAGCCCCTCGCCACGAGCGTCGAGGCGGGCCGCCGGATCCGCGATGCGTTTGCGTCTGCGGGCCTCGTGGGAGCCGTCGGCTACGTCGAGCGCTGCAATCCCGCGCTCATCGACATGCGCAGGCGGATCGCGGAGGGTCAGCTCGGCGAGATCGAGCAGATCGCGACGCGTCGCCAGTCGCCTTTCCCCGCGCGCATCAGCGACGTCGGCGTCGTGAAGGACCTGGCCACGCACGACGTGGACCTGGCCGCCTGGGTGGCGGGTGCCCCCTACGAGAGCATCTACGCGCGCACGTCCGCGCGCTCGGGGCGAGTGCACGAGGACATGATGGTCGCCTCGGGCGTGCTTGCCGGCGGCATCCTCGTCAATCACCTCGTCAACTGGCTGACCCCGTACAAGGACCGCACGACGATCGTGACGGGGGAGCGCGGCGCACTCGTCGCCGACACCGCGATGGGGGACCTGACTTTCTACGAGAACGGTCATGCGCCCCTGCAGTGGGACGCGATCGCCGCGTTCCGCGGGGTCAGTGAGGGACAGGTCGTGCGATACGCGCTCACCAAAGCGCGAACCCCTCGCCCTCGAACACGAGCGCTTCCGTGACGCGATCCTCGGCGTGGCCAGCGAGCACGTCACGATGGACGAGGCCCTGGACAACCTGTGCGTCGTCGAGGCCATCTTGTCCTCGGCAGCGTCCGGGCGTTCCGTCGACCTGTAGGGTGGTGCGCTACCGCGTGAGGTCGTCGTAGATCGCACGTAGCTGCACGGTTGCGCCTCGTAGTGAGCGCTCGCGCGTCACCCAGTCCCGGCACGCCGCCCCGCGATCCGCGCGCTCGTCCGGCGACCACGCCAAGGCCTCGTCGATGGAGCGGGCGAGGGCATCCGGGGTACGTGCGGCGGCGAGCATCGAGGCCCCCGGCGCGATCATCTCCGGCGTGCCTCCCGTGGAATAGGCGATGACGGGAACGCCGCACGCCTGCGCCTCGAGCAGGACGAGGCCGGCCGCTTCCTGCCTGCCTTCCGTCGGCTTCGTGGGCAGGACCAGGACGTGGGCGCGGCGCATCCAGTCTCGCACCCCCTCGCGATCCAGTCGGCCCGTGAACGACACGTGCGCGGGCGCGTGCGCGCGCAGTGCGGGTGCCAGTGGCCCGTCGCCGACGAAAACCAGGCGGTGCGGGCGACGCCCCACCAGAGTCGACGAGGCTCGGGCCAGGTCGCCTGCGCCCTTGAGGCGGCTGAGCGCACCCACAAACAGGACGATAGGTTCCTCGCGCGTTTCTGTCGCGTTCGGGGCGGGCGTCCACCAGCGTGTGTCCACGCCCTGATAGTGCACGCTCAGCCGCTGCGGGTCGGCCCCCGCGCCCAGTGCGACGTCCGCCAGGTATCGGGAGACAGCCAGCAGCCGGTTTGCGCCCTCGAAGGCGGCCGTACGGTTGCGCGCGTTCCACGCGGCCCCCACGCCGCGCCCAAGCCTCGGGTAGGCGTCCCCGCCGTGCAGCGTCACCACGAGGGGCGTGCCCGTCTCCCGCGCGGCGCGCACGGCCGGCAGAGACCAGGTCGCCTGCTGCTGGTGAATGACGTCCGGACCCCACGCGGCGATCACGCGGCGCATCCGGCCCAGGCCTCGTGCCTGCGCCGCGAGTCGAAGCGGGAGCGGGCCGCCGAGCGCGCGGGGGGCCGCCTCGACGATCGGGAGCGTGACGGCCGGATCGGTGACGCGTGCCGCGAGCGTAAAAGCACGCCAATCGAGCTGGGGCATCGCGAGGGCGTGTGAGAGCGCGAAGTAGGTCGGGGGAACCAGCAGGGTTCCCTTCGTCAGGGCGACCCTCACGAGTTCCACCCGGCGGCGGGCGCGGAGCGGGGAGCGGGCATACCACCATCCTAGGGGCAAGCCGCACGCCCCAGGTGATTAAATGAATCCATGACGAACGCACCTGCCCGCTCTGCCCGCTCGGGCGTCTTCGCGCAGGTGCTCACCCTCCTCGGCGGTACCCTCCTCGCCCAGGTCATCGCCTTCGTCGCTCAGATCGGTATCGCCCGCCTCTACACGGACACGGACCTGGGGTACCTGGGCATCTTCACGTCCGCCGCCACGCTCGGCGCCGCCGTCGCGGGCGCCCGCTTCGACCTCAGCATCGTGCTGCCCGCCCCCGGCGACGAGGCCTCGGCCCGGTCCCCTGGCCCGCCTGGCCTCGACGCTGCGCGGCAGTCGCCTCCGCGCTGGCCACCCTGGTTGCGGCCGCCGCCTGGCCGTGGGTGAGCGCGCGCTACGGGGCCGCGCTCGCGGGCTGGATGCTCGCCGTCGGCGTGTCCGTCCTGTTCCTGGCGCAGGGGCAAGTGTGCTCGTACTGGCTGACCCGCCACCGCCGTTTTCAGGCGATTGCGAGCTCGTCGGTCGTGCGCTCTCTCGGGATCGCGGCCCTGCAGCTGGCGTGCGGCTTCGTCGCTGACGGAGGCCTGGGCGCGGCGATTGGGGCGACGATCGCTGGCCAGGGGCTCGCCGTCGCCTACCTGTCGTGGCGCGCACGCGACGCCCGCGAGCGCGAGGCAGAGGATCCGACCCTGCGCGAGGTGGCCTCTCGCTACCGCAAGATGGCGCTCGTCGGCGTGCCCAACGTTGTCGTCGATGCGGTGCGCACGAGCGCGATTCCTCTGCTGATTGCCACGTATTCCGTGGCTTCGCTCGGACAATTCAACATGGCGTGGTTGGCCCTGCAGGCCCCGGTCGCCCTCATCGCGGGGGCGCTGTCGCAGGTGTATCTGCCGCGCCTGTCGGATACGCCCGCTGGGCAGATGACCCGCGTGGTGGTGCGCGTCGGCAGCATCGCCCTGGCTTGCTCGATCCCTGTGTTCGCCCTCCTCGCGTGGGTCAGCCCGGCGCTCTTCCCCCTCGTGTTCGGGGCGCGCTGGGAGGCGGCCGGATACTTCGCGCGATCCCTGGCCCCCTGGCTGGCGCTCACGGTAGCGACCTCGCCGCTGTCGAACGTGTTCGTCGCAACCTACCACCAGCGGCGCATGCTGGCCTTCGCGTGCGTGTACTGCGCCGCGCCTCTGGCGTGGCTCGCGTGCAGCCCCTACGGCGTCGAGACCACGGTTACCGTGCTGGGGGCCCTCATGGCTGCGCTGCTCGTGGGGATGCTCGTGATGGCTGTCCTGACGGCACGCGCCTACGACCGGGGTGACGGCGCGCGGCCTCGGACCGCGTGAAGCCCCCACCCGGCCTCGCGGAACCCTCTCCCCAAAGTCGCATGCAATTTCCATGTGGTCCATTTCTACGTAAGGTCAAAAACCTTGATATTCTGCCATTTTTAGGAATGCTAAGAAAAGTTAGTGAACCCAAATTGCATGCGAGATTGTGGGGGAACTATTGATGGGTCGATCGCGCGGCGAGGGCCCGCTCGTAGGCCTGCCGCAAGCGCGCCGCGCCCTCCTCCCACGTGGGGATCGCCGGGGACGTGAAGGCATCAATGTCCGCCCGCGTGATGCGCTCCAGCGCGCGCACGAGGTCGCGCCCCGGATCATCCAGCACCCACGTGTCGGCCTGATCGCCCAGGTAACGGCGGGCCTCGGACAGGGGAGAACACAGCGCAGGCACACCTGCCGCGAAGGCCTCCATCATCTTGTTGGGCGTGGACATACGGTGCGACAGGCACCCGGACTCGATGAGGCACAACGCCACGTCAGCCCCGCGCGTCATCGCCAGGACCTGATCCGGCTCCACGGGAGGCAGGCGGTGGATGTTCGCGTGTTCCGCTGCGGCACGCTCAACCTCGGGCAGTAGGGCACCCGCGCCAACAAAGACGACGTGCGCGCTCTTCACCTGCTCAAACGCCCGCAGAATCAAGGGAATATTGCGCCCAGGCGCCAGGTAACCCGAATGCAGGTACAGGAGCGCGCCCCTCCGGGATCCCCAGCTGCGCGCGCAGGTCAATGACCCCGTCCGCGCCCGTCGGAGCGTTCGTCACCACCACGGGTTCGACGCCGGGGTAGGCCTCGCGGTACCACTGAGCGATCGACTCATTGACCACGGACACCACGTCCGCGCGGAGGATGTAGTGGCGCTCGATGAGGCGCTGGAGGCGCTGGCGCAGCCCCGCCGACCCCACCGTCTCCGTCTCCAACTCGTGCGCGTTGTACGCAAACACCGCACCCGTGCGCCGCGCCAACGCGTGCGCGAGGGGCAGCAGGAACAGGTTCTGCGCGGAGACGGCTGCGACGCGCTGCCTCGCGAACCGCCGATACACCCGAGCGCCCCACGCCACGACGACCCTCGGACCACCCAGGGGCGCACCCAGGGACGCACCCCGAATCCTCGTGAGGTGCACGGTGGGGGCCACGGCCTCGTCCGTGGGGAGCCCGCCCTGGTCGATGCCGACGACGTGGGTGCGCGAGAAAAGCGGGGACAGTGAACGCGCGATCTTCACCAGCCGGCCGGGCGAGGCCAGGTTCGACGGGTAGAGCAGAAGGTTGAGCGCGCGATCCACGCCCCCATTGTAGGTGGGGCGGGGCACTACACTGGAGGGGAACAACGAGGCCGGAGACGGAAAGGGGACCCCATGCGCATCGCGGTCGTCGGCATGGGCAAGATCGGTCTGCCGCTGGCGGTGTACTACGCGCGCGGCGGGCATACCGTCGTCGGCGTGGACGTGAACCCCCGCGTGGTCGCCCTGATCAACGGGGGAGAAGAACCCTTCCCGGGCGAGGCGCACCTGGCCGAGTACCTGCCCCCGCTTGCTTCCTCCGGCACCCTGCGTGCCACCACCGAGTACGCCGAGGCGATCCCGGGCGCCGACGCGGTCGTCATGGTCGTGCCCCTCGTCGTCGATGACGAGAGTCGCCCCGACTTTACGATCATGGACGCCGCCACCCGCTCCATGGCTGAGCACCTGACGCCCGGCACCCTCGTCTCTTACGAGACGACCCTGCCTGTGGGCACGACCCGCGGACGCTACAAGCCCCTCATCGAGGAGGTCTCCGGTCTGGTTGAGGGCCGCGACTTCGACGTCGTATTCTCGCCCGAGCGCGTCCTCACCGGTCGCGTGTTCGCTGACCTGGCGCGCTACCCGAAGCTCGTGGGGGGCCTGAGCGAGGCCGGTGAGGCGCGCGGCGTCCGCTTTTACGAGGCTGTCCTGTCCTTCGACGAGCGCGACGACCTGCCGCGACCCAACGGCGTGTGGCCCATGGGTAGCGCCGAGGCCGCCGAGATGGCCAAGCTCGCCGAGACCACGTACCGGGACGTCAACATCGGCCTGGCCAATCAGTTCGCGCGCTATGCGGACGCTGTCGGCATCGATGTCGCGCGCGTCATCGAGGCGTGCAACTCTCAGCCCTACTCGCACATCCACCGGCCCGGCATCGCTGTCGGCGGCCACTGCATCCCCGTCTACCCGCGCCTGTACCTGGCCGGGGACCCCGAGGCGACCGTCGTGTCCGCGGCCCGCGCCGCGAACGCCGCGATGCCCGCCTACGCGGTCGCGCGCGCAGCCTCCCTGCTGGGTTCTCTGGCGGGGCTGCGCGTGGCCGTCCTGGGTGCCGCCTACCGCGGCGGGGTCAAGGAAACGGCGTTCTCAGGTGTCTTCGGCGTCGTCGGCGCCCTGCGCGAGGCTGGGGCGCAGGTCAGCGTTCACGATCCGCTGTATTCCGATGAGGAGCTGGCAGCCTTCGGCTGGGGGGCCTACCACCTCGGCGAGGCCGTGGACGTCGCCATCATCCAGGCTGACCATGCTGCCTACCGGGACCTGACCCCCGCGAACCTCCCGGGCGTGCGCCTCCTCGTCGACGGCCGCGCCATCACCTCGCCCGAGGCCTGGAGCGGTACCCCGCGCATCACCATCGGCGGGGGAACAAACCCCACATGCTAGTCACCCTCGCGACCCGCACCTTTACACCCGAGCCGACGGCCGCCGCGCTGCGTCTCGGGGCACTGGCCCGCGCGCTCGCGGCGGGCGGCGATACGGTCCGGGTCCTCACCTCGCGCCTGGCACCCTCTGTCGCCCGCGACGCCCGGAAAGCCGAGGAAAGCCAAGCCCTGGCGGACGCCGGCGACGGCGCAGGGGAGGGCCCAGGCCTCGTCGAGGTGCACCGTGCCCCCGTCCTGCGCGACCGCACGGGCGCGGTGCGAGGATACGTCTCCTACATGTCCTTCGACCTGCCCCTCCTCGCCCGGCTCCTCGTCGGTCCCCGCCCCGATGTCGTCGTCTGTGAGCCCCCGCCCACGACCGGCGTTGCCGTGCGCCTCGCATGCGCGCTCCGCCGCGTTCCCTACGTGTACTACTGCGCCGACATCGTCTCGGACGCGGCCGCGCTCGCGGGGGTTCCCGGCCTGGTCGTGCGCACGGTAGCTGGCCTGGAATCCTTCGCGCTGCGGGGTGCGCGCCGCGTCATCGCCGTCTCCGACGGGGTTGCGAGTCGCGCCCGTGAGCTGGGTGCCCGCGATGTCACCGTCGTCCCCAACGGGGTGCGCGTGCCCGAGGCCGTGGCCACCGGGGTGCCCGACGGCTTCCCCGCCGGCTCAGGTCCCGTTTTCGTCTACGCGGGCACGGTCGCCCAGTGGCTGGCCCCCGAGGTCTTTGTCGACGCCTTCGAACGTGCGCGCGGGCGGCTCGGGGATGCGCGCCTGGTGTTCGTGGGGCAGGGCAGCGGATGGGATGCCCTCGCTGAGCGTGCGCGGGGCGCGGCCGGCGTCGACCTTATTCCTGCGGTCAGTGCGCACGAGGCCGACCGGTGGATGGCGCGAGCCACCGCCACGCTTGCCTCGCTGCGCCCGGGCGGATACGACTACGCCTACCCCACGAAGATCCTCGCCTCCCTCGCGCAGGGAACTCCCGTCATCTACGCCGGTCCTGGGCAGGCGGCTCGAGACGTCACGGAGAGCGCCCTCGGAGTGGCGTGCTTCCCTCGACGCCGACGAGATTGCCGAGGCCATGGTTGCCCTCGCGTCGGAGACTGCCCCGTGGGTCGGATGCAGTGGCGCGCGCGCCTGGGTCCGCGAGCACCGGTCGCTCTTAGCCTCGTCGCGCGCAGGAGCCGCGGTGGTGCGTTCGGTGCTCGCGTAGGACTGGCGGTTTCTCTTCTCTGTGGCTGACGTCGCAGCGTTGCCGCGCGGCGTTCTCTGGGGTGCCCCGGCCTCGTCTCACATGCGGGAAAGTAATCGTTGTAGTTCGTATTCGTTTGTGCGTGTAACTATTCTCATGTTTACAGTTACACCATAAGTACCTACAATCACGACTGTCACATCAGCAACTCGAAGGATTACTATGCGCTCCTCGTGGAGGACCATCGTCGCCGGGCTCGCCCTGGCCCTCGGTGCCGCCGTATCGGCCTTGGTGCCACCGGCGCACGCAGCTGGCATCACGATCGCCATCGACCCCGGTCATGGCGGCTCGGACCCCGGTGCGGTCGCCAACGGCCTGCGTGAAAAGGACCTGACCCTCGCGGTCTCCCTGGCCCTGAAGGAAGAACTGGGAAAGCTACGACGGCGTGCGCGTCGTCATGACCCGCACGACGGACACTCGTCCCTCGGAAAACACCAGCGCCGACCTGTCGAGCCGCGTCGACATGGCAGCCGCGGCGGATGCGGACGCCCTCGTCTCCATCCACTTCAACTCGGGCTCGCCCATCGCGAATGGCGCCGAGATCTGGTACCCGAACTCCTCCTCGTACAACTACGGCACCCACACGCAGGGACGTACCCTGTCCAATGCCATCCAGAAGCAGCTCACCAGCCTCGGGCTGGCTGACCGCGGCATCAAGACACGCGACAACCCCTACTACGACTACCCGGACGGCTCCACCGGCGACTACTACGCGATCATCCGCCAGGCCCGCGAAGAGAACATGACCGGCATTATCGTCGAGCACGCCTTCGTGACCTCCGCGTCCGACGCCGCACTCCTGCACGACGCGAACTTCGTGCGCTCACTCGGTATCGCCGATGCCACCGGCATCGCCCAGACGTACGGCTGAGCAAGGGCACCTGGCGCGCAGACGGCGACTCCTGGAGCTTCATCTCCAACGGCACCGCTAAGACCGGCTGGTTCTCCACCGGCGGCCGCTGGTACTGGGCGGGTGCCGACAAGCGGACGATCCGCGGCTGGTCCACGATCAACGGACGCCGCTACTTCTTCGACGACTCCACCGCCATGGTGACGGGGTGGAAGCTGGAAGACGGCAAGTGGTACTACCTGCGTCCCGACGGTGACATGGCGACGGGCTGGGTGAAGGACGGCGGCTCGTGGTACTTCCTCGGCTCCGACGGTGTCATGGCCACCGGTTGGCTCAAGGACGGTAACAACTGGTACTGGCTGCGTGCCAACGGCGCGGCAGCTATCGGTTGGGCCAATGTTGGCGGCGCCTGGTATCTCTTCGAAGACGACGCGCGCATGCTCACCGGCTGGCAGCTGACTGAGGATGATAACCGCTGGTACTACATGCGGCCCAACGGTCAGATGGTTACCGGCTGGCTCCTCGACGGCGGCACGTGGTACTACCTGGACGGGGACGGTGCCATGGTGACCGGCTGGGTCAAGGTTGGTGGCACCTGGTACTACATGCAGTCCTCCGGCGCGATGATGACGGGCTGGCTGCTCGATGGCAACACCTGGTACTGGCTGGACCCGAACTCGGGCGCCATGGCGACAGGTACAGTCACGGTTGAGGGCCGCGCATCCAACTTTGCGTCCTCCGGCGCGTGGCTGGGCTACGCGGATGGCAGCGGTGCTCCTGCGGCCTCTCGTTCGGCCGATCGCAGCGCCTCCGTGACGAACGCTGCGGGTCAGCGCCTCATCATGAGTGCACCCACCGCCTCGCGCTCCGAGGTCATCGACGCGATGGAAGACGCCTGGGACCAGGCGGGCTACAGCTATCCGAGTGCGCTGGCCGCCGGCGGTGCGCCGACGATCCGTGATTTCGCGTCCATCGTCTACGACGAGGCCGTGGCTGAGGGTGTGTCCCCCGAACTGGTCTTCGTGCAGGCCATGAAGGAGACGGGCTGGCTGCGCTTCGGCGGCGACGTGAGCGTCAGTCAGTACAACTTCTCCGGTATCGGCGCCGTCGGCGGCGGCGCGACGGGGCCTCGTTCCAGGACGTGCGCACCGGCATCCGCGCCCAGGTTCAGCACCTGCGTGCTTATGCCGACTCCTCGGTGACCACGGCGTCGCTCGCGAACGCGGTCGTCGACCCGCGCTTCACCTACGTGCGCAAGGGTGCTGCCCCCGTCGTCGAGTACCTGGGCATCCAGGAGAACCCGAACCACACCGGTTGGGCCGCGGCCAAGAACTACGGCTACGACCTGGTCTCCATGATGAAGGCGTACTTCTGAGGGCTGTTTGACGAGGCCGGGGCCAGCTGCGCGTGTGAGTGCGGCTGGCCCCGGCCTCGTTGGTGTATGTGCAAGACCCCTCGCGCTTGATGCCGCCTCCCATTTCGCATGCAATTCCCATCAGGTCTGTTTTGACGTATCGAGAAAACGTTGGAATACCAACGACGTGGTTTCAAAGCTTGAAAGAGTCATCGGCGAATTGCATGCGGAATTGGGGGATTTGTAGCAGTGTGCCGGGGTGTTCCGGTGGTCTGGGGTGCTCCGGTGGTCTGGGGTGACCCGGCGAGGCTACGCTCCGGTGCTTGAGCGTCCACAGCTACCCTCGATCGTGTGCATCTGGATAGGTTATGCGCATCCGGATAGGTTATTCAGATGCGGATAGGTTACTAACCTATCCGCATGCTTCTAACCTATCCGTATCGTCGTAACCTATCCGCGTGCTCGTCACCTACCCGGAACTGCGCGGGTCCTGTGGTTGGTAGTGGCGTGATCATATACGGCTGGCGCCGACCTTTCTGGCCGTCGCCTCGGTATTGGGCGCGGCTCGTGGTATCGGGGTGATCGCCGGTCTCTACGTCCTGTCTGCCCAATCGGTGTTTTGGGGTCTGAGAGCTGCGGGGGTGAAAGGCTGTGGTGGAATTGCTCCTGTCAAATGACGTTGCAGAGCCTTGTTCAGCCAGTATTCCGGGCAAAACGCATCTATGATGAAGCAAGACAGGTAGTTTGTGTCTATCGGTTTGGAGAAGGGTGATGGCTGAAAAAACGTGGTTGTACATCTATGAAGGTGCTCCTCGCAGCGACGAGGAGGGGCGCAGGAGCATCTACATCGGGATCGGCCAGAGTATGGGGCGCGTATTTGAATCACACAATCCTGACGCCGAGCGTCTTCGCGACACGGAGGGGACGCTCATTCGCCAGACTGTCAAGCCGTTTTCGAGCCGTGAGGATGCACTCAAGGCCGAGGCCATCGCCATCCACGTCGCCTCTCTCATGGGGCTGGACCCGATCTATGCCGCTAAGGATGAGGACGAGCTGTTCGAGAAGCGCGACAAGTCGGTCACGAACATTTCGGGGACGAAGACGAGCAAACACCTGGGGCCGGCCATTTTCATGCGTGACGGTGAGGTCGCTCAGAGTGACATGGGGGGGGACGATCATCGTGCCGATCTCTGCGGACTCTCTCGAAGGGCGCGTCTCTGCGTTTGGCGGCAACACCGGCGAGGTGTTTATCGAACGTGCAGCACAGTATTGGAACGTCGCCCCTGACAAGCGTCCCAAGATTAGGAAGCTGGTCGCTGTGCTAACAAAGGCTCATGTCATCCTCGGGTCCTGGGAAGTGGATCCCAACCTTGAATGGGAACTCGCCGATCCGGATAGTACTTGCATCCGGATTCCTGTTCCTCACCCCGAGAACGATAATGTCGATGATTTCAAGGGCAAGCGCTATGTGGGGACTCTCCAGCCACGAGGGGTCTATTCCCCGGATATCTCCTAGCTGACCCTCGTGACGAGATGGCTGCAAAGGGCACCGCTCATCATTGATCGGTGTTGTGCCATCGTGAAGGGTGTGTGTTCTCAGCGATTCACTCGCCGATGGCTCATGCGCGGATAGGTTGTACGCATCCGGATAGGTTATGCGCTTCTGGATAGGTTATTAAGCTATCCGGATGTTCGTAACCTATCCGGATGTTCGTAACCTATCCGGATATTCGTATCCTATTCGGATACGCCGCCCCTCATTCGCAACCGTCGCCCCTAGGGCATGTGCGGGCAGCCCCGGCTACGCGGGCAGTCCCCGTAGCCCCACGCGCACGCAGTGAACGCGGACATAGCAACGGCCCCGGGCGCTTCTGGAAAGCGCCCGGGGCCTCGTACGTCTGGAGATTAGCCGCGCAGAGAAGCGACGTAGGAGTCGATGTGCTGCGAGGAATCCTCTGGGGTGAAGCCAGTGGCCTTGATCTTCGTCAGATCCAGGACGGAGGACAGGGGGCGCGGTGCCACCTCGCGACCAGCGAAGTACTCTTCCGTGGTCACGGGCGTGACGTCTTCCGGATCGCGGCCGCACAGCTCGAACACGCGCTTGGCGACCTGCGCCCAGCTCATGACCGGGCCCTCACCCGACAGGTTGTAAGTGCCAAACTCGGCGCCGGTGGTCAGCAGGTGAATGATGCCGCGCGCCAGGTCGGACGTGAAGGTCAGGCGACCCACCTGATCGGACACGACCGAGGGGGACGTGCCCTGATCCGCTAGGGACACCATGGTCTTCAGGAAGTTCTTACCGTCGCCCACAACCCAGGAGGTGCGCACGATGTAGTGCTTGGGGGTCGAGGCCACAGCGGCGTCGCCGCCCGCCTTCGACTGGCCATACGCGCCCAGGGGAGAGGGGGCCTCGTCCTCAAGGTGCGCGTCCTGCGTGCCGTCGAAAACGTACTCCGTCGAAATGTGAACCATCGTCACGCCGTGAGCCGTCGCCTCGCGCGCGAGGACTGCTGGGCCGGTCGAGTTCGCCTGCCAGGTTGCACGGCGTCCCTCCGGCGTCTCAGCGCCGTCCACGTTCGTCCACGCAGCAGCGTTGATGACCACGTCAATGTCGTCCCACGGCAGCGCGGCCACCTGCTCTGCGTCGGAAATCGACACCTCGGGCAAGTCCACACCCGTAACCGTGAAACCCGCCTCGGGTAGGGCGCGCATGAGCTCGCGGCCCAGCTGTCCGTTCGCGCCCGTCACGAGGGCGCGGCGACCCACCGGGGCAGGAGCCGGGAAGGGGGTCACGTCCGCCATGCGCGGGTGGGCCTTGTCCTTGTCCGACAGAATGGCGCGCTCGAGCGGGATCGGCCAATCCACGGCAGCCGTCTCGTCAGCGAGGTTCAGGAAGGTGTAGCGCGCGTCCGGCGACCAGTGATCGTTCACCAGGTACGTGTACGCCGTGTTCGGCTCCAGGGTCTGGTAGGAGTTACCCACGCCCTTAGGCACGAAGACGGCGACACCCGGATCGATGATCGTCGTGTAGACCGTGCCGAACGAGGGGCCTTCGCGCAGGTCCACCCATGCGCCGAAAACGCGGCCCGTTGCGACGGAGACGAACTTGTCCCACGGCTCAGCGTGAATGCCTCGGGTCACCCCGACCTCGTCGTTGAATGAGATGTTGTTCTGCACGGGGCCGAAATCCGGCAGACCCAGCGCGACCATCTTTTCGCGCTGCCAGTTCTCCTTGAACCAGCCTCGATTATCGCCGTGAACAGTCAGGTCAATGCGCAAAAAGCCGGGGATCGGCGTGGTCGTAATCCCCAGGGGCTTAGTGGTGGGCGCCATGGTTCTTCCTTACGTGCGAGGTTTCTGTGCGGACGCAACATTCCGTGTAAATACTATCCGATCTGTACCCTCGTGGCGGTGTGCGCCGCCCCATGGGCGCGCACAGGGATAAAGTTGTGGAAAAATACTCGTTGATAGGGATAATTGTCAACGACGCGCGACCCACACGAGGACGCGCCGGGAAGCGGAGGCAACATGAAAGGCATCATCCTGGCGGGCGGCTCGGGCACCCGTCTCAACCCGATTACGCTGGGGACATCGAAGCAGCTCGTCCCCGTCTACGACAAGCCGATGATCTACTACCCGCTGTCGACCCTGATGCTGGCGGGAATTTCTGACGTCCTTGTCATTACGACGCCTCACGACGCGCCGTCCTTCCACCGCCTTCTCGGTGACGGTAGCCAGCTCGGCGTCAACATCTCCTACGCGGTCCAGCACGAGCCCAACGGCCTCGCGCAGGCTTTCGTGCTCGGTGCCGATCACGTGGGTAATGACAGCGCCGCCCTGGTCCTGGGCGACAACATCTTCTACGGCCCCGGCATGGGCGCGCAGCTGCGCCGCCACGTCGACCCCGACGGCGGTGCGGTCTTCGCCTACCACGTGTCCAATCCGCGTGCGTACGGCGTCGTGGAATTCGACGAGGAGTTCAACGCTCTGTCCATCGAGGAGAAGCCTGAGAACCCCAAGTCGAACTACGCGGTGCCCGGCTGTACTTCTACGACAACGACGTGGTCGAGATTGCTCGCAACCTCAAGCCGAGCGCGCGCGGCGAGTACGAGATTACCGACGTGAACCGCTCCTACCTCGAAGCCGGGAAGCTCAAGGTCGAGGTCCTGCCGCGCGGCACCGCGTGGCTCGACACGGGCACATTCGATTCCCTCGCCGACGCCACTGCGTTCGTGCGCACGGTCGAGGCCCGCCAGGGCATGAAGATCGGCGCCCCCGAAGAGGTCGCGTGGCGTATGGGCTTCATTGACGACGAGGGTCTGCGCCAGCGTGCCGAACCTCTGGTCAAGTCCGGTTACGGTGCGTATCTGCTCGAGCTGCTTGAGCGCGAGGGCTGCTGAGTGAGCCGTCCCAGTGCTCGATCCCGCCTGCTCATCGTTATTCCCGCGTGGAACGAGGAGGAGGTGCTCGGTGATGTCCTCGAAATGGTGAAGGTTGAGAAGCCTTCCTTCGCGGATATTCTCGTGGTCTCCGACGGGTCGACGGATGCGACTGCCGATATTGCGCGCGCTGCGGGCGTCGCCGTCCTTGACTGCCCCTCAACCTGGGTGTTGGTGGTGCCATGCGCGCCGGTTTCCAGTACGCCCAGCGCATGGGGTACGAGTATGCGTGCCAGCTCGACGCGGACGGACAGCATGATCCGCGCGAGATCGACACGCTCGTCGAGACGGCTTCGCGTGAGCATGCGGACGTCGTGATCGGTTCCCGTTTTGCGGGTAAGGGTGACTATCGTGCGCGGGGTCCTCGTAAGTGGGCGATGAACCTCTTCTCGTTGATCCTCTCGCGCGTGTGCAAGACCCACCTGAGCGATACGACCAGCGGGTTTAAGCTCTACGGTCCCCGGGCTCTGTCGCTGTTCGCGCATAACTATCCTGCCGAGTACCTGGGTGACACGATTGGGGCGCTCGTGATTGCGGCGCGCTCACACTTGGTCGTGCGCGAGGTTGGCGTGCAGATGCATCCTCGGGCCGGTGGGGAGCCCTCCCACAATCCGATCAAATCGGCGCTCTTCCTGGTGCGCGCGACGATGGCCCTCGCGGTCTCCTGTCGCGCCCCGGCGAGAAGGTCGCGCCGGCACAGGGAGATAACGCATGACACCCACCTATGTGCTTGGACTGGTGTTCGCGATCATCATCCTCGTGATGGTGTTCGTCAAGATGCGTAACTCGGGCCTGAAGGAGCGCTACGGTCTGTGGTGGTATTGCATCGCCTTCTTCACGGCGCTGCTTTCCATTTTCCCGCAGATCCTGAAGTGGACGGCGATGCAGCTGGGCGTCGTAGTTCCGCTGAATTTGGGCTACTTTGTGGCCGGCGTGGTGTTGCTGCTGCTGTCGCTGCGTTTTTCGGTGGACTTGTCGCGTTCGGATGAGGATCGTCGCCGCCTCACGGAGGAGGCCGCGATCCTGCGCCTCCAGGTGGAGGATCTGCAGCGCCGTGTCGATGCTCTCGAGGCATCGCGGCAGGGGGATGATCGCTCCCGCTGAGGCGTGCACTGTTGCAGCGATGAACGAGGCGGGGGCCCGTCAGGTGGAAACCTGGCGGGCCCCGGTTTGTGACGTCGGAGCGCCCCCGGGCGGGTGGTCCGCGGGCGGAGCGGCGCGGTTAGTGCAGCAGCGTGCCGTCGGGGCCGAGGCTGAGGCGTTCGGTGGGGGCTGCGGGATCGACCTCGCCTTCGGCGAGTTTGCGCCTGAGCGCGGAGGCTGGGCGCGAGACGGGGACGGTGGCTTGGCCGGAGGTGTCCTCGTCGGTGTCGTGAGCAGCGTGCGGCGTGGGGGTCGAGGCTGCGACGGGGGAGGCGGACGTGGATTCGACGGGAGTCAGGGAGATACGCGCCCCCATCGCAGATGCGTGCGAGGGCAGGAGGGGTTCGCCGTCGAGGTCTTTGGCCAGGTCGTCGAGCATGGCGCGTGCCTCTTCGATGACGGAGGAGTCTTCGGCGTGGAGGCCGTGGACGAGCCAGCGGACGAGGGCGATCTCGCTCATGAGCTGGGCGCGTGTGAAGACGTGTAGGTCGGTGGCGCGGCGCTCGTGGCCGTAGGTTTCGCTGAATCGCTCGAGGAAAGCGTCGGAGGCGCTGGCCTGGATCCACGCGATGTCGAGTGCGGGGTCGCCCACGTGCGCGCTGGTCCAGCCGCCGATGGCGAGGAGCGAGCCGCGTTTGACGGAGAGGCAGTGCTCTTGGATGTCACCGTGAACGGGGGCGGAAGGGAATCGCCACAGGGAGACGTCTTCGAGGGCGGCTTCCCAGCGGCTCCAGAGGGCGGCGGGGATGGTGACCTCGCGGGCGGCCTCGTCGAGGAGGGCGAGGTTGCGGTCGCGGCATTCGATGGCCGTGTAGGTGGGCAGGCCGATGGCGGAGAACACGGTCTCGGGGAGGTTGTGGAGAGCTGCGAGTGCGCGCCCGAGAGAGGCGGGCAGGAGCGGGTCGGTGTCGAGGTCCTCGTCGGTGGGGGCGGCACCGCCCGGATCGCGGTGGACGTAGACGCTTCCGCCATGTGCAAGCTTGGCTTGCCCGGCCAGGCGGGGCACATCGAAGGGGATGTAGTCGTGGTCGTGTGCCTGCCCGAGACGATCGAGGATTCCGGAGGTTGCTTCGAGGGCGGGGCCGGAGACCTCCTCGTGGGGGCAGGTGACGATCCAACGGTTGCCTGCGGCGTCTTCGATGCCGGTCACGGTGGAGAGCTCGTCGCTGTAGGAGGGCGGGCGCAGGGCGGTGACGCGCATACCGGGGACGGCGGCGGTGGCCAGGGCTGCCAGTTCGAGGGGGCTCTTCGGGGAGGTCATTGCCTTAACGTATCGCGTGCGGGGGCGCGCGAGTGCTTCCCGCGCGGAGTCGGGGGAGATTGGGTGGGTGTGGGTTTGCTCCTTTTCGAAAAAAACTCTGTTACTTTCGACACATTGGCTTTGGTCTGTAACAAGGAGGCGCAGCGATGGAAGCCATGACGCGTTCTCTCGCGGTGCGTGTCCGAGAGGGATTGGCTGCGGGCGGCATTGACGCGGCTCGCGATCCTGCGGCGGTGCGCGCGCTCATCGAGCGTGCCATCGATCGGCATGCACCCGACCTGTTGCCCGCTGCGCGCGCGCAGATCGAGGCAGACCTCATGGACGACATCTGCGGCCTCGGGCCGCTCCAGGCGCTCATGGACGATCCGTCGGTGGAGGAAATATGGATTAACGCCGCCTCGCGCGTGTTTGTCGCGCGTGGCGGTGTGGCTGAGTTGACCAGCCTCATCCTCACGGACGAGGATGTGCGGGCCCTCGTGGAGAGGATGCTGCACCACTCGGGACGCAGACTCGACCTATCGAGCCCCTTCGTGGACGCGATGCTCGAGGGCGGGGAGCGCCTCCACGTCGTCATCCCGCCGGTGACGGGCTCGTCGTGGAGCGTGAACATCCGCAAACATATCCAGCGGGCGCGCACCCTGGAGGATCTGGTCGCGGTGGAGATGGTCGCTGCCCCGATGCGCGACTTCCTCTCGGCCGCCGTCAGCTGCGGTCTGTCCGTGCTCGTCTCGGGAGGGACTCAGGCGGGCAAGACGACGCTTCTGCGCGCCCTGGCGGGGGAGCTTCCGCGTTCGCGCCGCGTCATCTCTTGCGAGGAGGTCTTCGAGCTGGGTCTGGCTAACTGGGACCATGTCGCGATGCAGACGCGTCCGGCGGGTGCGGAGGGTACGGGGGAGATCACCCTGCGTGACCTCGTGCGCGAGTCTCTGCGTATGCGCCCCGAATATCTGATCGTCGGCGAGGTGCGAGGCCCTGAGGCGCTCGATCTCCTCGTCGCCCTGAACGCCGGTGTTCCGGGTATGGCGACCGTGCACGCCAATTCGGCGCGTGAGGCCCTCGACAAGCTCTCGATCCTGCCTCTCCTCGCGGGAGAAAACGTCACGACGGGGTTCGTCACGCCCACCCTGGCCTCGTCGATTGACCTCGTGTGTCACGTCGAACGAGGAGCCGATGGGCACCGCCACATCGCCGAGATTCTCGCGGTTCCCGGGCGCGTTGAAGGCAATCGGATTGAAACTGCGTCGCTCTTTACGTACGACGGGATCCGCTGCGAACGAGGCAGCGGCGGACTGGATCTGCACGATCGCTTCGCCGCAGCCGGGTTCGACTTGGCCTCCCTGCTGGAGTGGGGGACGGCGTGATCGCCATCGTGTGTGGACTCGTATTCGGGATAGGGCTTGTGATGGCCCTCTCCCCGTGGTTCGTACCCGCGCCGGCGTGGAGGCCGTGGGGGCCGTGGAAGCGCGTGCGTGAGGACGTCGCGCGTGCACGTGTTCCGGGGCTGACGGCAGGGCGCCTCGTCATGCTGAGCGGTGTGATCGGGGCGGTCGTCGCGATGGTTGTCCTCGCTGTCACCGGCGCATGGCCGGTGGCCCTCATCGTGTCGCTCGGCGTGTCTTTCCTGCCGTATGCGTGGGTCGTCTCTCGGGTGCGCGCACACGCTCAAACCGTTCGTGCCGCATGGCCGGAGGTCATCGATGCGATGGTGTCCGGCGTGCGTGCGGGCACTTCGTTGCCCCAGGTGCTGTGCGATCTCGCCGAGGAGGGCCCCGTCCCCGTCCGCTTCGCCTTCGAGGCTTTCTCCCGTGACTACAGCGCTAACGGGCGTTTCGCTCCCGCACTCGATCGGATGAAAGCAGAAGTCGCCGACCCCGTCGCCGATCGCATTATCGAGGCGCTGCGTATTGCACGGTCCGTCGGTGGTGCTGATCTGACGCGCCTCTTGCAGGACCTGGCCGCTCTCCTGCGTGAGGATGCACGCGTGCGTGGTGAGCTCGAGGCCCGACAGTCCTGGACGGTTGGGGCGGCTCGTCTCGGGATCGCCGCTCCGTGGATCGTCCTCCTGCTCCTGTCGGGCGGAGGGGCCAGTGCCAGCGTCTGGAACTCCCCAGGCGGTATCGCTGTCCTGTGCGCGGGTGCCGGAATCTGCGTCATCGCCTACCTGGCGATGAAGGCAATGAGTCGGCTCAGCACCGATCCGCGCAACCTGGGAGGTGGATCGTGAGCCCCTGGACCTTCCGCATCCTCGACGTGGCAGTCAGCGCACTGCTCGTGGGAGGCCTCGCACTGCTCGTGGCGGCCTGGTTCGCGCGCCGTCCCACTTTCGCGGCCCGAGTCGCGCAGGGCCGCGTCAGTGAGGAGGCCCCGTCACCGGTGAGTGCGTGGGCGCGGCGCCTCAGTGCAGCTGCCCTCGAATCCCTCGGGTCGACCACGCAGTCAGTCGCACGCCGTCTCGCCCTGGCGGGCATGACGCCGGAGGTCTCCGTCTTTCGGCTACGCCAGGCGCTCGCCGGGATCGCCGGCCTCATCCTCGCCTGCCTCGCCCTCACGGTGCGCCCCGCCTCCTCGCTGCGCGCCTCAATCATCCCCCTGTGCGCGTGCGCCTCGTCGGCACGCTGCTGGGGGTTGCCGGTATGGATCGTTACCTCACAGTGCGGGCCCACGCCAGGCAGCGCGCGATCGACGTCGCCGTTCCCGACTGCGCGGAGCTGCTTGCGCTCGCGGTCGCGGCGGGGGAATCGATTCCTGCCGCGATCGAGCGGGTTGCGGGGTGCGCGGGTGGGCCGCTGGGGGCGGAGCTGTCCCCTGACGGCTGGACACATCCGCAACGGCACGCCTTCCGTGCGCCCTTTCCGACCTCGTTGAACGCACCGAGTCGCCCGCTCTCACGCGCCTGAGCCGAACGCTCACGACCGCGATCGAGCGCGGCTCACCCTTGGCCTCGGTCCTGCATGATCAGGCGCGTGATCAACGCGAACGATCCCTCGCCGCCCCTCATGGAGGAGGGTGGACGCCGCGAGATCGCGATGCTGCTACCCGTCGTCTTTCTTATCTTGCCCGTCACCGTCATGTTCGCCCTCTACCCGGGGCTCATCGCCCTGGATTTCACACCGTGAAGGAAGGAAAACAGTCATGAAGAAGCTATTTCTCAGGAAGATGCCCCTCGGGGAGCGCGGCGACGTGCCCGGCTGGGTGCTCATCACGCTAATGACGGCCGCCCTCGTCGTTCTTATCTGGGGCGTCGCCTCGGAGCGTCTCGTGGAGATCTTTAACCGTGCGATGGACTCGATTTCAGGCATCTGACGCGCACCCCGAGCGAGGTTCCGAGGTCGTGTCCACGGTCCTCGTCCAGGGACTCGTCGTCCTGGTGATCCTCCTGCTCGTCCAGATCGCCTTTGCCTCGCACGTGCGCACGATGAGCGTCAGCGCCGCGTCCGAGGGCGCGCGCCGCGGTGGTCTCCTCGGCGGCGACGAGGACGAGGCGCGGGTGCGTACGGGGGAACTTCTCGATTCTCTCGTGGGGTCCGCCGAGGACCGCGACATCGACGTCGCACGCGAGGATGATGGGGAGTTGACGTTCTCGTGGTGACGGTGCGCACGCGCCTGCCGCTCGTCGGTGGCTTTGGGCCGCGTTGGCTCACCGTTCATGGCCGTGCCCTGGTGGAGGGGCCGTGAGTGAGCGCGGGGACGCCAGCGTGGAATTCCTGGGCATCCTGGTGGTCCTCGTCATCCCAGTCCTCTACATTGTTCTCGCGGTTGGGCAGGTGAGTGCCGGTGCGATGGCGGTGGATGCGGGGGCGCGCGAAGCCGCGCGGATTCTCGCCGAGGATCCCGCTCGCGAAGCCGACGCATCCCATGCCGTTGCGCTCATCGTTGAGGACTTTGGGATCGATGCTCAGGCGGACGTGGTCCCGAATTGTGTCGGGTGCGAGGGGGATGGGGGCGTCGTCGACGTGCGTGTGTCCGTGCGTGTCCCCCTGCCGTATATGCCTGCATGGCTGGGAAGCGTCGGCGTGGGTGTCTCCTCGAGTGCGCGCGTTCCCATCCGGGAGGTAGTTGCCCATGGGTGATCAGGGGCGCGTCGGCGTTCTGATGGGTGCGGGTTGCGCATTCGTCTGTCTGTTTCTCTTCGTCTCCCTCGCTCTGACCGAGGTCGCGATGCAGGATCGCAGGCTTGTGTCGTGTGCCGATGCCCTGGCGAGCGTCGGGGGTGGTAACGCCTCGACTGGTGCGTTCTTCGTGGAAGGGGACGCGCTCGAAGTTGACGAGGCCGGGGTGCGTTCTCGGGTCGAGGAGGGCCTGGCGGCGCTATCGGATACCACGTGCAAGGTGGGCGATGGCGTGACTGTGAGTGGGGTCAGCATCAGCGATACCGAGGTGGAGGTCGCAGTGAGTGCGCGGCCGACCGTGTCGTTGGTACCTCCAGTTCTGCGCGCAGTGGCGGTTCCCGAGCTGATGCGTACCTCAAGTGCGCGCCTTCGGCAGGTTCGCGGGCCGCACTAAAGTGGCGTCCGCAACGGTCACATTGTGGGATGACTCCAGAAGTGAGGGTAAACGAAACGTAAACTTTAAGCCATGAGCAGCTTTGATACATCTCGTCTTTCCCCCGCGCTGGCCTCCGTTTTCGAATCCGTCCAGCGCCGTGATCCCGCCCAGGCCGAGTTCCACCAGGCCGTCTACGAGGTCCTCCTGACCATCGCCCCGCTGGCTGAGCGTCACCCCGAGTACGCCGACCTGGCCATCATCGACCGCATCGTCGAGCCCGAGCGCCAGCTCCAGTTCCGCGTCCCGTGGGCCGACGATTTGGGCAACATCCACGTCAACCGCGGCTTCCGCGTCCAGTTCAACTCCGCGCTCGGCCCCTACAAGGGCGGCCTGCGCTTCCACCCCTCCGTGAACCTGTCGATCATCAAGTTCCTCGGCTTCGAGCAGATCTTCAAGAACGCCCTGACCGGCCTGCCCATGGGTGGCGGCAAGGGTGGCGCGGACTTCGACCCCAAGGGCAAGTCCGACGCCGAGGTTATGCGCTTCTGCCAGTCCTTCATGACTGAGCTCTCCCGCCACATCGGCCCCGACACCGACGTGCCCGCCGGCGACATCGGCGTGGGCGGCCGCGAGATCGGCTACATGTTCGGCCAGTACAAGCGCCTGAAGAACCGCTTCGATGCGGGCGTCCTGACCGGCAAGGGCCTGACCTGGGGCGGTTCGTTCGCGCGTACCGAGGCCACCGGTTACGGCCTCGTCTACTTCGCCGCCGAGATGCTCGCCGCGAAGGGCACCAGCTTCGACGGCAAGCGCGTCGTGGTCTCCGGCTCCGGTAACGTCGCGATCTACGCGACCGAGAAGGCCCAGCAGCTGGGTGCGACCGTCGTCGCGGTCTCTGACTCCTCCGGCTACGTCGTGGACGAGGCCGGCATCGACGTCGCGCTGCTCAAGGACGTCAAGGAGGTGCGTCGTGGACGCGTCTCCGACTACGCGGCCGAGCGCCCCGGCGCCGTCTTCGTGGCCGACGGCTCCATCTGGGACGTCCCCTGTGACGTGGCCCTGCCCTGCGCGACCCAGAACGAGCTGCCCCTGTCCGGCGTTCAGAGCCTCATCAAGAACGGCGTCCAGCTGGTCGCCGAGGGTGCGAACATGCCCACCACCCCCGAGGCGATCGAGGCCCTGCAGGCCGCGGGCGTCGCCTACGCCCCCGGCAAGGCTTCCAACGCGGGTGGCGTGGCCACCTCCGGCCTCGAGATGCAGCAGAACTCGGGCCGCACCCAGTGGCCCTTCGAGGAGACCGACGCCAAGCTCCACCAGATCATGGTCGACATCCACGCGAACACCGTCGCCACTGCCGAGGAATACGGCGTGGCCGGTGACTACGTGGCCGGCGCGAACCTGGCGGGCTTCCGCAAGGTTGCTGACGCGATGGTCGCGATGGGTCTCATCTGATCCGCTTCTTGTTGGTGCCCCGGCGTCTTATTGGCGTCGGGGCGCCGTCGTCTCTGCGGCTGATCGGGGGAGTAAGCCCGGCCACCGTCGTGCCCTAGCGTTCCTCGTTGGCCGCCCGATCCGCTACCCTGGATGGGTGGCCATTGAATTTTCTGAAGAGATCCCGTCCCTGCGCACCACGATGGAGAACATCCTCGCGGTCGTGCAGCCGGACAAGCTGCGCGAGCAGATCGCCGAGCTGAACGAGAAGGCGGCCGCGCCCGACCTGTGGGATGACCCGAGCGCCGCCCAGGCTGTGACGAGCGCGCTCAGCCACCGCCAGAGCGAGCTCGACCGCGTCACGCAGATGAGCGAGCGCATCGACGACCTGGAGGCCATGGTGGACATGGCCGCCGAGGACCCGGACGAGAGCGCCGATATCCTCGCGGAGGCCGAAGCCGACCTGGAGAAGCTCCGCAAGGACCTGAGCGACCTCGAAATCCGCACGCTGCTGGACGGCGAGTACGACGAGCGCAACGCCGTCATCACGATCCGAAGCGGCGCAGGTGGCGTGGACGCCGCCGACTTCGCCGAGATCCTCTTGCGCATGTACCTGCGCTGGGCCGAGCGTCACGGCTACCCGACGAAGGTCATGGACACCTCCTACGCGGAAGAGGCAGGCCTGAAGTCGGCGACCTTCGAGGTTCAGGCCCCCTACGCCTACGGCACGCTGAGCGTCGAGGCCGGCACCCATCGCCTCGTGCGCATCAGCCCCTTCGATAACCAGGGGCGCCGCCAGACGTCCTTCGCGGCCGTCGAAGTCATTCCTCTCATCGAGACGACGGACCACATCGAGATTCCCGAGTCCGAGCTGAAGGTCGACGTCTTCCGTTCCTCGGGCCCCGGCGGCCAGTCCGTGAACACGACCGACTCGGCCGTGCGTATGACCCACATCCCCACGGGCATCGTCGTGTCTATGCAGGATGAGAAGTCCCAGATCCAAAACCGCGCGGCCGCCCTGCGAGTCCTGCAGTCCCGCCTCCTCGTCCTGCGCCACGAGGAAGAGCAGGCGAAGAAGAAGGAACTCGCCGGCGACGTCAAGGCGTCGTGGGGTGACCAGATGCGCTCCTACGTCCTCCAGCCGTATCAGATGGTCAAGGACCTGCGCACCGAGTACGAGTCCGGCAATCCCCAGTCCGTCTTCGACGGCGACATCGACGGCTTCATCAACGCCGGTATCCGCTGGCGCAAGAACGAGCAGAACGCCGCCCAGGACTGAGTCGCACGTCAACGCATCACTCGGCCCCGGCCTCGTCAATCTATGCACGAGGCCGGGGCCGCGCGCGTGTCCAAGGCGTCCCGGGCGGAGGGCTGAGTGACACACCGGCGGTTTTCCGCGTGTCGCAGCAGGGGCGTGACCCGATCGTTACCTAATCTGACAGGGACTATTGACCCCGATCGGACGGTCCCATGATTCGTTTTGATGATGTCACCATGGTGTACACACCTGGTGCCCAGCCCGCGCTGGACCACGTCTCGCTGGAGGTGGAACGCGAAGAGTTCGTGTTCCTCGTTGGCAAGTCGGGTTCCGGCAAGTCCACGTTCCTGCAGCTCGTCATGCGCGAAATGAAGGCGACCAGCGGCAAGGTGTGGGTGCTCGGCAAGGACGTGTCCAAGCTGTCCACGTGGGCGGTCCCGAAGCTGCGCCGCCAGATCGGCACGGTCTTCCAGGACTTCCGACTGCTGCCTTCTAAGACCGTGTACGAGAACGTCGCGCTGGCCATGCAGGTCATCGGAAAGCCGCGTCACGCGATCGAAACCTCGGTCCCGGACGCGCTCGAGCTGGTGGGTCTGTCCGGCAAGGAGTCGCGTCTGCCGCACGAACTCTCCGGCGGCGAGGAGCAGCGCGTCGCTATCGCGCGTGCCATGGTGAACCGTCCCGAGCTGCTGCTCGCGGATGAGCCCACCGGCAACCTGGACCCGGAGACGTCGCTGGGCATCATGCGCCTCCTGGATCGAATCAACCGCACGGGCACGACCGTCGTCATGGCCACCCACGACGCGGATATCGTCAACCAGATGCGTAAGCGAGTTATTGAGCTTGAGGCCGGCGACGTCGTGCGCGATCAGAACCGCGGCGTCTACGGGGCCGGGAGGTAACACCAGTGAAGCTTCGTTTTATTCTGTCCGAGGTCGGCAAGGGCCTGTCGCGTAACCGCGCGATGAGCGTCGCCGTCATCCTCGTGACCTTCGTGTCCCTCCTCTTCGTGGGCATCGCGGGCCTGACCCAGATGCAGGTGTCCAAGATGAAGTCGGAGTGGTACGACAAGATCGAGGTCACGATCTACATGTGCGCGATCAACGACGCAGCCCCGAATTGCAACGCAACCGAGGCGACGGATGCGCAGATCGACGCGGTGCGCCAAAAGCTGGCCTCCTCCGAGATGAGCCCGTACGTGGCGAACGTGTACGAGGAGACGAAGGAAGAGGCCTACGAGAACTTCAAGCGCCTCAACGGCAACGATGCGCTGACCCAGTGGACTACGCCGGACATGCTCCAGTTCGCTTTCCGCATCAAGCTGGTCAACCCCGAGCAGTACTCGGTGGTCAAGGAGGAGTTCTCCGGGACCCCTGGCGTGTCCGAGGTCCGCGACCAGCGTGAGGTCGTCGAGCCCCTGTTCCGCGTGCTGGGTGCCGCTCGCACGGCCGCCCTGGGCCTCGGCGCGATCATGGTTGTCGCCGCGATCCTGCTGATCTCGACGACGATCCGCCTGAGCGCGATGAGCCGCGAGCAGGAAACGCAGATCATGCGATACGTGGGTGCCTCGAACCTGTTCATTCAGGCTCCCTTCATGATTGAGGGCGCGTTGGCTGCGCTCGTGGGCGCCGTGTTCGCGATCGGTTCGCTGTTCGCCGGCGTTCACTTCATCGTCCAGGGCTGGATGGCCCCCTCCTTTAGGTGGACGAACTTTATCGGCATGGGCGAGGTGGCGATCATGACGCCGGTCCTCGTCCTGGCGGCGGTCGCGCTGGCGGTTATCGCCTCGGCGTTCTCGCTCGCGAAGTACACGAAGGCGTAAGTCTCATGTCCCGTTTCCTGCATCATCCGGGTTCTCGCGCGCTGCGCGTTGGCGCGCTTGCCCTGGCGGTTGCGTGCTTCGCGGCGATGAGTCAGGCGATGCCTGCTCGCGCCGACGACGAGCGCGACGCCGCCGCGAACGCAGCCGCCGAGGCCGAGGCAACGGTCAACGCCCTGCAGTCGCAGCTGGAGGGCATCGACGCGTCGCTGGCTCAGGTTTTCATCGACCTGCAGGCTCTCAACGGGCAGATTCCGGTGGCGCAGGCCGCCTACGAGTCCGCGACCGCGATCTACGACGCGAAGTCGCGCGAGCACGCGACGATCCTGGGCGAGCTGAATGCCGCCCAGGGCGAGCAGAACCGCATCGACCAGTCGCTGACTCAGGCCACCACACAGGCCGACGACGCTCAGCGCGCGATCGCCGATCTGGTGCGCCGTAAGTACCGCGAAGGCAACGTCGATCCGGTCGCCGTGGCCCTGACCGCGGGCGGTACGGAGTCGATCACCGACCGTGCGGCGGCCGCCGACATGGCGCTGCGCACGGAGAGCCAGACGATGACGGCCGCGCTGGATGTCTCCTCGTCCCAGCGCACGCAGGCCACTCGTCAGAACGCGATCACGGACCGTATCTCCGACCTGGAGGAGAAGGCCGCGCAGGCCGAGGCCGAGGCGGAGGCTGCGAAGAGCGAGGCTGACTCCAAGCTCACTGAGCTCAATAACCTGAAGACGCAGGCGCAGGCCAAGCAGGCCGAGTGGGATGCCCAGAAGGGCCAGGTTCAGGCCTCGCTCGACCAGGCCGAAGCGGACTATCAGGCGCGCAGCTCCGAGCTCGCGGCGATCGACGCGGCAAACATTGCGTCGGGGGCCTCCTACGTGTCGGCGTCGGGCTTCCGTAGCCCGCTCGACATTCCGATCGTCGTGACCAGCCCGTTTGGCATGCGCTACCACCCGGTCCTGGGCATCATGAAGGGCCACTCGGGCACCGACATGGCCGCCGACTGCGGCACGATCATTCGCGCTGTGGCCTCGGGCTACGTCAACGCGGTGTCCTCGGACTACTCGGCGGGTAACTACGTGGATATTAACCACGGCCTCGTCGGCGGTAACTCCGTCATCACCGAGTACCTGCACATGCAGGCCCAGTACGTGTCGCCGGGTCAGTACGTGAACGCGGGCGACGCGCTGGGTGAGGTTGGCTCGACCGGCTACGCGACCGGATGCCACCTGCATTTTGGTGTCATTCAGAACGGAAGCTACGTTGAACCGATGGATTATTTGTAATCCGCGTTAGGATGGACCCTCGTAGCGTTTTGCTACGGGGGTCTTTCCGCAAGTTGCGCGGAAAACGAGTCTGAAAGGAGGCAGCATGCCCAAGGATTGGAAGAAGCCCAAGCCCACGGAGGGGCAGCGCGCCAAGGCTGCCTCCGACGCGAAGAAGACGATCGCCCGCAACAAGAAGGCGCGCCACGACTACACGATTGAAGACACGTGGGAGGCCGGCCTGGCTCTCATGGGCACCGAGGTGAAGGCGCTGCGCATGGGCCGCGCTTCCCTCGTGGATGCGTGGGTCGAGATCAACGGGGGAGAGGCGTGGCTCTACGGCGCGAACATTCCCCTGTACTCCCAGGGTTCGTGGACGAACCACGCGCCGACTCGCAAGCGCAAGCTGCTGCTGCACCGCGCGGAGATCGAGCGCATGCAGGACCGGGTGGCCGCGAAGGGCTACACGATCGTGCCGCTGGAGCTCTACTTCATCGGCGGCCGCGTCAAGGTCGAAATCGCCCTGGCCAAGGGCAAGCAGGAATGGGATAAGCGCCAGGCGCTGCGCGAAAAGCAGGACCAGCGCGAGGCCGAGCGCGCGATGCGCCGCTACGTCAAGCAGGCCCGCCGATAGGGGAAAGAAGGCGATTCCGTGCGGGGTCCCGTCAGGATTTTTCGTCGTGATCTTGTGAGGCTGGTGCGTGTTCCGGCCGCGTGGATTGTCATCATCGGTATGGCATTCGTGCCCGCGCTCTACGCGTGGTTCAACATCGTCGGGTTCTGGGACCCGTACTCGCAGACCTCCCACATCCGCGTGGCGGTGGCGAACGAGGACGAGGGCGCGACCAAGGACCGGATCGGCACCGTGAACGTGGGCGCGATGCTTGAGAATCAGCTGAAGCAGAACGATCAGCTGGGTTGGCACTTCGTGAGCGCGGACGAGGCCCGTGCGGAGGTCGAGCGCGGCGATTCATACGCGGCCTTCATCATCCCGGCGTCTTTCTCCCGTGACCTGACGGGCATCGTTGACGGTACGTACGTCAAGCCGAATATCCAGTATTACGTCAACGAGAAGAACAACGCGGTGGCCCCCAAGATCACGGGGGCGGGTGCGACGGCGTTGGATCGCCAGATCAACTCGGCGTTCGTGTCGACGGTGGCCAAGGTTTTGTCGGAGAAGGCGTCCGAGGCCGGGGTGAGCATCGCGAACAACGCTGACCAGAAGCGTTCGGACGTGTCTGCTTCGGTGTCCGAGGCCTCGGCGAAGCTGGGCAGTGCCTCGCAGACCCTGGAGGGTGTGGGGGAGAAGATCGACGCGGCGAAGGCTTCGGTGGCCTCGGCGCGCGCGACCCTGAGCGACCTGGATAGCGCAGCTTCGGATCTGTCGGCGTCCCTGGACCAGGCGGACCAGCTGGTGGGCGACTCGCGCACCTCGCTGGCCTCATTCTCCGGTCAGATGGGCGGTGCCCTCGACGGCCTGTCCTCGAACGCGGCGAGCGCCCTTGCGGGGGTCTCTGCGGACGCGGGCACTCTCGACGGTGCGGTGCAGGGTGCGTCCGGACGCGTGGGTGGCCTGCTCACTGAGGGCACGTCGATTAACGACTCGGTGGGCGAGGTGCTCACGGAGCTGAATGCCCTAGGGATTGGGAACCTGCCCGCCGCGGGGACGGCTCTGGCGGACCTGACGAACCAGAACACCGCGCTGTCCGCGGCCCTCGGGAACCTGACGACCCTCAACTCGGACCTCTCGGCGTCATCCTCATCGATCACGAACGCGCTGACGTCGGCCTCCGACGCCTCCGCTGCGGTGTCGGCCTCGGCGACGAGCGCCCGCAGCGGTGTCTCCTCCCAGCTTCCCGCGATTTCGTCGGCGCTTGACGATTTCTCGAGCGCATCCTCGTCGATGCGCGGCTCCCTCGACACCTTGCGCAGCCAGCGCGACCAGGTGTCGGGCCTGCTCGACCAGCTCGATTCCCTGCTGGACGGGGCAAAGACAGCGACTCAGACGAGCGCCACGAACGTCGCTGCGATCACGTCCGACCTGAACTCGGTGGCGACGGACATCTCGTCGCTGTCCTCCTCGAATACGCTGCGCGACCTCTCGAGCTCCCTGGGAGTCAACGCCGAGTCGATCGCCTCCTTCATGGCCTCGCCGACGCAGATCGAGACGAAGGCCGTGTACCCCGTGGCTGCGTACGGCTCGGCGATGGCCCCGCTGTTTACCAATTTGGCCCTGTGGATTGGCGCGTTCTCGCTCGTCCTCCTCCTCAAGCTCGATGTGGATGAGGAGGGCATCGGCCCCACGTCCTCTGCCGCCAAATACATGGGCAGGTGGATGCTGCTCGCCTTCTTCGCGCTCATTCAGGCGCTTGTTGTGTCGATCGGCGACCTCATCATCGGCGTGCAGACGGTCTCCCGACTGGGTTTCGTGGGGACGGCGATGATCATCTCGCTGGTGTTCACCTCGATCGTCTACATGCTTTCCACGTGCTTCCAGCACATCGGCAAGGGCCTGTGCGTCATCATCATGGTCATGCAGATTCCCGGTTCCGCCGGCCTGTATCCGATCGAGATGCTCCCGTCCTTCTTCCGCTTCCTGCACCCGCTGTTCCCCTTTACCTACGGTGTTAATGCGCTGCGTGAGATCGTGGCCGGGTTCTATGGGCACACCTACCTGTCGTGCCTGGCGGTTCTCGGTGCCGAGGCGCTGGTTGCGTTCGCGATCGGCCTCGCGCTACGTCCGTTCTTGGTGAACCTGAACGCGATGATCACGCGCGACCTGGCCTCCTCCGGGCTCTTCCTGGCCGAGGCCACGCGCGTTCCTTCGAACCGCTATCGCCTCACCCAGATCGTGGCGGCCCTGGCCGATCACGACGGTTTCCAGCGCTCGGTGAGTGGGCGTGCCGCGCGCTTCGAACGTCGTTACCCGACGATTCGCCGCGCCGCGATCATTCTCGGGGTTATCGTGCCGGTGGCTCTGGCGGTGCTGTCCGTCGCGAATGTGGCGGAGGTGCCGATCGTGCTGGGTGCCTGGATCGTCTGGGTTCTCCTCGTCATCACTTTCCTGATTGGACTGGAGTACCTGCGTGAGGCTTTGGCGCGCCAGCAGCTCCTCGGTGCCATGGACGAGCAGGACGTGCGTTCCCTGCTCACCCGCCGCGTGCAGGGCGCGCGATCGCGTCTCGCGCTTGGCGCGGCCGCCGTGGGTGCGTCGATCTCGTCGGCGCTTGCCTCAACCCTGGGTGAGCGCGGGGGAGAGGACACGGACGAGGCCGACCCCGACCTCGTCGATGAAGAAGCCACGGGCGACGCGTCGGAGGCGGCGAAGGGAGAAGAGCAGTGAGGACCATCTGGGCCATCTACCGCGCCGACCTGCGCCGCGCGCATCGTTCCCTGATCGCCAGCGTCGTCGTCTTCGGACTGGTCGTCATCCCGTCCCTGTTTACGTGGTTCAACGTGGCGGCGTCGTGGGACCCGTTCGGGAACACGAAGAGCCTGCGCATCGCGATTGCGAACACGGACGCGGGCTACAAATCGGACCTGGTGCCGCTGCACGTCAACATTGGGGACTCTGTGGTGTCCGCGCTGCGTAAGAACGACAACTTCGACTGGGTCATTGCATCCGAGGATAAGGCGGTTGAGGGGACGCGGTCAGGCGAGTACTACGCGGCCATCGTCATTCCCTCGGACTTCTCTCAGGAGATGCTGACGTTCTTCGACGGGGGGAGCATCCTCCGCGCCGATGACCTATTACGTCAACGAGAAGAAGAACGGCATCTCGCCGAAGATCGCCGGGCAGGGTGCCGAGGCCGTGAGCGCCCAGGTGAACCAGATCTTCGTGCAGACGCTCTCCGAGGTTGCCCTCGATACGGCGACGTCGGTGGGGGACGCGCTGTCGTCGCCGACCGCGGTCAACACGGTGACGGCCCTCGATAATCGCGTGCAGACGGTCGCCTCGCGCCTGCGTACCGCGGCCGATAGTGCGGATGCCTACGCGTCCCTCGTGGGCTCCTCGGTGACGCTCATCGACTCGACGACCACGCTCGTGGACGGGCTGGGCAGCGCGAAGGGTTCCGCGCAGTCCGCGGTCTCGAGCGCTCAGGCCGGAGCGAGCGGACTCGGATCCGCTGCGTCGGCGGCGGTCTCCTCGGTGTCCGACGCGATCTCCTCCTCGCAGTCCTCGCTGTCCTCCCTGTCGAGCGCCGTCGAGAACGTGTATGCGAACGGCTCGACGAGCGCATCGGACGCGGCCTCGACGCTGCGCTCGCAGGCCTCCGTGCTGGACACGCAGGCCGCCAGCTTCGCATCGATCAAGTCGACGCTGGAGGCATTGCCCGGCTCGCCCGTCTCCCAGTCCTCGCTGGACCGCCTGCAGGCCGCCTCAGACCGGTTGACCGCGGTTGCAAACGGACTGCGTTCCTCCGCCTCCGAGCTGGACTCCAAGGTCGCGAACGCGCAGGCCGGGCATGACACGGTGAACGGCCTGATCGCTCAGGCGCGCTCCGCGGTCGACGGCCTGTCCTCCGACTACGAGACCAACCTGCGGCTCAGCTCGAATCGCTGGCCTCTACCCTGGCCTCGGCCCAATCCTCCCTGAGTGCCGCCCGCACGTCGCTGGAGGGCGCGACCTCCGCGGCCTCGAACGGGAGCGGGAGCGCGCGCGAGGGGCTCACCCAGCTGCGCGACAACCTGACCGGCGCGGCCACGAGCCTGCGCGAGGCGGCCGGAAAGCTGGACTCCCTGCACGCTTCGATCAGCGAGGCGCTTGCCAGTGGCGACCTGACGACGCTCGGGACCATCATCGGGAATAATCCCGAGGCCCTGGCGGCGGCCATCGCGGCACCCGTGGGCGTGGAGAAGACTCCCGTCTACCCGGTCGCGAACTTCGGCTCCCAGATGGCGCCCCTGTACACGATCCTGGCGCTGTGGGTGGGCTCCATCCTGATGGTCGTGTCGCTGCGCTCGGACGTCACGGACTCCAACGTCGCCGACGGCCTACCCGAGGGTGACCCGCTGCGCGCGACCCTGACCGCGAAGCCCGTCGGCCTGGCCGCCGGGTACCTGGGCCGCTACCTGATTTTTGGGACGATCGCGCTCACCCAGGCGACCCTGGTGGGGCTGGGTGACCTGTACTTCCTGAAGGTCCAACACGCTCACCCGCTGCAGTTCATGGGCACCCTGTGGCTGACGGCCGTCGTGTTCTCGTTCCTCATGTACACGCTCATTGCGACATTCGGGAATGTGGGCAAGGCCCTGGGCGTGCTGCTCCTGGTCCTGCAGATTTCGGGCGCCGGGGGAGCGTTCCCGCTGGCGATCCTGCCCTCCTTCTTCTCCTCCGTTTCCCCGTTCCTGCCGGCCACGCACGCGATCACTGCGCTGCGCGCGTCGATCGCGGGGTACGCGGGTCACGAGTACGGGGACGCCATGTTGTCCCTGGCTTCCTTCATCCTGTTTGCCGCGTTCCTGGGGTTGGCGCTGCGCCCGCTGCTGGTGCGTAAGAACCGGCGCATGGTGGAGAAGCTGGAGTCCACGAAGCTGCTCTGAGGCGTCGGTTTTTCCCTTGACGGGTGGGGGATGCGGGCGTAGACTGATGTGTCCGACGGTCTGCGGTAACGCTGGGCGTCGGGGAGTTGAAAACTCAAGAGGGGATGATCGGTTTCGACAGTGGTCGTCGATCGAAGTGAAGCGAGCCGAGGATGTACGCTCATCTCGTTAACGATGCGTGCAAACCAATAGGTGCCGAACAGAATCGCACCGACTACGTTCTCGCTGCCTGATATCGCAGCCTGAACCTTTAGTCCGTCAGCCCGGGAGTTGCTTCCGGCCCGGTGTCTGGCGTCGTCTAGGGAGCCACTGGGAGTCGCCCATGTTGGTGGGGTGCCTCCGACACTTAATCAACTGAGCCTATCTGGCGGTGTGTCTACGCAATGCTGGGGGCTGAGAAATAAAACCGTAGACTGCGCTCGGAGAAGAATTCGGGGTCGGCTGCTGGACGGGGGTTCGATTCCCCCCATCTCCACAACAGCCCATTTATCGCTGCAATTGCAACACTTAGCCCCCATGATGGGTACGGAATGGGTACACGTAGCGTGACGCACTGCCGCTGGACGGCGGCGCACCACGCTGCATTTGTTTTGCGGATCACATTCATTCTGGCTTGTGCTATGCATCGTGCCCGACGCGATCACTTACGAACACCCGAGCCCGACGCTTCAATCAGCTGCGCAAATGTGTGCACCCGGTATGCGACCGGCTCCGGCGCTTCCCGCCTCATCCCGCGTCGCCATGCTCAGCGGGAGAATCCTCATCGGCGGAGCGCAGAGCACCACGCACACACACGTGGCAGCGCCCCGCCGACGAGGGAGATTTAGCCGCTTCACGCCTGCGGCGCTCGCGAATGTCACCAATTACCTCGACGACCGTGTCAGATATCAAGATGACCAATCCGAGACAAGCGGCGGTGGTCAGCGCGACCGTGCGCCCCAGCATCACGTTCTGGCAGGTCATTCCTCGTCACCGCCATCCCGATCAACGCGGCGAGCCTGCAGAATGACCGACCCCGACGCAGCGTCCTGGATCGCGTACCCGGCACGTGATGCCGTCTGCTCCTCAAGGCTTCCCCTTCGCTCAGTGCGGGCAATGAGGTCTTGCGGTGTAGTGCCTAGCGCCGCTGCGAGGCGCTCGACCTCCGGCAGCGTGAAAGCGCGGTGCCCATTGAGTTTGAGTGAGAGGCTCGCGCGGCTCATACGCGCCTTTGCGGCAAGCGCGTTTTGCGTGAGCCCCTTTTCACGGGCGAATTCCCTGATCTGTGCAGCTACCGTCAGTTCAGATCTCGTTTCTATATGTGTAGACTGATGAATACTATGTAAGTCTCCATTTGTGGAGTTTGCAAGCTGGCTTCACGCGGCCTACGTCTACATAAATAGATATACTTACCTCATGGGAAGCAGATCGCTAAAGTCGAGCCCCTTTGAGCGCGCCGTCATTGACACTCTCAAGGAGCAGATTCGGCTGAAAGGCCTAACCGTCGACCGACTCGCAAAGCGTGCCGGGATTACACGTGCTAGGTGCTACAAAATCTTCGCGGGTGACGCAACTTGCACCATCACTGACTTTTGGACCATGTGCGACGCCCTCAATGTCCGCTGCTCCGCAGTCGCAGCCGAAGCGGAACGACGCACTCCGTCCTCGCTCGCGAGTACCGCAGTGGCCTCACAGGAACTGTCGTGATTCACGGTTTTCGTGCCTCATTTTTGGGGCCATAAGTATCGATGTTGCTCCTCCGACGTGAAGATGCCCCACAGTCGTTTGACTGCGGGGCATCTCACTGGGTTCAGGTGCGTTATTCTTCGTCCTTGCTTGCGCGGTCCGGCGCTACGAACACCGCTGCGAGCGCGACAAGGTCCAACGCCCCGATGATGCCAGCAATTAGTGTATGGCCGGTATAGATCGCATATGCGACGACTCCGAGCGACACTAGTACCGACACGAAGCCGAGGTACTGTCCGCGCCTCGTGAACCTGTCTGGGATCTCGAAGGGGGCGCGCCTTGTGAACGACTCATCTTCAATTGCGGTTTCAACAGCCTTCACATAGAGGTCGTAGATCTCTGGCGCATTGCTGCGCAGCTCGGCCAGCTCCTTTGGGTCTGGCAAGACGATTGGCGCATGCAGGTGGTTCTCCTGGATGAACGCAAGTACTTGCTGACCTATTTGCTGAGCTGCTTCTTCCTCTGCGGCTCCTCGATCTTCACTCTCGTGAGAGTGCTCGCCGAGTCGCGCAGCAACAGGTCCGGGGTTCTGGGCTGTACCTCCGGGAGCTGCTGTCTCATCGCTCGATAGCTCCTGGCTCCCGTCAGGTCGAACACTGACCTCGCTCCCGTTAGGACTAGCGTCTTGCGACGACGCGCCGGTATCGGCATTGCAGTCATGCTGTTCTCCTTTCCTAGCCCTATTTGCCATGGCGCCATGGTAGCTTTGTTTGCTCTTTCTGTACATATTTCCGCAAGCGCGGTTTCTCGCAAATCACCCTCATGGCCCGTTCATGACGCTACTGCACGCTGGCTGCGCGGGCCTCCATGCGCGCGATCATTTCCAGCTCGTAGGCCTCATCAGAGCGCTGATAGCGCGCGGCCATGTCCGGGTCAGACCAGCCGTACCGTGCCATCAGGGCGCGCGTCGTGGCACCCGCCTGGCCATACCTGGTGGCTGAGTAGTGGCGGAGTGCGTGCCAGCCGCCGGAGTGCCCGTCTGGGATCTCGATACCTGCGGCGGCCTGCGCGGCAGTGAGCAGGCGTCTGAGCGCCGTGTCGCGCGCATAGCCCGAGCCGCGCAGTGCCGGGAACAGGATTGCCTGCGGGCCGGGTGCGACATGGTCACGCAGATGAGTGCGCATCGTGGTAGCGGTCGAGGTCATGAGGGCCACGGTCCGCACACCCGCGGTTGTCTTCGTTGGCCCGGTCTCCAGATGCCTGCCGATGCGATGCGTGACGCCTCCACCCGCACGCTCATGCCGCCGTCCTCGCGCTCGAGGATTGAGGCGCGCGTGAGCCCGAGCGCCTCGTTGATCCGCAGGCCCGCGTCCGCCAGCATGGCGACCAGCGCGCGATATGGCTCGGGCATCGCGTCCGCGAGCGCGGCGACCTGGCCGGGCGTGTAGAGGAATTTCGAGATGATGCGCGCCTCCCTCGCGCCGCCCTTGATTCGCAGCGGGCTGGACTCCAGGAATGTGCGGTCATCGGCGGCGGCTGCGTTGAGGAGTGCGCGCATGGTTTCGTAGGCGTTTTTTCGCGCGCCCGGCGTCGCGTCGAGGTTGGCCCACCACTGTGCGAGTGATGCTGGCGTCAGCGCCGTCAGCTCCTGGTCGCCGAGGTAGGGAGTACGTGCCGGCGTAGATCCGAGCGCCGTTTGCACAGCATGCTGCTGCGGCGGTGCGCTCGAGGTCGGCGAGCCATTCGTTGGCCCACTCGGCCGTAGTCAGGCCCCTGAGTGACTGCTGGCGGGCGGCCTCGGCGTCACGGGCGGCGATGGCGTCTGGATGTTCCCACGTGCCGGCAGCAATGGCCGATCACTGCGCAGCGAGCCAGATCTCCGCCTCACGCTTCGTCGGGAAAGTGTGCGGAGCGGAGATGCGGGGCGCGCGGCCAGGGCCGGTGTAGGTAGGGTCGTCGAATCGGGCGCGGTAACGTGGACGCGAGGCCGTTCCGCGCTTGTTGATGGTCCCGAATGACTGCCTTCCCATCGTGTCCGCCCTCCGCGCTTGTGGGTGCAAAATGGGTACACGCACAGCATAGCGGACTGGCTATACAGGATATATGGGACGTATGGAATCGTGGGCAATTAGCGGCAGGTCGCCAAATTCCGACTTTTCCACACACGCACGCGGATCGTCAGGAGCACGGCCCAACAATTTCCCCGTCTCCACCCACCTCAAACCCCGGGTTTCCATTGTGAACTGCCTCCCGTTTCTTGGACATTGAAATTGAAGTCCGAGGAATGGGAGGCTTTTCGTGCCTGTGGATGTAGTGTGAGGCATGATCGTTTGCTTCG